>JGI20225J20221_1000112_pt1 | contig 227917 bp, 210 predicted proteins | sample BioMet4_FD_20221 | JGI IMG/M metagenome (IMG submission 20221) | reverse complement strand
CCCCGCGTTCAACTCACTCATTAGACAACCGGAGTCGGCGAATTCGCGCCACTTAAGTCAATTATCTGGCAGCGAGCATGAATCCCTTAACGAAGATGAGCGAAAGCGAAGTCTGAGTTTAGGGAAGCAGCCGTTCCGGTGAGCCGTAGGCGAGGCGGAACTTCACTATAGAAAACTTCCCCTGGTTATACCGTTTCGGTAAATCCCCGCGCTTAACTCACTCCTTAGACAACTTTCGCCGGTGAACCCGCGCCACTTACATCAATTATCTGGCGGCGTGCGACAACTTGCTCAGCCACACCCGATTCGCGAATTCTCTCGGTATAGGAAGATTTAATAAGCGGATTTTAGACGAAATGCCTGCCAGAAGCTTGATTTCACAGGCTTTCCGGCAAGTTGATTGTCTTGCCGAGAATATGAATCGCTTCCGCTCAACAATCCGTCCCGGAACATAGAAGCAAGACGCGTTCTCCGTCGCGTCAAGTCAGACGACGCGCCTCGCGGGCATGAAACCCTTATAGAAAAACTTCCCCTGAACCCCAAAAGCAATAAATCGCGATTCACCCAAAACAAAATCAAAATTAAGCCCTTCCTCTTAAAAAATCGGACAAGAATGAGAAATACAGATTAATGACCGCGCAATATAATATTTTCAAGAAGCAACCGCGGGAATTAATTTAGAAGCTGTCGGGAACTCGTTCCCGTAAAGCGTAAAAATTAATTCCCGCGGTCGGACAAGCGGCGAAGCCGCTCTGTCCGACTAACCACGCGCTTTCGGGCGCGGGGTTGGTTGCTGGAAACCGCGGCAAAGCAGCTGAGGAATTAATTTAGAAGCTGTCGGGAAACTTGTTCCCGTAAAGCGTAAAAATTAATTCCCGCGGTCGGACAAGCGGCGAAGCCGTTCTGTCCGAGTAACCACGCGCCTTAAGTCGCGGGGTTGGTTGCTGGAAACCGCCGTAAAGAATTCACAAAAACTCACAAGGAGGAAAAGTATGAAAAGAAAAGGTTTTTGGGCAGTAGTATTAACCGCGTCAATGGTATTCGCGATGTTGGCCGGATGCGGCAGCGCAAGCAGTAAGACGAGCTCTTCCGAGTCGACGAGCGCGTCAACATCCAGCGGAACAAAGAAAATCATGCTCAGCATGGCGGCCAGAGATGAGTTCCTTTCCACGTTGGAAGAAGGAATCAAGAACAACATGCCGGACGGATATGAGCTTGACTCGCAGGACGCGCAGAACGACGCGGCGAAGCAGCTGCAGCAGGTTGAGACCGCGAAAAACGCGGGAGCGGCGGCCATTATCGTCAATATCTGTGATGTCGAGACGGCGGCTCAGGTCAAAGAGGCGGCGGGAGACACGCCGCTGGTATTCGTCAATCGCCTTCCATCTGACACATCCGTGTTCAGCGACACTTGTTGCTGTGTGACTTCGAACGAAGTTCTGGCGGGTCAGTATCAGGGCGAGTATCTTGCCAAGTATTTTAAGGCGAAGGGACAGACGACGATCAAATACGTGCTTCTTAACGGCACGATCGGCATGAATTCCACGACAAAAAGAACCGAAGGTGTTTTGAACGCGCTGAAGGATAACGGCATTACGGCGGAAGAAGCGACATCCCCTCTCGCGTGCGAATATGACAGAGCGAAAACAATCGATAAATTCTCGCCGATTATCGGAACCGTGACTTTTGACTGCATTATCAGCAACAACGACGCGATGGCGCTGGGCGCGATCGAGGCTCTTAAGAGCAAGGGCATGGACCCCTCCGCTACGCCGATTGTTGGAATTGACGCGACAGCGGACGGCCGACAGGCAATCAAGGATGGCAAGCTCGCGATGTCCGTGTTCCAGGACCCGACTGGTCAGGGCAAAGGCTCCATTACGGCGGCGCTGAATCTTCTCAATAAGAAAGACATCGCGACAGACACGGGTTACGAGAAAGATGACACAGGCCATATTGTCTGGGTACCGTTTGAGGCGGTCACCAAGGACAACGTCGCGGAGTATGACAACAGGTAACCATATTTTTAAACAGATAAAAGGAGAATAATCATGCTGAAAAAAGACATCCACATTGAGTCATTGTACTCAGAACTGCCGTTTGATGAGCGCTTCGCCCAGGCGAAGGCGGACGGTTTTGACGCGGTCGAGCTTTGGGGCTGGGACGATAAAAATCTTCCGAGAGTCAAAGAACTGCTCGATAAAAATAACCTGAAAATCGCGGATATGTCCGGCGACGGTCCCCTTTCCATGTGTGACCCGGTCAACAAGAAAGCTTATATCGAGTATATTCAGAAAGCAATCGAGGCGGCGAAGATAGTCGGATGTCCCACGCTGGTCATTCACTCGGATTCCTTACAGGACAGCCCGCAGTTCGCGAAGCCGATGAGCGGGGACTACTCGGACGTGACGCGGTACTGCGCGATGTTTGATGTCCTTCGCGAGATCGCGCCGATGGGAGAAGAAGCCGGAATTACCTTTGTGCTTGAGGCGCTTAATATTGTGAAGGATCACTGTGGTAATTTTCTGAATGACACGAAAACGTCGGTCGATCTTGTGGCGGCTGTCGGTTCTCCGAATCTGAAGGTTCTCTATGACGCGTATCATATGTATCTGGATGAAGGAAAAATCTGTGAGACAACGGAAAAATATCTTCCTTACATCGGTCATATTCATATCGCGGACGCGCCGGGACGGAATGAGCCCGGGACAGGCGCGATCAACTATCGGAATTTTCTGAAACATCTGGATCGAATCGGATACAAAAACTATGTCGGCTTCGAGCTTTATCCCTCGATCGATACAAGGACAGCGGTGAAGGCGATTCTGGAGTGCTCAAAAGAAATATAATAAAAAGCTTGGCCAAAACGTATTCATAATTTCAAATTAATAATAGAGTCCCCGGGGCGGTTCCTGAGTCAAAATCCCGCTCCGGGGATCTTTTTGTGAAAAACCACCAAAACAGGAAACAGAAATCAGCATATTTGACGAAACTGAAAAAAGCAAAGCAAAAGCGGTTGACAATTAGACAGGCCGTTCCTATAATAAAAACAGATTTGAAAGCGGTTTCAAAAATCCTAAGACAGGTGAGGCGAAGAATATGATCAGCATCAAAGAGGTAGCAAAGCTCGCGGAAGTGTCACCGGCAACAGTTTCAAGGGTCATTAATGACTCGGCGAATGTTAATGAGGATAAAGTAAGACGAGTTAAGAAAGTCATTGAAGAAACCGGTTTCAAACCGAACGAGGTGGCTCGTTCCCTGTACAGGAAGTCCGCCCGAATCATCGGCGTGGTCGTGCCAAACATCGATAACCCGTTTTTTAACGAGATAGCGAAGGCAATCGAGGATGAGGCTTATCGGAACGGGTACAGGCTGACGCTTTGCAGCTCCAACGAGGATGTGGAGAAGGAGCGCGTTAATATCGATCTGTTCGCCAGTATGAACGCCGATGGGATAATACTTATGACGAACGAGGAAGAGATTTTTAAAAAAGTTGAGAGCTCCAAGATTCCGGTCGTCGTTCTGGATCGTGAAACGGCGCATGGTAATGAAGTGGCCTGCGTTCAGTCGGATAATTACACGGGAGGAAGGCTCGCTATGGAGCATCTGTTAAACTGTGGATGCAAGCGGATCGTGGCCATGCGCGGGCCGCGGAATATTTCCAGCGGCAGGCAGCGCTTTGAAGGGTATCTGAAGGTCTGCGGCGAGCGGGGCGTGATACCGGCGTTCGTGGATTGCGGTTATGATTTTGAGGTCGGACAGAGTAAGACAGAAGAGCTTCTTAAGAAGTATCCGGACGTGGATGGAATCATCGCGGCAAATGACATGATCGCGATGGCGGTTTACAAGGTTCTGACCAGAGCCGGGAAGCGCGTGCCGGAGGACATTCAGCTAATTGGTTTTGATAACATCAAATTAAGCCAGCTGATGACGCCGGAGCTTACGACCGTGGAACAGAGAATCCCGGATATGGGACGGCAGGCGACCAGAATTTTACTGGATCATATAGAAGGGAAACCGGTTCTCAGGAATAATATTTTTCCGGTGAAACTGATAGAACGCGAGACGACGCGAGGAGGAAAACAGAAGTGAAGATTGCGGTAGTAGGAAGTATCAATATGGACATGACGGTGAAGACCGAGCGGATTCCGCTGGCCGGCGAAACGGTCAAGGGCGAGGATCTTTGCTATATACCTGGCGGTAAGGGAGCCAATCAGGCGGCGGCCATGGCGAAGCTCGGAGCGGATGTGGAGATGTTCGGTTGTGTCGGCGAGGACGAGGCCGGCGCTAAACTTTTGAAAGACCTGGAAGAAACCGGGGTCGGGACGAAATGGATTCGTAAGATCAGGGGAGTTCCCACAGGACTCGCGATGATCACGGCCGGTGAGGGCGACAACACGATCGTGGTCGTGGCCGGCGCGAATGACAGCGTGACACCGGAGTACATCGACTCCGTCAGGGAGAACCTGCTGGAAGCGGATATCGTGATTTTGCAGCATGAGATCCCTGCGGAAACGAATAAGTACGTGATCCGGCTTTTTTATGAGAACCATAAGAAGATTGTTCTCAATCCGGGGCCCGCGAGACCGGTCAGTCAGGAAATCATAGACAAGATCACTTATTTAACGCCGAACGAGCACGAGGCGGCTATTATTTTCGGGACAGAGCTTTCCACAGAGGAACTGCTGCGGAAGTATCCGGAGAAGCTTCTGATTACGATGGGCAGTAAAGGTGTGGCAATCCGTCTTTTGTCCGGTGGAACACTTCTGGTTCCCGCAAGACCGGCGAAGGTAGTCGACACGACAGGCGCCGGGGACACGCTGAACGGAGCGTTCACGGTACAGATCGCCGAGGGCCGGAGCGTGGAAGAGGCGTTGACGTTCGCGAACGTGGCGGCCAGCCTTTCCACAGAGAAATTCGGAACCCGCGCCGGAATGCCGACATACAAGGAAGTGCTTGACGAGATCGAGAGAACGCGGAAATAGACGAACAAGAGGAGCGAACGGTTGACTAAAGATGGCCTGGCGGCGGTTCAGTCCGGAAAAATGGCGGCGACCATCGCGCGGAAGCCGGATTTAATGGGCCAGACAGCGGTAGAAACGGCTATCAAGCTCATAAGCGGCGAGCAGGTCGAGAAATCGATTCCGGTAGAGGTTGAGCTGGTAACGAAGGATAATGTGGCGGAGTATTTGAAGTAAGCCGCGGAAGTTTTGAAATGATAAAAAAGCTAAGTCGGGGGGAGGCATCTGACTTGGCTTTTTTAGTGTTCGCGGGACGCGACGTCTGACTTGGCGCGCCAGAAAGCGCGTCTTGCTTCCATATTCTGTGGCGGATTGTTGAGCAAGGACAATTTATATTCTCAGCAAGACAATCAACTGGTAGAAAGCCTGTGAAATCTGGCTTTCTACGGCGCTTCGTCTAAAATTCATCTATTAAATCGCCCCATACCGAGAGAATTCGTGAAACGGGTGTGGCTGAGTAAGTTGTCGCTCGTTGCCAGATAATCGATGAAAGTAGCGCGGGTTTGCCGGCGGAAGTTGTCTAGTGAGCGAGTTAAGTGCCTGGATTTACCGAAAGTGTGACCGGCGGAGGGCTTTTATAATGAAGTTCCGCTTCGCCTACGGCTCACCGGAACGGCTGATTCCCTAAACTCAGACTTCGCTAACGCTCGTCTTTGTTAAGGGAATCATGCCAGCAAGACAATCAACTGGTGGAAAGCCTGTGAAATCTGGCTTTCTACGGCGCTTCGTCTAAAATTCATCTATTAAATCGCCCCATACCGAGAGAATTCGCGAAATGGGTGTGGCTGAGTAAGTTGTCGCTCGTTGCCAGATAATCGATGAAAGTAGCGCGGGTTTGCCGACGGAAGTTGTCTAGTGAGCGAGTTAAGTGCCTGGATTTACCGAAAGTGTGACCGGCGGAGGGATTTTATAATGAAGTTCCGCTTCGCCTACGGCTCACCGGAACGGCTGCTTCCCTAAACTCAGACTTCGCTAACGCTCGTCTTTGTTAAGGGAATTATGCCAAGGGAATCATGCCAAGGGAATCATGTCAAGGAAGTTCCAATACCCTTCCACGTCTCCCTGTAACTTTGCGGTGTCATACCGATCATGTCGCGGAAGGCGTTGTTGAAGTTGCTCGCGGAGTTATAGCCGACCGTGTAGGCGATTTCAGCGACAGTCTTGTCGGTGAAGAGCAGCATTGACTGCGCTTCGCCGATTCGGCGGCGGATTACGTAGCGCATCGGGGAGTAGCCGACGGCGCGTTTGAATACATGAGAGAGATAGTAGGGACTTAGTTTTGTCGCCGCGGCGATGTCCTCGAGCGTGATGGACTCTTTAAAATGCTCGTCGAGGTATAGTTGGATGCGGTGGCTGAGCTCGATGCCTTTCATGGTCGGAACACTGGAGTAGTTCCGGGACGCCCGGCGGACGATGAGCAGGAAGCTGTTCAGAAGGGGCTGGCGGACATCCGCGGGGAGTTTGTCGCCGTTTTTGAAAGCGGAATAAAGCGCGGTCATGACGGCCTCGATTTCGGACGCGTAGTCGTCGTTTTGCAGAACGGGGCACCATTCCCGCGGCGTGACACAGTTGGGCGGGAGGCCTTCGATTTTGACAGAAAAGGCGCAGCTGATGATGTCCATGCCGACACTGGAGTCAGCCTGCTCGTCATGAAGAACGCCGGCGTTGTAGATCAGAATATTGCCCGGGCCTGTTTTATAGGCCTTGCCATCGACGACATGCATGCCGTTCCCGCCGCGGACGTAGAGGATCTCGGCGCGGTCCGCGTGAGAATGCGCGACACGCGGAAGATACGTGTGGGAGCGGTCTTCCATGGCAATCGATAAAAGCTTCGGTTCTTCCTCAAATACGCTTTTCGCGTGGCTCACAAAATCATCTCCTTAATGTTCGCCCCGGAGTTCCGCCATCGTTTCTTTCAGACGTCTTGTGTAATAAAGGTAATTCTCGATTGGAGTCTGCGGCGGCGCCTGGTGATCGGTGCAGATAATACAACCGCCCTGGCGGATGACGGGGCGCAGTCTTTCAAGCTCCGCCTCGATCGCCTCCTTGCCTTCCAGGAGGACAAGCTTGTTGAAGCCGCCGAAGAATTTCAGAGTCGGGTACTGCTCGCGGACTTTTACGATGTCCACGCCGGAGTTCACGTCGATCGGCAGGAAACCGTCGAGCCCGGCACCCATGATTTCCGGAATCAGCATCGTGAAATCACCATCGGTGTCCATGAAGACATTTTTGACACCGCGTTCCTTGAGAAAAGGAATGATCTGCTGATAGTAGGGCGTTATGAACTCGCGGAAAATGTCTTTTGAAATCATCGGGCCGTTTTTACCGCTCAGATCCTCCTCGAAAAAGATCAGGCTCGGCGTCACGATTTTGAAGATTTTCTCGAACTGCTCCTTGTAGATGTCCACAGTGAACTGGGCGATGTCTTTTAACATTTCGGGATAGTCGTAATAGCCCATGAGATGCTCCTCGTCGCCAAGCAGGAAACGCGGTGTCCAGAAAAAGCCGCTGACGCGGAGACGTACCGCGTAATCCTTGCCGCCACCCCGGTACGGGCCGTACGCTTCCTCAAGATGTTCCGGGGTCAGGTCTTTCTCGATACAAGCGCGGACTCTTGTTTTGAGGGCTTCCCAGGATTCCTCGTCGGTCACGACCGGCTGTACAATTTTCAGTAGCGAGCCGTCCTTGGGGTATTTACGAATCCAGCCGTCGCGGTCGCGGCGGATCTGGCATTCCGCTCTGTCCTCCAGGACTTCCTCGTCAAAACAGATATAAGGGACGCGGAAGGTGATCCGGGCGACGGGATCCCAACCGAGACCGGTCTCGTATTTCAGGATGGCGTCGGTCTGCATCGTGTTGTAATAATAATGCCAGGGGTCAAAAGGCGCGTTCCAGGCGTAAATGTCCTCCGTCGGGAGCTCCGCGCCATGAAGCTCCTTTAAAAGCCCGGTGTCATAGCCCTGCCCGCGGAAAGCGATCACGGTTTCGTCCCACGGCTCCATGCTCTCCTCGATACAGCCTCTATCGAGGCCCTTATTAGAAAAAGATAATGTCAGTTCCTCTCTTTTCGCTCGATCCATCATCGCGGCGCTCCTTTCATTCTCTATCGAAAGTGGTTCACTTGTTTTTATAAGCTGATTATACCTCGATCGCGAATTCTTGTCTTGCTAATTCTTGCGCGGAATACATAAAAAAGCGCGTGTTTATAGGATACTTCGCTTTTTAGATCGCGAAATCTTGCTTTCTTCTATAATCGAATGCCTAAGTAAGAATGGGCAATGAGATTTGAACTTTAGTGCCTATATCCTTCGCGCTTACAATGGATAATCCATATTCGAAGCCGAACAAGAGTCGGATTCGTGTGTTTACATTGTATAACCCTATTGAAAATCCGTTGCGTTTGCTAAGAATAATCTGGTCAGAGTTGCTTAGTATATGATTAATTTCGGTTAACCGGTCGGTCGGAATTCCAACGCCATCGTCACTGATATTTATAAAAAGTCGGGAGCGTGTTCTATAGGCGTCTATTAATAGTGTTCCTTGACCGAGTTTGGGTTCCAGACCATGTCTAACAGAATTTTCCACCAAAGGCTGTAGTAGCATCTTGGGAACTTTCATTAGAAATGTGTCGCTTTCGATATGTTTGGAAAAACGAAATCTGTTGTCAAATCTTAGGTTTTGAATTAAAAGATAATTATCGATGATACCTAATTCTTCTTTAAGGGTTACAAATTCATTATAGTCACTTATACTATATTGAAATAATTTCGATAATGAAAGAGTCATAACTTCTATTTCTGTTAATCCGGCCATTCGAGCCTGTCCTCGGATTGTATCAAGAGTGTTGTAAAGAAAATGGGGGTTGATTTGGCTTTGTAAAGCGTCAAGCTCAGCTTGAGTTTTCATTAATTGAGCGTTTGATTCCCGTAACGCGAGAGTCTTCATGTTATCGAATAGTTTATATAGGTTTGGAAATGTCTGAGTTATAAAAGGATACTTTTCAAGCTCGAGAAGATCAAGCGCTTTCTTATCCAAAATATCATCACGAAGTATTAAATCAAGTTTATGAAGAGGACGAGCGGTACGATTATAAATAATAGCTGACACGCATAAGGCAATGACGCTTAGTATAAGCGCGAGCATTTTGTACATAGGCGTGGAATGTGAGGGTATAACGGTAAGACAGTAAATAATCGGGATCATCATTAGCGTGGAAATTTGAAACAAAGGTTTATTTTCGTGACAGACAATATATCGTGATGGATGAGTTTTCGTTATACTCACGCTCCTTTAAAATAACTTTTGATATTGCTTAGGTGTTATGCCAACAATATCTTTAAAAATTCGGTTAAAATGGCGGTTGTCATTATAACCAACCATTGAGGGAACATCTTTGTAATTATATTTACCATTTCTCAGATAGTTTTTTGCCCTGTCAATTCGTATTGACATCAAATACTTACTGAAATTTTCACCAGTTTCATTTTTAAACAGCTCACTTAAATAGCTGGCGTTGAAATTGACATAAGCCGCGATATCGGATAGTTTTATGTTTTCACTGAAGTGATCATTGACATAGGTTTTTATGGATGTGATTACGTCACGATTCGCGCCCCCAAAAGAAGCCTGCTGCTCACGAAGACCGGAAACAGTTTCAAAAACAAATTCTTTAAGCTCATCAATATTTCTGCAATGTTCAAGAATGGTAAGTAATGATAATTCCGGATGTTTTGTATAGTAAGCGGCCTTAACCTCATCTGATACTGAGTTTAACGCGGTGGAAACAGCCGCGCCCGCCAAATTGTATGGCAGAAAAGGAGCTTTATCAGAATCAGCGCTTTGCCGGAATATATTTTCCAAAAGCTCAGTTAAACCGATTTCAGAATAACAATTTACAAAAGCGTTTATAGAATCGCGAGTTTTCGGAGATAAAAGATAATTTGTGTCAGAATAGTTTTCTCCCCAAATGAGCTGATTTGGCCCAAGCGTAACTCTGGAATGAGCGGCGTCAAGAGCGGAACAATAGGACAGAGGAATATTTGAGAAATTATCTGTCGCGATTCCAATGGCCAGTGTAAGATCGTATTTTGAAATATAGGGAACAGACATTGAGCAATTATTAAAAAAATCCCGGCATAAGCTTACGATGAGATTTTCGTTTTCCTTATTGTAATTAAGAAGGCATAATAAATATATTGACATATTCGCGCGAATTGTTTCATAACATGCCGTTAAAAATGTTTTCGCGCAAAAGTCAGATATAGTTTCTGATATTTCGGAATACTCTTTTTCATTACGCGTCAGATGAGGATCGAGACATACCAGTAGGATTCGAAACATACCCGGGCTGAAGGATGTTCCGAAACGCGCGTTGATGGACTCGAGAGACGAGATATCTGTCTTTTTTGAGTTGAGAAACGTCTGTAAATACAAATTGAAATGCTGTTTTCTGCTCTGGGAAAGTTGATTGGTAAGTAACGTAAAATTCTGTTTCATTTGATCGCGTGAAATTTTTTCTTCACGGTATTTAATTAAAGTATTAGTAAGAGCTTCTGATTCCACGGGTTTTAAAAGATAGTCAGTCACACCGGCGTTAATGGCCGCGCTTGTATATTCAAAATCGCTGTAACCACTTATAATAATAACTTGTGTATTCAGCTTTTGCTTTTTTATATAATTTATTACTTCGATTCCTGTAGCGCCCGGCATTTGAATATCCGTAATAATTAAATCGGGTCTAAACGTGTCAATCATTTGAATTAGGCGCGCGCCGTCATACGCGGTGCCAATAATTTCAAATCCCAGGGATTTCCAATCAACCAAATCCGCTATTAGTTTACAGACCCACACTTCATTGTCAGCGATAATAACATTAATCACAATAACTCCTCCTCATATAATCAAGTGTTTTTTGTTGAAAATCCAAGGTTTTTCAACCCTGTTTGTCTCAGTGAATGAGCCGATGTCATGGATATTTCCATGTATCGAGTACTGAAATAGCGGTATTATGGTATACGAAATAGAACGTCCTTATTTTCGTTCTACATGGCCTTGTGTATACCCATCCCTCTACGGCAGCTAACCTCCTATGTCCACCGGGATCATCTCTGTCTCCAGAGGTCCCAACTTCCTTCGTCCTGCCTATCCATAACCAGGGTGTCAGCTTAGCTCCTTTACGGGGTCATGCCCCCTGGTGAAAATTCCTGCCGACTACTGGCTCATTCTTTGTATTCTTTGATTACTGACTTGCTTCCTGTACCAGCACTGTTGCCAGTGGACGTTACCTGCTACACTCAGCTTGTTTTAATGGCTCTTGAAAGAGCCTGACCTATAACTTACTGTTTTCTTATGCTGCCTGCATGTACACTGCCGGTCGCCTGATATCGCTAATCATTTTTGTCGGATCATAGTCCACACCCTTCGTTAGCATTGCATAGAAGACTCGGATCAGTTTGCATGCCACAGCCATAAGGGACTGCATCTTCTTCAGTGGATTCAGCGTTCTGGTTGTGTAGTAATGGTGCAATGCACTAAACTCCGGATTCTTTGATACAAGTGACATTGCAACCTCAAAGAGCAGATATCTTAGCCTCTTCCTGCCCCGTCTGTTGATTGTTGTCTTGCCCTTGTACTTACCAGAACTATTCTCCGATAACGCCAAACCTGCCAATTTCTGCAGTTCTTTTGGATTGTTGAAGCGAGTGATATCTCCCACTTCTGCAAGGAAGCCTGATACTGTTTTGATACCCACTCCCTTAATTGCCATCATTTTTTCAGCCATCGGGATCTGTAAAAGCAGTTCCTCGATCAACTTCATAACTTCCTGAAGACGATTGTTCCGAGACTCATAATCCTCAAACAGCATCTGGATTTCTATCCTTGCTGCCTTGGCTCCTTCTTTACTTCCAACGCTGTGCTCTGCCGCGGATACCAGGGTCTTTGCCCTATTTCTGCCGACACCTCTTAACTTAGCATCTCGCCATATCTGATTGATTCCTTCGACACCTAACGCCTTGATGTCTTCTGGTAACGGAGCCTGTTTCAGGATCATCATCCCACTGACTGCATACGGTTTTCCGTATACGGTCTTGTATTCAGGGAAATATATGCTGAACCAACGACTCAATCGATTCTGAATTCTCGTAAGCTCTGACTGTAGCTGAAATCTCAGATTTGATGCTGTTCTGAGTTCGGCGTACACACCTTCTGGCAGATATGGGATCATATATCGTCCCTCATTGATTAAGCCTGCGATTACTTTAGGGTCCTTACGATCATTCTTTGTCGGATTATTATCGTCGAGTTCTTTTGACTTCTTCACATGATGGGGATTTACCAGTACCGGTTTAATCTCGTTGTCCTGGAGGAACTTACCGAGGTTGAACCAGTAGTGGCCAGTTGGTTCCATTCCTGGAACTACCTTATCCTTTCCATGTGCGTCTTTGAATTGCTGCATCCATGCCTTAAACTCTTCAAAACCGTATTCATCATTGCTGAACCTGAACGGTTTCTTGGAGTATTCGACTCCTCGCCAGTCAAATGCTCTGGCATAATGAGTCTCACTTCCGACATCGATGCCAACAACCAAAGTCTTTTCTGTAATTGCTTCAATTTTCTTGTTCTGTGTGGTAGTATTCATTTTAGATACCTCTCTGTTCGATAAGATTTTTACTAACCTGCCAGTCAGTAGTCTTATTGTACTCTGAGGTATTTTCTATTTTCAACATCCACTATTTAAACTATACAGGAAGCTCCTTTTCAAGATGACCTTTTTTAATCTGAATAATTCTGTCACAGACACTGGAAAGTTCTTCTATATCATCAGAAGCGATTATCACGGAGAGCTCTCTTTCGGCCGCCTTTTTAATCCGGTTCACAATATCATTTTTGGAATAAGAATCCATGCTTATAAAAGGCTCGTCCAGTATCAGTATTTGAGGGCTTTCCGTTAACGCGCGGGTAATTAGCATGTTTTGTCTTAAGCCTTCACTAAGCGAATAGGAAGGAGAAGAGAGAGAAGCCTTCTCACAGGCTGTTGAGTGTATTATAGTGTTCGCGAAAATATTTTCGGACGGTTTGTGAATTAAACCAAAACGACAAAGACGCTTAAGCGCTGAAAGAGTTAAATTTTCTCTGACACTAAGACAGCTTATCATGCCGCTCGCTTCAGAAAACATCGGCACATAAAGGATCCCTGATCGCCTTGAAGCCGCTATACTATTGAGTTTTAGTTCTTTATTGTTAATAATGATTGCTCCTGATTTCACGGAAGAAATGCCATAAATCATATTCAGCAATTCTGTTTTATTATTACCATCACAATCAAGAATTCCTAATATTTCCCCTGAATTCAATGAAAACTCAGCGTGTTCAATGCCGGTTCCCTGTAAGTTAATAACTTCCATTCTGGGAGAAGCCGCTTTTGTATAAGGTGTTGATTTTAAAGATGAGTTTTCCGTTTTCAGGATGGAAAATAGCGCTTCTTTAGGATGTTGTTTCTTTTCGGTACTGACAATAACGCATCCGTCTTGAATGAGCAGATAGCGGTTTGATATAAAATACGCGTTATCAATATCATGAGTAAAATAAAGCACTGAAATTTCTTCCTGGTTGAAGCGAGAGATAATCTTATTTAACTGGACATTTGGTATATTATGAAGTCTTGCCTGATCGATAATCACAATGGATGGCCGCGTATAAAGGATCATAGCTATTTCAATAAGCGCTTTTTGCGGTAGTGTAAGGTCGCCGGCAAGAGTGTCAGGATTCATGTCGTTTAATTCAAGGTAGTCCAGATAAGTTCTGATCTTTCTCTTTAGGTTTCGAGGGTTTATAAAGACCCCGCGCTCTCGTCCGAGCGTTATATTCTCAGCTATTGTAAGATTATCGATTACTCTATTGCTGCCTTGAATAACCCGGATTCCAAGAAACGCCGCGGCCATTTGGCTTTTGATTGTTAATAATTCTTCATCAAAATATATAAAACCACTATCAAAAGGCGATTTTCCTGTCAACGCGTCGATAAAAGCTGATTTTTCCGCGCCACTCCATCCTAATATGCCCAGAGTCTCACCCTTGTAAACGTGGAAAGTTATCGCGTTCAACAACGCTTTTGAGTCACGGGACACACAACAGGAATCTAAACGCAATAATTCGTTTCGCATAAGATTTCCTCCATGTTATTAATTTAGTGGATTTTCAAATTGAAATATAGGATAGAACGGAATTAAGGGGTGTGTTTTTTGGATATACGCGGATGAATTTTGGATTTGATTATAAATTTTAGATTCTGTCAGGAATAAACAATTCTTCATTCCTGATCAATGTAAAAGCGGTTCGGAAAATACCGAAAACAGGTCGCGAAATGCCAATTTCGCGACCTTGAGAAGGAACGATTATGGCCATAAAATAGGATTCATACAAAGAAGCGATGACGAGGATTACAGAGTCGAGCAAGCTAATAATAACAATTTTATCCGGGAGAGCGAAATGGGAAAAGATTACATAGTAGAAATGAAAGGAATAAGTAAAAGATTTGGCGGAGTCCAGGCTTTGAAGAATGTTGATTTACAAATATTACCAGGTGAGGCGCACGCGCTAATGGGAGAAAATGGCGCTGGAAAATCCACACTTATGAAGATTCTTGGCGGGGTATACACGTATTCGGAAGGATCTATAAAAATCAACGGAGAAGAGACAATAATCCATAGCCCCTTAGACTCAGCGGAAAAAGGAATCGCGGTTATCTATCAAGAGCAGTCACTTGTAGACTCGTTAACGGTGGCGGACAATATCATGCTAGGTCGAATTCCTAATTCACATGGGTGGATTGATAGAAAAACGCAAATGCGGAAAGCCGGCGACGCGCTTAACGCGGTAGCGCCGGATTTGAGTCTTAATAATGAAATTGGTGAGCTTACTGTAGCGCAAAAACAGTTTGTTGAAATCGCGAAGGCAATATCGATGAACGCGAAGCTAATAGTGATGGATGAGCCGACTTCCGTTTTGACTTTAACTGAGACACGTCGTTTATTTTCATTAATTACCAAACTTAAAGAGCAAGGGATCAGTATTATCTATATTTCCCATCGTATGGAGGAGATTTTTGAAATATGTGACAGATGTACTGTTTTAAAAGACGGCGTATACGTGGGAACGGAAGAGATAAAAAAATTAAACAAAGCAAAATTGATTACTATGATGACGGGGCGTGAAATCACTAATATCTATCCGGAAAAGGATAATTGTATTTTTACGGAAGAATACTTGAAGGTAGAAGGATTGACAAAGAAAGGCGTATTTGATGATGTGAGTTTTTCATTAAGGGCCGGAGAAATTGTGGGAATGTCTGGTCTTGTAGGTTCAGGACGGTCTGAGGTTTGCAGATCCATTATGGGAATTGACAGATTGGATTCCGGAGAAATATATGTTCATGGAAAAAAAGTAACAGTTAAAACACCGGGTGACGCGATTAAGCTGGGACTGGCATATGTTTCTGAGGATAGGAAAAAGGATGGTCTGATTTTGAGACTGCCGATTCAAAACAATATTACAATTAGCACCATCAATAATATGGCGCGAGGAGGTTTTATTGATAATAAAAAAGAAGAAAACGCGATTGACAGTATGATGAAGGAATTATCGGTAAAGGCGTCAAGCGTTCAGCAAGAGGTTGAAAATCTTTCAGGAGGCAATCAGCAGAAAGTTATGCTTGCTAATTGGATTCTTGTGGGCGCGGATATCATGATCATTGACGAGCCGACAAGAGGCGTGGATGTAGGGACAAAAGTGGAAATCTATAAGATCATAAAAAAACTGGCAAAAAAAGGAACCGCCATTTTAATGATTTCTTCCGAACTGTCGGAAGTTATTGGGGTCAGTGACCGTATTATTGTTATGCGACGCGGTAAAATTGCCGGTGAAATCAAAGCGACTGACGCGAATGAGGAAAATGTTCTGTCAATGGCAATGTAATGATATGAGTGAAAGGGTGGAATTTTATTATGAATTTGAAAGCAGGCAATACGGAAACAAAAAATGTGTTGAAAAATACGTTCTCAAATGAAAAGATACGACGCTTCTTAACAAAATACACAATTTGTCCGGTCTTAATCTTAATAATTATTTTTGCTTCCATTGTGACAGATAATTTCTTTTCGGCGGATAATCTGCTGAATGTGCTAAGACAGGTTGCCACGAACGGAATTATCGCCATAGGAATGACTTATGTAATACTTACCGCGGGTATTGATATTTCCGTTGGCTCTATAGTGGGATTCGCTTCCATTGTGTTCGCGGGTTGCTTTCAGCCAAGCGGCCTTGTTGGACCCGTTGCCGGGATCGTAAGCGTGATTAACCGAATAATGCCTCATGATCATGTGCTTTGTATCATTATCGCTTCTGTTTTTGTTTTGTTTTTATGCGCGCTCTTGGGATTAATAAATGGAGTGGGCATCAGCAAAGGGAAACTGCCTCCCTTCATTATGACCATGGGCACATTAACGATGATAAAAGGTTTTGCTCTTCTTGTGTGTGAGGATAAACCTTTGTTTATGGATGTGAGTATTCGAAGTCAAATCAACTGGCTTGGGTCGGGGAGAGTGCTGGGCATTCCAAATCCTGTTATTGTGTACGCGATTGTTACTGTAATATTTGTAATCATTCTTACTAAAACAGTTTTTGGAAGATACATTCGCGCTATAGGAGGAAATGAGGAGGCTGCCAGAGTGGCGGGAATTAACGTTTCCAAATATACCACAATAGTATACATAATTTCAGCGGTCTTGGCCGGCCTGGCAGGTATACTGATTACTTGTCGAACCGCTACAGGCGAGCCTACTCTGGGAACCAGTTATGAACAAGACGCGATTGCCGCGACAGTAATTGGCGGCACACTTCTGACTGGTGGCGTTGGAGGAATGTATGGAACTATTTTCGGCGTATTAATCATTGGCGTAATTAATAATGTATTGAATCTAACGAATGTATCGCCGGATTTCCAGTATGTAGTCAAGGGACTCATTATAGTTGTCGCGGTAGCAATCAGGACAGACAGAAAGAAAAAATAAAGCGGATACGCTTTTAAATAATAAAAAAAAGAAAAGAGGAGATTAGGACTATGAAAAAGAAATTAACTTTGTTATTGGCCGCGATCATCGTGATTTCGGCGTGCCTTTCAGGCTGTGGCGGCAGTGGATCATCAACATCGAGCGGAAGTGATTCGTCAAGTTCCAGTACAACTTCAACAACTAAAAACAAAAAATTTAAAGTCGGATTTTCGATGGATTTCACAACCAATGTTTGGCGGGCCGAATTACTGAAACGAGTTCAGGCCGCGGCGGAGAAACATTCTGATGAAATGGATTTAGTTGTGACGAACGCGAACGCGGACACGAACAAACAAATATCCGATGTAGAGGATCTTGTATCACAGGGCATTGATTTACTGATCATTACGCCATATGTTTCAGAACCGTTGACCCCGATTATTTCTGAGGTTTATGAAAAAGGCATTCCGGTAGTAGTTATTGATCATACGGTTTCAGGAGATGAGTATACCAGTTTTATTGGCGCGAGCAACGCTTCTATCGGCAAAGCCGCTGGTGAAGCGATTGGCAAAGTGCTAAACGGCAAAGGAAATGTAGTTGAGATTTGCGGAACACCCGGCATGTCAGCGACAATTGATCGAGGGGACTGTATGCACGAGGCCCTGGCAGCGTATCCGGATATTAAAATACTCGCGAGTCTGGATGGCAATTATGATCAGGCAACAGCTATGAAAGTAATGGAAGACGCCTTACAGTCACAAAATCCCGCGGATATAAACCTGATATATACATATAATGATGAAATGGCGTTAGGAGCGCTGCAAGTATTAAAAGATTCTGGAAATGATAATCTTGGAATTAAAATTTTAAGTATAGACGCCCAGAAAAAGACTTTGGAGGATATTAAAGAAGGAACTGTTTACGGGACTTTCACCTATCCATGGCCGGCTGATCAAGCGATTGAAACAGCGCTTGACATACTTAATGGAAAACAAGTTGACAAGAATATTGAACTCGAGTCCACTCTTATAACAAAAGATAATGTGGATCAGTTCTATGATCCTAATTCAGAATACTAAAATTGTCGAAATGAAGCCTGTTCTAAAGCGGAGAGGGCAGGCTTCATTTCTAATCAAAGCAAAAACGCTTCCGTTTTCTCCTAGATATAAAAAACATAAGATTATATATTGAAATCAGGAAACAGGAGAAATTCACATAAATATCTCGAAAGAAAGGAAGTTAAAAACATGGAAATTAAGAGTATGAAATGCTCGATCGGGTCTCTCGTCGCGTCGGGAAAATCACGTATCGCTTTAGATACGGATCAGAACATGTTTGACCGGATCAAAAATATCGAAATATCATTTGGTGATTTTCTTAATGGAAAGGACTTTATCAGCTGTATCGGCGTTACCGATGAATTCAAAAAAGTAATCCGACTGTTTAAGGTCGCGGATGGTGAGACTCCTGCCGGCTTTCGTTATGATTTTATATACGCGGCAGATGGCTGCCTGAGAGTGGATTTGGTTCGCGATATCTCGTTTATGAAGAATGGAGTCAGGAGACCTACAAATCTCTTGTTTTCCGCGAATACGGCAAACCCCTTTGAAGTCGCCACGATGAAGAACTTCATCGCGAACCTTACGACAAATCCACAGATTATTTATTCTCAGTTTTTGAATAATCCAAAGGCAAATATTAACAATCAATTCAAAGATCGCTTTGAAGTACTCGAGGAACTTTGTAAATTAGTCGGGCCGGGTGTGGATATCAGCTGTGAGGTCAATAATCCTTTCGCTCCGGAAAATGAGCTCATGGAAGAGATCTCCAGAATGGAAGAGATTCTCACGCCATATCGTCTCGTTGTTAAGGTTCCGCATACCGGGCCTTTGAATAAGGACAATGTAGGAGATTTCCTTAATGGAACGTATCCCGCGTATGACAATGGGGATTCCGCGTCTTACTTCTACGGACATAACCTGGCTTATAAATTACACGAAAAAGGATACCGGGTGAACTTTACGCTTATGGCAGAGCCTCATCAGACAGCGATGGCGCTGCTCGCGAAGCCTTACTTCATCAACGCGTTTGTTGAAAGAAGAAATGACCAGACAAAGGGAATTTCCGATCTGCTTCGCAAATTAGATGTGAGTGGTGATCCGATGTACAGAGATCAGCTTCATGAATTTATGATGAAGAAGGATATGCTCGCGTCGGATGATAAGGATCCGATCAAAGCGGAAAATAAAGCGCGCGAGATTCTGGCGTACCGCGCTCCGGAAACACACGACGGACATGATGGGCTTGATAGTGTCAGACATAGCCTGCGGGTGCTTAAACAGTCCAATTTGCCGGATACGCGTCTCATTGTCTGCAACACGAAGACAGACCAGATGTACTTTGATATTGATAAGATGCTTGTGGAACCGGAATTCGCGGATATGAAGCAGCGCGTAATTCTGACCTGTGAGCCTTCCTATTTCGGAAAATATACATGCTCACCGATTATTTACTCTTATCAGAGATCATTTCTGACAAGTGTTAAGTAATAAAAGAAACAAACGATATAAACGCTAGTGACAAAAAAACAGGAGGTAAATGATATGTCGAAATGGCAGATCCCCGCTGCGGGCGGGCATATGGAAAAGAACGAAGGTATTTATTTTCAGAACATGACAAATCTTGATGTCAAAGAGCGGTTGAAGAAAAACGATTTGATTATGATTCCGATTGGTTCCACCGAGAATCACGGACCGGACGCGCCGTTTGGAGAAGACACTTATCTGGAGACCAGAATGTGCGAGCAGGTCGCTCTTAAGACTGGATGCACGGTTTCTCAGCCAATCTGGTATGGCTCCCATCCTTATCAGCATCTTGGAATGCCTGGCACGATCATGATTCCGGAAGAAATACTGGCGGACTACATCGTATATGTAATGGCTGGTTTCTGGAACACAGGTTTCCGAAAAATGATTCTTTGCAATGGTCATGGGCAGGATTATGTAATTCCTATGGCGATTCATAAATTCGGCAAGAAATTTCAGGTGCCTTGCGTAGCGGTGTATCCTCATTTCTGGCATATGGCTAAACATGATCTTGCTACAAAGGAAGACGGCGGCGTATATGATAGTCATCTTACGCATGCTTGTGAAGTAGAGCAGTCCTGGTCAATGTGCATGTTCCCGGATCTCTGCAAGCCGGAGAACGCTGTTAAGACTCATGGCACACCTCTTTTCCCGCCTGGATATATTGATTACGCGGATGAGCTGGGAACGAACGGAGTAATTAAATGGTACAACGCGCTCGGAAACTGCGGCATGGAAGTTATCTGCACACCGGAAGGCGTAATCGGAGATCCCGCTAAAGCGTCTGTGGAAAAAGGCCGTAAGGGCTGTGAGAACGCGATGGATTATCTTGAGAAGTTAGTAAACGATATTATGACGATGTATCCGGCCGGAGTTCTTCCTCCAATCGATAAAGTTACACAGCGCAAGAAGGAAGATATTGAAGCCGTTATCAAGGGCCCGACGAACGGCGGAAGACATCTTTACACACTTACTTATTAATTATAGGAAGGAGAGTATGGTTACCGGGAAGAAAACCGCGTGATCATACGAAAAAGAAAAATGATGAAAGTGAAAGCCGCTCGTATGTATGGTCCTCACGATCTTCGTGTTGAAGAAATTGAACTGCCGGATCTTAAGCCGAATCAGATTCTGATAAAGCTAAAAGCTTGTGGTATTTGCGGATCGGATATCGCGTGCTTTTTAGGACAGTCTACGGAAGGACGTTATGATATAGCGCCTTATACTCCGGGACATGAATGGGCAGGTCAGGCAGTTAAAGTCGGAAGTGATGTCAGAACGATTAAGCCGGGAAATAAGGTTGTTGGTGATTGCTTATGCGCTTGCTTCCGCTGTGATAATTGCAAGGATGGTAAGATGCCGTCGGTTTGCGAAAATATGGACGAAGTTGGCTTCCGACCGGATTCCTTCGGGGGAATGGCCGAGTATATGATTACGGATGAGGAATTCACGCATGTGATTCCGGATGACTGGAGCTATGAGATGGGAGCTCTTGTTGAGAACTTTAATGTTGGATACTGGGGCGTCTGGGGCAATAAGCTGGATCCTGACGCGCAGGATATTTGCGTGATCATTGGAGCCGGAACAATTGGACTTTCGGCGGCAATGAGCTGTAAGGCGTCCAACGCGACGGTTATAGTTGTTGATCCGGTTGAAAGCCGTAGGGAGAACGCTTACAAATATGGCGCGGATTATACCCTTGACCCGACGGCGTGTGACGTGGCTGAGGAAGTTCGTAAGCTTTCGAATGGAGTCGGAGCGTCTCTCCTTGTAGAGTGCTCAGGCAGTGACGCTGGTATTGCCTCTGTATTTGAAATCGCGGCTCCAAGCGCGAGAATTGGCGTGATTGGTCATTCTCACGAGCGTATGGTCCCGATTAAGTGGGAGCGAATTATCTGGAAGACACTGACAGTAAAGGGCTCAGCTGGCACAAAGTTCTGGTTCCCGCGCACAATCCGTTTTATGTCTAAAATCAAGGATCAGTATGATTTCAACGGACTTGTATCTCATCGTTTTAATTTCAACGATATTCATGACGCGTTTGACTTCGCGATTAATAATAAAGCAATCACGCAGAAAGTAATGCTGATGTTCGACGACTGATATTAACAGATATCAATTCCTATATCCGGGACCGGAGATATTCTTTATTGAGCGGGAATATTTCCGGTCCTTTTATGAAAGGATGGATTACTATGAAACTGGCGTGTTCTACATGGATGATGCCGGGTGATACTTTTTCCGAAAAAATTAAAAAGGCGGCGTCATATGGTTTTGAGGGGGTTGAGATCCGGCTTTTTGATAATGAAGCAAAGCCGGAAAGAATCCAGGAAATTCTGGAAGCGTTAAAGGAGCATGGAGTAGAACCGTGTTCTCTGATAATGCCAGGTGAGACATATCGGAAACCCCTTCTGGATCGCGAAACGCTGAAAGCAAAAGAGGAGTTGGCGGTAAAAGCGCTCGACGCGGCCGCGCTTTTGGGAGCTCCGACGCTTGTTTGCCCCGAATACGGGGCGCAGTCACCACTTCCTCTTTTTGATCATCCGATTAGGCCTACCCCTAAGCAGCGCGAGCTTTTACTTGAATACCTGAGCTTTGTGGCGGATTACGCCGTAGAAGTCGGGGCAAAGGCGACAATCGAGCCAATTAATCGATACGAAACACGATTTTATTATACATTGGAAGATGGAGCGAAAATCATTGACGAGGTAGGAAAACCTGGCCTTTACTTGCTGGCTGATTTTTTTCATATGAATATCGAGGAAGTCAGTATCCCTGACGCGATACGTAAATATGGTGACAAAATTCTTCATGTTCATTTGGGAGACTCAAATCGTTTTCTGCCTGGACAAGGCCATACGGATTTCCGCTCGGGTTTTCAGGCGCTTAAAGAAATCGGGTATGATCATTTCATGGCATTCGAGTGTGGTATAAAGGGAGATCCAGATATCGCTTTCCCGCGGTGCGTAAAATTTTTGCGTGACGCGGAACGATAACATTATATGAAAAGCTTCGTTCAGAAGCGGAAAGGTGGAAAAGATGATTGAGATCATTATGGAACCAAGATTGAAAAAATATGATACCTGTGAGGAATTTGCCAAAGATTATAATCTGGGCGAAAAAGACCTGGTTCTGACAAATGAATATATCTTTGAGCCATTTTTTGGCAAAATGAATTTAAATGTAAAAAAGATCTTTCAGGAAAAATATGGCGCCGGTGAGCCGACGGATCTGATGACAGAGGCAATTATGAGAGACGCCGCGTCAACAGGCTGCGAGCGGATTATCGCTATTGGCGGTGGGACGATCATTGATTTGGCGAAGGTGCTTTCTGTAGCCGAGGATGACAATCTGGACGCGCTCTATGATATCGCGCCGAATATGGAAAAGAAGCGGGAGCTGATTATTGTTCCCACGACATGTGGCACGGGCAGCGAAATGACGAATATTTCGATTCTAAACCGCACGAGACTCGGAACAAAGATGGGTCTTGTCGGACCAGCGATGTTCGCCGATGACGCGGTACTGATTCCCGAGCTTTTAAAAGGACTGCCGTTTGGAGTGTTCGCGACGAGTTCGATTGACGCTCTGGTTCACGCGGTTGAATCGGCGCTTTCACCCAGAGCGACACCTTACACGCGTTTGTTCAGCTATAAGGCGATTGAAATTATCATCAAGGGCTTTCAAAAGATCGCGGCTAATGGAAAGGATGCCAGAGTACCGCTGCTGGAGGATTTCCTGATCGCGTCAAACTATGCTGGAATCGCGTTTGGCACAGCCGGATGCGCCGCTGTCCACGCGCTGTCCTACTCGCTTGGCGGAACGTACCATGTCGCTCATGGAGAGAGCAATTACGCGATTTTTACCGGTGTCCTGAAGAATTATATGGAAATCCGTAAGGATGGAAGTATCGCGGAGGTGAACGCGATCCTTGCGGAACTCCTCGGCTGTGACACTGAGGTTGTTTATGAAAAGCTGGAGGAACTGTTAAATAATATCCTTCCGAAAAAGGCGCTGAGAGAATATGGAGTGACCAGAGACGACATTCAGGAATTTACTGACAGTGTTTTCAAGACACAGACGCGCCTGATGAACAACAATTTCGTTCCTCTTGACCGGGAACGTGTGCTGAAAATCTACAATGAGCTTTTTTAAGTCGGAGGTGAAAGTATATGAGAATTGTAATCGCGAACGATAAGGTGGCGTTTGAGCTGAAGAAAGCAATTGTTAAAAAGCTTCACGCGGAAGAATACGATGTCGTTGATTATGGCACTATGTCATCGGAAGAGCCATGCAGTCATACGGAAGCGGCCACCAGGGTTACTCGTTCGATACGCGTCGGAGAGGCAGACAGGGGCATTTTGTTATGTGGCACGGGCGCGGGAGTCGCGATTGCCGCGAATAAATATCAGGGGATCTACGCTGTTGTGGCGGAGAGCGTATACGCCGCGCGCAGATGCCGTCTGATTAATGACTGTAACGTGCTTTGTCTTGGCGCTTACATTTTGGGAGAACCAATGGCGCTGGAAATGGTCGACGCGTTTCTGACGACTGGTTTCGCGGAGAATTTTGAGGAAAAAAGAGCTGAGAATCTGAAACGTCAACGCGATATTATCACTGAAATCGAAAAAGATAATTTCAAATAGTAATTGTGACAAAGAGGTCGTATCAAAGGATGTTTTGACGCGGCCTCTACTATTTACGCTTCCGCTTCTTCCTATATATCAAAGGGAGTGAATGATATTCTGGTAATATATTAAATTGTAATATGGGCGGAGAGAAAAGAGTTTAAAAGGGGAAAACCCATATTTGTTTTGGCAATGGAGAAAAGGAGGTTCTGTTAATGAGCGAAGAATATGCCTTGCAAATGAAAAGCATTTCGAAAAGCTTTCCCGGCGTTAAAGCATTGGATCACGTGAATCTGATGCTGAAGAAAAAGTCGGTACACGCTCTGGTCGGCGAGAATGGCGCCGGCAAATCAACATTAATGAAGATTCTGACAGGAATGTATACTCCGGATGAAGGCGAGATTATTGTCAAGGGGAAAAGCGTGACGATATCGAACGCGAAGGAATCCCTGGGTTATGGAATTTCGATGATTTATCAGGAACTTAATCCGGTTCCGGAGATGACTGTCAGGGAGAACCTGTTTCTGGGACGAGAGCTGACCAAAGGACCAATGCTGGATATACGGCGCATGCGTGAGGAATCGAAAAAAATGCTGGCGTCTTGCAACGTGGATCTGGATCCTAACACCAAGATGAAATATCTTAGTGTAGCGCAGCAGCAGCTAGTCGAGATCGTTAAAGCGGTATTTCACAATTCTGATATCATCGTCATGGACGAGCCTACATCCGCTATTACGGAGGATGAGGTGACGCACTTATTTGAGATTATCCGTAAGTTAATTGATGATGGCAAATCGATAATTTTTATTACTCACAGACTGGATGAAATTTTTGAGATATGTGACACAATGACAATTCTAAGGGATGGTCAGTATATTGATAGCCGACCTATTGAAGGGATGGTCAAACAGGATATTATTTCCATGATGGTTGGCCGTGAACTTACGAATAACATTTATACAAAATACAACACGAAAATTGGAGAAGTCACGCTGGAAGTTAAGAATCTTACATCAGCGGATGGAAGATTTAAGGATATTTCGTTTCAGGCCAGACAAGGTGAAATCCTAGGCGTGGCCGGGCTGATGGGGGCGGGACGCTCGGAGGTCATGGAAACTATTTTCGGTATACGCAAAGCCAGCGGCGGCGAGGTGTTTGTCCATGGAAGAAAGGTTCAGATTAAATCCGCTCAAGACGCGATAAAGAACAAGATCGCGTTTATTACCGAGGACAGAAAGGTTCTTGGACTCAATCTCTTGGGATCCGTTAAGGATAATATCGCGCTTGTTAATCTGCCGCGATACTGCTCGGGCGCGGTAATCAATCATTCCAAAGTTCGTCAGGTGGTCGACCGGCAAATTGAGGCGCTTAATATTAAGACACCTTCGAGAGATCAAATTGTGAATAATCTTTCTGGTGGAAATCAACAAAAGGTTGTATTAGCGAAATGGCTGCTGTGTGAGCCGGACATATTAATTTTGGACGAGCCTACAAGAGGAATTGATGTTGGCGCCAAAGCGGAAATTTACAAACTTATCAGCGCCATGGCCCAGGAAGGAAAAACAGTTATTATGATTTCCTCAGAATTGCCAGAAGTCATCGGTATGAGTGACCGGATCATAGTTTTGTTCGAAGGTAAACTTACTGGAGAACTGAATGTGAGAGACAACGAGGGAGCTGAGGTTTCGCAAGATAATATTATGAGTCTGGCCTCGGGCGAACAGATCGCGGAAGCGTAACGCGGAAAGGAAAGGGTAAAAATATGAATTCTTCAAAAGCAGTGACGGCAAATAAAAAATCGATCAATTTCAGGGATTATACGATTTTGGGAGTGTTTGTTCTTGTATGTATCATGTTAGCGATTATCGAGCCCGCCTTTCTCAAGAGTGAGAATATACTAAATGTTCTTCGTCAAATTTCTATAACAGGTTATATCGCCGTTGGTATGCTAATGGTTATTATAACAGGAGGCATTGATCTTTCAGCAGGCGTTATGGTGGGGTTGTGCGCCGCGATAGGCGCGGATTTCGCGCATACAGGCCAGCCGGCGATTTTAGGTATACTTGTTGGTCTTTTCATCGGCGCTTTATGCGGTGCAATCAGTGGTTCTTTTGTGGCGTTTCTGGGTTTACCACCTTTTATCGTGACGTTGGGCACAAAACTATGTATCAATGGAGCGGCGCTTGTTTATACAGATGGTCATCCGACAACGGATCTCAGCGCTTCCTTTATTAATATCGGAACCGGTTTTTTCCTTGGACTACCGATTCCAGTGTGGATTTTGATTATTGTTATTCTTGTGGGACTCTTTTTACTGAATTACACGAAATTTGGACGATATCTGTTCGCGATAGGCGGCAACGTGACGGCGGCGAAGGTCTCTGGCGTTAATGTTAAAAAAGTACTCTTAGAGGTCTATATACTGGCGGGAACGCTTGCGGCTCTCGCGGGAGTTGTACTGGCTGCCAGAGTTTCCGCTGGATCGCCTGTGGCGGGTACGAATTATGAGATGGACGCGATCACAATCGATGTAATCGGTGGATGCAGTCTTGCCGGCGGTTCTGGATCAATTCGCGGCACAATAGCCGGTATGCTTCTCATGGGCGTAATCACGAATGGCATGAATCTGATGAATATTTCTTCCTACTGGCAGTTAATCGTAAAAGGCATCATTATTGTCATCGCTGTTATTTTCGATACGTATTCCAAGAAAAACTAGAGGAATATGACAAAAGAGCTACGGAACGTTCTTTTGTTTATATAAGAAAATGAAAAGGATTTTGAAAGGAGAGAATTTATGAAAAAGAAAAACCTGCTCGCCGTTATTCTTGTCGCGGCGCTGATGACAGCTACGCTGTCCGCGTGCGGATCCTCAAGTTCGGGATCGACCAGCTCCAGCTCAAATGGTTCAGCAACATCATCTTCTTCCGGCTCCAGCAGCCGAATGAACGAGACAATCACGGCTGCTTCCGGAGACGTGGTTCCTTCGGTTGATGAGCTGATGACAAAGATTCCGGACGGAACAACCTTAAAGATTGGATATTTAGCCCAGAATGAGACGGATCAATTTAATGTTTATATGGGACAGGCGCTGGAAAAGGAAGCAGCCAAATATAACAAAAAGGTAGAAGTCGCGCTTCAGGACGCGCAGAGTCAGGCCGCGAATCAGGTGTCTGAAGCGGAAAATATGATTGCGCAGGACGTAGACGCAGTTATTATTAACGCCGTAGATCAGGACGCCAGCGCTCCGGCACTGACAGCTTTAAAGAACGCTGGAATTCCGGTGATCAGCCTGAATACAGTACTGTCAAACAATGATAAGGCAGACGCCTATATCGGAGTTGATGATCGTCAGGCGGGTGAGGAAGCTTTGAAAATCATGGCAGAAGCTCTCAATGGCAAAGGTAAGATCAACATAGTCCAAGGGCTTCTTGGACATCCGGCCAATGAGAATCGTATGACTGGTATTCAGACAGCTTTAAAGGACTATCCGGACATTACAATAAACGCGACACAGGCGGCAGACTGGGATCGGGCGAAGGCAATGAATGTGACGGAGGATTGGTTGTCCGGCGGTGGTGACTTTGATGGAATTATCGCCCTGAACGATGAAATGGCGATTTCCGTATCGAACGCGTTGACATCTGCTGGTAAAACAGGTGTTAAGGTTGTCGGAATCGACGCGATTGACGAGGCGCTTGAATTGGTAAAGAGTGGTGGCATGAGTGGAACTGTATTCCAGGACGCGATTCTTCAGGGAAGAGGAGCGCTTGACCTGGCGGTCGCGATTTCATTGAAGGTAGATGTAAAGAAGGAATACATCATCCCATTCCAGCAGGTTACATCGAAAAATGTGGAAGAGTTCTTTGGAGCATACGACATGTAAAATTTAAATGTTTACTTTTAACGCTTGAATCGGCAGGGAGGAGATTGAAAATCTTCTTCCTGCTTTCTTTTCCGCCATTTTATGGAGATGAGGTAGACTTGATGACGATAGAGCACGGCACTTATGGTAAAAACTTTGGAATTCTACTGATATTTATAACAGCTTTTTTATGGAGCTTTCTGGGAGTCTTTGATAAATTTATTTCCGTAAATGGAATTTTGGTTTCGGGGATCACCAGCTTGCTGGCGCTGCCTGTTCTGGGTTTGTCTGACCAAGGTAAAAGGTTTGAGGTCTCAGGAAGAATATTGCTCGCGGCTGTTACGTACGCGATCACGACGATTACTTTCTATACCGCGAATAAGTTGACATCTGTTACAAATGTGATTATTCTTCAATATTGCTCGCCTGTATTCGTGCTGCTGTTTAAAGCTTTTAGTTCTCGATATCAGATCCGAAAGCGGGAAATTGTGTCGGTGCTGATATGCGTGTTGGGATTGGTAGTCTTTTTTTATGACCGGATTTCAACAGGTGAGGTATTCGGAAACTTGTTAGCGCTCATTTCAGGAATTATGTTTGGCGCGACCTTTTTTCTCAACGCGGGAAGGAAGGCGAATCCGGCCGCTTCAATGGCGCTGGGATATTTAATATGCGCCTTGTTTGCCATAATCAATACATTCGTGGAATTTTTAAGGAGCGCGACGATGCCGGCTTTTACAATTCAGGACATATGGCTGCTTTGTATTACAGGTTTTATTATTGTAGGCGTCTCAACGATTTTATATACAAAGGGAATTCAGCTGACTGGGGCGTTAACAGCGAATTTGGTCGCGATGTCAGAGGTGTTTATGGCACCGCTGTGGTCGGTCCTGTTCTTTAAAGATCATATCAAAGGGCTTTCTTTGGTGGGGATTTTGCTGATGATCAGTGGTACGATCATGGAATCAAGGTATGAGCCGCGATAAATAACATTGACAACAAAAAAGAAAGCGTTTATAATAGGAATCGTTAAAGGTAACGTTAAAGGTAACGTTTAAGAAATTATTACATTTCTATTTGAGGTGACGGAATCATGAATCGGAAGTCGGCTACGCTTAAAGATATTGCCGGAATCGCGAATGTGTCTATTACGACAGTATCGAAATCGCTGTCGAATCATTCCGATATTTCCACCGAGACGAAGGAGAGAATTCTGAAAATATGTGAAGAGGTTCATTACGTACCAAACGCGTACGCTTCCTCGCTCAGACGGAGGAAAGGTAATCTGATCGGAGTTGTCATTTCCGATAACACAAATCCTTATTATGCTGAATTGCTCCGGATTGTAGAGAGTGAGCTTTCGAAACAGGGATATTACACGATCATCTTTAATACGAATGACAACGAGGAGACAGAGCTGAGGCAAATTGAGAGCTTGAGGAAGCTGAATGTAGAGGGAGCGCTGATTACACCGACATCCGCCTTGAGTATTGAACGTCTTAGAAGCTTTGAAATTCCATTTGTACAGCTGAGTCGTTACACAGATAAGAATCGGGACAATTATGTAGTCCCGGATGACACGCAGGCTGGATATTTAGTGACATTAAAGGCTCTGGAGAAGCATCCGGGAGAGCGATTTCATTTTTTGGGCTCAACGGAGAACTTTTCATATGTAAGAGAGAGAATACAGGGATTTCTGAAAGCGCTTAATGAGGCAGGAGTCGTGATCCGTGACTCGGATATTATCATGAATGTAAGGGGAAACGCGGGTGGATACCGGGTTGCTTCCGAAATTCTTGAACGAGAGCAGGAGGCACGCGTTTTCGTCTGTGAAAGTGATTTTGTCGCTACAGGTGTTCTCAAGTATCTTGCGGAGAGAGGTATTTCGGTGCCGGAGAAGGCTGGTGTGGTAGGCTTCGATAATCTCGAGATTTTCTCATATGTTCGTCCGCGGATCACATCGGTTGATATGAAGAAGGATGAAATCGGACGCGTTGGAGTGGAGATATTACTGAAGCTTCTGGAAGCCAGGGAAAGAGAAGAAGAATTGAAGGACACTCGTCGTGTTCTCACGGTCAGTTTCGTCGAAGGTGAGACTTGCTAAACGAATAATTGAATAGAATGGTTCAAGTGAAACATAATTTTGAAACTTGATGAACAATAGTGAAGAAGCTATTGCCTGAACCGATAAGAATCGGGACGGACAATAGCTTCTTTCACCTATACTATGAAGGATATATCGTGAACGGTTATTGGCTCATCAAGGAAACACTCCGCGCAGCTTTGTCGCTTTTACAACACGATTAATCGCTACCATATACGCGGCGGTTCGAAGTGTTACATCTTTATCTTCTGACAGCTTGTAAACATCATCGAAGGCTTTTAAGAGGATTTTCTTAAGAAGAGAGAAAATTTCATGTTCATCCCAGAAAATCGATTGTAGGTTCTGCACCCATTCAAAATAGGAAACGATTACGCCACCTGCGTTCGAGAGTATATCAGGCACGATCACGACGCCCTTTTTGTTCAGAATTTCATCTGCTTCTGTCGTTGTCGGGCCATTGGCGCCTTCCACGATAATGCTGGCTTTAATATCATTCGCGTTCTCTGCTGTCACCTGGTTTTCTAGAGCGGCTAGAATGAGAACATCAATATCCAGCTTGAAGAAGTCTTCTTTACTGATTTCCGTAACGCCTTTTTCGGTGTATCCCTTGATTGTTTTCTTCTCAGAGGCGTATTCGGAAAGAGCTTTTATATTCAGGCCATCCTCATTGTAAAGAGTACAACTGACATCACTGATCGCGACAATGTTGTAACCTTTACTGTAAAGGGATCTGGCAGTAGCGCCACCTACATTGCCGAAACCTTGAATCGCGATTTTCGCTTTCTGGAGGGGGAGTTCTTTTCGAAACGCGATCGCGTCGAGGACAATAGAAACTCCTCGACCGGTAGCTTCGCCTCTTCCGAGAGAACCGCCGATTTCAATGGGTTTGCCGGTTACGACTTCGGGAGCTGGATACCCCTTGAAAACACTGAAAGTATCCATAATCCATCCCATAATTTTTGGGTTTGTGTTGACATCTGGCGCGGGGATGTCTCGATCCGGTCCGAGAATCGGAAGAATTGCCGCCGTATAACGGCGTGTCAGTCTTTCGAGTTCACCTTCGCTAAGTTTTGAAGGATCAACCGCGATACCACCTTTGGCTCCACCATAGGGAATATTCACGACCGCGCATTTCCAGGTCATCCAGGCGGAAAGAGCCTTTACTTCATCCAGATTTACATCGGGATGGAATCGAATACCTCCTTTACAGGGGCCGCGGGTGCTGGAATGCTGGATACGATAGCCGCTAAAGACCTTGAGAGTGCCATCATCCATTTTTACCGGGAGCGAAACGGAAAGCATTCTTTCCGGATAACGAAGAGCTACGTAATCGTCATACTTAAGTCCTAGCTTCTCCGCGGCGTTATCGACGCAGGAAAGCATTTCATCGTAAGGATTGTAATTTTTTTTCATGCTAATCTCCTTTTTTCCGGTCACATGAAAGAAATGCGTGAAGGGTATATTAAGCTATAAATTTAAAATTATTGTCTCTCATGGCTTTCATGGCTTTGTCAATAGCGATGAGAGTTTTATCGATATCGTCTTCTGTATGGGAGGCGTTTACGTACCATCTGCCACCGAACATGATGAATACTCCATTTTCCTGAAGATATTTCTGGAAGGTCTCGACAATCTTTTTATCGAAGCCTGCCAGATCCTCATTTGTGTAAAGACGGCGTCGGCCGCCAGGTACTCCGAAGATCGTCGAGAACACTCCGTTTGCTTCCGTTATGGTAAGAGGAATGTCGTAACGGTTGGCGCATTCGATCATGCCGTCCATCAGTTTTTCCTGAACTTTGAATACCTTTCCGTAAATAGCGCAATTGTCGCGACTTAGAATATCAATCGTTGTGTTGACCGCGCATTGGCCGAGGCCGAAGCCGGGATATGTTCCGGGGCATAATACATGGCCGCCGCGGATACAGTCCATAATTTTCTTTTTGCCGCCAACGCAGGATACAGGGATGCCGTTGGACATAGCTTTGCCAAGGGTACAAATATCAGGAGTAACACCGACCAGAGTCTGAGCGCCGCCGATATTTACGCGGAAGCCGGTGATAACCTCGTCCATGCTCATAACAATGTCGTATTTATCGCAAAGCTCACGTACTCTTTCCAGATATCCGGGCTTAGGGTACAGACCATCATGATTCCATACAATACCTTCCATATGGATTCCCGCGATTTCATCGTGATACCGATCGAAAGTACGCTCAAGAGCCTCGAAATCGTTCCAGGGAATCATGAAAACTTCTTTACCTGCCCAAGGAACACGGCCTTCCGTGTAGTATGGATCCTCACCGGGTCCGCCAGCCGGAGTGAAATCAACTTCAGGCCTGGCATCGGGATCAGGATTCCGGTGACCACCGAGTATGTTGTCAGGCCATCCACCGTAATGGCCCTCAACACGAACGATAACCGTTTTACCTGAGTAAGCTCGCATGATACGGAAGGCCATCTGTACCGCTTCGGATCCAGAGGTTGTGAATTTGATTTCCTCGATGCAGGGTACATATTTACGAAGCTTCTCGGCTACTTCAATATCAAGTGGTGAGAAAAGCAGATTTGAACCGATTGCCGTACCGTGATTCTGCATGTACTCAGTAAGCCGCTCCACATATTCAGGATACGCGTGCCCTAGGATATTTGGTCCCATTGAGCCGTTAAACTCAATATATTCATTGCCGTCCACATCGACCAGATGTGTACCTTTAGATGTTTCAATGAATAATCGATGATTGGTAACGTCCATAGGAATACGAAGATTTGAATGACCTCCCGGATAATACTGGTTGAATTTCTCGGTTAATGCTTCACTTCTGTCTTTTTTAAGCATATGCTGTTCCTCCTGTTTTATTGTAATGAATATGAATGATCCCGCGACACTCGTATTGGTGGAAAAAACGGAGTAGAGCGAGGACCTATCTGTTAGTTAAATCATATTATTGGCCTGACCGAAATTCTAGGAGAAAGCGGTATTCTCTCACTGCTGAGCAGCTAAGGGCGGTGACCGGATTTTCCTAGATACTGGAGAAAGGAAAAACTATAATGAAAACAGTTAAAGAAATATGTGTTTTTTATAGTATTCTTTAACTCCGCGGAGCTATTTACATAGAGTCAGGGTTATTTTGAGAAAAAATGAAGGTTGTATCCATTTAATCGTTTTCAAAGTGAACGCTTGTTGGAGGAAATGTTCATGAAGATCTTAAAGTATGATTTTACGCCGCATCAGCCGTATCTCGAGTACAATAACGTATATTACAGTTACAAGCCGGATTATAGGGATGAGTTGTTCGGAATTGTATGGGAAGTATATCAGGTGGATAATTTTGACTTTAACAAAACACTCGCTTTCCCGGATATCTGCGCTGATATTATGGTGTTTTATGAGGAAGACGGAGCCACTTGCTATTTTATGGGCGGAACCAGAGGACTCCGCGGAATGGAGAGTCTCAGCTTCTTCAAAAAAATACGCGCGATCTTTGGAGTGAAATTTTGTTCCGGCGCTCTTGGTAATCTTTTTGGAGCCGGGGCTTGTGATACAAGTGAAGAATCCATTTCTGGATATGATGCCCTGATTAATGGCCGGGATACTGTTGACAGATTATGCCAGGCCCAGACCTTCACGGACAGATGGAATATTATTAAAGATTATCTTTGCGGCAGAATCGACGAGGGATATGAAATAGATCCACTTGTTAGCTATGTCGCGAAAACAATTGTCGTGAATCATGGAAATATTAAGGTACAGGAGCTGGAAAAGGACACTGGATATTCTAACCGGTACCTGAGAAAGAAGGTAAACATGGGAATTGGGCTTCCTATGAAAGCGTTTGGGGAAATCGTCCGTTTCCAGTGGTCGTACCATTTATACCGCCAGGCGGGCGGAAATATGAATCTGGTTGATCTCGCGCTACAGAGTGGGTATTACGATCAGTCTCATATGAATATGAATTATAAGAAGTTGACAGGTTTTCTTCCTAAAGATATTATTACGCTTTATGAACCCGCGCGAACATGTTCCATGCGCGCGATTTAACGAAATGAGGTGGAATTATGACTCAGATATTTGGCGCTCCTTGTAAATATATACAAGGATATGGGGAACTTGACAGATTAGAAAAGCATATTTCTTATATGGGAAGTTCTTTTTTGATAATAGCCAGCAAGAACAGAATTCATGATTTAAGTGAAAGAGTTAAAGCAGGGTTTGGAAACGGATACAAGTTAATTTTCAGCGTATTCGGCGGAGAGTGCTCAAGAAAAGAAATTGAGCGTCAGACGGCAATCGCCGTGAAGGAAAAATGCGATGGCGTAATAGGCATCGGTGGCGGTAAAGTAATCGACACAGTTAAAATGGTCGGAAACCAGGTAAACGCTCCAGTGGTGGTTGTTCCGACAATTGCTGCTTCCGACGCGTCCACAAGCGCGCTTGCGGTCGTGTACAATGATGATGGATCACTGGAGAAAGAAGTTCATTTTAACAATAATCCGGAAATCGTTCTGGTAGACACAGAAATCATCATGAACGCGCCAGTAAGATTTCTGGTGGCCGGAATGGGAGACGCGCTTTCCACATGGTTCGGAGCCCTGGTCGTCTATCAGCAATACAAAAATAATGAGTTCGGAGCGAAACCAACGGAAGCCTCCATGGCGATTTCGAGGCTTTCATTCGACATTTTAACGCGACATGGCCTCGCGGCCAAAATCGCTTGCGAAAATAAAGTAATAACTAAGGATTTAAATAAAATAATCGAATGCAACGTTCTCTTGAGCGGGCTGGGTATGGAAAGCAGCGGCGGCGCGTCTGATCACTCCTTTTATTATGGGTTCTGCGCGCTTACGAATAGGAAAGAGACCAAGCTTCACGGGGAATATGTTCCGTTCTCGACGATTTGTATGTTGATTCTTGAAGGCGCGTCAAAGGAAGAACTTGACGAGATTTATAAATTCTGCATGAGTGTTAGTCTCCCAATTTGTCTTGAGGATCTTGACCTTGGAGATTTGACCGAAGAGGAGTATGTTACAATCGCGCGTTCTGTAATGGAACAGGAAGGCCCTAAAAACCATCCTTTTGAAATCGAGGAAGCGGATGTAATCGGGGCTCTGAAAACAGCGGATGTTATGGGACAGATGTACAAGAGTGGATCGAGTCTGTTGTCATAGTCTGATTAATCGCTCAAATGGCGCGCGGAAAAATAAGACGCGGATTTCAACCTTTAAATATAGTTTAACCTGCGTCACTACATTTTATCACATACAATGTTTCATATTCCGCGTTTAGGCACCGGGCGCCTTTTGAAATAGAATTTATATTTTAATCCCATTTATCAAGTGAAAACTTAATAAGTGGGATTATTGTTTTTGGCATCCCTTGCTATATTTTTGATTGGGTAATATAATTAAAGAAAGATTTAAAGAGAGGGCAATCATGGCACACGGTGATTGCCTTTTTAATAAGACAAGAAATCCAACGGAAAAGGAGGCTGGCGATGCTTTTACGGGACATTAACAGGACGCTGACGTCATTGTATGAGGGCGGCTCGCTTCCGACGATGGTTTACATCAACAAGCAAAGCGATACCCGGGGGACGGTGCGCAGGCCGCTGCACAGTCATGACTCGATATGCGAGATTTTGTATATTTATAAGGGCGAGGGCGCGTATTTGATCGGCGACCGGACCTATCCGCTGGAGGAAGGCTGCGTCGTCTATTACAATCAGGGAGATTTGCATGAGGTCGTGTCCGGCACGAACCATGAAATCGGGGATTATTGTATCGGCGTAACCAATTTGCGGCGTAAGGGTCGCCCGCTGAACGAGCTGGTCAGTCCCGGGGGCGTTTACGTCCGGCAGAGCGGCTCCTTGTCGAGAACGCTGAAGGAGCTTTGCGAGGAGATGTTCGAGCTGGAAGGGACCGACGATGGCGGGAAACTGGCAGCGCAATTTCTTTTTAACGCTTTTCTGGCGCTGGTCCTGCGGGCGGAGGAGATGCCGCGGGTGGAGATGGTCCGAAGCGAGGAGCTCAGGCGGGGACGCCAGATCCGGGAATACCTGGATCATCATTTCGCGGAGGAGATCACGCTTGAAAGTGTGGGAGAGGCGCTCGGCTGCTCCGCGACTTACGTGTCTCACACGTTTAAATACTATCTGGGTATTACGCCGACACAATACATGATTCAACGGCGGATCGGTCTGGCGCAGACACTTTTGATTTCCACGAACGACCCGGTGGCGCTGATTTCAGCCAGGGTGGGTTATGACAACACGAATTATTTCTCGACGCTTTTCTCAAAAACGGTTGGCATGAATCCGACGAAGTACAGAAGACTTTATAAGGAAGAGGCAAGGGGCAGAGACAACCAGGCATAGGTGATTAACGCGTAAGGTCAGGAGAAGACGATATGATAAGAGACAAAATACTGGTAATTGGCGCGGCGATTCTGGACGTGCTGGTAGACCCGGCGGAGCCGGAGGTGTTCGCGACAGGTTCCTACGCGGCGGACCGCATTCAGATTTCGACAGGGGGGGACGCGTTGAATGAGGCGTCCGTGCTCGCGAGCCTTGGCTGCAAGGTGGAACTGGACACGGTGATCGGGGATGATATGGCCGGAGAGATCCTGCTTCGCCACTGCGAGGAGAACGGAATTGAGTTGTCGTCCTCCAGGGCCCGCCCGGATATTCGCACAGGCGTGAACATCGTGCTGGTCCGAGAAAACGGCGGGCGCTGTTTTCTGACGGATCCGGGCGCGAGCCTGCGGAAAATTTCGCCAAGGGATGTATCGGTGCCGTTCGCGGATGACATCGGAATCCTCAGCTTTGCCAGCATTTTCACGTATCCGGCGTTCGGTCCCAAGGAGCTGGAGCGCCTGTTCCATATGGCGAAGAATGTGGGAATCGTCGTCTGCGCGGACATGACAAGTAAGAAGAATAATGAGACAATGAAAGATATGGCGTCGGCGCTGCGTTTCGTGGATTATCTGATGCCCAATGAGCAGGAAGCCGCTTTGATCACCGGCGCGGAAACGCCGGAGAAGGCGGCGGAGATTTTCCTCGAGGCCGGCGTGAAGAATGTGGTCATCAAGCTGGGCGCGCGAGGCTGCTATGTTCGTAACGCGAATGTGGAGATGGTTATTCCCGCCGTGCAGGGCGCGCGTTGTATCGACACGACCGGAGCGGGAGACAGCTTTTGCGCCGGGTTCCTTTACGCCCTTTCGAGGGGAAGGGCGCTGAAGGAATGCGCGAGATACGCGAACCGGTGCGGCGCGCGAGCCGTTTCGGCCATAGGCGCGACCGGGTGGCTCGGATCAGAGCCCGGCATGTTCTAGGAACGCGAAGGGCTCTTCGTCGGCGAGGTAGTGCATCAGCATATAAGCGCACATGATCGTGCTGTTTTCTTCCTTCAGGATCCGGCGTACCTCCGCTTTATCCGCGAGGACGACCTCGATCTCCTCGTTCTCTTCCTGGTAGCGCTTGGTAATGTCGCCGGAAGCGTACCCATAGACCATTGAATTGGTCTCGTCGGTCATTCCGATCGTCGTGAAGTAAGGCTTTGTGTAAGAATTATCCGCGGAGATCGGCTTGAAAGTGAGGCCGGTCTCTTCTTTCATTTCGCGGATGGCGGCCTCGGTCACGCTTTCGCCGGGATCGACAAGCCCCGCGGGAAACTCATAGATAAAACCGCCGAGCGGGTAGCGGTACTGGCGGATCAGGACGACCTTGTCCTCGAGGATACTGTAGATGATGACGGCGTCGGCCGTTACGGCTTTCGTACAGATCTTGAGATGGTCCGCGTCCGCGGCGCGGGAGGCCATATAGTACACGCCCTCCTTGCCGGCCTTGTTAACGCGGTCCAGCGCGTACATATTAAGGAAACGATTGTTGGTCTGTTTCGTGATTTTTTTGATAGTTCCCATCTTTTCGCTCTCCTTTGTGGTATGATTCTGTTGATTATTATAACATATAGCTTCTTCCCGCGGCGTCTGAATTCGCGGGAGAGCGTCCGGGAGGTTTCGCGATGAATACAGACATTGAGATTATAGAGCGGACAAAAGAAATGTCGGATCTGCTCGTTTTTTACAGAAGGGATTTTCACAAATACGCGGAGAGCGGGTGGCTGGAGTCGAGGACGACCTCGCTGATCGCCCGTTATCTGACGGAGATAGGTTATCGTGATTTGAAGCTGGGCGAAAAGGTCTGCGAGGGCGCGTCCCGTATGGGTCTTCCGACAGAGGCGGAGCTCGCGGCCGGTTACAGGCGGGCTGTGGAGCAGGGCGGTGACCCGGAGTTTCTTCCTCTAACCAAGGGTGGCTTTACGGGCGTGATCGCCGAACTGGACTGTGGCAAAGGACCGACTGTGGCGCTGCGCTTTGACATTGACGCGCTGGGCGTGACGGAGGCTTCCGATCCGGAGCATCGTCCCGCGCGGGAAGGCTTCGCGTCCGTGAACACGGGAACAGCGCACGCTTGCGGGCATGACTGCCATATCGCGATCGGTCTGGGCGCCGCCCGGGTACTGATGAGCCTGAAGAACGAGCTGCGCGGCAAGGTCCGCCTGATTTTCCAGCCGGCGGAAGAAGGCTGCCGCGGCGCCAAAGCAATCGTCGAAAACGGCTGGCTCGATGATGTTGATTACGTGATCGGCAATCATATGGCCGGCGGTCGGATGGAGCCGGATTTTGATCTGATTCCGGGCAGGAGCGTCGCGGTGGGGAGCGCCACGACGAAGATGGATGTAGAGTTCTCCGGGAAAAGCGCGCACGCGGGGAGCGCGCCGCAGGCCGGGCGTAACGCGCTTCTGGCGGCGGCCTCGGCCGTCCTTAATCTGAACGCGATTCCGCGGCATGGAGGCGGGTATTCCAGAATCAATGTCGGCACTCTGCGCGCGGGAACGGGAAGAAACGTGATTCCGGATAAGGCTTATATGGAAATGGAAGTCCGCGGGGAGACCACGGAAATCAATCAGTATATGTATGACTACGCGGTACGCGTACTGGAAAGCTCGGCGGCCGCGCATGGCTGTACAGTACAGACGCGCGTGATGGGTGAGGCGCTGACCGCGCGAAACGACCAGCCGCTTCGGGAAATTTTCAAGGCGTCCTGCGAACGCGCGGGGTTGTCCTGCCGACCGCTTGACTTCGAGGGCGACCGTGGCGGCGCCGCCGAGGATTTTACCTATATGATGGCGAAGGTCCAGGAACGCGGCGGAAAAGCGCTCATGTTCAACACGCTTTCCCGATGTGACGCGGAATTCCATAATGGTCGGATCGATTTTGACGAGTCGAGGCTCGCGAACGGCGTGATCGCGTTCTGCGAGGTGACCGCGGCGCTTTTGTCCAAAACCGCGGAATAATTTTGTCGCGGCGCGGGCGGAACGCTTGTAAGAATCGCGGCAATATGCTAAAATTTGTGAGAAGGATTTCACATTATCCATTTATGGCGAAAAGAGGCGAGGCTTTTTGAATATCAAAGAGATCGCGGAGCTCGCCGGCGTCTCCAGAGCTACGGTATCGCGTTATTTTAACGATGGCTATGTCAGCGAGGAGAAACGGGAGAAAATCCGCGCCGTGGTCGAGGAGAAGGGTTATACTCCGTCGGCGCAGGCGAGCGCGCTGCGCACAAAAAAGACGAAGCTGATCGGCGTGATTTTGCCGAAGATCAACTCGGACGCGATCAGCCGCGTCGTAGCAGGCGTCAATTCTGTCTTATATCGCGAGGGATATCAGATCATATTGGCGGACACGGAAAATCAGGAGAAACGCGAGGTAGAATATCTGCGCCTGTTCGATCAGAACCGCGTGGATGGTATCATACTGATCGCGACAATTTTTACAAGTGAGCATAGAAAAGCGCTTAAGGAGCTTACGGTTCCGGTCGTTCTGGTCGGACAGTATCTGCATGGGTACAGCTGTGTGTACCACGACGATTACGGCGCGTCCTACGCGCTCACGAAATGCCTGATTGAGGGCGGAAGCAAGCGTATCGGCTTTATCGGCGCCACGAATAAGGATGTGGCGGCCGGCCTGATGAGAAAGAAAGGTTTTCTGGCGGCCATGAAAGAAGCGGGGCTTCCGGCGCCGGAAACTGTCATCAAGGAGACGTCTTTCTCAATGGAAGGCGGGTATGAGATGGCAAAAGAGTTGGCAGGAGCGAACGATCTGGATGGGATCGTGTGCGCCACAGATTCTATGGCGCTTGGCGCGGAGCGCTATCTTAAGGAAATCGGGAAACGGGTTCCGGAGGACGTTCAGCTGGCCGGTGTCGGCGACAGTAAGATGGGTCAGGTCACGACACCATCACTTACGACCGCGCATCTCTATTATAAGACAAGCGGGCAGGAAGCGGCGAGAATCCTGCTGGAGGCGCTTGAGAAAGAAGAGGCGCCCGCCCGGGAAATCAAGATGGCGTATACGCTTAAACAAAAAGGAAGCACAAGACAGTCTCAATAAATATCGGCAATTCGCACAAAACCCCAGGCGCGTTTTTGGGGTTTTGTTCTATTTACAATTCCTTCCTCACAATCTATAATAAAATCATGAAATGAAATCGATTTCATATTTAAAATATGACAAAAGCTTGGAATGCTCGAAATTACGGATTTTAAGTATGAAATTGATAACAGAGCATATAACTTGTCAACACAATATCAGGAGGGAACGATATGGATTACAGGAAGTGCGCGAAGGAGATCATTGACGCCATAGGCGGCAAAGAGAACATCGTATCCGCGGCTCATTGCGCGACAAGGCTGCGCCTTGTTATCGCGGACAACGCGAAGTGTAACAAATCTGTTTTAGAGGAAATTGATGGCGTTAAGGGTGTTTTTGAGGCGTCCGGACAGATTCAGATCATCATCGGAACCGGAACAGTCAATAAAGTATTCGATGAGTTCGTGAGCATCGCGGGAATTGAGGCCGGCACCAAGGAAGACGTGAAACAGGCGGCAGCGGCGAAGCAGAATTTCTTCAAACGCGCGATCAAGACCCTGGGCGACATCTTCGTTCCGATCATTCCCGCGATCGTGGCCAGCGGTCTTTTGATGGGACTTCTGGAAGGACTTTGCAAGGTCTATCCGGCGCTGGCGAATTCCGGCACATACACGATTATTCACCTTTTCAGTAACGCGGCGTTCGTGTTCCTGCCGATCCTGATCGCGGTCAGCGCGGCTCGTGTGTTCGGCGGTAATATTTTCCTCGGCGCGGTTATCGGCATGATCATGATCCATACGGATTTGCTGAACGCCTGGAGCGTGGCGACGACTACAGACCCGATCAAGACCGCGGATGTGTGGTTCGGCCTTTATAAGATCAAGCTGGTCGGCTATCAGGGCCATGTTATTCCGGTCGTCATCGCTGTCTGGCTGATGTGCGCGATTGAGAAGAAGCTCCATAAGATCGTGCCGGAAATGTTTGATCTGTTCGTGACTCCTCTTGTCAGTGTTCTTGTAACCGGTTATCTTACTCTTACGATCATCGGCCCGGTATTCTCTTATATTGAGAATGGTGTTCTCTCCGGAGCCAGATTCCTGATCGCGATGCCATTCGGAATCGGCGCTTTTGTGGCCGGCGCGTTCTACGCCCCGACAGTTGTCGCCGGTGTGCATCATATGTATAACGCGATTGAGGCGGGACTTCTCAGCAGCACAGGACTTAACACCTGGATGCCGATCGCGACGGCGGCCAACGTTGGCCAGGCCGGAGCCGCTCTCGCCGTAGGTCTTAAAGCTAAGAACCAGAAACTGAAAGCAATGGCGCTTCCCGCTTCCTTATCCGCTTTCATGGGAATTACGGAACCCGCTATCTTCGGTGTTAACATTCGCTTCCAGACATCCTTCATCGCCGGCTGTATCGGCGGCGCCTGCGGCGCTATGTTCGGCTCGATTATGAAGATTGGCGCGACAGCGTATGGCGTTACGGGACTTTTCGGATTCCTGATCACGACAAATTATTGGCTGCAGTATTTGATCCTGATGCTGATTTCCGCGGGTATCGCGTTCGCGATTTCCTGGATTACATTCAAGGAGAAGAACGATATTGAGGCTCAGCCGGTGGTCGAGACAGCGGCGGCAAGCGCTCCCGCGTCGGAGAACGCGGCAGTAACAGATAAAGCGGCGGACAAAGCGGAAGCGGAGCCTTTCGTTCTCGCGAGCCCGATCAAGGGAGAAGCAATCCCTCTGAACGATGTGCCGGATCCTACCTTCGCGGAAGGAATCCTCGGTAAGGGAGTCGCGTTCATTCCGGCTTCCGGTAAAGTAACAGCGCCCTGTGACGCGACCGTGACGGCGGCGCCGGACACGAAGCACGCGGTAGGACTTACTCTGGACAATGGGATGGAAGTACTGATTCACATTGGCATCAACACAGTAGAGCTGAACGGAAAGTACTTCACGTATCTTGTTAAAGAAAACGATAAAGTGAAAAAAGGCGACACGCTTGTGACATTTGATCTGGACGCGATTAAGGCGGAAGGATACTCACTCGCGACACCGATGGTCGTCACGAATTCCGACGATTATAAAGAAATTGAGGCGCTGGTAGCAGGACCCATCGAGGCGGGTACCGATGTCCTGCGCGTATGTTAGGCGGGAAATCCGCGGGAACGGTCCTGAATAAGGACCGTTTCCGCATGGATTATCATCTGACGCCGCCTCAGGGCTGGATGAACGATCCGAACGGTCTCTGCCGGGCGGATGGCTGGTATCATGTTTTCTTCCAGCACGCGCCGTCCTATCCGGCGGCGGGTGAGAGAGGCTGGGGACATTACAGAAGCCGGGATCTTCTGAACTGGGAGTTCACGGGAACCGCCGCGAGACCGGATCAGCCGTTTGACAAGGATGGCGTGTATTCGGGCAGCGCGATCCTGAAAGACGGGCAGATCAATCTTTTTTATACCGGCAACGTGAAGGAACCGGGTGACTACGATTATATAAACGAGGGCAGAGGCTCGGCGACGGTACGCGCTTTTTGCCGTGACGGGGCGACACTCTCGGATAAGCATGTGGTCCTGCGCATGGAGGATTACCCGGCGGGGTATTCCTGCCATATCCGCGACCCGAAGGTCTGGGAGGAAAAAGACGGCTACTATATGGTACTGGGAGCGCGGACACTTTCCTCGGAAGGCCGGGCGCTTTTATATCATTCGCGGGATTTGGAAAAATGGGATTTCTGTCATGAGTTTAAGGAAAACGAGCCGTTTGGTTATATGTGGGAGTGTCCGGATATGATTATCGCGGACGACAAGTATTATCTTTCCGTGTCGCCGCAGGGCGTGCCCCGCGGGAAATATCGTTTACAGAATATTTATCAGTCGGGATATTTTCCGATATTCGGCGATTTTCGCGATGATTACGCACTGGGTGATTTCAGACAGTGGGACTACGGTTTTGATTTTTACGCGCCGCAGACGTTCCTGGACGAGAACGGGCGCCGGCTTCTGATTGCCTGGATGGGACTTCCGGACATCGACAAGGAATACACCAACCCGACCAAAGGCTGGATTCACGCGCTCACGATGCCAAGAGAAATACACAGAAGGGCAGACGGTTTTCTGTGTCAGCTTCCCGCGAAGGAGTTTCAGAAGCTCCGAGGAGACAAGACGACACTACTTCACGGAGAATCCGCCGACATGGGGCTTTCTTTCGAGGCGGAGCTTGTAAATGAAGCGGCGGAGGATTTTACCCTTTCCATTGCGGACGATTTGAAATTGATATATAATAAGCAAGAAGGCACTTTTGCCATGAGATTTATCGGAGATCTCGGCTCCGGGAGGACGGAACGAGTCATGAGAACAAGGCCGGTCGTTTCTTGCCGCGTTTTTATGGATCATTCCTGTGTCGAGGTGTTTCTTAATGACGGTGAATCCGTAATGACGAGCCGTTTATACCCGAAGAAAGATACTATAGCGGTAACGATTGAGTCTCCGAGCGCGTCCGCGTCACTTTGGACGCTTGACAATTAAAGAAGAAACCGATTTTTCACAGCTATCGGGTCAGATGTGTCTTCACGATTATATTCGTATCAGATAATATCGCAAGGGAGGCATTACATGGAGAAATTTCAGGGGAAAGCAATTTTTGGAGGTATCGCGATCGGCACGATCCGGCTCTACACGAAGGAGAGCCAGACGGTAAAGCGTTACAAGGTGGACGACGCTGAAGCTGAAGTACAGCGCTTTGAGGACGCGAGAAGCAAGGCCATTGAGCAGCTCCACGAGCTTTATGACAAAGCGGTAGCCGAGGTCGGCGAGGCGAACGCGGCGGTTTTTGACACGCACGCGATGATGCTCGACGACGGGGACTATCTGGATTCGGTTTATAACATTATTCGCGGTCAGAACGTGAACGCGGAGTACGCGGTCGCGACGACCGGTGATAATTTTTCCAAGATGTTCGCGGAGATGGAAGAGGATTATTTCCGTGCCCGCGCGGTAGATATTAAAGATATTTCGGAACGTGTTATTCAGATTCTCGGTGGCGCTGACGCGGCTTCGAACAGCTATGACGAGCCGGTCATTATCGCGGCGGAAGATTTGACACCCAGTGAGACGGTTAGCCTGGATAAGTCCAAGGTTCTTTCTTTTGTGACGCGTCTTGGATCCACGAACTCTCATACGGCGATCCTCGCGAGAAGCATGAATATTCCCGCTTTGATCGGATGCCCGGTGAGCCCCGAGTGGAATGGTAAGCTGGGAATTGTGGACGGCTTCAATGGTATCCTTTACGTGGATCCGGATCATGACACGCTTGAGAGGCTGCACACGAGACAGGCTGAGGAGCAGAAGAAACGCGAGCTGCTGCAGACCCTCAAGGGCAAGGAGAACACAACACTTGATGGCAAGACCATCAATGTTTATTCCAATATTGGCAATCTTTCGGACGTGGCGAACGTGCTGCAGAACGACAGCGGCGGAATCGGTCTTTTCCGCAGCGAGTTCCTGTATCTCGAGAAGGACCATTTCCCGACAGAAGAGGAGCAGTTCCAGGTTTATAAGCAGGTCGCGGAGAATATGGCCGGCAAGAAGGTCATCATCCGCACGCTGGATCTCGGCGCGGATAAGCAGGTTGATTATTTTGACATGGATCACGAGGACAACCCGGCTATGGGACGCCGCGCGATTCGTATCTGCCTGGATCGCCCCGACATCTTCAAGACACAGCTGAGAGCTTTGTTCCGGGCGAGTATGTTCGGTACCATCAGCATCATGTACCCGATGATCATTTCCGTCGATGAAGTGAAGGAGATCAAGAAGATCGTCGAGGAAGTCAAGGCGGAGCTGAAGGCGTCTGACATTCCGTATAAAGATGTTGAACAGGGTATTATGATTGAGACACCGGCGTCTGTTATCATCAGTGACGATCTGGCGAAGGAAGTTGATTTCTTCAGCATCGGCACGAACGACCTGACGCAGTACACACTGGCAATTGATCGCCAGAACTCAAAGCTTGGCAAGTACTTTAACCCGCATCATAAAGCGGTTCTCCGTCTGATCCAGATGACGATTGAGAACGGCCATAAGGGCGGCTGCTGGGTCGGCATCTGCGGCGAGCTTGGCGCGGACTTGACACTGACCGAGACGTTCCTGAAGATGGGCGTCGACGAACTCTCCGTATCCCCGAGCATGACACTGCCGCTGAGACAGAAGATCCGCGAGACGAGAATATCGGAAGAATAGGCATATTTTCCTTAGAGAAGACGAGCGTAAGCGAAGTCAGAGCTTAGGAAAATAGCCGTTCCACCGAGCGGTAGCGCGGTGGAACTACCTTGACATGTTTTCCGTTAGTGAAGACAAGCGATAGCGAAGTCAGAGCTTAGGAAAATAGCCGTTCCACCGAGCTGAAAGCACGGTGGAACTTCCTTGACATGATTCCCTTAACGAAGACGAGCGAAAGCGAGGAATGAGTTTAGGGAAGCAGCCGTTCCACTGAGCGGTAGCGCGGTGGAACTTCCTAATAAAAAAGTCGTAATATGAGGCCTCCGCCGGAGGTCACCTGAGTTAGGGTGGCTTGCGAGCGGAGGCCTTTGGCATATTTTCCTTAGCAAAGACAAGCGGTAGCGAAGTCTGAGCTTAGGAAAATAGCCGTTCCGCCAAGCTGAAAGCGCGGCGGAACTACCTTGACATGATTCCCTTAACGAAGACAAGCGGTAGCGAAGTCTGAGCTTAGGAAAATAGCCGTTCCGCCAAGCTGAAAGCGCGGCGGAACTTCCATACGAAAAACCTTCTCTGGTCAGCGCTTTCGGTAAATCCCGCCCTTCAACCAGCCTGCCAGACTACATGAGCCGGCGAATCGGCGCCGTTTCTGGCGATTTTCTGGAAACGGGTGACAACTTGCTCAGCCACACCCGATTAGCGGATTCTGTCGGTATGGGGAGATTTAACAGGCGAATTTTAGACGAAGCGCCTGTCAGAAGCCGTATTTCACGGGCTTTTCGGTAGCTGATTTTCTGGCGGAGAATATGAAACGCGCCTGATCAACAATCCGTGCCGGAACATGAGAAGCAAGACGCGTTTTCCGGCGCGTCAAGTCAGAAGGCGCGGCCCGCGAGCGTCCCTCAACGGGGTGGTTTCGGTAAATTCCGCCTTTTATTTCGTCTGCCAGACTACGCGAGCCGGAGAATCGGCGCCGTTTTGGCGATTTTCTGGCAGCGGGCGTCAACTTGCTCAGCCACACCCGATTCGTGGATTCAGCCGTTCCGGTGAGCCGTAGGTGAGGCGGAACCTCACTATAGAAACAGCCTCTGGTCGATCGTTTCGGTAAATTCCGTCCCGGAACACGTGAAGTAAGATATTAAAGCTATAACTTATAAAAATATGAAATAATTAAATTTATAAGTTATAACTTATAAAAAATCAATATTCAATTGAATTCAAGTTATGTCTGTGATATGATACGGATATGTAAATGGATAAAGGGGGCGTGTTACTTTGCTGATCAAAAGAGAAACATATATGAGCCGTATCCGGCCTTTTATTGGGAATGATCTTATTAAGGTGCTGACAGGGGTCAGGCGATGCGGTAAGTCGGTTATGCTGGAACTGATACAAGAAGAGCTGAAAGCGTCTGGAATATCAGCGGACCGGTTTATATGCTATAACTTTGAAGATATGACGAACGCGCCGTTGTGTTCCGCGGAGGCGCTTCGTGATGAAATCAAGAAACGCGCTTCTGGAATTAACGGGAAAACGTATCTTTTCTTTGATGAAATACAGGAAGTTTCTAAATGGGAGACTTGTATTAATTCTTTAAGGGTTGAGTGTGACTGTGATATTTATATCACCGGTTCGAACGCGAAGCTGCTTTCGGGAGAGCTCGCGACATATCTGGCGGGCCGATATGTTGAGTTTGTCATTTATCCTTTTTCTTTCTCTGAGTTTAGCGAGATGTATGCCCAATCCGTGTCGGACGTTACGAAGCAGGAAGCCTTTATGAAATATTTGACATTAGGGGGAATGCCATACCTTGGGACGCTTCATTACGAGGATGAACCTTGCCGCCAATATTTACAGGACGCGTTCAACTCGATAGAGCTAAAGGACATTATTAAAAGAAATAGTGTCCGTGACGTAGACCTGCTGGAAAGGATTATAGACTATGTCAGTGTCAATGTTGGCGCTACGTTTTCCACGTCATCTATTTCAAAATACTTTAAGAGCGAAAAACGAACGGTAGCTCCGGAAACAATAATGAATTATCTTAAATATTGCGCGGACGCTTTTTTACTTTATCGTGTACAACGACAAGATCTGCGCGGCAAGAAGATACTTACAATCAATGAGAAATATTATATGGCGGATCATGGTTTACGAGAGGCAGTTTATGGCGGTAACACGCGTGATATAAATTTAATACTTGAGAATATTGTTTTCATGGAGCTGCTGCGCCGAGGTTATAAGGTTACAATCGGCAAGACGGGGGACAAGGAAATTGATTTTGTGTGCGTCAGGCGCGGTGAGACAATGTACATTCAAGTTTCTTATTTACTGGCTTCCGCTGACACGATTCAACGCGAGTTTGGCGCTTTTGACAATATTCGGGATAATTATCCGAAGTATGTGCTTTCGCTTGATGAGATTGATTTGAGCCGAAATGGAATTAAACATAGAAATATCAGAGAGTTTCTCCTCTCGAAGAAATGGGATTAGAGTAAATCAATCGGCGATTCTCTGGCAGCGGGAGACAACTTGCGTTCAAGGGCTTTCCGGAGACGTTGGTCTGCCTAAGTCGTGAAACTCGAATCAAGTAATTAATTTCATAATTTGGCGATTTTATGAAATAAATTGACGGGAGTTGCTTTCTTTATTCGCAATTTTCTGCTATATTTGAAATAATATAAATGATGATTGAGGGATAGCGATGTACCCATACACGGGAGACTATACCGAGCATAGGAAAAATGAAAAGTATGATTTCACATACTATACCTTCACACCGCGACCATTAAAAGGCGCTGGACTATATAAGATGGACGATGAATTGGCATCTCTCTTGGCCGAGGCACATCATAGCCTTGGCCAGTTAGAGGGGTTGATTCAATATGCGCCCAATAGAACCCCTTTTAGTGACCTGATGGTTTTGAAGGAATGTACCTACTCTTTGATGATAGATTATAATACGCCAAACTTTCAAGAAGTTTTGACCATACGAGGTACTGGAAAGGGCGATATGACGCCGGTAAACAATTTGGTGTCAGCGTATAAAGAAGTCGCAAATATACAATTTGCTGCCCAAGATTACAGCAGATTATGCAGTATTGCTTTATATGGCAACAGAACCGAGCAGCAAATAGGTATCCGAGATACTCAAACGTTTTTACAACGTGCGATATCGAACTTAAAAACCTATAATCCGACTGCTCCTGAAGCTGTATTACCATCATTGGCTGATATTGCTGTGTATCTTTATGATTGTGGGGACGACCCTCTGGTGCAAGCTGCACTAGTGCACTTCCAATTTGAAATGATACACCCATTTGAGAAGTATAATGGAATTGTGGGACGTGTTCTGCCATTCATGGTTCTTCATAAGATCGCAGATAAAGCATTACCTGTGCTGTGCCTGTCCGAGTGTCTGTATTTTAATAAAAATGAATATTTTGATGTGCTCCGCACAACACAATTCAGCGGTGGTTATGTGCGATGGATTAAATTCTTCATACGACTTATCAAGGAAGCGTCTCAAAATAGCGTAGAGTTGCTTCAAAAATATGAAAGCATAATTGAACTGGATGAAAATCGGCTAAAAGCGGCACTGCTACGAACGAGGAGCTCAAGATGCGTGTATGAGTACCTTAAATCTTTTCCTGTTTCAAGCATTTCTACTGCGGCAGCAGATCTAAACCTGTCATACAACTCTGTTTCCAAAACGTTTGCTGCATTGCAAGCGAGTAACCTTGTTGCGCATGAAAAAAACGTCGTAAGAAATCGAATATGGGAGTACTCGGACTTGCGCGCGTGTTTAGATTCAAAAGAATAGATGTATCACATGATCGAAGTTGAAGAATTTTTAATGAATGAGAAAAAAATATGATTGAGTTGCTAGACTTGTCGAATGCCAAGGATCTAATTGAAAATGGATTTTTTGATACTCCAAATCAGGAATCTTAATAAGTGATAATTAGCCACATATGCAGAGATAATAAGAGAATAAAAGGTGAAAAATATGGGGAAAGGCGCAAAGAAGAAAAGCAAGAAAGTTGCTGTGCCAAAAGCAAATATCCAGGAACTAAATGTTTCTAGAGATGGCGGACAAATCGCACTCAGAGGATACTCGTATCAATTCCTGTATTCATGCTATTTAATTCTTTCCTCATCAAGTCCGGACATTTCTTTTCAGCTTGAAGGAATTGAAGATATTGATTGTATTAAGCAGAAAGATGGCAGTAATGATGTCACTCATATACAGTTGAAATATTCTGTCAACAAACAGGATGCAAGTTTTTTGCCTGATGTACTTAAAAACTTCCTCGAAGCATATTTGCTGGATCAAAACAGATCTTTTAAGCTGGTTTACGATTTCCCTGTTGCAAAAGGCCAGCTAAGTAAACTATTTGAATCTGACTTGGATGACAAGTCACGCACCTATTGGATTGATGTGATTTCAAATATCAAGCAAAACAATCCTTCTTGGGATTGGATTGCATATGATTTCGATAATTTTGTTTCACGCTTGTCATTTGAAAAAATTGAAAAAGCTACACTGGCTGCTGAAATTGAAAAAGCTTTAATTGAGTCATATGAGATTACCACGGATAATATCGCTTTATTTGCAAACAGCTTAAAAATTCTCTGCTTCGAGAGAATGGAGCAACGCGCCTATGTAACCAAATCAGAAATAGCTTACCAAATCCAATCTGTCAAAATAGACATCAGTAAGGGTTCACAGAATCCAGCGCATAGTTGGATTCGAAAATTGGACTATTCCAAGCCTAGTCCTGATGAAGGTCGTAGCTTTTACGAGGGGAAAAAAGCAACGCCAGCAGATATTGCAGGTGGGCTTCCAATCAAACGACCAGGCTTAGAAAAAAGTATCATTAATTCTATTTATGAAAACGTAGTTACCGTAATTAAAGCTTCTAGCGGGCAAGGGAAAACCACGCTGGCTTTGCAGGCAGCCTATATCCTTCAAAATGAATATAAACCATATCAATTATTATGGTGCGATGACATCAGGGAGATTGGGAATATTGTCCAATATTTTAAAGCAAGAATTCAGCTTGGTGAAAAGATTCTTATTTTAATTGATAATTTAGATAACCATCTCAGCAAATGGAATTATCTTGTTCAGCTCTTACAATCCGAATTGCATTGTCATTATAAGTTGCTCATCACATCACGAGAGATTGATTGGTATTGTTATAGCGGCGATTTGAGTAATATCCAGTCTCTGAAAGTAATTAAGCCAGCTTTAGAAGAAAAGGAAGCAATAGAGATATTCAATCTATTCAGAGATGCTAAGCAGCTTCACCCAAGCATAACAAGTTGGCAAAGAGCATGGAATAAGATTGCAGAAAGACAACTACTTATAGAGTATGTCTACTTGCTTACTCATGGTGAGATGTTATCGGAAAGAATAGCCTCACAAATATCCGAAATAGGACAATCATCTTCTGGCAAAGCAAAATGCGAAATCCTACGTAAAGTATGTTTTGCAGATCTTTGTGGCGTCAGGCTTTCTATTGTCAACCTTTGTGCGAGTCAATCAGAAAACACAGGCTCAGATTTTGGGGAACTCTTAAAAAGTATGGAGTCCGAGTTCCTTGTTCATGTTAATGCTGAAAGTGGGTATATTGAGGGCCTGCATCCTATCAGATCTAAACATGTTTTTGAGAGATTGCATGAATTTCTTCCCGTTGACAATACAGCCGTTTCTGTTATTAAAATTGCAGAAAAAGAGGATCTTCCTGTATTGTTTTCTCACCTGCCAGAGTTTGATCTTAACAGAGATGAATTTTTCAGCAATATTGTAGAGATATTGTGGGATGAAAAAGATCTATCGAACTATATTCCTGCGATACAGGGACTTTTTTCAGGGAGCGTGATGCAGTATTATCAATCGAATCAGGATGCGTTTAATGATGCGAATGCGCATGGTGGCCTGTTTATCATATCGACCGAAATGTGTCCTTTTGTAACATTCAAAGAATTTAGCGTATCAATAGATACACTTGATAAAATGCGAGAAATGCTTCCAGATAACAAGAATATAGAGTATCTTTGTGAATTGCGAAATCGTATTCCCGCTTGTAATTTACAAGAGACCTTTGTTTATGCTTTTTGCAGCTGTTTATATAGGAAGTTAGCTCAATTCGACATTCTGGAGATCAATGATATTGTATCTTATGCCGCTATATCTGAGTGGATATACAACATAGATTCTGCATTTAATTTGTCTGTAAATATCCCCTTGGACTGCATTTGGATAGAACCAGAGAAATTTTCGTTGGATTGTATTTCAACTTTAATGTACGTGTCTTTTTGTGGAAATAAGGACACATATTTAAGGTTCATTGAGGGGAATCTTGATATCATTCTCACATATCTTAAACACCAAACAAAATCGCACAGAATATACATTGACAATAGCCACAGGTCAGTTCATGTTGAGTATATACTTCGGCTGCGCGATATAAAGACTGGAAATGAAGAAAGTGTTTCTCGGCTAAAGAATATTTGCAAAACATTGCCTATATTCGATTTGTACTGTGCGGATGCGCTAAAGCCAACTTTAAACTTGTTATCTGCTTATACCGTTCCTGACGATGCACATAAAGAAATGCCCATCAGAAACATCATAACCATGTTCCATCAGAATTTAACATCACTATGGAACAAAACTATTATGAGCAATTACGAATTTGATACTGTGACAGAATGGTTCGAGTACTGGTTCGATGTAAGAAAGCACATTTGCTTTCTTGCAGACAAATGTTGCGCCTGCATTTATAAACTTCTTGACGGAAAGTCATTAGGGAGTTTGGCTGGGGAAGTAGATCAACTTCGTGAAAAATTTTCCCTAATTACTACTGGTGAAAAGCGATATCCTAAGGAAGATCGCCCTTTTGAAGAAAAAGCTACAGTTCCTGAGAGGTTAGGAAAAATTAAGAGTAAATACTTTCAAAGCATACAAAACTTTACGAATCAGTTTGCAGGGTTCCTCGTTAAGGATGAACAAAAGCAAAGATTGGCTATGGTTAACCTTACAACAGCTCAAAATGCTCTTATGACAATGCAGAATTGCTTTACAGTAATCGCAATTGATTTTGGATTCCAGGAAAGACAGTTGGCTCTTTGTGTTATGGAAACACAAAGCATAGAACGACTAGTAATGTGCTGTAGCTACTATCAGGCACATTCGCCAAATAAGTATTTTAATAAATATCAAATTAGAAATTGGTATAATGGGCATTGTCGAGATGAGAGAAAGATAGCAGAAAACGGATTGTCGAAATTAGAATCTAAGTATTCAATTCATTTTCCTGACCAAATTTACGCCATTGACATGTTGAGATATTATCCCATCATAGTTGATAATTTTGATATGACATCGGAAGGCAATTTAACCGAATGGCTTCTGGGCTGTATCGCATTTGCTGATACTTCCTTTGATTATTTGGTCATATTATCTGCAAACAAGGTCGGGGAAATATTTCCCACAGCCTTAAAGTTCCCGCGAAGAATGCTCGTTGAGGTTAAAAAGGCAATCGAATCAGAAAATCCTTCCTTGTTTGATAAATTAACACCTCCATATCCTGTGGATGTGACGCAGCAAATGCTTAGTTGCTTTATTAAAAAATATGATTTTCCAGAAAAAGACTGCACTAGTATGACTGCAATTCCTATAGGAGATGTTGCAGAAGAACTATGGGTATATTCGAAATCTGTAGAGTTGTTAACAGAATCAGCGGATGAAAGTTATCTTGCATCCGAAATACAGGGTATACGGACTAACATCGATGGAATGCTTTGTTTATTGAAGGACAGTCTGCCGCCGAAAGATATTGACTGGTTAGTTAATATTTGCAATGACGTATTCTCCGGCAAAAGATTTGATGATACTTTATTCAATGAGGTTATTGAGCATTTTTCGCAGAAGTATATAAAAGGGTAACACACCCAGCTTCTCAATTGATTTAACCGATAGTGTCTGTTAAATTAATCCGATACTAATATTGAAAATGACGGACAATGAATAGCGTTTTCCGACCAAAGCCAGCGGCATAGGAATAATACATGAAAACAGAAACCCCAGACCATCAAATCATAATTGGTAGTCTGGAATTTCTGCTTTTGAAGAAATAATTCTTTTGTCGTGAGCTTGACATACGGGTGGTGGAGAATATGAAACGTACCTGCCAACATTCACCATGGAACATGTAAAATGAGATGCCCCCACCAAAGATAGCGGAGGTTCATCTCACACATAATATATCATATAAATGATAAAAATTAAAGGGAGAGAAAAGGAAGCCAGACTCCGGTTCAATCCCGTGGTATCCCTTTCCGGAGGTCTAAAGGCAAGACAGCTCAAGAGAAGATTATTATATAGTGATTCTTTTGTGTATTTTTCAATAATCTGATTTCCAAACAAGAAAACAAGACACATTCCGCGGAATTCAAGGTAAAAACGTGATTTCCGCGGAATTTCATTTGCGTGAAAACAACGCTGAATCACTTGAAGCTGTTTAATACGTGATGCTATAATGTAAATAATAAACGCGGATGACATATGATTTGAAACAGAAAGGGAGGCAACACAAATGAGCCACAAAAAGACCATCCAGATATTCATCGCTTTGGCGCTCACGCTGATTCTTCCGTTTTCCTTCGGCGGCTCACTTTTCGCGGAGGACGCGCCTTCACATTACACATCTTTGAGCTGCGCTACGGCAATACCGGGCAGTCTCGCGATGAACGTTGGTTATTCAAGGAATATAACAGTCACGCCGACACCGTTATCGATTACAGGCGGTGACACGATCGTATTTGAAAGTGAGAATCCAAGCGTCGCGACGGTTGAGGCGAATTCAACCGGGCTTGTCGGATCGGTCACGGGTGTGTCGAGCGGCTCTACCAATATAGATGTCTACGTGGTCGTAAACGGTGTCAAACAGACTTCGGAAGCGCTTTCAAAAAAAATTCCGGTCCGTGTTACGAATCATCTGAACTCGATTACGGTTAATCCGGGCAGCGCGTCTCTTCAGGTGGGCGACGGCGCGCGTGATACAGTTCAGCTTACTTACGCGTACTCTCCGAATCCGACGGACAGCGACACCACTGTTACCTGGTCGAGCAGCGACACCGCGATCGCCGCGGTTGACGCGGATGGACTGGTAACCGCTGTATCCGAAGGATCGGCTACAATCACCGCGAAGTCAAATTACAGCGAATACATTTTTGGCACATGCTCGATACAAGTTCAATCCAATCCGATTATCGGAATAACGGTCTCTCCGGCCGCGACGTCCGTTGAGGTGACGGGAACCGTCCAGCTCAGCTCAACGCTTATACTTAAAGATCCGAATTTTGAAACGACGGACGATCAGACAGTGAACTGGACTTCATCGGATGACACGATAGCGACGGTTGACAGCAACGGCCTTGTGACAAACCATTCAACTGGTCAGGTGGAAACTATCGCGGCCAGCAAGGCCCGGCCTTCCGTCACGGCCTCTTCGTTGATTAACGTCATGCGAGATTTGAAAAAAATTTCGATCAAGCCATCAACGACTATTCATAAAGGGAATACGGAACAGCTCGCTGTCACGTATGACCCTGAAGACACGACTGTAGATAAAAGTATCACATGGAGCTCTTTGAATAGCGCGGTAGCGTCTGTCGACGAGAATGGGAAAGTTACCGCGGTGGGAATCGGTACCATTACGATTACGGCCGCAAGTAACAGTAAGCCGGAAATCAAGGCGAGCCACGTGGTTACGGTAGATAACCCGATACAAAGCATCGATTTCGGCATGAATCCGGATAAGGATACCATAGACCTTGGGAAAAGCGCGCGGATGATGGCGGTTCTGACTCCGGCGGATACGAGTGACACAAGTTATATCTGGTCAATTTCCGGGCCTGCGTCAATAGATGAAAATGGGATTGTGACTTTATCAAGTTCCGCGAAAGGTGGAGACGTGATTAATATTACGATAACAAGTGACGCGGATCCTAAGATCACGGTTACGAAGAAGCTTACCGTCGTTGAGCGGCCATTCGCGGAATCGGAACGCGACATTGTAGATTCGGATGGCGGCTCGGTGGCTGGAGCGACAATTGTATTTGACAGCGCCGCTCCGCGGACGTTCTCACTCAAAACTGACACTACGGATGACGTTACCGTGACATGGATCAGCAGCGATTCGAATATCGCGTCGGTCGACCGGAACGGAACCGTGACGCCCCTCGCGAATGGAACCGTGACGATTACGGTCACCATAACCGATACAAAAGGAAACAGCTACACCCAAAGCTTTTACGCTGATATACAGGCGTTCAAGGCAACCTCTGCCGGCGGCGTTTCGAATACAATTTCTTCGACCGGAAACGCTTCGGGCAACACTTCCGCGGCGACAGTTAAGACCGCTTCCACCAGCACCGGTGATCAGACAAATGTTCTTCCGACGCTTCTGGCTATTATCGTGTCCATGGCAATATTCACTATGGCGCTTGTCTATCGAAAGAAACAAATTACTGATATGTAAGAACAAGCGGGGCCCCGGAATTTCCGGGGCCTTATTTGACGCGTTTTTTCGGTAAATTCCTTCCTTTATCTCGCCTGCCAGACTACGCGAGTCGGCAAATTGGCGCCGTTCGCGCGGTTTCTCTGGCAGCGGGGGACAACTTGCTCAGCCACACCCGATTCGCGAATTCGGTCGGTATGGGGAGATTTAAGAGTTGAATTTTAGACGAAGCGCCTGTCGGAAGCCGTATTTCATGGGCTTTTCGGTAGAAGCTTGTCTGGCAGAGGATATGAAACACGCCTGATCAACAATCCGCACCGGAACATGCGAAGCAAGACGCGTCCCGCGGGCGCGCGCCTTGTGGGGATTCGGTATATTCTATCATTTATCTCGCCTGCCAGACTACATGAGCCGGCGAACCGGCGTCGTTTTGGCGATTTTCTGGCATCGGGTAACAACTTGCTCAGCCACACCCGATTCTCGGATTCTGTCGGTATGGGGAGATTTAATAAGCGGATTTTAGACGAAACGCCTGTCAAAAGCCGGTTTTCAAGGACTTTTCAGCGGATGTTTGCCTGGTAAGAGATTTGAAACGCGTCCGCTCAACAATTCGCCCCGGAGTGTGAAAGCAAGACACGCTCCCCGGCGTTTCGATCCAGAAGGCGTGTCCCGCGAATTCGCTATATTCAGAGAAGCCCGAAACTTTATGAAGATATAACTTATAAAATTATAAAATAATAAAATTTATAAGTTATAACTTATAAAAAAATATTCAATTGAAATTAAGTTATATCTGTGATGGGAAGAGGATATGTAAATGAAAGCAAAGTGGAAATTCCTAGAACATTTATTTAATCAACCGTTTCGGTAAATCCAGCCATTTAACTCGCCTGCCAGACTACTCGAGCCGGTAAACCTGCGCCATTCCGGCAATTTTCTGGCAGCGGGCGACAACTTGCTCAGCCACACCTGATTCGCGGATTCGGTCGGTATGGGGAGATTTAAGAGTTGAATTTTAGACGAAGTGTCTGTCGGAAGCTGGATTTACGGTCTTTTCGGCAGATGATTGTCTGGCAGCGGATATGAAACGCGTTCGCTCAACAATTCATCCCAGAACACGTGAAGCAAGACGCGTTCCCGCGGCGTTTCAAGTCAGAAACCGCGTCCCGCGAACACGAAACGAGGCCCCGGAATTTCCGGGGCCTCGCTCGTCTGACAGCAGGTGTTATAGAGGAAGTTCCACTTCGCCTTCGCTCAGTGGAACGACTGGTTCCCTAAGCTCATTCCTCGCTTCCGCTCGTCTTCGCTAAGGGAACCATGTCAAGGGAACCATGTCAAGCGAATCATGTCAAGGGATACGCGCTTAGCTTTCTTGTTCCGCGGCTTTTCCGGTGAAACGCTCCGCGGCTTCTTTATTACGGCGATTCCGGACGATTACGTCATACTCGCCGCTGACCTTTCGGATCACGCCCGAGAGGGCGAGAAGAGCGAGAAGATTGGGGATGACCATCAGACCGTTGAAGAAATCCGCCATGCTCCAGACGAGCTCGACGCGCAGCGTGGAGAACAGAATGATGCAGGCGCAGACAATAAAAGCGAACGGTTTGACGGCTTTGGTGCCGAAAAGGTACTTAATATTCTGCTCGGCGAAGAAGTACCAGCCGATGATGGTCGAGAAAGCGAAGAACAGAAGACAAATGGCGATGAAAACATTGCCGAAATTCCCGAAAACAGTGCTGTAAGCCGCCTGTGATAAAGCGGTGCCTGTCAGGGAGCCATCTCTTGTGACGGTACCGGAGGTCAGCACGACAAGCGCGGTCATAGTAAGTATCAGGAAAGTGTCGATGAAAACGCTGACGATCGCGACGCAGCCCTGATCGCCGGGATGCGCGACCTTCGCCACCGCGTGAGCGTGCGGAGTGGAGCCCATGCCGGCCTCATTTGAGAATAAGCCTCTCGCGACACCGAAACGGACCGCCTTCTGTACCGTGACACCGATTACGCCGCCGGCAATCGCCTTGGGAGCGAAAGCGCCGACAAAAATACTGGCGAGCGCGGAAGGAAGAGCGGGAGCGTGAATTACGAGCACGATCAGCGAGCCCGCAATATAGCAGACTGCCATAAACGGCACGAGCTTTTCTGTGACGCTGGCGATTCGAGTGATGCCGCCGGCGAAAACGAAGAATGAGACAACCGCGAGCACGATGCCGACGATCAGAGGGCGGAAACCGAAAGCGGTCTGGAAAGAAGCGGCAATCGAGTTCGCCTGCACGCCGGTGCCCATGAAACCAAGAGCAAGCGTGATGAAGACCGCGAAAGCGCCTGCCATGATTTTGCCGGCGCGGCCCTTGAAAGCGGCGCGGATGTAGTAAACAGGACCGCCGGTCACCTGGCCATCGATCGTGGTCTTGTATTTCTGAGCCATCAAAGCCTCCGCGTAGATCGTAGCCATGCCGAAAAACGCCGCGAGCCACATCCAGAAAATGGCGCCGGGCCCACCGGCGGCGATTGCCGTAGCCGCGCCGGCGATGTTGCCTGTGCCGACCTGAGCCGCGATCGCGGTCGCGACCGCCTGGAAAGAAGACATGCCTTCCTCTTTCGTGGCCTTGCCGCTTTTACTGAACATGCCGCCGAAAAGCTTGTTCCAGCCGATGCCGAAGCGGCGGATTTGAACGAAGCCGAGCGTGAGAGTGAACCAGATACCGCTGCCGCAGAGTAAGAACAGCAGTACGGAATTCCATAATACGTTGCTGGCGTTTGAAATGAAATTCGAAAAATCGTTCATAAATGAGCCCCCCTTAATAATATTAACTGATAACGTTTCCTGTAATATTAATTTGCGTGGGAGGTTTCGAATGGTTTCAAATGGTTACATCCAGGAACGAAAAACAATTAAATAGTATGACAATATGAATAAAGAGCGTTCAGAAAAACACGGATCCGGACATTGCCGCGCTGATGTCCCTTACCGCGGATAAAGTCCATTTCCGCGCGAACCTGCTCGAAATTATAAAGCGTGTTCGAGTACTCGTTGAAAGTATCGTTACTGTAATCCTCGAGCCCCAGATTCGCTAGATTCACAAGACCGGTCGTCGCGGCGCGGCGGACACGCTGCTCCACGGATTTCGGGCTGTCGCTGATCTCGGAACAAATTTCTCGAAGAGAAAGAGCGGAAGCCGCTTCACCCTGCGCGTGGAGATATTTCAGCATGAGCAGAATGTCCGCGCTGCCCTTTTCGCCCAGGATACCCAGACTTCGCAGAATCGTCTTCGCTTTTGTCAGGTAAGGATCCTCGCCGATGGACGATCCGGCGGACGATCCATTTTCGGCGGTGTCGGCGGGAGCGCGGCGGCGCGGATCGACTCTGTCCGACGCGCGGAATAAGCCCTGAACCCGCGAAATGGTCCGTCGGGCGTCAAGATCTCTTGTTACATTCCTCAACACCGCCTCCACTTCTATACTGTTGATCGGTTTCTGGATATAGAATTCGGCGCCGCTTTTATAGGCGCTCGCGATCATATCCTTGGAAGAAACCTGGGAGAGCATGACAAAAGCTGTGTCAGGAAAAAAAGGCGCGGCCTTCTTAAGAAAGGTGACCCCGTCCATGTCCGGCATGAGCAGGTCGACGACGACAACATCCGGTACCAGATGGCGCAGATCGTCAAGCGCGTCCTCGCCGCTTCCGCATACGCCGATCACTTCGCCGATCCGCCGGTCTGAGATGATTTTTTTGAGAATATGAAGTATATTGGGATCATCATCAATCAGGTAAAATTTCATTTGTTTCCTCCAATTCTCCGCGATCCATCGTAACGGTAAAAACAGTTCCGGAAGGACCTGAGCCGGCGCTTACGCCGCCGCGAAGCGCGTTCACGGCGATATCCCGCACGAGCGAAAGTCCCAGCCCCCGACTGATTTCGCCGGTTTTGTAATTGATTTTTGTGGAAAAACCGGGAGAAAAAATCTCTTCCAGACTCTCCGCGGGAATACCCTTTCCGTGATCGGTGACCGACAAAGCGACGAAGCCGGCCGGCGCGGGAGCGTCCGCGATTTCAATCCGCGTCTCCGGCGTGTCCGAGGCTTCGGTGGCGTTCATGATCAGATTGCGGAAAATCGAAAGAACCTCGTAGTGTTTTCTGACATAAAGATTCTCGTTGATCGAGACGCTTAGGATCAGACGTCGGCTTTCCACTTCCAGCTTCCGCGAAAAAGTGTCGCTGAGAACCTGAAAAATATCCCAGAGAAACATCCCGTCCTCCCGTTCGTCGCTCTCCACGATCTCTGAAAGCCCGCGCGTGACGAGCAGGTATTCTTTTTTGATCTCGTGTACGCTCGTCGCGAGCCGCAGCGCCGATTTCGTAAGCGCGGGATCCGCGTTCCGCTCCTTCATCGCGGTATAAAGCTTATAAGTATCGTTCATAGCGCCTTCGATCTGCGCGGCGTTCTTGCTCATCCACAGCTCCTCACTCTGGAGAGACGAGGTCAGCAGCAGGAGTCGCTCATATCGCTGTATATGCTCGCGGCGCAGCAGCGTGAAGCTTAGTGGGTCCAGCCTTGTCGCCAGAATCCAGATCAGAAGCGTCCGGATCACGGCGGCGGTGAGAATACTGCCCTGCGTCGCCGGCGCGGCGATGTTGACAGAGCGCAGGGAGAGCTCCGTCAGATTCGCCAGATAATCCGGAAGCAGCAACGGAATAAAAAACACGCCGCGCGTAAGCCGCTCCTTCATGAAATGGTAGTACAAATAAAGCAAGGCGCCATAGACAAGATAGAAAATGAACTCGGGAAACCGCGAGGCGAAAAGCGTTCCCGCCGCCTCACCCGCGAGAAAACCGTCCAGCATTCTTGTCAGCAGGACACCGGCCGCCGAGAAAAGCAGAACCGGGACGAACGGAAACGTGTCAATCATCAAAAGAAAAACGGCGAGCGGAATGATTCCGCCGGAGATCACGAAATCCCGCGTTGAGAGACTGAAGCTCATCCTCGCCGCGAGGATTATGATGATACTGTATAAGAAAATCTGTCGCGGGCCGCCGCCCGCCGGTCGGATGTCACTTTTAGAACGCATGAAATACCCCCTTTTGTTTATTCTAATATAGAAACACAAAAAAAGAAAGCCGGTTGGAGGCCGGCTTCCTTTGAAAAGGGGTTGTATGATAAATTAACTAGCTTTCTGCATCATGTAGGTTACGAGATACGGCACATCCTTCTGGCTGCTGAGCTCGACGTCTACCTTGTAAATGCTTCTGGTCGGAAGAGCTTTCGCCCACGCTGTCGCGAACTCGCGGTTCTCTTTCCAGCTAAGCTCCTGTCCCTGCGGTGTTATTAACTTTACGTCTCCCTCACAGTGATCCAGTACGTCCCTCAACTCATTGAACTCTTTTACGTTATAAATTGACATCTTCATAATAGCTCCTCCTTCCTGAGGCTTTTTTTATTTGTTAAGCGATGTTCTTGCTTTTCTTTTGTACAACTACAGTATATATCCGATTTTATAAACCTTCAATTCCGATATCGCCCACATAGTATAAATATATAGCCAAAATTGTAAAATCTGATTGTATTTTCGCGAAAACAACCTGATTTTAAAAACAATAAAGCCATGAATCTACAGGACTTTGAGAGCGGATACCTCAAACCCGGCGGAAACACGGCTTTATAAGAAACTATATAAAAATACGGCAAAAAACTATAAAAATATAGACATCATAAAATATGTGTTCATGATCGAAAATATTAATTAATGAAGCTTATTTCGACTGCCAACGCCCGGAAGAGCCGCAGGGCAGAACCAGTTTTGTGTCGGTGACGGGAAGACCGATTTCGTCCGCGGTGATCACGCCGCCTCGCTTGCCAAGCTCGAGCCCGAGAATGTAGGAGAGCACGCCGGGAGCGAAGCCGGTCGTGTAGGAATTGATCAGGAAGAACAGCGGGTCCTCCGACAGCAGCTCCGCGCAGAGCTGTACGAGCGGATGCAGCTCGTCCTCGACCTTCCAGATCTCGCCCTTGGGGCCGCGTCCGTAGGAAGGCGGATCCATGATGACCGCGTCGTAATGGTTGCCGCGGCGGATCTCGCGCTCGACAAATTTCCGGCAGTCGTCGACAAGCCACCGGATCGGCGCGTCAGAAAGTCCGGAAGAAGCGGCGTTCTCCTTCGCCCAGCCGACCATGCCCTTGGACGCGTCAACGTGCGTCACGGAAGCGCCCGCGGCCGCCGCGGCCAGTGTCGCGCCGCCTGTGTAGGCGAACAGGTTCAGAACCTTCACGGGACGATTCGCTTCCTTAATAAGCTTCGCGAACCAGTCCCAGTTACAGGCCTGTTCCGGGAAAAGCCCGGTATGCTTGAAGTTAAAGGGCTTGAGGTTAAAAGTCAGGTCCCCGTAAGTAATCCGCCACTGCTGAGGAAGATCGAAAAACTCCCAGTTTCCGCCGCCTTTGCTGCTGCGGTGGTATCGCGCGTTGTGTTTCTTCCAGCCGGGATTCGGGCCCTGCCGGTTCCAGATCACCTGAGGGTCGGGCCGAATCAGAAGATAATCGCCCCAGCGCTCCAGCTTATCTCCATTTGAAGTATCTAATATTTCATAATCTTTCCAATTATCCGCGACCCACATGACTTACTCCTTCTTATCGGAACGATTCTAATCTCCGACGCTTTGATGAGTTGATTATAAACTGAAAAGACAGGGCGCGTCAACTTACCTGTTCTCACGGGGGACTTTTGGGAAAATCCGCCGCCGGGGGGTTTACTTATATCCCGGTCAGTGATAGAATTTTTCTATAAGTGGCCGTCATAACACGGCCTCGAACAGACAGCCTGGAAGGCAGAAAGAAGGATTCTTATGGTAAAAGTAGACGCGAGAGGCGACCAATGCCCGATTCCCGTAATTAAAACGAAGAAAGCGATTTCCGCGCTTGGGGGAGCGGACACGGTAGAGGTTCTGGTGGATAACGAGATCGCGGTACAGAACGTGAGCAAAATGGCGGCGAGCCTGGGCGCGAAGGCGTCAGCCGAGAAGCTTTCCGATCAGGAATTTCGTATCCGGATTGAGGTAAGCGAGGCGGCGAAGACGGCGTCCGCGGCGGATGACAAAGCGCCGGACTGCGTGACGGATTCCCGCGGCGATTTTGTTGTCGTGGTTTCCTCAGACCGCATGGGAAGCGGCAATGATGAGCTGGGCAAGGTTCTGATCAAGGGCTTTATCTACGCGGTGTCACAGCTGGAAACGCTTCCTAAGACGATGCTTTTCTACAATGGCGGCGCGAAGATTACGACAGAAGGCTCAGACTCTTTGGAGGATCTGAAGAATCTCGAGGCCCAGGGCGTGAAGATCATGACCTGCGGCACATGCCTTGATTATTACGGACTTAAGGATAAGCTGCAGGTAGGACAGGTCACGAATATGTACGTGATCGTGGAGACGATGGCGTCCGCGGGGAAGATCATCCGTCCGTAAGACAGACGGATCTCAATCTTAGAGGAAAGGAGAACTGGAATCGGTGAAGACAAGAGAAGAAATTCGACTTACACAGATGACGAAAGCGTCCGGTTGAGCGGCTAAAGTAGGTCCTGAGACCCTTGCCCAGGTGCTGGGCAAGCTGCCGAAATTTTATGATGACAGATTGCTGGTCGGAATCGAAACCTCGGATGACGCGGCGGTTTACCGCGTGAACGAGGACACCGCCGTCATTCAGACGGTTGATTTCTTCACGCCGATCGTGGACGATCCGTTCACGTTCGGGCAGATCGCGGCGGCGAACGCCTTAAGCGATGTCTACGCGATGGGCGGGAAACCGGTTCTGGCTCTTAACATAGCGGCTTTTCCGAATTGTCTGGATCCGGCGATCCTGGGAGATATTCTGGCCGGTGGCGCCGATAAAGTAAAAGAGGCCGGCGCCGTATTGGCGGGCGGTCACACAATTCAGGATGACGAGCCTAAGTATGGACTTTGCGTGACGGGTTTTGTACACCCGGACCGGATCATACGCAATTACGGGGCGAAGGCCGGTGACGTACTGATCCTTACGAAACCGATCGGCAGCGGCCTGGTGAACACAGCGGTCAAAGCCGAGATGGCGGAAACGGCGTCAATGGAAGAGGCGTCCATGGTTATGCGTACTCTCAATAAGGCGGGAGGCGAGGCAATGGAGGGCCTTGTCGTCAACGCCTGCACGGATGTTACGGGCTTCGGTCTGGCCGGCCACGCCACGGAGATGGCGGAAGGAAGCGACGTGTCGCTGGAAATCCACATGTCCAAGGTGCCGATCATTACGGGAGCGGACGAGTACGCAGCCATGGGACTGGTACCGGCCGGCGCGTACCGCAACCGGAATTATTTCGGGGCGAAGGTTTCCGCGGAAGCGGTCGAGGAATCCCGGAGAGATATGGCTTTTGACCCGCAGACCTCAGGCGGGCTTCTGATCAGCGCGCCGCCTGAGAGCGCCGCGGTCATCATGGAGCGCCTGAATAAGACGAACGGGACGATCCGGTCGGCCGTAATCGGCCGCGTGATTCCGCCGGGTGATAAGAGAATTTATATTATGGAATGACCGCGAGGAGAAGGCGCGGTCTTTGGGGGTAAGAAATGGATAAGAATCAGACACTTCGCGAAATACCGAAGGTCGACGCGCTTTTGGACGATCCCGCGATCCGGGAAGTTATGGAATCCCGCGATCGCTCTCGAATAACAGAGCTTATCAGAACGCGGCTGGAGAGGCTGCGCGGCGAGATGCTCGCGGCCGATGACGAGGACGCCGCCAGGGAGCTATTGAAGAACCTGGTTCCGTCTGTCGCGGAAGACATTGAGGAATTTTACGCGTATCATTTACGTCCCGTGATCAACGCTACGGGGACAATCTTGCATACCAATCTGGGAAGGGCGCCGGTAAGCGCGGAATACGCGGGCCGGCTGACGGAAATTCTGACCGGCTACTCCAATCTCGAGTATAATCTGGAGACAGGCGCGCGGGGCCAGAGGTATGATCATTTCGAGAAATGGCTCTGTCAGTTGACAGGCGCGGAAAGCGGCTTTGCCGTGAACAATAACGCCGCGTCCGTAATCCTGATTCTGAGTACTCTCGCCAAAGGGAAGGAAGTCATCGTCTCCCGCGGGGAGCTCGTCGAGATCGGCGGGCAGTTCCGTATACCGGATGTCATGGAATTAAGCGGCGCGGAGCTTGTCGAGGTGGGAACCACGAACAAGACCAGAATCGAGGATTACGAGAACGCGATTACGGAGAGAACGGCGCTTCTTCTGAAGGTGCATACGAGTAACTATCAAATCGTCGGATTTTCGGAGAGTGTCGGGACTGAAGAGCTGGCGGCTCTCGGCAAGAAATATAATATTCCAACCGCGGAGGATCTGGGAAGCGGCGCGTTTGTGGATCTGAGAGAGTATGGACTCGGGCATGAGCCGATGGTTCAGGAATCGGTGAAGGCGGGAATCGATATTGTCTGCTTCAGCGGCGATAAGCTCCTGGGCGGACCGCAGGCAGGCCTTATTGTCGGCGGCGCGGAATATATTGATCTTATGAAGAAAAACCCGCTGACCCGGGCGCTTCGTATCGGCAAATACACCGCGGCGGCGCTGGAGGCGCTTCTGGGAGAGTATTTAACCGGCGCGACGGATGAAATCCCGATTCTGCGCATGCTTTCCAAAACAACGGAAGAAACAAGGGCGGACGCCGAGGAGCTTTGCCGTATGCTGGAAGCGTCCGGCGCGAAGGCCGAGTTCAGCGTAAAACAGGTAGAATCCCAGGTCGGGGGCGGCGCTATGCCGATGGAGAGAATTTTAAGCTCGGCGGTCACGGTACGGCCGTTGGAACTTTCTGCCGCCGAATTCGAGAGAAGAACAAGGCGTCTTGAGACGCCGATCATCGTAAGGATATCCGGGGACGAGATTCTTCTGGATGTCCGGACTGTCAGACGAACGGACTTTTCCGTTATCGCGGAGGAGCTTTCAAGAATATGAAACATATTATAATTGGAACGGCGGGGCATATCGATCACGGTAAGACGACGCTTATTAAGGCGCTGACAGGCCGCGACACGGACCGCCTTGAGGAAGAGAAGCGCCGGGGAATCACAATCGATCTGGGGTTCACTTATTTTGATCTCCCGAGCGGGATTCGGGCCGGCATTGTGGACGTGCCGGGTCATGAGCGTTTCATCAGCAACATGACGGCAGGTGTCGTTGGCATGGATCTGGCGCTTCTGGTAATCGCCGCCGACGAGGGCGTGATGCCGCAGACCAGGGAGCATGTCGACATCCTGGAGACGCTCGGTGTCCGTAAGTGTATCATCGCCCTGAACAAAAGCGATCTGGTGGACGAAGAGTGGATCGCGATGGTCGAGGAAGAAATCCGCGACGAGTTCAAAGACGGCTTTCTGAAGGACGCCCCGATCGTCCGGGTATCCGCGGCGACCGGCGACGGCATCGCGGAGCTTACGAAATGTATCGACGACATGGCGACGGGCCAGGTCGAGGAGCGGGATATTCACACGATTCCCCGGCTCGCGATCGACCGAGTTTTCACGCTTTCCGGCTTCGGGACGATTGTGACCGGAACGCTTTTATCCGGTTGTATACACAAAGACGACACGCTCGAGCTTTTTCCGACGGAGCGTTTATGCAAAATCCGCAATATTCAGGTACACGGCGAGAATGAGGCGGAATGCTTCGCGGGACAGAGAGTCGCCCTGAATCTGGCCGGAATCAGCAAAAGCGAAGTCAAACGCGGTTACGCGCTGGCGCCTCCGGCGAGCATGCGGGACACGACCGCGATCGATGTCCGGCTGAATATCCTGCCGGATTGCGAGAGAGAGATTCACAACAGAAGCCGGCTGCATTTTTATTCCGGCACGACCGAGACGCTGTGCCGCGCGGTATTTCTGGACGCGGATAAATTGAAGGCGGGCGAAAGCTGCTACGCCAGGATTCAGCTCGAGAACAAGGCGGCGTTCCGACGGGGCGACCGTTTCGTCGTACGCTTTTACTCGCCGCTGGAGACAATCGGCGGCGGCGTGATCCTCGACGCGAACGCCACGAAGAAGAAAAGATTCGACGAGAGCGCGCTGAAAGCCCTCAAGGCGAGGGAAACAGGATCGGGAGCCGACGCCGTCGAGATGATCATAAAGGAGCGGGGAAGGGATTCCATCACTTCCGCCGAGCTCGCGAAGTTTTCGGCCATGACACCGGAGGAAATCGGAACGCTGACCGGCGAGCTGCGGGAAGAAGGGCGGATCGGCGCCTACGAGGCCCGGAAGGAAACCATCTTCTGGCATAAGGATTTTGAGTACGAGACAGTGGAGAAGATCCGCGCGGCTCTCGCGGAATTTCACGAAAAACATCCCTATCGTCCCGGCATCGGCAAATCGGAGATTTATTCCCGGTACCTGAAACGATGGAAAATAACCGCGGCCGACGCTTTGATCGACAGCATGACCGCCGCGGGACGGATCGCGCGGGAAGGCGAGTACCTGAAGGACGCGGATTTCACGATTAATGAAGACGAAACTTTTCTGAAAATAAGCGGCGCGATTCGCGGCCGCTTTGAAAAGGCGGGCTACGAGCTTTTGCGTTATTCCGAGGCGGAGGCGGATGCCTGTGGCAAACCGGAAACGGAGGATATCCTGACGCTTTTGATCGCCAGAGGGCAAATTGTGAAGCTGCCCGGCGATTTTCTGATCGACGCGGGCGCCTTGGAGAAAGCGACGGAAGCGGTCAGGGAGAAGCTTCGCGGGGACGGCTCGGCGGCCGTCAGCGAAATCCGGGACCTGTTGGGAACCAGCCGTAAGAATGTCATGCCCATCCTGGAATATCTGGACGCGGCCAAAATAACGAAACGGAGAGGAGATGAAAGGGTGCTATACGAATCATGAACCTGAAACAATTGGAAGCTTTTGTCAGCGTCGCCGACACGCGGAGCTTTTCCAAGACAGCCAAGGAGCTGTATCTGACACAGCCGACGATCAGCGCGCATATTTCGTCGCTGGAAGCGGAACTGAACACCAGACTTTTTATTCGTAACACCAAAGAGGTACGCCTGTCAGAACGAGGGAAATGCCTTTACCAGTACGCGAGGCAGATGCTGGATCTGGAAGAAGAAATCAGTCGGGAATTCGGAACAGGAGAAGAACCGGGCGCGGACCGCGTCGCGATCGCGGCGTCCACGATTCCATCTCAGTATATCCTGCCGGAGCTTCTCGCGGAATTTAAGAAAGAAAACCCTCTCGAGAAATTCGAGCTTTTTGAGGGCGACAGCGCCTCCGTGATTGAAAGAATTCAGAACGGACAGGCGCAGATCGGCTTCGCGGGAACGGCCGCCGATGACCCCGGCTGCCGCAACATCCCTTTTTACAAAGACAGACTCGTGGTCATGACTCCTGTTTCGGAAAAATATAAGGCCATGAAGGGCCGGGAATTCGACCTCGCGCTTTTTAATGAGGAACCGCTTATCATGAGAGAAATCGGTTCCGGAACCAGGAAGGAAACCGAGCAATATCTGGCGGATAAAGGCATACGTACGGAAAGCCTCAAAATCGTAGCCAGCATGAACAGCCAGGAGGCAATCAAGAAATCCGTCCGCAAGGGAATGGGCATTACGGTGATTTCAAACCTTGCCGCGGCGGATTACGAAGCCTCCGGCCAGGCGCTGGTTTTCCAATTTCCCGGCGAAATACTCTATCGGGACCTCAATATTGTCTGCCCCAGAAAGCTTCGCATGAGGCCGTCTGTCCGGCGTCTGGTCCATCTCGCGGAATCCTATTTCGCGGAAGAGAGAGAATCCGTACAGGAGGAGAAGACAACATGATATATTTGGATAACGCGGCAACGACTTACAAGAAACCGGACGCCGTGATCGACGCGGTGAGCCAGGCGTTAAGAGGCATGGGAAACGCCGGGAGAAGCTCCGGTAACGCTTCTCTTAACGCGGCGCGCGTCGTATACGACACAAGAGAAAAGCTGGCCTCCCTTTTCGGTGCCTCGTCGCCCTCGCGAATCGCTTTTACGCTGAACGCGACGATGGCGCTGAACACGGCGATCGAAGGTCTGATCGACCCGGGCGACCACGTTATTACGACGGCGATGGAGCACAATTCCGTCCTGCGCCCCCTCTATCGGAAGCAGAAAGAAGGCGTCGAGCTGACGATTCTTCCGGCGGACTCGGAGGGGCGGATCGATTACGAGCTTCTGAAGAAACGGATTCGGCCGGACACGAGGGCGATCATCTGTACGCACGCCTCGAATCTGACCGGAAACCTGACGGACATTCGCGCGATCGGCAAAATGGTTCAGGACAACGCCACGCTTTTTATCGTGGACGCGTCTCAGACCGCGGGAGTCTTCCCAATCAATATGAAAGAAATGGGCATTGATGTCCTCTGTTTTACCGGTCACAAGGGACTCTTAGGCCCGCAGGGCACAGGCGGCATCGCGGTCGGCGAAGGAGTCCGGATCCGACCGCTTACGGTAGGCGGCACAGGAACCCATACCTACAGCCACGAGCAGCCGCTGGAAATGCCGTCCGCTCTTGAGGCGGGCACGCTGAACGCCCATGGAATCGCCGGGCTTTCGGCCGCGATTTCCTATATCGAGGAATTCGGCATGGACAATATCCGCGCGGAGGAGCAAAGAATGGCGTTCCGCTTTTATAACGGCGTTAAAGACATCGAAGGCGTTAAGCTTTACGGCGACTTCCGCTCGCTGAACCGGGCGGCTGTCATCGCTCTGAACATCCGCGATTACGATTCCGGTTCCGTCGGTGATGAGCTCATGGACAAGTACGAAATCCAGGTTCGCTCGGGCGGACACTGCGCGCCGCTCGCGCATAAGGCGTTGGGCACCGAGGAGCAGGGCGCGGTTCGCTTCAGCTTTTCGCATTTTAATACCGACGAGGAAATTGACACGGCGATCCGGGCAGTCCGGGAAATCGCCGCGGAATAAAATAGAGGCGCCGTTTACGCGGCGCCGGAGGATGGCATTTGATGAGGCAGAAAACATTGAAATTTGTTATAACATTTCACACGACCACGGACGCGATGGCCATGGAGAAGCTTTGTAAGAATAAGCAGGCCCCGGGGCGTCTGATCCCTGTGCCCCGTGAGATATCGGCCGGCTGCGGCCTCTCCTGGGCAGCCCCCACCGAAGCGAAGGACGCGCTTCTCGGGCTTATGGCGGAGGACGCGCTGGAGGCGGAGGGAACATACGAAATACTGATATAAAAATGGATAAACGCGTTTTAAAATAATTGAAAAATCGGTTGAACTGGCATCAGGCTTGTGATAAGATTAATGAGCTTAAAATTGAATTGAGTAAGGGAGCAGATGGGCAACTGGTGTGCCTCCTGGTCTTCAAAACCAGTCGCGGGGCGTTAACGCGTCCTGGATGGGTTCGATTCCCATATGCTCCCGCCAGAATTCTTCGCCGGAACCATGCCGATTTTACCACGAAATACGGTAGGTTCCGGCTTCTTAGTTTTCTGATTGATCTCATATAAATGAGCTTTAAATGCTTCCTTTGCCAGCGTTTCAAATCTTCTCTGATCTTCTGGAGCAACAGAAATTCCTTTATAGCTTTCTTTATTGCGGTAATAGTAGCGGCTGATCGCTTCTGTAATACCCTGCGTATCCAATATCGATTCATTGGCAATGGCATCGGCAATGGTTCTGTTAAAATCGGTAAACCGCAGCCCATTCTTTTCCTTTACGCTGTAGTGACTTATCTGATTTCCAAGTACAACAACTCCATTAAAACGGGAGACAGTTCATCACCGTAAACCCACACGATATACGCATAACAGACTCTTAATATATTCAGGCGGCTTGCATACATTGTTTTCCCAATTCTGAATTGTACGAAACGGAATACCATATCTCATCGCGAATTCGCTTTGCGTATCACCCAGTTGTGTTCTCATTTCACGAATATTCATATCAATCACCTCACTAAAACAACGCGCTCAATGGGTACATTAGTCAAAATCTGCTTCTGAAGCTGACTTGAAAAAGAAAAAGAACAGAAATTTTCTTCGTGTCCCTAAAACTTAACTGTTGTAATCGCGTGTCACTCTAATTATCAAAAGAATAAAACAAATAATATCAAAAACACAAAATAAAAAACCTCAAAAATACAAAACAAAAAACCTCAAAAACACAAAATAAAAGTTGACTGCGGAGCCGGAGTAGGATAAAATATAGTTATATTAATTTAGGAGGGCATGGCTAATGGCAGAATACTTACCCAGAATTGTTGACAGTGAACTTGATTCGCGATTAGACGCGTTTGGAGCAACGCTCATTGTTGGCCCTAAATGGTGCGGCAAAACAACAACGGGAGAACAAAAGGCAAAAAGCATTCTGCGTATGCAGGACCCGGATAAGCAAGCGGGATATCTTTCAACCGCGGCAGTAAAACCATCACTGCTGTTAAAAGGAGCAAATCCGAGACTGATTGATGAGTGGCAGATGGCTCCTGTCTTATGGGATGCTGTTCGGGTGGCCGTTGACGCGCGGCAGCAGGAAGGCTTATTCATTTTGACTGGCTCAACGTCTGTCGACAACAGCCAGATTATGCATTCAGGGACAGGAAGAATATCCCGTATGAAGATGTATCCCATGAGTCTTTTTGAATCGAAGGAATCAAACGGCAAGATTTCATTAAAAGCACTGTTCAATGACGCGCGGATTGATATAGACGGCATTTCATCGGATCTATCGGTTGAAAGATTGATTTTTGCCGCGTGCAGAGGCGGGTGGCCCGCGTCTTTAAGAAGAAAGAGTGATAAGGCAAAACTGATGATCGCGAAAGATTATATCAATAACATCTGTGAATCGGATATTTCTACGGTTGACGGCGTACAAAGGAATCCCACATGGACAAAAATGATTCTGAAATCCTATGCCCGCAATGTTTCTACCCTTGCGAAGAAAACAAATATTTATGAGGATATCGCGGCAAACGCGGACAGTATGACGGCAGCTACCATGGACTCATATTTGAACGCGTTAGAGAGGCTTTTTGTTATCGAAAATCTCGACGCGTGGTGTCCTGCCATTCGTTCCGCGACCACAATACGGTCCGGGAAAAAACGCGGCTTCACAGATCCGTCCATTGCTGTCGCGGCGTTAGGCCTGACAACTTCTTTTCTGCAGACGGATTTGAAAACATTCGGCTTTATCTTTGAATGTCTCTGTATTCGCGATCTGAGAGTATATTCACAAGCACTGGGCGGCAGATTATCCTATTACCACGACCGGTATGATTTGGAGGCAGACGCGGTTCTGCATCTTGATGATGGCCGTTTCGCGCTGATTGAGTTTAAACTCGGGAGCAGAGAAATCGAGGAGGGCGCGCGGCATCTTCTGGAAATCACAAATCTCATCAGAAAGCACAATGAGAAAGAGAAGCAGTCCATTCTGCGCGAACCGAACCTGCTTATCATAATTACCGGCGGTGAGATAGCCTACACAAGAAAAGATGGTGTAAAAATAATTCCAATAGGCACGCTTCGTGACTGACCGTAAAAGATGCCATACGGTATACTCATTTTATTCCCACATAGCGGAGCGTATCATAATATTTATAGTCTGTTTGAACAAGGAGAGATGGAATGTTGAAACCGCTAGGTTGTTTTTCTGAAACGCGTGTGTATAGTGATACAGGAAGTATCGAAAAATGCATTGTCAGTCATGTTGATTATAACAAAGAAATAGTAATTGAATATTTAATGTCGGGCAAAAGGATAGCCGGATGCCCTAAAAATGTGATTGACTGTGTGACCGGCGAGAAAATATCAGAGAGTTTTTCAGTTTATAGTGATGGGGAATATGACTGGTGTGATTTCTTGATTTATTATATTCGGAAATATAATATTGTACTGCCGATGGACTTTATTAATAAAATTGGCGCGTAGGAAGGCTTGGCGTGTCATATGCAGTGAATGGTAGAGTTAAATAATTAAAAGCGATGCTGATTCTTGAAAAACCTTGAGGGGGAATTGTCGCGGGATTTAAATATGGAATATGATGAATTCCCTAGAACATGAAAGATTGCGGATAATTACCTTTTGAATACTTTCCGGGACTGCCAAAATCCTCCTTTTCCTTGTGGTTGAGGGAAAGACAGCGGGCTCGAATACCATCCTTTTGCTTATAAATTCTAAATCGGAAGTTCATGTAAACAGTAGACACCCGATTTTTATACCCTTTTAAGTTGTTTTCAGGTGGTTACAAAGTGGTTACAAAACGAGACCGCGAAGATCTCCTTTCCATTGGTTTTAAGGGATGCCTTATGGGTTCGATTCTCACATGCTCCCGCCAGAAAATTTGAATCCGGAATTTCCTTCTTGATGAGGGGAGATCCGGGTTTTTATCGTGACAGGTCGTCAAAACGACAATGCTGAAGCATCGAGATCCCGCGCTTTTACCAAACATATAAGCCGACGATTCTGTTAGAGGAGGCCCGGAAAGCGCTGGAGATTGAATTATACCGCGTCTTTTACGCTGATTACAACATATAAGCGAGTCGCGCCATCCTAGATACTGTATATTTATAACATATATTAATAGCGTAAATTATTCGGGAGGACGGAGCTATATGAAAGAAATCTTTGTGAATAACCTGAATATTTTTATCCCTGCTATAATCGGGCTCGTCTTGTTCGTGACATTGAGTGTCCGCGCCATGAAGAACCGATTTCCTAATGTTATCAAGGATTATATTGAGCGGGATTTTAAGTTTCGGTTCCAGCGCGAGAAATGCGGAGAGGTGTTCGAAATTCCGGCGAAGGAGTTCTACACGAAAAAATATCTGACAGCCATGAAGAAGCAGATGAATCGTAAGCAAGGCTCGATTTACCGGGTTGGATGAATATCATCAATCTCGACGAGTATTATGAGATTTTTACGCCTTCCATGGCAAGACAAGGCGTTGTTCTGATCGCGAAAATCATGTTGTATGGCTTTTGTACCCTGATCGTAATGGGAATCGTTTGGAAATTCCAGTACGGGATTTTATGAAAGCCCGGTACGGTTTTCGAAACAGGGCGCGGAGTCAGCCGGAAAAGATTGACTTAAGTGTTTTTAAAAGCGCGGAATCACTTGGTAACAGTGTCGCCGCGAAATTGAACGGGAAAGGCCTGATCCAGTGGTACTGCCCGTATTGCCGCGCGACACGCCGAATGGATATAGAGAATTTGAATGAGTATTATGATCTCTATCAGCCGCTCCTGTTTCGGCACATGATTCCGGCGGTTCTGATTGTCGTCGCCGTTACGGTGGGTTCCGTTGTTTTGATGTCGAAATTTTTATAGGAGGATTATATTTTATTATGGTTAAATCAGAAAAAGATGTAGAAGAATTTCTTAGACAGAATCAACTGCCGTACAGTCAGGGGAAAACGATCTTGGGTATTGTGATGCCCAAAGCGATCACCTATATTCTGGGGCCTGTTATTTCCTCGTCCTGCATGAAGTACCACATCCTGCACTTTCATGAGGATTCATTGATTGTTATCGGCGTGAACAGTGTTACGGGGAATATGGAGAAGGACGCGATTCAAATGATTCCGCACGTAAAAATCCAGAACGTTTCTTTCAAAAAGAAAATGACACATTGGATTCTGACCGTCCATACGTCAGACGGTGACCTTGAATACCGCGTGAATCCCGCTATGGTCGGATCCGGGTGGCACAAGGCGAATCTGGCGAATCTTCGGAACGCGGGAGTGTTGGTTGAATAAATAGATGAAACGCGGGGCATGACAAATCAAAGATCGGGTGAATAAATGTAAGAACCTTATAAAAGATCGTGCCTAAAAGTGTAAATCTGGTTGTGAAGGGCGCGAGACAGGTGGGCAAGACCTGGATGATTAAAAGTTCGGTGGAGCGGATTTTGACCGAGGCCGCGCCCTGTGACTGAGCGGTTACGGGTTTTTTAGCGCGGTGGGTTCCGCGGACCGCGCCGTACGCCTCGCGAATCATTTGGCCGCGTCTTGCTTAATTACTTTCGGGGCGGAGTCTCCAGAAATTCATGAAATCGTCTTCCCTCTGGAGATTCCCGGCCTCAAGAAACACGCGGCTCATACTTACTCAACATCAATCTGTACGATCTCACTATCTGTTCCTATCCGAACGGGCGGCCCGTACAGACCGAAGCCCGCGGTCACGATACTGGTCATCGCGCCGAACTTTTTGAGACCGAAGGAGTTGTTCCACAGAAGCTTCTGGATAAGATTCGCGGGGAAGTACTGACCGTCATGCGTGTGACCGCACAGAACGAGATCGGCTCCGCCCGCGCCAAGCTCTTCCAGATCGACAGGCTCGTGCTCCAGCGCGATGACGAAGGCGTTCGGATCGATCTTTTCCATGAGTTGTGGGATAGACAGGCGGTTTGATGTGCCGTCACCGGCTTTTTCCCCGTCCAGACGTCCGGCAAGGCAGACGCTTCCGTCAGCCAGAGAAACGGTCTGATCCGCGAGCGTCTGTATGCCGCTCATTGACAGAAACTCCGCCATTCTGGGGTCCCGGAACGCGTATTGCTCCGGTGAGATTGAGAAGCCACCGACAAGCGTTTCCGACACGTCATGATTCCCGTAAACGGTATAGACTCCGTATTTGCTTTGAATTCTCCGAAGCGCGCCGGCAATGAGCGCGGGATCGCTTACGCTATCATAGCTGCTGTCAAAAATATCCCCGCCGAACAGCACGAGATCGGGGTTCGCTTCGTTGATCCGCGTTACCATAGCCTGAACCTGCGTAAGTCCGACCTGACTGCCAAGATGCAGATCCGCGGCGAACACGATTCTTATGGGGCCATTGGTAAGCTTCTCCGACTGAATCGTGTACCGTGTCGTCTTCGTCTGAAACGCGTGGAAGACACCGCCGGCGGTAATCAGCGCGCACAAAACAATAATAATAGTTCCGGCCAAAAGACGCGGCCTCCGGATTCCGGAGCGCGTCTTTTTCGCGTGGCGGCAAATGGAACGCGCCGCGAAAAGGACGATGAGTGACAGAAACAGATACAAGCAGAAGCAAAGCCAGAGGTTCCCGGCGCGCGTAAGCAGGTACGGGCTGAAGGCGGGGTGGCAGAAAGCGCCCGCGATCGGCAGCGCCGCCGGTACCAGCGCTAGAAGTGACAGCCGGGAGGGTATCCTCCGATTTGTTTCCGCGGCGACCGCGGACAGCCATTTTCGTATGGTAAAGACGAGAAATATCATCGCCGCGATATATAAGATAAGCATGGATAAAAACAGCATTCGCGCGCTCCTGTCGTGAAAGTCGTTAACGTTGTTGAATCCATTATATCACTTTACGAAGCTTTTTAAGTCTTGCGTCTTCCGTTTGTTTAAAGCCCTACGGCATGAACGCTTTTAAGTAGTGCTTAACATCGTCGACGGCTTGCTCGTACAGGCAGTAGGGGCCGTTTCGTGTTGCCCAGTCGAAGATCGTGCCGCGGCTAACGCGCAGAACGGTGTCCGCGATCTCCTCGGATGTTTCGTCACCGGAGACGAGCTCTCCGTCCGCGAGCGCCAGACCGACAAGTTCACGCACATAGACGTTCATCGGTCTGTTCGGCTCAATCACGCCGCTGCCGCCGTTTCGCAGAAGGATACGAAGCACCTGCTTCCAGAGCAGCAGCTCACCCGCGAGGTAGTGCTGTTCGATCGCGAACGAGAGAGAATCGCCGTCGTCGAACAGGCCTTGATAGTGGCCGCATTGGTACTCGAGAATGCTGTAGAGGGCATCAAGGTTGCTGCCGCGGGTCCGCGCGCGCGCCTTTGTCACGACCTCTTCGTCGAAGAAGTGGTAGGCTTCCAGCAAAAGATCCTCTTTCGTCTGAAAATAGTTGTAAAAGGTACCGACAGAGACGCCCGCCGCGGCGCAGAGGTCTTTGACGGGAACCTCGTCCATATCTGTCCGCGCGAAGATCTCGAGCGCCTTGTCGAACAGTCGCCGCCGTGTCTGGACAGCCTGTTCTTTTCGTGTCAGTCTGGTCTGTTCCTCGTTTTTCATCTTTCAGTAACCACCTGTTTCGTTATTTTGTTTTGCGCGACTCCGTTTACCGGCTTTTCAAGGAGATCAAAGACGCGCTCGGCCTGCAGGAGCAACACGTCGCGCGTGTTTTTCAAAAAAAGCTCCGGCGGTATACACGGCTCCTGCCGCAGCCATTGGACCGTGTAGTCGAACAGCGTGTCGCACAGCGGCGATATATAGAACGCGGCGGTATTACGGCAGGGCAGCAGGCCCTCGTAGTCCCGGAGCAGGATCGGCGTGAGCTTTTCCTTCCACCACGCGCGCAGGGAATTTTGACCGTCTACTGCCGCCGCCGCGAGTACGAAAGCGCGCTCGCGATAGCAGTAATCACATATGTAGGGCGCGAAGTCGGCGGCGCGCCAGCCGTCGCTCGGCGGCAATGTATCAATAAGCTCCGTCCGAAAAATCGCGATGACGAGCTCGTACTTGTCAGAATAATAGCGATAGAAGCTGCGTCGGCTGATCCCCGCGCGTTCGCATATTTCTTCTGTTGATATTTTGGAAAACGTTTTTTCCCGCATGAGCTCCTTCATCGTCATCAGAAGTGATCTTTGCGTGAGCCGTTTTGACATACTCGTACCTCCGTTCCTGCGGTCTTGATTTTCGGACTGCCGGGCGTGGCGCTTTTATGCCGCGGCTCAAGCTGCCGTCTGTCAATTACATGATAGCATATAACTGAATATAATTCAATGAATTATATTCATTGAATTATATTCAGTTGTTTTAGAAGTTCACGCGACGCGAAAAAGGGAAGAGAGTTTCGCTCGTACGACAGCCTTGACCGCTTGAGATGACAGAGTGACACAGTTTCAAATATTGAGACAATCCTGCGCGATTTTCCGATACTGTGTCATGACTTTTCGGCACCGACCTGCTACATTGGTGACAGTAAGGAGGCGCATGAAAATGGAATGGAAAAAAACACAGTGCAACCTCTGCGCGGAGAGCTGCGGCCTGGAGATGCTGGTGCGGGACAATGAGATCGTTGACGTCCGCCCGGATCCGGACACGAAGCGAACCGCTGGCGCGTACTGTTGCAGAAAGGGCAGATCTTCTAAATATTTCGCGAACCATGACCAGCGGCTTGACTATCCGCTGAAAAAGGTCGGCGATCACTTTGAGCGCGTTTCGTGGGAGCAGGCAATCCAAGAAATCGCGGAAAAGACGAACGCGATTCTCGACAAGCACGGGCCGCGAACCTTCGCCTATGTCGGCGGGGCGCTGGCGGGCGCGCAGGGCGACGGCGCTTTCGCGGGATTTATGCTCAACGCGATCGGCTCCCAGTATATGTACAACCCGATTGGCATTGAATTTGGAGGACACTGGTGGAGCCACGGCAAAATTTTTGGCGATCAGTCCGTTTTCCTGGAACCGGACGACCGGAACATCGACGTTCTGATGTTCTGGGGCTCAAATTCCTATGTGACGCACAACATCGGCACGGCTCGCTTTATCATCCGTGAATTTTCGGAGGATCCGGACAAGCTGTTGATCGACGTCGATCCCCGTTTGTCCGAGACCGCGCGGATGGCGGATATGCACATCCACAACCGCGTGGGCAGTGATTCTCTGCTTCTCAGGGGGCTTATCGCTCTTATTCTGGACAAGGGCTGGCAGGACCAGAAGTTCCTGGACCGCTGGGTCGGCGACTGGGATCGGGCGAAAGGCTGGTACGAGGGCTTCGACTATCGTAAAGCATTTGAGGTCGCGCGCGTTCCGCTCGCGCAGATGGAGCAGTTCGCGAGGATACTCACCACGCGGACATGGGGCGTCCATCCCGATCTCGGAATGTTCTGCGGACGAAACAACACAACGAACAGCTTTCTGCTGCTTTCACTTATGGCGGTAACGGGCAATATGCAGGTCAAGGGAAACGTTATGCTTGATGGCTTCGCGGCGGTCGGCAAGAGTGTCGACGAAAACGACCCAAAGGTCTGGAGAACCCTTGAGACCAAACGCTTTCCCGTACTTGGCGCGTATCCTGCCGGCGTGCTCGCGGATGAGATTTTGAGCAAAAACCCAGAGCATCTGCGATGTCTTTTCGTCTCCTACGGAAACCCGGCTCGTTCCTTCCCGGACAGCAAGCGCGTGAGTCAGGCGCTCGACTCGCTCGACCTGCTCGTTGACATCGACATCGTGATGAGCGAGACGGCGCGGCACGCGGATTATGTTCTGCCCGGCAAGACCGGCTACGAAACGCCGGAGTTCACGGTCTTTCAGGGTACACCGCCTAATATCGAGTGCCAGCTTCGCCAGCCGGTCATCGGACAAATCGCGGAGCGCCGCGAGGACACATCCATCTGGTTCGACATTCTCGACGCGATGGGTTATATACCCGATATTCCGGACTCTCTTTACAGGGCGGCTGAAAAGGCGGTGGCGACGAATGATCGGATGCCGTTTCTGTTCAAGCTCGCGGGTTTCGCGGCGTCGCGCCCGAAGTACATGAGCAAGCTGCCGTTGCTGTTGTGTAAAGCCATGCGCGGTCCGATGGGCTCCGTAAACAAGACGCTCATGTGGGCGGCGCTTGTAACCTCTCCGATGGTCGGGAGCGGTATGGCCGAGCGCGCGGGCTGGGGACCGACGGATAAACATCCGTTCCTGAATAAAATCCCCGCGTACCGCAATCTCAGCGTAATGGACAATGTGTTTCAGGCGGTAGCGGACACGCCGCAGGGCGTCGTCGCCGGTACCTATGACCCCGACGGCGAGCGCAGCCTCAAAAAGCACATCAAGCACAAGGACGGTAAGCTTCATCTCTGGTGCGCGGAGGTCGACGGTTATATGCCGCGCCTGACGCCTGAGGCAGAGGAAAACGCGTTGACAATTGAGAGAGAATACCCATATGTTCTCAGCGCCGGACGCCATTCCGACGATGGTCACAATGGCTGCATGCGCAATCCCGCGACATACGTTTATAGAAATCCATATACGATTCTGATGAATCCGCTTGACGCGCGAGAACTGGGGATTATGGAGGGCGATGAGGCGCGCGTCATCACGCGGGCAGGTGAGTTGACCGCGCCTGCTGAAATCAGTTTTCAGGCAGCGCGGGGTTATATGCTTATTCCTCATCACTTTGGCCTGACCTTCGGGGATGTGACCGTAGGCACGGGCGTAAACATACTCACAAGTCACACGGAAATCGATGATCTCACCGGTAACCCGTTGATCCGCTATGTCCCCTGCCGGGTAGAAAAGCTGAAAGGAGCCGCGGTATGAAAAACATAGAAACGCTGATGGCGGAATTGGGCGGCTCCGGCTGCCTGCTGGATGTGCTCAAGGCCGTTCAGGCGGAACGGGGATATCTTTCCGACGACGACCTGCGCGCGGTCGCGGCCGCCTTTGGCCGGGAGGCAAACAGCGTCTACGAGACGGCGAGCTTTTACGGTATGCTTTCACTGGCGCCGGAGAAGAAAAATGTTTTGGAGTTCTGTGGCTCCGTCAACTGCGAGGCCGCCGGCAGGCGGGACGTTGCCGAAGCGGCAGAGCGCGAAATCGCGGGCAGCCCACTCTGGGAAATCAAACGTTGTGAATGTCAGGGACGCTGCGACACCGCGCCGAACGTCGTATTAAACGGTACGGCGTACCCATCCATGACGCCCGAAAAGATTCGCGCGCTCATCAGAAAGGCAGGTGTTTGACATGGAGGAGACTAGAATTTCGCTGCGCGACGCGGGAAAGATTAACCCCGAATGCCTCGATGACTACATCGCCGTCGGCGGCTATAAGGGACTTGAAAAAGCGCGATCCATGGATCCCGCCGCGCTCATCGAGGAGATAGAGAACGCCGGTAAGCTGCGCGGACGCGGCGGCGCGGGTTTTTCAACAGGCTTTAAATGGCGCGGCGCTTTTTCAACTCCGTCAGACGTGAAATACGTCGTCTGCAATGCCGACGAGGGAGAACCGGGAACCTTCAAGGATCGAACGATTTTGGAAAGTGACCCGCACACCGTGCTGGAGGGCATCCTCATCTGCGCTTACGCGATTGGCGCGCGGGACGCTTTCGTTTACGTACGCGGAGAATATACGCGCTGCGTTGAGTTGCTGCGAAAGGCGGCGAAAGATGTAGAGGAGCGCGGTCTTCGCGGAGAGACTAAACTCCATATCGTCTCCGGCGCGGGCTCCTATGTCTGTGGCGAGGAGACAACGTTGCTGACGTCGCTCGAGGGCTATCGCGGCGAGCCACGGCTTAAACCGCCGTTTCCGACCGTGGCGGGTTATCTCGGAAAACCGACCGTCGTCAACAATGTCGAGACATTCGCGGCAGTGCCGGTCATCGTGGAAAAGGGCTCAAAGTGGTTTTCCACAATCGGGAATGAGAAGTTTCCCGGCACGAAGATTTTCTGTCTTTCCGGAGATATCAAAAAAAGAGGTGTTTATGAGGTCGCGACAGACGCGAAGCTTCGCGATATAATCGACGAGCTCGGTGGCGGCGTCCGGGACGGCCACCATATCAAGGCCGTCCAGATGGGTGGCGGCTCCTGCGGGTTTCTCAAGCCGGAACAGCTTGACGTCCAAATCGATTTTGACAGTATGCGCGCGGCGGGCTCGTCGCTTGGATCCGGCGCGATTCTCGTGCTCGACGAGACCCACGACATGGCGGAGCTCAGCCGTTCCATCGCCCGCTTTTTCGCGGGCGAGTCCTGCGGAAAGTGCGTACCCTGCCGGGAAGGAACATTCCGCCTCGCGGAGATACTCGACGAGCTGATGAACAATCGCGGCAGCGCGGAACAACTCACGCTCATCAGAAACCTGAAAAGCGTGATGACCGGTTCCTGCTTCTGTCCCTTGGGTCAGGGCGCGGCAAATGCCATCGTCTCGGCAATGGATCTGTTCCCGGAGGACTTTGAAAAACACTTCGGCAAAAGGGAGGAAAAGAGACATGTCTGAGGTAACAATCAGCATCAACGGAAACAAGTATCAAGCCAAGAGCGGAGAAACGATACTTGAGGCGGCTACCGCCAACGGCATCCATATCCCTACGCTCTGCCTTTTTGATGGTTTACAGGGGCGGGCAAACTGCCGTATGTGTATTGTTGAGGTCGAAAAGACGCGTGGATTTCAGCCCGCCTGTGTCACGAAGATACATGACGGCATGATCGTCCGTACCGAGACCGAGAATATCCGCGCCGCGAGAAAAGCGACGCTCGAGCTCATCATGTCGGATCACGCGGTGGATTGCCACCACTGTTTGCGTATCGGCTCGACGGACGAGCGAAACCTTGATCCGAAGTTCTGCGAGTGCTGTTTCTGGTGTGACTGCGTACGCGACGGTTTCTGCGAACTGCAAACGCTTTGCCGCGAATACCACGTCGACGCGCTGCCTTACGTCCAGCACGAGCATGACTATGAGGAGGACGTTTCCCTCGGCTCCGTTTCCCGTGACCCGAATAAGTGCGTCAAGTGCAGGCGTTGCGTTGATGTCTGCAACGACGTCCAGACCGTACACAATCTTTCAATGGCAAAGCGCGGTCGTGATATTGAGGTCGTGCCGGAGCTCGGCCACGACATGAAGCACAGCGCCTGCGTCCGATGTGGCAGATGCGTTGATGTCTGTCCATGTGGCGCGGTCTATCTGAAGGAGCACAAGGATGACATCCTCTATTGGGCGCATTCCTACGAATATCACACGGCAGTCTGCGTCGGCGCGGACGTCATTCCCGAGCTTGAACGGCTCTATCAGGCACAGCCTGGATCCATCACGCCGCGGCATCTTTCGGCGGCGCTGCGCAAGCTTGGCTTCGACGAGGTCTACGACGCGGATGAATTTATAAATCAGGCAGCTCTGCGGCTTGAGGAAAGTATCGAAAAAAGGCTCGACACCGCGCCTGTTTTCGCGACAACGAGCTACGCTGTCAAGAATTTTGTCGAAAAGCAACTTCCGGACAGCGCCGGCAGCGTCGTATTCGGCGAGAGTCCGCTTAGCCTTTTCGGGCAGGTCGCGCGGGCGAAAGCGGGTGAGGACGCCAGTCGGTTGAAAACGATTTTCATCTCCGCCCATGGCGAAAATGCCGCGGAGGCCGCGGAGACCGGTGCCGTCGATTACGCCGTCTCCGCCCGCGAGCTCTACCGCGTCTTCCTGCGCAGTGGCGGCGCGCCGGCAAAACGTCGACCGGTACCGCTTGACACGCTCGGGAGCGCGGAACGCTCTCCTCTAACGGCGCTTTTGAGGCCGCGGGATTTCTCTCTCACCGCGGAGCCGGAAAAAGTGGATCTCACGCTGCGCGGAAAAAGCTTTTCCGCGGTTGTAACCCGTAACCTTGGTCAGACACGCGCCGCGCTCGCGGGCACAGACGGCCGCGGACTCACGATTTTGAATTCGTGATCGTTTCCTGTCATTGAAAACACGCGGTGATTCTACCTGCGTAACGGTCAATTTTCATACATGTTTGTAATAGAAAACAGCAAGTTGCGTGCGGTCGCGGAGCGACAGCTTCTCGAGAAGGGAACTGATATAATTGCGGACGGTTCCCTCCCCGAGATAGAGTTTGTCCGAGATTTCCTTGTTTGACAGGCCTTCGGCCACAGCGGACAAGAGCTCTGCTTCTCGGTCGGTAAGACCGAAGGAAGCGATATCGCCGCGGCTGCCTGGCGAAGGCAGTTTCATTATGATCTCATCATCGAAGACACGCTGTCCGGAGCGGATTGCCCTAAGTGACGGCGCGATGCTTTCGAAATTCTGTTTCAGAATATAACCGCGCGCGCCGATCGCGAGAGCGCGGGCGATATATTCATCGTCTGAGAAAGTCGTGAGAAAAAGAATACGCGCTTCATGGTACTTTTCCAGGATTTTCGACGCGGCGTCAAGGCCGTTCATATCTGTCATCCGGATGTCCATCAGTAGTACGTCCGGTCTGAGCCGTTCATAATACGGGAAAGCTTCGGCGCCGTTTGACAACGCGCCGACAACCTCGATATCATCTTCAGTTTCCAGAATCGTTTTCAGGGACCGCGCGACAAGACGGTCATCGTCAACTATGAGAACTTTCAAGAGTTAATTCCTCCTTTTGGAATGGTTATGAAGACACGGAACCCTTTATCCGCGCTTATAGTCAGAACGCCGCCAAAGCTTTCGACGCGCTCCCGGATGTTTTTGAGACCGATGCCGTTATCCTCATTATATGAGATGTTCGCGCCATTGTCGCTGATGACAAGCTGCAGGAACGATGGATGCTCGCGGAGAGACAGCGAGGCGTTTGTCGCGTTGGAATGTCGGGCGATATTCGTAAGTCCTTCCTTGGCGATGGCAATCAGCGCGTCGCGGGTTCTGGGAGGCGGATCCGCGCTGAGATCGAAGGTGTAGTCAAGCGGGCAGAAGCGGAAATTTTTTACAAGCGCGGTATAGGCGGCTTCCAGATCGATCGAGTCGTCACGCAGATCGTGAACGCTTGAGCGGATGGAGTCCATTGCCTCGTTCAGAGTATCCTGAAGGACGGCGAGGCCGTTGGCAAGTGTTTCGTCTTTGTTGAGAGCTTTTAGCGCGCCGACCTGAAGAATCGAGCTTGATAGCTGGTGGCCGACACTGTCGTGGATTTCACGGGCGATGCGTCCTCGCTCCGCCAGCTTCGCGACGCTGATTTCAGCATCCTGATTCTCCAGAAGCAGTCGGTGTTCGTGTCCCATTTCGAGCGTGAGCTGACGGTTCTCGTCTTCAAGATCCGAGCGCGACTGACGCAGAGCGAGGAATGAATCAGCGCTGTACTTCAGAATGACCGCGAGCGTTGCCGTGGTCAGGACAGCGATAGACGCGCTTCCATACGCGTAAGTAAAGAAAGCGAGGGGCAGCAGTGTCGGTATTATGATAAAAGCGCGCGATGTATCGGCGGACTCATAGACGAGAACAGGCAGGAAGACGGCAAGAGGCGGAACAAAAATGCCAGCCGCGATAAAAATAACCGATAGCGCGATCAGAGCCGCGGTTCTGCCGCAATAGTCCAGAAGCGCCGCCAGACAGACGGCGGCAAGCAGCGGCACAACGCCTTGGTTAAACCGCGGTGTACACAGGTATATGACCGCGCAGCATACGAACAGCGCGATCCGATCCGTCAGACTTTTTCTTTCCATACGCATGCCCCCTTTTTTACTTTTATCAGTATATCATGCCCGATAACGGCGTTCAACGCGGCATATAAAAAATGACAATTGTCACCATGATAAGTGATTCGCCGCGCTGGCGCGGGTTTCCCGAAGGGCGTACAATGATAGCAGTTCAAAAAGGAGGCGAAGGCGTATGGTTATCACAGTTAAGGATCTTGTCAAACGTTACGGAGAGCTTGTCGCGCTTGACCATTTTAATCTTTCAGTGGAGAAAGGAGAAATTCTCGGGCTTCTTGGCCCGAACGGCAGCGGGAAAACGACCGCCCTCAATTGCGTTCTTTCCCTGCTTACATATAACAGTGGGGAAATACGTGTTTTTGACCGTCCCATGGCGCCGGACGCTTATGATATAAAGCGTGATATCGGCGTTATTACGCAGAATGTGGCCGTTTTCAATGAACTGACCGTGTGGGAGAACACGCGGTATTTCTGCGGTCTTTATATCACGGACAAAACAAAACTCAAGAAGCTTACAGAGGAAGCCATCGATTTCGTCGGTCTTAACGATTATCGGAACTTTTATCCGAAGAAGCTTTCCGGAGGTCTGCTGCGCCGTCTGAATATAGCGTGCGGAATCGCGCACAGGCCAAAGCTTATTATACTGGACGAGCCGACTGTCGCCGTCGACCCGCAAAGCAGAAACAACATTCTCGAGGGTATTAAACGCCTGAATGAGGAAGGCGCGACCGTCGTATATACGTCTCATTACATGGAAGAGGTTGAGCAAATCTGTACGCGGATTGTCATTATGGACCGCGGCCGTGTCATCGCGAATGGCACAAAAGAGGAGCTTAAAAGCATGATATCGCTCGGTGAAAAGATCACGATTGAGTCAGGAGATGTTACGGACGAGCAGGTTGGCGGCCTGAAGACGATTCCTGGGGTCAGCGCGGTATCCTATGACGGGCATGAGCTGGTCATCCGTTCTGTCAGGGACCAGAATAATCTTGAGGCCGTGCTGGACTATCTCAGAAAAAAGAAAATCAATTACGGCCGGATTTATTCGGAGATGCCGACGCTGAATGATGTGTTTCTTGAGCTTACTGGCACGGAACTGCGGGATTAAGGAGGGGAAGCCATGTTTGTACATATATTCACGACGAGGCTTAAATGCCTCCTGCGGGACCGAGGCACCATATTCTGGACGATGATGTTCCCGATTGTTCTGGCGCTGCTTTTTAACGCGACGCTCAGGAATATCGACGCGAGGGCGGAAGGCTTTCAGCCTGTCAGTATAGCGGTTATTAACGACGCGGCATACGCGGAGGACACGCCGTTCCAAAAAGCGCTCGAGGCGGCTTCCACCGGCGATGATAGGATTTTCAGTCTGACACTCGTGACGAGGGAAGAGGCGGAGAGCCTTCTTGAAGCCGGAACGGTCAGCGGATACTACGCGGCGGGCGATCCCATTTCAGTCACGGCAGGCTCGTCCGGCTTTGAGGCCAGTCTCATGAAGACGTTCGCGGACAGTTACACACAGACGCGCTACGCGGCGAATGATATTCTGGAAAAAGACCCGCGGTCCTACGAAAAGCTTGCCGCGGCGGTCTCGGAGCAGACGGATTATCTGCGTGACGCGGCAGTTTCAGACGCGGAGCCGGACAGCTCGTATTCTTATTTCTATTCGCTTCTGGCAATGGCGTGTCTGTACGCCGGTTTCTGGGGGCTGCGTGAAGTAGAGGATATACAGGCGGATCTGTCGGACCGCGCGGCGCGCGTCAATATCGCGCCTGTTAAGAAAGGAAAGGCCTTTTTTTCGAGCATGGCGGCGTCGTTCGTCATAAGCATGTCCGAAATTCTTCTTTTGTTCGCGTTTCTGCGCTTCGCGCTCGCGATTGATTTCGGAGTCCGTACCGGTCTTGTTCTTTTGACGACGCTTGTCGGCTGCCTGATCGGATTAAGCGGCGGGGCGTTTATCGGAGCCGTTGTCAAGGGAAGCGAAAACCTGAAAACGGGCGTGATGCTTGGTCTTACGATGACAGGCTGTGTGTTCGCCGGCATGATGTACCAGGAAATCAAAATGCTGATTGAAAAAAACGCGCCGTTTGTTAAATGGATCAATCCGGTTAATCTGCTGTCGGACGCGTATTATAGCATTTATTATTTGCCGACGCTTGAGCGGTTCTGGCTTGATATCGCGGTTCTTGGCGCGTTTATCGCCGTATTCCGCGCCGGAACTTATTTTACAGTCAGGAGGCGTCGCTATGCGAATCTTTAAGCTTTGTGGTAAGGTCATGTGGGCGACCAGGCTGACGATTCTGATCTACATCGTGATATTCATGGCGCTTTCGGTCATTATGTCGTTCACGGCATCGAAGGAACCGTCTTATCAGACATATTCAACGGAAAAGACAGAAGTCGCGTTTATCGCGGAGGAGTCTACGCCCCTCACGGAAGGTCTGCGGACGGCGCTTTCCGCGAACGCGAATTTTGTCGATGTAAAAGACACGCCGGCTTCGCTCGCGGACGCTCTTTATTACCGCGAGGTCAGCTATATCATTCGCGTGCCCGCGGGATTTACGGACGCGTTCCTCAAAGGCGAAAACCCGCGGATTTCCTGTACGAGCGTGCCGGGCAGCGCCTCCGGCGCGTACATCGGCGAAAAGCTTCGGCTGTGGCTGAACACGGCGTCTTTGTATGTGAAGACAGGAGCCGTGACGGACGCGGGCGAGCTCGAAGAGCGTATGAACAGCGCGGCGCGGGAAACAGCGTCAATTACGATTTCCGACGGGGCGAAAAGCGTCTCTGATTATTCTTTTTTGGCCTACTATTTCAAATATCTGGCATATATCGTGACGGCTGTCCTGATTTCGATCATAGCTGTTCTGATGCAGGTTTTCAATAACAAAGATTTACGTCGCCGGACGTTCTGCTCGCCGATTACGGCGCGGCAGTATAACACACAGTTTATTCTGGCGGGAATGGCCTTTTCCGCGGGCTTTTGGCTCATAATGATGATTTGCGGAGCGCTTTTTGACATGAAAGGCTTTTTCCGGGCGACAACGTTGCTGCTCGCGCTCAATTCGTTGGTTTATACCTTGACGGCAGCGGCTCTCGGTTTCATGATCGGAACGCTGGCAACGTCACGCGAGCAGGTGGGCGCCTTGTCGAACATGTTCGCGCTTGGCTTCAGTTTTATCGGCGGCATTTTTGTCCCTCTGGAATTCCTCGGAAACGGCGTTCTGACAGTCGCGCGTTTTACGCCGTCATACTGGTATGTGAAGGCCAATGACGTGATCTCGTCGGCGAAAGACATCGGGAGTGTTGATATTACGACAGCGCGAAATGATATGCTTGTTATTCTGTGTTTTGGCGCGGCTTTTCTGACAATCGGTCTCGCGGCGGAAAAGCGAAGACGAGAGTATTCGGCGTCGTAAATGGCGCGCTTCTTTTGGAAAACCAAAATCCGGAATTTCCTTCTTGATAAAGGGAATTCCGGATTTCCAGGGAATCATGTTCGGCGAAGTATCTGTTGACGAAGGCCTTAAAGAATCGGAAGATTACGCGAATAATCTTTTGAAGGAGTACTGGGCGGACAAATAGGATATCGTTGACTAAGTTTTTAGGCCCGCGGAAACGCGGGCATATTTTTTGAAGGGAACGAAATGAGTAAAAAGCAAAAGGGCTTAAAGAAAATCGCGCCGTATCTATACATTTCGCCGATCTCTCTCATATTAATTGTTTTTGTCGTGGGATCCGTGATCATTTCTTTCGCGCTTGGGTTTACAAAATATACGATCATAGCCCCGCCGACTTTCCACGGGTTTAACAATTATATAAGGCTTTTCCATGATACCAAATTTTTGAAATGCCTGAGTAACACGATTAAACTGATGCTATATATTGTTCCGTTACAGCTGGTGACCGGCGTTCTGGTTTCCGTGTTTCTGGTCGCCATCCGAAATAGATGGATTGGCAAGGTGGCGAACTGCGTAATATTCATCCCATTCCTGTGTTCAGGCGCGGTTTGCGGTGTTGTCTGGAGAGAATTTTAAATGGAAAGATCGCGATTGTGGAGAAATTCTTCGGGATTATTGGATATTTCGGACAGCTATTACGAGGCGGCGAAAGTGGATGGGGCGAATGGAATCAAAAGTTTCTTTTTGATCACGCTGCCGCTTCTGAAACCGACCATCATCCTTGCCGCTTTTTTGTCGGTCACATCCTCGCTTTGCGTGATGGATATTATTATGATGATGACGGGCGGCGGGCCCAATAACGCGTCGATGACATTGGTTCTGTACGCTTACACACTATGCTTTGGGTCAAGCAACGCCGGATTCGCCATGGCCATATCGAATGTGCTGTTCCTGTTAATATTCGCGGTCGCGATCGCCGGGGTGATCCTTACCGTTGTAGTATGCTCGTTCGCGGGCTACGCGTTCGCGAAAATGGATTTTAAGGGAAACGACGCGATTTTCATCGGAATTGTAATGACGATGGTGGTTCCTTCCGCGCTGATTTTGCCTCTGCCGACCGCTTTTGGCGTGTTTATTATCCGGCAGGCGATTCTGGATGTCCCTGGCGAACTGGTGGACGCGGCGAAAATTGATGGGCGCGGAGATATAAAAACATTCATTCACGTGATTTTTCCGTTGATCAAATCCTCTGTATTGGCGGTCGCGATCTTCACTTTTGTCGGGGCGTGGAATAACTATATCTGGCCGCTGGTGGCGTGTACAAAGACGGAGATGAAGACACTTCCCCTGGCGCTTGATATGATGAAGACACAGTATAACGCGGATGTAGGTCTTACGATGGCCTGCGCCGTGATCAATTTCCTGCCGCCATTTCTTTTTTATTTATTTACGCGGAGCAAGTTTAAAGAGAGTATGACATTAAGTGGAATAAAAGGATAATGGCGAACACAAGCGATGATAAATGTGGTTGTGAGTAAGAAAGACGCGATGACACCGATGGAGCGCGAAAAAGCGATTCAAAGCGGCGCGGATTATGATCGCATTCCGATTGTTCCGTTCATTGAACAGTGGAAATGTAGAAGATATCATGTTTTGACGCGCGAGATTTATCAGGATCCTCTGGTCATGGCGGAGCTGGAGATCAAAGCTTACAATGAGTATGGCAATGATCGTATGTGGATCGGCCCGAATTCCATGGGCGTCGCGGAGGCTCTCGGCGCCAATACGGTATACCCGCCAGATGATATCGCGTATATTCAAAGCGTGTCCATTGGAGACGCCGTGGATCTGGAAAAGCTGGAGCCGTTAAACGCTTTTCAAAGCGACATGATTGAGCGATTCCGAATCGCCGCGGAAAAACTTCGAGTGGGGCGCGAAATACGCGCCGAAGATCGTGGCGAGCGTCGATGGTAAAGAAGAAAAGATTTTTGGGTGGCATACGCCCGCGATCGGAGAGTACACCAGTTTTTTAGAGGTGTTTCTGCCGCGGCTGACCGCGAAACTGCGCGAATGGGGCGTCGCGGACGCGACCTATTTCATATATCGGACGAGCCCAGGGAGGAACACCTCGAAAGCTACAAAGCGGCCAAAGAATCCCTTGGGCATATGCTGGACGGTTTTCAAACGTTTGACACGTTGTCCAGCTACGAGTTTTATAAACATGGTCTGGTCGATAAACCCATCCCGGGCAACAATGAGATTGAGGAATTCCTGGATCACGGTCTGACAGATATGTGGACTTATTATTGCACGGGTCAGTTTTATGAAGTCAGTAATCGATTTATGTCGATGCCGTCACTCCGGAATCGTATCTACGGGATTCAATTATATAAATATAAGGTCATTGGAATTCTCCATTGGGGGTACAATTTTTATAACAGTCAGTTCTCATATGAGCATATCAATCCATACGCGGTTACGGACGCGGATAACGCGTTCCCCGCCGGTGACCCGTTTCTGGTTTATCCGGGGGCGGACAGACACCCGGAGGAATCAATCCGTATGATGGTTCATTATGAGGCGATGACAGATTTAAGAGCGATGAAGCTGCTGGAAAGCCTCGCGGGAAGAGAACGCGTGATGGAACTGATGGAAGAGGATCTCGCGGACCCGATCACGTTTAAGTGTTATCCGAAATCGGATATGTATTTGTTGAGATTAAGATATATGGTAAATAGGGAGATTAAGAAATGGACAGATGAAATTGAGATGAAGCTGGATGAAGCTGACAAGGCCTCGGCAGCTGACAGCGCCCGTTATTCGGAAGATGAACTCTTACATAGAGTCAGGAGCCGTATCAATGACAAGCGTTAATTACGAATCGTTATATAATCTTTTATGTCCATATTGATGATGTGATGGAAGTACGTAGAATATTATACAGAAAACGCGATTTTTCAAAAGAAATATAGTTTAAACAGTTCGCCAGAAAGTTTCTCCGGAATTCCTTATATGCCAGGAATTCCGGATTTTTCATTTCTAAGACAATCGTATTCTTTTGTAATATAGCTTAATCGTTGGATTGCTTTGTCAGAAGCTATTCAAGTCTGGCTTCCAGCCCGCCAAACAGAACTTGGTAATACATTTGTTCTGAGGACTTTACAAACAATCCAAGCAGACGAGCCGACGTGAATTAGAACCGGCATACTGCTGCTCCGGGATGAGTTTCTCGCTTGAGATAGACGGGCCGCTTGCCGGTTTGTGTAGCGGAGCCGATTCCTTCGCCCAGCCAGAAAACCATGGTTGGCGTTCCGGCAGTTTATAGAATGTCACATCTTTGCCGAGCTCCTTCATTCGCCGATACAGGCGGCTGTTATCGGCACGGTATTCTACGGCTTTGTCAGAAACCAGTTTAAATCCCCGCGTCCCGGTACTCCGTCGGCCGGATTCCGACCACGCTCTTAAAAGTATTGCTGTAGTGATAGGCCGAGCAGAAGCCGAGATTCTTGGAGATGGTCTTGATGGGGACGCCCTGCAGGAGCATTTCCATGGAGCGTTCAATTTTGAATTGCGTAAGCGCTTGCCGCGGGGTTTTGTTCAGAATTTTGCGGAAGGCCTTATCAAGACTTGTCTTACTGGTGGCGGTGTAGTGGATAATATCCGTGATGACAATCGGTTCTGCCATGTGTTCCGCGACATAGGTGAACGCCAGGTTGATCAATCTGGATTCCCGCCCGATCTTGAATAGCTCTTTGTCTCTTGTATTCTCAATCTGATCGTATATGATTCGCGCGGTGAGGTATTTGATGAACTGCCGCGCGGTCGCTTCCCGACCATGCCGCGAGGGGTCGCTTTCGGCGAGATCCTTCAGCAGAGCGCCCAGATAGTTGTATTTCGTGTCTGTGTAATTCGAGATTGAGCCCACGGCGATATCGAAATTGAACCGCGCCATAAACGGCGTGATGTCGAACTGAATAAAAGCGAAAACGGGCTGGGTGTTCCCAACTCTTTTTCCGCTGTACACCTCATATGGCCGGAAAATATAAAAAGAGCCCGGTTTCAGTAGAATCCGCCGGTTCCCGTGGGTTACTTCGACGGAACCCTGTTTATAATAAACGACTAAAAACATGGGCAGTATAAAGTCCATGACTTCCATATCAGACATATGATACATGCCATAGCCCAGCAGACGGACGCTCATTCCGTCAATGTACTCATTCGCCGCGTTATTTTCCCGGTTTGGTAATGTTATGAAACTGTCTGAAACATTCATTGACATTTTGTTTCGGCTCCCTCATCTGGTGGTATTATCAGAAGTATAACACAATTCCGAAAAAGATACATAGAAGAACCAAATAAATATATGAAAGAACATTATTTCACATACGATATTGCGTGATTTCCCGCTCCATATTAAAATAATAATAAACGTTAATTTTAATATATCATTAGCCGCGCGAAGCCGGTTTTTTTAACCTTCGGACAGGATAAGATCAATAGGAGGATGGCGAAAATCATGATTAAAGAGTTTCAAATGACCCCGACGGAGAGAGATTTGTTCGACAGTGTTTTATGTGGTATTTTACGCTATTCGCCCGAGGAGGACGCGCGGGTTCTGCAGTTTAATAATACCTGCGCGCAGTTATACGGGTACGAGGATAATGAAGAGTTCGCGGTCGCTCTGGAATCCGGGGAAATCAAAACCGTGTACGCGTATGATCGGGAGATTTTTCGAGGGTTTTTCAGGCGCTGTGTCCGGAGCGGGAAGACGATCAATTTCGGCCATCGGATCATGCGCAAGGACGGGACGCTCGCGTATGTGATGGGCACGATGCGCGTAAGCGAAATGGCCGGAGGCGAGAAGGTCGTACAGGCGATGTTCACGGACTCCGGTTATCATGTCGCGCGGGAGGATATCCGGAGAAGTCTGCGGTATTTGCCGACAAGCTCAGATGGAAGCGAGAAGCTGATCGTGGCGTCGGCGGATGACACGGCGAGACGTGAGCTGCGGGAAATCCTGATGCCGGATTACACAGTGATTGAAGCCATGAGCGAGCAGGAAATCTGTTCCGTTCTGGATAAAGAGCAGGACGAGATCGGCGCGGTTCTGGTGGATGAGGAAATCGTCTCCAACAATGATTTCCGGTTCATGGCGTCGATTAAAAGCAGTATTCTTCTGGCGTCCATTCCGGTCGTGATTCTTGCCCGCGCGGGCAGCGAGGACGAGGAACGGCTGCTGTCCTATGGAGCGAGTGAGTTCCTCCGCAGGCCCTTTAACGCGAACGTGATACGGCTCCGCGTCTCGAATCTGCTGGAGCTTCGGGATACCGCTATCCAGCGTAACGCGATCGAGTCACTGGTGGATAATATTCCCGGCGGCGTTGTCATTTTCCGGGTCGGCAGCCGACTGGAGCTTTTGTATGTCAGCAAGAAGCTCGCCGCGATGGGAGCCTGGACCGAAGAGGAACGTATGTGGGTGAGGCGCGAGGGACTCGATGGCCTGATTTATGAGGCGGATCGCGCGCGTGTCACCAAGAATCTTTTTAAAGCCGCGGATAATGGGAGCGCGATCGAGCTGACATTCCGCCTTGTTGGCGCGGACGGCAAAATCATCTGGGCGCAGGCGCACGCGGTGCTGATCCGTAAGGAAGGCAATAAACCGGTCTATCAGTCTGTCATTACGCCTACCTCGGTTCGCGAGAAGATGTATCAGAATGTGCTGGATGATTCTTTTTCCGCGATAGCGGTCAATGACGATAAGACGGACGAGCAATTGTATCTGAATAACGCGGCTGCCGCGTTGGCGGAGGAATTCGATGACCCCGCGGATTGTCCCTGGATGATGTACAGAGGAGAGGATCTGCCGGACGACAGATATATTCCGAGACAGATTATCACGAAGAAAACGGGACGTCATCTGAATATGAACGGACGGCGGATCAATTGGAACGGAATACCGGCCCGGATTGTGTTCCTCGCGGACGACACGAAGAGCTATCGACTTCAGAACGAGCAGCTGGAGCGCGCGCTTGGCGAGGCGAAGAAGGCCAACGAAGCCAAAAGCTCGTTTTTATCACGCATGAGTCATGACATACGCACACCGATGAACGCGATTCTCGGTATGTCCAACCTCGCCCTGGAAGAAATCGACAATAAGGACGCGGTGAAAGATTACTTAGAGAAAATAAATTCATCGGGACAGTATCTGCTGGGGTTGATCAATGACATTCTGGATATGTCGCGTATTGAGAAGAACCGCGTCAAGCTTCGCCTGGAACCCGGGACGGTCACGCATTGCCTGCATGACGTGCTGGTATCCATGCAGGCGCAGCTGGATCAGAAAAAGCTGCGATTCGGTTTAAACCAGATTCCGGATACGCCGGAGGAGCTGGTGATGCTGGATCCGATGCGGATGCAGCAAATCTTTTTCAATCTTCTGTCGAACGCCGTGAAGTTCACGGATGAGGGCGGAAGTATTCTGGTCAAGATTCAGCGAGAGACGCTGGGAGAGAACCGGATTCACTATTTTATAGATGTGAGCGATACGGGTATCGGGATTGCTGAAGAAGCCCAGGAGCGGATTTTTGAGGCGTTTGAGCAGGTCGAGTCGGAGACGAAGAACGGCACGGGACTTGGCCTCGCGATTGTGAAGAATCTGCTCGCGATCATGGGAGGCGGCATAGGCGTGGAAAGCGAGCCCGGAAAAGGAACGACCTTCCATATTGACGTGCCGTTTGCTGTTTCTCCCGCGCGGACGATCGAGAAAGACGAGCCGAAGAAAGAAGAGTTTGATTTCACCGGAAAAACCGTGTTGGTCGTGGAGGATCATCCTATAAATATGGAAATCACGCGAAAGCTTTTGGAAAGAAAGAACTGCGCGGTCGATTCCGCTTTTAACGGACAGGAAGCGGTTGATCTGCTGAATCAACGGAAGCCAGGCGTGTTTCAGGCGGTGCTGATGGACATTCAGATGCCGGTTATGAACGGGCTTGACGCGGCCCGCGCGATACGGGGTTCCGCGCGGCCGGATCTCAAGAAGATTCCGATTATAGCCATGACCGCGAACGCGTTTGAGGAAGATGTCCGACGCAGTAAAGAAGCCGGTATGGACACGCATCTGGCAAAACCGATTGATCCGAAATTGTTGTATGAGACATTACGGAATATTTGGGGTGAAACGATATGAATGTAGATAATTTTACCGATTTGAACGATACGCACAAAGACGTGCTTCTGGAGCTGGGAAATATCGGCACAGGTAACGCGCTGACCTCATTATCGCAACTCACAAGCCGGCCGATTCAAATGGATTTGCCGAGAATCCGCGTTACGGATATCGATAGTCTGCCCGCGATTCTTGATTTTCCGGGTAATAAGAACGCGGGTGTCGTCATCGACGTGCATGGAGATTTCGATTGTGTCATAACATTTCTGCTGAACGCGGATTTCGCTAAGGTACTCGCGGAGGAGCTGACGGGGGAACAGGTCAGTGATCTGGCGCGCATGAACGAAATGCAGGAGTCGGCGATCAAAGAAGTAGGGAATATTATGTGCAACGCGTATCTGAACGCGCTCGCGTCCATGCTGGAGTCGGAATTCGCGGTTTCCCTGCCAAACCTGAAGCTGGGCGCGAGCCAAGGCATTCTCGATTCTTTTCTCGGTCAGTACGAGGACGAGACACCGGAACTGCTCTTTATCGAAAACACTTTTTATTATTTGGATCAGGCGTACGCCAGCTATATTCTGCTGCACCCGAAATTCGAGTCATTGCGGCGAATCCTGGAGAAGCTTGTTTGAGGCGCGATTATGATTTTTGAGAATACGAATAATCAGGATGAGCTGTATCTGGCGTTTCTGGCGGGCACAGTTACGTATGTGCTCCCGCTTTCGGACGTGGGGCAGATCGTCACGGATATACCGCGGGATATGCCCGCTATTTCTCTCTCGGATCGTGAGGAGAATGGCGGGGTCGTGATCTTTCAGGACGAGGAAGGGCTCGCGGCGCTCAAGGTTGGGCGAATTCTGGGACTGGTGGAGATTCCGCCGTCCTGTCAGTATGAAATACCCGCCGCGGCGCGGGGGCCGGGAAACCGGTGGATCGCCGGCGTCGCTTTTATAAAAAGCATAGAATGTCTTTGTTATCTGTTGGATCGCGGGCGGCTTCGGGAGCGCTTTTTATGAGGTGTCATAATGGAGGATATCATTTATCTGCGGGCGAAACTGGACACGGAGCGGTTCGCGGTACCTGTTTTAAACATCATAAAAATATTATCTGACGCCCTTATCCTTCCACTGCCGGACGCGCCGGAAGGAATATGGGGAATCGCGTATGACGAGGGAGAAATATTTCCGGTTCGCTTCCTCGGTCAGAAGAGGGGAGCCTCCGCGCGTCTGATCATTCTTTGCCGCGGCGCGGAGGCTTACGCGGCAGACTTCGTCGAAACCATGGGACGACTCGCGGATGAGGAGCTGTCGCGGTCCCAATCCTATGGCGGTGATGGTATTCTGCTGTTGGATAAGAAAGGAATAGAATGAATACACTCAGCGATAAAGAATTTCGGGAGATCGAGCATTACATCCGCGAGCGTTACGGCCTGAACCTCGAAAAGAAAAAATATCTGATCGAAAGTAAGCTTGGGCTTGAGGTGGAGCGTTCGGGTTCCGATTCTTTCGCGGAGTACTGGGAAAAGGTCCGAAACGACGCTTCCGGAATTCTGGAGCGCCGGATGATGAATCTTTTGACAACGAATTACACATATTTTTGCCGAGAGGAACAGCATTTTAAGTTTTTGCGCGAGCGGGCGCTTCTGACGCTTCCTGCCGACAGGAGCCGGACACTTCGCGTATGGAGCGCGGGCTGCTCTACCGGCCAGGAATGTTATACCATCGCGATGGCTCTTTCGGATTGTCAGGCGTCAGGCGTTTTACGCGGCCCGTTTTCCATATTGGGAAGCGATCTGTCCGAGACGGCGATCGAAGCGGCCCGATTGGGCCAATATGGAGGGGCGGATTACGCCAGACTGCCTCTTTCGTGGCAGACGCTTTATTGCGAGATTTTGACGGAAGGGCGTTTTCAGGTGAAGGAATCGCTGAAAGAGCATGTGAGTTTTGAAAGACAGAATTTGATGAGCGATTTTTTTATGACACCGACCTACGATATAATTTTCTGCCGGAATGTGCTCATTTATTTTCACGCCAAAGAAAGGGCCGAGTTGGTCAAAAGACTGACGGCCGCTTTGCTGCCTGGAGGCTATCTTTTGATCGGGCATACGGAAAGCCTGCTTTCCATTCCGAACAGCCTGCGCTACATTCAACCGGCGGTATACAGGAAACCGGAGGCGAAAAAGTGATTAAAAATAAAATTCGGGTTCTTATTATTGAGGATTCCAGGTTGTATCAAATGTATTTAAAACAGGTCATCGAGGCGGATGAGTGCCTTATGGTGGCGGGAATCGCGGACTGTGGGGAAAAGGCGCTGGAAATAATTCCCGCTTTGTCACCGGATATTATCACGCTGGATCTGCGGCTTCCCGACATGGATGGCTTCGAGTTATTGGAAGATATCACGCGGAAATGGAAGGTCCCTGTGATTGTGGTCACGGAGAACGCGGACGCTTGTGAGCGTTCCATCGCGCTGGGGGCTTGTGATTTTATCGCGAAAATACAGGACACGGAGCCGGGAACCGCCGAGCAGTTCCGACTTCTTCTGAAACTGAAGCTCAAGATGCAGGCGGAAACGCGGTCAGAAACGCCGCGCCGCGCGTCTGTTAAACGGCCCGCGCCGGCCGCGGAACAAAGGAGTCTGAGCTCAAGTATTATCGCCATCGGGGCGTCACTGGGAGGCACGGAAACAACGCTGCGGATCCTGCGTCAGCTTCCGGACAACCTTCCGGGGATCGTGATCGTCCAGCACATGCCGCCGGAATATACCAACGCGTACGCCATGCGCCTGGATCACTGCTGCGGGCTTACGGCGCGGGAGGCGAGAAACGGGGAGTTGATTCTGCCGGGAACCGCTCTTGTGGCCAGAGGCGGGGAACAGCTGACGGTATACAGGACAGAGCAGGGTTACCGCGCGCGGGTCGGCGGAACTGAGAAGGTCGGGGGCTTCTGCCCCTCGGTGGACGCGCTTTTTCACTCTGTGGCGAAGGCCGCGGGCGCCGACGCGCTGGGCGCGCTTCTTACCGGTATGGGCCGGGACGGGGCCGAAGGGCTTAAGGAGATGCATGATAATAAAGCGTATACTCTGGGCCAAAGCGAAGAAAGCTGCGCGGTGTTCGGAATGCCCAAAGCCGCGTGGGAACTGGGCGGCGTAGACAAGTTGCTTCCGCCGGACAAGATCGCGGAGGAAATTATTCAACATTTTCATACATACGGAAAAAGTGAGGCGGATAAAAAATGAAGGATAAACTGATTTTGATCGCGGACGACGCGGCGTTCATGCGTAAAATGATCCGGAACGCGCTGACCTCCGCCGGTTACAGCAATTTCATCGAGGCGAAGAACGGCGAGGAAGCGGTTCGTCTATTCGCCGCGGAGAATCCTGATCTAGTGCTTATGGACGTAACAATGCCAGAGATGGACGGTTTGGAGGCGCTTAAGCGGATCATGGCGATTTCGCCGACCGCGAAGGTGATCATGTGTTCCGCGATCGGGCAGGACGGAACGATTATGGAAGCTGTTCGAAGAGGGGCCAGCGAGTTTATCGTGAAGCCTTTCAAAAAAGATCAGCTTTCCGATATGGTCGCTAATTTGCTGGATTAGGGGGAGAAATTATGAAACGATTGAAGGATCTGAGAATTGGAAGTAAGATTGTGCTTTCCTTTGTCGCGGTCATCGCTCTTGTGGCCGTTATACTTGTAGCGACGCAGCTGAGTATGAACCGCGTAAGCTCCGATATGGAAACCTTTTACAACGAGGAATTTCAGATCGTCGCCGTCAGTCAGACTGTGATGACAGATCTGCAGGGTTACGCCAAAGGCCTGTCCAGAGTCGCTCTGGCCGCGGAGAACGCGGAGGAACGCTCTCCGGAGGAGGCGGCCGCTTATCTGACGACCAGGACGAACGAAATGAACGACTATTTGTCGGCCATGGGCTCAGACATCGAGACACTGAGCGCGCTTCCGCTTCAGTCCCAGGATGAGCTCGCGACGGTGAATGAGATGTATAAAACGCTGACAAGTCAGACAAGTCAATTGCTTATTATGTACAGCGATGGGAAGGTCGACGATGGCTTAACTCTTGCCAATGGGGAGATTGAGCAGAACGCTGTGACCATGAGGACCGCGCTTAACACGATCATTGAGCGCGCCCAGAAACGCGCCGAGGATAAATATGAAAGCACGATGACACTGGGCAGACAGCAGAGAACTCTGGTTTTGGCCCTGACCGCTTTTGTAGTAGCGCTTACCGCCGTATTGTGCGTAATACTTACAGGAAGCGTCAAAAAACCGCTGACGGAGATGGAAAGCGCCGCTAAAAAGCTCGCGGAAGGCGATCTTTCTCAGGATATTCAATACCATAGTAAAGACGAAATCGGTTCACTGGCGGAAAGTCTGCGCGTCACGATTAAAGCCATGAGGCGTTATATTCGGGAAATTGACGCCGCGATGGACGCGATCGGAAACAGGAAGCTGAACTACGCGCCTACAGTGGAGTTCAAAGGGGATTTCGTGTCGATCAAAGAGTCGCTCACTAAAATATCCGAGAACCTGACGGACGCGCTGGAGCAGATCAATACCGGCGCGGATCAGGTTGCCCGCGGCGCGGAACAAATTGCCGGAAGCGGCCAGGCGCTCTCGCAGGCCACGCTGGAGCAGGCAAGCTCAGTGGAAGAATTGAGCGCGACGATCAATGACGTTTCGGACAGGGTCCGGGACAACGCGGACAACGCGGTCGCGACCAGCCGTCTCACGGAGGCGGTAGGCGCGGATGTGCGGGAAACAAGTCGGCAGGTGCTGGATATGAGCGCGTCAATGAATAAAATGCGTGAGTTGTCCCGTGAAATCACGGGAATTATCAAGGATATTGAGGACATCGCCTTTCAGACGAATATACTCGCGCTTAACGCGGCCGTAGAGGCGGCGAGAGCGGGCGAGGCGGGCAAAGGATTTTCCGTCGTGGCGAACGAGATTCGCCGCTTGTCCGAGAAAACAACAGAAGCGAGTCGTTCCACGAGTGATTTGATCGGTAAGACTGTCGATATGATGACACAGAGCGCGGATATGGCGGAGGTCACAGCGGATAAGCTGGCTCAAACGGCGAATTCCGCCAAAAACGCGGCGGACAAGGTTCGGTCCATATCACAGGCTTCCGGCGAGCAGGCTACGGCGGTCGTGCAGCTGCGGCAGAGTATTGAGCAGATTTCCAGCGTCGTGCAGGAAAACTCCGCGACAGCGGAGGAAAGCGCCGCGTCCAGCGAGGAGCTGACCAGTCAGACACAGATGCTTAAAAAGCTTGTGAGTTCCTTTGAGTATGACATGAAATAATAACGCCGGCGGCTGTTTTCGGAGGTGATTAGATGGGCTTTTTCAGCGCGGATCTGGAATCCATGGTTGAGCTGTATCAACGGGAGACGGCCGAGCTTATGGAAGAATTCAATACAAGACAGGTCAAGGCCACGCGGGAAAATCGTTTTTCGGAACAGGACATCAACGCCGTTTTCCGTGTCGTTCACACCATTAAAAGTTCCGCCGCGATGATGGGACTTTCGAATATCAGTGATTGCTCGCACAGAATGGAAGATCTTTTTTTGCTGTTCCGCGACCGGCCGGAGCGCTCGCTCGGGCGCGAGGATCGTGTTTTTGAACTGATGGATCTTTTCGCGGATTATGTGGAAAAAGAAAACGAGAGAATGTCATCGCGTGATTTTCAGCCTCAAAGCGCGGAAGCGGTTCTGACGGCTATTCAGAAAGAAATTGATTTTTTCAGTGGAAAAGAGAGCGCTGCCCCGGGGCGGGAAGCGCCTTCCGGCAGGGAGAGGCCGGAACGCCCGCTCAAAACGGAAAGCGGGGAAGCGCCGGTAACGGAGCCGGGTCCGGGGCCGGACGAGACCGTTTGGAAGGTTACGCTGCGCGCGAACTGCCAGATGGAAAACGTACGCGCCTTTATGTTAGTCAGACAAATTGGGGAGTTCTGCGATAAAATCACGACGGAGCCATCGAATCTCGAGGCGCCAAACTCGGCGGAATATATCAGTCGGAATGGTCTGCTGCTCAGATTACGCTCGAGACGGGAGGAGGAAGCGCTTCAGAAGCTTTTATCTTCTCCCTACGTAGCGCGCGTGGAAGAAATCGGGTCGAAGTCCGGAACGGAAAAGCCGGAGTCGGAAACGGGCGCGGATGGCCTCCGGGGAACGGAGGAAGAAGATGACGCGGCGGAGCGCCAGAATAAATTCAGCATGGTTTCCTGGGACAGAGTGACACGCCTGCAGAATATTACGGGAGAACTGATTACGTCCAATACGATACTGGGGGCGTCCATCAAGAATCTCGCGCGGGATGAGCGTTTGGAGAACGAGTTCCAGACGATGGAGCGGCAGTTCCGGGAATTGGAGAAGCTGGTGATGTCGCTTTCCATGACGCCGGTATCGTCTGTGGCGCCTCGGTATTACCGTCTGATTCGGGATATAGCCGCGCGCGAGAATAAGAAAATCCGCTTAGAGATAATCGGTGAAGATATTGAGGCGGACAGAAATCTGCTGGACACGCTCGCAAAGCCTTTAATACATCTGCTGCGGAACGCGGCGGATCATGGGATTGAAGCGCCGGAAATACGGGCCGCGGCGGGGAAAGACGTTGTTGGCTTGATCACCCTTAAATTTGAGAATCTGACGGATCATCTCCGTGTCACGGTCGCGGATGATGGCGCCGGGATGGATAAAAGCCTATTGCTGCAAAAAGCGTCAGCGAGAGGAATATTGACCAAGGACGCGAGTCAGTACACGGAGGATGAAATTCTGAATCTCGCTTTTCTGCCCGGCATGTCGACAAATGAGAAAGTAAATCAGTATTCCGGCCGGGGAGTGGGCATGGATGTGGCTCGAAGTGTTGTGGGGGCGCTGGGAGGAAGCGTGTCTGTCAGAAGCGCGCCTGGAAGAGGCTCGACAATTATTATGGAGATGCCGGTTTCCATGACATCCGCGGAATGTATCCGTTTCATGGTGGGCGCGTATACATGCCTGATTCCTATTCGCTGCGTGACTCGAATTTACAGTTTTGACGAGGTCAAGGGTTATATTCAGAGTATTGACGGGCGAATGTGGCTCCAGGCGGACGCGATGCTTCCCATTCTCGATTTGTTTCGTCTTTACGGCGAGAAACGAACGGCGCAGAGCCGCCTGATCGTTATACATGACGTAAAAGGGTCCGCGGCGCTGCTGTCCGGACCGGTCGCGGGACAGCAGACCGCGGTCGGGAAGCCGTTTCCGTCTTTAATCGGCCGTGATTACCGCGCGCGTACCGGTATGATTGGCTGCGCGGTTACGGAAACAGGCGGGCTTGGCATGATGCTCAACGCCGATTGGCTGATTCAGGCGTTGGGAAAGGAAATAGCGGAAGATGGAAAATAACAGAGATAAGAGCAGGCTTTTGCTGGTGACGAGGCAGGGACAGTCAAGATACGCGTTTTCCGCGGAAAACGTGGTGGAAGTTATTACGTCACCCGCTATAACGCCGCTGCCCGGGCAGCCGGATTACCTACGAGGGCTGATCAGTTATAAAGGGCGAGTCGTTCCCGTGTTATCCCTGCGGGCGCTTCGCGGGCTTGACGCGGACGCGGATGAGCCAATCTGCGTGATGATTCGTATGGACGATCTTTTGCTGGCGCTGACTGTGGACAGCGCGGAATCTCTGATGGAGGATAACGGTCGCCGCGTGGAGTATGACGAGTCACTTTTGAATGGAAAATTCATTAAGCTGGATTGCGCGATACCGGGTGATCCGGTTATTCTGGTTCTTAATTTGAAAAAAGTATATCAGGCTGTCGAAAGCCATTTTAACTCGTAAATAATGTCCGACTGCCGGAGGTGACAGGGATGACACGGGGTATTATAAGTCTGGAAGACTCAAAAGTATACGAAAGCCTTCCGGTTCCATTCTGCGTTTTTTGGATACGCGGGGACACGTATGACCTGCTGGCTGTGTCGGACGGCTTTCTGGAGGCTTTCCGGGCGGCCAGGGAGGACTTCTACGGGTCCTGTCCGGAGCTTTTTCGACAGCATATACATCCGGAGGATTACAGTCAGTTCCGATTCGATCTAACGGCTGCCTGTCTGGATCCGCGTGGAAGATATGAGGCGGTTTACCGCGTAAGAGCCAGAGAGAATGGGCTTTATCGCTGGGTCTCGGGAAAAGGCCGCGTAAAGCGTCAGGAGGATGGCTCTTATATCCTTTACGCGTATTTCAGCGATGTGCATGACGAGACACAGTCTCGCCGGGAAGCGGCGGAGGAGAAACAGCGTCAAAAGATACTGCTGACGGATATTCTGTCCACAACGAAAACCGCGATTTTCTGGAAGGACGCCGACAGGAGGTTCCTGGGCGCGAATAAGGCGTTTCTGGATTATTACGGATTTACCGACGAAAGCGAGATCCTCGGGAAAAATGACGAGGAAATGGGCTGGCACACGGATCCGGATTCTTATAAAAATGACGAGGCGAGAGTCCTGCGCGACGGGATCAGCACTGACCGCGTTCCCGGGAAATGCCTCGCGCGAGGGGAAAACCGTGATATCGTGGCGAGCAAGAGCCCACTGATTGAGAACGGGGAAATTGTCGGCCTGGTAGGCAGCTTTGAGGATGTCACGAAGGAAACAACGCGGCAGGCGGAGATCAAGCGTCTGAACGAGGCGCTGGAGAAGCGGATTTCCGACTGGGATCTTCTGATGAGCGTTACCGATGTCTGCGTCGTGAAAATCGATCTTCGCGATTTCGCTATTGTCGAGTACAATGACGCGATGTGCAATATGATCGGTCTTACGAGAGAAGAGTATGAGAAACGGTATCATGGCAGTATGGCTTTGTTCTACACCGGTAAGTATTTTGTGGAACTGGATAAGCTGAAAAAATTAATTATAAATGCCATGAAAGAGGGAAAAAGCAAAATCGCGCTGGACATGCGCGTTCCAAGCGCGAAGGGCGAGCTCTGGATCGGCGGGGCCGTGATGTTTACGGACCCGGATCCGAACACGGGACGCCCGATATACGCGAGAGCGGTATATCGCGACATAACCGATATTATTCAAGCGCGGGAAAAAATAGAGCAGGCGGAGCGGGAAAAACGGAAAGCGGCCGCCCTGAAAACACAGTCGCGTCAAATGAGCCGCCTGATCGACAGCGTGCCGTCGGGCCTTGGCGCGCTGCGCGTCATAGACGGCGTTCCGGAACCGAAAACACGGATTAATCGCTTTTTTGTGGAGCGGATAGATATCGCGGTTGACAAAGAAAATGGAGCGGATATGGCCGCCTTTCTGGACGCGGTTCATCCGGATGACCGCGAAAGATTCGTGGATGAATATCAGGAGTTTCTGAAGGACAAAGACCTGATGACGAGGCAGTATCGCTTCAGAGCGGTTGGAGGAGAATATGTATGGCTTAGTGTACGCGCGAATATGACGCGTGTTTCCGCGCGTACGGAAATCGCTTACTTTAACTACTCGAATATCACGGAAATGAAGATTATTGAATCCAGACTGCGGGAAAGTCAGCGCTTTTACCGCGAGGTCACGCAGGCGGCAAAGCTTGCCACATGGGATTACGATTGTATAAATCATATTATTATTATGTCGGATGACGCGCATACCCAGAAAGCCCGCGGCATTATGGGTATGCCCCATATTATCCGGAATGTTCCTGCTTCCCTGGTGGAAAACATAAGAGCGGAAGATCAGTCGGATTTTCTGCGGATGTACAGCGAGGTAGAGGCGGGGCGAGGCGCTTCCTGCGAAGTCTGGTATAAACCGATGAATGGCAGGGAGGCGCGATGTGAGCGCGTTACGTACATCGCGGTGACTGACGCGGATGGCGCGCCGGATCACGCGATCGGATTCTCCCAGAACATAACCGCCGAGCGTAAGGTAGAAGAGCGCTATCAGCGCGAGCTTGGTTATCTGCGCCAATCAGACGAGAGCGATCTGATTGCCAAAGGGCATTATAATCTTACGCGCGACAAGGTGCTGGAATATACAACAAAATATGAAAATGTGTACATGGCCCGCCCGGGAATCTCTTATGATGAAGCGCTTCAGGGTTTTATTTGTATGCCGTACGAGAAAAGCGAGCGGGATGAAATCGCGGATAAGCTGAATCGGAATAGGCTGATCGAGAGGTACCAGCGCGGTCAGATGCAGACGACCCTGACATACCGGCGCGCCCGGGAGGGGAAGACACCGATATGGGTTCAGATGAACATTCACACATATATGATGCCTGAGACGGGTGATCTGGAGTGCTTTACATACGCGTATGATATCTCCGGGAAGATGGAAATCGATTATATTATGGGCATGATTTCCGATGAGGAATTTGATTTTATCGGCTTGATCTACGCGGACACCGGGGAGTTTGAGTTCGTTAAAAAATCCTCGACAATTACTTGCGCGGCCGTCCGTGAGCGCGTTCAATACAGCAAGGTTTGTGAAGACACGTGTGGTAACTTTGTCAAAGAGGAAGAACGCGCGGGGTATGACGCCGCTATGTCATTGGATCGCATTCTGGAAGGTCTGGAAGTGAATAACGGCCATTATACGGCAACATTTCAACTCTTCGAGGATGAACGGATCCTTTGCGAGCAGATGGATTACGCCTGGCTGGACAGGACGGGACGCATAATTCTCGTCGTGCGCACGGATGTGACGGCGTCCTTTGAGAAGGATCAGAAGCAGTTGGCGCGTATTGAGGCGGCGAAACTGGAGGCGGACCGGGCAAATGAGGCTAAATCCACGTTTCTCTCCGGGATGAGTCATGATCTGCGCACGCCGCTTAACGGAGTGATCGGTTTTACGGAGCTTGCCATAAAAGAGGCGGACCCGGAAAAGAAGCAGGATTATTTACGAAAAATCAATTCTTCCGGCAGGCTTTTGCTGGATCTTGTCAATGAAACGCTTGAGCTTTCACGAATTGAGAGCGGAAAGGTCACGCTGGAACCGGAAATCGTGATGCCCGATAATCTCATTCCGGCCGTGGTGACCGCGCTGAGACCGTCCGCGGATCTTAAAGGCATTCGTTTCATAACGAATTTTCCGATTGACCCGTCGGTGCCGGTGTGGTGTGACAGACTGAAGGTTCAGAAGATCGCGCTCAATTTGATTTCGAACGCGATTAAATATACACCGGAGGGTGGAACGGTGTCGGTATCCCTGATTCCCGCGAAAGATCACGCGGAAATCGGAAGTTACACATTATTGGTGGAGGATACCGGTATCGGCATGAGCAAAGAATTTATGGAGCGGATGTTTGAGCCGTTCGCGCAGGAAAAACGTTCAGAATCTCTTAAAACGCCCGGTACGGGATTGGGGCTCGCTATTGTTAAGCGATATGTGGATTTGATGGGCGGCTTGATTCAGGTGGAGAGTCGGATTCATAATGGCACCCGATGGGCTGTTACGCTTCCCGTTCACGAGGCTCCGGATCAGGAGACGCGGAAACTGGAGCCGGAGGTGGCGGCGAAGGCGCTGAATGGCAAGCGTGTTCTACTCTGTGAGGATAACTATATGAATACGGAGATCGCCGTTATGCTTTTGAAAGACAAGGGCGTTTCGGTCGAGACCGCGGAAAACGGGGAAGAGGGCGTGAAGCTTTTCATGGCGTCGGAGGAAGGCTATTATAACGCGATTCTTATGGATCTGCGTATGCCTGTCATGGATGGCAATACCGCCGCTAAAACGATTCGAAACCTTCACCGGGAGGACGCGTTGACGATTCCGATCATCGCCATGACGGCTGACGCGTTCGAGGAGAGTGTACGTGAGGCGAAGGAGGTCGGAATGAACGGATATGTAACGAAACCGATCGAGCCGGCGAAGCTTTTCGCCGCGTTAGAGGGACGAGGGGAATGAGAGACACCATGTGAAACGCGGGAGGGGATGTAATGGATAAGCATCAGACAGATATAGAATTGGAACTTGAGACAATTAAAGAAATTCCGTCCGGCGCGGGTATTTTTGACGTGACAAACTCGGTCATTGATTTGAAATACCTGAACGCCGGCTTCTATCAGATGATCGGGGCAAGGCGGGAAGACCGGGAACGCTTTTTCGGTAAAAATACGATTCAATCCGTCCATCCGGACGATCGTCCTGGCATGTTTTCCGAAATAGCGGACGCGATTCGGGAAAACCGGCCATTTGAGTATCAGTTCCGGAATTTAGATGGCGCCGGGGAATACATCTGGATCGGAATCCGCGCCAGTCATAAGACGCTGAGCGCGGAAACAGAGCGATTTTACGCGTCCTATTACAATGTGAGTCAATACATCAGCCGACAGAATGAGTTGGAAGATTACGGTATTCATCTGAATACGATTCTGGGGAATATTCCCGGAGGCGTTGTCGTGTTTTTCGAGCGTGAAGGCGAAATTCGGCTGGAATACGCGAACGCCGGTTTCTACGCGCTGCACCACGGAAGCGCGGAATACTGGGCCGGTCAGAGCGCGAATCCTGTCGACTGGCTTGTTCCGGAGGATCAGGAATTGTTCTGGGAGGAGTTCCGTAAAGTAAAAAGCGGAGAGAAAACCGAGGGCAGCGTCGTTTACCGCGTGACAGGCGAGGATGGGTTGCCGCGCTGGGTCTGGAATCAGTTCCGTCGCGCGTATCAGAGGGAGACCGTGCAGTATTATTACTCTTCGTTTATCGACATGGACCGGCAGGTTGCCGCGGAACAGGAGATTCTACGCGATAAGCAAATGTACGATGACGCGGCGCTATCGGCGAAACTGATCATCTGGTCTTATGACCCCAGGACGCGTCAGGCCGCGATGATGAGAAGTGGTTACACGGAGATTATTTGCCGGAAGCTGAAAATACCTTATATTATTGACAATGTGGTGGACACTATTATTCCGTACGTCTATCCGGAGGATCAGGAGATTTTTCGGGAAGTTTATCGGAAAATCGACAATGGCGAGGAAAGCGCGGAATGTGAGTTCCGATTCCGAATGCCGTCGCATGAGGCCTGGCAGCGGGAGCGCCTGATCTTAAAACGCGTTAACGACAAGAATGGCAGATTGCTGTCCTTTTATGGCTATGGTCAGAATATCACGGAACAGAGACAAAGCGAGGAAAAATTTAACAGAGCGTACGCGCGAATCGAAAATCCCAATTCCTATGGCTCATTTCATCTGAATCTGACGAAGAACTGGTGCGGCGATGGAAGCGCCGGAAAAAGCGGAATAAAAACAGTTCTGGATCTGCAGAAATCCGGCACGGTAGACGGCTATTTTAAGGCGTTCGCGGGAGTGATCTCGGACGACGCGGTTCAGGTTGACTTTTTCGAGCGTTTCGATCGCCGGAAGCTGCTTGAGGGATTCGAGCGGGGAACAGAACGAGTCACGATTGAGTATCCTGTCATCTACGAGAACGGAAAGAAACATTGGCGGGAAGGCTTTCTGGACATGATCAAAAACCCGGGCACGGGCGACATCGAGGCGATCACGTATTCCAATGATATCGACGCGAAAAAGCGCGATGAGTTCATTATGAATAAGCTGATCCACGAGCATTTTGATTACATAGGTATTATTCATCCGAAGGAAAAGACATTTGAGTTCCGGAGCCGTAAGCCGTGGATTACGTACGGTGAGGTCGGAGAGGAGCTTTTATACGAAAAATGTGTCGAGTTTATCCGGAATCAATTTGTTAAAGAAGATGAAAGAATCATTTTTGACAGGGCGGTCGCTCTGGACAATATTACGCGGGACTTGAACGCGAGCGAGACACGGGTTATTACATATCTGAAAACAGAAGACGCGAAAACCTCCTGTATCCGGCTGCAATACAGCTGGCTGGAGGAAAAGGGCGGGGAAATTCTGGTTCTGCGCTCGGATGTCACAGAGTCTTATCAGGAAGAAACGCGGCAGATCGAGCTTTTGGAAAAAGGAAAGCGCGCGGCAGAGGCCGCGAGTATCGCCAAATCGGAATTCCTTTCCCGGATGAGTCACGATATACGCACGCCCCTTAATGGAATCATGGGTATGACTTATCTGGCGAAAAAGCAGTCCAATCCGGCGCGTACCGCGGACTGCCTGGAAAAGATCGATACCTCCTCGAGATTCCTGCTTTCTCTTGTCAATGACGTGCTGGACATGGCCAAGGCGGAAAGCGGGAAGATCACGCTCAGCCCGGAGCCATACACGAACGAGGAATTTGAGAATTACATTAATTCGATTATCGCGCCTCTTTGCGAAGAGCGCGGTCAGACTTTTTCTTATGAGCCGGTCGTGACGCTTTCCAATGTGGTTCCGCTTTATGATAAGCTTCGCGCGAATCAGGTCGTGTTCAATCTATTGTCAAACGCGATAAAATACACGCCGGAAGGTGGTGAGATTCGCTTCCGCTTGTTTCAGGAAAAGCTGTCCGAGAATCATATGATGGAGCATATAGAAATCATCGATAATGGAATCGGCATGAGCGAGGAGTTCCAGAAGGTACTGTTTGAGCCGTTCACAAGAGAAAGCCGGGAGGACTTCGCGGAAGCCCGCGGAACCGGACTGGGTCTCGCGATTACAAAACAGCTGGTCGACGCCATGGGAGGAAAAATATCGGTTTCCAGCCGTCCGGGAGTGGGCACGACTTTCCGATTGGAGTTCTATATAGACTGCGTTCCCGCCGCGGGCGCGGAAAACGATACGGAACAGGATTTAAGACGGGACATTCGGATTTCCGGAAAGCATATTCTTCTGTGCGAGGATCATCCGTTGAATCAGGAAATCGCGAAGTCGATGCTGGAGGAAAAGTGGGCTCTGGTGACGGTCGCCGGAGACGGACAGGAGGGGCTGAAGGCGTTTCTTAACTCCTCAATCGGGTATTTTGACTGTATTCTGATGGATATTCATATGCCGGTCATGGATGGTTACGAGACCGCGAAGACGATTCGTAAGCTTCCCCGCGCGGACGCGAAGAGCGTTCCGATCATCGCGATGACGGCCGACGCGTTCGCGGAGGATATTCAAAAATGCCTGGATGTTGGGATGAACGGGCATATCGCGAAGCCGGTGGACCCGGAGAAGCTTTACAAAATGCTTGAGAGAACGTCGGTTTATTCGTGATGGTGATGATATTAAAATAGAATTTGGCGCGGCTGGAAAATCCGGATCAGTGGATTGCCCAAGCCGCGCCAATTATATTATTAATGGCGCGCTATTTTAATAATTCGCCGCGTGTACCTCGAAATATGCCTGAGGATGCGCGCATACAGGACAGATTTCGGGAGCCTTGGTCCCGACAACGATGTGCCCGCAGTTGCGGCACTCCCATACTTTAACATCGCTCTTCTCAAAGACCTGTTTGGTCTCGACATTCTTAAGGAGAGCGCGGTAACGCTCCTCGTGCGTCTTCTCGATATCCGCTACCAGACGGAATTTAGCGGCCAGGTCCTTAAAGCCTTCCTTCTCCGCGGTTTCCGCGAAGCCCTTATACATATCGGTCCATTCGTAGTTCTCGCCTTCCGCGGCCGCTCCAAGATTGCGCGCGGTATCGCCGATGCCATCAAGCTCTTTGAACCACATCTTCGCGTGTTCCTTCTCGTTGTCCGCGGTCTTCTGGAAAAGAGCGGATATCTGCTCATAACCTTCTTTCTTCGCCGCGGAAGCGAAATAGGTGTACTTGTTCCTCGCCTGTGACTCACCCGCGAATGCTGCCTGCAGGTTCTTCTCTGTCTGTGTTCCATTATACTTGTTCGCCATATGATTCGTCCTCCTTGATTTTCATTTTACACGCGTCTTAACGCATGATTGTCTTGTTATTTTTTTATGATATAAGAATACATCATTTTTAAGTATATGTCAATAATAATAATCATTATTATTATTAAAATAAAAAAGTAACTAAAAGTGATTCGCTATAGACGACTCATTCTTTGGATAAATATGTCGCGAGGGTTTGATAAAGTGACGCCGGATCGATTGGTTTGCAAAGATGCGCGTTCATGCCCGCGTCCCGGGATTTCTCCGCGTCTTCCTCGTAGGCATTGGCGGTCATGGCGATAATGGGAATCGCTTTCGCGTCTTTTCGGGAAAACGCGCGGATCGCGCCTGTCGCCTCAAGGCCGTTCATGACAGGCATTCGGATGTCCATCAGAATCGCGTCATAATAGAATGGAGGGTTTTTCGCGAACAGTTCGACACCAATTTTCCCGTTTTCGGCTGTTTCGACAATCGCTTCCTTTGTCTCAAGCAAATAGGCGGCCACCTTTTGATTCAGAGGGTGGTCCTCACATAGAAGGATTCGTTTGCCGCGCAAGAATTCCGCTCCCGGTTCCTTGGTATCGGCGGGCGGCGTCTCGGAAAGTTTCGCGGTCGCGATCGGAATGGTGACGGTGACGTTTGTTCCGACGCCCTTTTGGCTCTCAATCTGAATCGAGCCGCTCATAAGCTCAACAATGCTTTTTACGATCGTAAGCCCGAGACCGGCTCCCCGTTCCCCATCTTCCGCGGTTTCCTGCGAGAAAGCGTCAAAAGCGCGGGCGGCGAAAGCCGGGTCCATACCCCTTCCGCTATCCCGAGTGACAGCCGTGAGACGGATTTTGCCGTCTTCTATGTCCTCGTGGTAAAGCCGCAGGGAAATCTCGCCGCCTTCAGGCGTGAATTTAAGGGCGTTTGAGAGCAGGTTCAGAAAAACCTGATTGAAGCGCAGTTTGTCCGCGACGAGACATTCGGGAAAGCCCTCGTCCGGAACTACGAGAAAATGAATATGGCGCCGCTCACATTGCGTGCCGATTACGCTCCGGATAGTTCCCAGAAAATCGCGGACACTGTAAAGCTCCGGATGGAGTGTCATCTTTCGGTTTTCCAGCTTTGACATGTCCAGCGCGTCATTGATCAGAGACAGAAGATGCTTAGCCGCGCTGTTAATATCGCTTAAGCAGTCATTGATTTCCCCGCGGGAGAGTGTTTGATCCATAGCCATATCAGATAGTCCGATTACGGCGTTTAGCGGAGTGCGTAAATCGTGGCTCATGCGGGCTAAAAATTCGGATCGGTCGGCGTTGACGCGGCGGTCCTGGTCCAGCTTCGAGCGCAGCGTCTCCTGCTCCAGCTTTTCGGCAAGCTGTTGGTCATAGAGCCGCTGTTGCGCGTCAAGCAGCTCGAAATAGCGCCCATGCAGGTTCCGGGCCGCGAGATACGACACAAGATTGATGACGAGCAGTTCCAGAGTATATTGGAAAGGAACCGCGAAGCCCATGGCGTACCAGGCCGCGATTAAATTGACCGCGGTCGAGATGGAGAAAACGATCCGAAGATTCTGGACGCGAAGAAGGGGCGCGCAGATCAGGAGCGTGCATAATAAGACGCAGTTCAGAGGCGAGTCGCCGCGACTGGCGTCCCGGACAAGAAATGGGAAAAAGCCGATTGAAAAGAGAGCCCAGAACAACGCGTGAAGCGTGCCCGGATTACGAAAGGCGCTCTTTCTTTTCAAAAAAAGCGCGATTAAAAAACCTATGGACACGGCTGAAAGGTAGGCCGCGCCGATCCAGAGAATCGGCGTGCTCCAAAAGTTGGGATTAAAGAGGTTTATTACTTCAAAAGCCAGCGTGCAGGCGCATATGACTACAACGCGCCGGAGATTCGCTTTTTCAATTTGCTCCGCGGGAACTGGGGCGAAAGCGGAGGAGGGGGAATCCTTGGTCGATCGAGAGTTATTCATTGGCTGACCTCCTTTTTATTTATTATACTTCAAATCGGGAATATTACAATGAGTTAATAAGCGGGGAGGACTACCTGTTTGTCTTGTTTTTCGACGCGGATATGATAATATGAAGGTACAGCGGTTCGAATTGATTTTTAGGAGAGTGAAGGAGGAAGAAAATGGGTTTAGTGATTATTCTGGTTATTCTGGTCGTGTTGTTTTTCACGAACGTTCGTATTGTGCCGCAGGCGCACGCGTTCGTGGTGGAGAGGCTGGGCGCCTACAAGACGACCTGGACCACAGGACTGCATCTGAAGGTGCCGTTTATCGAGCGTGTAGCGCGTCAGGTAAGTCTCAAGGAGCAGCTTTTGGACAGTCCGCCGCAGCCGGTCATCACCAAGGACAATACGACGATCATGATCGACTCAATTGTGTTTTACTACATTTTTGACGCCAAGCTTTACTGCTATGGCATTGAGAATCCGGTCGTTGGTCTGGCGAGTCTGACAACGACGACGATGCGAAATATTATTGGCGATCTGGAGCTCGACGAGACGCTGACCTCACGTGACGTGATCAACGCGAAGATGCAGCAGATCCTGGATGTGGCGACGGATCCCTGGGGTATCAAGGTCACCCGAGTCGAGGTCAAGAACATCGACCCGCCGGCGGAGATCAAGGCGCAGATGGAGAAGCAGATGGCCGCGGAGCGGAATCGAAGAGTAACGGTGCTCGAGGCGACGGCGCACAGAGAGTCCGTCGTGTCCAGAGCTGAAGGCGACAAGCAGGCGAAGATCCTCGCCGCCGAGGCGGAGAGAGACGCGCAGATCGCGCTGGCGGAAGGACGCTCGAAGTCGATCGAGTTGGTATATCAGGCGGAGGCGAACGGAATCGAGGCCCTGAAGAACGCGAAGATCAATGACTCGGTGCTGAAGCTCAAAGGTCTGGAAGCCTTGAAGACTGTCTCGGATGGCAGGGCGACGAAGATTTTCATGCCGACGGAGCTGACCGGTATGCTATCGAGCCTTGGAGTTGTTTCGGAAGCGCTTGGAATCGGTGATTCGACGCCGATCGACAAGAGCCCGAAGGAAGAGCCGGCTTCGACGTTCGATCCCTGCTGTGAGTCCGGGAAATCCGCCGGCACACTTGACAGCGTGGCGACAGCGAAGGCAATTGATCGGGAAATTTCAAGGACGGTGAAACAGACCGACGAGGAATAAAGCCACATAAAGATAATTAAGTTGACAAAAACAATAAGGACAATGTATAATAGCGATAACAAAACATCACACAATATATATAACGAAAGGAATACGAATGAGTAATAGTTATCGCGAACATGGTCCATCGACGCCGGAACAGCTGCCGCCCTGTCAACCTTTATATAAGAAGAAACGCTTCATCGTTTTCGGCGCCGCGACCGCGGCGCTGTTCATAGCGCTGGCGTATTGGATCCGCGCGCCGAAGACGATTGATCTGAGTAAGTACTTGTCCTATGAGCTGACAGGTTATAACAATAATGGCGTCTGCGAGCTGGATTTGGACGCGGCGGCGCTGGCAAAGGAAGCCGGACGCGCCTCGCGGAAGACATCCCGAAACTCGGGCGAGTATCTTGTGTTTAATAATATGTACGGAGGAGAGTATTTGATCCGGCAATTGGTCTCGGCGAAGGCGGATAAGACGAAGGGTCTTTCGAACGGTGACACGATAACCGTTACTTATGAGATCGATCATAAGACAGCGAAACGATATGGGATACGTTTTAAGGGCGCTCCGATGACGATAACGGTTCAGAATCTGGAGGAGCCGAGGAAGCTGGACGCGTTTAAAAACGTGAGGCTTTCTTTTTACGGGAAGTCGCCTTATATAATCGTGGAAGATGTATTCGCGTCCCAGTTCAGCGAGGAGGTGGACGGCGTGATGGTCACGTATGTCTGCGATAAGAGCGCGGAACTCGCTTTGGGAGACACGGTCACAGTAACGGTGAAACGGGATTTCCTGCCGGAAGGCGTTACGCCGCTGGAGGATTCCGCCTCGTTCCCGGTGACGGGAGCGGACGCTTATATTATGGATCCGTCTGAGCTGACTTCCGCGGAACTGAGCGGAATCTGGGCCCGCTGCCAGGAGAGAACACCGATCGACTGTTCCGGTCTTTATTCGGGAATTTACAGGACGGACACCGCGGACAGACTCAAGATGAGCGGTTACAGCGCGGATTTTCGAAACTATCAGCTTCGTGACAACGCTTCTTTTTATTGCTCCACAAGCGCGGAGGAGAGCAGTATGGTCAACCGTCTTGTCTTACAATATGAAGTGGATGTCAACGCGCCTGTTTATGCCGGCGATACGCGGAGCGAATACGACGGGCATTGTCACGCGGCGTACAGCGTGGGTAATCTGACTCGTAAGGCGGACGGAACGCTGGAGTATGAGGACGCGTATTTTGATAAGATCTACAGCGCCGTCAGCGGTTTTTATGAGGGAGAGAATGATTTGCGTAACATGCTTCATAATGAGGAGATCCGGACGGCGACTTATAAGGTATATGATATCTCGATGGACGGAAGCGGCGCGCCCAGACTTAAATCTTCGGGGGCCGCGGGCGCGCGGGCGCGCTAGAAATCCTCGGTGTACTCGAAAGAGAAATCGCTAAACTCCGAGGGGGTATTGATAAAAAAACGCTTCGGCACTATAATTACTGAGTGTCTATTATTTTTTAAAGGAGACGAGTAGATGGATAAAACCTATGATCTGATTATTTTGGGCGCCGGGCCGGCAGGCCTTACGGCGGGTATTTATGGCGGCAGAAGCAGGCTTTCCACTCTTCTTATCGAGAAGGGAATGGATGGCGGACAGATTGTTCAGACAGACGCGATCGAGAATTATCCGGGACAGATAGACCAGGAATCCGGGATCACGCTTATGAGCCGTATGTCAGTTCAGGCGGCGAAATTCGGCGTGGAACGCGCGACGGATATCATTCAGGAAGTACATCTTACAGGGCCTGTGAAGCAAGTGATTGGCGAGCGTGACACGTATGAATCGAAGACAATTATATTGGCGACGGGCGCGAAACCGAGATCAATAGGCTGTATCGGCGAGGAAGCTTTCCGCGGGCGCGGAATCTCTTATTGCGCGACATGTGACGCGGCTTTTTTCAGAGACCTTGAGGTATACGTGGTCGGTGGTGGCGACACGGCGGTACAGGAGGCGGTTTTCCTGACGAAATTCGCTCGGAAAGTAACGATTATACATAGAAGAGACAGTCTTAGAGCGGCGAAGTCCATACAGGAGAAAGCGTTCGCGAATCCGAAGATCGGTTTTATGTGGGATAGCGTTGTCGCGGAAGTAGGCGGAGAGGACGCGCTTCAGTGGATGAGCGTCAAGAACGTGAAGACCGGCGCGGTAACGAAGGTGACCGCTTCGGAGGCGGATGGCGTGTTCGGACTGTTTGGTTTCACGGGCATGATTCCCGGAACGGATCTATATAAGGGCCAGATCAATATGGAGAACGGTTATATTGTGACGGACGAAGATATGAAGACGAGTGAGGATGGCGTTTTCGCGGCGGGCGATTTACGCAGGAAGAGTCTCAGACAGGTCGTGACAGCGGCGGCGGACGGAGCGATCGCGGCGGCCATGGCTGAGAAGTATATTGAAGAGTGTTAGAAAACAGGAGAGATTATTTATGAAGATTTATCTGGTACGTCACGGAGAGACGAACTGGAACAAAGAAGGCAGAATTCAGGGCCAGACGGACATACCGCTTAACGCGGAAGGCGTAAGGCTGGCGGAGCTGACCGCGGCAGGTCTTTCTGACGTGCCATTTACAAAGGCGTTCAGCAGCCCGCTGACACGCGCGAGACAGACGGCGGAGATTATTTCCGGAGAGCATGACGGGCTTGAGCCGGTTCTGGATTCCCGGATCATGGAGATGAATTTTGGCGCGGGTGAGGGACAGTCGATTGAGGAAATCCGGGAGAACCCGGATGAGAGACTTCATAACTTTATATTTCATCCGCAGTTATACGCGGTTCCGCCGGAAGGCGGAGAGACGTTCGGAATGCTGCGCCGACGGGCGGTCGATTTCATGGAGAAGATACTTCGTCCGCTTGAGCCGGAGCAGGAATGCGTGCTGGTGGCATCGCATGGCGGCCTGATCCGAGAGATTTTATGCTGGGTCGATGGCACGCCGAGAGCCGATTTCTGGCGCGGGTCGCCGCAGCCGAACTGCGCGGTCAATATTCTGGAGTGTGTTGACGGCAAGTTCAAGATCCTGGAGGCGGGGCGCGTTTATTACGACTCTCCGACAGCCAGAATACTGAATTAAACGACACGAAAAAAGAACTTCAGGCGCGAAGTTCTTTTTTCTATGACATTGAGAGATGTCGGCTCCGACTCGACACGGTCATGGGCGGGGGAGCGCCCAGACGACGGCATGGATAGGATGCCTAAGTTGTTTGGCAGGAGGAAAATCGCAGATAAATAAACGCCAAACGCGCCGGGTCATCGTTGGGGGCGCCGGGTATTACAACCGGCTTTGTCAGACAGTTATTTGTGTTAGGGGTAAATAAAAAGGCGATTCTCGTGATGAGAACCGCCTTTGATTCTGGTATGAAATCTATCTGACGCAATTAATGTACCACATTGGAGAGAAACTGTCAAGTAAATATATACAAAAACGAGAGCGAAATTTTGTTAAAATAATAGAAAAAAAACCTTGCAAAGACTTTTAACTTCCGATATACTAAAGAGGCTGTGACATTGATAGCTGTGAAACGTGAGGTTGCTGCCCTCTGTGGCAGGTTTTCCGTGGAGCGAATGTCAAGTTAGGAAACTGGCGACAAGTCACTGTACGTATCATAATGTCCACTTTTGGGTGGAAACGACGCGCGAGTCCGCAGGACACGCACGGGAGAGTGTACAGTCACCGCTTGTCGTACTGAACTTAAAGAGTACGAAAAGGAGGCGACTTTTTTTATGGCAAGTCAAGTAATGAGAATCACACTGAAGGCGTACGATCACGAATTGGTGGACGCGAGCGCGAGCAAGATCATCGACACTGTAAAGAAGAACGGGGCTCAGGTCAGCGGACCGGTACCTCTTCCTACTAAGAAGGAAGTAGTTACGATCCTGAGGGCTGTGCATAAGTACAAGGACTCCCGCGAGCAGTTCGAGCAGAGAACGCACAAGAGGCTCATCGATATCATTACGCCGACCCAGAAGACGGTAGACGCTTTGTCACGTCTTGAAATGCCCGCTGGCGTTTACATCGACATCAAGATGAAATAATTACGCGGGTCACAATCACGGTAAATAGGAATCTTATATAGAAGCAACGTTCTCGTTCCACTTATATAACTGTTCCTAGAATGATGCCGTACAAGCGGCATCCGCTGTAGAAAACAGGAGGTAAAAGAATGAAGAAAGCAATCTTAGCTACAAAGGTTGGTATGACGCAGATCTTCAATGAAGACGGAGTCCTCACTCCGGTAACGGTCCTGCAGGCGGGACCTTGTGTCGTAACACAGGTTAAGACCGAAGAGAATGACGGTTACAATTCCGTGCAGGTCGGATTCGGCGAGATCAGGAAGAAACTGGTCAACAAGACTCAGGCAGGTCTTTTTGAGAAGGCCGGTATGCCGACGAAGACAGTTGAGAAGCGCGGCAATAAAATTGACTATTTCAGCGCGGGAAGGTTCCTTCGCGAGTTCCGTTTTGAGAACGCCGCTGATTACGCTGTGGCGCAGGAGATCAAAGCGGATATCTTTTCCGCGGGTGATAAAATAGACGCTACCGCTATTTCCAAAGGTAAAGGATTCCAGGGCGCGATCAGACGTTATGGACAGAGCCGCGGGCCTATGGCTCATGGTTCCAAGTACCATCGTCACGCTGGTTCCAATGGTTCCGCTTCTGATCCCAGCAAGGTTTTCAAGGGCAAGAGAATGCCTGGCCAGATGGGCAGCAAGCGAATAACAACGCAGAATCTTGAAATTGTCCGCGTTGATTCCGACAAGAATCTGATTCTTGTTAAGGGCGCTGTGCCGGGACCCAGGAAATCACTGGTAACGATCAAAGAAACCGTGAAGGCGTAAGCCTTTAACGGGCGAAAGGAGGAACATACAGATGGCAAACGTATCTGTTTACAATATGGAAGGCAATGAAGTCGGCAGCATGGATTTGAATGACGCTGTCTTCGGCGTGGAAGTTAATGACCATTTAGTGCATATGGCAGTCGTAAGTCAGCTTGCAGGCAAACGTCAGGGAACGCAGAAAGCAAAGACGCGTTCAGAAGTTAGCGGCGGCGGTAGAAAACCTTGGAGGCAGAAAGGAACAGGCCACGCGAGACAGGGCTCAATCCGCGCTCCGCAGTGGAAGGGCGGCGGTGTCGTATTCGCTCCCGTTCCCAGAGATTACTCTTTCAAGATGAATCGTAAAGAGAAGAGACTCGCTCTTAAGTCCGCTCTTTCATCCAGAGTTGAGGAGAACAAGCTGATCGTTCTGGACGAGCTGAAGCTTGACGGGATCAAGACGAAGAACTTCGTGAATATCCTGAATAACCTGAAGGTCGAGAAGGCCCTGATCGTTCTGGGAGATAATGACGAGAATGTAGTCCGTTCCGCGGGCAACGTTCCGAATGTCAAGACGGCTCTGAGCAACACGATCAATGTATATGATATTTTGAAATACAATACGCTGATCCTTACGAAGGACGCGGTGGCACAGATTGAGGAGGTATATGCGTAATGGCGAGTCTGGAATATTATGACGTAATCCTCAAGCCGGTCGTGACAGAGAAGAGCATGGCGGCGATGGGCGATAAGAAATACACCTTCCTTGTTCACAGGGAAGCGAATAAAGAGCAGATCAAAGACGCGGTCGAGAAGATGTTCGCCGGAGTTAAAGTGGCGGGAGTTAACACCATGAACTGTGAAGGCAAGAACAGAAGACGAGGCATGATCGTCGGCAAGACGGCGAAGACGAAGAAAGCGATCGTTACGCTGACAGAAGACAGCGCGGACATCGAGATTTTCGCGGGTCTGTAAAGAAAAGCCCGGCAGCGGGCAGCGCGAATTTAACTATACACAGTGAAGTGTGACAACAAATCATTTATGAAAGGAGTGATTAACATGGGTATTAAGACATTCAGCCCATATACACCTTCCAGAAGACATATGACAGGATCTGATTTCGCGGAGATTACGAAATCAACACCGGAGAAATCATTGATCGTGTCTATCAATAAAAACGCTGGACGAAACAATCAAGGCAAAATCACTGTAAGACACCACGGAGGCGGCAGCCGCAAGAAATACAGAATGGTGGACTTCAAACGTTATAAAGACGGAATCCCCGGAAAAGTAGTCGGCATCGAGTACGATCCGAACAGAACAGCGAATATCGCGCTGATCTGCTACGCGGATGGCGAGAAAGCCTATATCCTCGCTCCCGACGGCCTGAAGGTCGGCATGAAGATCATGAACGGTCCTGAGGCGGAAGTCAGGGTCGGCAATTGTCTTCCCCTTTCTGAGATTCCTGTAGGTTCCCAGATCCATAATATTGAGCTTTATCCCGGCAAGGGCGGTCAGTTCGTTCGTTCTGCCGGAAGCGCGGCGCAGATGATGGCAAAGGAAGGCAAGTACGCGACCGTCAGAATGCCGTCCGGCGAGATGAGAATGTTCCCGCTGGTATGCAGAGCGTCAATCGGCATTGTCGGCAATGGCGATCACAACCTTATTAACATCGGCAAAGCGGGTCGTACACGTCATATGGGTATTCGACCTACTGTCCGCGGTTCTGTTATGAACCCGAATGATCATCCGCATGGCGGCGGCGAAGGCAAGGCTCCTGTTGGACGCCCGGGTCCGTGCACGCCTTGGGGTAAACCGGCACTCGGTCTTAAGACTCGTAAGAAGAACAAGAAGTCAAACAAGATGATCGTTCGTACAAGAGACGGTAAATCATTTAAATAATTAAGGAGGAATACCTATGGCGCGTTCATTAAAAAAAGGACCATTCGCGGATAAAAGTTTGCTTAAGAAAATTGAAGCAATGAATGCGAGCGGCGACAAGTCTGTTATTAAGAGCTGGTCACGCCGTTCCACTATTTTTCCTCAGATGGTAGGACATACAATCGCGATCCATGACGGCAGGAAACACGTGCCGGTATATGTTACGGAAGACATGGTCGGCCACAAACTCGGAGAGTTCGTCGCTACCAGAACGTTCAGAGGACATGGAAGAGACGAGAAGAAATCCAAAGTGAATTAGTAAGCGAGAATAAAAGGAGGTCAGATCCATGGCAAAAGGACATAGATCCCAGATCAAAAGAGAGAGAAACGCAAATAAAGACACGCGTCCTTCGGCAAAGCTTTCCTTCGCGAGGATCCCTGTGCAGAAGGCGTGTTATGTGCTTGACGCTATCCGCGGCAAGGACGTTAAAACAGCCCTTGGTATCTTGATGTACAACCCGAGATACGCTTCATCCATCATCGAAAAGTTACTGAGATCCGCGATCGCTAACGCGGAGAACAATAACGGAATGAGCGCTGATAAGCTCTTTGTTGAGGAGTGCTACGCGAACAGCGGCCCGATCCTGAAGAGGATTCAGCCGAGAGCGCAGGGCAGAGCGTATCGCATCGAGAAACGCATGAGCCACATCACAGTTGTGTTAAATGAACGATAGGAGGGCAAAATGGGACAAAAAGTTAATCCGCATGGCTTAAGAGTCGGCGTTATTAAAGACTGGGATTCCAAATGGTACGCGGAGTCTGATTTCGCGGACTATCTGGTGGAAGATAATACAATCAGGAAATTCCTGAAGAAAAGACTTTATTCCTCAGGCGTCTCCAGAATCGAGATCGAGCGCGCGTCAGACCGCGTGAAGGTTACGATTTATACAGCTAAGCCAGGTGTTGTAATCGGTAAGGGCGGCACAGAGATTGAGAAGGTCAAGGACGAGCTTCAGAAGCTTGTAGGCCGCAAAGTAGTTATTGATATCAAAGAAATCAAACGTCCGGACAGAGACGCTCAGCTTGTGGCGGAGAACATCGCGCAGCAGCTCGAGAGCCGTATCTCTTTCCGCCGCGCTATGAAATCCTGCATGGGCAGGACGATGAAGTCTGGCGCTCTTGGCGTAAAGACCTGCGTTTCCGGCCGTCTTGGCGGCGCGGATATGGCTCGTACGGAGTTCTACAGCGAGGGAACGATTCCTCTTCAGACACTTCGCGCGGACATCGATTATGGCTTTTCGGAAGCCAACACGACTTATGGAAAAGTCGGTGTTAAAGTCTGGATCTACAACGGTGAGATCCTTCCGAAGAAAGTAACAAAGGAAGGGAGTGAGCGGTAATGTTAATGCCTAAGAGAACAAAATACCGCAAGCAGTTCCGCGGTTCTATGGCAGGTAAGCTTACGCGCGGCACGAAGATCACGAATGGTGAGTTCGGCCTGATCGCGATGGAGCCCTGCTGGATAAAGTCAAATCAGATAGAAGCTGCCCGTGTCGCTATGACACGTTACATTAAGCGTGGCGGCAAGGTCTGGATCAAGGTTTTCCCGGACAAGCCTGTAACGCACAAGCCTCTTGAAACTCGTATGGGTAAAGGAAAAGGCGCTGTTGAGTATTGGGTAGCTGTAGTGAAACCGGGACGCGTACTGTTCGAAATCGCGGGGGTTAACGATGAGGATGCCCGTGAAGCGCTCAGACTCGCTATGCACAAGCTTCCCTGCACGTGCAAAATCGCTTCCCGCGCGGAATTAGAAGGCGGTGATGACAGTGAAAATTAATACATTTGTAGAAGATTTAAGAAACAAATCGGCTGTAGAGCTGAATGATGAATTAGTAGCTGCTAAGAAGGAACTTTTTAACCTGAGATTCCAGAACGCTACAAATCAGCTGGAGAATACCGGCCGTATCAAGGAAGTTCGCAAGAACATCGCGAGAATCCAGACAATAATTACGGAAACTGGCAAGACTGAATAAGGAGGGAACAGATCGTGGAAAGAAACCTTAGAAAAACACGTACCGGCAAAGTCGTAAGCAATAAAATGGACAAGACGATCGTTGTTGCCGTTCAGGATCATGTTCAGCACCCTCTTTACAAGAAGATTGTCAAAAGAACGGTGAAGCTGAAAGCGCATGACGAGAACAATGAGTGCAACATCGGCGATACAGTGAAAGTTATGGAAACAAGACCTCTGTCCAAGGACAAGAGATGGAGACTGGTCAAGGTTATGGAGAAAGCAAGATAAGCTTGCTGACTAATAGAATATAAGGAGGTTTATCTGCAATGATCCAACAAGAAAGCAGACTTAAGGTCGCTGATAATACAGGCGCCAAAGAGTTACTTACCATTCGGGTACTCGGCGGATCGACCAGGAGATACGCCAACATTGGTGATATTATCGTCGCTACGGTCAAAGACGCGACACCTGGCGGCGTTGTCAAAAAAGGAGACGTCGTTAAAGCGGTCGTAGTACGCACGGTCAAAGGCGCTCGCCGTAAAGATGGATCCTATATCAAATTTGACGAGAACGCGGCCGTTATCATAAAAGATGACAAGAACCCTACCGGAACGCGTATTTTCGGGCCGGTGGCTAGAGAGCTTCGTGAGAAACAGTTTATGAAGATCGTTTCCCTGGCTCCGGAAGTATTATAGGAGGTGCCGAAAATGGCGACAGGAAAAATCAAGAAAGGCGATACAGTCAAAGTAATCGCCGGCAAAGATAAAGGCAAAGAAGGCAAGGTGCTCGTCGTAAACCCTAAGGACGGCAAGGTCATCGTGGAAGGCGTTAATATGCTGACCAAGCACACGAAGCCCAGCGCGGCAAACCAGGCCGGTGGAATTGTTCATCAGGAGGGCGCGATCGACTCCTCCAACGTGATGCTCATAAACAAAGGCAAAGCGACACGCGTAGGCTTTAAGATGGATGGTGACAAGAAGGTTCGTTACGCAAAAGCGACCGGAGAAGTAATTGACTGATAGAAGGAAGGAGGTCAGAGACGTTGAGTAGATTAAAAGAACAGTATAAGAACGAAATCGTCGGTGAGATGACGAAGAAGTTTGGATATAAAAACGTTATGGAAGTGCCGAAGCTTGATAAAATCGTTATCAACATGGGTGTAGGCGAAGCGAAAGAGAACGCGAAAGTACTGGAATCCGCTGTTGCTGATATGGAGAAGATCTCCGGACAGAAAGCGGTTATCACGAAAGCCAAGAACTCCGTGGCTAACTTCAAAATCCGTGAGGGAATGCCGATCGGATGCAAGGTAACCTTAAGAGGCGAGAGAATGTACGAGTTCGCGGATCGTCTGATCAACCTCGCGCTGCCGCGCGTGCGTGACTTCAGAGGCGTGAATCCTAACGCGTTTGATGGAAGGGGTAATTACGCGCTCGGTATTAAAGAGCAGCTTATATTCCCGGAAATCGAGTACGACAAAGTAGATAAAGTAAGAGGTATGGATATCATCTTTGTCACAACGGCAAAGACGGATGAAGAAGCTCGTGAATTGCTGACATGTTTCAACATGCCGTTCGCTAAATAGTTAGGAGGAAAATTACGTGGCTAAAACTTCAATGAAAATCAAACAGCAGCGCGCGCCGAAGTATTCCACCAGAGAATATAACCGCTGCAGGATCTGCGGAAGACCGCACGCGTATCTTCGCAAATACGGTATCTGCAGAATCTGTTTTCGTGAGTTAGCTTATAAAGGTCAGATCCCTGGCGTTAAAAAAGCAAGTTGGTAAGGAGGAGAATTTAATGACAATGAGCGATCCTATCGCGGACATGCTTACGAGAATTCGTAACGCGAACACCGCGAAACATGATACGGTCGATATCCCCGCGTCGAAGATGAAAATCGCGATTGCTGATATTCTTGTGGATGAAGGATATATCGCGAAGTACGATCTTGTTGATGACGGAAATTTCAAGTCGATCCACATTATTCTGAAATACGGTAAAGACAAGAACGAAAAAGTTATCTCCGGAATGAAGAGAATCTCCAGACCGGGTCTGCGTGTCTACGCCAGCAAAGAAGAGCTTCCGAAGGTTCTCGGAGGACTCGGCGTGGCTATTATTTCCACGAATAAGGGCGTTATCACGGATAAAGAAGCAAGGAAACAGCAGGTAGGCGGAGAGGTTCTCGCGTTTGTATGGTAGTTCCGACAGGAAACCGACAGACGCGGTCATTCAAGACCGCTTAGTTACTGAAAACAGAACAGGACATACGCTGTTCCGAAAATCTAAGTAAGGAGGCACAAGATGTCACGAATTGGTAGAATGCCTATCGATATACCGGCAGGTGTTACGGTTAATATCGCCGAGAATAATAAAGTGACCGTTAAAGGTCCCAAGGGAGAACTCGCGAGGGAACTTCCCACGGAAATGGAAATCAAGCAGGAGGGCGACACGATTGTCGTCGCCAGACCGAATGATCTCAAGAAAATGAAGTCGTTACACGGCTTAACAAGATCTCTTCTTAATAATATGGTCGTTGGCGTAACACAGGGTTACGAGAAGAAGCTCGAGGTTAACGGAGTTGGTTACAGAGCTCAGAAATCCGGGAATAAGCTTACATTGAGCCTTGGTTACTCGCATCCGGTCGAGATGATTGATCCGGAGGGCGTGGAAGCGAGAGTAGAAGGACAGAACGTTATTATCGTTTCCGGAACTGACAAGGAAAAAGTCGGTCAGTACGCCGCTGAGATCAGAGACAAGAGAAGACCTGAGCCTTATAAGGGCAAGGGAATTAAATACGCGGATGAGATAATCAGACGTAAGGTCGGCAAGACCGGTAAATAAATAAGGAGAGACGAAGATGGTTAATAAAAAATCAAGAACGCAAGTTCGTTTAAACAAACACAGAAGACTCCGCAATCGTTTCAGTGGTACGCCTGAATGCCCGCGTCTGGCTGTATTCCGCAGCAATAGTCATATGTACGCGCAGATCATTGACGATACAGTCGGTAATACTCTGGTTGCCGCGTCCACGCTCCAGAAGGACGTCAGCGCGGACCTGGAGAAGACGAATAACGTCGAGGCGGCGACGCGTCTGGGTACCGTGATTGCTCAGAAAGCTCAGGAAAAAGGCATCAAGCAGGTTGTCTTTGACCGCGGCGGATATATTTATCAAGGCAAGGTAAAAGCTCTGGCGGAAGCGGCCAGAGAGGCCGGGCTGGAATTCTAAAGAAGGAGGAGAACACATGAGACAACAAGAAAATCCGTCAAATCAGACAGAATTTACGGAAAGAGTAGTATCCATCAAACGAGTTACCAAGGTTGTTAAAGGTGGTCGTAACTTCCGATTCACAGCGCTGGTCGTTGTCGGTGACGAGAACGGGCATGTAGGCGCCGGACTTGGAAAGGCGGCTGAAATCCCGGAGGCGATCCGTAAGGGTAAAGAAGACGCCATGAAGAAAATGATTACGGTAGCTATGGATGATCAGAAGAGTATTACTCATGATTATATCGGAGAGTTCGGAAGCGCGAGCGTGCTTCTGAAGAAGGCTCCGGATGGTACCGGCGTTATCGCCGGAGGCCCTGCCCGCGCGGTCATCGAGCTCGCGGGAATCAAGAACATTCGTACGAAATCACTTGGATCCAATAATAAGCAGAATGTCGTGCTTGCTACACTGAATGGTCTTAAGTGTCTGAAGACGCCGGAGGCAGTAGCGAAGCTTCGCGGCAAAGCCGTTGAAGACATACTTGCCTAAGGAGGTTATAACATGGCAGACAAATTAAGAATTACACTGGTTAGATCAACGATTGGTGTCGTTCCGAAACATAAGAAAACGGTTGAGGCTCTCGGACTGAAGAAGATGCATTACACAGTTGAGCAGCCCGATAACGCCGCAACAAGAGGAATGATCCAGCAGATTGGTTATTTACTGAAGGTAGAAGAAATCTAAATATAGAAAAGGAGGCGTGAGGAATGGATTTATCATCACTCAGACCGGCAGACGGCTCGAAACAGAACGATAATTTCAGAAGAGGCCGGGGTCATGGCTCAGGAAACGGCAAGACAGCCGGTAAAGGCTCTAAGGGCCAGAAAGCGCGTTCAGGCGCTCCGAGACCTGGTTTCGAAGGCGGGCAGATGCCTTTGTTCAGACGTATTCCGAAACGTGGTTTTACGAATAGAAATTCCAAAACGATCGTAGGCATTAATGTCAGCGCGCTGGAAATTTTTGATAATGACGCGGTAGTAACCGTAGAATCTCTTATTGAGAATGGTGTTATCAAAAATCCGAGGGACGGCGTTAAGATTCTCGGCAACGGCGAATTGACCAAGAAACTTACGGTGCAGGCGAACGCGTTCAGTGACGGCGCTGTAGCTAAAATTGAGGCTCTTGGTGGAAAAACAGAGGTGATCTAATGCTTAAGACGCTACGGGACGCGTTTAAGATCAAAGATATTCGAAACAGAATTCTGTTTACATTTGGCATGCTGGTTGTGATCCGTTTTGGGTCACAGCTGCCTACGCCGGGCGTGAATGGCTCCCTGATTCAGAATTTCTTTGAGCAAAATGGAAGCGAGCTATTTAATTTCTTTGACGCTTTTACCGGCGGCTCCTTCTCTAAAATGTCCGTGTTCGCTCTGAGCATTACACCATACATTACATCATCCATTATTATCCAGCTTCTGACGATAGCGATACCGAAACTGGAGGAGATGCAAAAAGAGGGAGAAGAAGGAAGAAAGAAACTTGTCGCGATTACCAGATATGTTACGATTATTCTATCACTGATCGAGTCCATCGCGATGGCTGTCGCTTTCGGACGTCAGGGATATTTGTCAGAATACAACTTCGTAAATTGCGCGATAATAGTTGTAACGCTTACGGCTGGTTCCGCTTTCCTGATGTGGATCGGTGAACGTATTACCGAGAATGGTGTCGGCAACGGTATATCGATTGTTTTGTTGATCAATATTGTTTCCAGAATGCCCAGTGACTTTGTTACTTTATATCAGAAATTCGTGGAACCGAAAATTACCGCTAAGACATACGCGAGCGCGGGGCTTTCCGCTTTGATTATTATCGCGGTTGTAGTAGTGACGATCGTGTTTGTAATCATCCTTCAGGATGGAGAACGCAGAATTGCCGTGCAGTATTCTAAGAAGCTGCAGGGACGCCGAATGGTCGGAGGCCAGTCGACTTACATACCGGTCAAAGTCAACACAGGCGGCGTTATCCCTATTATCTTCGCGCAGTCGATTATGGAATTTCCTGTTATGATAGCGACATTTATGGGAAAAGGCACAGATTCCTATGTTATGAAGATGCTGAGCTCCAACAACTGGATTAACCCGAGTCATATGGAGTACTCGCTTGGGCTTGTGATTTATATGGTGCTCGTCGTGTTTTTCGCTTATTTTTATACCTCTATCACATTCAACCCGATGGAGATCGCGGATAATATGAAGAAAAGCGGCGGCTTTATTCCGGGTATCCGACCCGGCAAACCTACCGTTGATTATCTAAGCAGAATATTGAAATACATTATTTTCATGGGCGCGGTCGGTCTGATCATCGTTCAATTGATTCCCTACTTCTTCAACGGAGTTTTCGGAGCGAGCGTGTCTTTCGGCGGAACATCTCTTATCATTGTTGTAGGTGTTGTGCTGGAGACGATCAAACAGATTGAGTCACAGATGCTTGTTCGTAATTACAGAGGTTTCCTGAACGATTAGTCGTTCATTGAAGGCAGCATATAGCGCGTCGCGACATAGAGATATGTCACGGCGCTCTAAGTGCCCTTTAAAGAAACTGATTGAGGCGGCGAAGCCGCGGATCTATGGGAGGGATATATATGAAGATAATTATGCTGGGCGCTCCGGGCGCCGGTAAGGGAACACAGGCGAAGATGATCGCGGATAAGTACGGCATTCCGCATATCTCGACCGGAGATATCTTCCGAGCGAACATCAAGAACGGCACGGAGCTCGGGAAGAAAGCCAAGACCTACATGGATCAGGGACTACTTGTTCCGGATGAGCTGGTAGTTAATCTTGTTGTGGACAGACTGGGACAGGCGGACTGCGCGGAAGGATACGTGCTGGACGGGTTCCCCAGAACAATTCCTCAGGCGGAAGCGCTTGACGCGGCGCTCGCGAAAATCGGCGAGACAATGGATTACGCCGTGAACATTGAGGTGCCGGACGAGAGTATCATTAAGAGAATGTCAGGCAGACGCGCGTGCGTGAACTGTGGCGCGACCTATCATATTGTCAACATCCCTCCGAAAGTGGAGAACAAATGTGATGTGTGCGGCAGTGATTTGATTCTGCGTGACGATGATAAGCCGGAAACCGTGAAGAAACGTCTGGACGTTTACCACGAGCAGACGCAGCCTTTGATTACGTATTACAATGGTAAGAAAATACTTGTTAATGTCGATGGAACGCTTGATATGATGGATGTGTTCGCGGCAATTACCAAAATCCTGGGGGAATAGCCATAATGGCTGTGACAGAAACAGGAATGCTCGCGAAGTCAATCGCGGGTCATGACAAAGGCGAGATTTACGTGATTCTCAGGATGGACGGCGAATGGCTGGAGCTTGTGAACGGCAGGAACCGGACACTCGCGAATCCGAAGAAGAAGCAAATGAAACATGTACAAATTATCAAAGAATGTTATCAAGACTTGGCGGATGATATCCGGATACGGAATATTTTGAAAGAATATACACGAAGACAGGCCAGGCGGGAGGAAACGAAAGATGTCTAAAGCGGATGTAATTGAAATAGAAGGAACCGTGGTTGAAAAACTGCCGAACGCGATGTTTCAGGTAGAACTTGAGAACGGTCACAAGGTCCTGGCGCATATCAGTGGCAAGTTGAGAATGAACTTCATCAAAATACTGCCGGGAGACCGCGTGACACTTGAATTGTCACCATACGATCTTACGAAAGGCAGAATTATCTGGAGAGACAAATAATATTGTCCCGCGATGCCTAAGGAAGAAACCTTGACTTATTAAGGAAACACGTGTTATAATATATGTCGACTGTTTTTTGGAGTGATTCCTTACAGATGGAAAGGAGGCTACATCATGAAGGTTAGATCTTCAGTCAAACCCATGTGCGAGAAGTGCAAGATCATTAAGAGAAAGGGCAGTGTCCGCGTTATTTGCGAGAACCCGAAGCACAAACAGAGACAGGGCTAAGTATTTTTGTTTCATGACAAAGGCGGAAATGGCTTTTTTCGGAATACGGAAGAGAGCTGTTCATATATATTCAGTGAGAGCCTCGCTCATTCACGGAATATTGCATGAATACCCAGAATAATAGTATGGGAAAGGCCGTTTAAATCCGGGCGCGTTTGCCTCGCTCCCGTTTTCGTTAACGGCTGGACACTGTTTTAAGGGTCGTCCGCGTGACTTAAGTGTCCCAATAAGTGACAATATGACCGCGGTTTAACCGCGGGCGCGTCAGTGGGGACGGATACCCGGATCCGCTGACAGACAAGGCAGAAATTCAGAACAACATATGGAGGAATGAAAGCATGGCTCGTATTGCTGGTGTTGATTTACCGAGAGACAAGCGCGTTGAGGTAGGCCTTACATATATTTATGGTATTGGCCCCGCTAGCGCGAAGCGTATCCTTACCGAGGCAGGAGTAAATCCTGATACTCGCGTCAGAGATCTGACAGGTGAGGACGAGAAGAAGATCACTACTGTTATTGAAGAAACTCAGATGGTTGAAGGTGATCTCAGAAGAGAGATCGCTCTTAATATCAAGCGTCTGCAGGAGATTGGATGTTATCGCGGCATCCGTCATAGAAAAGGACTTCCTGTCCGCGGTCAGAAGACCAAGACGAACGCGAGAACCCGCAAGGGACCGAAGAGAACGGTAGCGGGTAAGAAGAAATAATCGGAACTGTCGTAACATATTACAGAAAGTAGGTTAGTTTAAATGGCAAAGCAAGTTAAGAAAACTGCAGGCAAACGTCATGTCAAGAAAAACGTTGAACGCGGCCAGGCGCATATCCAGTCTTCCTTCAATAACACAATCGTCACATTGACGGATACAGAAGGAAACGCTCTTAGCTGGGCAAGCGCGGGTGGCCTGGGATTTAGAGGTTCAAGGAAATCTACTCCGTACGCGGCGCAGATGGCCGCTGAAGCAGCGACCAAAGCAGCGCTTATTCATGGTCTTAAGACTGTCGATGTTATGGTTAAGGGCCCCGGATCAGGAAGAGAAGCGGCAATCCGCGCTCTTCAGGCGTGTGGACTTGAAGTTACAAGCATTCGCGACGTGACACCGGTTCCTCATAACGGATGTCGTCCGCCGAAACGCAGAAGAGTCTGATCCAATCCGAGGAGAACATACAGAACAACCCGGGTGGAACTTTGGGCGGCGTGATAACGCTTTTTCCGATTCCACATCCATGACATGATTAGGAGGAAATAATACATGGCAGTAAATAGAGTGCCGGTTCTCAAAAGATGCAGATCCCTTGGACTGGATCCGATCTACATGGGAATCGATAAGAAATCAAACAGACAGCTCAAGAGAGCTGGCAGGAAGGTAAGCGAGTATGGCCTGCAGCTTCGCGAGAAGCAGAAGGCGAAGTTTATCTATGGCGTTCTTGAGAAGCCTTTCCGTAACTACTATGAGAAGGCGGAGCGCATGAGCGGCCAGACAGGTGAGAACCTGATGAGAATGCTGGAGACGAGACTGGACAATGTCATCTTCCGTCTTGGTTTCGCCAGAACGCGCAAGGAAGCGAGACAGATCGTTGATCATAAGCACGTTCTCGTTAACGGCAAGCAGGTTAATATCCCGTCCTATCTTGTACACGCGGGAGACACGATTGAGATCAAAGAAAACAAGAAGAGCTCACCCCGTTACCAGTCTATTCTTGAGACGACAGGCGGCAGAAGCGTGCCTGAGTGGCTTGAGGCGGACCAGGAGAACCTGAAGGGTGTTGTTAAAGAACTTCCTCTGAGAGAAGCAATTGATGTGCCGGTTGATGAAATGTTGATCGTCGAGTTATACTCCAAGTAAACGTCAACGCGCGCGCGTCCTTTTCTGGGGATCGCGCGGGATTTCAGGAGGTGCTTTCTGTGTTTGATTTCAACAAACCCAATATTAAAATGGTAGAATCGTCGGAAGACGGTAAATACGGCAGATTCGTGGCTGAGCCTCTTGAGAGAGGCTATGGCCTTACGCTTGGCAATTCTTTGCGCAGAATTATGCTGTCTTCTCTTCCCGGCGCGGCTATCAGTCAGGTTAAGATCGACGGCGTGCTTCATGAATTCTCATCCATCCCGGGTGTGAAGGAGGACGTAACGGAGATCATTATGAATCTCAAGAGCCTCGCGATTAAAGATAACAGCGGCACCGAGGAAGCGAAGACCGCTTATATCGATGTAGAGGGTGACTGTGTCGTTACCGGAGCGGATATTCAGCTCGGTGAGGACATTGAGATCATTAATCCTGAGACCGTTATCGCCACGCTGAACGGCGGCAAGGACTGCAAGCTTTACATGGAGCTTACGATCACAGCCGGCAGAGGTTATGTTGGCGCTGACAAGAACAAAGAGAATGTATCGGGAATCGGCGTGATCGCGATCGATTCCATTTACACGCCGGTTGACCGTGTCAATATGCGGGTTGAGAATACCCGTGTCGGTCAGGTAACGGATTTTGATAAGCTTACGCTGGATGTATGGACCAGAGGGACCCTCACGCCGGAAGAAGCGGTAAGCCTCGCGGCTAAGGTACTCTGTGAGCATTTGAATCTGTTCGTGGCTCTTTCCGAGAGCGGACAGAAGGCGGAAGTTATGATAGAGAAAGAGAACGATGAGAAAGAGAAGGTTCTCGAGATGAACATTGATGAGCTCGAGCTTTCCGTACGTTCTTACAACTGTCTGAAACGAGCGGGTATCAATACGGTGGAAGAGCTTACGAACAAGACACCGGAAGATATGATGAAGGTCAGAAATCTTGGCCGGAAATCGCTGGAAGAAGTACTGGCGAAACTGAAAGAGCTCGGACTTGAGTTAAGTTCCAGCGAAGAGTGATGGAAGTCCCTTCGGGGGCAGCCTATAACCAGTAAGACCGAAGAAGCATGATTACAGGTTCCGAATATGGAGGAAATTTGAAATGGCAGAATATAGAAAACTTGGCAGAACTTCGAGCCAGAGAAAAGCTTTACTGAGAGGCCAGGTTACAGCGCTTCTCAGCAATGGCAAGATTATCACGACAGAGTCGAAGGCCAAGGAAGTACGCAAGATCGCGGAGGGACTGATTGCTTCCGCTGTCAGGGAAAGAGACAATTTCGACGAGGTAACGATCAAGGCCAAGGTTGCCCGCAAGGACAAGGACGGCAAGCGCGTCAAGGAAGAGAAGGACGGCAAGAAAGTTACTGTTTACGACGAAGTTGAGAAGAAGATCAAGAAAGACCAGCCTTCCAGACTTCACGCGAGACGCGAGATGCTGAAGGTGCTTTATCCTGTTAAAGAAGTTCCCAAGACTCCGGCAGGCAGGAAGAAAAATACGAAAGAAATTGACCTTGTAGATAAACTTTTCACGGAAATCGCTCCGAAATACGCGGATCGCAACGGCGGTTATACCAGAATTGTCAAGATTGGACAACGTAAGGGCGACGCGGCGATGGAAGTACTTCTTGAGCTTGTATAGTAGAAGGAAGTGAAAGTCCTATGGCGTTTAATCCGCTGAATCTCGCGAAACTGAAACCGATGTGGGGGAAATTTAAGGAGAATCATCCCAAATTTCCGGCTTTTCTGAGAGTGGCTAACAAAAAAGGCCTGAAAGAAGGCTCTGTTATCAGTATTACGATTGACACCCCAGACGGTGAAAAGATCGCGTCGAATATCAAGCTGAATGCCCAGGATATGGATATGATTCAAACCATCCGAAGCACGTTTAAACACAAGGAATAAGGCGTGAAATAGAACAGGTATATCGTTAAACATATAACGATATACCTGTTTTTTATTTCACAAGGCTCGCTTCTCATGCTACAATGCAATTGTAAGAAATCAATAAGCGAAATTAAAAATAGATCACGAATGGAGGAGCGGACATGATGAGATTTACATTACCCAGAGACTTATACCACGGAAAAGGCGCGCTTGAGGCTTTGAAGACTTTTGAGGGCAAAAAAGCCGTTGTCTGCGTAGGAGGCGGATCCATGAAACGTTTTGGCTTCCTGGACAAAACCGTGAAGTACCTGGAAGAAGCGAATATGGAAGTTAAAATTATAGATGGCATTGAGCCGGACCCTTCGGTAGAAACGGTTATGAAGGGCGCTCGTCAGATGGAAGAGTTCGGACCGGACTGGATTGTAGCGATTGGCGGCGGATCTCCGATTGACGCGGCGAAGGCGATGTGGATTAAATACGAGTATCCGGACATTACTTTTGAGGACATGTGCAAGGTGTTCGGTATTCCAAAGCTTCGTAAGAAAGCGCGTTTCTGCGCGATTTCATCTACATCAGGCACAGCGACGGAAGTAACCTCGTTCTCGATCATCACGGATTATAAGAAGGGAATCAAATACCCGATCGCGGACTTTGAGATTACTCCGGATGTAGCAATCGTAGATCCGGAACTCGCGGAGACGATGCCGAAGAAGCTGGTAGCGCACACTGGCATGGACGCTATGACACACGCGATTGAGGCGTATGTCTCAACCGCGAACTGTGACTACACGGATCCTCTGGCGATTCACGCGATCGAGATGGTTGAGAAGGATTTGATCGATTCCTATAATGGCGATATGGCGAAAAGAGACAGTATGCACAACGCGCAGTGTCTCGCGGGCATGGCTTTCTCAAACGCTTTGCTGGGAATCGTGCATTCCATGGCGCATAAAACAGGAGCCGCTTTCGCGGATCAGGGCGCGCATATCATTCATGGCGCGGCGAACGCGATGTACCTGCCGAAGGTAATCGCTTTTAACGCGAAGGACAAGACGGCAGCGAAGAGATACGCGGAAATCGCGGATCGTATGGGACTTGGCGGCAGTTCGGAAGAAGAGAAAATACAATTCTTGATTGATTATCTGAGAGATATGAACGAGAAGCTGAATATCCCTCATTGTATCAAAAATTACGGAGCGGACAGTTACCCGACAGAGCAAGGCTTCGTTCCGGAAAACGTATTCCTGGAGAGACTTACGGAGATCGCGGCAAACGCTCTGAAGGATGCCTGCACAGGCTCCAATCCCAGACAGCCGAGTCAGGACGAAATGGAAAAACTCCTGAAATGCTGCTACTATGACACAGAAGTTGACTTCTAAATTGAAATAGCCAATACCGATTCATACCCCCTTTTTAAACGGATGAAAAGCAATGGAAACAAGTTGCTTTTCATCCGTTTTTTAAGCGCTTTACCTGTTATGTTATGCTATAATACATTTATAAAAGCGCGTGACAAAATTGAGGCGAGAACTTATCGCGCGCGAAAAGGAGACACGGTAATGGATAATAAAGAAATCATTATTCAAAGCGGCCGCCGTATGGCGGAATCAGGTCTGACAGTCGAAACCTGGGGGAATTTGAGCCTGCGGGATCCGGAGACAGGGCTTATTTACCTGACACCGAGCGCGATGTCCTATGAGAAAATTACGCCGGACGACGTAGTTGTCTGCGGTCCGGACGGAACGATCGCGGAGGGACACAGGAAGCCGACAGTCGAGAAGGATATGCATATAGCGATATACCGCGCCAGAGCGGACGTAAACGCGATTGTTCACACACATCCGACCTACTCGATGGTATACGCTTGTCAGGGACGGGATATACCGCTGATTATTGATGAAGCGGCACAGATTCTTGGCGGAGTCTGTCACACGGCGGCTTACCATCTTCCGGGAACGGAGGAACTGGCGAATGAGGTCGTGAAGACATTGGGTAAAGAAGCGAAGGCATGTCTGCTGCGCTCGCACGGCGCGGTATGCGTAGGCGAGGACATGGGCGCCGCTTTCCGGGCGGCGATCGTGCTGGAGACGACCGCGAAGATTTATTATATGATCGAAGCGACGGGACACAGACCGCTTTTGATCAACGTAAGCGATATCGACGCGTTGAAACGCTTCATGAAGAATAGCTACGGGCAGGACAAGCCGTGACGCTCCGCCTCGCGGTGGATCGAATCGCGCGCGGATGGAGGGCATACTATGGATTTGACACAAATGAAAGTACTGATCACCAGACCTTACAAAACCGTTTATGACCGCGGCGACGCGATCGTGAAGGTATTCAGCAGGAATCATCCGAAAGCGAATGTTTTTAACGAGGCGCTGAATCACGCCAGAGCGGAGGAGGCCGGCTTGTCCGTACCGAAGCTGCTTGGGGTCAGCGAGACGAAGGAAGGCTGGGCCATCACGGTTGAGAAGGTAGAGGGACAGACGCTCGAGAGCCTCATGAACGAGGATCCGGCGAATATTGAGCGCTATATGGAATGGTTCGTGGACGCGCAGATCGAGATCGAGCGACATCAGGCGCCGCTTATGACGCAGCTGAAGGATAAAATGACGCGGGAAATCAACGATCAGAAAACGCTTGACGCCACGACTCGCTATGAGCTGCTTACGCGGCTGGACAGTATGAAGACACATTCGAAAATCTGTCATGGCGATTACAATCCGAGCAACGTGATCGTAAGACAGGACGGCAAGCTGATGATCATAGACTGGTCCCACGCTTCAAGAGGCAACGCTTCGGCGGACGCGGCGCTGAGCTATCTGCTATTCGCGATGGACGACAGAGACAAAGCGGAGCTTTATATGGACCAGTTCAGTCGCAAAACGGACACGGCGAAACAGTATATCCGGCAATGGGTCTCACTCGTCGCGGCGGCCGAGCTGCGTAAGAGAACTGAGAAAGAACGGGAATTTTTCATGAGCTGGATCGACGTGATCAATTACAGTGATTTCACGGATTCTATGTCCTGAGAACAAAAGGATTAAAAGCGCGAAGAAGCGGCTCCTCACAAGGGAGCCGTTTCCCTTGCTCAATGGTCTTCAGACAAAGTAAGACGCCGGCAGGGGAGCTGCCGGCGTCTTGAGGGGAGTATAAATAATTAATAAGGGGTTGTAGAAAAATCTACAATGCTATTATAATACGGTTTTTATAAAAAAACAAGCTATTTACGCGAAACACTGGAAAAAGAAGCATTGACTTGAAGGGGGCCTTCCTTTAAGATTAATGTAATAGTGAAAAGCGAATGGGGAAGGCGGCTTTATGAATCAAATTGAACTCATCGCTCCATGTCATTTCGGGCTGGAAGCGGTGCTTAAAAGAGAAATACTGGATCTGGGCTATGAAATAAGCCAGGTCGAGGACGGAAGAGTAACTTTTTATGGCGACATGGAGGCGATTTGCCTGGCTAATGTTTTTCTGCGGACAGCGGAGAGAATTCTTTTGAAGGTAGGCTCTTTTACGGCGGTGACTTTTGACGAGCTCTTTGAGAAAACGAGGGCGCTACCCTGGGAAGATTTCATTCCGAAAGACGGGCGCTTCTGGGTCGCCAAGGCGGCCTCCGTGAAGAGCCGTCTTTTCAGTCCCAGCGACATACAGTCGATTATGAAGAAAGCCATGGTGAAACGCCTCGGTGAGTGTTACAATACAGAATGGTTCGCCGAGGATGGCGCCGCGTACCCGATCCGCGTTTTTCTGATGAAAGATGTCGTGACAATCGGAATTGACACTTCCGGCGAGTCCCTTCATAAGAGAGGTTACCGGAAGCTGAGCTCCGCCGCGCCGATTTCCGAGACACTGGCGTCGGCTTTGATTCTCCTGACGCCCTGGCAGGGTGACAGGAGTTTTGTGGACCCATTCTGCGGATGTGGCACTTTTCCGATTGAGGCGGCCATGATGGCGGCGCGGATCGCCCCGGGGATGAACCGGGAGTTCACGGCGATGGAATGGACCAATCTGATTCCCAGACGTAAATGGTACGACGCGGTCGAGGAAGCGGAGGATCTGATTGACAGAGAAACGAAGGTTGATATTCAGGGCTATGATCTGGATGGGCAAATGCTTCAGTACGCCAGGAAGAACGCGGAGGACGCCGGCGTAAGCGGCATGATCCACTTTCAGGAGCGTGATGTCAGAAATCTGCGTCACCCCGGTAAATATGGATTTATTGTAACGAATCCTCCTTACGGTGAGCGGCTTCAGGAGAAGGAAGAACTCCCGGCAATTTACAAGGCGTTTGGCGAAAGCTTCGCTCTTCTGGACAGCTGGTCGGCTTATATGATCACAAGCTTCGACAAAGCGGAGGAGTGTTTTGGACGGAAAGCGGATAAGAAACGCAAGCTTTACAATGGTATGATCAAGACGAATTTTTATCAGTTTCCCGGACCTAAACCACCGAAACGTCCGAGACCGCGGTAATTTCGCCGGCAAGGGCATTACTCGAAAGGCAGAGATACTATTGAAGCTCTTCAAATACACAGGCGTCGCGCTGCTGACGCTGATACTTTGCGGCATACTTTACATTGGCGTAACACAAACTACCGGAGCGTACGGGACCATTGAGGCCGATGGCGCCCCCTCGCTTCCATCGGAAATCTGGGACGCGATGATCGCCTCGGATGTTAACGAGGGCGGTGTGACAATCACGATGAACGGCGCCGCTGTCACCGGCGCGCCATATCCGGCGTATATGGGCGCGGACCGGACGCTTTACATTCCGGTACACTCCATTGGCAGTATTTTTGATCGAGCGGCGATTTTTATGGACAATGACCATTTGGTTATACAGGATAGCGCGGAATCGATTACCTGTGATCTCGCGGAAGGCGTAATCACGAACAATGACACAACGCTTTCCGAAAACGCCGCCGCGATTCAAATCGACTCCAGGTATTATCTTCCGGTCACGGCCGTGGCGTCAAGCCTTGGCTACAACGCCTCCTGGGACCGCGAGTCCGACACGCTGAGTCTTACGACGGATGGCGCGGAGAAGTTCGCGCTGCCGTCGTCTTATGATTACAGGGACACAGACCGTAAAAGCAAGACAAAAGATCAGGGGAATCAAGGAACCTGCTGGGCGATCGCGACGTCGACGGCGCTGGAAACAAGTCTTTTGCCAAGTGATCCCTTGATTTTCGCGCCGGATCACATCAGTATACGGAACAGCTTTCATATGTCTCAGGACGATGGCGGCAATTACACGATGTCGATGGCTTATTTAACTGCCTGGCAGGGGCCTGTGCTTGAGTCACAGGATCCGTACGGAGACGGCGTTTCGCCGGAAGGGCTGACGGCCGTCCGGCATGTCCAGGAGATTCAGATCGTCTCGCCGGGGGATATTGAAGGTATCAAGGAAGCCGTTTATAAATACGGCGGCGTGGAAAGCGCTTTTTATCTGGATATGCAGAACGCGTACAGCTCCTCCGCGTACTATAACCGCAAGACCTATGGCTATTGTTACACCGGCAGTGAGGAAGCGAATCATGACGCCGTTATTATCGGCTGGGACGATGATTACCCCGCTTCTTCTTTTCCGGTTTCTGTGGCGGGAAACGGGGCTTTTATCTGCCAGAACAGCTGGGGGAGCGCGTTTGGTGACAATGGCGTTTTCTACGTTTCCTATTACGACGCGGTTCTTGGCAAAGATAATATTGTATACAGTGATATCGAAAGCAATGACAACTACGACACGATCTACCAGTCGGATTTGTGCGGTTGGATCGGACAGCTCGGCTATAGCGACGATAAGGCGATGTTCGCGAACGCGTATACCGCTTCGTCGAATGAGCTTATTAAGGCGGTCGGCTTCTACGCGACCGGCCCGGACACGAGTTACTCCGTGTACTTCGTGCCGGATTTTTCGGACACTGTCTCGCTTCGCGCGGAGAATCCCGTCGCAGAAGGAACACTGAATAACGCCGGATATTACACGATTCCGTTTTATCAGCCGGAAGAGATTTCGTCCGGGCAGAAGTTCGCGGTCATCGTTCAGATCAAGACGCCGGACGTTTCCCAGCCGATCGCGATTGAGTTTCAGGCGGACGAGGTTTCGTCCGCGGTCGTTGTGGGCGATGGCGAGGGCTACATCAGCTATTCCGGCGCGGCGTGGGCGTCCGCCGAATCCGAGGAAAACTGCGATATCTGTCTCAAGGTATACGCGGACGAGAACGGCGGCTGATATCGTTTAGAGACTAAATAAGCGGGAGAGAGGCTTTTTACGATGAAAGAAATTATTTTCGCGACGGGCAATGAAGGAAAAATACGAGAGATCCGGCAGATTATGGCGGATCTGGATGTCTCGATCTGCTCCATGAAAGAAGCGGGCATCGAGGTCGATATTGACGAGAATGGCGGCAGCTTTGAGGCAAACGCCCTGATTAAGGCCAGGGTGGTCGCGGCTTGTACGAATCAGATCGTGCTGGCGGATGACTCGGGGCTTGAAATCGACTGGCTCGGCAAAGAGCCGGGCGTTTACTCGGCCCGTTACGGCGGCGAGGACACGCCTTACTCGATCAAGAATCAGATGCTGCTGGACAGGCTTAATGGCGTGCCGGACGAGAAAAGAACCGCCCGCTTCGTGTGCGTGATCGCAGCGGTCCTGCCTGATGGCCGGGAGCTTACGACCCGCGGCGTTATGGAAGGCCGGATCGCGCACGCGGGCGCCGGAAATGGCGGTTTTGGGTATGACCCGATTTTTTATCTGCCGGAATTCGGTTGTACTTCCGCGGAGCTTACCGCGGAGGACAAAAATCGCGTCAGCCACCGGGGTAAGGCGCTTGAAGCCATGAAGAACAGGCTGATCGCTGAAGTATGGGCGTAACAATGATACATGAATATCTTTTTCGGATATAGATGAGGAGGATTCCCATGAAAATACTGATTGTAAGCGACACGCACAGACAGAACAACAATCTCGCGAAGGTACTGGACAAAATAGGCAAGATCGATCTGCTGATCCATCTTGGTGACGCGGAAGGAAGTGAGGACTATATCGCCGCGATTGCGGGCTGCCCGGTGGAAATCCTGGCCGGTAACAGTGACTTTTTCTCTGAGCTTGAGCGTGAGAAACTGATCAACATCGGTAAATATACCGCTTTTATCGCGCATGGGCACACCTATTATGTCTCGCTGGGACCGGACACGATTCGTGAGGAAGCGCTTTCCAGGAACGCGGACATCGTGATGTTCGGGCACACGCATAAGCCGATGATCAGTACGGAAGGCGGCATTGTCACGCTGAATCCGGGCAGCCTTTCCTATCCCAGACAGGAAGGGAAGAAGCCCAGCTATATCATTATGGAGATTGACGATAAAGGAGACGCGACCTACGCGATTCATTATCTCTAGGAAAATTCAAAAAAACGTTGACAACTAAATTACTCTCATATATAATATAACTTGCGTCGCAACGAGATGATGTAAATTACACAATTTTATATAGAACGGGGTGTGGCTCAGCTTGGCTAGAGCGCCTGGTTTGGGACCAGGAGGNCGCAGGTTCGAATCCTGTCACCCCGATGTCAGTTCACAGCGGACTGGCTATAGTACGCGGGTGTAGTTCAATGGTAGAACACTAGCCTTCCAAGCTAGATACGTGGGTTCGATTCCCATCACCCGCTTTTCCTGACAAAGCGCCTTAACAGGTGACAGGAAACGTCAACAACGCGGGCTTGTGTGCTTGTAGCTCAGTTGGATAGAGCAACGGCCTTCTAAGCCGTGGGTCGGGGGTTCGAATCCCTTCAAGCACGTTGTGGTGGGTATAGCACAGCTGGTTAGCGCGTCAGATTGTGGTTCTGAAGGTCCAGGGTTCGAATCCCTGTACCCACCTTTCGCTATTACATGGTACCCCCGTGTAATAGCATATTTCATTTTTAGGGGTATCTATTGGGCTATCGCCAAGCGGTAAGGCACAGGACTTTGACTCCTGCATTCGCTGGTTCGAATCCAGCTAGCCCAGATTTTAATACGTGAAGAAGCTCCAGTCTTTCGGCCATCGCGGCTGTCAGGCGGAGCTTTTTTGTCGAGAAAGTATCACGCGCGGGGCTTTTACGAAGCATCTTTGACCACGGGCGGCTGGTCAAGTCCTTTAAGCGCCTTGCGGAACTCGAAGGAGAACAGCGTTACAGTGAAAGCCACGGCGCACAGATCCGCGATCGGCTCCGCCGTGTAAACGGCCATCACCGGATCCTTCAGAATCCGAGGCAGCAGATAAATCAGGGGAAGCAGCAGGAAAAACTTCCGCGTGACGGCGACCAGAATCGAGGATTTCGCGTTCCCGAGCGAGACAAAGGTCATCTGGCAGGCGACCTGCGCGCCGAAAAGCCCTAGGCCGAGCGCGTAGACGCGAAGCGCCCGGGACGTAAACGCGATCAGCTCGGAATCGCTCGTGAATATTCCGGCGAAAAGGCCCGGGAATAGCGTCAATAAAGCCCACACGAGCATGGAATAGAAGAGGCTGATCTTCAGCAGCAGGAAAAAGGATTCCTTCACCCGCTCCCGGTTCCCCGCGCCGAAATTAAAGCTTGTGATCGGCATGGAGCCCTGACCAAGTCCCTGTAGAGGCAGCAGCGAGAACTGCATAACGCTTGTCAGAATCGTCATCGCGCCGACGGCCACATCCCCGCCGTACCGCAGCAGGGAAGAGTTAAAGCAGACCGTGATCACGCTTTCGCTGGCCTGCATGATGAAAGTCGCGAGCCCCAAAGCTACGCAGGGCAGAATCACGCCCGGCTCAAAGCGGAGGCGCCCGATTCGCAGAATTGTTTTCCGGCCCCGCAGGAACAGCAGCACCCAGACCGCCGAGATGGTCTGACTGACGATCGTGGCGATCGCCGCGCCACGAGCACCCATGTCAAAACCGAAGATCAGGATGGGGTCCAGAATAATATTGCTGACGGCGCCGATCAACACTGTGTACATACCGACGCTCGCGAATCCCTGGGCGGTAATAAAAGCGTTCATGCCCAGCGTCAGCTGAACGCTGATCGTTCCCAGCGCGTAAATGTTCATATAAGCGACCGCGTAGTCAATCGTATTCGCGCTTGCCCCGAAGGCCAGCAGAAGAGGCCGGTCAAACAGGAGCAGCAGAAATGTCAGGACAACGGAAATCAGGATCTGCAGGGAAACACTGTTGTCCAGAATCCGATTCGCCTCGTCGTAATCGCCGCGGCCCATGGCGATCGCCGCCTTCGGCGCCCCGCCGCTCGCTGTCAGAGCGGCGAACGCGGTCACGATCATGATAATCGGCATGCATACGCCAAGCCCGGTAAGCGCGAGCGCCCCGTTCACCGGAATGTGCCCGATATAGATCCGGTCCACGAGATTATAGAGCATATTGATGAGCTGCGCGATGACCGAAGGAATCGCCATTTTCATCAGAAGCTTCCCGATCGGGGCCGTTCCCAAATAGCTGTTATCATTCTCCGGCATCTGAATTCCTCCCCGTCGCGGCTTTCTGTATTCCGTCAAAAAGCTTCTCGTTCAGCCGGTGGTACTGGCGAACTTCCTCCTCGCTCAAACCGGCGAAAAACGCTTCCTGAAACGCCGCCTGCGCCTTCAGAATGTCCGGCAGGACATCGTCCGCGGCCTCGGTCAGAACGAGCCTCGTGAGACGCCGGTCGGCCGGATCAGGAGCCCTGGACAAAAGCCCCTTCCGGACCAGAGAATCGACAGCCACGGACGCGTTCGCTTTCGGCAGGCATCGCTTCTCAATAATATCCCGCGCCGTGTCATTTCCGGGATTATTACGCAGAAAAGCCAGAATATCCAGCTCACATCTCGTTAAACCACGCGCCTCCTTCACCGGGGAAACAAACGAGTCATACAGACGCGACACTTCCCGGAACATCGTGAAAAATTCTTTTGCCTGATTCATGTGGCTCACTCCTGTCTCTATATCAGAATAGTTTATAAATAAACGGTTTATATATGAACTATTATAACTCGGGGCGCGTAAAAGTCAAGCGCCAAATGTTTTTTGATTCTCCGCGCTTTCCTTCGCGGGCTCGTGGCGTTATACTGAATAGTGGTAAGAGATGACTTTTTCAAGGAGGTTTTTATGATGAAAATCGTGGTATTGGACGGATACGCGGCAGACCCCGGCGATATTTCCTGGGATGAAATGAGAAAAATCGGCGAGCTTACGGTTTACGATCGGACGCTTCCCGAAGAGGCCGCTTCGCGGATTGGCGGCGCCGACGCGGCTCTTACGAATAAAGTTCTGATCACGGACGAAATTATGGCGAAATGCCCGAATCTCAAATATATCGGCGTGCTCGCGACCGGTTACAATGTCGTGAACATTCAGGCCGCGGCGGCCCGCGGGATTACCGTAACCAATATTCCCGCCTATAGCACGGACTCCGTCGGACAGCTCACGATGGCGCTTTTGCTGGAAATCTGCCACCATGTCGGGCATCACAGCGTCGAAATCCAAAACGGTCGCTGGGGCAAAAGCCCGGATTTTACCTTTTGGGATTATCCGTTGATCGAGCTGAGCGGCAAGACGCTTGGCGTCATCGGTTTCGGTCACATCGGACAGCGTGTCGCGAAGCTCGCGGAGGCGTTCGGCATGGAAATCCTGGCTTTCGCCAGACATCCGCGCAAGGAGCTGGAAACGGAACACTGCCATTACGCGCCGCTCGAGAAGCTTTTCGCGGAATCCGACGTGATCACTCTTCACTGTCCGCTTTCCAACGAAAACAAAGAGCTGATCAATAAGGAAACGATCTCTATGATGAAGCCCGGCGTGATCATCCTCAACACAGCCCGCGGCGGCCTGATTAACGAACAGGATATGGCGGACGCCCTCGCGGACGGGCGCGTATACGCGTTTGGAGCGGATGTCGTTTCCAGCGAGCCAATGCCGGACAGCAACCCCTTAAGGGGCGCGAAAAACTGCTTCCTGACGCCGCACATCGCCTGGGCGCCTTACGAGGCCAGAGTCCGACTGATGGATATCGCGGTCGGCAACCTGAAAGCGTTCAGCGAGGGAAAAACGCGGAATAAAGTGAATTAGCGGACGTTTGCTCCTTTCACGCTTACTTTGTCCAAACGGGCCCCGTATGTGTCGAGAGAAATCCTGACCCATCCGGGGTCTGTTTTGGAAAAATCCCTTCGCCTATTGACAGAAGACTTTTACATGGGTAAAATACCTATAAAACTAATAGGAATTAAAACACGCGCTAATCCAGGAAGGCGAGGGGACAAAAAATGATCAACAAGGAAAGACTCACGAATTTATTTATTGAGCTCACGGCTATCGACAGCCCGACCTTTGACGAGCGCGCGATGCTCGACAGGCTCTTGGAAAAGTTTCGCGGCTTAGGCATTTTCGCGCGGGAGGACGACCGCGCGTCCGCGATCGGCAGTACCGCTGGAAACCTGTACGCGTATGTCGAGGGCGACGACTCGCTGCCGCCGATTCTTTTGTCCGCCCATATGGACACTGTTGAGCCATCCAAGGGAAAGAAAGCCATACCGCGCCCCGATGGAAAGATCACCTCGGACGGCAGAACCGTCCTTGGCGCGGATGACGTTTCCGGTATTGCGGTCATTCTGGAGACACTGACAGTGCTGAAAGAATCCGGCTTACGGCACCGCCCGATTGAAATACTGTTTGACGCGGCGGAAGAAGCCTACTGCGCGGGTATCAAGAAATTTGACCTTTCGACGATTAAATCCCGAGAAGCTTATATTTTTGATCTGAGCGGACCTGTCGGCCGGGCCGCTTTTCGGGCGCCATCCATACTTTCTTTCCGAATGGAATTTCGCGGCCGAGCGGCGCACGCCGCTTTTTCGTCGGAGAACGGAATTCACGCGATCAAAGCCGCGGCTGACGCTGTCGCGAACATCCATTGCGGCCGCGTCGACGATGTCACCGTCAACGTGGGCACGATTAAAGGCGGCGACGCCGACAATATCGTGCCGGACAACTGTGTCGTGACAGGCGAAGTCCGCGGCTTTTCCGATGAGGCGGCAAGAAAGAGGCTTTCTGAAATCCAGGTAACGGCCCGATATTCCGCTGAAAAATACGGCGCCGAATCTTTTTTTGAGACGAAAACGCTCTGCGTTGCCTACCGTGTCGACAAGGACACGCCGGTCGCCAAGCGCTTCCTGAAGGCCTGCGAGGCAGTGGGTCTTAACGGCGAGCTTGTTTCAACCTATGGCGGAAGCGACAACAATTATCTGGTGAATCACGGAATCCCGGGCCTGGTCGTTGCCGCCGGCATGAACGACTGCCATTCCCGCGCGGAATTCACAAGCGTTTCAGAACTGGAGAGAGCGGCGAACCTGGCCCTGGCCCTTGTTCTCACGGAGGAGGCAGCAAAATCATGAAAAACCCGCTTCGTTATCAAATCTCGGAATATGACTGCGGCCCGACGACACTTCTGAATGCCATCAGCTATCTCTTCGAGCGGGAAGAAATACCACCTGAAATCATTCGTAATATCATGCTGTACAGCCTGGACTGCTACGGCGCTGACGGCGCGTCCGGCAAAAACGGCACCTCCTGCATGGCCATGATGTTCTTATGCAACTGGCTCAAAGGCTTCGGCAAAGCCGGCAAACTCCCGATATCCAGCGAATACCTGACCGGCGGCCGCGTTTACGTCGGCGGTGACGGCGCTATTAGCGACGCCCTTCGCCGAAAAGGCGTCGCTGTAACGCGGTTGTACTATGAAGTCCCGCATTACGCGCTCCTCACCGGCACCCGCGGCAACGACATCCTGATGTTCGACCCATATTACCAGACCGAGCCATTCCCCCAGCGTGACATCCTTGTTACCGAGGACCACCCCTTTGAGTACAACCGTGTCGTACCCGCCGCCTGCTTCAACCAGGAAAACGAATCCCTCTACGCCCTCGGCAAAAAAGACGACCGCGAAGCCGTGCTCCTCTTCAACGATCACACGAAGCTGACCGCGGATAAAACCATCGAGTACTTTATTTAACAAACCGGCCCATCCGTGAAGAAAACGTGCCAGACCCACGGGCCGCGCCCCGAGTTACGGAAACCTGACTCCGCGTCCTGCTTACGCCTGGCGCCATTGTCAATTTGTTTGGCAGCGTCACTTTCTCTTCCCCATTACACAACTATTCTTCACAAATCCTCTGAATCCCTGTTAACCAATCCACATTTTCCAGCGCGCGCCCATCACACCTCCCCATACCGCGGAAACTCCCCAATCGGGTTTAAATAAGCAAGTCACCGCCCGCTGCCAGAAAATCCCGCTAAAACACGCCATTTCGCCGGCTCATATAGTCTAAACCCCAATCAAAACATCGAATCCTAAACAAATACCGCGCCCCAGACCCGCGGGCCGCGCCCCAAGGCGCGGAAACCTGACTTCGCGTCTTGCTAGTGCCCAGCGCCACTGTCATTTTGTCTGGCAGCGCCACTTTCCCTTCCCCATTACACAACTATTCTTCACAAATCCTCTGAATCCCTGTTAACCAATCCACATTTTCCAGCACACGCCCATCACACCTCCCCATACCGCGGAAACTCCCCAATCGGGTTTAAATAAGCAAGTCACCGCCCGCTGCCAGAAAATCCCGCTAAAACACGCTATTTTGCCGGCTCATATAGTCTAAACCCCAATCAAAATATCGAATCCTAAACAAATACCACGCCCCATCGCGCCAGAACGGCTGCCCCCAATCGGGGCAGCTCGTTCCCTCCCATCCCCCCATCGCGCCGGAACGGCTGTCCCCAATGGGACAGCTCGTTCCCCCACCCCCTCACCCCCCTAAAGCGGATTAGTTGGTCCATCTACGGGCTTTCGCTTACGCCGGTACTTGCTTTCCGCGAACGCAGTGAAGCGAAAAGCTTAGTACCGCTGCGTAAGCGGCTAAGCGCGAGCGTGCCCGTAGAAGGACCAACTAATCCGCCCCCTTTACAACATCACATCGATGAAGTAAAATAAGACTATTCAGAGTCCGGTGCCCCCGAGTGGGAATCACAATCCCCATCTGAACGCCGCGCCGCTTAGCGGCCGCGGCCCGCGGGCCTTAAACCCCGACTCCGAACAGTTCCATATCGTAATACCTGGAGGGACAAACAACTATGAACGAACTTTTAATGGGTAATGAGGCAATCGCCGCGGGCGCGCTCGCGGCCGGTGTTTCGCTGGTCGCGGGATACCCGGGCACGCCATCGACGGAAGTGCTTGAGACCGTCGCCAAGAGGAAACCGGATGGCGTGTACGTGGAATGGTCCGTCAACGAGAAGGCGGCGATGGAAGTCGCGGCTGGCGCGGCTTACGCGGGCGCTCGTTCTCTTGTGACAATGAAGCAGGTAGGGCTTAATGTCGCCTCGGACCCGCTGATGTGCGTGAATTATATAGGAATAAAAGGCGGCATGGTCGTTTTTGTGGCCGATGACCCGGGCCCGATCTCGTCGCAGACAGAGCAGGACACGCGGCATTTCGGACAGTACGCGAAGATCCCCGTATTTGACGCCTCCTCACCGGAGGAAGCTTTTGAGATGATACAGGAAGCGTTCGATTTTTCGGAAGAGCATGGGACGCCTGTGATTTTCCGGGCGACGACAAGAGTATGCCATTCCTGCGCTTCAATTGACGTGCCGGTATTTAAATCGCCCGCGCCTGCCGAAGGCTTTGTGAAAGACAGCCGATGGGTCATTTTCCCGAGACTTTCTTTTGAAAGCAAGAAGAGGCTGGAAGCAAGAGAACCGAAGCTCGCGGAGCTTTTTGCCGCGTATAAGCGCAATACCGTAACGGGACACGGGAGAATCGGAATCGCCTGCGGAGGCGTCAGCTACGCGTATGTAATGGAAGCGATCGCCGGAAGAGAAGAAGAATTTACTGTTTTCAAGGTGGCCACACCATATCCGTTTCCGACGAAGCTCGCGGCGGAGTTTTTAGACGGCGTGGAAACATGCCTTGTGATCGAGGAGCTGGACAGCGTCCTTGAGGACGCGCTTACTTATATGAAGGGAAACCTGGAAATCCGGAAGGAAATCAAGGGAAAACGTGACGGAAGCGTCCCTTGCGCAGGCGAGCTGAGCGCGGAGATCGTAGATGGAATTTTAGAGAAGCTGTTCGGAATGCCGAGGAGAATTCAGACACCCGCGTTTGACGACATGCCGTCGATACCGGTAAGACCGCCGGTGCTTTGCGCCGGATGCCCGCACCGCGCGTCTTTTTACGCGGTCAAGAAGGCCATGGCCGGAAAGAAAGCCGTTTTCTGCGGCGATATCGGCTGCTACACGCTTGGCAACGCGGCGCCGCTGGACATGGTCGACACGTGTCTTTGCATGGGCGCCGGGATCACGATCGCCCAGGGACTGAATCACGCGGACAAGGCCAGCGTCAACTTCGCTTTTGTCGGAGACTCGACGTTTTTCGCCTCCGGAATCACGGGAGTCGTGAACGCGGTTTACAATCAGGCGGATATGATTCTGATCGTGCTGGATAACTCGACGACGGCCATGACCGGCCATCAGCCGCACCCCGGAATCGGGCGGACGATGATGGGTGAGGTTTCGGCGGCGGTCAGCATTGAGAACGTGTTAAAAGGAATCGGGCTGGAGTTCGTAAGAACGGTCGATCCGCTTGACTATACGAAATCCGTTGAGGTGATAAAAGAAGCCGCGGCTCTTAAAGGCGTACGGGCCGTGATTTTCAAATCGCCCTGTATCGCCATCGTAAAGAGCGGCGCGCCGCTCGCGGTCGACAGCGCGAAATGTGTCGGATGCGCGAAATGTATCCGGGAGCTCGGCTGCCCGGCGCTCAGCTTTTCCGAAAAGAAGGCGGTTATTGACGAAACACTTTGTAATGGCTGCGGGCTTTGCGCGAAGATCTGCCCGACAGGCTGTATCGGAAGGGAGGAAGCGTAATGAGAAGTTGTCTTTTATGCGGCGTTGGCGGCCAGGGTACCGTCCTCGCCTCCCGGATCATCGCGGCGGCGGCCATGGAACGAGGATTGTTCGCCAGAACGGCGGAGACGATCGGCATGGCGCAAAGAGGCGGCTGTGTCGTAAGCCATGTCCGGATCGGGGAACAGGTTCCATCACCGCTGATTCCGCCCGGCCAGGCCGACGCGCTGCTTGGCTTTGAGCCCGGAGAGACGGTACGCAACCTTAAGTACCTAAAACCGGACGGTGTCGTCATCGTGGGAAACCGCGCGGTACAGCCGGTGACGGCGGCCCTCGCGGGAATGGACTATAACGCGGAGACGATGCTGGACTATCTGAAAAGTCACGTGAAGACGTGTATCGTGCTGGACACGGACGAAATCACAAGAAGCTGCGGGTCGCCGAAAGCGTTGAATGTGGCGCTTGTCGGGGCGATGGCGAGAAGCGGGGTAATGGGGCTTGACGCGAAGGATATCGAAACGGCTGTACGCGCCAGAGTAAAACCGCGTTTTCTGGATATGAACTTGAAAGCGCTTCAATACGGCGCGGACTGTGTCCGCGGCTGAGCAAATAAAAGGCCAAAAGCCGGTCAGGAGAAAAAACATGAAAATGAGTGAGGAAACGCTGGAGGCGATTCGCCGTCAGATGAGACGAGTAAAGAAAGCGGGTGGTTTTTACGCCGAGCGTCTGAAAGACGTGAACGTGGATAAAATCACGTCAAAGGAACAGTTTGAGGAACTGCCCTTTTCCGAGAAAGCGGATTTGAGAAACGCGTATCCGCTGGGTCTCGCGGCGGTACCCGAGGAAAAGATCGTGCGAATCCACTCCTCGAGCGGCACGACCGGCACGCCGGTCATCATTCCTTATACCAAACGTGACGTGGAAGATTGGGCGGAGCTTTTCAAACGCTGCTACGAGATCGCCGGCATCACGAACATGGACCGGATTCAGATCACGCCGGGCTATGGTCTCTGGACGGCTGGCATCGGCTTTCAGCTTGGCGCGGAGAAGCTCGGGGCTATGACGATTCCCATGGGGCCGGGCAATACGGACAAGCAGATCCGTTTCATGGAGGATATGAACACGACGGTGCTGTGCGCGACCTCTTCCTACGCGCTTTTGCTGGCGGAAGAGATCGCGAAGCGCGGTGTGGGAGACAAAATCCATCTGCGCAAAGGCGTAATCGGTTCCGAGCGCTGGGGCGATAAGATGCGCGCGCGCATCGCGAAGGAGCTTGGCGTGGAGCTTTACGATATCTATGGTCTTACGGAAGTCTATGGCCCGGGAATCGCCATCAATTGCGAGTATAACACGGGTATGCATTACTTTGACGATTACCTGTATTTTGAAATCATCGACCCGAAGACAGGACAGACGCTCCCGGATGGGGAGCTGGGCGAGCTGGTCATCACGACGCTGAAGAAAGAGGGCGCGCCGCTGATCCGCTACCGGACGCATGATCTGACGAGAATTATCCCGAACGACGTACCGTGCCCTTGCGGCAGCAAATACCCGCGCATCGACGTGATCCTCGGGCGCACCGACGACATGGTTAAGGTCAAGGGCGTCAATATTTTCCCGGGCCAGATCGATGATATCCTGAAGGAGCTGGAGAGCGCCTCGAGCGAGTATCAGGTGTTCATCGACCACGAGAACGGCAGAGATCGGATGACGGTTTTCGTGGAAACGGCTTTGTCCGAAGAAGAAGAGAAGAAGAACTTCGAGAAAGCCCTGAAGGATCTTTTCAAGGCGCGGATCAACGTCGGAATCGTGCCCAAGGCGGTCGCGATCGGTGATCTTCCGAGGAGCGAGAAAAAATCGACGAGAGTGTTTGATTATCGGTATTAATCCGAGGTTTTGAGGTTGACACGGCTCGAGAAAGTTGATATGCTTGCTTTACGCGGGCATGGCGGAATTGGCAGACGCGCCAGATTTAGGTTCTGGTGGGCAACCGTGCAGGTTCAAGTCCTGTTGCCCGCACTAAGCGATCATGAAAGCCTTGAAGCATATGTGTTTCAAGGCTTTTATCAAATGTTGCCGCGTATCGCGCCAAAAGTATCAGGACGAGTTTAACAAAAGAAAATCGAGCCAAATCAAAAAATAGTTTGGTTTTTGACATGAAATAGGGCGTGACGTATTGCGCTTTGCGGGATTCTATTATATATTATAAACGTACATTTATCAGTACAAGGTAGACGCGTCCAAACCAGCCCGCCCGGACGCGCCTGGACGCGGACACAGGTGGGCTGGGCTCTTACGAGGTTCAACCTGGGCCGGACAAATTGAATATTATAAGAGACAGAGTAGACATAAGCGCGTTAAGTGTCGACGGATGGGAGGTCGCCGTCGGACGAAGGAATCGCGAGATTCCGCGGTGCTGTGTCGCATCCGCTGTCGCTTCCAAAAGAGAATCCTCTTTTGATAGCGACAAACAGAAGGTATTCGTTTCTATTCAAAGGGGGATTTATTATGCGTAAAACAACAAACGCTGAGGCAGGCGCGTCCTGGCTCAGCACAAGAAATGTAGTAATGATGGGGCTTCTTATCGCGATGAATATTGTCCTGACCCGTGTTCTGTCCTTTTCGGCCTGGAACGCGAGAATCGGCTTCGGCTTTGTGCCGATCGTTATCGCGGCTGTTCTTTTCGGGCCCATACCCGCCGGTATCGTGGCGGCGCTGTCGGATATTTTAGGCGCCACGCTTTTTCCGGTAGGACCGTATTTTCCGGGTTTTACCCTGACCGCTTTTCTGATCGCGGTCGTGTACGGCTTGTTCCTTTACAATAAGAAACACACGATGACGAGAATCGCGCTGGCGATCGCGGTCACGCAGCTTTTGTTCAGCTTCGCGCTGAACACGGTCTGGATTTCGATTCTTTACTCGACGCCGATCAAAGCGCTGTTCGCGATTCGAATCACGCAGACGGCGATCCTGATTCCGGTACAAATCGCGGTCGTTTCTGTTATGTTAAAAAGTTACGGGCATTTACTCGCGCGTCGGGCTGTAGCCTGATCCGAGAACTGTTCGTTTAAGATTCCGGCAGAGGAGTTTTCGTGTCATAACCGGTGATCGGTTATGAGGCGAGGCTCCTTTTTTTACGGCCCGTTTGTGGGTAGGACAAGATAGAGGGTGAGGACTTTTGGAGAGTATCAAATCGTACTTTTTCGCTTTTGAGCCGAATCTGCCGGTAAACGGCGGGTTCACGCTTTTCGGGACGATTCATCTGTCTATTCTGGCCGCGTGCGCCGTTTGCTGCCTGGTTTATTTCCGGCGATTTTCGCGGAAAGAAAGAAGCGTCCAGGAGACAAAAGCGCGGCGGCTGGCGGTTTCTATGGTGGCGCTTGAGGCGCTCCGGTTGCTTTTTCTGGCGTTGATCAGGAGCCTCAGCGTGTATGAGCTGCCGCTTCACCTGTGTGGCATAGCGGGTTTTTTATGCCTTCTTCACGCCTTTACCGGCAAGGACTGGATCGGGCAGACATTATATGTCCTGTGTCTTCCGGGGACGATGATGGCGCTTGTTTTTCCCGACTGGACGCAATATCCGGCCTTTGGTTTTATCAGCCTTCAGTCGTTTGTTTTTCACAGTCTGATCGTGTTGTACTGCGCGTGCCAGCTGAAACACGGGGCAATTAAGCCGCGGCTTTCCCACATTTGGAAGCCGGCGCTGTTCCTGTGCGTGACATTGCCGCTTATTTACTTATTCAATATTGCTTTTGGCACGAATTACTTTTTCATCAACGAGCCGTCGAAAGGCTCGCCTCTGTCCTGGATGGCGGGGTATCTGGGCGTTCCCGGTTATGATCTCGGGTACGCGGCGATGGCGGCGGTCGTGGTTCTGGCGATGTATGGCGCCTCGGCGCTGTTTAATAGAAAGAAAGGGTGGCGTTAATGAGTATTTTAAATCAATATGAGCCGAAGAACGTTTGGAAATATTTCGAGGAAATCTGCGCGATTCCTCATGGTTCGGGGCATTTGGAACAAATCGGGGATTACCTGATAAACTTCGCGAAGGAGCAGGGCCTTGAGTGGTCCCGTGACGCGATGGGGAACGTGATCATCATAAAAGAGGCCTCTGCCGGTTACGAGGACGTCGAGCCTCTTATTCTGCAGGGCCATATGGATATGGTGTGCGAGAAAACACCGGAAAGCGATATTGATTTCCGGACGGATGGCCTGAAACTTCAGGTGGCCGACGGCTTCGTGACCGCGGACGGCACGACGCTTGGCGCGGACGATGGAATCGCGGTCGCGTACGGGCTCGCTTTTTTGTCAGATTCCGAACTGCCTCATCCAAGGCTTGAGGTGGTCCTGACCGTGGATGAGGAGATCGGGCTTCTCGGGGCCGCGGGAATCGATCTTTCGGCGCTTAAAGGGAAGAAACTGATCAATCTGGATTCCGAGGAAGAGGGCGTTTTCCTTTCGGGCTGCGCGGGCGGCCTGACACTGGAAGCGGCTGTCCCGCTTTCAGAAGAGGAAGTGGAAGGAACCGCTCTGACACTTGATTTCGGCGGCTTTAAGGGCGGTCATTCCGGCAACGACATCGACAAGGGACGCGCGAACTCGAATCAGATCGCGGCCCGTGTTCTCTACGGAATTTCGAAGAACAGGGATTTCGCGGTCTCGGCGTTTTCAGGCGGCACAAAAGACAACGCGATTCCGAGACAGACCATTGTCCGCGTGATCGCGCCAAACGGGAGCGAAGAGGCTTTTGAGGAAGATTTAAGGAAGCTGGAGAAGGAAATTCAGGCGGAATACGCCTCGAAAGATCCAGATATCCGAATTATAATTAAAAAAGAAAGAAACGCGCGCGAAAACGCGCTGACAAAAGAATCGGCGTCAAGACTTTATAATGTTCTGATGAATGTGCCCTGTGGAATTCAGGCGATGAGCGGCGAGGTCGCGGGACTGGTGGAGACCTCTCTCAGCCTGGGCGTGGCCTTCATAGAGAAGGAAGCGCTTACGCTTCGCTTCTCGGTAAGAAGCTCCCGGGAAAGCGCCAAACGATATCTGCGGGATCGGACGATTCTTTTCCTCGAAAGAGAAGGCGGGATCTGTACGGTCAATGGAGACTATCCCGGATGGACATATCAGAAAGAATCGCCTCTTCGGGACAGTCTGGCCGAGAGCTATGAGAGATTGTTCGGGAGTAAACCCCGAATGGAAGCGATTCACGCCGGTGTTGAGTGCGGAATCCTGCTGGAGAAGCTTAGAGGCGCGGATTGCGTCTCGCTTGGGCCACAGATGTACGAGATCCACACGACCGGAGAGAGACTCAATATCGCTTCTGTTGAGCGATACTATCGTCTTCTCCGCGACGTGATCATGAAGAAATAGGTCAGCGCTTCTTCTTGCGCGCCGGCGATTTATCATCGGACTCCGCGGGCGGGACGATGTAATTCTGGCGGTATTTGCGGGGCGGCATGCCGACATTCTTTGTAAACTGAAGATTGAAATAGCTTTGCGTTTCGTAGCCGACCATCTCCGCGATCTTCGTGATCGGGTAATCGGTCGTGATCAGAAGCGTCTGCGCCTCGCCTACGCGGCGCCGCAGGAGGTATTGACCGGGTGAGTAGCCGCTCATCTCCTTGAATACGTGAGAGAGGTAGTAGGGACTCATATTGAGCGCCTTGCCCATCTGCTCCAGGGTGGTCGGCTCCATGTAATGCTGGTCAATGTAATTCTTGATCCGGCGCCCGAGAATATGCGGCTCTTCTTCCTGCTCAGCAGGTTCCGTGTTCCCCCGGGTAATCGGCAGAACCCGGGCGATGAGCGCCTGGGCCAGGTAATTGCTGAAGCTTTCCGAGGCAGGCTGCCCGGTTGAAAGCGAGCGGAACATCATCTCGCAGATCGCGCGGATGTCGCCGAAGCTGTCGCCGGTCGGGAATATAGGCCGCGCGCTGTCGGAAATCAGGGCGTTCTCCCGGAATCCGGGAAGTTTCACGCCGCCGATCGCGACGCAGTAGCTGCCGACCTCAATATCGGGACCGGATATTTCGTCGTGCACGATGCCGGAATTATAGATGATCAGGTCACCTTCCTGGATGAACTGCTTGGTGTCGTTGATCAAGTACTCGCTGCTGCCGCTGCAGATCAGGACGATTTCGATATAGTCCTTGTGGGCGTGCATGACACGCGGATGCAGACTCTTCGCGGGGTTGATCGCGCTTACGTACAAAAGCTTCGGCATATTGTCATTTCCGAACATAGGATGGAAATCTTTCTTTACGAAGCATTGAATATTAAGAGGTTTCTCGGGCTGACTCATTACGGTTCCTCCTTCACGGATGACGCGTGTTATTAATATCATTATAACAGAAATTCAATTCATTGACAAAATACCTGAAATATGATAAAAGGTAATCACTTAGGAGATACGCTTATGGATATGGAACGACAGAATCAAATGCCGCTTTACGCGGCGCTTGAGAAATTCCGGAAGCAGAGGGTGGTGCCCTTTGATGTTCCTGGACATAAACGCGGCAGAGGAAATCCCGAGTTGGTCAGCTTTCTGGGAGAGCGCTGTGTCAACATCGACGTGAATTCCATGAAGTCGCTGGATAATCTGTGCCACCCGATTTCCGTGATTAAAGAGGCGGAGGAACTCGCGGCTGACGCGTTCGGCGCGGCGCGGGCTTTTTTCATGGTGGGCGGAACGACTTCCTCTGTGCAGAGCATGATTCTTTCTGTCTGCAAGGCGGGAGAGAAAATCATCCTGCCCCGCAACGTGCACAAGAGCGCGATCAACGCGCTGATTCTTTGCGGCGCCACGCCGGTCTATATCGACCCGAAGGTCGATAAGAAGCTGGGGATTCCACTCGGTATGGAAGTGGAGGATGTGCGCGAGGCGATTGAGGAGAACCCGGACGCCAAGGCGATTTTTATTAACAATCCTTCTTATTACGGTATCTGCTCCGATATGAAAGAATTGGTCCGTCTGGCCAGGGAGAAGGAGATGCTCGTTCTGGTGGACGAGGCGCATGGGACACATCTCTCTTTTAATAAGGATCTGCCGATTTCGGCGATGGAAGCGGGCGCGGACATGGCTTCGGTTTCCATGCACAAATCGGGCGGAAGTCTCACGCAGAGCTCTCTTTTGCTGCTTGGGCCCAGGGTCAACGGGCAGTACGTGGATCAGATCGTGAATCTGACACAGACAACGAGCGCCTCGTATCTTTTGATGGCGAGTCTCGATATTTCCCGTAGAAATCTGGCGCTTCGCGGCGAGCAGTCTTTCGCGAAGGTGGCAGAGATGTCGGAGTACGCGAGAGGCGAGATCAATTCGATCGGCGGCTATTACGCTTATGGCTCCGAGCTGATCAACGGGGACAGTGTCTATGATTTTGACGTGACGAAACTCGCGGTTTACACAAGAGATATGGGCCTTACGGGAATCGAGGTCTATGATCTTTTAAGGGATGAGTATGACATACAGCTGGAATTCGGAGATTTGAGCAACACGCTCGCGTACATTTCCATCGGAGACCGGATTCAGGATATCGAGCGGCTCGTGGGGGCGCTCGCGGACATCAAGCGGCTTTACTCAAGGCCGAAGCGGGATGTTTTCATCGCGGAGTATATTTCCCCGATCGTTGCCGCGACGCCGCAGCAGGCTTTTTACGCGGAGAAGGAATCACTCCCGGTCGCGGAGACGGCGGGACGGATCTGCGGCGAGTCTGTCATGTGCTACCCGCCCGGCATACCGATTCTTTCGCCGGGAGAGATCATAACGGATGAAATTATCGATTATATTTCGTTCGCGAAATCCAAGGGCTGTTCCATGCAGGGACCGGTCAGCCCGGATATCACGGAATTGAACGTGCTGAAGCAGGGAAGGGGGCGTCAGGGTGGACTTTTGGTTTAGTGAGATGCATACGGACAACGTGAAGATGTCCATACGGATCGAGAAACAGCTTTTTTCGGCGCAGAGCGATTTTCAGCGGATCGACGTGTTCGACTCGCCGGAATTCGGGCGCTTTCTGACCTCGAACGGCAGCGTGATTTTTTCCGAGAAAGATGAGTTTGTGTACGATGAAATGATCGCGCACGTGCCGATGGCGGTGCATCCTTCCGTCAGCAAGGTACTGGTAATCGGCGGCGGTGACGGTGGCGTCGCCCGCGAGCTTTCGCGTTATGACGAGATTGAGGTCATTGATGTAGTGGAGCCGGATAAGATGTTCGTGGATGTCTGCCGCAAGTATTTTCCGGACAACGCGGTCGGGCTGGACGATGACCGCGTCACGATCTATAATCGGGACGGGCTGCGTTTTCTGCGCTCTAAACAGGACGAGTACGACCTGATCATCAATGACAGTACCGATCCTCTCGGACATACGGCGGGGCTTTTTACCAAGGAATTTTACGGTAACTGCTATCACGCGCTGCGCAAGGACGGCATCATGGTCTACCAGCATGGAAGCCCGTTTTTTGACGAGGATGAGGAGACATGCCGGGCGATGCACCGCAAGGCCTACCGCAGTTTTCCGATCAGCCGCGTCTACCAGGCGCATATTCCGACCTGCCCGGCCGGATATTGGCTTTTCGGGTTCGCTTCCAAGAAATACCATCCGCTTCGGGATATCAACGCGGAGAAATGGAACGAGCGGCATATAAAAACATGGTATTACACGACGAATCTGCATCTGGGCGCGTTCATGCTGCCGAAATACGTGGAAGACCTTCTGGTAGAGGAGGAGAACGGCAGGCGCGACCCGATCGACCGCGTTGATCTGGATTAGGAACATGGCGGAACAGCTTATAAATAGAAAGAAGAGGAATGGAAAATGAGCAGAGTATTGATTATCGGATGCGGAGGCGTCGCTTCTGTCGCCATCCAGAAATGCTGTCAGAACAGCGAGGTTTTTACGGAAATCTGTATCGCGAGCCGGACGAAGTCCAAGTGCGACGCGGTGAAGGAGAAGCTCGCGGGTAAGACGACAACTGTCATCACGACGGCCAAAGTCGACGCGGACGATGTCGAAGCTTTGAAAGAGTTGATCCATTCCTATAAACCGGACGCGGTCCTGAATCTGGCGCTGCCGTATCAGGATCTGGCGATCATGGACGCCTGCCTTGCCTGCAAGGTCGATTACATCGACACGGCGAATTATGAGCCGGAGAACACAGACGATCCCAAGTGGCGGGCGATTTACGAGAAACGCTGCGAGGAAGCCGGTTTTACGGCCTATTTTGACTACAGCTGGCAGTGGGCGTACCGGAAACGTTTCGAGGACGCGGGTGTCACGGCGCTTCTTGGCACCGGCTTCGATCCCGGTGTTACGAGCGTGTTTACCGCGTACGCGAAGAAGCATTATTTCGACCGAATCGACACGATTGATATTCTGGACTGCAACGGAGGAGATCATGGTTATCCCTTCGCGACGAATTTCAATCCCGAGATCAACCTGCGCGAGGTATCGGCGAACGGAAGCTATTGGGAGGACGGACACTGGGTCGAGACGAAGCCGATGGAAATCAAACGCGAGTATAACTTCCCTCAGGTAGGCGAGAAGGATATGTATCTGCTTCACCACGAAGAGATCGAGTCTCTCGCGGCGAATTACCCGGAGGTGAAGAGAATCCGTTTCTTCATGACGTTCGGGCAGAGTTATCTGACGCACATGAAATGCCTGGAGAATGTCGGCATGCTTTCGACAAGCCCCGTTAAGTTTGAGGGACATGAGATCGTGCCGATCCAGTTTCTGAAAGCGCTGCTTCCCGACCCCGCGTCTCTGGGGCCGCGCACGGTTGGTAAGACGAACATCGGCTGTATTTTCCATGGCGTAAAGGATGGTCAGGAGAGAACCGTTTACATTTACAATGTCTGTGACCATCAGGAGTGCTACAAGGAGCTTGGCTCGCAGGCGGTCAGCTACACGACAGGCGTGCCGGCGATGATCGGGACCGCGCTTGTGGTAAGCGGCGTCTGGAAAGCGAAGGGCGTTCATAACGTAGAGGAGTTCGACCCGGATCCGTACATGGAAATGCTGAATCAGTACGGCCTTCCCTGGGTAGTCGACGAGAACCCCGGGACCGTGGACTGATATGGGAATCGAGGAATTGAGAACGCCGGTCTATGTGGTAGACGAGGCGAAGATCCGGGAGAACCTGGAAATCCTTAAGGAAGTCCGGGAACGCGCGGGCTGTCGGATTCTGCTGGCGCAGAAGGCTTTTTCGATGTTCCGTCTTTATCCGCTTATCGGGCGTTATCTGGATGGCGCCGAGGCCAGCGGTTTGTACGAGGCGAGACTTGGCGCTGAGGAGATGGGGCTTGAGAATCACGTGTTCTGCCCCGCGTTCACCGGCGAGGAGATGGAAGAGCTTGTCCGAATCTGCGATCATATTTCTTTTAACTCGATCGCGCAGCTGGAGAAGCACCGCCCTGTCTGGGAGCGAAGCGGCGTTTCCGTCGGTCTGCGGGTCAACCCGGAATTCTCGACACAGGAGGGGCACGCGATTTACGATCCCTGCGCGCCCGGCTCAAGACTCGGAGTTACAAGAGCGAATTTCCCGGAAAAGCTTCCCGAGGGCGTAGAGGGTCTGCATTTCCACACGCTTTGCGAGCAGGACGCCTTACCGCTCGTTCAGACGTTTGACGCGTTCGAGCGAAGCTTCGGCGCGTTTTTGCCGGACTGTAAATGGCTGAATCTCGGCGGCGGGCATCACATCACGCGGCCGGGCTATGATCGGGAGACGCTGATCCGCCTCATTACGCGAATCAAAAATAAATACAAACTGGAAGTCTATCTGGAACCGGGTGAGGCAATCGCGCTGAACGCCGGGTATCTGGTGACGACGGTGATGGATATTATCCATAACGAGCGGGATATTCTGATTCTTGACGCTTCCGCGGCCTGTCATATGCCGGATGTGCTGGAAATGCCGTACCGACCGCCGCTGATCGGAGCGGGAGAGCCGGGCGCGAAGGCGTTTACCTGTCGGCTCGCCTCAAGGACTTGTCTCGCGGGAGACGTAATCGGAGATTACAGCTTTGACCGCGAGCCTGAAATCGGTGATCGCCTTGTTTTCGGCGATATGGCGATTTATTCCATGGTGAAGAACAATACGTTCAATGGAATGGCGCTGCCGGACATCGTGTTGAAACGGGAGGACGGGACTTACGAGCTTGTCCGGCGTTTCGGCTACGAGGATTTTAAAAGGAGACTTTCATGATCGAGTACTTACATTCCCTTCCGAAGGAGGACGGTTTCCAGATGCCGGCGGAGTTCGGCCCCCGCGCGGCGACGATTCTGATCTGGCCGACGCGGCCGGGAAGCTGGGGCAAGGATCCATCGGAAGCGGAGTACGCGTTTACCCGGGTGATTCGGGAGCTTTCCGCGGAGGAGAAGGTCTACGTTCTGGCGGATGGCGAAGGCCTCGCGAGGGCGCGCGGGAAAGTCGGGGATCGCGCGGAGATTCTGGAAATTCCGACGAATGACGCCTGGGCCCGGGATGTGGGTCCGACCTTCGTGACGGACGGGAAACGCGTCCGGGGGGTCAATTGGCGTTTCAACGCCTGGGGCGGCGATTACGACGGGCTCTACGCGGACTGGGCGCTGGATGATCAGGCGGCGGGACGCGTTCTGGAAAAGCTTGGTTACGCGGGCTACGACGCCGGCGATTTTGTTCTGGAGGGCGGCTCGGTCCATGCGGACGGAGAAGGCACCCTTCTGGTGACGGAAGCGTGTCTCTTAAGCCCGGGACGCAACCCCGGACTTAGCCGCGGGCAGATCGCGGAGAAGCTTAAAGATTATCTGGGCGTTCGGAAGATTCTCTGGCTTCCGCGGGGCATTTACGGAGACGAAACCAATGAGCACGTCGACAACATGTGCGCGTTTACGAAGCCGGGCGAGGTTCTGCTTGCCTGGACAGACAACGAAAATGATCCTCAGTACGCGCTTTCCCGGGAAACACTCGCGTATCTGGAGAAGGAGCGTGACGCGGCCGGGCGTAAGCTTAAGATCACGAAGCTGCCGATTCCGGATTACCCGATCCTTCTGACGGAAGAAGACGTCGAAGGTTACGCGTTCGAGCCCGGCGAGGACACGCGGGAAGCGGGCGAGCGCATGGCGGTCAGCTACGTGAATTTTTATTTCGGAAAAAAGACGATACTGGCGCCGGTTTTTGGCGGAGTGAACGAAAAGAGCGATCAGCGGGCGCTTTCCATTCTGCGAAAAGCCTGCCCGGACAGAAAAGTGATCGGCGTTCCGGCCATGGCGATTTTAAAAGGCGGCGGGAACATTCATTGTGTTACCCAGCAGATACCGGAAGGAGCGAGGGCATGAGCTTAACAAAAGTCGCGGCGGTTCAGGCGAATTTTACCGGAAGCAGAGAAGAGAATATCGCGAGGGCGGAAAAGCTCGCGCGAGAGGCGGCGGAAGAAGGCGCGAAAATCATTCTTTTGCCGGAGCTTTTCGAACGGGAATATTTTTGTCAGCAGAGAAATTATGACTTTTACGATTACGCGGAGCCTCTTTCCGAGAATATGGCGGTTGCCCGATTCCGGGAAATCGCCCGCGAGACCGGAGCGGTCATTCCGGTTTCCTTCTATGAGAGAGACGGGAATGAGCTTTATAACTCGGTGGCCGTCATCGACGCGGATGGGAGTGTCCTCGGCGTTTACCGTAAGACGCATATACCGGACGATCATTATTACCAGGAGAAATTTTATTTTTCGCCCGGGAACACAGGATTTAAGGTTTGGGATACAAAATGTGGTAAAATAGGAATAGGAATCTGCTGGGATCAGTGGTTCCCGGAGACGGCGAGGTGCCTGGCGCTTAAAGGCGCCGATATCCTGCTTTTCCCGACGGCGATCGGAAGCGAGCCAATCCTCGGCTGTGACAGCGCGGGCCACTGGCGGCGCGTGATGCAGGGACACGCGGGAGCGAATGTGATCCCGGTCCTCGCGGCGAACCGTTACGGCGAGGAGAAAGTGCTTCCCGGCCCGGAAAACGGCGGGCAGAGCTCTTCGCTTACTTTTTACGGCTCAAGTTTTATCGCCGACGAGACAGGAGAAATTATGAAAGAAGCGGCGCGGACAGGCGACACGGTCCTGACGGCTGAATTCGACTTTGAGAAAATACGGCGGGAGCGTCTCGAATGGGGCATTTTCCGGGACAGAAGGCCCGGATGTTACGGAGCGATTACAGGCGACAAATAAGCCGCGGAATGAAAGGGGGGGACGCCGCGTGTGGATAGAGGATCTGAGACTGGATAACGACAAGCAGGAACTGACAAAGCATGGAACGCCGATTTTCCCGATCGGTTTTTACCATCTGGATTTGGAAGACTATGTCGAGAAAGGCTCGCCCTGGCACTGGCATCATCAGATTGAGCTGAACCTGATCATAGACGGCTGTGACGAGGTGCGTCTGAACAGCGGGACGTTAACGCTTCACAAGGGTGAGGGAATTTTTATCAACTCCGGCATCCTTCACTCACAGACTGTGCGGGACGTGGGAAACGGGCACTGTGAGATGCTCGCGATCGTGTTCGATCCCTCTTTGATTTACGGTGAGCCGGGCAGCATTCTGGACAAGAAGTTCGTCGAGCCGCTTCTGAACACGCCATGGCTTGACTGCGTGACGCTGTCGCCCGAGGAGAAATGGAGTCTGAAGGCGCTGGGCGAGATCCGCAAAGCGTTTTATTTTTATGAGGAGAAAAGCTTTGGCTATGAGCTTTTGATCCGCAACAGCATGTCGGAGCTCTGGTATATGCTCGTGACATCTCTGCAGGAAGAACTGATCAGCCCCGAGCGCGAGGTCAAGGATGAAAGCCGGGTCAAGGATATGATCACGTTTATCCAGACACATTACATGGAGCCTATCTCGCTCGAGGATGTCGCCGCCGCCGGCAATATAAGTGAAAGAGAGTGCAACCGTACTTTCCAGGAACAGCTGAAAACAAGCCCTTTTACTTACTTGAATAATTACCGGATACGACGCGCGTCCTATCTGCTGGCGGAGACGGACCAATCCGTGCTCGATATCGCTCTCGCGGTCGGCTTCAACGCGTCCAGCTATTTTGGGCAGCTTTTCCGCAAAGGCACCGGCATGACACCGCGGGAATTCAGGGAGAATTCAAAGTCGGGGCAGTCGGGACAGCAGGATTTTCAAAAAACGGGAAATAGAAAGGAGGACCTTATCCGAAAGAACGAGAACCCGTGACACGCGGAAACTATGACTTTTCCGATGTTACAGAACAAATGGAATTTTTTTAAATATGTCAAGAAGTTGAAAGAAAAAGACCGCCTTTCCTGTTAGAATTTAAGATGTTAAAGAGATCAACACACTTTTGACGTGACCGTCAAATGGTCGGAAAGGATGAAAGAGATGCTAGATAAAGAGAAGGTTCATATTGGCATAGCGCCAATCGCCTGGACAGAAGATGATATGCCTGAGATGGGAGCCGGGAACAGTTTCCTGCAGACATTGAGCGAAATCAGCCTGTCCGGATACACGGGAACGGAGATCGGCTGCCAGTATCCCCGGAATCCGGCGATACTGAACGAGGAATTCAAGCGCCGCGGACTTTCCGCGATCACAGCCTGGATCAGCACGTACCTGAACGAGCAGCCAATGTGGTGGAACGAGAGAGCTTTTGTGGATCATATGAATTTCCTCAAAGCGATCGGAGCGGAGCTCATCAATGTATCGGATCAGAGCTTTTCAATTCAGCATCAGTGGAATACGCCTCTTGTTAACAAGAAAGTTTTGAACGACGATGAGTGGGATGTCCTCACGAAGGGCCTTGATCATCTTGGCCGTATCGCTTCGGACAATGGCATGAAGATCGTGTATCATCATCATATGACGACCACGGTTCAGAAGACCGGCGAGATCGATCGTCTGATGGAAATGACCGATCCGAAGTATGTCAGTCTGATTTACGACACAGGGCATCTGACATTTTCCGGTGAGGATCCGATCGAGATTCTGAAAAAGCATGGAAGCCGTATCGCGCATGTGCATCTGAAAAACGTACGCAAGGCGGCGATGGAAAAATGCTACGCGGAGAATAAGAGCTTTCTGCGCTCGATTCCGGAAGGAGTTTTCACGGTTCCCGGTGACCCCGAGGGCTGCGTGGATTTCCCGGAAGTGTTCCGTCTCCTTGACGAAATGAACTACACAGGTTGGCTTGTGGTGGAAGCCGAACAGGATCCGGACATCGCGAATCCTCTGGATTACGCGAGAATGGCAAGAGCGTATGTAAAAGAGCGTACAGGTCTGTAGAAACGGAATTATTAAACAAACACATAGGAGGGACATATCAATGAAAAAATTGAAAATGGGTATTATCGGTGTAGGTCGTCTTGGTTATGAGCACGCTTGCAATATCGCGAACCGCGTGCCGGGAACAGAGCTCGTCGCGATTTGCGACGGCAATCTCGCGAGAGCGAAGGAAGTCGCGGAAGAGTTAGGCGTTTCCAATGTTTACTCGGATCCGAAAGAAATGTGCGCGAATCCGGAAGTAGAGGCTGTCGCGATCGTCACGAATACCGCTTCTCATGTTGAGATGATCAAAATCGCCATGGACGCCGGCAAGCATGTGTTCTGCGAGAAACCGCTCGCGGAAACCGTTGAGAAATGTAAAGAGGCCGAGAAGATCGTGGAGTCTCATCCGGAGCTGATCTTTATGCTTGGTTTCATGCGCCGCTTCGACAATTCTTATCAGATCGCGAAGAAGAAAATGGAGAACGGCGATATCGGCGACGTGATCCTCGTTCGCTGCTATTCACAGGATCCTGTTTCCATCATCAAGGGCACGCTGGAGTACGCGCCTCGTTCCGGCGGCCAGTTCATAGATATGTCTATTCATGATATCGACCTGATCCGCTGGCTGACAGGCTCCGAGCCGAAGAAGCTCTGGGCAATCGGCGGCTGCTATGAGTTTAAACAATACAAGGATTGGGATGACGGCGACAACGTATCCTGCCTGCTTCAGTGTGAGAACGACGCGATGGCGTTCTTCTTCGCCGGCCGCGCGGCTGCTCACGGCTCACATGTTGAGACCGAAATCGTCGGCACAAAAGGCACTTTAAGAATCGCTTCCGTTCCCACGAACTCACTTGTGGAGGTTATGAGTGAGCATGGAGTATGCCGTGAGTGCTACCAGGACTTCATCACCCGCTGGCATGACGCTTATGTTACAGAGCTCGAGTACTTCTGTGACCATGTAGCGAAGAACGAAAAAGCGTATCCCTGCGTATACGATGGCACGAAGTCGACCGACATCGCGTTCCTCTGCAAGGAATCCTTCCTGTCCGGAAACATGCTTTCGCTTAATAAATAGTAATAGAATCGGCAAGTAATGACCGCCGCTTTGTAATCTATGATCAGGTTATAAGGCGGCGGTTTTTCTATTTACAAGAAAGACCCTGCTTTTTTTCTTGCTTCCGACGCTTGCGTGAACCATATAAAAAGTTTGAACGCACGCAAAATTAGTTGAAGCACGCAAAAATAGGTGAAATAGGATGGTCAGTTTTTGTCAATTTGCCCGAAGCAACAAGGAATAGTTCACAACTAATCCACAATTATATTAGCATAATTGACCAAAACGTTTAACTTTCTTGCTTTTTGTATTGTAATTCTTGCCTGTTATATTTATAATCTAATCATAAACCAAGTGAAAAGAACAGAAACAAAGCCGTGGATGCACGCGCTAGATTGAACGCGGCGGATAACTTTTCAATCCCAACAAAATGACGGCAACAGGCCGACATACAAAATCTCATTTATACAATTTTAACATTCATATTTTCGATTCGATTTAATTCCCTCTATAATTTATACAAAAACGGGGAAAGAGTTGAGCATCGTGCACGAGTACGTAACAAATAGGGCAAGAGTACAAATCGCACGCGGCAATCGATGTCGGATACCGGAATCAGGAACCGGTATTTGAACATAAATTCCATTCTACTAAGGAGGAGAAATTATGAAGAAAAGGTTTTTGGCAACATTACTCGTTGGCGCTATGGCTCTGACCATGGTAGCAGGATGCGGAAGCTCAAGCAGCTCCACATCATCGGATTCGAGCTCAAGCAGCTCCAGCTCATCAAGCGGCAAGATCACACTTTGCATCGCTCAGCGTGATGAATTCCTTTCCACTCTTGAGGAAGGTGTTAAGAACAACTGCCCGACCGGTTACACAGTTGACACGCAGGACGCTCAGGGTGACGCGGCGAAGCAGCTGCAGCAGGTAGAGACAGCTAAGAACGGCGGAGCGAAAGCAATCATCGTTAACATCTGTGATGTTGAGACCGCGGCTCAGATCAAAGAAGCTGCCGGCACAACGCCGCTGGTATTCGTTAACCGTCTTCCGTCCGACAGCTCAGTTTTTGACGCTACATGCGCTGTTTGTACATCGGATGAGAACACATCCGGTAAGTTCCAGGGCGATTTCCTTGCTGACTACTTCAAGGCAAAAGGTCAGACAACCGTTAAATACGTTATGCTGAATGGTATCCTTGGACAGGATTCCACAACGAAGAGATCCGCTGGCGTTATCGCTGAGATGAAGGCTAAGGGCCTGGATCCTCAGGAAGCTACTTCACCGCTTGCTTGCGAGTATGACCGCGCGAAAGCAATCGATAAGTTCTCACCGCTGATCGGCACAGTTGAGTATGACTGCATCATCTCCAACAACGACGCTATGGCTCTTGGCGCGATCGAAGCTCTTACAAGCAAGGGTATCGATCCGGGCGAGAAACCGATCGTTGGTATCGACGCTACAGCTGATGGCCGTCAGGCAATCAAAGATGGCAAGCTCGCTATGTCCGTATTCCAGGATCCCGTTGGACAGGGCAAGGGCGCGATCACAGTCGCTATGAACATCATCAATGGTAAAGACATCGCTACAGACACAGGCTTCTCCAAGGACGATACAGGACACATCGTATGGGTTCCGTTCGAGGCTGTTACGAAAGACAATGTAGCAAGCTATGACAATCGTTAGTTTTTGACTTCATCAGTAAATTCACAGAATCTATAAGCGCCCGGCGCTTATCAGATAGAAACACGGAGATGTCCCGAGGCTTTGGCCTTTGGGACATCTCTTAAAGAAGAAACCGAAACAAGCAAGCAGAGAAAAGGGGTGGAGGTCTGGTGAACGACGAATACATCCTCGAGATGCAGGATATCGTGAAGGAATTCCCAGGTGTTAAAGCGCTAAAAGGCGTCCAGTTAAAGGTACGTCCGGGCAAGGTGCACACACTGATGGGAGAGAATGGTGCCGGTAAATCGACACTGATGAAATGCCTGATCGGCATTTACACACCGACAAGCGGCAAGGTTATCTACCAGGGCAAGGAAGTACATTATAAGACCACGCTGGAAGCTATGAACGATGGTATCTCCATGATCCATCAGGAGCTGTCTCCGGTAATGGAACGTTCCGTGGTCGATAACGTATGGATGGGACGCGAGCCGCGCAAAGGAATCGTATGCGATCAGAGAAAGATGCGCAAGGACACAGTTGATCTTTTGAAGAGACTGGATCTGGATATCAACCCGGATCTGAAGATGAAGGAATTGACAGTCGCGCAGATGCAGATGGTCGAAATCGCTAAAGCGGTTTCTTTCAACTCAAAGATTGTTATCATGGATGAGCCGACATCCTCGCTGACCGATAACGAGGTTGAGCAGCTTTTCAAAATTATCGCGGACTTAAAGGCGAAAAACGTCGCTATTATTTATATTTCTCATAAGATGGAAGAGATTTTCCGTATCAGTGATGATATCACGGTATATCGAGATGGCGAGTACATTGCTTCCGATAAAGCGGAGAACCTCGATGTTAACAAAGTTATCAAATTAATGGTTGGTCGTGAGATGACCTCCATGTTCCCGAAGGTTGAATGCCCGATCGGCGAGACAGTCCTGAAGGTCGAGCATCTGCAGAGCGGACGCGCGGTCAAGGACGTTTCCTTCGAGCTCCACAAAGGTGAGATCCTCGGATTCGCCGGACTGGTCGGAGCCGGACGTACAGAGACCTGCGAGACGATTTACGGCATGCGCCCCAGAACGGGTGGCAAGGTATGGCTCAAGGGTAAGGAAGTTCATTTCCACAACCCTTCACAGGCAATTGAGCATGGCCTCGCGCTTCTGACAGAGGACCGCCGCGGCAATGGTATTGTCGGACTTCTGAGTGTTGAGGAGAACACCGTTCTCGCGAACCTCAGAAAATACGGATTCCCTCTGAACCAGAAGAAGATGCATGACGACGCGGCGGAGTTCGTGAAGAAGCTCAACACGAAGACGCCTTCTCTTAAAACACCGATTATGAACCTGTCAGGTGGTAATCAGCAGAAAGTACTGGTTGGACGCTGGCTTTTGACAGACCCGGATGTTCTGGTTGTCGATGAGCCTACGCGTGGTATTGATGTCGGCGCTAAAGCCGAGATCCATTCCCTGATCAGCCAGCTTGCCGCTGAAGGCAAGGCCATTATCCTGATCTCCTCCGAAATGCCGGAGGTAATGGGTATGTCCGATCGTATCCTCGTTATGCATGAGGGACTTATGACCGGAATCATTGACCGCAAAGACGCCACCAGTGAGCTCGTTATGGAGTTCGCTACTGGTGATACCGTTAACACGTCAGACGACGCCGCGCAACCTGCCGGCAAAGCTGAGTAAACCTGACAGAAAAGGGGTAAACAGATGGAAAACAAAAAAGGTTTCGATTTTAAGAAATTCGCGACCGGCAATGGTATTATCTGGCTGGTTCTGATATTGCTTGTAATCTTCATGGAAATTGGCACTGGCGCGAAGTTCCTGACCGCCAGCAACATGGAAACACTGCTCAAGAATGAGTCGATCAAAGGTATCCTGGCATTCGGTGTTATGATGTGTATCCTCTCAAAAGGTATCGATTTGACACCGGGCGCTGTTGTAGCTCTTGTATCCGTTGTGTGCGCTTCACTGGCGCAGAAATCCGACGCGAGCAGCCGTCTGCTCGGCGCGGGCAACCCGCTTCCGACATTCGTAATCGTCGTAATCGGCCTCGCGATTGGCGTATTGATCGGTTTCCTGATCGGCGCTACGATCGCTTACACGAAGATCCCGCCTTTCATCGCGACACTGGGCTCACAGCTGATCTGCCGCGCGATCGCTAAGATGTATTCCAACAAGCCTGTATCCAGCCTGACGGAAAGCTTCCGTTTCCTGGGCGATGGCAAAGTCGGCGTCATCCCGATGATCGTTATTGTATTCGTTATTATGTTCCTTATTTCCTACTTCATTCTTAACAAGACACGCTTTGGCAAGAACGTTTACGCGATCGGCGGTAACGACAACGCGGCCAGAGTTTCCGGTATCAATGTTGAGAAGAACCTGATCATGGTTTATGTATGGTGCTCCCTTTGCGCGGCTCTTGGCGGTATCCTTGTTGCCGGACGTACAGGATCTTCCGATCCTTCCACATACGGCCTGAACTACGAGCTGGATGCCATCGCGGCGGCAACCGTCGGCGGTACATCTCATACAGGTGGTGTTTGTAATGTTCCCGGTGTCCTTTGTGGTATTCTTATCCTGGGCGTTGTAAACAATGGACTTGTACTCTTAGGCGTTAACGATAACATGACTAACATCATCAAAGGTTTGATCATCGTCGGATCTGTTGTCATTGATATGCGTAAGAACCGTCAGAAGGTTTGATGATTTAATTACACCCACACCACGGTTTCTTCTAAGTCCGGAGTGAAGGGAAGGGTGATCCGTAAGGAAAGCTCTCCCTCTCCGGCCCCTAAAAGAACCGTACAAAAATCACTTTGCCGTGATTATATCGTAAAAATAAGGCCTGCGGAATCTGCTTGAATCCACGGGCCTTGTTGCTATAAAAGGTTTAATAACAAAGTTTAAAAGCAAAGCTTGATGTGATTGTTCTGAATGGCCTCGAGATACTTACGGCCGGGTTTCCGGTCGGTGACGACCGCGTAAAGATCCTCGAAATCAAAGAAAGAGATGGTTGAGGAGTTGCCGAATTTCGTATGGTCCGCGACCAGTACGACCTTGTCGCCGCAGCCCACAACCTTGCGTTTGATCTCCGCCTCGAAATAAGTCGTGTTCGTAAGACCGCGTTCCAGAGAAACGCCGGTCGCCGCGATGAAGACCAGATCCGTGCTGATTCTTGAGAGCGCGTCGAGCGTCGATATACCGACGTAGGACGAGGTACTGGCGTTATACAGACCGCCGAGAGCGATCACCTGCAGGGATGGGTACTTGGAAGCTTCATACATGGCGCTTAAAGAATGCGTGACAATTGTAACGCTGTTCTTCTCCGCCAGATAGGGGAGCATACATAATATAGTAGAGCCGGAATCAAGAAAAATCGTGTCATGGTCGGAGACGAGCTCCGCGGCCAGACGGCCGATCTTCTGCTTCTCATCGCTGTTCGCGGCGGAACGAATCGCCATCGGCAGCGGCGCGGATTCCGGTTTCGCGGAAACACCGCCATAAACCTTCACAATACGGCCGCGCTCAATCAGCTCGTTCAGATCACGGCGAATAGTATTGGTAGATACATGGAAGTGTTCGGTGAGAGCGGCAAGTGATACCGTTTTGCGCTCCAGGATGTATTTCTCCATTTCATTCAGTCGGTCAAGCCGCATAAAATCACCTCACGTTTTGCCTTATTATAACAGTTATTACCGAAAAGTAGCAATAGAAATTGGAAACTTTTTAATAAAATGTAGAAATTATAATTAGGTATTGCAAAAGAGTTACTCAATACTTTATAATAAGATTACAAAAACTTCCGAACAATGAAGCGAGGATGTCAAAACATTTATCGAGAGGAGAACGAGAAATGGCTAAGATTAAAGTTGGTGTTGCTGGTTACGGCACAATTGGACAGCGTCTTGCTGACGGAGTCGCGAGACAGGGCGATATGGAGTTAGTAGGTGTCGCTGATTTCGCTCCGACGCTTGCGATTCGCGCGTTATACGAGAAGGGAATGCCGTACGATCTGTATCTGGTAGAGGGGGCTGACAAGGCTGGATTCGACAAGCTTGGAATTCCTGTAAAGGGAGATTTCAATTCATTGATCGATCAGGTCGACATCATGCTGGATTCTTCACCGGCAGGCGTTGGCGCTAAGAATAAAGAGATCTACGAGAAGAAGGGTGTTAAAGCCATCTTCCAGGGCGGCGAGAAGAACTCCGTAGCGGATGTATTCTTCCATGGCTACGCGAACTATGAGAAGGGTGTCGGCAAAGATTACCTTAAGCTTACAAGCTGCAACACAACCGGCCTGATCCGCGCCGTTGATTGCCTCGACCGCGCTTATGGCGTAGAGAAGGTAGCGATCACGATCATCCGTCGTGTGGCGGATCCCGGCGATTATCATCGCGGTCTTACGAACGCTCTCCAGATTGACAAGGCTCCTTCACATCAGGCAGTTGACCTGATGACGATCATGCCGCATATCAACGCGACCGGCATCCTCGTTCATACACCTGTAACACATGGACATATCATCACAGTTGTAGCTACCGGCAAGCAGAAGATTACGAAAGAGATGGCTCTCGAAGCGTTTGAGAAACATCCTCGTATCCGCGTCGTAACGATTGACGAAGGCTTCCAGGGCAACGCTTCCTTCTTCAAATATGGCCGTGACCTCGGACACGCGAGAGGCGATAACTATGAGATCGGTCTTTGGGAAGACAGCATCGTTGAGAGCGGAAATGACATCATGTTCGCGATCAACATCCCTCAGGAGAGCGTAACGATTCCTGAGACTATGGATGGTATCCGCGCGGCTTGCAATATGCAGGCGGAAGGCAAGGACGCTACAGAGAAGACGAACGAGTATCTTGGCATCGGTCTTTTCAAGAACATGTTCAAATAAGACAGAATCCTTTATGGTAAAATAATTGGTCACCTGATAGGGGCGGGGCGTTGCTCCGCCCCTATTATCATGTAAACAACGAAAGGAGCGGGCGAAAGTATGCGTTTTGGCATTCGTACCTTAGATGAATTAGATGTAAACAATAAAACCGTTCTTTGCCGTATCGATATCAACCAGCCGGTTGACCGCGAGACAGGCAAGCTCAAAAGCACGGTTCGTATCAAAGCATGTATTCCCACATTGAAAGAGTTGACGGATAAGGGAGCGAAGCTTGTCCTTATGGCTCATCAGGGAAGCGATATTGAATATAAGAATTTCTACACGCTGGAGCCGCACAGCAAAGTCCTTTCCGAGCTCCTTGGCAAAGAAGTCATGTTTATACCCGATGTATGCGGTCCCGCGGCGATCGACAAGATCAAATCACTGAAGGCGGGAGACATCCTTCTTCTTGATAACGTGCGGTTCATGTCAGAAGAACAGACACTTTTCGAGCTGAAGCTTTGCCTGACTCATGAGCAGCAGGCTCAGACATTACTTGTTCGTAAACTCGCGCCTCTCGCGGATTATTACGTATGTGACGCTTTCGCGGCTTCACACCGCGACCAGCCGTCTCTTTGCGGCTTTGAGGAAGTGCTTCCCTCCGCTATGGGACGTCTTTTCGAGAAGGAATACTGCGTTCTTTCCGAATTGATGGAGTCCCCGGATCGTCCTTGTACTTTCGTGCTCGGCGGCGCAAAGATCGCGGACGCGTTCCTGATGATGGAGACTGTTCTCAAAGCGGGTGTAGCGGATCATATCCTCACCGGCGGCCTTGTGGCGAACATTCTGCTCGCGGCTAAGGGAGAGGACATCGGCAAGGGCAGCATGGATTTCATTCTGAAGTCCAACTATGGCGAGTATATTGAGAAGGCGAAGGGCATCTACGAGAAATATAAAGACAACATCGTCCTGCCGACAGATCTCGCGTACACGGAAGGCGGCGTCCGCAAGGAAGCTAAGATCGGCGCGATCCCTGAGCTGGTAGGACTTACGGATATCGGCCATGACACCGCGGCGGCTTACCAGAACTATATTCGTACCTCCAAGACCGTTTTCGTGAACGGACCTATGGGTATCTTTGAGGAAGAGCCCACGGAATTCGGCACGAAGGCTGTATGGGACGCTCTTGGCGACACAGAGGCGTATACGGTAGTCGGCGGCGGTGACAGCATTACCGCTACGACGAAATACGGCAAGTCGGACGACATTTCCTATATCTGCACAGGCGGCGGCGCGCTGATTCGCTTCCTGACAGGCGAGGAGCTTCCGGTAGTCAAAGCGCTTCGTCACGGTTCGGCGATTTAAATTGTTTTGTAAGTAATTCAGTCATACAAAGGAGAGAGCAGCGATGAAAGTTGAAGTTGGTATTGGAACATCGACGCAGGCGGTCGAGATCCCTGACGCGAATCTGATGGATATCCTGACGCCGAATGAAGTGAAATATGATCTTATGGGAGAGGACGAGGTGAAACGCGCGCTCGCGAATCCTATCGGCAGCCCCAGACTGAAAGAGATCGTGAAGCCGGGAGAGAAGATCGCGATCATCACAAGCGATATTACGCGCCCGATTCCCACGTATACCGTAATGCCGGCTCTTCTGGACGAACTCTACGCGGCAGGCGCGAAGCCTGAGGATATTACGCTGGTGTTCGCTCTCGGCAGTCATCGCTGCCATACAGAGGAAGAGAAAAAGCATCTGGCGGGCGACCGCGCTTACGCGGAGATTCATTGTGTCGACGGAGACGTGAACGATTGCGTTCATCTGGGTAATACGACACATGGCACGCCGGTCGATATTGTCCGCGTGGTAGCGGAAGCCGACAGAAGAATCTGCCTTGGTAATATTGAGTACCACTATTTCGCGGGATACTCAGGCGGCGCGAAAGCGATTATGCCGGGTGTTTCCACAAGAGCGGCGATTCAGTCCAATCACAGCATGATGGTCGATGAGAAGGCCTGCGCCGGAAACATCATTGATAACCCGGTTCGTAAGGATATCGAGGAAGCGGCGGCAATCTGCGGCGTGGACTTCATTGTCAATGTCGTCCTGAACGAGCATAAGAAAATCATCAAGGCGGTAGCCGGTGACGTGACAAAAGCCCATAGAGAGGGCTGCGCGTTTCTGGACACGCTTTACCAGAAGAAAATTAAAGAACGCGCCGATATCGTAATCGTGTCACAGGGCGGCGCGCCGAAAGACCTGAATCTTTACCAGACACAGAAGGCGCTTGATAACGCCAAGCACGCTGTGAAAGATGGCGGTATTATTATTCTTGTAGGCTCCTGCAAGGAAGGCCTCGGCGAGAAAACCTTCGAGCAGTGGATTACGGAAGCGAAGGAACCGCGCGACCTGATCAAGCGAGTGAAAGAAGACTTTAAACTTGGCGGTCATAAAGCGGCGGCCATCGCCATGGTACTGGAGCACGCGAAAATTTTTCTGGTATCCGATATGGAGCCGGAATTTGTGAAAACAATCTTCATGGAGCCGTATAACAGCGTTCAGAAAGCGTTTGACGACGCTTTTGCCGAGCAGGGAAATAACGCGAAAGTAATCGTAATGCCATATGGCGGCTCGACACTTCCCCGCGCTTTGTAGTATAATGTAACTGTTCAGAGCCAAGCGGCTCAGAGAGGAAGCGGACGAACGCTCGCGTTCGCGCGCTTCCTCGAGGAGCCATTTGGCGGATACGCCACAATTTTGGAAAGCGAAGCTTTTCAAAATTTGGCTCTGAACAGTTATTACAGATACAACTCAAACAAACTCAAACTAACCTACGAAAAAGGAGAAACAGTAATGGATTACGCGAAAGAATCACTCAGATTACACGAAGAATGGAAAGGTAAGATCGAAGTTGTCGCTACAGTTCCCGTCGCGACAAAAGAAGACCTCTCCCTTGCCTACACACCCGGCGTCGCGCAGCCTTGTCTTGAGATCCAGAAGGATGTCAACAAGAGCTATGATTTAACTCGTCGTCACAATATGTGCCTGGTAGTAACGGATGGTTCCGCTGTTCTTGGACTTGGCGATATCGGACCGGAAGCAGGTATGCCTGTTATGGAAGGTAAATGCGTACTTTTCAAAGCTTTCGGCGATGTAGACGCTTTCCCTCTTTGCATTAAGAGCCACGATGTAGACACAATTGTAGAGACAGTATATCAGATCTCCGGAAGCTTCGGCGGCGTTAACCTGGAGGACATCTCCGCTCCCCGCTGCTTCGAGATCGAGAAGAAACTGAAAGAGAAATGTGATATTCCTATTTTCCATGATGACCAGCACGGAACGGCTGTTATCACGCTTGCCGGACTGATGAACGCTCTGAAGGTTGTAAATAAGAAGATGGACGAAATCAAAGTCGTTATGAACGGCGCCGGCGCGGCTGCTATCGCGATCGCGAAGCTTCTGCTTTCAAGCGGTGTCAAGGACATCACGCTTTGTGACCGCACAGGCGCTGTCTATGAGGGACGCCAGAAGGGTATGAATCCGATCAAAGACGAGATGGCCAAAGTCACGAATCTTCAGAAGAAAGAAGGAACGCTCGCGGATATGCTCGTTGGAGCTGATGTATTCATCGGTGTCAGCGCTCCGGGAGCCGTAACCAAGGAAATGGTTAAGACCATGAACAGAGACGCTATCATCTTCGCGTGCGCGAACCCGACTCCGGAAATCTTCCCGGATGAGGCGAAAGAAGGCGGCGCGGCTGTCATCGCTACCGGCCGTAGTGATTTCCCGAACCAGGTCAACAACGTGCTCGCTTTCCCGGGTATCTTCCGCGGAACGTTCGACGTGCGCGCGAGCGATATCAACGACGATATGAAGATCGCGGCTTCGAAGGCTCTTGCCGGACTGATTTCCGATGATGAGCTTTCGGCGGACTATATTATCCCCGCGGCGTTCGATAAGAGAGTCGGACCGGCTGTATCCAAGGCTGTAGCGGAAGCGGCTCGTAAGAGTGGCGTGGCTCGTCTGTAATCCGGAATGTTTTAGCAAGATATTGAAAGCGATTAAACGGCGTTAGTCGTATAATAAAGCAGGTAACAGTTAAAGTGAATTGATTCAAGGAGGTCAATATGCTGGATCAGACTAAGAAAAAAGAATTGCAGCGCTTCGCGTTACAGATTCGTATCGGCGCTGTAGAAGAATTTAAAGCAAGAGGCTTCGGCCATGTTGGTGGTTCCCTCAGTATAGCGGACGCTCTGGCGGTACTTTATGGCGATGTCATGAAGGTAGATCCCAAGAACCCTCAGTGGGAAGACCGCGACAAGCTTGTTTGCTCGAAGGGACACGCGGGCCCGGCGATTTACGCCACACTCGCGCTGAAAGGATTTTTCCCTTATGAGGATATCAAAACCCTGAACCAGCCGGGAACCAACTTCCCGAGCCATTGTGACCGCAAGAAAACACCGGGCGTCGATATGACAACAGGATCTCTTGGACAGGGCACATCACTCGCGGTCGGCATGGCTTACGGAGATAAATTAAAAGGCCGCGACTGCCGCACATTCCTGATCGTTGGTGATGGCGAGAGCGACGAGGGCCAGGTTTGGGAGGCGGCTATGTTCACAGCCGCTAAGAAAGTCAACAATCTCGTATGGCTGATCGATAATAACAAGAAACAGCTTGACGGATACACGAAGGACGTTCTGGATACCTTTGATTTCCGCGCGAAATTCGAGGCGTTTGGCTTTGACGCTGTACGTATCGACGGCAATGACCTGGATCAGCTGTATGACGCTCTGACAAAGAAAGCGACGGATAAGCCGATCGCGATCATTCTTGATACGGTTAAGGGCAAAGGCGTCAAGGAAGTTGAAGAAACAATGAGCAACCATTCCATGACAATGCCGACAGAAACTTATGACAAGTGGCTCGCGGAGCTTAACGCCGAGCTGAAAGCCTTAGCGTAGAAAGAGAGGGAAGATTGATGAATATTATATATAATGGCGAGAAAGACCGCGCTTTTAAAGACGCGTTGGGAGAGATAATCCCGCGTCTGGCCGAGGAAGATAAGGATTTCATCTATCTGGACGCCGATCTGATGAGCTGTATTGGCACAGCGAAGTGGGGTAAGGCGAATCCGGACCGCGCGATTAACTGCGGTATCGCCGAGGCGAATATGATGGGTATCGCGGCAGGTATGTCAGCGGTCGGCTTCAAGCCGCTCGTTCACACATTCGGACCGTTCGCTTCACGCCGTTGCTATGACCAGGTATTCCTGTCAGGCGGCTACGCGGGCAACTCCATCACGATCCTTGGAACCGACGCCGGCGTAACGGCCGCTTTCAACGGTGGAACACATATGCCTTTTGAGGATCTCGCTCTTTACCGCGCGATTCCGGGCGCTTATGTATTTGAGGCTACAGACCCGACGATGATCGAAGACCTGCTTGAGCAGTGCAAGGACATCAAGGGCGTTAAATATATCCGTCTGCCTCGTAAGAACAACTGCAAGATGTACGCGCCGGGCTCCAAATTCGAGATCGGCAAAGGCATCGTGACAAAAGAGCTTGGCAGCGACGCTGTTATTTTCGCGATCGGCATCATGGTAGCGAAAGCGATGGACGCGGCGGAAGAGCTCGCGAAGGAAGGAATCAAAGTAACGGTTGTCGATATGTTTACTTTGAAGCCGCTTGACGAGGATATCATCGTGAAGTACGCGAAGAGCACAGGCGCTGTTATCACAGCCGAGAACCATAACAAGATCGGCGGACTTACAAGCGCTGTATCCGATGTTCTCGCGAAGAAATGCCCGACACCGCTTGAGTATGTAGCGGTTGAGGATGAGTTTGGTGAAGTAGGTCCTCAGGATTACCTTGAGGGACGCTTCAAACTGACGAAAGAGCACGTTGTGGAGGCTGTCAAAGCGGCGATCGCCCGCAAATAGCAGTGGTCCTGAATGTGACAGGGGAATAGAAGAAGCCGCACGGGCTTAAGAAGGCGGGGCCGAAACGAGTAATCGTAAAGCCCCGCCTTTTCGCGGCTGAATTTTAGAAAACGGAGGCAAAAGAATGGCGCTTATAGTAGGAAGACAGGTTCTGATCATGCTGATCATCATGGTAATCGGCTGGATCAGCGCGAAAACAAAACTGATCCATGACGAGGGACGCAAGGATCTTGCCGCTGTGCTTCTATATGTCGTGAACCCATTTCTGGTATTTCTTTCTTTCATACGGGAATTCTCCATGGACGCCCTGCGAAAATTCCTGCTGACTTTTGCCCTGAGCGCGATGCTCATGATCATTCTGTCACTCATTTCCTGGTTCCTGACCCGACATAAGAAAAAAGACTGGGAAATCGAGCGATACTGCTTCGCCTTCCGTAACTGCGGTTTCTTCGGAATCCCGATCATCAGCAGCGTCTATGGCGCTGAAGGCGTTTTCTATCTGTCGGCTTTTCTGGCGGCGTTCAATATATGGAACTGGAGCTATGGTGTCACGATCATGAAAAGTGGTGACAAGAAAATTGGCGCCAAAGAAGTGCTCCACAACATGATGAACCCGACGATCATCGCGACCATCATCGGCTTCATCGTCTTTATCGCCAGCTACACGCCGCCGTCCATTCTGACCGACTCGTTCCAATACATCTCCGACATGAACACGCCGCTCGCCATGCTGGTCGCCGGCTCGCTTCTCGCCGGCAGCAGCCTGCTCGATATGTTAAAAGACTGGCGCTGCCTGAGAACTTCACTGATCGCTATGGCTCTGATTCCGGCAATCATCATTCCGCTGATCCGAATCCTGCCGGTGGATCTCATGATCCGGGTCGTGCTCAGCATCGCGGCCGCCTGCCCGATCGGCACGACGACGAATTTATTCGCGCTGCGGTTCGATAAGAATGTGGAGTACGCGGCGAGGGTTTATTCGGTGACGACGGTGATGTCGGTGGTGACGATACCGCTGTTTATGCTTCTTTACTAGTTGTCTCAAGTAACTTCCGCAGGCACGCTCGCGCTTAGCCGCTCACGTAGCAGTACTAAGCTTTCCGCTTCACTTTGTTCGCGGAAAGCAAATACTGACGTGAGCGAAAGCCCGCGGAAGACGTTTGAGACGTCCTTTTGTCGTGAAGGGGGGGAACGAGCTGCCTCTTTGAGGCAGCCGTTCTAGTGTTGGAGAGGTGAGTGAAGGGGGGGAACGAGCTGCCTCTTTGAGGCAGCCGTTCTTGCGTGAGGGAGAGGAGCTAACATTTGGTTTTTTAATCTTGTCTATATCGTTCAATATGGACTTTTTTGCGGCGTCTTTTTCTCTCTCTGAAGAAGCGTTAGCCGCGTTAATCTTTAAAAGAATTTTTCGGAAATTATGGTAAGCGAACTGGTTAAACAATTACGGTAAAAGAAAAGTCTTCAGTATAAAATACGCTTTTTTGGACTTGCCGGAACACAAAAAAAGCAGGATACGATAACGTGTCTGTATGACGTTTTCGTATCCTGCTGTTTTTAACATGACTTTTTACCGTGGATTTGTTTTCTGATCGTAATGATGCACGGTACATGCTTTTTGTGCCACTTCGCTGTCTTCAATGGATTCTATTTCGATACGCAGAATTCCTCTGGCATCAATATTTATAGAGCCTCCGATTTTTTTTAACGCGCCGCTGATATACGCGTAGGACTGTGCGTTGCTGATTTTATCTGTCTCCGACTCACTTACTTGATACGATAAACAATATTTTTTATTCATTCTTTTTTCGGCACCCTTTCTGGAAAAAGGTGAAAAGCGTTTTAATCAACTATTGTATGGAATGGTAGCCACTGTACTTGTCTATAAAACCAAACGCGAAGTCAAATGGATTTCCTTCGGCGCCTTTATCTTTATAAAGAGCGAAGGTGTTGAATATGTCTTTGACCGTCATCTTATTCTCAATCATGTAGTTCAGCTCTTCTTTATTATTTTCGTTTTTAAATAATTTAGAATCTTCTGAACCTAAGACATAAGTTTCCCGACTGTTGACAAACGAGCGCTTTCCGTTCTCATCGCGGCCCTGAAGCGTATAATACGTTTCTCCCTTTTCGTCCGCCGCCGTGAAATCATATCCCAATGTATCCTGCTCGTATACGGCTGCTTCTGCCACAAGTCCGCCGCCATCCGTTACGGCGCGGTTTGCCCGGTTGAAACACGTTACCAGCCTGAGCGTACTGTATTCCGTGCAGAAATTGAAATCGCCTGACGAATCCATGAATCCCGCGATTGGTCCATGTCCGTACTGACTTACAAGAACGTTATTGATGGCCGTGACCTTTCCTTCTACGATGACCGTAGCCTTCGTTGCCTTATTTCCCTTTACCCAGCTACTGCCGTCTGTTGTCCACGCGTAGCCTGTATCATAATCATATTTTGGAATATAGACGCCGTCTTTTTCCGTTACCGTCATGGCAATTATGCCGTCACAGTAATCATGAAGTCCCCAGAAATCAACAGCTGCGCGAACCGCGTCCGTTTCTCCCGCGGAGCAGATCCAGGTATTGATCCCGTTGCTGTCCAGCGCTTCGAACAGTTCAACGATATTCTTCGTTACGGAAGAACCGCTCATCCAGTCATAGGAGACAACTCCGACCTTCGATTCGACGCTTGCCGGTGAAGTCCAGTTTTCAAGGGTTGTATCCTTGTCGTTGTAATACTCAAAGCATTTGTACGCTACATTATATGCCTCGTCTTCCGTCATTCCCGTAAACTCCTGGAAATCAAGATACGGATCCGCGACATCATGCTCTTCTTCGTAGCATACCAAATCGAAAATCGCGCGGTATTTCGCCGCGAATTCAAGCCACATACTGTCGCTTTGCATTTTCTCTTTCACATCATCACTGATTCCTTCCGGAGTAAATGGTCCGTATGTATTCCACAGATACGAATAGGCCGTTTCGATGTCATCGATCCACTCACGGTATGAATGGCCGACTCCATCCTCGGAGAAGCTTTTACGTTCTTTATCCAGATCATTTAAACCCGATGTCAGGATTCCCTCCAGATCATCCGGACTGAATCCAAATGACATTGTCTGGATTTCATATACGAAGAGCTGTTCTCCCACATCAAAGATCGAGCAGGTATTATCCCAGTCAAATACTGCGTAATTGGTCTTATCATATTTTTCTCCGTTCTTACCATACGTGGCCAGAAAATCATTGATTCCGGTCTTGACATTGTCTGCCCAGTCATCACGCTCAAGCGTTTTACAAGTAGTTTCCTGTGTAGTGTCTGTACTTACCGCTTCTGTTTTTCCCGCTTCGGTACTGCCGGATGAGGTGCTGCCGGATGACCCGCACGCTACAAGGGAAAGGATCATGGCGCTGATCAGCAGCAGGCTTAATAATTTCTTTTTCATATGTCCTCCTGTCATGATATATAATTTTTCGGATTATAATTCTTTGACAAAAGTCGAATCCCACATAAACAGCATACAACAAACAGATATGTATATTTACGCGCGTATACATATCGTTTTTTGCCGGTAATGTTGAATTATTATTTCGAAATAATAGTGACTTTATACGATTAATACTAGCATTTACCCATATTTTCAGTCAATGACGAAACAATCATGATAATTTTGTGTTATTCATATTTATTTCATGTTGCTTTGATGAAGCAATCTCACATTTTTACCAAATCCAAACAGAACGATCCACGCGCAAATTTGGCGACAGTCATCTTTCAAATCAGTCGTTATCTGTGGATTTTTGTTCTCTTTCACACATTCATTTTTGGGAAAATAAAAGAATTTGTTTCCTATTCAAAAACAATTTTGTTGATTATTACTTTTTCAAGGCTGCCGGAAGCGGAGGCTGTCAAAAAAGGACCCGCTGTCGGCCGGACAGTAATACTTGGCTTTCACGTGTCCTGATGTAATGAAAAAGTGTTCTTAAATATTACAAGAATCGTAGAATGGTATTTTCGCTATTGCTTTGAGCTCAAAAGTTTGAATTCCACGCGTAACAGGAGAAGCGGGTATTTGACAGCAAGTTCGCGGATTCGTTTATTCCTGAGATAGAATGAAATAACCTCAAGCAGCCTCCATAGTATGGGAGGCAGGGCCGAAACGTCTGAGATTTTTTACCAAACAACGCAAGGTTCTCCCCACCTCTGTCGTTTTATAAGTGAAAGGTTCAAAGAAACGCTTTTAAACGATTTGGAGGGAACATACTATGAAAAAAAGGAAGATTATTATCGCTGTTCTTGCTCTGACACTGGCGCTTGGGATGAGCGCTTTCGCCGCGAATCCGTCCGCCGCGAGGGCGTCGGCTTCGGCCGCGGGCAGCGCTTTGTCGGGCGCGCCGGGCGCCGGGTATACGCGCCAGTTGTCGCGGGGGAACGCGGATCGCGTGGCGGAGACCGGCGGCGCGGAGGTCAGGGGTGACCGTGTTCGCTGTAATGGTGACGCGGACTGCTCGAATTATGTTGACGCGGATAACGATGGTATTTGTGACAACTGTAATAATCCGGATGGTTGTGATGGCACCGGGTGTTATGGCCGCGGTTGTAACTAGAGAACTCGCGCGGGGCGGGCGGTAGTGGGATACTGCCGCCTGTTTCGGGTTATTGACAGGCGGCGCGGAGGTTTTTTATAATGGGGGTGTGAGGTGGTGATCGAGTGCGAAGCGAACAGGAAACAAACCGCGCGATTGAGACGTATTCTGATATGATCCGGAGGATTTGCTTTTATCATTTGAAGGGCAGCGCCGACACGGAGGACGTTTTTCAAAATGTATTTCTGAAGTATATGCTGTATGAGGGGGATTTCACGGATGCGGAGCACGAAAAAGCGTGGTTCATCCGCGTGAGTATCAATGCCTGCAAGGACCATTTGAAGAGTCTGTTCCGGCACAATACCGTGTCGCTTGAGGTGTTGGCGGAAGAGGCCGCCGTCACGCGGCCGGATTATAAAGAGGTGCTGGAAGCTGTTTTGGCGCTGCCCGCGAAATACAAGGACACCATTTATCTTCATTACTACGAGGGCTATTCCGCGGCTGAAATTGCCGTTATTTTAAAATCAAAGGAAAATACCGTCTATTCGCTTTTGTCGCGGGGACGGTCTATGCTCAGGGAAAAGCTGGGAGGTGACGGACTTGACGAATAAGATTCATGACGCTTTTGACTCGGTTGAGGCGAACGAAGAACTGAAATCTTCCACGGCGCGTTTTTTGCGGGAGGAGCGTGAAAAGCGAGGCGGCGGCCGGGTCCGGCGGCCCGCGTGGAGAACAACATTCGCGGCGGTATGCGCCATGGCGGCGCTGCTGGTCGGCGTCGGAGGGTACTATTATACTACGCGGACGCCGGTTTCCTATGTCAGCATTGACGTGAATCCGTCTGTCGAGCTGGCGCTGAATCGCTATGACCGCGTCGTGTCCGCGGCGGCGTATAATGAGGATGGCGTGATTGTGCTCGACGGCGTCGATGTCAAAGGGGAACTTTATACGGAAGCCATTGACACGATTGTGGAAAGCGAAGCTATGCGGCCTTATCTGACGGCGAACGCGACGCTGACTTTTACGGTGGCGGCCGGTGACAGTGATAAAGAGAGCGCAATTATGACCGGAATCGAAAACTGCGACGGTTGTCAGGAGCATGGCGGGCAAAGCTATACAGCGGACGTGACTTCGATCGCGGCGGCTCATGACCGCGGCCTGTCTTTTGGCAAATACGCCGCGTATCTCGTTTTATCCCAATATGACAATACCATAACGACAGAGGATTGTCAGAGCATGAGCATGGCGGAAATCCGCGAGCGGATTCGCGAACAGGAAGGCGGCGAATGTGACAATGAGGATCACGGAACGTGTAACGGGGAGAATAATGGAGCGAATAAGGGGGGAGACAATAGTGGTCAAAATGGCAGTGGGAACGCGGGCGAAGGCGATGACAACTCCGGTGGAAACTGTGACAACGCGAATGGCGGAAACGGGCAACACTATGGCCAGGGGAACGATTAGTTGTTTTTAATATCGATAATTATTACTGTTATGTGACTTTCTCACAGTAACCTCCTTTTGGTTGTGCTAAACTGAACTCAATGAAAAAGGAGGGCGATCGAATGAAACAGTATGTATGTAGTGTCTGTGGTTATGTTTATGACGAAGCCAAGGGCATTCCGGAAGCGGGAATCGCGCCGGGAACCAAATGGGAAGATTTGCCGGCGGATTGGAAATGCCCGCTTTGCGGTGCATCCAAATCGGAATTCCGGGAGAAGGGAGCGCCGGCCCAGGCGCCGGAGGCGGTTAAGGTTATGGACGCTCCAGCCGACCTGAAAGAGCTGTCCGCGCTGGAGATGAGCGCGCTGTGCTCGAACCTGGCAAGAGGCTGCGAAAAACAGTACAAAGCGGAGGAAGCGAGTCTTTTTACGGAGCTCGCGGGGTATTTTAAGGCCGCGTCCGCTCCGGCGAAGGAATCCGATATGGAGAAGCTGCTGACGTTGATTGAGAGCGACTTAAACGCGGGCTTCCCCGCGGCAAACGCGGCGGCCGGCGGGGAGACTCGTGACCGAGGCGCTCTGCGCGCGCTGACCTGGAGCGAGAAGGTCACCCGGATCCAGAAAAATTTGCTGGAGCGTTGGGAGAAAGAGGGCGGCGCCATGCTGGAAAATACCGGCGTGTGGGTCTGTACCATCTGCGGCTTCATCTATATTGGCGGTGAAGCGCCGGCTTTGTGCCCGGTGTGTAAAGTGCCAAACTGGAAATTTGAGAAGATCGAAGGGAGGGTTCGCTAATGTCTGAAATATTCGCTGTTCGCAATATACGTTTGTGTACTAAAGATTGCCTGTGTCTCTATGTCTGCCCTACGGGAGCGACCGACACGGAGAACAGTATCATAGACGTGGAAAAGTGTATCGGATGCGGTAAATGCGCCGCTTCCTGTCCCTCCGGCGCGATTTCCATGGTACCGAAGAAGCTGCCGCCGCAGCAGGAGCATTCGGAAGCTGTCATCGCCGCTATGAACGCGCTGCTTCGATCCAAATCAGAGCAGGAAAGTGTCGCGGCGGGTCTCCCCGGCGCGCTGGCCGCGGCTATTGAGAAATCCTGCCGCCTCCAGGCGGAGGATATTGTTCGTGAGGCCGGCTATATGCTGCCTCAGAGCGAGAACGCGCGCACGTTTCTCCAGAAGCTGATCGACAACCCGCCCGCCGCGGATTTCCCGAAGGCGACGGCGGAGAAATTGCTGAGCCTTCTCCCTGAATAGAAACATTAAAAACTCCACCGCGTTACTTAAGATAAAAGAATAAGCGAGTTGTCGCGGAGGGTGGAACGGCTGTCTCTATGAGACGGCCGTTCTGACGTTATGAAAAGCGAGACGCGAACGTACAGATTTCGATCAGTCTGACGCGCCCCGCGGATCTGTCAGAATTCGGTATATCCCTTGGTTCTATTTGAACTTTAGACAATTTGAGACGGCGAATTGCCACAGGGTGAAGATTTATCTGGCAGCGGGCGACAACTTGCCTGGCTACACCCGATTCACGGATTCTCACGGTATGAGAAACAGTAAAAGTCAAATTTTAGAAAATGGCGTAATTTTCAGCCCGTTCTATGGGAAATCGAGCAAGTGATTATCTGGTGACGAGCGTACAAGGTCATTTTTAAACAATCACGGCCCGTAGACACGCGTCCAACAGATACACGATGTCGTCCCGGAACGAGATGAGCAGCAAGACGCGAACGTACAGATTTCGGTCAGTCTGACGCTCTCCGCAAATCTGTCGGAATTCGGTATATCCCTTGGTTTTATTTGAACTTTAGACAATTTGAGACGGCGAATTGCCACAGGGTGAAGATTTATCTGGCAGCGGGCGACAACTTGCCTGGCTACACCGGATTCGCGGATTCTCTCGGTATAGGGAGCGACAAAAGTCGGATTTTAGAAAATGGCATAATTTCTAGCTCATTCCGTGGAAATTTGATCAGGCGATTATCTGGTGCCGAATGGAAAGGGCCCTTTTTAAACAATCGCGGCATGGAGACGAGTTCGCCCTCCCCAGAACGGAATGAGAAATCTCAAGCAGCCTCCATGGGCTTTCGCTCACGTCGGCACTTGCTTTTAGCGAACGAAGTGAAGCGAAAAGCTTAGTGTCCGCTACGTGAGCGGCGAAGCGCGAGCGTGCCCATGGAGGCTGCTTGAGATATCATCTCGGTATGGGGAGCGGCGAAGCCTTCCACCCAAACAGCGCCATAAAAAAGCCCCACCGCGTCAAATTCGCGATGGGACTTTTTCGTATAATTGGAAGAACGATTGTTCGTAACGGTCTACAGACCTGTGTGCTCCGCGATGTACTTACGAGCCTTCATCGCGTACTCGAGCGGATTCGCCTTGGCGGGATCCTGCTCAGCCTCTACGAGAAGCCATCCTTCGTATCCCGCGTTGTCGAGAACCTCGAATACAGGATCGAAATTAACGTCGCCGTCGCCGGGAACCGTGAAGGAACCGTTACGTACGGACTGCAGGAAGCTCCAGTTGTTCTTACGAGCCTCTTCAACAACGCTAAGACGCATATCTTTCAGATGTACGTGACCTACGCGGTCAACATACTTCTTCAGCATAGCCAGGGGATCCTCACCCGCGAAGGTAAAGTGACCTGTATCATAGCAAAGGAAGACGTAACGGGGATCTGTCTCGCTCATCATGCGGTCTGTCTCAGCGGAAGTCTGAACAACAGTACCCATATGATGATGGAAGCAAAGCTTGAAGCCGCGTTCTACCGCTACCTTGCCAAGTTTATTGAGGCCATCCGTGAACATAGCCCACTCTTCTTCGCTCATGATGTGTTTGTTATTCTGAAGGATCGGTGTGTCGAGCTGGCCCTGGATACTATAGCTCTGCTCGCTTACATTAATTCTGTTCGCTCCGACAGCAGCGAGGAAATCAAGCTCCTTGATGAAAGCCGCCTCGTTCTCTTCGTAAGATTTCGTAATAAGGAAAGAACTGAACCAACGGCTCGCGATACGCATTCCTCTTAAATCAAGAGCTTTCTTAAGCTCAGCGGCATCACTGGGGTACTTGTTGCCGATCTCGCATCCGGTAAAGCCGGCAAGCGCCATCTCACTTACGATCTGCTGGAAGGTATTCTCTCCTCCAAGCTCAGGCATGTCATCGTTGCACCATCCAATAGGCGCGATTCCAAGAAATACTTTTTCTTTGTTAAACATCAACCCAACTCCTTTCGCCAATCCCTCTTCGTTATGATATCGGACGACCGAACCTGTCCGATTCGTATGATAAAAGTATAGCATACAGGAAGGTAAAATACAATCGCGCCGGGAAGCACGCGCATGAAGAACGCAAGATGAACGCAAAGAAAGAACGCGGCCCGCAAGCGCGTTGGCGCGCGCGGAAAGGGAAGTGGATTAAAAAGTAATTTATGTATAGAATATGAGAATTGGGTGTAATGACTAATTGTGAATACCGTAATATAATCGAATTATCAAATGAAACACAGGAAACAAATCAGAAAAATGTAAAGTCAAAAAACACAATTTATCATGTAGGAGGAAAACACAATGAAAGAAATCAGAATCGGACTTGTAGGCGCTGGATGGATGGGAAAAGCGCACAGCAGCGCTCTTTTGGACGCGCAGATGCTTTTTGGGCCGGAGTTTGGAACGGCGGCTTTTGAGATGGTAGCGGACGCGAACGAGAATAACGCGAAGGAAGCTCAGAGAAAAATCGGCTTCCGGAGAATGACGACAGATTGGAAGGAGCTTGTGATGGATCCGGCGATCGACCTTGTGGATATCGCGACACCCAACGCGTTCCATTATGAGATCGCGAAAGCGGCGCTTGAGAATGGCAAGAATGTGTACTGCGAGAAACCGCTCACAATCTCCGCGGAGGAGTCCAGGGAGCTCGCCGAGCTCGCGAAGAATAAGGGCGTCATCAATTACGTCGGCTTCAACAACACGATGAACCCGGCGAACGCGTATGTCAGAGAGCTTGTACAGAGCGGCAAGCTTGGCAAGATCATGCGGTTCGAGGGAACCTACGATCAGGATCAGCTGCTGGACGAGACACTGCCGATTACATGGCGTCACATCAATAAAATGGCCGGCTGCGGCGCGCTTGGCGATCTCGGCTCACATCTTCTGAGCGTGTCCCAGTTCATCATGGGCGACATCTCCGCGGTCAACGCGATGAAGACGACGATATTCCCGAAACGCCCGAAAGCGGCAGGCTCTTCCGAAATGGCGGATGTCGAGAACGAGGATATCATCACATTCATGGCGGAGTACGCGAACGGGGCGGTCGGAACGATCGCGGCGAGCCGCGTGGCAACGGGACGTAAGAATTATCTTACTTATGAGATTCAGGGAACCAAAGGCTCCGTATTCTATGATCTTGAGAGAATGGGCGAGGTTCAGGTCTACTTCCAGTCGGACGATGAGGCGGACAGAGGCTTCCGTACCGTGCTGCTGAACCCGAAGCACAAAGGCTATTCCGCGTTCCAGCCGGCGGGCGGTATCTCAATCGCTTATAACGATATGAAGATCCTCGAAGTGCATGAGCTTTTCTCGGCGATCACGCAGGGCACGCCGTATAACTGTAACTTCGAGTTTGGCTATAAGATCGACCGCACGGTAGCGGCGATTCTGGAGTCAGCTGACAAACGCGCGTGGGTAGACGTTAAATAATTTTGGGAGGTAAAAAGAATGGCAATTCAAGTTGGTATCGCGCCGGATTCATGGGGAGTATGGTTTCCGGAGCACGAGAAACAGCCGTCCTGGGACCGCTGTATGGACGAAATGAAAAAAGCCGGTTACGCCGGTTTTGAACTGGGACCTTGGGGGTATTTTCCGAATACATACGAGGCGCTGAAGCTGGAACTTGATAAAAGAGATCTGAAGCTTGTGGCGGGCACCGTCGGCGGGAATTTCCTGGATGACGCGTCGGTCGACGAGATCTGCTCGACGATTGACGAGATCGCGAAGCTTCTCGTACAGTTCGAGGGAGCGAAATATATCGTGCTGCTTCCGCCGATGTACACGGATCTGGAGACCGGCGAAATCGCCATGAACCCGGATTTAAGTGACGCGGAGTGGAAAAAATACGTGACAAATGTGAGGCGCGCGGCGGACGAGGCGGCGAAATTCGGCCTCATCGGAACTTTTCATCCGCATGTCGACTCCCACGTACAGACAGAGGCGCAAATCGAAAGATTGCTGAATGACACGGACGTCCAGCTCTGTCTCGACACAGGACATCACGTCTATGGCGGCGGCGAGCCGATCTCCTTCTATAGGAAGCACGCCGATCGGATCCCGTATATCCATATCAAGGATTGTGACCTGGCCGTAAAGGCGAAGATGGACAAGGAGCATTGGTCTTTCGCCAAAGCGGTAACGGAGAATATCATGGTCGAGCCGGGCAAGGGCAGCATTGACATGGCGAAGCTTCATGACGCCCTCGCGGAGAAAAATTACGACGGCTGGGTCGTTGTCGAGCAGGATCTTTTCCCGGTGAAATCCTTCGACCTTCCGCTTCCGATCGCGGCGGCCGGAAGAGAGAACCTGAGAAAAGCCGGATTCACCGACTGATCCCGTGATATGTTAAAACCGCGTCTGCCGAAAACGCGAGGGCGTCATGCCGGTACTTTTACGGAACGCTCTCGCGAAATGCGAGGCGGAGCCGAAGCCGCAGCTTTCGGCGATTTCTTCCAGGGTCGCGTCTGTTGAGAGAATCTGCTGTTTCGCCTGCTTCAGGCGATAGGCGAGCAGATAATCATGCGGCGAGCTTCCCGTGTACTTGCGGAACGTCCGGATGAAATGTGACGTGGAAAGGCCGCAGAGGCCGGCCAGATCGTCGACGGTCTGTTCCGCGGCGTAGTTCGCGTGGATATAATCGAGAGCGGGTTTCAGGGCGCCGGAGAAAAGTTCGCCCTGCTCGCCGATCGTCGCGAGCGCGCTTAAAATTCCGTGAATCCGGAGAGAGATCGTGTGCTCGTTGCAGGGAATCCTCTGGGCGGCGGATAAAATTGTCTCAAAATCATTCTCGAGAACGGAAACGTTCTCTTCCGTATAAATCATGTCGTGGCGGTCCAGCAGGAAGGAAGCGTATTGCCGACTGCCGGCGCCGCTGAAGTGAAACCACAGAAAGTCCGTCTCTTCGGCGCAGTAATACTCGTGCGGCTTCGTACAGTCCAGAAGCAGCAGATTGCCGGCACTGACGCGGCCGCTTCCGCCTTCGGTGTTTACCGCGAGCGATCCGGAGCGGACAAAAGCAAGAAGATAAAGATCCAGATAATCGCGGCGTATATGATAGCGCTCGTCGCAGTAAAAATGCCCGAACTGCGGCGCGTAATATAGGGCGCTTCTGGCAAAGCCCGAGGGAACCATAAAATCCATGAACGAGGACAACAGAACGCCTTCATCAACAATCTTCATCGCGGAAACCTCCTTTTTCTCAATTATACGCGTTTCGCCCCGCGGAATCAATCACAATATTTCAATATGTGATATTTGTTTGCGCGATCCGTACGATTATGGTACAATAATCATAATAAAACGCGGGAGGTGACCGAAGCGTGCTATGCAAGGAGAATGGGCTGCACTCAGGCTCGGATTACTATTTTTTCACGATTACGCCGGAGGCGGAGAAGCTGCTTTATTATATTACCTCGGTCGGGGAATTCTGCGCGGATTACGGGTACCGTGTCGAGCGCGAGGATTATCATAACTACATGTGCTATTATGTTCTGGAGGGAAATCTTTCTGTCACGAGCGGCGACGTTACCAAGGTCGCGAAGAAGGGCGCCTGCGGGTTCATAAACTGTCATAAGCCGCATGAGTATCACGCGGTCGGGTACACGAAGTTTCTGTGGGTCCATTTTGACGGCGCTAACACGAACGCCTTTCATGAGGAAGTTCTGGAACGCAATGAGGGCTTTATGGTGAATAACGGCTCGATCGAGCGCGTCCGGAAGACGATCGCCGAGATCGTGGAATGCTGCCGGGACGAGAGGGAGATCAGCTCGTCTGACGCGTCCAGGTGGGTCTATGAGATCCTTCTGAGTCTTCTGGGCAAGGCGCCGGTCCGCGGGATGGAGGAACACGATTCCTCCATCGTGGAGAGCGTCCGCTATATTAAGGCGCATTACGCCGATCCGATCCAGCTGCAGGATATCGCGGACTCGATCGGCATGAGCGTTTATCATTTTTCCCGTCTTTTTAAGAAGGAGATGGGCTACACGCCGCACGAGTATCTCGTCAGTGAGCGGATCAACGCGGCGAAGTATCTTTTGAAGACGACGGACTTGTCGAATAAGACGATCGCTTTCAATGTCGGTTATCAGAACGAGTCGAATTTCGTAAGCTCTTTTTCAGCCAAGGTCGGAATCAGCCCCGGCAAATTCCGCAAATACCCTATATAAAATCGAAATACGCGCAGCGTTTTACTGGGGTGGGCGTCAGACGCCCGCCCTTTTTTTATCCAAAATGACGGAAAACTGTCGGTATAAAACCATTTTTCGCGCAAGAAATCACAATAGCGCGGCAAGATTTGAAATTGTGGCGATAACTCTTTTTTTATACAATCAAATTGTCAAAAACCTGAAGCTTTGAATACATATACCAGGGAGGTACAATTATGAACTCAAGAGAGAGAATTATCGCGGCGATCAATCACCGCGAGCCGGACCGCGTTCCGATTGACTTCGGCGCAACCGGTCAGACAGGCATCAGTGTATGCGCGGAGGCGAAACTTCGTAAGTATCTGGGACTTCCGGAGAAGCCGCTCGATGTTTTTGAGATCGTGCAGATGCTGGGCGTCGTGGACGAGGATCTTCGCCAGAGAATGGGCTCCGACGTAATCGGAATGAATCATCCTGAGGATTCACTCGGCGTCTGGAACCTTGGCCCGAAGAAAGAAATCGTCATGCCGGACGGGACGAAAGCGATGATCGCGGCGGGCGACGAGTTCGATTATCTGCCGAACGGCGGGATCCGGATGTACCCGCAGGGCGACAGAACAGCGCCTCCCTCCATCTATATGCCGGACGGCGGTTACTTTTTCGATATCATCGACCGGGCACCGGAGTACGACGAGGACAATCTGACACCGAGAGAGGATTTCAAAAACTTTTTCTCGGTAATGAGCGATGAAACAGCGAAATATTATGAGAAAGAATCCAAGCGGCTCTTTGAGGAAACACCATACGCGATAATCGGCAACCTGGCCGGAGCGGGCTTCGGTGATCCGGGCGCGGTTCCGGCGCCGTTTGAGAAATATCCGAAGGGCATCCGTAAATTCGATGACTGGTGCATGGCGCAGCTCCTTTATCCGGAGTACGTCGAGGAAGTTTTCGAAATGCAGACGGAGTTCATGCTCAAGAATCTGGAGATCTATAAACAGGCCTGCGGCGACAGGATTCAGATCGTCTGGGTCAGCGGCACGGACTTCGGAACGCAGAACGCCGAGTTCATGGCGACGGAAATGTTTAATGAGTTGTACAAGCCTTATTATAAGAGAGTCTGCGACTGGATTCATCAGAACACGGGCTGGAAGACGTTTTTCCATACCTGCGGCTGTGTCGTGAACCTGCTGGACAGCTTCGTGGAGATGGGAATGGATATCATCGATCCGGTACAGCTTTCCGCGAAAGGCATGGATCCCCATATGCTCAAGGACAAATATGGTGACAAGCTGGTCTTCTGGGGCGGCGGTGTCGACACGCAGAACATGCTGCCGAACGGCACGCCGGAAGAGATCAAGGCGCAGGTAACGGAACGCCTCGATATTCTTTCAAAAGGCGGCGGCTATGTGTTCAATACGATCCACAACATCGTCGGCAACACAAAACCGGAGAACATCGCGGCGACGTTCGACGCGGTTCATGAGTACAACCGGAAACATTTCGGGTCGGATAAATAAACAAAATAAACAATTAAATGGAGCGATTTCGCGGACAGAATGATTTAGAAAATTTGCTTTTCGCGTTTTTCGAAAGCAATATTTAGAAATGAAGTAGCAAAAAATGCTAAATTATTTGAAAATCGAGCCATTATAATGGTAAATGTAACAAAGAGGTAACAAAAGGTTATGGAAAACTCAAAATCAGGAAGGAAAAAGGTATGAAGAAAAAACTGGTCAGTATTTTACTTACAGGCGCGATGGTAGCCGGGTTACTGGCAGGCTGCGGAAGCTCAAGCTCCTCAACAACATCGAGCTCCTCGAGCTCAAGCGGATCGTCCGCTTCCGGATCGGATGTCACGATCGGTGTTGTGTTCAAATCTTTGACAGCTGAGTATTGGAAGACAATGGAGTCCGGCTGCGAGGACGCGGCGAAAGAGCTCGGCATCAACGTTAAGGTTCTCGGGCCTAACGATGAGAGCCAGGTAGATCAGCAGGTACAAATGATCGAGGAGCAAATTTCCAATAACGTCAGCGCGATCGTTGTAGCGCCTTGCGAGGAGAGCGCGGTTGTCGGAGCGCTTACGCCTTCAGTAGGCAAGATCCCCATCATCGCGGTTGACTCAGATTTCAACTTAAACGGCAAAGCGGCGTTTATCGGAACCGGTAACGAGACAGCGGCGAAGCTCGGCGGCGAGTACGCGGGCAAAGCGGCAGGCAATGGCGGCGGCGTCGTTCTGATCGGTGGTCAGCAGGGTGAGGCGACATCGACAGCTCGTCTGAAAGGATTCCAGGAAGCGGTAGAAGCAAGCGGCGCGACAGTGCTTGAGACACAATATGGCAAGAACACGGCCGATGGCGCTATGGCAGTCATGGAAGATATGCTCACGAAATACCAGGGTCAGATCAAAGCGGTCTGCGCGATCAACGATGACGAGATCCAGGGTTGTATGAAAGCGATCCAGAACACAGGAATGTCCGGAATCACGCTTGTCGGCTTCAATGGTGACTCCGCGGCTCTTAAGCTGATCGACAGCGGCGACCTCAACGCGACAGTAGCGCAGCAGCCGTATCAGATGGGCAAGCAGGCCGTAGAGCAGGCTTACAAAGCGGTCAAGGGCGAAACGATTGAGCAGAACCAGGAAGTCAGCGCGGTTCTGATCACAAAAGACAACGTTAAAGACTATCTCAAATAATCTGTTTACTCGTAAAGCGGCTGGGGTTTTCCCCAGTCGCCTTACAAAATAGGAACAAGACAACAGGATCGGTCGGATTGGATTTCCGGCCGCCTAACCTGAGAGAAAAGGGGTGAGATGGTGAGTGAGTATATCGTAGAGTTAAAAAACATCACCAAAAGATTCCCGGGTGTTGTAGCGCTTCGAAACATGAATCTGCAGATTAAACCGGGTGAGATTCACGGCCTTATCGGAGAGAACGGCGCCGGAAAATCAACATTGATCAAAGTGCTTACAGGCGTTTACATGGCGGAAGAAGGAGAGATCTGGGTCGATGGGAAACAGAGACATTTCCAGTCGCCGGAGGATTCCCGCGACGCCGGAGTCGCCTGCGTTTACCAGGAACTCAATATTGTAAAGCTTCTTTCCATCACGGATAACGTGTTTATCGGAAGAGGCATCAAGAACAAGTCGGGACTGCTTGATTATCCCGCGATGCACAAGGAAGCGAAGGCGGCGCTCGCGCAGCTGGGACTCGATATCGACCCGCGGACGCAATGCGCGAAGATCGGCATGGGCCTTCAGCAGATGGTCGAAATCGCCAAGGCGATTCAGCTCAACGCCAAGATGATCATCATGGATGAGCCGACCTCCTCGCTGGGAGAAAAAGAAGTCGATCAGCTGATGGACACCGTCCGTAAGCTGAAGGCGAAAGGTGTCGCGGTACTGTTCGTTTCTCATAAGCTGGAAGAGCTTTTTGAGCTGTGTGACCGCGTGACGGTCATGCGGGATGGCGAGCATATCGTGACGGATGATATTAAGAATATGACAAATGACTCGCTGATCAACGCGATGGTCGGCCGAAGCCTCGATAACCTGTTCCCGAAGGAATACGGCGTAAAAGGCGAGGCGGCGCTCAAGGTCGAGCATCTTGAGGAAACCGGCGTGATCCACGACGTGTCATTTGAGGCTTATAACGGTCAGATCCTCGGTTTCGCCGGCCTTGTCGGAGCCGGGCGCACCGAAACGATGCGGGCGATTTTCGGAGCCGATCATCTGGATAGCGGCAATATTTACGTCAATGGCAAGAAGGTCAAAAACCGGACGCCGGATGAGGCCATCCGCAACGGTATCGCTTTTCTGACAGAGGATCGCAAGAACCAGGGTCTGGTGCTCTCACAGAGCGTTTCCACGAACCTGATCCTCGCGAGTATGAAGAAATTCGCCAAGACTTCCCTGATTCAGGGCGGAAAAGTCAAAAAGTCCGGCGAGGACATGGTTAATCAGCTGCGGATCAAGACCCCCTCGATCAACGAGATCGTCGGCCAGCTTTCCGGCGGCAATCAGCAGAAAGTCGTTATCGGCAAATGGATCAACGCCGACGCGGATGTCTATATTTTTGACGAGCCGACAAGAGGTATCGACGTCGGAGCGAAAATCGAAGTTTACAACGTAATGAACAGTTTGGTAAAACAGGGGAAATGCGTAATCATGGTCTCCTCTGAGCTGCCTGAGATATTAGGCATGAGCGATCGCGTCATCATCATGAGAGAAGGAAAAGTGATGGGTGAAATCGACCGCGAAACGGATCAGTTTAACCAGGAGTCTATTATGAAAGCCGCTTGGGGAGGTAAATTAGCATGACGAACACAAATAAAATAAGCGCGAAGGACATTATTTCAAAAGTCGGGACAATGATGGCGCTCATTATCCTCTGTGTCATCCTGTCCGTGTCAACGAAGAATTTCCTGACGTTCACGAACATTATGAATATTTTTAAACAGGCATCGATCAACTGCTTCATCTCAGCCGGAATGCTGGTCGTTTTGATCACAGCCGGCATCGATCTTTCCGTTGGATCGAACTGCGTGCTGGCCGCGTGTGTCATGGGCGTGCTGATGCAGCATAACATGAAAAACCCGGTTGTTCTGATCATTGTAGCGCTTCTCATCGGCGTCGCGTGTGGTTACGTGAACGGCCTGCTTCTCACAAAGCTTCACCTTCCTCACCCGTTCGTTTCTACCTTGGGTATGAAGAACGTGACACTTGGTCTCGCGCTGATCGTTACGGCGTCGACCCCGATCGGCTTCCAGAACCAGGGAGTAGATCCCGTTCTGTGGCTTGGATCTAAGACAATCGGCGGTTTTCCCGTCAGCTTTATCTTCGTTATCATCGCTTTTATCATTATGCACATATTCCTGACAAGAAGCGTTCTCGGACGCCAGATCTACTGCGTAGGCGGCAACCCGGAGGCAGCAAGACTTTCCGGTATCAACTCAGGAAGAGTTCTCCGCATCGTGTACACGCTTTCCGGTTTCCTTACCGGTATCGCGGCGATCATCCTGGTAGGCCGTGTTTCCTCCGCGAACGCGAACGCCGGCACAACGTATGATACCGACGCCATCGCGGCCTGCATCATCGGCGGCGCGTCCTTCATGGGAGGCAAAGGAACCATCTCCGGAACTTTGATCGGCGCTCTTCTGATCGCGGTCATCCGCAACGGTCTGAACCTGCTCGGAGCGCAAAGCGATGTGCAGTACGTCGTTATCGGTCTTGTTATCATCTTCGCGGTATTCATTGATGTAACAAGAGAGAAGATGGAAGCGAGAGCTCGTCTGAAAGCGACAAAGCTGTAAAAAAGGCAGTCGCGAGCGCGTTAAAGGCACAGTGAAAAAGCACGCGAATGAAAATTTTAGCACATCATTTCAAATAGTGGCGCGAGCCGTGGAATTAAGCGGTTCGCGCCACGCGTGCAATTGACACAAAAAAGCCCATGTGGTAAATTAAACATATAACAACTGAGGCCGTCCCCAAGGGCTTTGAGGATGGTAAAACACAGGTTGAAAGGAAGGATGGACGGTAATGGGTAAGAAGTTAAGAATTGGCGTCATCGGCGCCGGACGTATTGGTAAGCTTCATTCGAACAATCTTGTTAATCGTGTTCCTGACGCGGAAGTAGTCGCTATTTCCGATGTATATCTGGAGGGAGCGAAGGCTCTCGCTGAGTCTCTTGGAGTTAAGAAGGTATATGACGACTACAAGAAGATTCTTGAGGATCCGGACATTGACGCTGTATTTATCTGCTCTTCAACCGACACGCATTCCAAGATCTCTCTGGAAGCGGCGAAGGCTGGCAAGAACATCTTCTGCGAGAAGCCGATCGATCATGATATCGCTAAGATCGAGGAAGTACTGGCTGAGGTCAAGAAGGCCGGAGTTAAGTATCAGGTTGGATTCAACCGCAGATTTGATCGTAACTTCAAGCATGTTCATGACGTAGTCGCGGACGGCGGCATCGGTGATGTTCAGATTGTCAAAGTTACTTCCCGTGATCCGGAAGCTCCTCCTATTTCCTATGTTAAGGTATCCGGCGGTATTTTCGCGGATATGACCATTCATGATTTTGATATGGTACGCTACCTGTCAGGCAGCGAGGTTACGGAAGTATCCGCTGTCGGCACATGCCTTGTTGATCCGGAGATCGGCAAAGCGGGCGATGTTGATACCTGCATCATCACACTGAGATTCGCGAACGGCGCTCTCGGCGTTATCGATAACAGCCGTCAGGCAGTTTATGGCTATGATCAGAGAATCGAAGTATTTGGTTCTAAGGGACAGATCACGGCGGATAACGAAACACCGAACAACACGACGTATTACACCGCTGACGGTGTTTACAAAGAGAAACCGCTTTACTTCTTCCTGGAGCGTTACAACGACGCGTTCATCGAGGAAGAGAAGGGCTTCGTTGACGCTTGCCTGACCGGCAAAGACACGCTTGTAGGCGCGTTCGACGGTCTGCAGCCTGTACTGATCGCTCTCGCGGCTAAGAAGTCCTGCGAGCTCGGCGGCGTTCCCGTTAAGGTTGGCGAGTAATTTAATAAGCTTTTAACAGTTCTTCTGTTCACGGAAAAGCGGTGTGATTTCGGTCATGCCGCTTTTCAAAACCATTTAAGTTCAGAAGGAGGCGCGCGCGTGAAATTTCAGATGATCCATGAGAACTATAACGTGCTGGATCTCGACCGCTCACTCGCTTTTTACGAGGAGGCGCTGGGACTCAAAGAGAAACGCCGCAAGGAAGCGGCGGACGGGTCTTTTATCATCGTCTATATCGGCAATGACACGACGGACTTTGAGATGGAGCTGACATGGATGAGAGACCATAAGAAACCATACGATCTGGGCGAGATGGAATTCCATCTGGCGTTCCGGGCCGACGACTACGAGGCGGCTCACGCCCTGCACGATAAGATGGGCTGTATTTGCTTCGAGAACTCGTCCATGGGGATTTATTTCATCCAGGATCCGGACGGGTACTGGCTGGAGGTTCTCCCGCCTGTAAAATAAATATGAATATAAAGAATACGACCGGAACCTTTCGATTCCGGTCGTGTTCTCATCTTATCATCAAAACAGGAGTTTAATTGTTGCCTTTAAAGATATGGTCGTTCGCGTCCGCTTTCCATAACCATTCATGCTCTTTGTCATCGATACGCGTCTTCTGCCAGGGATCGTCCTTCAGGTGACGAATGCCCCATACATAGCACATCGCGTAGCCGGGAGCCGCGCACTGTGAGTGGAAGCCGTGGTTGATTACGGTCAGACCATTGTGATGAGAGGTATAGACCTCGCCGTCCGCGAAACTCGCGCCAAAGCCGTCAGGATAGTCAAAACGATAGAAATAAACTTCAGGCTGCGGATGATGGTGAGGCGGGTAGGAAGACCATTTGCCCGGATAATTCAGAACCTCGCCGAGTACCATATTTGAGTAAGGCGCGTTCTCGTAATCGAAAAGCGTCTTGATTTCTCTCTGCATACAGCCCATAAGCTCTCCGTTCGAGCCGGCGTGCTGTACCTGCGTGTCTTCCGGCGCGTACATCTTCGCCTCGAAAGCGTTGTCGTTCAAAGTCTTCTGAACATACAGCTCGCTGTGACCATGTGAAGTTACGGTGATGTCCGTGCCTTTCGGCGCGTGCAGACACCAGGGATTGTCGCGGAAGGTATCCGCTCTCTGGCCCCGAACCTCTTTGCCATTGTATTTGTAAGTAACGTCACCCTGAAAGAGCAGAATGGCGACTTCTTTTTTATCTTCCTTTAAAGAATAGCTTTCGCTGTCATCCAACACGAGCAGGCCCACATCCATCTGTGTCGCCGCGTCGTTGGTTTCCAGATTTAAATACTCATTATATCCATTCTTCAACTGTTTCTGAATATACATGAAAAACCTCCTTTGTGTTTTCCTGATCGGGTTCTAATCTTAGAGTAGCACAATGATATCTCATAGTCAAAGGAAGAGAGGAAGCACGCGAAAAGAGGTCATATTGCACGCTTATAAACGCGTGCGTTTTTGGCGGGCAGGTGGTATAATAAAAACAGTGAAAAGCTCTGTAAGAGCGAAGAATTCCAAGAGAAGGGGAGCGGGTGAAATGGGAATTACGCTGCAGCAGATCGCGGACATGGCCGGCGTGTCACGCGGAACGGTGGACCGGGCGCTCAATAACCGCGGGCGAATCAATCCGGAGGTGGCCGCCAGAATTCTGAAGATCGCCGAAGAGAACCATTATCAAACGAACAGGAAGAAAAAAACAGTGACAGTGGAGGAGGAACGCCCGAAGATCGGCGTGATCACGCAGCTCGCGAGATCCCCTTTCATGATCGAGGTCAACCGGGGTATCGACAAGGCGAAATCGGATCTGGAGGATCGGGGAGCGGAGCTGCTTCTCCGTGAATGCTACGTGGTTGACGAGAATGAGCAGCTGAAGGCGATTAACGAGCTGGTCGATGAGGGAATCTGCGCGCTGGCGCTGATGCCGGTCGACAGTGACCTGATCCGCAATCGTCTCAATGAGCTGATCGACGAGAGGAAGATGCCCGTTATCACTTTTAACTCGGATATCGTCGGAACGGGCCGGGTCGGTTTTATCGGCGTTGACAACACGCAAAGCGGCCGGACGGCGGCGGGCCTTATGGGCATGATGTGCCGCGGCGAAGGGAAGATTCTGATCATTATCGGCTTTTTCGCCAATAGTATCAACGGCAGCCGCGTCGAGGGTTTTGTGCAGGAAATCCGGAAATCCTATCCGAATATGCAGCTGTTGGGTGTTCAGAGCAGCAACGACGATGAGAAGCAGGTCGAGGAGATCATCGCGGGGACACTGGAAAAAGAACCGGATCTGGCCGGGATTTTTCTGGTATCGAGCGGACAGATCGGTGTTCGTCACGCTTTGGAGAAGGTTCCTATGGAGAAAAGACTATATATCATCGCCTATGACAGCACGCCGGTGAACAAGCAGATGCTGCAGGACAACGTGATCGATTTCCTGATCGATCAGGAAGCATACGCGCAGGGCAACCGGCCGCCGAGAATCCTGTTTGAGATCGTAAAGAAGAAGCGCCGCATCAAGAATGAGTATATGTACACGCAAATTAATATCAAATCGAAATATAACGCGTAAATACTGCGCGTGCTTTGATGCGTGCTAAAGAAAACTGTTGCGTGCACACGCACGCGATGGTATAATGATTTTATCAAAACAAGAACGGCAAAAGAGCCGTCAATACGTTAAGGAGGTTACGGATATGGGTTATACAAGAATGACAGTCGCTCAGGCACTCGTTAAATTCCTGGACAATCAGTACGTTTCTTTCGATGGAGAAGAGACGAAATTTGTAAAAGGAATCTTCACAATTTTTGGACATGGCATCGCGGTAGGACTTGGTCAGGCACTCGATGAGGATCCCGGTCAGTTAGAGGTATTTCAGGGAAGGAACGAGCAGGGTATGTGCCACGCGGCGATCGCTTTCGCGAAGCAGAACCACAGAAGAACGATTATTCCCTGCGCTTCATCCGTAGGCCCTGGCGCGGCGAATATGGTTACGGCTTGCGCGGACGCTACAGTCAACAACATTCCGCTTCTTGTATTCCCGGCGGACACCTTCGCTTCCAGACAGCCGGATCCCGTTCTGCAGCAGCTTGAGAAGAGCGATTCCCTCGCGGTATCGACGAACGACGCGTTCAAGCCGGTAACGAAATACTGGGATCGTATCACTCGTCCGGAGCACATCATGACGGCTCTGATCAACGCGATGCGCGTTCTGACAGATCCCGCGGAGACCGGCGCTGTATGTATCGCTTTAAGCCAGGATGTTGAGGGCGAGTCCTATGACTACCCGGACTACTTTTTCCAGAAGCGCGTTCACAGAATCACGCGTCCGGTCGCTGTTCCCGAGGAGATCGAGGATGTGGCGAACGTCATCGCGAAGTCCAAGAATCCACTCGTTATTGTTGGCGGCGGCGTGAAGTACTCTGAAGCAGGCGAGACTCTTGAGCAGTTCTGCGCGGACTTTAACATTCCGTTCGGCGAGAGCCAGAGTGGAAAGAGCGCGTGCAAATCCAGCAATCCGTACTGCCTTGGCGGTATCGGCGTAACCGGAACGCTCGCTTCGAACATGATCGCGGCGAAGGCGGACACGATCATCGCGGTCGGCTCCAGACTTTCCGATTTCACGACAGGCTCCAAGCGTCAGTTCAAGAATCCGGACGTCAAGATCGTAACGATCAACAATTGCCGTTTCCACGCGTACAAGATGGACGCTGTCAAAGCGGTCGGCGACGCGAAAGTAACGCTTCAGGCTCTCAGCCAGAAGCTGAAAGAAATGAATTACAAATCTTCTTACACGACCGAGATTCAGGACGCGAAAGCGGCTTGGGCGAAGGAAATGGAGAAGCTCGCGAACTATACATATGATGACAATTTTGAGCCGATCATCAAGCAGAGAGATCCCCGCACGATTCCTGAGTTCGTTAAACTCACCGGCGGCAAGATCACGCAGACAGCGGCGATCGCGACACTGCGCAAGGTTATGCCCGCTGACGGCATCGTAATCACGGCCGGCGGAAGCCTTCCCAGCTGTATGCAGCGTATGTGGACGACAGATCTGCCCGACGGCTATCACGCTGAGTACGGTTATTCCTGCATGGGCTATGAAGTAGCGGCGACCCTTGGCGTTAAATGGGCGGAGCCGGATAAAGAAGTTTACGCGGTTGTCGGTGACGCGAGCTTCCAGATGCTTCACAGCGAAATCATGACAATTATGCAGGAGCAGAAGAAAGTCAACATCCTTGTATTCGATAACTGCGGTTTCGGCTGCATCAACAACCTTGAGATGACACATGGTATCGGCAGCATCGCTACAGAGTTCCGTTATCAGAAGGGCAACAAGCCTTGCGGTGATCTGATTCCGGTCGATTACGCGAAGGTAGCGGAAGGCTATGGCCTGAAGTCTTATACAGCGCGCACACTGAACGAGCTCGAGGCAGCTCTTGAGGACGCGAAGAAGCAGACCGTGGCATGCCTGATCGATCTGAAGGTTATTCCCAAGACGATGACAGATGGTTATGAGTCATGGTGGGATGTAGGAATGGCGCAGACTTCCAAGATCGAAAGCGTTAATCAGGCTTGGGAAGATGTCAAAGAAGGACGCCAGGAGGCGCGCAAGTACTAATCCGGTACTTGACAGACCGCGAGTTTTGGCGTTACCATCATAAGGTAGATTCAGAAGTGGGAATCGGAAGATTCCCACTTCTTTTGCGTATGGAGGAGATATTTTATGAAACGGCAATTTGAGGACACAATACAGAAACCGGCAGTCGTCTGCCTTCTGGCTCTCGCGGCCTGCGCGCTCTGGGGAAGCGCTTTTCCCTCGATCAAGCTGAGTTATCAATGGCTCACCGTCGAAGGCGCGAGCTCCCAGATTCTGCTCGCCGGATATCGCTTCACGCTCGCGGGAGCGCTCACCTACCTGATCGCCTGTATCTCCCGCAAGAAACTCGCCACTATCCCGAAAAACACGGTATCCGGAACGCTTCTTCTCGGCCTTTGCCAGACGACACTGCAATACGTCTTCTTCTATATCGGCATGGCCCACACCACCGGAGTCAAAGGCTCCGTCATAAACTCGGCGAACGTGTTCGCCGCGATTATCGTGGCGCGTTTCGCGTTGAAAGATGAGCCGTTGACCGCCCGCAAGATCATCGGCTGCCTGATCGGTTTCTTCGGCATTATCGTGATCAACTTCTCGCCGGGCTCGATGAACTTCGATTTCGCGTGGAACGGCGAGGGTTTCATGCTGATCTGCACGATCGTGTACGGCGCTTCCTCTGTACTGCTTAAAATTGTCGCCGCGAAGGGCGACTCCGTCACCATCAACGCGCTGCAGCTCCTTTTCGGCGGCGTCCTGCTTCTTGTTATCGGACTCATAAGCGGCGGCCGCGTCACTGGCTTCGAACCCAAAAGCGTCGCGCTGCTGCTTTATATGTCGGTTCTGTCCGCGGTCGCCTTCACAATCTGGACCGTCCTGATGAAGTACAACCCGGTCGGCAAAGTAGCCGTCTACGGCTTCAGCATCCCGGTCTTCGGCTCGGCGCTTTCCGGCATTTTCCTCGGAGAAAAAGTCCTTACGTTACGGAATTTCATCGCGCTGCTTTTCGTAAGCGCCGGAATCGTGATCGTGAATTACGCGGGAAGGAAGAGCGAGATGGCGTGAGGTTGGCGGCGGGGCTAGATTCGCGGGAAACGCCTGGGTCATCGGGGCGGCGCGGGTTCGCGTCTCGTTTAAGAACTTGTTCCGGGGCGGATTGTGTATATACGCCATTTACCAGGCTCCGCAAGACAATTGCCCGGTTGAAAGCGTCTGGAATCAAGCTTATACCAGGTGATTGTTTAAAATCCAAGTGTATAATCCGTATATACCGCGGAAATCCGCGAATCGGGTGTGGCATAGCAAGTTGCCGCCCGCTGCCAGACTTTTGCGATTTCTCGCGGCGATTCGCCGGCTGGGATAGTTTGGCGGAAGAATTTGGCGGGGGTATTTAGACAATGTTTAGTACTGGGGCGCGGCTGGATTCGCGGGAAGCGACGCGCGCAATTTGAAGGATGAAGGATAAGGAAGTTCCACTTCGCCTTCGCTCAGTGGAACGGCTGCTTTTCTAAGCTCAGACTCGCGTTTGCTCGTCTTCGCTAAGATAAGCATGCCCGCGTCTTGCTTAAGAACATATTTTGGGGCGGATTGTGTATATACGTGACTTTACGTTCTCTGCCAAACAATCACCTCGCCAAAGTACCGGAAATCAGGCCATTAACCGGGTGATTGTTTAAAATTCAAGTATGTAATCCGTATATACCGCGGAAATCCGCGATTCGGGTGTGGCGGAGCAAGTTGTCGCCCGCTGCCAGACTTTCGCGATTTCTCGCGATGATTCGTCGGCTGGAAAAGTCTGGCGGGAGAATTTGGCGGGGGTATATAGACAATGTTTAACTTCGGACAGCGTTGGATTCACGAGTTGAGCTTCTACTTTGCTTGCGGAATTGAGTCGGCGGGCAGCCTACGCGTTTCGTGAAATGATTGACCAGATTGCTTATGTTTGGATAGCCGACCTGCTTCGCGATATCGGAAATTGGGAGATTGGTGGTGACTAGCAAAGCTTTAGCCTGATCAATGCGAGCGTTGATCAGATAATCTGTAGGCGAAAACCCAGTAAGTTCCTTGAAAAGATGGGAGTAGTAATAAACACTGAAACCGGACTTTTTTGCGAGCGTCGAGAGCGTGAGCTTGTCTCCGACGTGCGCACGCAAGTAATCAATGGTTTTGCCGATGGTCTCGTCATTTGTTTTGAGGCGGGGAGATCTCGCCGGATCATCAAGCAAGGCGAAAAGCTGGTAAATTCGACTTGATGTCGTAAACGCGCTTTTATTGGAATCCGTCTCAAAATAATGACATAAATCGGCAAGCGCTTGAAAAATCACGCGGTTGTTTTCGTTGTCGATCAATACACCGCGGGCTTTGTTGATATCGCGGCAGATTTCGTGAGCTTGAGGACCATCAAAATGCGCGTAGTAAAATTCGCAATATTCTTTGGCTTGGTAATAATGGGGGTCATGACAATCGAAAATTACGATTTGTCCCGGCCCGGCCTCATAATTTTTGCTATTTAATTTCAGCGAAAAAATTCCGTTTACAACATAGACCAGCAGAAGAGGGGGGTATGTGTCTCTTTTGATGTAGTAATCATTGTTACAGTATATGTGCCCACATGAAATGGGATAATAATAAAGCTTCTTAATTTCCGCGGATGGCGAAAAAGAATAAAAGGTGGACTCAGGCAGTACACCTATCTCATAACTTTTCATAGCGTTTATCTCCATAATTAACGACTTTCTTAACATTATACAATTGATTTGTAATAAGTGGGAGGATAACCGACCACTTTTTTAAAAAGGCGTGAAAAATAATTGGCGTCATATCCTAAAAGTCGTGTAATAAGTACTCAAAACGTTATTCGTGATCCACGCCCAGTCTGTCGAGGAAAAGACCGTCGCGCTGTGTTATCTCCGTAGTCCAGCGCCTAGAGAGGAGCTTTGATGAAACGCCCACTTTTTCGACTGTATCGAACCACTGCAGCATAAGGTATACAGGCTTATTGTCCATCCAGGTCTTCAGCCTTGCCTCTAGTTCGAGGTTCTTTTTGAGATCATGGACAGGATCACCGTTCGCTTTGGTCAGATGCCGCTTTATTTCACGCAGCTGTTCACTGAAATACTCGTAGTAACATAATGCGACGAACTGCACGAACATCCTCCCACGGAGCCTGTCCGTCGTCCACACCCTTGTGCGTGTGCAGTCCATGCGCTGCTTGCCTGATTCAAAGAAGGCTTCTATCGTTCCCCGCCTGCGATATTTGGCAAGGCACTCGAAAGGATCTTTTTCGCAGTTCGACACCAGTGCGAAATATCCGTGGCAGGCTTTCTGCTTCTGGATCTCCTGATCATTGAAAACAACAGTTATTTTGCTCCCATAATGGCGGATGGTGATGTATTCATTCGCCTTGCTCTGGGCATCGTCAGACAGTTCCTCTACCGGTGTTCCTTCTTCAAGATACCCTTTGATCTCCAAAAGGTCTTTGTCGAAGGCCGTATCCTCTTCGATCTGTCTCATCGGATTGAAGAACAGATGCAGGTATATCCTCCTGCTGAATGGCTCTTCACTGCCTTTTGGCAGCCCGCTCAGCCTGCTTGCATATTTACGGCTCTTTGTGAACTCATGCATCAACATGACAGTTATTCCATGCGTGCTGACATCGAAGGGGCATGCACTTGAGATGCTCCTGAATTCTCCGATGTGCTCTTTGAGCTCCGCCTTTACCCAGCCGATGTTGACCTTTATGAGCGTTATGAAATCAAAATGCGCGGAAAGGAGATCTGCAAGGTTCTTTTCAGAATAGTAGCCGTTATCAGTTATTATCTCGGCATTGTCTATTCCGATAGCGGTAAGCTGCTTCAGGGCGTTCTCTATGGTGATGACATCTGGAAGGTTGCCCGGCTCTTTTGTAAATGCTATCGGCTGTCTCGTCTCTATTGAATACAGAGTGAGCAGTTTGACCGTATTATGACCGTCACCGGCCTTATTGAAGCCTCTCCTTGCTTCAGGCAGATTTTCAGAGTATGTAGATATCGTAGTCGAATCATATGCAAGTACCGCGCGGTCCCTTATCCTGGCAGCGCGGCATGCAAAGAAGTTCTGCTGCAAAGATTCGTCCCTGCCGATCTTATCGAAAAGGCCGCTGTAGATATCTTCTGATATTCCATCTTCATACGGCAGTGCATGCGTATACTGCCATGTGGTTATGCCCGGCAGTGACTGTCCATTGGTCGCCAGGAGATATCTTGCAAGGGACAGGATCTTCTGTGCTGTACCGGTATCAGTATTGTCATATATGGCATCGTCTATTCCTGAGATGGTACCGATATGTGAAATGATATCCATCATTCCGGTCTTCGAGCGTGTTGCATGCAGGCCGCCTGATGCAGCATCTGAATTTGATGCTTTTTCTCCTTTATGTCTCTTTGGGCGTGTGGGGATAGGGACATCTCCGCCCTTTGGGATTTTTGAAACGATCCTTCCGGAGAGTACTTTATTGTATTTCCTGTCCGGATCATATATGGTCTGGCGCTCTATAACGTAGATGTCTCCGTTCTTTTGTATCTGACGGACGACACGGGTCTTTATCTCACCTGATGCTTTGGCTGGCATGGCATGCCTCCTTAATTGAGTACATATATATTATAATATATACTCAATTTAAAATCAAGTGAAAAGTGCCGGAAATACGCCATTTTTGAAGATTTTGATCATTGTTTTTGAGTATCAGCAGGTTTTGAGTACAGGTTTTACGACTTTAGGGGTCATATATGCCGACGCTTGAGGCGATCGCTGATATCGGAAGGCTTGTCGTCTGCAGCAATTCGAGCGATCGAAGAATACGAGCGTTGTTTAAGTAGGCATGCGGGGAAACACCAGTCATATTTTTAAAAATCATACGGAAATAACTGGATGTTATTTTGCTCTTTAGGGCAAGCGCGTCAAAATCGACATTCGTAATGTCTTTATCGATTAAATCGTTAACACTGTCCACCAGATCCTGTTTCCAGGTAGATGGGGAGTAAAATAAATCATACTGCTGTATTTGAATCCTTTTAAGAGTCATAAACAGTTCTTCTAACAAATAAACCTTCATATCCTCATAACCATAATGCCGCGATTCTTGTTCTTTGAGCATACGATCGCAGATCGAATGTATTGATTCGGTCTGCGATGGAGACAAATGAAAAACGCCTAGCGGCTGATCGTCGACATTATCTTTTTGCTCCATCGCGGCCGGATCTCTTGGAGTGTCTTGTCTGGAAAGACGGATGTCATCTAATTGGCGTTTAAAGGTAGCTGCCGTGTCACCTTCAAAAAAGCGGATATCACAAAGCGTTGATTCCGGGCTTTTTCTCAGAACATATGGCCTAAAAAAACAGCGGCAGACGGACCAGTCTTGATAATAATGATAAGTTCGGGACTCATTTGGCGGGCATAGAATGAGACTCCCTGAAATGAGGGGAGCGGTTACAGCGCCTCGCGTATAATCTCCGCGCCCCTTTAATATCAATGTCAACTCGTAGCAGTCAAGCGCGTGGTCGGAATTTCCAGAGAAAGCTTCTTCTGAAGAAACCGTGAGTCCGTCGCGCTTAAATTTCTCCACAAAAATCCCAGAATTATCAAAAGTCATTTGCTTATACTTCGCGGTCATAATCGCCACCTCCTGTTTAGACTAATTATATAAAGCAAGATTAAACAAGTAAATGGGCAGTTTGTACAAAACAAGATATAACAAATATACATGTTCAACAAAACGAATGAAAATTACGTTTTATGCTAATAATTCTGCTGTTTCGTTATAACTCTGGCAAAATAAGGCGTGGTAAAGTGGGAATCAGTTAAAGAACAAGTGAAAAATGCAAAAGCGCTAACGAGAAATTTAAATTTAAAAATAACATGATACGACAATAGATAAAAGCAAGAGAGCAAGAAATCTAAATAAAATAGCAAGAAAAAGCAAAGACATCAGTAAAAGCTATTAACGCGCTATTTGAATTAGGTTTTCCATGGAAGAATCCATTGAAAATAGAGACACAGGGAAATGAAAGGGAAAGATAAGAGGAGGAACAGCAATGAAAAAAAGGTTATTGGCGGTATTATTGTGCGCGGTAATGGTGTGTGGATTGATGACAGGATGCGCGGGGAAAAGCGCGGCCTCATCTGCCGAAGAGGGTTCAAACAGCTCGGGTAAAACGTATAAAATCGGCTGCTCATTTGATTATCTCAGCGATTTTATGTCATATGTGACCGATGGCGTGAAAACAGCTGGTGACGATCAGAATGTTACGGTAACAGTACAGGACGCGAATTTCGATGTGGCACAGCAACTGAAACAGGTTGAAGACTATATTGCCGGTGGTTATGACGCGATTATCATTAAACCGGTTGATACGGAAGGATGCGCTCCGATGGCGGCGGCTTGCAAAGAAGCGAACGTGCCTCTGATTGTTGTTAATTCAAAAGCGAACTGCGATTATAATACGTACGTCGGGTCGGATCATAAAGTTTCCGGCGAGCTGCAGGGCAAATTTATCGCGGAAAAACTGAACGGAAAAGGGAATATATTGATACTGGAAGGTGATCTTTCTAATGAAGCTACGGTTCAGAGAACAGAAGGAAATAAAGAAATTATCGCCCAGTACCCGGGAATGCAGGTTGTATCAGAGCAGGAAGCGAAATGGATGAGGGACGACGCGATGACAGTAATGGAGAACTGGCTCAGTTCCGGCATTCAATTTGACGCTGTACTGGCAAACAACGACGAAATGGCGCTGGGAGCGGCGAAAGTGCTTAAAGAGGCCGGTATTACCGATAAACTTGTATGTGGTATTGACGCGTCTGAAGAAGGGTTAAACTCTCTGAAGGACGGGACAATGGCTATGACAGTATTCCAAAATGGGTATCAGCAGGGATATCAGGGAGTTGTCGCGGCAGTCAATATACTGAAGGGACAAACCGTAGACAGTTATATTGATGTTCCTTATGAAAGCGTGCTTCCGGACCAGGCGGATGAATACCTCGCGAAAATCGGAAAATAAAGGAAGGAATATGATGAATAAGGACGATTTGCTCAGAATGGAGCATATTTGCAAAACATTTCCCGGTGTGAAGGCGTTGGATGATGTTGAGTTGATAATCAAAAAAGGCACGGTACACGCGCTGATGGGTGAAAATGGCGCGGGTAAATCAACCTTAATGAAAATTCTGATAGGATTATATCCGCAAACGTCAGGAAAAATCTTTTTTGATGGTAAAGAACTGGACACATCTTCCATTCTTCATGTAATGAAGCAGGGAATTTCCATGATTTATCAGGAATTGAATCCGATCTGGAATATGACAGTCGCGGAAAATATTTATGTTGGTCGCGAGCCGTACAAATATGGTAAAAAACTTGTCATTGATTATAAAAAAATGTACGCGGACACGGAGGAACTTTTTAAAAAGATCAATATTGAGGGAATCAAGCCGAAAGATTTGGTAGGAAATCTTTCTGTCGCGAAAAATCAGATGGTGGAAATCGCGAAGGCTGTATCCTATAACTCAAAGTTGATCATTATGGATGAACCGACTTCCGCCCTTACGGAAAAAGAATGCGCCCATTTATTCGAAATTATCAGACAGCTTAAATCAAAAGGTATCGCGTTTATTTTTATCACGCACAAGATGGACGAGGTATATCAGATTTCAGATGAACTCACGGTTCTGCGTGATGGACGGTTTGTAGGTCGCTGGGGAGTGAATGAACTCCCCGGTGATGAACTAATCAAGCAGATGGTGGGTCGTAAAATAACGGATATGTTCCCTAAAGAGAAGGCTGAAATCGGCGACGTGAAAATGTCCATTCGGGGACTTTCGGTGAAGGGACTGCTGCGAGATATCAGTTTTGACTTAAGGAAAGGAGAAATCCTTGGGTTTGCCGGTCTGGTAGGGGCCGGACGAACGGAGGTTATGGAGACGATTTTCGGGCTTCGTAAAGCGGACGCCGGAGAAATTCGGATAGACGGAGAGAAGGTCGAGATTCACAGTCCGGCCGACGCGATACGACACAAAATCGCGTTTTTAACAGAAGACAGAAGGGCCAGTGGTATTTTTCCGATACTCAGTGTGGATGATAATATTATGGTTGTTAATTGGGATTTGATGGAAGGAAAAGGTCGCAAGCTTGACTTGCGCGAAGCTGCCAAAGTCTGTGAAGAACAAATTGAGAAATTTAATGTAAAAACACCGAGCGGGAAACAAAAGATCGCGAACTTGTCAGGAGGAAATCAGCAGAAAGCGTTAATAGCCAGATGGCTGTATAATAAGCCGGAGATTATTATTGTTGACGAACCGACAAGAGGTATTGACGTGGGAAGCAAATCGGAGATACATCGTCTTCTCAGTCATTTGGCCGCGCTGGGGAGCTCTGTGATCATGATATCCTCGGAGATGCCGGAAGTGCTTGGAATGAGCGATCGCGTGGTTGTTATGTATGAAGGGCATATAACTGGAATTATTGAAAGAGAAGAGGCAAAGCAGGACATTGTCATGCGTTACGCCGCTGGTCTTGAAGATCAAAACAAAGGAGTGTAAGAAATTGGAAGAAAAAGCGAAGCGATCTGTACGGGAGACACTGCTTACAATATATGGGAAGGCGGGAATTCTCGTAATATTATTGATCATGGCAATACTTTTGTCAGCGTTTACAAGTACTTTTTTGACATATAGAAATCTTATTAACGTTTTACGTCAGGTTACATTCTACTCGATAATTGGCTTTGGCGAAATGGTCATTATTATTACCGGCGGTTTCGACATGTCGGCCGGATCAATTGTAGGCCTTACTTCGATTTTAACAGCTATGTTAGCGCAAAAAGCGGGAATGCCTGTTGTAATGTATTTTCTGCTCGCGGCTTGTGTGGGGCTCGCGGTCGGTATTTTTAATGGAGGACTTGTCGCGTACGTGGGCGTGCCGCCCTTTATCGCGACGATGGGCTCACAGATTATCTGTCGAGGCCTTGCCCTTCTGATTTCAAATGGAAAACCCGTAAATGGTTTAAATGAGAATTTTATTAAAATCGGAACAGGGAGCTTTGGGCCAATCCCCATTCCAATCGTAATTATGGCGATTGTATGCCTGATTACATGGTATTTGATGAAATACACGAAAACGGGGCGCCATATCTTCGCGGTTGGCGGAAACGCGACCGCGGCGCTTGTGTCAGGCATTAAAACTAAAAACATCAAAATGTTCGTGTTTCTTTATGAGGGCCTTCTTTGCGGAATCGCCGGCATGGTCCTGACAGCTCGTGTGTCCTCCGGCCAGCCGTCACTTGGTGAAGGCTATGAAATGCAGGCAATCGCGGGAGCCGTAATCGGCGGTGTCAGTCTTTCAGGAGGCGTTGGCTCTGTGTATGGAGTGATCTGCGGCGCGCTTGTAATCGGTGTTCTGAATAACGGAATGGATCTTCTCAATATCAATGGGTATTGGCAGCAGATCGCGCAAGGCTCCATTATCGTTATCGCGGTCGTACTTGATATTCTGCGTCAAAGAACAGCGAATCGCCGGGGTTAGCGCGGATATTCCTTGTAAATTTATCCCCACAGCGCTATAATGTAGTTAATTAAATAACAGCGGGGAGCTTGTGTAACAGGCTGAGAGGAAGGTCAAACCTTCGACCCAGACACCTGATTTGGATAATGCCAACGTAGGGACGCCTGTATAAGCTCGTATTTCATATGTGGGAAGTTACCGAATCGGTGGCTTCCCACTTTTTTAATGGCGGAAAGGAGCAGACATATGGTAAAAATCAATGGCCGGGATCGCGACGTTTCGGGCGCGACGCTGGCGGAGTATCTGAAAACGGCGGGCTATGATCCCGTACGAATCGCGGTCGAGAGGAATGACGAGATTGTTCCCAAAGAAGACTATGGGAAAATCACGTTGATGGATGGCGACATTGTGGAAGTCGTCAGCTTCGTGGGCGGTGGTTGAAGCGCGGCGCTTCCGACGAAGGAGGAAGTGACGCGGGCGCTCGCCGCGCGGCACGGGGAGCGGGAACAAAAGCTTCTCGGGCGTAGTACGGTGGCGATTTGCGGGCTTGGCGGTCTGGGCTCCAACGTTGCCGTCAGCCTCGCGAGAGCCGGGGTCGGAACGCTGATTCTGGCGGATTTTGACAAAGTGGAACTGACAAATCTGAACCGGCAGCAGTACAAAATTTCGCAGATCGGCAGGCGCAAAACAGACGCTCTCGAGGACAATCTTTACGAAATCGCGCCATACGTAAAGCTTGTGACGCGCGACGGCCGAATTACAGCGGACAACGCCGCGGAGCTGGTACGTGACGCGGATGTCGTCTGCGAGGCTTTTGACCGCCCGGAGGAGAAAGCGATGCTTGTAAACGCCGTTCTCGGGGCTTTTCCGGAAAAATACCTGGTGGCGGCGTCCGGCATGGCGGGACTTGGTGATGGCAATCTTATAAAAGCCAGGAAAATCACGAAGCGCTTTATCCTCTGCGGGGACGAGACAAGCGATATCAGCGACGGCACCGGGATTTACGCCTCGCGGGTGGCGCTTTGCGCCGCAAGCCAGGCGCACGCGATCCTGCGAATACTTACAGGTTCTATCAACAATTGAAAACAAAAAGAGGTCATTCAAATGAGCGAAAATAATACGTTACAAGACGACAAACTGATAATTGGCGGGCGCGAGTTCCATTCCAGATTCATTCTGGGATCGGGAAAAACCTCGCTGAACATGATCGAGGCGGCGATCAAAGACGCCGGCGCGGAGATCATCACGGTGGCGGTGCGCCGCGCGAACACCAAGTCGGGCGAAAGCATTCTGGACTATATTCCCAAGAATGTCACGCTTCTTCCGAACACGTCCGGCGCGCGGACCGCGGAGGAGGCGGTTCGGATCGCGAAGCTCGCGAGAGAACTGGGCTGCGGCGATTTCGTGAAAGTCGAGATCATGCGCGACACGAAATATTTGCTGCCGGATAACAACGAGACGATCAAGGCGACGGAAATCCTGGCAAAAGACGGCTTTGTCGTCATGCCTTACATGTACCCGGATCTGAACGCGGCCCGGGATCTCGTACAGGCGGGCGCCGCGGCGGTGATGCCGCTCGCTTCCCCGATCGGCTCGAACAAAGGCCTGGCGACAAAAGAATTCATCCAGATTCTGATCGATGAGATCGATCTTCCGATTATCGTGGACGCCGGAATCGGCCGGCCATCACAGGCCTGCGAGGCGATGGAGATGGGCGCGGCCGCGATCATGGCGAACACGGCGCTCGCGACCGCCGGCGACCTGACCTTGATGGCTTCCGCCTTCCGGCAGGCAATCGCGGCCGGAAGAGCCGCGTATTTGGCCGGACTGGGACGTGTTTTGACAAGAGGAGCCTCGGCGTCTGACCCGCTGACCGGCTTTTTACGGAATTAGGGGGCGAAAAGCATGGAAAATCAATATTTAATTGACTCGGATTATCTGTCTCCGGAGGCGCTCGCGAAAAAGCATCGTCTGGAGAATGACCCGTCGTCAAGAACCAGCCACATGGAGTACCAGCCCGGCATGGAACAGATTCATTCGGACATCCGGGAAAAAGTCATGACAAGAATGGCCGCCTACAGGCCGGAACAGTACACAGCCAAGGATGTCGCGGCGGCGCTGGCGCGCGCGACATGCTCAATCGAGGACTTCGAGGCTCTTTTGTCACCGGCTGCCGAGCCTTTTCTCGAGAAAATGGCGGCAAAAGCGCGGAAAGAAACCCTGAAGCATTTCGGCAACACCGTGTATCTTTTCACGCCGCTCTATATCGCGAATTATTGCGCGAACTACTGCGTTTACTGCGGTTTCAACTGCTATAACCACATCAAGCGCCTGCGGCTCGACAAAGAACAGATCGAGCGCGAGATGAAGGTGATCGCCGACAGCGGGATGGAGGAAATTCTGATCCTGACAGGCGAAAGCCGCGTCAAAAGCGATGTCAAATACATCGGCGAGGCGTGCGCGCTGGCAAGAAAATATTTCCGCCTCGTAGGCCTGGAGGTCTATCCGGTGAACACGGACGAGTATCGCTATCTCCACGAGCAGGGCGCCGACTACGTGACGGTCTTTCAGGAAACGTACGACACCGACAAGTATGAGACGCTGCACCTGATGGGGCACAAAAGAGTCTGGCCGTACCGCTTCGAGGCGCAGGAGCGGGCGCTGATGGGCGGCATGCGAGGCGTGGCTTTTTCAGCGCTTCTGGGACTCTCGGACTTTCGTAAAGACGCGCTGGCCACCGCTTTGCACGCGTATTACCTGCAGAGAAAATACCCGCAGGCGGAAATGTCGCTTTCCTGCCCGAGACTGCGGCCGATCGTCAACAACGACAAAATCAACCCGCGCGACGTGGGAGAGAAGCAGCTGTGCCAGATCCTCTGCGCTTACCGGATTTTTATGCCATACGCGGGCATCACGGTTTCCTCAAGAGAAAGCGCGGCTTTCCGGAACGGAATCGTGAAGATCGCCGCGACCAAGATTTCCGCCGGCGTTTCCACCGGCATCGGCGACCATGAGAGCAAGTACACGGGGAAGGAGGCAGATGCCGCGGAAGGCGACGAGCAGTTCGAGATCAGCGACACGAAGAGCCTGGACCGCATGTACCGCGACATCTCGGACGAAGGCCTGCAGCCGGTCCTGAACGATTACCTCTATGTCTGATATTATATTCGTAACGAACCGCCATCTCTGTAAAACCGATTTCCTCGCGAGAATCGAGCTTCTCGCGGCGTGCCGGCCCGCCGCGATTCTTTTGCGGGAAAAAGATCTGACAGAAGAGGAGTACAAGCGGCTGGCCGCGGACGTAATCGCGATCTGCGCGCGTTACGACACACCGTGTATACTGCATACTTATTATAAGGCGGCGCTCGAGCTGAGGGCGTTGGCGATTCATCTGCCGCTCCCTGTTCTGCGCGGGCTTCCGGACGAGGAAAAAGCCCGGTTTGGGCGAATCGGCGCTTCCTGCCACACAGCAGCGGAAGCGCGGGAGGCGAAAAAGCTCGGTTGTGATTACATCACCATCGGCAATATTTTTGAGACAGACTGCAAAAAAGGCCTGCCGGGGAAAGGCGTTTCCCTGCTTACGGAAGCGCGGGCGGCGGCCGGTATTCCGGTCTACGCCATCGGCGGAATCAGCCCGGATAATATCGGGCGCGTACGAGCCGCGGACGCTGATGGCGCCTGTGTCATGAGCGGGGCGATGACCTGTGACGACCCGCGGGAATATCTGAGAAAACTCGAGAGGGGAGATTTTTGATGACTTTTGTGAAAGAATGTATAGAGGACAGCCTGCCGATCTGGGAGGCGTGCCTGGACACCTCGTTTCTGCGCCAGCTTGCGGACGGAACGCTGCCGGAAGAGCTTTTTAAAGGCTACATTATCGACGACAGCCTGTACCTGATGGCGTACACGAAGGTCTTCGCGATGGGAATTCTGAAAGCGGAGAGCATGGAAGAAATCCGCGCGTATTACTCGTTGCTGTCTTTTGTGAGCGAGGCGGAGGACGCGACCCGCGCCTACTATCTGGAACGCTACGGTCTGCGCGACGAGGATGTTCAGAAACTGCCGCTTCGGCCCGAGAACCAGGCCTATGTGGACACCATGACAGAGGCGGTCGCGAACGCGCCGGGGCCGGCGGAATGTTTTATGGCCTGCCTTCCCTGTATGCTCAGTTACGAGTGGATTTTCGCCGAGCTGGTCAAACGCTTCCCGAAAGCGAAGGATACCGTGTACGGCCGTTTCGTCAATGATTATACCGGGAATTTCTATGACAAGCTCAAAGGTGGCTGGTACGATTTCGCTGAGAAATCCTGCCGGAACCTCACGCCCGCGCGGCAGAAAAACTGCCGCGCGATTTTCCGGAAGTGCTCCGAGCATGAGCTGAAGTTCTGGGAGATGAGCGCGAGAGCGCGGGCATGCTTTTCATAGTGAAGACAAGCGTTAGCGCGTCTGAGCTTAGAAAAGCAGCCGTTCCACGGAGCGAAGGCGAGGCATGCTTATCTTAGCGAAGACAAGCGGTAGCGCGTCTGAGCTTAGAAAAGCAGCCGTTCCACTGAGCGAAGGCGAGGCATGCTTATCTTAGTGAAGACAAGCGGTAGCGCGTCTGAACTTAGAAAAGCAGCCGTTCCACTGAGCGAAGGCGAAGTGGAACTTCCTTATCCTTCAAATTGCGCGCAACGCTTCCCGCGAATCTGCCCGCGCCCCAGTACAAAACATTGTCTAAATACCCCCGCCAAATTCTCCTGCCAGACTTTCTAGCCGGCGGGATCGCCGCAAGAATAAGCAAAAGTCTGGCAGCGGGCGACAACTTGCTCTACCACACCCGATTCGCGGATTTCCTGGGTATATACGGATTATATACTTGGATTTTAAACAATCACCTGGTCAGAGGCCTGATTCCCGATGCTTTGGCGGGGTGATTGTCTGGCAGAGGGCGTAGAGTGGCGTATATACACAATCCGCCCCGGAATAGTATGAAAGCAAGACACGAACTTCATATTCTGCTAAGCTCACACCGCTTCCCGCGAATCTGCCCGCGCCCCAGTACAAAACATTGTCTAAATACCCCTGCCAAATTTCCCAGCTAGACTTTCTAGCCGGCGGGATCGCCGCAAGAAAGCGCGAAAATCTGGCAGCGGGTGACAACTTGCTCCACCACACCCGATTCGCGGATTCCCGCGGTATATACGGATTATATACTTGGATTTTAAACAATCACCTGGTCAGAGGCCTGATTCCTGATGCTTTGGCGGGGTGATTGTCTTGCGGAGACTGGTAAATAGCGTAGATACACAATCCGCGCCGGAACAGGTTTATAAGCAAGACACGTGGCATGATTTCCTAAGCGTATAGCGCTTCCCGCGAATCTGCCCGCGCCCCAGCAATAAACATTGTCTAAACACCCCCGCCAAATTCTTCTGCCAGACTTTCCCAGCCGGCGAATCGCTGCAAGAAGTCGCGAAAGTCTGGCAGCGGGCGACAACTTGCTCTACCACACCCGATTCCAGGATTTCCGCGGTATACACGGATTATATACTTGGATTTTAAACAATCACCTGATCAGAGGCCTGATTCCCGATGCTTTGGCGGGGTGATTGTCTTGCGGAGCCTGGCAAGTGGCGTATATACACAATCCGTCCCGGAACAGGTTTATAAGCAAGATGCGATCTCACGTTTCAACAAGCTTCCATTGCTTCGCCGCAAATCTGCCTGCGCCCCAAAGTGTAACATTGTCGATACACCACTGCCAGATTCTCCTGCCAGACTTTCCCAACCGGCGAATCGCCGCGAGAAGTCGCGAAAGTCTGGCAGCGGGCGACAACTTGCTCTATCACACCCGATTCGCGGATTTCCTGGGTATATACGGATTATAAACTTGAGTTTTAAACAATCGCTTAGTAAGAGGCCTGATTCCCGATACTTTGGCGGGGCGATTGTCTGGCAGAGTCTGGTAAGTGGCGTATTTACACAATCCGCCCCAAAATAAGTTCTTAAGCAAGACACGAACATGCGCCACCCCGATGACCCAGGTGTTTCCCGCGAACTGGCCGCCCCCCAGCGCTAAACATTGTCTATATACTCCCGCCAAATTTCCCTACCAGACTTTTCCAGCCGGCGAATCGCCGTGAGAAATCGCGAAAGTCTGGCAGCAGGCGTCAACCTTCTCTGCCACACCCGATTCGCGGATTTCCGCGGTATATACGGATTATATACTTAGATTTTAAACAATCACCTGATATAAGCTTGATTCCAGACGCTTTCAACAGGGCAATTGTCTTGCGGAGCCTGGTAAATAGCGTATATACACAATCCGCCCCGGAACAGGTTCTTAAGCGAGACACGAACCCGCGCCTCCCCGATGACCCAGGCGTTTCCCGCGAATTCTTCCACTTATCACGCCGTAAGACTCTCTTTCTCGCCTTTCCTTCCCGCGAATCCACCCAACAAAAAACCAGGCGGTATCATGGACTTCAATCCACGATACCGCCTGACTGTTAATAACAATAATTGAATCTAACGTTCCTCTCGGAAATAAGATTGCCCCAGACTTGCCGGTGGCTGGTTCTCCGGTTTGTTACGACGGCTGGTAATGATCAGCACGACGATCGTAACGATATACGGAAGAGCCTTGAAGACCTCCTGCATAGCTCTGGAAAGTCCCGGGATATACAGATACAGGATGTACAGAGCGCCGAACAGGAACGAGCCCCAGATCGCGTTGTCCGCGTTCCAAAGAGAGAAAATAACAAGAGCGATCGCCAGCCAGCCTCTGTCACCGAAGCCGTTGTTCGTCCAGGTGCCGCCGAGGTATTCCATGACGAAGTAGAGTCCGCCAAGACCCGCGATCGCGGCGCCGCCTACCGTGGCGAAGTATTTGTATTTCGTGACGTTAATGCCGGCCGCGTCCGCCGTGGCGGCGCTTTCGCCGACTGCCCGGAGGTTCAGGCCTTTCTTCGTTTTCAGAAGAAAGTACGTGATCCAGATGGCGAGAACGATCGAAAGATACGTCAGGAAACCATAGCTGAAAAGAAGCGGTCCGAGAATCGGGATTTTACTGAGTCCCGGAATACTCGCGCGATACGCCGCTGCCGTCGTCTGTACGGAAATCTGGCCAACGCCGCCGGCAAGCTTGGAAATAGAGCCGCCGAAGAAGTTGCCGAAGCCGACGCCGAATGTTGTCAGCGCGAGGCCGACCACGTTCTGGTTCGCGCGAAGCGTAATCGTAAGGAAACTGTAGATCAGGCCGCCCGCCGCGGAAACCGCCACAGCGATCAGCATGGAAACGAGAAGACCCGCGAAAGCGTTGGGATTCTCGGGGTGCCCCTTCTCATAGAAGAACGCGCCCATCAGGCCGGCGATGCCGCCCATGTACATGATACCGGGAATACCGAGGTTCAGGTTGCCGGATTTCTCGGTCATGATTTCACCTTCAGCGCCGAACAGAATACCGATGCCCTGTCCAATCGCCTTGTGTATAAAAGTCAGGATAACATCCATTACGCCACCTCCTCAGTCTTTTTGCGGAACTCCAACTTGTATTTGACGAAGAATTCACAGCCGATCAGGAAGAAAAGCACGATACCGGTGATGATTTCGGAAGCGTTCTCATTCAGACCGAACTGCGTGGCAATCTGGATCGCGCCCTGCTGCATGAAGACCAGGAACGCGGAAATCAGGATCATGACAAAAGGATTGAACTGCGCCATCCAGGCGACGATGATCGCGGTGAACCCGCGGCCGTTCGCTGTACTGGTGGAAATCGTGTGGCTCGCGCCGCCGACGATGATCGAGCCGGCGAGACCGCAGATCGCGCCGGAAATCATCATGGTGCGGATGATGACTTTTTTGACGTTGATGCCCGCGTAGCGCGCCGTGTTCTGGCTGGCGCCGACAACGGAAATCTCATAGCCCTGCTTGCTGTATTTCAGGTAGATATACATGCCGATCGTGAACGCCATGACGATGATCACGTTCAGCAGATACGCGTTACCGGCGATCGAGGGGAACCAGCCTTTGCGGGTGGAAGAGTTGATGATACCGACGCTGTTCGATCCGGCGGGGTTCTCCCAGAAGATAATGCAGAATGTCGTGAGCTGCATCGCCACGTAATTCAGCATCAGGGTAAAAAGTGTCTCGTTCGTGTTATTCTTCGCTTTGAAATAAGCGGGTATAAAACCCCAGATCATGCCGGCCAGCATGCTGGCGAGGAACATCAGGACCAGAAGAAGACCGCTTGACATGGAGTTGCCGCAGTAGATCATCAGAGCGGCGCTTACGACACCGCCGACCAGGATCTGTCCCTCAGCTCCGATGTTCCAGAACTGCATTTTGAAAGCGGGCGTCAGACCGATGGAAATCAGAAGCAGTACCATTGTCTCGCGAATGGTTACCCACATACGTCTGCTTGTGCCCACGGCGCCGCTGATGATACCGCCATACACCTGAATCGGGTTCTCGTGTGTCAGGGCTACAATGACAAGCGCGCAGACAATCAGCGAAAGAATGATCGCCACAATTCGGATAAAAATCGCTTCTCCCTTGGAAATAGAGGCGCGTTTAACCATACGTACCAAAGGCTCTTTGTTATTCATTGACAGCTTCCTCCTTCCCAACCGTTCCTGTCATCATAAGACCAAGCTGTTCTTTTGTGGAAGTACGGGCGTCCACGATACCGGAAACATGGCCGCTTTGCAGGACCAGGATTCTGTCACAGAGCGCCAGAAGCACATCCAGATCCTCGCCGACACAGATGACCGCGACACCGTGATCCTTCTCGTCACTCATCAGGTTGTAGATCGTGTAGGAGGAGTTGATATCCAGTCCTCGAACGGGATACGCGACCATCAGCACGGTCGGGTCAGCGGAAATCTCGCGCCCTACCAGAACCTTCTGAACATTGCCGCCCGAAAGTTTGCGTACCGGCGTCGAAAGACTCGGCGTGACGACCTCAAGCTCATCAACAACTTTCTGGGCCAGATCTCTGGGAGCTTTGCGATCCGCCATGGCGCCCTTGCCGTTGCGGTAGCTGCGCAGCATCATGTTATCCGTCAGATCCATGGATCCGACAAGTCCCATGCCGAGACGATCCTCGGGCACAAAAGAAAGGTGCACGCCCAGCTGTTTGATTTCATTGACGGAAAGCTTGTGAAGCTGATGCGTGCTTTCGTCATCCGAATAATAAAGAACCTCGCCGCAGTCCATGTTCTGGAGACCGGCGATTGATTCCAGAAGCTCTTTCTGGCCGCTTCCCGAAATACCGGCGATACCGAGAATCTCACCGCTGTTAGCTGTGAAAGAAGCGTGATCCAGAACAATCATGCCTTCTTTGTTACGGCAGGTCACGTCTTTTACCTCAAGACGTTTCTTCGGGCTGACCGGCGCGCTCCGGTGGATGTCCAGATCGACCTTCGCGCCGACCATCATCTCCGTCAGGGAAGCGACAGTCGCCTCGCTTGTCGGAACCGTGCCGATGTACTTGCCTTTTCGCAGAACGGAAACGCGGTCGGAAATTTCCAGAACCTCGTTCAGCTTATGCGTAATGATAATAATGGATTTGCCATCCTTACGCATATTGCGGAGCACGTCGAAAAGCTTCTCCGTCTCCTGCGGTGTCAGAACAGCGGTGGGCTCATCCAGAATCAGGATCTCAGCTCCGCGGTACAACACCTTGATGATTTCGACGGTCTGTTTCTGTGAGACAGACATGTCGTAGATTTTCTCGGCGGGATTCAGGTCAAAGCCGTAGCGCTTGATCAAAGCGCCGACATCGCCCTCAATTTTCTTCATATCCATGCGGCCCTTCTGGGGAAGGCCCAGCACGATATTCTCCGCGGCGGTAAGAATGGGAATCAGTTTGAAATGCTGATGAATCATGCCGATTCCAAGATCAAAAGAATCTTTGGGCGAACGGATTGTAACTTCCGTTCCGTTAACGAAAATCTCTCCCTCGTCAGGGAAATAGATCCCGGAAAGCATATTCATAAGTGTTGTCTTGCCGCTGCCGTTCTCACCGAGGATAGAAAGGATCTCGCCTTTCCTGAGGGTCAGGTTGACGCGGTCATTCGCGATGACCTCGCCGAATCGTTTCGTAACGTGTTTTAATTCGATAGCATTATTCTCGCTCACTCAAAGACCTCCTCATAAAGACAGGGCGCGGAAACCGCAGAAAAGCGGTTCCGCACCCTCCACAGTTCATGCAAAATCACGTAATATTAAAATGTCGTATTGATGTCGCGGATAGCGGTTCTATTTAACGGTAATACCATCGATCAGCAGATCAAACGCCGGAGCGGATTGTTTCTCTGACTCATGGAAATAGCCGTCCTTGACGTAATCCGCGTATTTCGCGAAATCGCCTGTGCCATCAACGGTCTTGCCATTAACAGTAAACTTGGATGTATCGAATACGTGAAGCGATCCGGACTTGATAGCCGCGATTGTTTCGTCAACCTTCGCCTGTGAGCCTTCAGCGCAGGATTTGCCGAGCGTCGTCAGACGTACAGCGTCCGCTGAGAAGCCTTTCGCCCAGTCGGTGTCAATGCTCTTGCCGTCAAGAACGCACTGAATCGCGTACTTGTAATATACGCCCCAGTTGTTCGTCGGGGATGTAAGAGCGACATCGGGAGCTACAGACGTCATATCAATATTATAACCTACGCACGGTACGCCCTTCGTCTGGCAAGCGGAAGGAGCGCCGGTTGTATCAGCGTGCTGTCCGATCAGAACACAGCCATCGGAGATAAGAGCGGTAGCTGTCTCAGCCTCAAGTGAGGAATCCGCCCAGCTGTTCGTGTACTGAACTTCCATTGTAGCGGAATTCACAATACTCTTAGCGCCAAGATAGAATGACGTAAAGCCGGAAATAACCTCCGCGTACGGATAAGCGCCTACATAACCGATCTTAGCCTGGTCAGCCGTGATCTTGCCGCTGTCGATCATTTCCTGAAGCTTCAGGCCGGCAACAACGCCGGACGCGTAACGAGCTTCGTAGATGTTGTCAAAATAGTTGTGGTAATTAGCAAGGTTCGCGCTTGCCGCTTTCACGCCGGTCGCGTGGCAGAACTGGATGTCAGGGAATTCCTGAGCGGCCTGCTGTATGTAGCTCTCATGACCAAAGCTTGTGCCGAAGATGATATTGCAGCCCTGATCGGCAAGATCTACAGCCGCGTCATAGCAGGACTCATCCTCGGGGATGTTTGTCTTCTCAATAATCTGACTTGAGGAAAGACCAAGCTCCGTAGCCGCTTCCTTAACGCCCTTCATATGAGAAGAAGTATAACCTTCATTCTCATCGCCGACGTAGATAATACCAATCTTAATCGACTTCGCGTCGACTGTCTTGGAATCGGAAGACGAGCTGCTGCTGGAACTCGATGAGCTGTCGGTACTGGATGTCGTGCTGCTGCTTCCGCAGCCAGCGGCCAATGTCGCGATCATGGCAACGCATGTGACGATGGCCAAAAGTTTCTTTTTCATAACAATTCCTCCTTTTAATCGTAAGACATCTGTACGATCCGCTGTTTAAAGGGTACGTGATTTTGAATATAAAAAGAGCGCTCATTTCATCGAAAGTAAACGCCCTTGTTCTCTTGCTCGCGGACCGTCTGACGGTCTGAACGATTGTTCTTTGGTACTGTTACATTATAGCATTGTATAAGAACAGGCGCAAGGAATTTTAAAAAACGCTCAAAAAGATATCCCTTTATCACAAAGCAGTTTGTGTACATTTACTATAAAAATGTCGCGAGCGAAACGCTAATTCCGTAATATCGGTTGTAATTACCTTGGTAACTATGCTAAAATTATCTGGAAATCCGAAATCTTTACGGATTTATTAATAATAATTTGATGAAACAGAACGAATGGAGAAGATGAAATTGGAGACAACAGAACGCGCCGGATCGCGGACACTTATGGAGCCGCGCCGGATCGTAGTCAAGATCGGAACATCGACAATCGTGCACTCTAGAACAGGTAAGACCGATTTCGGTAAGATGGAGAAGCTGGCCCGCGACTTAAGCGACCTTTCAAACCGCGGAATCCAGGTTGTTATCGTGTCATCCGGCGCGATCGGCATGGGCCGCGATATCCTGAAGATCGAGCGGGAAGCCCGCGATAACACGACCCGTCAGGCCTGCTCCGCGGTAGGACAGGGCAGAATGATCATGATGTACGAGAAGTTCTTTTCGGAATATGGCAAGATTGTGGCGCAGGTACTGCTCACGAAGGAATCAATCACCTCGAAGCTCTGCCGCGTGAACGCGGAAGGAACCTTTGAGGCTCTCCTCAAAAGAGGCGTGATTCCGATCGTGAACGAGAACGACAGTATTTCGACGGATGAGCTGGAGTACGGGAATTTTGGCGATAACGACACGCTTTCCGCGTATGTCGCGAAACTCGTGAAGGCGGATCTTCTGGTCATCATGTCCGATATCGACGGGCTTTACACAGATGACCCCCGCAAGAACAAGAACGCGGAATTTATCGAAGAGGTCACGAAGATTGATGACAATCTTTTGTCGATGGGTAAGGGAAGCGGCAGCTTCCTCGGCACAGGAGGCATGGCGACGAAGCTTTCGGCGGCGCAGATCGCGACGAAGGCCGGAACCAGCATGGTCATCGTCAACGGCGGCGATATCCATAATATCGTCCGCGTGGTAGACGGCGTCAACATCGGGACGATTTTCCGGGCGAAGAAGCATAAGGAAGTCGTCATACACGGCACAGAGAAGGAAGCGGCGGAGGTCGCCGCGGCTAAAGCGCGGGAGGAATAGATATGTCAGATAACTCATATATGGAAGGAATCGGGGCCAGGGCTCTCGCCGCGTCCCGAATTATGAACCGGCTCGGTCAGACGGATAAGAACAGAGGATTGCTCGCCGTGGCGGAGGCGCTTGTGGCGCGCGAGGAAGAATTGAAGACGGCGAACGCGGAGGACGTGAAGGCCGCGGTCGCGGAAGGCATGAAGGAATCACTCGTTGACCGCCTTACCTTAACGGATCAGAGAATCGAGGGCATGGCGGAAGGCATTCGTCAGGTCGCGAAGCTGGACGATCCCATCGGAGATGTAATCTACATGAAAACGCGCCCTAACGGCCTGCAGATCGGCCAGAAGAGAGTGCCGCTCGGTGTTGTGGGCATCATCTATGAGTCCCGCCCGAACGTGACCGGCGACGCTTTCGCGCTTTGTTTCAAAACCGGCAACGCGACAATTCTCCGCGGAGGCCGTGACGCGATCCGCTCCAACAAAGCAATCGCTTCCGTAATCCGCGAGGCGCTCGCTTCCGAGAACCTGCCGGCGGACGCGCTGATCCTCGTTGAGGACACGAGTCACGAAATCGCTCGAGAGATGATGTGCCTCAAGCAATACATTGACGTACTGATTCCCAGAGGCGGCGCCGGTCTCATCAAGACGGTAGCCGAGAACAGCACAATTCCCGTAATTGAGACAGGAACCGGCAACTGCCATATTTTCGTTGATGAGTCCGCAGATATGAGTATGGTCGCGCCGATTATCGTGAACGCGAAGACGCAGCGTTATGGCGTCTGCAATGCCTGCGAGTCCCTCGTGGTACATAGCGCTATCGCGGCGAAGGCTATTCCTGTCATTTGTGACGCGCTGACCGAGAAGGGCGTGGAGATCCGGGGCGATGAGCGCGCCCGCGCGATTGATAGCCGTATCGTGCCGGCTTCGGAGGAAGACTGGGGAACTGAGTATCTGGACGCGATTATTTCCCTTAAGACTGTGGACTCGATTGATGAAGCCATCGAACACATCAATCGTTACAATACGAAACATTCCGAGAGCATCCTGACTCAGGATTACGAGAACGCGTTGAAATTCCAGAACGAAATCGACGCGGCGGCGGTCTACGTAAATGCCTCAACGCGTTTCACGGACGGCTTCGAGTTCGGCTTCGGCGCCGAAATCGGCATCAGCACCCAGAAGCTGCACGCCCGCGGCCCCATGGGCCTTCTGGCGCTGACGACAACGAAATATATTATTAACGGACACGGACAAGTCCGCCCGTAGAGTTTTAGAAGAATAGGTACGCCCCCGGCGTCAAGCTGAGCTTGACGCCGGGGGCGTTTGTTTTTGAAGGGCGGCGAAGCAAGACGAGGAATAAGTGAAACATGGGTTAAGCAAGACGTGGGTTACGCAAGACGCGACTCCGCGTATAACCGGCGGGCACCAATATCGCCGCGAATCCGCGCCGATTCGGTAAATTTAGCCCTTTAACCCGCTTGCCAGACAACCGGAGCCGACGAATCATCACGTATTATGGCGAAAGTCTGGCAGCGGGCGACAACTTGCTCAGCCACACCCGATTCGCGGATTCCCGCGGTATAGGGCGAAGAAATATTGTCTGGCCAGATAATTCAGTCTGTGGAGGTAGGATTTCAAGGCGTTTCGCGGAAGGTTTGTCTTGCGGGG
>JGI20225J20221_1000111_pt2 | contig 229712 bp, 204 predicted proteins | sample BioMet4_FD_20221 | JGI IMG/M metagenome (IMG submission 20221) | reverse complement strand
TTGGTTACGGCTGCCCCACCATCGGGAGCGACAGTCGCAGTTCCTAATGCAGTACTATCAGTCATTGTTGAGGTTGGAATGCTGACATTGCTTACAGAAGGCAAAGCAGGAACAATGGCATCCCTGACACACCGAACCGGGGTTGCATTAGCTTTATCCAAGCCCACCATTCCACTTGCAGAGGCTCCGATATTTAATGCGTAACCGGTTACATAAGTGCTACCGACATACGAATTACTCCAGTAATATCCTATCGAGCCACGCCCGGTTAGAGCTCCAGCAGCCGCTGTCAAATATCCGGCAGGGTGTAGTTTTAGTATGGACTTGTATGTATCTGTCCTGTTGTTCCAGTTTTGAGGAGGTATGTCCGCTTCATTCCATTCTTCATAAGTTGGCAAACGCCATCCAGACCCTAATAAATTACCACATGGGTCGTTTGCATAGGCCCAACCGGTATTCCATTCCGAGATGCTGGTAGTCCAGGCAGTCCAACCGTTTTTAGGACTATAAGTTGTGCCGTCATGTGTGTATCCCTGGGGACGATTGAACTGGAAGTACCAACCAGCTGATGCTTGTGTGTTATCATNANCGGACAAGGCTTGTTGGTCGGAGCCTAAGTTCTGCGTTAACCAACACATTAGTGATCCAGAAATTTCAGTACTGATTGCATTGTATTTAACTGTTTTATTCTCTGGAGCTCCGTTTAAGCCTGCAACGTGTATAGCATTAATAGGCTTACAAATTTTGAATTTCACAGATACTTGACTATAACCTGTACCTGCACTGTTGGAGGCATATGCTCTTACATAATAGGTTCTCCCATCGTCTAATCCCATAATAGAATCGGTAAATTCGCCTAATTGTGCAGTAGCGTCTGTAATAACATGATCGGCAATAGTCGGATTTCCGGTAGAATTCCAGCAGATACCTCTTGCTGTAATAGGTGCACCTCCATCAGGAGTAACTGCAGCATGTGCAACCGCAGCGCTATCGGTCATACGTACTAATGTAATATTGCTTACCAATGGAGGCATAATAGTCGCTGCATCTCGCAAGCAGCGAATAGATGCTGCTCTATCGGACTTATTGGAGCTGACACTTGAGCTAAATCCTGTAGATCCGGTTAGTTGCAGATTGTATCCAGTTGTTGGTGAAGCTTGCATACTGCTCCAAAAATATCCGTAGTTTCCACGGTCGGCAAGTGTGCTTGTTTTTATTTGTCCGCCGGCATGAAGTTTAAGAGATGATGTGTAAGCATTGGTCGATGCCCAACCTCCATTAGTTACGGCATTAGCCCATTCGGTGGAGGTTGGAATACGCCATCCGTTGCTAAGTAGCAAAGCGCACGGGTCATTCGTGGCTACCCAGTCGTTACTTTCATTAATGGTTGTAATCCAGCTGGAGGATGGAATCAATGAACCACCCGTGTTGTATTGATAGCCTTGTACACGGTTAAATTGCCAATACCATCCGGCAGCTGCATCACTATTGTCCGTTATAGATTTAGGAACAGTGTCAGCTCCTAAGTTTTGAGTTATCCAGCAGCGCGCAGCACCCGACAGTGTACTATTGACAGAGTGGTATGTGACTGTCTTGGTCACCGGAACTCCGTTTAACAATACGTCGTGCAATACGGAGAATGTCGGTGGGCATACCTTAAATTGGGTTGTAGTCGGGCTGTAGGACACTCCGATTTTATTAATGGCGTATGCACGTACATAATAATTTACACCTTGTTTCAAGCCTTTGATAACGGTATTGAACAAAGAATCTGTGGAGGCAACCACTAATTTATTGTTACTGATGCTCGGATTTCCGGTTGTATTCCAGCAGAATCCACGTTCGGTCACCGGAGCTCCACCACTACTAATCAGAGGAGCAAAACTTTGAGCCGTACTATCGGTCATTGTACTGTCGGCAATAACAACAGCTCCGAGTGTTGGCGGCATTTTAACTATACCATCGCGCAGACAACGTACAGAGAAGCCGAAGGCCTTATCGTTTACAACAACAGCACTACTGATACTATTGAATTGCAAATCGTTGGAGGTGGTTGCTGCAGCGCCGGTACTGCTCCAATAGTTACCTTGAGAACCACGGCTTGTCAAAACACCTGTATTGTACATAATATATCCGGCATTATGCAGCTTGAGCTCCGAATTGAACGGATCGTTATAATTTGTCCAGTTTTGCGGTGCTCCGTCGGCAGTCGACCATTCAGTAGAAGTTGGCAAACGCCAGTCTGAGCCTAACATTACTCGACATGGGTCATTGATTGTTGTCCAGTCAGATGTATTACTGAATCCTGCTATCCAGGCAATAGGTGTCCTTACGCTTCCGGTATGCTTGTATCCGACACCGTTATTGAACTGGAAGTACCATCCGGCAGCACGTTCGGTTGCATCATTGAAAGCAAGTGCTAAGGAATCAGCGCCCAAGTTTTGTTGTATCCAGCAACGTCCCGATCCGGACAGATAGCTATGTGTCGTTGTATATGTAACAGCTTTTGTTACCGGTGATCCATTGACTCCGGCAGTATGCTGTATTTTGAATGACGGCGGACATATTCGGGTCAGGACAGCGTTGAACCCGGTTCCGTCACTATAGGCTGTACCAGCACTATTTGTAGCATACGCTCTTACATAATAAGTCGAATCTTCGGGTACACCGGTAAGGGTTCCTGTAAAGCTGCCGGTTCCACCATTACTGTCTGGCACTACGTGGTCGGAAAGTGTGGGAGAGCCTTTGGTGTTCCAGCAGAATCCACGAGCAGTGACTGTATCGCCACCATCCGATCCGACTGCAGAAGATACATCTGCAGTGTTTGCAGTCATCGATGCAGCATTAAGGCTAACAGGACCTACGGAAGGCATGGAAACAATAATCGTATCGCGTAAACATCTTAATGAGTAACCAGAAGCCTTGTCATTTGTTGCGAGTACGCTTGCTGCATTGGTGAACTGCAAACTACTTGCTGTAGTAGAGTTAACAGCAGTGCTACCCCAATAGTCACCTTGCGTACCCCGATTTGTTAAGACTCCTGTATTATTAGTTATATATCCGGCATTGTGCAATTTTAATTCTGAATTGAAGGCATCAGTATAGGTAGCCCAGTTTTGCGGAGCTCCGTCAACGGTAGACCATTCGGTAGAGGTTGGCATACGCCATCCCGATCCTAACAAGCGTGCACAAGGATCATTGCTGGCCATCCAGTTGCTTGACTCGTTGATAAGATTCCATGTCGTATTTGGAGTCCGCGTGCCTGCATCGTACTTATATGCCTGTAGACGATTGAATTGCCAATACCATCCTGCTGATTTGCTGGTAGCATCGATAGCTGATGTGGCAACCGAATCGGCACCAAGGTTTTGTAACAACCAGCAGGCAGCCTTTCCTGTCAAATTGCTGCTGATAGAGTTATAGGTGACTTTTTTGGTTTCGGCTGCACCGTCGATGCCGGCAATATGTTGTACGGTAAATGTAGGCTTACAAATTTTGAACGATGATGCACTGATGCTGTATGCTGTTCCAATCTTATTGGTAGCATAAGCTTTGACATAGTAGGTCGGGCCTTCGACCAATCCCGAAATCATATTGGTAAAGGAACCCAGACTATCACCGCAAGCAATAACATGATCGCTCATTGTCGGATTACCGGTTGTATTCCAACAGAATCCTCTTGCCGTAACCGGAGCTCCTCCATCAGGTGTTACAATGGCAGTTACGTTGATAGTAGTCGGTGTCATGTTCGATAGTGTCACATTACTTACTGACGGAGGCGTAAGAGCAATAGTATCGCGCAAACATCTTAATGTAAAGCCGTGCCATTTGTAGCTGGTGTAAATATTGTTGGCTCCGCTGCTGAACTGATAATATGATGCGGTGGTGGTAGAATTTGCGGTGCTACCCCAGAATATGCCATACACACCTCTGCCAGCCAAAGATCCATCAGCATAGTTCAGATAACCCGAATAGTGCATTTGCAACGGAGAAGTATACGGCGTTTGCCCTTTAGCCACAATGTTCGAAATAACATTGGAATATTCTGTCGATGTAGGAATACGCCATCCACCACCCAGTAACAATACGCACGGATCGTTTCCGGCTACCCAGTCGCTGGTTTCCGTCAGGCTGGTCCATGCGGTAGCAGGTATCCTGCCGGTGGCATACTGGTATCCTTGCGGACGGTTAAACTGCCAGTACCATCCTGCCGATTTAGAGGTATTATCTGTTGTCGATGTTGCTATCGAGTCTGCTCCCAGGTTCTGGGTAATCCAGCAACGTGCAGCTCCCGAATAGGTGCTGCTTATCGAATGATAGGTAACAGATTTCGATACAGGAGCGCCATTCAATCCGGCAACGTGTTGTATGACGAAGGTCGGAGGACAAATCTTGAAGGCGGTAGAGTCAGGACTGTATGTGAGGCCTTGGCTATTGGCCGCATATGCACGAGCGTAGTAAGTTACACCCTGTTTCAGGTTGGATAACGTGGTGGTAATACTACCGACCCCGGTACCTAAATCGATAAAGTTATCATTGATTGTTGGAAGACCGGTTGTATTCCAGCAGAAACCACGTCGCGTAACTTCAGCACCACCGTCGGGTGTTACCGTGGCATTGAGGTCAACCCCACTGTTGGTCATTTTTGTAAGCGACACGTCACTAACCGAAGGTTTGCTTATAAAGACGGTATCTCTCAGACAACGGAGGGTGAATGCATATTTCGATTTTGAGTTGACATCGGCTGCGGAAATTCCGAATGAAGTCGAAGTATAACCGGTATATCGGCCGTCTGTATTGTTATACTGTGTTGAAGACCAGTGGTTCCCTTGTCCTCCTCGGTTTTGAATCGTTCCATTACCCAAATAACCGGCATTATGCAGTTTGAGAACCGAGTTGAATGCCATGGTTCCGTTTGCCCAGTTTTGCGGAGCGCCTTTCGCGTTATTCCATTCTGTATAGGTTGGTATACGCCAACCATTACCGAGCAATACCGAGCAAGGATCATTAGCTGGTAGCCAGTCACTGTTTTCGCTGAAGGTACCAGCCCACGAATATGGATAACGAGCTGTTGTGAACTGATATCCTTGTACGCGGTTGAATTGCCAGTACCATCCGGCAGACGGTTCCGTAGCATCTCCCACCGATGTTGCCTGATGATCGGCTCCCAGGTTCTGCGTGATCCAGCAAGCCGCTTTGCCACTCATATTGGTGCTGACAGAATGGTAAGTAACTTTTTTGGATACGGCTGCGCCGTTGAGACCTTCAACATGAATTACATCGAATGATGACGGACATATTTTGAAACTGGTGACTGTAGAACTGTAACCGATTCCGATGCCATTGACAGCATAAGCGCGTATATAGTATGTCTCTTTATCATTAAGATTGTAGAGAGTATCTTTAATAGCTCCGATTCCTGTTCCAAGCGGAAGAACGTGATCAGATAAGGAGGGAGTCCCTGTGGTATTCCAGCAGAACCCACGATCGGTAACGGCATCTCCTCCGTCGTAGATAACAGTGGCATTGCTCACTCCCGAGCTATCGGTAAGGTCCGACATAATAACATCGCTTACAGTCGGTTTTACTGCCATTGTTTTCAAACTATCCAGATTACCATAGGCAGTTCCCTTGCTGTTTATAGCGTATGCCCTAACGTAGTATTTGGTTCCCGGTGATAATCCAGCAATGATATTGGTGTAGAGTCCGGTTCCACCGGTTGCGTTATTGATTTTCGTCGGTAATGCTGTCGTCGGATTTGGTGTGGTGCTCCAACAGATACCACGTACAGTAACCGGCATACCACCGTCGTCAATAATATTTCCACCCGAAGTTGCCGTTACACTGTCGACTGCATACGGTTTGACCGTAACCAGTGTTGGAAGCATAACCGGTAAAGTGGTAAATGCTATTTCACTACCATACCCGACACCAACGTCATTGGTGGCATAAGCACGGACATAATAAGTCGTATTCGGGTTAAGTCCGGTCATGTTGGCCAGGAAGCTACCGATAGTCTTGGTCGTATCATCCACTGTTTTAGTCGACAGTGAGATGGTCGGATTGCTATAAATGCTCCAGCATATACCCCTTGTCAGGATTGGACTACGGCCGTCGTCGGTAATTTCGCCTCCGCTGGTTGCCGTTGTGGCAATAATTTTCGTTGCGGGGAAAGTTGCCGATAAGGTAGGAACGGCATTGGTTAATATTGTTTTTTCTTCACCGTAGGCGACACCTATTTTGTTGATAGCATAAGCTCTTACATAGTATAAAGTGTTTGGTTGTAAATTGGTGAGAGTTACAGTCCACGGATCGTTTCCTAAACCGTTGCTTGTTTTATAGTCACTGATGGTCGGGTTGGTGTGCGAAGCCCAGCACATACCTTTAGCAGTAACATCAGCACCACCGTCACTGGTAATAATACCGCCACTGGTGGTCGTGTATCCTGTTATTGCTGTAGGATCGACAGTTCGCAACATAGGAGCAGTCGGGAAGATAGTTACTGTTACCTGATTTCCATAGGCTGTTCCGGCACTATTGGTGGCATAAGCCCTGATATAATAAGCAGTACTCAGTTTCAAGCCTGAAACGATACTGGTAAAGTTGCTTGAACCAATTCCATCCATGGTGCGGTTAACTACCACCGTGTCAGGATCGAAGGACGGATCGGTACTCCACATAACACCCTTTGCAGTAATTGCACCACCTCCGTCACTCGAAATCTTACCTCCGGTAGCTGCTGTCGATTTTGAAGTCGGAGTAACGACATTTGTTGTGATAATTGGCAATGCTACCGGTGTGGTAAAGGAAACTTCATTACCATATGCTATGCCTTGGCTATTTGTAGCATAAGCTCTTACATAGTAGGTGGTAACCGGTTTCAAATCTTGTAAAGCACTATAAAAGTCGTTCCCGGCCCATGGATCGTAGGTCGTCTTGGTGTAGAGTCCTACAGTCGGATTATGGCTTGTACTCCAGCATACTCCGTTGTTGGTAATGGATGCACCTCCATCGCTGATTAATGTTCCTCCGCCGGCAGCACTGTATCCCGACGAAGAGGGAGCTACTGCCATGGTGGTCAATGTCGGAATATTGAGGGTTGTGAAGGAAACTTCGTTACCATAAGCAATGCCAATACTATTGACCACATAAGCTCTTGCATAATAGGTAGTGCCCATCTGGAGCCCACTTATTACGGTTGTATAATAACCGTTACCATAACCGGTCGTGTACGTTTTATTTACAACAACCGTATCAGGCCGGAACCCGGATTTGGTGCTCCATACCATTCCACGTGTGGTAACCGGTTCTCCTCCATCATCCGAAATATAACCGCCGGAGTAAACATATTTTCCACTGATGTTCCATGCATCGCGTGTGGCTACTGTGGCAAGTGTAGCCGGATCGGTGATGAAACTCAATTCGTTCCCGTAGGTTGTTCCTGCAATATTGGTTGCATAAGCGATGACGTAATAAGTGGTATTGCCTTTCAACCCTGTCAGATGAGTTACGAAGCTTCCGGCACCACTTCCGTCGTAAGTCCGGTTAACTTGTACCGTATCCGGATCAAAATCTAATGTTTTACTCCAAACAATACCTCTTGATGTAATATTGGCACCGCCGTCATCCGTAATGTTTCCTCCGGTAGTTCCTTTGTTCGGACCATTGGCTGATGCATAGGAGGTAGTTATTGTGGGGAGAGTCGGCGTTCTGAAGCTCATTTCGTCGCCATACGATATTCCGACACTGTTTTCGACATATGCCCGTACATAATAGACCGTTTGTGGTTGGAGTTTTGTGATCGGAGCTGTGAACAAGCCGGTATAATATCCGGTTGCAGCAGTCTTGTTCACCTTCACCGTATCGGGATTGAATCCGGAAACGCTACTCCAGCAAATGCCTCTGGTAGTTACTACCGCTCCGCCATTGCTAATGATATTACCACCGCCTATACCCGTCGTTGCGGATGTTGCTGTTGGCGTAGTTGTTACAATCGTAGCTAATACCGGCGGATTGGTGGTGAAACTTTCCACGCTACCGTAAGTGAGCCCGACGCTGTTGATTGCATATGCCCGCACATAATAGGTAGTACTACCCATCAGATTGCCGATTGTTCTGGTAAAGCTGCCGATGCCCGGGCCGTTGCTGATGTGGTCGTTGGCAATAGTGGGTGGCGTGTCGGTGCTCCAGCAGATACCGCTTTCGGTGACTGAGGTTCCTCCATTCGAGGTAATGTTACCACCTGCCTGTACCGAAACGCTGGTTACGGTCGACATATCGGGCGGCGTGGTTACTACCGTCGGATAATCGTACGTGTATACTGTAACTTCATTGGCAGCATAAGAAGTACCTGCCGTGTTGACGACATAAGCTCTGACATAATAGGTAGCACCCGGTTTCAGGTTGCTCATAACGGAGTTGAAATTACCTGAGCCGGCTTGCGTTGTTTTATTAATCACAACCGTATCGGGTTTAAATCCGGAAATGGTGCTCCATACCAATCCTTCCGCCGAAATTACACCGCCGCCATTGCTGACAATGGTTCCACCGCAGGTAACATGTCGACCATCACCCCAGTACGATCCTGGATTGGTTGTAACGGTAGCCAGTATTGGAGGCGAGGTGGTAAAGGATTCTACTTGCCCGTAAGCTATTCCGGCATCGTTAATGGCATAAGCTCTGACATAGTAGGTGGTACTTCCCATCAGGTTGCTCAGAGAGTGGATGAAGTTACCGATTCCTATTCCGCTGGTAGTATGAGGATCGTCAATGGTTGGGGTTCCCGTGGTATTCCAGCAAATACCACTAGTGGTCACTCGGGTACCTCCGTCACTGATAATGGTTCCTCCACTCTTGGCTGTGGTACTGGTAATTTCGCTGACGGGGGTGGTTTGAACCGTAGCAATAGTAAATGTCATGAAGGTGATCACATCGCCGTAAGCAATGCCTATGTCGTTAATGGCATATGCCCTCATGTAATATTTAGTTACAGGCGATAACCCGGATAGCCCGGCAGCAAAACCACCCAAACCGCTTCCTCCGGCAGCATGGCTGTCGTCAATAGTCGGATTGCCTGTTGTATTCCAGCAAACACCCCGCTCGCTTACATTTGAACCTCCGGCATTGCTCACATAACCGCGGCCCACTGCTGTGTTACTTCCAATATTGATTACATCGGTAGTCGAGACAGTAGGAACAACCGGTGGTGCAGTCTTTAAGCTATCGAGATTACCGTAGACAACTCCTACATTGTTGATGGCATACGCCCGTACGTAATATTTGGTGCTACCCATCAAATCTTTTAGGTTGGAGACGAAAGCGCCTGATCCCGATCCGTCAGTCGTATAATTACCGGTCAGATTTGGATTCGGTGTTGTGCTCCAGCAAATACCACGCGATGTTACTTCGCTGTTTCCGTCATTTGCGATATAACCACCTGTCACTGCGGTTGTGGCCGTGATAGCACTCGGTTTGGTAGTAACAATAGAGGCCAAGGTGGCTGTTGTTAAACTGTCCAGGGTACCGTACCCGACTCCATAACTGTTAATAGCATATGCTCGTATATAATATTTCGTATACGATTTCAAACCGGTCATATGGCTTGTAAACGAGCCCATTCCCGACCCATCGATTCCTTCTGAAGTTTTTGTTGTCAGATCTATGGTCGGGTTGGCATCGGTACTCCAGCAGATACCTCTTGCCTTCAATGCAACATCACCCACATATAACACAGTTCCACCGCTATAGGCATCGTATCCTTGAACATCGTGTGGCGGTGTGGTGGTTACTATTGGCAATGCTGTGGTATTGAAACTGGTCTCGGCACTGTAAGCTGTACCTACGGAGTTAATGGCATACGCTTTTACAAAGTAGGTTGTGGCAGGAGATAATCCTTTCAATTTGACGATAAATGTTCCGATGTCGTATTTGTTTACTGTTGTCGATGGAACATAAGTGTAATTGATCTTGTCTGACGAATAGCATAATCCGCGCGATGTGATAGGAGCTCCACCGTTGTTCAGAATCAGGAATGTGCCGACTGCCGTTGTGTCGGTAACGTCAGTAATTGTCGGAGGATTCAACGCTGCAAGTACCGGTGGTGGCGTTGTAAACTGTAACAGATTACCATATGATGTACCGTATGTGTTGATAGCATATGCCCGTACATAATAGGTGGTATTGCCAAGAAGCATGGTCAGGCTACTTGGGAACTCGCCTACGCCCGATCCGTCATTGGTGACGGTGGCATTGATATCATCGACAGGATCACCCACCGAACTCCATAAAATACCTCGTTTGGTAATCGGAGATCCACCGTCGCTGGTGATATTTCCTCCGCTGATTGCCGATATACTATTGATGTCGTGAGGTTCGAGTGTGATAATTAACGGTGCTTCCGGTATAATATTAAACGTACGATCCTGACCGTAAGAGACTCCAATGACATTCTTTGCATATGCCCGGTAATGGTAAACATTGTGGGGAGTCAAATCGGTTAGAATACTTATAAAGATACCCAATCCGTTGCCATCGGAGGTGTGCTGGTTGCCGACTGTCGGATTTGGCAAGGTACTCCAGCATACACCTCTTTCGGTTACTTCCGCTCCGCCATCACTCAGCACATTACCGCCAACCGTAGCTGTGGTATTGAATAGCGATGATGCGGCCAGAGTGACAACTTTTGCAGAGTCCGGCATTATCAATTGTTCCTGTTGTCCGTAAGTTATTCCGGCAGCATTGATAACATATGCCCTGACATAGTAAGTTTTACCGGCTTTCAATTCCGTCATAACACTGGTAAAGGTTCCGGTTCCGTCGCCAGTGAACGGTTCTACCGTTTTTGTAGTGACAGCCAAAGAGGGGTTAGGTAATGTATCCCAACAGATACCTCGTGTGGTAATAACCGAATAACCCACATCCAAGATATTTCCTCCACTAAGTGCGGTTGTGCCGGCAACATTCGATGGCGTTGTGGTTGTTATATGTGGCGGAGCGGCAGTGGTAAAGCTGGTTTCGCTACTGTATGCCGTACCTACGGTGTTAATCGCATATGCTTTGATATAATAGGTAGTTCCTTCCGTTAACCCGCTTAAGTCGACTGTATAAGTTCCTACATCAGACAACATAACCGTTGCAGAAGGGTAGCAAGTATAGCTGGCTTTGTCGGTACTAATGCATACTCCCTTCTCATAAACGACGGCGCCTCCGTTGTCGAGCACCGTTGCGGTAACATGAGCAGTTGTCCCTGTGATATTCGTAACTTTCACTTCATTGCTCATTTTCGGCAGGATAGGAGGTGGTGTCGTGAATTGGATCAGGTTACCATAGGCTGTTCCGGCGTCATTGATTGCATATGCCCGTACGTAATAAGTGGTATTGCCCAATAGATGCATCAGTGTGCTTGGATACTTTCCGACACCCGATCCGTCATCGGTAATAATATGCGACGGATCATTGAGCGGATCGCCCAATGCACTCCAGATAATACCTCTCTTCGTAATAGAGGCTCCTCCATCATCTGAAATATCGCCACCACTGACGGCTCTCATGCAAGTTATGGTGTCGGCATCCAACGTGATGATAGTTGCTAATTTAGGCAGAATGGTAAAGGTGCTGTCTCCACCATAAGATATTCCAATGCCATTTATTGCATAAGCTCTATAGTGGTATACGACTTTTTGCGTAAGATTCAGTATTGTACTTGTGAAAGGTCCTGTTCCATTTCCGTCTAACGTGGTAGCATCACCGATAGTCGGATTGGCACTTGTACTCCAACATACGCCTCTATCGGTCACAGGAGAACCTCCGTCGCTAAGAACGTCTCCTCCCACAATGGCAGTCGTACCATAAAGCAATGTAGGTGCAAGTGTTACAACCTTTGCCGAGTCGGGCATTGTCAATTGTTCTTGTTGTCCATATGCCACCCCGACGGTATTGATTGCATAGGCCCTGACATAATATGTTTTACCTGCAACCAAGTCGGACATGATGCTGGTAAATGTCCCGGTTCCATCGCCAGTGAATGGTTCTGCCGTCTTTGTGGGGACATCCACAGTCGGGTTGGGCGATAGATCCCAGCAAATACCGCGTGTGGTAATAACAGAATACCCGACATCCAATACCGTGCCGCCACTATTGGCTGTCGCTCCTTCAACATAAGAAGGTACTGTAGTGGTAACATGCGGCAACGCAGGCGTTATGAAACTGCTTTCGCTGCTATAGGCCGTGCCTACACTGTTGGTAGCATATGCTTTAATGTAATAGGTGGTGCCTTCCGTTAATCCGGTTAAATTGACAGTATAGGTGCCTACATCTGTTGGCGTAACAGTGGCAGATTTATAACAGGTATACGTGACTTTATCGGTGCTGATGCATACACCACGGTCGGAAACGATGGCGCCTCCGTTATTGAGTACGGTTGCGGTTGCCGTGGCTGTTGTGCCTGTAACATTAGAAACGTTTATCTCATTACTCATTTCCGGTAAGATGGGAGGCGGAGTAGTGAATTGAATCAAATTACCATAGGCTTTACCGATGGTATTGACTGCATAGGCCCGAACATAGTACGTGGTATTACCCAGCAAGTTCATCAGCGTACTTGGGTATGTTCCTACACCCGATCCGTCATCGGTCATCACATTAGATGGATCGTTAAGCGGATCGCCCAGAGCACTCCAGATAATACCCCTCTTTGTGACGGAAGAGCCACCGTTGGAGGTAATATCTCCACCGCTGACAGCCCTCATGCAGGTAATATTGTCGGCCGGGAGTGTGATGATAGCCGGTATGGCAACCGGAGTTGTTATTTTTACATTATCTCCATATACGATTCCTTGTGAATTAACGGCATAAGCCCTTACATAATACGTTGTAACCGGTAGCAGACCGGTCAGATTGCTGACAAAAGCACCAACACCGGTTCCGGTTGCTATTTGACGGGTTTTGGAGGTAAGCGTGGTATCCGGATCTTCTACAGGGCTCCAACAGATACCCGTAAGTGTTACGTTTGATCCTCCGTTGGAGATCACTTCTCCACCGCCGGTTGCCGTATATCCGGTTAAACTGGTAACCGGAGCGGTTATGACAACAGGGTAGCAGGCAATATCTTTCCAATTGGAGCCGTCGTAATAGCGGATGGCTTTTGCTGCAGAGTTGATATAGATGGCTCCTGCGGTTAGTCCCGTCACCGTCGGATTGCTATTGATGACGGGTAATTTGTAGGTGGAAATATTTTTTCCGGATGTAAATCCGCTGTTATCGGAAATGCTACCGGTAGTAGTTAGTTCCGCCATTTTTGTCCAGCCACTTCCGTTGTACACCATCACAGCCTTGCTTGCTGTTGAATAGTAAATAGATCCGGATAGTGGATTGAGCGGAGCATCACTTAACGAAGGAAGGTACGGGATTCCATTTTTGACGACAAAAAAATCTTGTGGGGTTGAGGCGGAAATGTCGTTCGTACAAAGCGTTTCCCAACCGGATCCGGTGTAGATGAGCGGTTTTGAATCGGTACTGCTGAATATCAACATGCCCAGTTCGGGTGTAGAAATAGTCGACGGATCCATGACCGGAAGATGAGGAATACCCTCAATTATCCGGAAATAGTTTTGCCCGTAAGCCGTGCCGACAACGGTAAACAGTAGTACAATCAGGAGGTGCGCTATGTATTGTAACCTTTTCAACAGAATTGTCTTACCTTGATGTATCTAATTTTCGCAGAATAGAGTTGATCTGTTCTTGTTGCCTATTCAACCGGATATTCATTTCGTTGATCTGTAGTTGCTGCTCTTTGATAGCCTGGATCAGCACTGCCGTTAGTTGCGTGTAGTCTACTTTGAGATAACCATCGACTCCTTTGGTTACCATCTCAGGGAATACCTTTTGTAGCTCTTGTGCAATGACTCCGATTTTCGGTCCTTTGGCATACCTCTTTTGGTCTTTGTATTCGAATCGGACTCCGCGTAGTTGATCTATTGCCTGCAAGGCTTTGCTTAATGTTTCGATCTTGGTTTTTAACCGTTGATCGGATGGAGTATAAAAGTTACCTTTCACCGTGACATCCTGAGCAAAGGTTGCATTCCCCGTAGTTTCAAAAGTAATGCCTTTCCCATCCTGACCGTCGTTATTGATTGCGAAAGTCGACATCTGCAAATTCTTGGTGGCGGTATGGTTGCCTAAATTATCTCCTAATACAGCAGGCACCCATCCTGAGCCGTCAAACACGTACAATGTTTTGGTCGTGGTGTCATAATAGGTTGCCCCCGGCGATGGATTTGTAGGTTTTGTAGTCGTACCGGTTTTTGAGTCGACATAATTTTTAGTTGCGGCATCCTGACTACCCGAAGGATCTGCAAGATTGATAATCCGATAGTTGTTAGAGCCGGTGCCCAACGAAATGTTGGCTTCCGCGTCACCGAATCCGCTGATTGAAAGTAAACTCTTAGGCTTTGCAATTGCTTTCCCGTTTGCATCTCCAATCAACATATTATCTTTTGGCAACAGTAACACCGAACTTGCGCCGGCTACCAGATCGTCCACGTATTTTTTGTTGGTAGCATCGGTTGCAATTGCCGGAGGAGCCACTCCGGTAACCACATTTCCTCCCAAGTCAACAGTCGCTTTGGCTGCTCCGAATCCGCTTAACGGAATATCGGTTTTCAACGTAGGCGTCGCTTTCCCATTTACATCTCCTACGTAGAGCTCACCTTGTGGAAGCACGTTGTTCATAATTGGCACCCATTTGGTTCCGTCATATACATAAAATATTTTTGCCGTTGTATCATAATAGGTTGCACCGGGTTGCGGGTTGGTTGGTTGGGTGATTGTGATGGAAGTTCCTGCCTTACTGTCAACATATTTTTTAGTAGCGGCATCCTGATCGGCTCCCGGGTCAGCTACTCCGGTCAATTTGAATCCTCCCAAAGCAACATCCGTCTTGGCTGCTCCAAATCCACTTAGAGGGATATCTATTTTTAAGGTGGGAGCAGCATTCCCGTTTGCATCCCCAACAAACAGTTCATTTGTCGGTAGTTTGTTGTCGATAGGTACCCACCCGCTTCCGTCGAATACATAGAACGTTTTAGTAGTAGTGTCGTAGTAGGTAGCGCCGGACTTTGGATTCGTAGGTTTCGTTGTCGGAGTAGCAACCAAGTCATCTACATATTTTTTGTTTGCAGCATCGGTGTCTACAGCTGGCGTAGCCACTTTGTTTATCACGTTACCTCCCAAGTCAATAGCAGCTTTGGCTGCTCCAAATCCGCTTAGAGGGATATCTGTTTTTAAGGTAGGAGCGGCTTTGCCATTTGCATCTCCCACATAGAGTTCATCTTGTGGAAGCACATTGTTCATAATAGGTACCCATTTGGCTCCGTCGTATACATAAAAAGTTTTGGCAGTGGTATCGTAGTAGGTCGCTCCGGGTTGCGGATTAGTCGGTTGTGTGGTGGTAATCGAAGTTCCCGTTTTCCCATCCACATAATTTTTAGTAGCGGCATCTTGATTTCCACTGGGGTCAGCAAGGTTGATAATCCGATAATTGTTCGATCCGGTTCCCAATGAGACATTGGCTTCCGCATCGCCAAACCCGCTGATGGAAATCGAACTCTTAGGCTTTGCTGCTGCCTTTCCATAATCATCACCAATGAGCATATTGTTTTTGGGCAAGAGAAGTACCGAACTTGCACCGGCCACCAGATCGTCCACATATTTTTTGTTGGTAGCATCGGTAGCGATTGCCGGAGTAGCTACACCGTTTATCACATTTCCGCCCAAATCGATGGGAGCTTTAGCGGCTCCGAACCCACTTAGCGGAATAGCATTTTTATCTGTGGCATAAGCATGATTGGCAGAACTCCCTACGTACATTGCACCTTCTGGTAGCCAATCATCAATCAATTCCCAATCAGTACCGTTGTATAAATAGAGATGATTAACCGTAGTAAAGTAAAATAGTAATCCTGCTTTTGGATTGGTAGGGTAGGATGTACCATACACAATGCCATGGCTATCTACATATGTTTTTGTGGCGGCATCTTGATCGGCAGTGGGATCGGCTACTCCGGTTAGTTTGAAGCCACCCAACGCAACATCAGCCTTGGCTGCTCCGAAATTTGAGAAAGGAACACTACTTACAGCCATTTCTTGGGCTTTCCCTGATGCATTTCCTATTAAAATGTTATCTTGCGCTAACATAATTGATCCTGGATTAGCAACTTTATTATCTACATAATTTTTAGTAGCAGCATCCTGACTATATAAAGGATCTGCCAGAAAATTAATGTGGTTTTGAGTTGTTGCATTTCCGAGAGAAATATCTACTGTTGCTGCACCAAACTCACTTATTGATACTGCATTTTTTGCTATTGCAGAAGCCTTCCCTGAAGTATTACCTACAAATATGTTCCCAGTGGGCAGTGCTAAACTGCCAGCTGGGTTTAATAATTGATTATCTACATAGTTTTTTGTAGCGGCATCCTGAGCGGAAACAGGGTCTGCTACATATGTAATCTTGTAATTATTTGTTCCGTTTCCAATGGATATATCAGTTAATGCAACACCAAATCCACTTAATGGGATAGAATTTTTTAATATTGGAGCCGCCTTTCCAGAAGAATTTCCGACTAAAAAAGAGCCATTCGTTAGCGTAATGCTCGAAGGGTCAATAGTCTTTGTATCCACATAATTTTTCGTTGCAGCATCTTGTGATGCTATTGGTTCAGCAACTCCTGTTAATCTAAAACCACCTAAAGTCACATCTGCTGCTGCTGCGGCAAAACCACTAAGAGGTATGGTGGATTTTGGTACGGAAGCTGCTATTCCTACAGCGTTTCCAACCAAAAAATTTCCTTGAGCTAAAGACAGATTATTTGGCGCTATAATATGATTGTCTACATAGTATTTGGTTGCTCCATCTTGATTAGCACTCGGGTTTGCTAAATTAATTATTTTGTAATTAGTAGTCCCATCACCCATGGATATATTGGTAGTAGCTGATCCGAATCCACTAATAGGAATGCTACTTTTAGTTGCAGCTATAGCTTTACCAGATATGTTCCCTATAAACAAATTCCCTGTTGGTAGGGCTAAAAGTGTTGCCGGATTAGCGAATAATGCATCTACATAATTCTTTGTAGCTGCATCTTGTGTCCCAGTTGGATTTGCTAAATTGATGATTCTATAATTAGAAATGCCGTCTCCTAATAAAATATTATCATTCGGAACCCCAAAACCGCTGAGAGGGATATTTAATTTGTCTAGTTTATCGTCGGTAATAGCCTTTGGTTTAATTGTTAATTTTCCACTTGTATTAATAGTAGCATCTCCATTCATGTTAACTGGAGTTGCAATATTTGATGTGTTTCCTACATAAATTTGCCCATTTGCAAGTGAATTGTCAATAGGAATCCACGAAATCCCATTGTATACATAAAGTCTTGAATCAGAAGTATTAAAAAATAAATTTCCATTTCTAACTGATGTGGTAGCAGGATCAGGATTGAAAATGCCATTTGGAGTGGAGCCATTCATAGATACTTCGACCCAGCGAGAATTTATATCATAAACATATAGAATATTTTTTTCGGTATTGAAATAAAAGTCGCCAGGTTTAGCTGTACTTGGCTGGTCTGCTGTCGATCCACCTGGCATTGCATAAGAACTAATGCCGGTCCAATTACCTGCAGCATCATACATATATAATTTTTTCTCAGTAGTTAAATAAAAGACATCTCCAAAATTGGGTTTTGCTGGTAGGGATGTTACTTGTATTGGAGAAACCCAGGCAGATCCATTGTAATAATAGTATGTGCTTTGGAAAAAAAGATATATGATATCACCTGTAGAACCAGGAGCAACACTTGATATATCTGAACTAAAATTGTTACTTACAGTCGATAGATCAATAGACTCCCATCCAGAAGAAGTTAATCGGTAGTAGGTGTTGTTATTTGTATTAACTAAAACATCACCTATGGAATAGGCAAATGTAGGTAAAGTTGTTCCAGAGCTAAAAACGGGAGTTTTTGAATCAATTGTGAGTAATGATGAATTTACTATTTTTGTCACGAGGTTTGATGGTGCATCTACGGCGCCTAAACTTAAACCTTTATTGGTAGGTCTGTATAGTACACCCATTCCTATACCTCGTACAGCTGATGGACTATTTTCAAGCGAGGTACATGTGGTATAGGTATGATCTGCTTGTGTTATCGCGGTAATGGAATAACTGTTCCCAAAATAGTCTACTATTACATCTCCAATTTGAATATCATTGCTTGAAAATACAGAATTGGGATCTGTAAATATACCGTCTATTGTATATGTTTTATCTGCAATTTGTTGGAGCCCTTTTATATTGAAGCTGCCACTTAATGAGGTTAACAACTGAGCATTATTTTTTTGTAGCGGCAGCAACAAAGCTATTAATATTAATATAAAAAGATTGCTATATTTCATCTAATTTAACATTAAATAAACCTCAACATCACATAAAAGCCATTTGTTGAATTATGGTTGCTAATTCCAGAAATATAAAAGTTCATTGTTTTATTGGAAATACCTGTCACATAATATGTCAATGATACAGTTCCTATGTTATTTACTAAATCAACTACTGGACTAACATTCTGTATGTCGACTAAATTTATTAGTGGATATATAGCATTATCATTAGATGTGTTAAAAATATCTGTTGTTGAAGTTGATTGAAAGGTAACGACAAAATTTAATTGGGTGACTCCGGTGCCGCCAAGAGCCGATTGACTTGTTTTTAATTTGAACAATGCGACTTGTACCCCATCAGGGATAACAATATTAACAGTATTACCACTTAGTGATGCTGTTACTCCTAGACCAGTGGCCCTAACAAACATATTTGTATTTCCACTCGGGTTATAAGTTTGATATGTTACACTTCCTCCACCGCTTCCCCCGGTAGGAGTTTGCCAAGTAGCAGCAGTTCCTGCTGCATTAGCCGTTAAAACTTTATTGGCATCTGTGGTTGGAACTAGATCTGGTACTTTTGTATCTACATATGTTTTCACCGCTTTGACCGAAGGATATTTTGTATCGTCTGTTTGAGTTGTAATGCTGCTATTCTTATTGGCAGTCACTTCTGCCCCAATATCAGTAGCAACGTCAGTTTTGGCAATTCTTGCAAGAGTCGTTGCTCCTGTTGCATGAATATAGTCGCCCGTATTATAGCTACTAATACTAGTTCCTCCGTTAGCTACAGGCAATACTCCCGAGAAAGTACTAGAAGCTGGCACTAACCAATCACCGCTTGCGCTTAAAAATTTTGTGTTGTCAGAGGCCCATGCGCTACTTGTCTTCATTTTTTTGACATCAATGCTTCCATCTTTTATTCCCAATGTAAAGCTTCCAGAGGAGATCGCCACCGTACCACCATTCACAGTTAGTCCGTCTGCAGGAGTAATGGAAATGGATGTTGTTAGGGTTTTCCAGTAAGGTTTTGTGTTAGTTGCATCCCATGCTAATACTTGGTCAGCAACCGTACCGTTTGTTAATTTTGCCGTAGCTCCAGTTCCTGATTGATAAAGGAGATTACCCGCAGACCCACCTGTAATATTAGCAGCACTACCAGTTGTGTTTTGAGTTAAGTCACCTGAAATATCGGCAGCAACAATTTGTCTGAATGTAGGTGCTGCATTAGAACCTGTTGACGGGCCTGCAAAAACAGTATTTTTTGCTTGTGTAGCTAAGCTTACAGAAAAAACATCCGAATTTGTGATAGTAGCTGGTGTAACGGTAAGAATAGAAGGCACTGTAAGACCAACAGAGGTTACTGTTCCTGATCCAACTGAAGCCCACACTGCATTTGTTCCGTCGGTTTGAAGAACTTTTCCTCCTAAACCTAACTGTGCGGGTAACAGTGCATTGAGCGCAGATGTCTTAGTGGTTGCTCCAGTTCCTCCATAGAGGATAGGAATAGGGTTTCCGTTCCAAGTAGCACCGTTTCCGATCGTACCTACAGTGGTTATACTTGTTGAGCCGGTCCATGTTGAGAGTTTGGTGTTTTCAACATTTCCCAGACCGATCATCCCAGGAATGGAAGCTGCTGGAATTTCAGCCGGAGATACTGAAGTTGTAGTGCTGCTATTTCCTAAAAGGGTGCTTGTCCCTATTTTGGCTAATTTTGTTAAAGGTACCTTGGTATCAGTTATACCTATATTTACCGTACTCCCCGATGTCGTATAAGAGAGTCCATCCGCTGCGGTTGCGGTGACGGAGGTGATGGGTGCTCCTCCCCATACAAAGCCGGATGTGGAAGTTGAATATGTAAGTGCTGAACCATCCTGAAGAGTCCCCGTTACTTTCAATTTCGCAGGAGTAATGACACCACTTGCAATCGTGGTTGGAATGGATGTTGTTGATGGAGAATTGCCCGTACCAGTTATATCTCCAGTAAGACTAATTATCTGGTCACCTGTATTGGAGCCTGAAACAGTAGTACCATCTGCAATTGTTACATTTTTGCCAATGACTGTAGATGTCCCGATGGAAGATCCTGTGCCGATATTGGTAGCAGTTATTTTACCGGTTGAGGATATATCTCCTGTTGCTGCTATTGATGTGGGAGTGATAGCTCCCAAAGAAAGCGTAAATTCAGGCGTGGTGGTGAGTGCCGCATTATTAGTGACATTGATTCCTGATCCTGATAAACCTTTTACGTTTACCGAAGTGACAGTTCCACCAGTTATGGGTGCTTTCCAAACCGGTCCTTGGCTTTCTACTGTTAAAACCCAATCATTTGCAATGCCCGAAGCAGACGGTATTTTCCCGTCGATATAGGATTTTACTGCTAACACACTCGGATAATGAGTGTCATCTACATTTGTAGCAAAGTCTTTATCCTTGTTTATATTGGATATATCTTGTTTACCTTTTACTGTCGGATTGGTGGCTACTCTGGCATCTGTAAAATACAGATTTTTAGGATTTGAAGCCGCTTCTGGAACCATATCGGTAGTATATGAGACGGTACCATTGGCTACTTTACTCCAAGATGTTCCATCAGATATTACCCAATCACCTACATTTAGACCGCTTGTTATTGTTGTTGGATAGGATCCAGCTGTACTAACCACGTAGTAGTAGCCGAGATTACCTGGACCTGCTGTTCCTAATGAAGTTCCTGTGGAAGTCTTATCCGCTGAAGCATCATACGTTCCTTTATATACTACGGCCCCGACCAAAGAAGCGGGAACATGTGTGTCTACATAGTTTTTGGTCGCAGCATCTTGAGGATTGGTTGGATCTTTTAGGTTAAGAATATTGTAATTTGTTGTTCCGTTTCCCATCTTTACGTCTCCTTTTGCGTATCCTAAAGCGCTGATAGAAATATCGGCTGTCGGGTGTCCTACTGCCTTTCCTGATGTACCGATAAAAACGTAATCATCTGTAAGTGTTATGTTTGATGGGTTTACTGACATGCTGGAGGCTGAGGTCCAAGAAAATGTTCCATTCCCATTTGAGGTTAAAACTTCTCCAGTTGTCGAGTTATCAGCAATCAAAGCTGTATTACCACTGCCTTTTAGGTTAGAGGCACCTACCGCATTAGTAGCAAGACTTATCGCTGCAATTCCATTCGCATCAACTGTCGAACTAAGTCCGCTAGTAGTGCCGGCTTGTACATCGGTAATAGTCCCAATTCCACTAACGGTGTTGCCATTTGCCCCTGAAATTGTGAGAGTGTGATTGGTGTTGTCGAAACTTAATGTTTGATCTCCTGTATTGGCTCCTGATATGGAGGTATTGGCACCCGAAATGGTTAAATTATTAGTCCCATCGGACAGCTTGAATGTCGGATTGGTGGTTATGGTCATGCCACCGATGCTGGTAACACTTGGTAATGAGGTCGGGTTTGCGCCAGTAGTTACACGTCCTTTATTGTCTACGGTAACAGAGGTATACGTACCCGCAGTAACCCCACTGGGGCTTAATGTGGTAGTTAAAGAACCAGCTGTTGTTGTTACGTCGCCGGTTAATGCGGGGAAATGACCGGCCGCAAGAACGCCTTTCACATCTGCAGATGATAGATCCACCTGATCTGCGGTCAAAGCCTGATTACTCAACGATATATAATTGATTCCGTTGTTTTTGACTAAATTTATATCGCCGGTATTGGTTCCCGATACGGAGGTAGTACCTGCCGTTATTTTTCCATTTCCTGCCACAGTTAATGTAGTAGAGGGTGTCCCTCCTGTAATTGCAAAACCACCACCGGTAGCTGCAGGTGCAATTCCGATACCGTTGATACTGGTAATGGAAGTAAGTGTTGAACTGTTTCCCCATTTGCTGCCATCCCATTGAAGTAGATTCCCGGTTGATTTTGTGGAAGTGTTTACGTTGGAAAGGTCTTCCAGCAGCATGGAAGGAACTCCGGTTACTTCACTACTGCTTGATAAATCTATTTTGTTGGCTGATAGCACTTGATTGGTTAAAGATAAATAGGGGGCACTACCAGAACCCAATGTTACATCTCCTTTATTGGTGCCTGATAAGGTGGCAACTCCAGTTACGGTTAGTTTGTTCGTACCATCCGAGTTGGAAAGCGTAATCGGGTTGGTGGATATGGTTATGCCACCGACACTGGTGACATCTGGTAAGGTGGTTGGGATAACAGATGGGAGTAAAGTTCCTGTTATTTTAGACCCGTCAATGCCGGAATCAGCAATTTTTGCGGTTGTAATAGACTTATCAGCAATTTTATCTTTAGTTACTGCACCATCCTGTAACATGGTTGTTGTAATTCGGTTATTTCCAATAGAGGTCACAAGTGATCCTTGTGTTGTTGTTACATCGCCGGTTAATGCGGGAAAGCGACCTTCCGCAAGAAAGCCTGTGGCATTTGCTCCTGACAAATCGATTGGTTTTGCTGTTATCGTTTGACCACTTATGGATAGATAGTCTTGACTTGTAGGTGCTAATGTAACATCTCCTCCTGTTGCGCCGGCAGTTCCACCTGCCGAAAGTGTACCTCCGCTCAATGTTAGTCCCGGCCCGATAGTGATAGCTCCCGGTGTTGAAGCCGTGGCGGAACTATTTCCTATTAAAGAGTTTGCAGGGATATCTTGCATTTTTGCGAAGGTGATATTTTTATCAGCAATGTAATTTGTGGTTACACCACTGGTTGCAATTCCTAATGGGCTTGCATTTCCATTTCCAGTTAATGTAGTATTGTCGGTAGTTACAGAGGACATACCGCTTCCGCTACCTCCGGTTCCCCAGGCAAAGCCTCCGGTTCCATCTGAAGTAAGCACCTGACCGGAAGAGCCATTGCCTGTAATGCTTTTAAGGGACGAGGGAGAGATCCCTCCATCTTTAATTTTTAGAGGATCAGACGCCGTACCACTTCCATCTAATGTCGTCCCATCAGTAGTTACGGAAGAGAGTCCCCCACTATTTAAGGTTACGTTTAATTTATCAATAGCGCGTTGTACAGTTGTGACATCGGGGGTAAACCCGGTAGTGTTAGGGTTAAATGCAATATCGGTAGCTGTAGGCGCTTTACCACTCGTTACCAATCCTTTTGCATCGTAAGTTACTATTTGGGGGGTGCTCCCGCTGGGAGCAATAGATGGTGTGTTAGCGGTTACCTTGGTAGCAATAGCCGCAGTATTTGTACCGACTTGTGATTCTAATCCCGAAAGGGCGTTTTGGACGTTGGTAGTGGAACCTGCGATATTGGTGTAAGTTACTTTGGACCCATCAATTTTCGTAATAGTGGTATTTATGGTTGTTGCAGGAGCTCCGGTACTGGTTCCGGTTACATCTCCGGTAAGTTGAATGGTTTGGTCACCGCTGTTGGTTCCCGATGTATTTTTCAATGCTGTCAGTTGCGCATCGGTTACGTAATTTTTGTCGGTTGACGCCGCAATGTTGGCGGTAGTAGGCACTATCCCTCCTGTTACCAATCCTTTTGTATCGTAAGTTACCAGTTGAGGAGTAGTTCCGCTGGCAGTAATGGGAGTGTTGGCCGTCATTTTGCCGGCAATAGCCGTTGTATTCGCGGTTGTTTGGCTTTCTAATCCCGAAAGAGCAGCTTGCACAGTGGTACTGGTACCTGCATTATTGGTGTAGGGTATGGAACTTGCCGTTTGGTCACCGGTATTGCTTCCCGTAACAAATGCAGTTCCTGATGCTGTCAGTTTATTCGATCCAGAGGAAAGAGTGAGTGCCGGACTGGTAGCTATCGTCATACCTCCTACACTGGTAACATTGGGTAGCGAAGAAGGAATATCGGTGGCATCAAGTGCTCTGAACGAAGGCACTCCTGACGTTGTTATCGGGCCTGCAAAGACCGTATTTTTGGGTTGCGACACAAAATTTACGCTCAAACTTCCTGATGTTGTGGTAGCCGTGCCCGGAGTAAATACGGAACTTGGCATAGTGAGACTTGCGTTACCGACTCCAAGTAGCGGTGCAAGAGAAGTAATTGGAACCTCTTTAGGTAGCGAACTGCTTCCTGTAGCATTTCCTAAAACAGAGTAACCGGAGATCGGAGTACTGGAAGTCCCTGCTGCTGTTAAAGTGCCTCCAGTCAGTGATAATCCGTTGCCTATGGTAATAGCTTCCGGCTTTCCTTTTCCGGTACTAAAACGGCCTATCAATGTACCATTCGACAACGAATCCATTTTGGCAAAGGTAACGGCTCCATCAGCCAAGCCTAAAGGCGAACCTGAAATACCGGATCCTGTCAGGGTATTATCACGGTAAACTGAAGTAAGTCCACCTCCTGCAGCAATAGTTATTTGTTGCTTCATTTGGTAAAGGGCTTCTTGTACCGTGCTGGCATATAACCCCGGAATTTGAGGCATCAGTTGTACGTTGCCGGCATAAGGATATTCGGGAATCCAGGCCACACCGTTAAATTTCATTATCTGACCACTGGCCGGAGCAGTTACAGCCAGAGGTATGGTTTGTAGTTGGGTGACTTTTGTCGCGGTGTAAGGACCGGTAACATCACCGGTCAAGTTTTCTGTTGTAGGCGTCCAGTAAAGGCCATTGTATCGTAAAGCTTGCCCGGCCTGAGGCGTGGTTGCCATTAAAATATTTCCTTGAATCTTATCTATTTTGGTTGTTGTTCCGGTAGAGCTGACATCACCCGTGAGGCTGGAAGAGTTACTGCCGGAATTTGTTTTTGAAGAATCGATCAGGTCTTTCAGCACTTTTCCCTGATTTGCGGATAAGGCCGATGTAGTAGAGGTCGATGTCAGGTTATCTATCACCGGAGTTGTAGAGGCGTTGCCCGAACCGCTGGTTGCGGCATAAAGGGCATAAGGCACGCTCAGTAACTGGCTCGAACCTGAAATGGTATAGCTGCTCCCTCCGGTAGGATCTACTTCTGTTTTTATAAAGTAGGGGCCTTTCGACCAATCGATAGAGCTGAAAGCGGTTGACGGAAAAGAACCGCCACCAACTTCAATAGTTACTAAACCGTTTGCATTCGTAGATGCTGTATGCGTTTCCGAATAAACAGCGGTGCCTGTTGGTGTTCCCTGTAATATACTAATTCGGATGCCCACGTTTTTATTTTGTACCAAAGAGAAAGTCGCGTCTCTTACAACGGCTTGATAAGTCATTTTTTGAGGGGCCTGAGCATACAAGAATGTTGTAATAAACAGGGCAATAAGCAAATGTAGCAGATGTTTCATTGTAGCGTGTTGTCCTTAATGATTTTAAAAATGCGCATTATATTCTTCTTGGAGTTCCTAATTGTCAATAGGTAAGCTCCGGTTGGCAGATCAACCATAGGTACTACGGTACTGCTCGATTGTATTTTATCTTGTTTGATCAATCTTCTGTTTGAGGTGTATAGCAGATATTGAAATGAGGCCGGGTCTGCATTTTTTATATTGATAGTCACGTTGTTCGATGTCGGATTCGGAAAAACAATACAATTGATAGAAACCCCCTCTGTCTCATCTCCCGGGTCAATGGGAGACACGTGCAAGGCATACGTTTGTTGCACTCCTTCTGCAAATGATCTTCCGGCATTGGAAAGGGATGTATATGCAATTTGTCCTATCGTGTAACTGATACTACTCCCGTTAGAACTTTGGATGTCGCCGCCTGCACTACTTGTGGCATTTTGCGCTGCGATACTTCCCGAGAGTGTCAAAAATAAATATAATATAATGCAATATCTCATAAAATATATATAAATACATCAATGTAAAGAGAATCGTTTTTTTTGACTCCAAATAAATGTTTATTGCAATAAACGGCATCGTTTGTTCGTTATATATTATAACAAGTCGGTGCTTTTATGCAAGCATTTAATATGCAATCATTTAAATTGGGTGTGCCGGTTGTATTCCCGTTTCGTTTCTCAGTAAACAGAAAACGAAATCTGATACAAATCTGCATATCCAGATTGCATTCGATCAAAGTCTTCTCATTCGTATTTGAAGAAGAAGACCTAATTCATTTAAAAAGATCAGGAATTTTCCCTTTAGATTATTAGAAGGAAGCTCGTAAGCTTATTTGTATGTGAAAAAGCAAATTGGAGACTAAATTTTTTTTAATAAATACGCACGTCTGTTTTTTATTAACCTTACTCAAAACAGAACTTTTCTTGTTTGCATCAGCGTAATTTCAACCGGGACAGATCTTGTTAATTATAATGTATGAATTTTATAATCAATATCTTAATTCAATATTTCTTTCGGTTGTAAATAAAACGGAAAAGCATTTTCCAATAATTGTTTTCTTTTATATACATATATTGCTTTTAAATCACACTACAAAACAAATGTACAGATATTTAATTCATTCTGCAACGCAAATACATATTTTATCTAAGTTAAATAATGTTACATTGGGATTCAATGCGATTTTTAATTTCTCATTCTTTTGCATCTTCTTCTATTTTATGTGTAATCGTCTTAAATATATATATTTATGTCATATGGTGATCATATGATAAATAAACAGGCTTCATTGGTTTTATGTTATTCTGTCTGCTTTTCAACTTACTTTCCACATTGTCTTGGTATAATTACAGGAAAATAGTCAACGCAAATAAATTAAAGTAAAAATTAAGTAATTAACATGAGGGCTTGTTTATGTCCCGGAGGATGGGGGGGTATGGATATTCGACAGAATCAGGGAGTCGTTTTTTTAGTTGTCCGGATGTTTTCCCGAATGTTCGGTCGAAAAAAAGCAAGAACTTTTTAAATATTGGCGATAATTGTGTATTTTTGCGCTTCAAATCGATTTTTTCATTTCTAAATATTCCATGCTTTATGGCAACAAACAAAGGAGCTCAAGAACCTGATAATCTGAAGACCGTTGAAAATGTGCTGAGTCAATCAGAAGCTTTTATCGAAAAATATCAAAAACAAATTTTATACGGAGTAGGCATCGTTGTCCTGGTAGTGTTAGCCATTCTGGCTTTCCGCAACTGGTATCTTGTTCCGAGAGAGAGCAAAGCCGAAACAAAATTGGCTGTATGCCAGAACTATTTTGCTGTCGATTCGTTTCAGGTTGCCCTAAACGGTGACGGAACCGAAAACTGTATCGGGTTTAAGGGTGTGGTTGATGAATATGGAATGACCAACTCGGCTAACCTCGCTAATGCATATGCAGGTGTATGTTGTTATAAGCTGAAAGATTATAACAATGCAATCAAATATCTGAAAAAGTTTAACGGAAAAGATTTGAATATCGCGCCGTCAATTACAGGACTTATCGGAGACAGTTACGTTGAACTGGGACAGGTTGAAGAGGGAATTAAATACTTTTTGAAAGCTGCTGATGTTGATAATGAAATGATTAGTCCGATCTATTTGAAGAAAGCAGCGATTGCTTACGAAAGCCGTGGCGATTACAAAAAAGCAGTTGAAGCATATACTAAAATAAAAGACCAATACGTCAGAAGTCAGGAAGCTGCTGATATGGATCGTTACATTGCCCGTGCACAAGCTTTGGAAAAATAATAAATAGTGTATTGCACACTAAAATGAGACTGCTTCAAATCTGTTGAAGCAGTTTTTTTATCTCTTAATTCAATCAATTTATGTCAACTGCAAATCACAATTTGTCCGATTACGAAAGTGAAGAACTCCCATCTGCCAGCGATATGCGCTTTGGAGTGGTTGTGTCGGAATGGAATCCGGATGTTACCGAGGGGTTGTTGAATGGCGTTTTGCAAACTTTGCAAAAGCAGGGGGCTAATCCCGATCAGATTGTTGTTCAGTATGTGCCCGGTAGTTTTGAACTGGTTTATGGATCGAAATGTTTGGCCGATCATGCGCATGTTGACGCTGTTATTGCTCTCGGATCTGTTGTGCGTGGTGATACGCCGCATTTCGACTATGTATGCCAGGGCGTGACACAAGGCATCTCATACCTGAATGCTACGCAACCTGTACCCATTATCTTCGGATTGTTGACGACTGATACGATGGAACAAGCTACCGATCGTGCCGGAGGCCGGTATGGCAACAAAGGCGATGAGGCTGCTGTAACAGCGATTAAGATGATTGCCTTAAAACGTAGTTTCTAACTATGTATTTGGGAACAGACAGGGCAGGAGAATTCATATCTGCGGATTTGAATTCTCCTGCCTTATTGTTTAGTAGCACTTGCGAATAATCTTATGCATATAACATTATAACCACGCCTGTTGGCAATCCCTGGGTGGTATTGAGGATTGTCACCGCTTAATGGGGGTAAATCAGAATAAACTCACTGTTTTATTCCTATTTTTGTATCTCCATGTAGAATGTTCCTTTATTCGTTATGTTATTTAAAAATTCTATCCCGGCAGACCTGGCTCAGCAGCTGTTTGATGACAGCGAGAAAGCGTTGCGCTTTATTGCCGATATTAAATGGGAAGATGGATTTGTGTGCCGGAAATGCGGAAATACAAACTATTGCGAAGGAAAATCTCCCTCTTCAAAGCGGTGTACCCGATGCAAAACAGAGGAATCGGCCACAGCACATACGCTTTTTCATAACTGTAAATTTCCTATCAACAAGGCATTTTATATTGCGTACACGGTGTGTGTGGAGGGAAAGCCGTTGTCGTCTTATTGTTATGCCGATCGCCTGGGTTTGAACCAGATGACCTGTTGGAAATTTAGGAAGCGAATAGAAACCTGTCTCGGAAAGCAGAAAGAGCAAAAAGAAGAATCTTCATTGCAGTCGATTTTAATGACGCATGATTGACCGGTGTCATTGTTTTATTGCAGAATATTCTTATCTTTGCACCCGCTTTACGCAAGGGGCAGTTACCAGAGTGGCCAAATGGGGCAGACTGTAAATCTGCTAGCTTACGCTTACGGTGGTTCGAATCCATCACTGCCCACAAATTCATTTATCGGTGAAAACCAATTCAAAACCGAAAATGAATAAATTGTAAATATTCTTACACGTGTTCTTGGTAACCACGTAAAAAACAAGACTATGAAACAAAGTATTTCTCCTGTATTTCTGCTTTTGACAGTGGTGTTCACCACTTGTTTATTAATTTCCAATTTAGTTGCGGCAAAGATTGTTGTTATCGCTTCGGTAGCAATACCTGTAGGAATTTTTCTTTTTCCGATCACTTACATCATCAACGATGTCATCGCCGAGGTTTGGGGGTTTCGGAAGGCCCGTCTTATGATATGGCTGGCGTTTGGAATGAATTTCTTTACCGTGCTGTTTTATCAGTTTGCCGTGGCATTGCCTCCGGCGCCTTTTTGGTCCGGACAAGAGGCTTTCAGTACCGTTTTATCGCAAACACCGCGTATTGCAGTAGCCAGTTTGTTGGCTTTTCTGGCGGGCTCTTTTCTGAATGCTTACGTGATGAGCAAAATGAAAGTTGCCATGAACGGAAATAAGTTCTCGGTACGTGCTATCGCGTCAACAGTGGTAGGCGAAGCCGCCGATTCGACGATATTTATCTCGATTGCATTCTGGGGAATATTGTCGGCTCACCAACTGGTTTTAATGATTATCACTCAGGCATTGCTGAAAACGTTGTATGAAGTGATTATTCTTCCTGTCACACAACAGGTTGTGAATTATATTAAGAAAAAAGAACAAACCGATGTGTACGATACCGATGTTTCGTATAGCATTTGGAAAGTAAAAGAAGTATAGTTTTATGGAACTACACCATCTGGGAAAGAAAACCGACTATCCGACCGATTATGCGCCTGAATTGCTGGAGACGTTTGATAACAAACATCCGGATAATGATTATTGGGTGCGTTTCAACTGTCCGGAATTTACAACCTTGTGTCCGATAACCGGCCAGCCCGATTTTGCGACACTGGTAATCGACTATATTCCGGCCCGGAAAATGGTCGAAAGTAAAAGTTTGAAGCTATATTTGTTTAGTTTTCGCAATCATGGCGATTTTCACGAAGATTGCGTAAACATTGTGATGAAGGATTTGATTCGGTTGCTCGAACCGAAATATATTGAGGTAACCGGACTGTTTACTCCCCGTGGTGGCATAAGTATTCATCCTTATTGCAACTACGGAATGGCAGGCACCGAGTTTGAAGAGATGGCAAAGTACAGGTTGAAAAACAGAAACCTGTAGGACTCTCATTTCAGTATCACTAACCAAAATCTAAAGGTATCCGGGTGTTTGTGAAAAATATTCGGATACATATTTGTTTATCCAGCGATACAGGTCGCTCATCTCTTTCTCGTCGATTCCGTTGCTTCTCCACTTATTCAGCTCCGTTTCTGCGCGGCGGATAATCTCTTTCTCTACCACAAGATTCTTTTGTAGTATACCCTTATTTTCTTTGTTCAATAATGCCGAAAGATTGAGGTAATCGTTTCCTTCTCCTTTCTCTACCGGGAAAAGTTGCTTTTTCAGGTTCAGTGACCATTCGCACAACGGAGCATTTCCGCTTGCATCCGGCAACAAAATGGTCGGGCAATTGCCTTGCCCACCAATCCATACCGGTATTGCCACCGAGGTGAGCGGCGACCCGAGAATCGTCCACATGGTGGTTAGCGCGGTCGGTTCGTGTGGTTTGGTGCCCTGAATCAGAATGGCAGCCGACGTAATATAGCGGGGAATAAAATCGCGAAACGGCACATAGACCGGCGAATCTCCGTTCTGAGGCATCGCATCATACAGGTTTACTTTTGTCAGTCCGTGCGTGAGGCAACGTGAGACCCGGTGCAGCAGGAAATCACAGGAAAGAGCTTTGTCTTGTGCGGCGCCGGTAAAGAGTTGTTCGGCTTCCAGATAGCGGCTGACGCCCTTGTCATGGCTGCGGTTGCCCGAAAAGGAGAAATTAGTTCGGATGATGTACCCGTCGGGTGCAACTGCCGGATCATTGACATCGTATTTTTTGAAATGCGAATTTCCCGTTTCAAAATAGGCGCCTCCTCCCTGCGCATCGATAACGCCGAAGTTGGCCTCTACACCCAGAGGCTTAGGCAACGAATCGAGCAACTGCTCGAAGTCGCGAACAGTGCGGCACCGCTGCAACGCCAGCTTCATAATAATGCCTTCATTATCTTTAACCGATGCCTGATCGTGTTCGTTGAGGTTATACGACGCGGAGTTGATAATGGCGAAGCCTGTGCTGTTGTACCCGCCCCAGACGGCGTGTGACGGGTCTTTACTGTTGACCAGTCCTACGTAGTCGTACCTTCCGTCGTGAAAGAATTCTATTTTATTGTGCAATTCGTCGGTATCGCGTTGTTTGAACAACAGTGGTCGACCGTCGGGGGTGAACTTACCCGAAACGAGGGCTGTGGTACATGCGAAAACGGCGGTTGCCTGAAGCAATAAAAAAGCGGCAAATAGAATGCGGGTAAATTTCATCATTTCAAACAGGTAAATATCGGTTGATTTATTCGTGTAGCAGAGCAATAATTTTAGTCTGATTTTCCATCTGCTCCAGATCCAGCGTTTTGGTCTTTACCTCCCAGCTCTTCCAGGCAAAAAGTGTCTTTTTCAGGGAGCGTTTGTCGGTCTCTGTCAATGGACTGTCAATGTTTACGGAAGCATAGAGCAAATTTCCAAGGTAACTGAGCAAAGAGGCACTTTTGTCTTTGGCAAAGAGCTGAAACTCCTCCTCGGACATCTGTTGCAACTGGGGTAGGGTAGTGTTGAAATAGTGCACCAGTTCGGTTGAGATAATCTCTTGCGCCTCCTCTTCCCTATCGACGCGCATGCGGAATATCTTTTGAAGCACCGCGTGCATCTTTTCAATTTCCCTCTCCAAGTAATCGCGACGCTCCATGACAGGATTCTTTTATTTTTTGGTAAGAGGAGATAAAGTCATCTCCTTTGTTCAGATTTTCGATGAGTTGCCGGATTCCCTCTATTCCACACGAAGAAAGAAACTGCTTTACTTCTATCCGGGCGATAATATAATTCTTTTTCATCAGAGGCCAACCTCCTTTGTAAAATTGTTCGGGCGACGCGATACTCTTTAACGTTTCGTAGTTGGTCACATAACTTTTCTCAAGGATGGAATCCTTCAAAAAAGGGCGGAAGTCGAGTTGCATGGACAAGCCCTCATCAAACCATGTCGGAATTTTGCGTTGATCGAAATAGCCCAGCTCAGACCAGAAGAACGAATGACAAAGCTCGTGGCTGATGATATCGAGATCGAATCCCTCCTTGCTCAAAACGGTAAATGTTCCCCAAAATGTATGGCGGCTCACAGTGTGGTTTTGTGCACTTCCCGAGTATTTATTCATTTCATTCTGATTGGCGCAAAAAATCAGTTTGTAGTTGCGTCCGTCCCCTCCCCAGAAAGCAATGTTACGTTGTTCCGCTTTTTTTACCAATAAGCCTAAACTATCCTGTAACGAAGCGGATAGTAACGGACTATAATATGTTTTCTTGTCCTTCGTAATAAAACCGGACTGATTAATGAAGACGTTGCTCAGGATAAATGAAAACCGCCAGGTAACGACAATGACCATCAGAATGCATATAGCTGTAGCAATCAATGTTATTTTCTTACGACTCATAAGCATCTTTGTTTTCAATAGTATTAATTGGTGACGTAAAGGTAATTACCCGACGGGTAGATATGGTATTGTTTCAACTTCTCTTTCGACGGACCGTCGATGCGCCATCCCGATCCATCCATAATCCGGTATCTCGATCCGCATTGAGGGCACTTGGCTGATAAATCCGGTTGCACTTCTACCCGAACGGTGCGTAGCACTTCGTAGGGGCAGGCCAAATCAAAAGCATAATAGCTGTCGTCAACCATTGCATGTACCACTAAAATGCCTCCGAAGCCAAGCGATTCCAATCCGGTCGATACCTTCGTGTATGTTTTGTATGCACCGAGTGATTGGAGTGATACGTCAGCCCCGATAAGATTTAGTTTCATACTTACAGGCATGGGGGGAATGGATGTTTTATTATCCCCGCAACTTAACAATATAACTATCAGTGGAATAAATATATGATTGATCGACAATTTCATTGTACAAAAATGAGAGATACCGGCTTTTATAATATGATGTTACGAAGGTAGAGAATATTTTGCCGTTTGTAGCGGATAGTCTCTTAAAAAGCGATATAAAATAGCGCGCGTACTCCCCAATTATTGGCCTGAGGATCATTCCGGTGGGTTAACCGCCACACCGATTGTATGCCCAGACAGCTTAAAATATTATATACCCCTGCACCCACTTCAACGTAGGGCGTGTTCAGTGTCTGCGATCCCGGTGGTAAGGCTATCAGGTTTACATGTTTGTTGCTAAGCCCGTTTTCTGCAACCCGGAGAGAAAACATCTCCTTGAGATTCAGCAGACGGATCAGCGGTAGCTTCTTGAGCAGCAGGCCGCAGGAGTAATAATCGACGTAAAGGTTGGCATATTTGTCTCCCACGTATTCGAGATTGTTCATCAGGTTGAAATTGTAGTCCGAAAACTCCAACGTCTCATTACCGCGTTCGAACGACAATAGAGGGAAAGGCACTTTGCCGAGGATATAGCCTGTTTCTCCGGTGTAATAAATCGTTCCACCAATAAAGTCGACCGACTGTTTTACCGTCGCCTGTATTTTTCCATAATTGCGGATAACCTTATTGATAGAAGATTGGCCTCCTTCTATCTGAAAATGGAATACCGGAAAGTGGTTTGACAAAAACCGGCGCCCGAAGAAGCCATCCCAAACCAACTGATCTCGTGAAAACCGGAAATCGAGCTTTGCTCCATAGTGCAAGATGCTCGGCACGGGATCTCCCTGATTCACAAATGGAACATATTGATTGGAATAGTAACGGTTGTCGAATAAGACAAGCGTAGTTTTGAACTCGCGTTGCCACTCTTTTTCGTACTGAAATTTCCAGGTTCCCACATCATTCACCGCGTAATTCGGTTTATAACGGAAGAGGGTAGAAAACAGGTTGTCGTCACTCAGAAAAACTTTTTTCTCATTCACAAGCATTACGTCTTCGCTAAATCCTGTACGATAGGCATTTTTACTATACGAAAAATTTACTTGCTGAAACTCTTTGGTCGGGAAACGGTAAAGAACCTGTCCACCTAATTTCCATGTACGGTTGTCGAAAGCATAACCGACGGTAGCTCCGATGCTGAAGTTTTTCCACATTTTTTCACCTGTCCGAAAACTGAAAGCTGCGGTAGGGCCGTCAAGTGCGTTTTTGTGATACAGTGAATTGATCGGCCCGATATCAATTTTGCCTACATGGGCATACTGATACATCATCAGGTCGGTAAACCATTTGATTCCGCGCATGAATCGGGTTTTATTCAGTTGAATGACACCCGTATAGATAGAGTCGCTTAACGGTTTGCTCTCTTTTTGACGCATCACGTCGATTCGGGCCAGGTCGCCGTCATCGTGTGTCGGCGGAGAGAAGAGCAGCTCTTTATCGATTACTCCGAGCACAGGGCGTTGGTGCATTCCGACAGGCAGAGGTAGTTTTAGCACGAGTATCGTGTTGATGCTATTGTAGTCCCAGTGCCCTTTGTTTGGAACAAATTTTTGCCGGATAGAGAGCGAATGGGCAAAGTTGATCGAAAGCGTTTTCGGAATATTGGCATCGATACTCACTAAACCCGAAGTCAACGAATCGATTACCATGCTTCCGGATAGAAGCAAAACATCCCGTTGCCTGGGTCGGAACCCGATGGTGTAGCATTTGCGGTTGTTCACGAACGAACTGTCCTGAAGAAAGAACGCGTAGTGTTTGTGCGCTTTCTTTGAAAGCGGACTTAAAAAATATTTGCCGAGAATTTCTACATGCTCTTTGTAGAAGTTTTGCTGTAAGGTTAGCAACAGCAGCAACTTTTCAACATACTCTTTGTCAAGAGGCAGAATCGTAATCTGGCTATTTTTGAAAAGCTCTTTTTTCTCTCTTACGGAAGGAAAGTATGGCTGACGGTAAATTTTGTCGGCGGTAAACAGTGGAACCGTAAACAGAGAGTCGGGCGACCAGCTTGCCGCTTTCCGGGCATTGGCATCGGTCATCCAGCTGGGTGGAACATTGTAGGCAAAAGCTTTCAATCGATCCGATACGGTGGTGGGATTATATCCCGATGGCGGACTGTTGATGCTTTTGTTTTGAATTACTTTTTCAATAACCGATCGGGAAACAGGGTCTTCGACCACCTTCTCCATCGGAATTTCGGATGGATCTTTTGGCGATAACCAAATGTCGATGCCAAGAGTCGATCGGCCCTTGATGCGAAGAGTGAATGTTTTGTATCCGTTGGCAATGATTGTCAGCTTTGAAGCACGGGATACGCTTTTCAATAGAAAATACCCCTCATTTCCGGTTGTGGTGGAAATGGAGGTATTTATAAATCGAACCGTTGCTCCGGACACGGGTTGTTGGGTAAACCTGTCAAAGACCTGCCCGATCACCAGTGTCTCATTCTGGGCGGAAACCATGAACGACAAAATGGCGAAGTATAATAAAAAAAGTGGCCGTTTGACGAATGAGGTTCCCATGTTTGATTCGGTTCTTTTGGTAAAAAAGGTTATCCTATCAAAGCCTGATATTTTTCGGCAGACAACAGATTTGCTGTTTGAGAGGCATCGGAAACCGATATTTTGATGATCCAGCCTTTGCCGTAAGGATCGTCGTTAACCCATTCCGGATGGTCATTGAGTTCTTCGTTAAACTCCACTACATTGGCATCGACAGGTAAAAACAGATCGGAAACCGTTTTTACTGCTTCAATAGAACCGAATGTATCGCCCGCCTGAAGAGTGTCACCTACGGAGGTGATGTCGACAAAGACAATTTCACCTAATTCGCTTTGAGCATAATCTGTGATTCCGACAAATGCGGTTTCACCTTCAATGCGAATCCATTCATGTTCTGCGGTGTAATAGAGGTTTTCAGGAATGTTCATAATAAATTGAATTTAGGAATGATGAATAGAGTACAATTATATATATCGCTGGTAAATATGAAATGTAATTAAGAATATGGATACGTTCGTTATGAATATATAAACGTGATAATAATTTGATGGTAAAATCGTTATATAACATACAATAAAAACCCAAATTGCACACAAAAGTAATACAAATATTTATTACTGTAGCAATAACAAGGGTGGAGGATTCATTTTTAAGTAAGGAGGTAAACCAATTGGCAGTGTTGCTTTGCCATCCATTCGCAGTAATACAAATATTTCTACGATATTGAAAAGAAATGGCGATATTTGCAACGGATTAAAAGCGATGGAGAAAGAGTGAATTGTTCGGACTCATATTGCCAATACCCGATAGCATCTGGCTGTCAAACAAGTTGATTTTATGTGCTGTAAATCAATTGAGATATTGGTAAAATGAGTAGAAAAATCTTTTGTTATCGAACGTTCGCGCGACACGAAAGATGTGCATAACGTGAAAGTAGGACTATGGCGTTAATGTGGCTTGTCTGAAAAGATGTTTTGATAAGAGCTTTTCCAACCTTTCCGAGGAGAGAGGAATTCGCCAATGCTGATGAAGTAAAGTATCTAAAAATAAGATAGTATGGATAAAATGAAGACAAATGTCGTGAAACATATTTTATTCCCTTTTCAAAAAGGGGTTAGAGGAGGTTTTATGCTCCTTGTTATGTTACTTTTGGTAGCTGGTTGTACTCAGAAATCGACACAATATCCGTCGATAGTTGAGATTGTCAACAAAGGTGATGCCCGTTTGCATTTGTCCGACATAGTGAAATTTTGCAGGGAGAATAAGATCGATACCACGTCTGTATACGAATGGAACAAGCACTGGGTGATCTATTCGTATTTCACCGACATTAATACGGTAAAATTGCAGCTTGAAAAGAAATTTCCTGCTGTAAAGGTGAAACTCTACGAACGTCCGTTTTATGTTTTCGACCGCAAGAAATACACCAAAGACGATATTACAAAAGAGCGGGACAACGTGATAATGACGGCCGATCTGGTGAAAGATACGGCAATGCAAAGGCTGTATATGGAATCTCATCGCACGCAGCCTGAAAAATGGCCCGAAGTATCGAAAGGTTTTTGCAATGCCAGTGTTCAGCAGTTACTGATTTTTCGTACCGAACGACAATTGATGATGGTAATCACTATTCCGAAAGGGAGTAAATGGGAAGATCTCAATTTTAAAACTACCGAGAATAATCCGCGGGCCGATCAGTGGAATACGCAGATGAGAAAATGTCTGGAAGGAATAGAAGATGCTCCTGTAGGAACGAGTTGGGTAATTTTTGAAAACAGAAAGTAGAGGACAGAAATTTCGCTATCAATTTTGATACGGCTACGAACTGAAATTCGGAAATTTGTATTGGAGTATGCAGATTTAATCCTCAAATATTCAAATTTCCACATTAGCTTCGCTGAACGTTGTTTCTCAAATTCTTAAAATATGGATAGAATGGAATGGTCGCGTTTGCTGACCAATAAACGACTGGGGATGGAGCACTATCACTCCGAACGGGCCGATGATCGTACCGAATTTCAACGCGATTACGACCGGCTCATCTTCTCGGCTCCTTTTCGTCGTTTGCAAAATAAAACCCAGGTATTTCCGCTTCCGGGCAGCATTTTTGTGCACAACCGATTGACACATAGTCTGGAAGTGGCCTGTGTAGGTCGTTCGCTGGGCGATAACGTTAGCCGTAAGCTGAAGACGAAATATAAGGATTCTGTGCCTTTTATCGACGAAATCGGATCGATTGTTTCGGCGGCTTGTCTGGCACACGATTTGGGCAATCCTCCCTTCGGCCACTCGGGCGAAAATGCTATCTCAACCTATTTTTCGGAAGGAAAAGGGTTGGCGCTGAAAGAGAAGGTAGGCGACGAATGGTGGAGCGATCTTACCAAATTCGAGGGAAATGCCAACGCGTTTCGCTTGTTGACGCACCAATTCAACGGTCGCCGGGAAGGTGGTTTTGCGCTTACCTATTCCACGCTGGCATCGATCGTAAAATATCCCTATCTCTCCAATTTTGCTGATCCGAAGAAGTCCAAATTCGGATTTTTTCATTCCGAAGAGGAGACGTACAGTAAAATTGCGGCCGATCTGGGGGTTATTCCCAATCCCGAAAATCCGTCCCGTTTTGCCCGCTATCCGTTGGTTTATCTGCTCGAAGCCGCCGACGATATTTGCTATCAGCTGATGGATATCGAAGATGCGCACAAACTGAAAATTATCACTTCGGAAGAGACGAAAGAGCTTTTGTTATGCTATTTGGCGGACGAAAAAAGGGTGAAAACGCAGGAAATTTTCTCGGTAGTGACCGATATTAACGAGCAGATTGCCTACCTGCGGTCGTCGGTGGTGGGGATTCTGGTGCGTGAGTGCGCGCAGATTTTTGTCGACAAAGAGGAGGAAATTCTGGCGGGACAGTTCACCGGTTCGTTGATTAAGCATCTTCCCGAACGTTCGGCCCGGGCCTATCAACACTGCTCCGACGTGGCTTTCAAAAAAATTTATTGTGCCACCGAAGTACTCGATATCGAGCTGGCCGGTTATAAAATTATTCTTACCCTGCTCGACGAACTGATTCAGGCCGTGCTGGCTCCGCAAAAATCGTATTCCAAGCAACTGTTGCGCCGCATACCGTTGCAGTACGAAACCAAAAGCGATACAACCTACGGCCGGGTACAGTCGGTACTCGACTATATTTCGGGCATGACCGACGTGTATGCCCTCGATTTGTACCGGAAAATAACCGGAATGAGCCTGCCATCGCTGTAAAAACGGAACCCAAAGATTTTCACAGAAATAATTCAACGGCGTAGTATTTTCTGATAAATAATTCCTATCTTTGCACCGCTTTTCGTGTAAAAGCACTTAGGTTCTTATTTACAAATTATTTTACAACCAAACATGGCAACAAAAATCAGATTACAAAGACACGGCCGTAAAGGGTATGCCTATTACCACATTGTAATTGCCGACAGTCGTGCACCACGCAACGGTAAATTTACAGAACGTATCGGTTCTTATAACCCTAACACAAATCCTGCAACAGTAGAAGTTGACTTCGAACGTGCATTGTATTGGGTAAATACCGGTGCTCAACCTACAGATACTGTCCGTAATATTCTTTCGGATGAAGGTGTTTTGATGATGAAACACTTGCAGGGCGGTGTTAAAAAGGGTGCTTTTGATGAAGCCGAAGCTCAAAAACGTTTCGAAGCCTGGAAAAATACTAAAGTAGCCTCTACCGAATCTGTAAAAGATAAATTGGCTGCAGCCGCTGCTGCAAAAGCAAAAGAAGCTCTCGAAGCCGAAATTGCTAAAAATCAGGCTAAAGCCGCTGAAATTGCAAAAAAACGCGCTGAAGAATCAGCTGCTCTTGCTGCTACTGCTGCAGAAGCAGCTCAAGAGGCCGCAGTTGCTGAAGCTCCTGCTGCTCCTGCCGCTGAAGAAACTCCTGCCGAATAATAGTAAGCAGCGAATAAAAATCATTTTCTTGTAAAAGCTGTTCCACGGGTTGGAATAGCTTTTTTTTATAAATTCTCAATTTTTATACACGTCATTCCTAATAAATAAGTACCTTTGCGAACGATTGTTTGAAAAATAGATGTTATTCATCTTCTTATTTTTTACGATCTCTGCCGATAAAAATCCTGTAGCCGCTAAGTGCCATTATAACGGTCAATAATCTATGAAAAAATTAGTTTCTGTAGTGTTGCCTGCACACAATGAGTCGGGAAATGTTGCTGTAATTAAAAATAAAATTGAAGAGAGCTTTCCCTTTGATGCGTACGATTTGGAACTTATTTTTGTGAACGATGGAAGTACCGATGATACGATGGCAAAGCTTCAGAAATTGGCATCGCAGGATCAAAAGGTATTTTACATAGAACTCTCCCGTAATTTCGGACACCAATGCGCTTTGAAAGCCGGCCTCGATTATGCCCACGGCGATTGCGTCATCTCTATGGATTGTGACATGCAACATCCGCCCGAACTTGTTCGGCTCCTGATCGAAAAATGGGAGGAAGGCTACGATGTCGTTTATACGTGTCGTGCCGAATCGAAAAATACCTCTCTGATGAAACGTAAAACCTCAAATGCGTTTTATTCCATATTCAACCGCTTTTCGGATGTTCAAATCGAGAAAGGAACCGCTGATTTTCGGTTAATGGACAGAGCCGTGGTTGACGTTTTCAAACGATTCAGAGAAAACGATATGTTTATTCGTGGAATAGTCAAATGGATGGGATTTAAGCAAATACACATCGATTATGAGCCGAATGACCGCTTTTCGGGGACCAGTAAATATACGATGCGGAGAATGTTGCAATTTGCTGTTCATGCAGTAACCTCGTTCAGCGTACGGCCTCTTTATCTGGCTATTTATGTGGGGTTCGGCCTGTCGTTGCTGGCATTGCTCTACCTGCCTTATGTGCTATTTTCCTTTTTTTATTCGGGACATTATGCTTACGGTTGGGGTTCCGTACTTCTGACTATTGTCTTTTTTTCGGGACTTCAGTTGTGTGTGTTGGGGGTCATCGGGCTCTATCTGGGCAAAATGTTTATACAGTCGAAAAACAGACCACTTTACATTGTCCGATCGAGTAATATAGACAATCCTCCCGTTTTATAAAATGTTTTTTTGAATGATTTTTCTGAGTTTTGATATAGAGGAGTTCGACAACCCCTTTCCCTGTTCGCAGCAATTGTCGTTTGAGCAGCAGATGGAAATTTCTGTCAAAGGAACGCACCGAATTCTGGATCTGTTAGCGCTCCATCATATTACCGCGACCTTTTTTTGTACGGTAAATTTTACTTCTCATGCATCAGAGCTTATTGCCCGCATGGTGTCGGAAGGGCACGAAGTGGCATCGCACGGATATTTTCACAACCGTTTTGAGACGGTTCATCTCAGACAATCGCGTGAGGCTCTCGAATCGTTGACCGGTTGTCCGGTTACCGGCTTCAGAATGCCCAATATGGGCACTGTAAGCGTAGATGATTTGGCCGACGCAGGCTATAGTTACAACTCTTCGCTTCATCCAACGTACCTTCCAGGCAAATACAACAATTTTACAAAGCCACGCAGAATATATAAAGAAGGTACTGTTTATCAGATACCTGCGTCTGTGTCGCCTGCTATCCGCTTGCCTTTGTTTTGGTTGGCGCTACATAATTATCCGTTGGCTTTTTATAAACTGGTTGCCAAGTCGGCTTTGAAGAAAGATGGTTATCTCAACCTCTATTTCCATCCGTGGGAGTTCATTGACCTGAAGCAGTCGGGGCTTGACCTACCGTGGTATGTGAAGCGTAATTCGGGCGATGCCATGTTCGATCGGCTTGGCTTGCTTATTACCTGTTTGAAGAATCAAAATCAGGCTTTTGCACATTTGAACGAGTGTGCCGGAGAGTTCGGAAAACATTAAAATCATTTTGCATTGAAGAGGCTTTTACGTAACCGATACACACAGGCTATCATCGAGAATGAAACGGCAAAACAAGCCGCCAAATATTTTATAGTTGGTGGTTCGTGTACGGTGTTTGATTTTGCAATGCTGTTTTGTTTCACTCATTTCCTGCATATTAACTACCTCATCTCTTCCGTCCTCTCTTTTACCATTAGTGCTGTTGTCAATTACTATCTGTGTGTCAGTTGGGTATTCGATGTTCGTGTGGTGGAAAAGCGGCATCGTGAGTTTGTCTATTATCTGGTACTTTCGGCAATCGGTCTGGGCTTAAGTACTTCACTGATATGGATATTTACCGAACTGGTCGGGTTGTATTACATGCTTTCGAAGCTGATAGCCACCTTCATCACCTACTGGGTGAATTTCGGTACCCGGAAATATTTTTTGCATACCCGAAAATAATCCGATTATAGAATTGTATAAGCAGCCAGCGTTACGGTTGTCATCTTTTACAATTGGAACTGATTTTACGCGTTTTCTCGTCTGTAAGGTGAGTTATAATCTCCATTCAACGAGTAATCTACGCCTTATTTTACAATCATCAAATTATACAGATGTAATTTCGCAATAATATCATATTGTGAAAACTATGGGTATGGTTTGGGTGCGGATATTAGTCGATCCGGAATAAACGGTTAAATTTTTTTTCAGTTATTCTTATACGATAGCTGCCATTCTTCCCGTTATTATTACAAGCATAAATATATTTGTATGAAACGAACATGTTGCTGCGCAACGTCCAGGAGATACGTAATAACTTACAGCGACATGAAGTTCCATACGACTTTTTTTAAAAATTATCATCGTATGAAAAAATCGGGTTTATCTGTTTTGTTTTTAGGCGTGGGGATTGCTTTGTCGGCACAGACCTTTAATGTGGGACTGAAGGGGGGCTATGAGGCTGCATTCAGTTCCAAAAACATTCTTCAAACCGATCTGATTTCGTCGTCGGTAAGTCAGGTCAAATCCGGATTTGCCAGTGGATATCAGGTTGGAGGTTGGATGCGGTTGGGCGGCAAGAAGATATTTTTTCAACCGGAACTGCTGCTGAACGTGAAGAAAACAACCCAAACGTTCAATGTGGGAGGGACTACCCAGACCGGAACGTACAAGACTCAGGCTATTGAGGTGCCACTTTTGATAGGCTATAGAGTTTTGAGTGTAGGTCCTCTGGCGGTGAGACTGAATGCCGGGCCCAAGGCCGTTTTTGATGCCGGATCGAGCTCTACGCTGAGTCACTATGCAAACGTAGTGTCGCAGGATTTTAAGAGTGCCTCGTGGGCAGCTGAGGGTGGTCTTGGAGTCGATCTGATGTCGATTTCGCTTGATTTACGCTATTCGCAGTACTTCACCAATACGTACGGAGTTACATTTAACAACAATCAGGTTGTCAATACAAAGGGCAACAAGCAAAGCCTCTACCTGACGTTGGGGTGGCGATTGTTTTAATAACACCAAGTAAAAAACGGGAGATTGTCTGAAACAATCTCCCGTTTTTATGTGGTATAGTTTGGATTATTTGTTCACTTTTGCCCAACTGTCTTTTAACGAAACGGTTCGGTTGAAAATAAGTTTATCCGGTGCAGAATCGGGATCTACATTGAAGTAGCCGATGCGCTGAAACTGGAAATTGTCCAAAGCTTTTGCCTCTTTCAGCCAGGGTTCTACCTTGCAGTTGCTCAATACTTTCAACGAATCCGGATTCAGTAATTCACGGAAATCCTTCTCTTTTTCATCCGCTGGATTTTCAACGGCAAACAGACGGTCGTAAAGACGTACTTCAGCGGGCACAGAATCTGCAACGGTTACCCAATGAATAGTCCCTTTCACCTTGCGGCTACTGCCTTCCATTCCGCTGCGGGTTTCAGGATCGTATTCCGCATATACTTCGGTTACCTTGCCGTCCGCATCTTTCTTGCATCCGGTACATTTTACAATGTATGCTCCTTTCAAACGTACCTCCTGCCCCGGAGTCATACGGAAATATTTTTTCGGAGCCTCTTCCATAAAGTCGTCACGTTCTACATACAACTCTTTTGAGAATGGAGCTTCGTGTGTTCCGGCACTTTCATCCTCCGGATTATTTACCATCGTTACCGATTCGGTTTGTCCGTCGGGATAATTGGTCAGAATGAGTTTTATCGGGTCGAGCACGGCGCTCACGCGGGTTGCTTTCGTGTTGAGTACCTCGCGGGCAGCATGTTCCAGTAGCGACAAGTCGATAATTCCTTCGTATTTGGTGTAGCCGATTTTTTCGATAAAGTTGTGAATGGCTTCGGGTGTATAACCACGGCGACGCAGACCGCAGATAGTCGGCATACGCGGGTCGTCCCATCCGCTAACCAGGCCTTCCTGAACGAGTTGTAACATCTTCCGTTTACTCATCACCGTGTAGGTAATGTTCAGACGATTGAATTCGATCTGCTGGGGATGGTAGTCGTCGGTTTTCAGTTGATCGACAAACCAGTCGTAGAGCGGACGGTGAACCACAAATTCGAGTGTACAAATGGAGTGGGTAACTCCTTCGAAGTAGTCCGATTGACCGTGTGCAAAGTCATACATCGGATAGGCCTTCCAGGTGTAACCGGTACGGTGGTGCGGATGGTCGGTGATGATGCGGTACAAAATCGGATCGCGGAAGTGCATGTTAGAGGAGGCCATGTCGATTTTGGCACGCAATACCATAGCACCTTCGGCAATTTCGCCGCTATTCATCTTTTTGAACAGTTCGAGGCTTTCGGCGACAGGTCGGTTGCGGAAGGGGCTTTCGGTGCCCGGAACGGTGGGAGATCCCTTCTGTTTGGCAATCTCTTCAGCCGACTGTTCGTCAATGTAAGCAAGTCCACGGTTGATGAGTTCGACGGCAAAATCCCACAACTGTTGAAAATAGTCGGAGGCATAATATACATTTCCCCATTGATAGCCAAGCCATTTGATATCTTCCATGATGGAATCGACATACTCCACATCTTCTTTTACAGGATTGGTATCGTCGAAACGGAGGTTGCAAACGCCGTTGTAGTTGCGTGCAATACCGAAGTCCATGCAGATGGCTTTGGCGTGTCCGATATGAAGGTATCCGTTCGGTTCGGGTGGGAAACGGGTCTGAATTCGTCCTCCGTTTTTGCCATCACGAATATCTTCTTCGACAAGGGTCTCAATAAAATTAAGGCTCTTTTTGGGTTGTTCTGTCATTTCACTCATAGTCTGATCGTTTTTGCTCTTTGGTTTAGTGTTGTGTATATAGAATAATGCCAACTCTGTCAATGTGTTCTTTAAGCGATTGTTCACTTATGCGATCATAAATCACCAAATCAAATTTGTAAGGGAGGTTGAAGTATTCAATTGATCCATAAGCTTCTAATAGATCATCAAGGCATAAATTATTTCCCAAAAGGGCAATATCAACATCCGACCCATTCCGGAAGTTGCCTTTAGCCCTGGATCCAAATAGGACAGCCTTGCTGATTTTAGGATTTTGCTTGAAAATGGATATGACATTGTCCATGTCCGACTCTTCAAAACCGTATTTGATTGCCGAAATCATTCTTTTTATTTTAATGATTCGGCATCCAGCCTCTTTTTTAAGCAACTAAGAAGATCAAAAAAATCACTCCTGATTTTATCTATTACTTCTTCCGCAGTGGCGAGGTCATATGTATGACTTGTCAAATTTCGGCTCAGGTGCATTTGTATCCAACCTTTCCCGTTTTCAATATATCCGTCCTGAAAGCTTTGCTCGATAACTGGTTTTGGCCCGGCAATGTCTTGATAACCTTTTTCTTTTAGTAAGTCTTGCAGTGTCTTCCAGCCCAATTCATAAGTATATTCGAAGGCTTTTATCAGACCTTGCTCTTCCATTTCATTCAAACTATCGGCAGCGATGAATCTTTCCAATTGAGCATAAGCTTTATTGAAACTAATGAGGCGTTGTTTCCATCGTATATCGTTGGCGTTCATGTGCTAAATTGTTGATTGAAATCGTTGAATATGTTACCGTAATTTCGCATTCAGTTTTTCTTCAAACTGTTTGATAAGTTTTTGCATGATTCCGTCAATTTGCTTATCGTTCAGGGTTTTTGCATCATCCTGCAGGGTAAAGCTGACGGCGTACGATTTTTTACCGGCTTCTAAGTTCTTGCCTTCGTACACGTCGAACAGCTGGACTTTCCGCAACAGGTTTTTTTCGGTTGCGTACGCCAACTTTTCAATTTCGGCAAAAGAGATGTTTTTATCAATCAATAATGCCAGGTCGCGTTTCACTTCGGGGAATTTTGAAATTTCCGTGAATGAAACTTTATTTCGGGTGCTTTCTGTTAGCAGGTTGTTCCAGTTCAAATCAGCAAAGAAAACCGGCACGTCAATGTCGAGTGCTTTCAGCTGTTTTTTGGCAACGCTGCCCAAAATAGCCAGCTGTTTTCCCTGTTTGTTTTTGATGACTAAAGTCTCAGCAAACAGATCGTTGGTAGCCTCTGTCTCAACAACCAGCTTCTGGAAATTGATTCCCATGCGGCGCAGAATGTTAAGCACATATCCTTTCAGTTCGAAAACAGAGGTTTTTTCGTCGGCGCGCACCCAGCTTTGAGCCGTTTTGTTGCCGGTAAGCCACAGGCCGAGGTGCATATCTTCCGAGTAGGCAGCCAACGGTTTGCCCTCTTCTTTCTTTTCTCCGTTGAAGTAGTAGCAGTTGCCGAATTCGTAAAATTTCAGATCCTGACTTTTACGGTTCACGTTGTAGGCAACGCTTTCCAGGCCACCGAACAGCAGTGTTTGACGCATGGCGTTGAGGTCGGCGCTGAGCGGATTCATCATCATCACCAGATTGGCAGCGGGGAACGAACTCAATGTTTCGTAGTAACCGGCCTTGGTGAGCGAGTTGTTCAGTATTTCGTTGAAACCGCATCCGGTAAGTTGTTCCGAAATAAGGTTTTGCAGTTTGTGGCTGTCGGGTTTCGAGGAGTAGCTGATCGACGATTTTACCGATTCCCCCGGCAAAACGTTGTTGTAACCATAAATGCGCAGAATATCTTCGATCACGTCCACATCGCGTTGAACATCGACCCGGTAGGTCGGAACGAGCAGTTTCATGCCCTCTGCCGTTTCGCTGGCAATCTCTATTTCGAGGTGATGCAGAATTTTTTTGATGGTCTCTTTTTCGATCTCTTTTCCAATCAGTTTGTCGATTTTATCGAACGTAATCTCTACTTCAAACGGTTTGGCTGGGGTGGGGTATATGTCGACGATGTCGCTGGAGATGGTACCGCCGGCCAGCTCTTTAATCAACAAGGCAGCGCGTTTCAGCACGTATACATTGTTGTTGGGATCGCAACCGCGTTCGAAACGGAACGATGAGTCGGTGTTCAACCCATGGCGGCGAGCCGTTTTGCGCACCCAGACCGGATTGAAATAAGCGCTTTCGAGGAATACGTTGGTAGTATTGTCCGAAACGCCCGAGTTGAGACCGCCGAATACGCCGGCAATGCACATGCCCCCGTTTGCGTCGCAAATCATCAGGTCTTTGTCGCTGAGGCTGCGTTCGGCTTCGTCGAGCGTAGTGAATTTGGTACCTTCGGGCAATGTTTTTACAATCACCTGTTTGCCGGCAATTTTATCGGCATCGAACGAATGAAGTGGCTGTCCGGTTTCGTGGAGAATGAAATTGGTAATATCCACCACGTTGTTGATGGGACGCAGCCCGATCGACTTCAGGTCGTTCTGCAACCATTCCGGCGATTCTTTGATGGTAACTCCGGAAATGCTTACGCCGGCATAGCGTGGGCAAGCTTCGCTGTTTTCAACCGTTACGCTTACGGGTAAATTATGATTTTCAACGGCAAACGCGTCAACTGAAGGTTTAACGAGAGTGCCTTTCAGTCCGTTTACGGCCAGATAGGCAGCCAGATCGCGGGCCACGCCGAAATGCGAGGTGGCATCGGCACGGTTTGGAGTGATGTCGACTTCCAGCACGTAGTCGTCTTTGACGTTGTAATATTCTTTGGCGGGAGTTCCCACAACCGCGTCGGTAGGCAGCACGATGATGCCGTCGTGGCTGGTTCCGATGCCGATTTCATCTTCGGCACAGATCATGCCGAATGACTCTTCGCCGCGTATTTTCGAGCGTTTGATGGTAAACGACTCTTCGCCCGAATAGAGAATCGTGCCGATGGTAGCAACCACAACTTTCTGACCGGCAGCTACATTTGGCGCTCCGCAAACAATTATCAATGGTTCGGCAGCTCCCACATTGACGGTGGTCACATGCAGGTGGTCGGAATTCGGATGCTCAACGCAGGTGAGTATTTCGCCGATAACCAGCCCTTCGAGGCCGCCTTTGATGGTTTGCACTTTTTCAATGCCACCGGTTTCGAGACCGATGGATGTTAACGCTTTCGATAACTCTTCGGGAGTTAAATCGGTATCGATGTATTGTTTCAGCCAGTTGTAAGAAATATTCATTGTAAAAAACAGCTCTTAAAAAACAATTCTATTTCGTTGAAAAAAAGAAAAATAGCTCTTTTCTTTAGAGAAATAAAAGTTGATTTGTGATTTTTTTAAATGGAACTGCAAATGTACATTTTTTGCACCGAAAACAGGAAGATTTTGTGTGAAAAACGCTGACAAATACGATTTTGGTCTCTTTTCCGAAAATTATTTTATCGTTTTTTTGCAAATAAGAGAAGCTGCTCGAGTGCTATAAGTCAATGAATTGTCGCTTGTTCGCGAAAAAACATGTATCTTCGTGGTTTAAAACAGAACCTCTTTCCATCTATGAAAATTAAGATCGTAAATCACTCAAAACATCCTCTTCCTCAGTATGCTACCTCTCTTTCGGCGGGAGTCGACCTTCGGGCCAATTTAGCTGAACCGGTGACTATGTTGCCTCTCGAACGTAAATTGATTCCTACCGGATTGTTCATCGAACTGCCTGAAGGTTACGAGGCGCAGATCCGTCCGCGCAGTGGACTGGCAATCAAAAAAGGGATCACCGTTTTGAATTCACCGGGGACGATCGATGCCGATTATCGCGGAGAGATTTGTGTGATTCTGATCAATCTCTCGAGCGAACCGTTTGTGATCGAAGATGGCGAGCGTATTTGCCAGATGGTAATTGCCGCTCACGAACAGGCCGAATGGATTGAAACCGAAGAGCTTTCGGAAACCGATCGTGGTGCCGGAGGTTTCGGGCATACAGGAAAAAAATAAAATATTCCAAAATTTCAGATTTCAAAAATTCCACAATTTGCTGCAAGTTTGGAATTGGGAATCTGGAATTTGAAACTTGAAATAAATGGATTTAAATTTCATAGGAATTATTCCGGCACGATACGCTTCTACGCGTTTCCCGGGCAAACCGCTTGCCGACATTGCCGGTAAAAGCATGATTCGGCGGGTATATGAACAGGCTTCGCAAGCACTCGACACAGTGGTGGTAGCTACCGACGATCAACGGATATACGATGCTGTGCAGGCATTCGGCGGAAAGGCTGCGATGACTTCCGACCAACACAAAAGCGGTACCGACCGTTGCTACGAAGCACTGACCAAAACGGAAGGCAACTTTGACGTGGTGATCAATATTCAGGGTGACGAACCGTTTGTGAAACCCGAACAAATCGAGGAGCTGAAAGCTTGCTTCGGGGATGCCTCGACACAAATTGCCACGCTGGTAAAACCCTTCTCGGCTGACGACGATTTTGAGCTGTTGCTCAATGCCAACTCGCCAAAGGTGGTCTTCAATGCCAATCGCGAAGCGCTCTATTTCAGCCGTTCCGTCATTCCGTACTATCGCAATGCGGATCATACCGAATGGTTGAAGAAGCAGACTTATTACAAACATATTGGCATGTATGCTTACCGTGCGCAGGTGTTGGGCGAAATTACCAAGTTGCCGCAATCGCCGCTCGAACTGGCCGAATCGCTCGAACAGCTCCGCTGGCTCGAAAATGGTTACCGTATCAAGATCGGCATTACCGACACCGAGACTATCGCCATCGATACCCCCGAGGATCTGAAACGGGCTAACGAATGGTTTTTGAATAGAACAAAGAACAAAGAATAAAGAACAAAGATGCATCGTTCGTATGCTTGAACCTCCAATCGTAAATTGTAACCCCGATAGCTATCGGGATAAATTGTAAATAATAATGACATTATCTCCTCTTTTTGCCATCTCTCCTGTCGATGGCCGTTATCGTTCGAAGGCAGAACCGTATGCTGCTTATTTCTCCGAGTATGCCCTGATCCGTTACCGTGTTCGGGTAGAAGTAGAATATTTCATCGCGCTTTGCAAACTGCCGCTGGGACAGCTCACGGATGTCGATGCCTCCGTTTTTCCGGCGTTGCAAAAAATATACACCGATTTTACCGAAGAGGATGCACAACGCATCAAAACCATCGAGCAGACGACCAACCACGACGTGAAAGCGGTGGAGTATTTTCTGAAAGAGAAATTCGATCTGCTGGGTTTGCACGACCATAAAGAGTTTATCCACTTCGGACTGACCTCGCAGGATATCAACAACACATCGGTGCCGCTTTCGGTAAAAGAGGCGCTCGAAAACGTCTTTTATCCCGAAGCCGAAAAAGTGGTCGCTACGCTGCAAAAGATGGCCGACGACTGGAAAGATATTTCGATGTTGGCCAAGACTCACGGTCAACCGGCGTCACCCACACGTCTGGGCAAAGAGATTATGGTATTTGTGTATCGCCTCGAAGAGCAGTTGAGACAGTTGAAAGCCGTGCCTCTGTCGGCTAAGTTCGGCGGCGCAACCGGGAACCTCAACGCGCACCACGTGGCCTATCCGCATCACGACTGGAAAGCTTTCGGTAATAAATTCGTGAGCGAATCGCTCGGTTTGCAGCGCGAGCAGTGGACGACGCAGATCTCCAACTACGATAATCTGGCTGCCGTGTTCGACGGTGTGAAACGTTTCAATACCATTTTGCTCGACCTGTGTCGTGACATCTGGACGTACGTTTCGATGGAATATTTCAAACAACGCATCAAGGCGGGAGAAGTAGGCTCGTCGGCTATGCCGCACAAGGTGAACCCCATCGATTTTGAAAATGCGGAAGGAAACCTCGGCATATCCAATGCCATTCTGGAACATTTGTCGGTGAAATTGCCGGTATCGCGTTTGCAGCGCGACCTGACCGACTCTACCGTGTTGCGCAACGTGGGTGTGCCTTTTGCTCATTCGATGATTGCGACTCAAAGTATTCTGAAAGGCCTGGGCAAACTGTTGCTCAACGAAAGCGCTCTGCACCGCGATCTGGAACACAACTGGGCAGTAGTGGCCGAAGGTATTCAGACTATTCTTCGCCGCGAGGCTTATCCTTCGCCATACGAAGCGTTGAAAGCGCTGACCCGTACTAACGAAGCCATTACCGAAAGCTCTATCAAGGCGTTTATCGAAACGCTTGACGTGAGCGAAGCGGTGAAACAGGAGTTACGGGCTATCACCCCGTTCAATTACACCGGAATTTAGTTTCTAATCAAACGAAAATCATCTGTGAAAAAATTTCTTCAAATACTTATCCGGTTTATTCCGCCGTATAAAAAATATGTGGTAGGGAGTATCGGTGGAAACTTGCTTTCAGCATTGTTTACATTGTTTTCGTTCGGAGCCATTGTTCCGATTCTTCAGATTCTTTTTGGCATCAAGAGAGCTACTTATGTTTACAAAGAGTGGAGCTTGGGAGGGTCTATCAGTGAGATTGGCGCTGCCATCAAAAATAATGTATTCTGGTATATTTCGGATACCATCCAGCGTCAGGGTGCGATAACCACACTGGCGTTTCTGGGAATATTCCTTATTATCGCCACATTCCTGAAGACTGGGTTCTCTTTTCTGGCAAGTTACTACACTGTTCCTATTCGGACGGGTGTTTTGCGCGATTTGCGCCGCGATATTTATAGTAAGATACTCAGTTTGCCCATCAGCTTTTTCTCCGAAGAGCGAAAGGGAGACATCATGTCGCGCATGACAGGCGATGTGGGTGAGATTGAAAATTCGGTGATCAGCTCGCTCGATATGATCTTCAAAAACCCGATTCTGATTCTCGTTTACGTCATTACGCTCTTCTGTCTCAGTTGGGAATTGACACTGTTTGTGATGGTATTGTTGCCTGTAAGCGGTTACCTTATTGGTATGGTTGGAAAGAAGCTGAAGGCGCGTTCGCTGGTTGGACAACAGCAGCTGGGGCAATTGTTGTCGCAGATTGAAGAGACACTCGGTGGCCTGCGTATTATCAAAGCGTTCAATGCCGAAGATAAGGTGAAAGCACGTTTTGCTCAAATTAACGAAGCGTTGCGGCATACCAACCTTCGCATCAATACCCGCTATTTGCTGGCTCATCCGATGAGTGAATTTTTAGGAACGGTGGTGATCGCTATCCTTCTTTGGTTTGGCGGTATGCTTATTCTGACACACCACAGCAGCATTACAGCGGAAACATTTATCTTTTATCTGGTAGTATTTTACAGTATTATCAATCCGGCAAAAGATCTTTCGAAAGCGGTGTACAGCATTCAAAAGGGGTTGGCATCGCTTGAGCGTGTCGACAAAATTCTGAAGGCGGAGAATACGATGAAAGAGGCGCAGACTCCGAAGCAACTGCCTCCTTTCGGAAACAAAATCGAATATAAAAATGTTTGGTTCAAATATAAAAATGACTGGGTCCTGCAGGATATCAATGTGACGGTTGAGAAGGGGAAATCTGTAGCGCTGGTGGGGCAATCGGGCTCCGGAAAATCGACTTTTGTCGATCTGTTGCCCCGCTTCTACGACGTGGTGAAAGGTGATATTACCATCGACGGCATCGATATCCGCGATGTGCGCTTGCAGGATGTGCGTGCTTTGATGGGAAATGTGAATCAGGAAGCGATTCTGTTTAACGATACCTTTTTCAACAACATTGCTTTCGGCGTGGAGAATGCTACGATGGAGCAGGTAATCGAAGCGGCTAAAATTGCCAACGCGCACGACTTCATTATGGCAACCGAGAATGGGTACGACACCAACATCGGTGATCGGGGCGGACGGCTTTCGGGTGGCCAGCGGCAGCGGGTAAGCATTGCCCGGGCTGTTCTGAAAAACCCACCGATTCTTATTTTGGATGAGGCTACCTCTGCCCTCGATACCGAGTCGGAACGGCTGGTGCAGGATGCCATTGAAAACCTGATGAAGAACCGCACCTCCATCGTAATCGCTCACCGCTTGTCGACCATCAAGCGGGCCGACGAAATTTGCGTGATGCACGAAGGACGCATCGTGGAGCGCGGCAAGCACGACGAATTGATTGCCCTCGATGGCTATTACAAAAAACTTTGTGACATGCAATCGTTCTGAAAAGCCGGTTGAAGATAAACCGAAGGCATTATTCCATAAAGAGAAGGAGTAATGCCTTCGGGCTTTTTATGGGTTGTTTTTTCTCAAAAAAAACAGTACATTTGTCTCGCTGTCTGATTACCATCGGCCAGTATACTTCCCCATTTACCAAATTCCAAAAACGATTTTACAAGGGACAGGTCATGACATGTCCATACGATTGGTTGTTTAATTTTTAACTACTGTGACCATGAAGAAAATTGTTTTCTCTTATTTGTTGATTAGTTTGGGATTGCTTTCCTGCAGTAAAAACAGCGATGCCGATTTTCAGATTGCATCTTCTTTCAAAGCCATGAAAGACAATACTGTCTGGCTTTCTACATCCAGTTGGGCTAACTTTAGCAAGAAGGACAGCACATTTACACTTGTCGGTGATAAGCATGATCAGACATATTATCAGGATGAACAGGTGAGTCTTGCATTCAAATCGTCATCCATCCAACCGTCAGGTGAGGTGAAGCATTTCGTTTCCGGCTGGGAATATATCATTGGCGGTGATGCTGTTGCCGATTCTTATTCTATGGATCCATCATTTGCTAATAAGTTGAATATAAATAGTGTGGATACTAAGAACAAAACCATTTCCGGAACATTTGCTGTGAGATTGATCAGAGATGCTTCCCGATCCTCCAAAGGAGAAACTCTTTTATTTAAAAGCGGACAGTTTAATCTTCCCTATAAAGAGGTGGATTAGTTCCGTTAATTCCGACGTCATTTAAAAAGTAAGAGGATGTACTGTTTTCGGTACATCCTCTTACTTTTTTAAATGATAGCATAATCAATTTCCTTCGCTTCCACTGCCGCTACTGCTGCTGCCTCCGCTTTTCACGTCATCGTTTTGGATGCTCCGGCGGGCCTTTTTGACATCCATCCCCGATTTTCCGAAATTGTAGGTCACACTGCATCGAAAGCTACGGCTTGGGTAAATTGTTTCGCTATGCTGTGTGTAGTAGGGGTCATTGCTGTTAGTGGAATATACAATTGATTTTTTAAAGGGATTCGATACCGACAGATTTACCGACATCTTTTTGTCGAAGAATGATTGCGACATGCTGATTCCGCTGTAGGAGTAGGTGGATGATTTTCCCTGCAACATAATACTCGGAGAATATACACCGCCGTTGAAGCTGATGGAGTTGTTTTTCCATAGCATAAAGCGCGCTCCCACATAATTGCTGTAGCTATATCCCTTGTTGGTGATAGAGTAGCCATTATTGGCTTCCATCTTTACATAACGCCCGCCGCCATTGTAGTAAATATTGAATTTTTCGCTGGGGCGGTACGATACATACACATTTAACCCCATGTTCATATCGGTACCGATATTTTTGTAGGTGGTCGATTTTATTCCGTCCGGACTAATGGTGGATAGGCTTTCGATGGAGTTGTTGGTAAAGGCTCCCCTGCCGGTGAGGCTGAAGTTGAACTTGGGGGTAAATACGCTATAAACCAACTCGAACGAGTGTGCGATTTCCGATTTCAGATGAGGATTACCGAAAGAAATATTTTGAGGATCGGTAGTGTCTACATACGGGTTCAGGTACCAGATTCCGGGACGATAGAGTCGCTGGGTGTAGGATGCTTTGATATTTTTTCCGGGTTTCAGCTGATAATTGAGTGTGATGTAGGGAACGACGTTCTGCAGATGATTGTCGAACTTAACCACCGTGGCCGAAGTGGAGGTGGCATCGTTCCAGGTAAACTCGGTTCTGAGTCCACCTTTAGCTGTCAGATTTTTTAGCTTGAGCACATAACCGCCATAGGCACCCAGTATGTATTGGTTGTAATCCAATTCGTTACTTTTGGCCTGACTGTAATCCCAATTCCCTGTCTGTAAGTTGAGCAGATAGGCGTCGGAGTTACTGTCGTTCTGGCGGTAAATTGCTTTGATTCCGCACTCTATCTGATGTTTTGCCGAAAGAGGATCGTAATAGTCTACCTGCAGGGTCTGCTCCCGTGTCAACGCGTCGGTTACCGAACGTTGTGAATAGGGAGTATAATTGAATGTGTTGGCAATGTCCGATTGATAATTCGACGTGTTCGGGTTATTATCGAGTTTGTAGGATACGGTGAACGTTTTGTCCGGCTTTTTGAAACTGCGCTGGTAGTCGATATTGCCCGACAATGTGTTGTAAGTGCTTCTTCCGGTGCTTATATTGTCAAAATATTGCGACCGGATATTGTTTGCATTAAGAACATCGTTGGACGAGAAAGAGTTGGATCGATAGGCATAACCGTAGCCCCAAAACGAAGTGCTGATTAAATCCAGCGAATCGATTTCATAACTTGCTTCTCCCGAGAAATTATTAGATGATCCGTGCGATTTTGACGACCCGGAAGCGTTGGTGGTATGGTAGGTATCGCTCACTAAATTGGTTCTGTCGGAGGTATATTTGCTCTCAGGATCCCGGAAATAATTGTATGAATACCGCCCTGAAAAGCTGAATTTATTGATTTTTGTGGCCAGATAGAGGCCCGCATTGTATCCGCCTCGCGAGTCGAACCCGGTATTGATGCTTCCGTTGTACCCCGCCATTTTTTTCTGGGTGGTAATGATGTTGATAATACCGCCTACACCTTCGGCATCATATTTCGACGATGGGTTGGTGATAACTTCGATGTCTTTTACACTGTTTGCCGGAAGGCTTTTAAGAATCTCCTTCAGATTGTTCGACATCATGGAGGAGCTTTTGCCATTAATCAGCACCTTAAAGTTGGATTGCCCGTTGAGCGATACGTTGTCTTCCGAATCGACGGTAATCAGCGGGATTTTGCGCATCATCTCCAGCACGTTCGATGTCTTCGATTCAGGATCAGCTTCCACGCTGTAGGTCAGTTTGTCCGGATCGACCTTCACCAATGGCTTTTGCGCTACAATAGACACCTCTTTCATCACAACGCCTTCCTCTAAGCTAATCTGGCCTACATCGGTTTTGGCTCCGGTTACGTTGGCGGTTACCTTTGCCTCCCGAAACCCCATAAAGGATATAATGACAGTGTATTTGCGTTTTTCTTTTACAAAAAACGAGAATTTACCGTTAATGTCGCTACTGACCTTTTTTACCGTTTTGGCGCTGTCGTTTTGTAGCGTGACGGTAGCATATGGAACGCTTTTGCCATTGGCGGCTTCCACTGCTTGTCCTGCGATTTGATACGGTAGGTTTTTGTTCTCGGCATGGAGCATCAGGGCTCCGAATAAGAAGACGATGAGAGCAATTGTTTTATACATGGTTTGATTTAATAAAAGAAGGAAATGTTTAACTCTGCGAAACAAACCTACGACAATTTCGTAATCTCGCAATGAGCACGTAATTTATTTAAATATTTTTATTTGATGTGTTTTAAGCTAAAACCTCTCTGTGCTTTTTGAATGCCAATTTCCGGTGAAAATGAGTAGACCCGATAAGGAATTTTAAAAAGAAGAGAGTTTGAAAGTGTTATTTTTTTTACGAATGGGAGAAAAATTTCGGGACAAATTTGTCCCGAAATGATGATTTACGTTGCGTTTCAGCGATTGTGTCGCTATAAAAAAGGAGACTTTTGGGAGATTCGAAATTATTTCTTTTGCGCAATATCCTGTAAAGCACTGCTCCAAAGCTCTATTCGCGAATCGGGAGTGATTGTTTGAGAGACGTCCCGAATGCTGACTCCGGAAGAAAATACTCCGCCCCGAAGTGCAAGATTTAGCTTATTGACCCGATTTTCTTTTTCAATACATAATTGACCCTGATTGCTGACGGATGCATTCAGATAATTGATTCTGGAGTTGAGGACAATTAGTTTGGAGTCCTTTTGGGAGATATTCACCTGTAATGAATCCAGACCGAAATTAGTCAGTTTGCACCATAGTTTGTCGATTACAACCTGTTTGATGTTAGGAACGGCTAATACCCCTTTGGCGTTGTGCTTAAGCCGAACCACCAATCCCGAATCGGTTACCTGCCAGGATGCATAAGCTTCATTTTGCAGCATCAGCGTATTGCTTTTGCTTTGCACGATGGAGAAGACAGATTCCCAGGGCCAGGTATCGGTACTGTCGGGTGCAATCACATATACCCGGTCGATGGTTTTATTGAGGTTGTGTTTTGTATAATTGCGATACGGATCATTCCAGTTTGTGTGATCATACATTTTCTTTATCCCTGCGGCGTTGATTGCAAAGCCGATAATAAACACGATGAACGTGCTTATTATTATGATGTTACTTGTTTTCATGTGTTCATTTTTTTTAATAGTTGTCGCATGTAACTCGCAATGAACATGGTCTTTTGGCTTAAGCCCCTGTTTTAATGCTCGTTTCATCTGCTTGTTTTTCTTTCGTTTGAATACAATAAGTGGACTTACGTTTCAGATACTCATTCGGGTCGGAGAGAATCGTTGTTTTTATTCGTTTCGTTTTGAAAGTCGGCTCTGAATTTCTCGAAGCGTGCCGTTACCTCTTTGAAATCGATTTCCAGTAAGAGAATCGTCTTGAAAACGTCGGGTAACGTATCTTCTAAAAACGGATCCTGTAGTGTCTCCATCACTTTTTGTCTGGCATTTTGCGCGATGAAGTAACCTATTCCCCGCCGGTTGTAGATGATCTCTTTTTGTTCCAGATATTCGTAGGTGCGGATAACCGTGTTGGGGTTGACCTCCAGCTCTATGGCCATTTCGCGGGTTGACGGAATTTTATCCTCTTCACCGAAAATTCCCAACAAAATTTTTTCGCACACTCTGTCGGCTATCTGAATGTATATCGAATGTTTATCTTTGAATTCCATAGGTCATAGTTGTTTTTCTTTCATCTTGAAATAGAGGGCAAACCAACAGATATAGACTAAATAGTTGGGTAGGAAGAGTATGTCTTTGTAGACCAGTTGTTCGTATTCGTGATTTTTCAGGAAGTCAATTGTGTTGTAGCCGCAACTTCTGAATCCTTCGATGGGCAGAATCCAGTTGAAAGTCAACCCCGGAAGTGCATAAAAGAACAGAATGAATAGAATGATGATGGCAATAGAAGTCTTGACAATGGCATACCGTTTGAAGGTGTGCATCCCGAGCAGAATGAGTGACTGCAGCGTGAGAAAAACCAATATGGCTTCTTTCATTGTTGATACCTCGTATTTTGAAAAGAGGGTGGTAGTGGTGTGGTAAAATGAATCGTGCATAGAGTGCATTACCGGAATCGAAATAGCCAGCGCGGCCCCAAATCCAATCAACATTACCGGAACTAAAAAAAGGAAAGAGGAGACCAGTTTTTCGAGAGTGCTTGTCGGCTGGGTGAAGTAAGCAAGTTGTTTGGTGTGCGTATTGATGGTGCGGAAATAGGCCAGTAAAAAAAATATAGCGCTGACACCTAACGAAATAACAAAGGCCGAAGTGGTATCGAAATTAGGTTGAGTGTATTTTCGATCCCAGGCATTGGATTGATACAGAATAAAGAAATCGAAAGCCACGAGTACAATGAATGACCCGATATACAACAGGTAATTCTCTAACCACAGCTTGCGAACAAGCAATGCAAATCGTTTGATAGAAAAAATATTGTTCATCGTTTGATTAATTTAAATTGAATATCTGGTTAATCTTTTCAGGGCAGTGTTGCACTCCGTTAAATAACAGCTCCATATCGAGTTGTGAATCTTCATCGTTTACATTGTTGAGCATAATGTTATGCCCCTTCAGCGAACTTTCGGAGTAGATAATTTCCTTATCGTTGCTCACCGTTTGTACGGTCTTGAAGCAGAGCTTTTGGGTGATGGATTCAACATTCTCATCCAGTAGAATGCAGTTGTTGTGTACAATCAGCAGGTGGTCGATCAGGCTCTCCAGGTCGCGCACCTGGTGGGTGGAGATGATGATGCACCTGTTTTCGTTGGCAATGGATGCCATAATCCGTCTGAACTGTCTTTTGGAGGGAATATCCAGTCCGTTGGTAGGCTCGTCGAACAGAAGGAGGCGTGTGTTTGTGGCAATACCGAATCCGATCATCACCTTTTTCTTTTCTCCGTACGACAGAGAACGCAGGCTATTGTCGGGACTGATTTCAAATTCTGAGAGGTAGCGGTGAAACTGCTTGATGTCGAATTCCGGATAGAAGGGTGCATTCAGGCTGACGAATTTGCTGATTCGCATATCCGGCATGTAAAACTCTTCCGGCAGAAAGAACAGTTCGCGCATCAGCGAAGGATTTTTGCTGGCCGCTTTCTCTCCCAGTGTCGTGCACGATCCGGAAGAAGGAGTTGCCAACCCGCACATCATTTTGAGCAGGGTGGTTTTTCCGGCTCCGTTTTTGCCAAGCAGTCCATAGATGGAGCCCGGTTGAAGTGTCAGATTTAAATTACTGAATACCTCTTTTTTCTTTGAATAGGCAAAGGTTACGTTGTTCAGGGTTATCATACTCTATTTGTTTAGTGTTCTACATAACTAATACACTGCAAATATAATAGCTTTGTTGATTATTTCCAACTGTTTTCCGTAAAAAAATTATTTTTATTTTATATATTGTTGTTTTTTAGGGTATTATAAATAAATACTCCCGGGGCTATTGGGCCCCGGGAGTATTTGTCGGACTATTTTATGCTTAATTTTCGTCTGTTTTCGGAGTTTCGTCGGGAGATTCTGCGGCAGTATCTTCTCCTATTTCGGCATTCAGGTCGGCTACAACCTTGGGCAACTCTTCTACCGGAACATTTATTTCCTCTATTTCAGAGGAGGGAGTCGGTTGATCGTCTTCCGTTTCCTGTTCGGCCGTATCTTCCTTCATCCGCTCGGTTATGCAGTGAAAAACGCGTCCCGGGAAGTTCTCCACCCAGCGCAGGTTATGCGTGGCAATGATCACCGCAGTACCGGCTTTGTGTATCTCGTAGAGCAAAGAGATCAGTTCGTTCCCGTTTTCACCGTCCAAGTTCCCGGTGGGCTCATCGGCCAGAATCAATTCCGGAGAGTTGAGCAGGGCACGGGCAATGGCAATGCGTTGCTGTTCGCCTCCCGATAGTTGGTGTGTCCATTTCTTGGCCTGTTTCTGCATGTTGACCTGTTGCAGCACCTGTAGCACCTGATTTTCGATTGCCTCTTTGTTTTTCCAGCCAGTGGCTTTCAATACAAATGCCAGGTTGTCGAATACGTTGCGGTCGGGGAGAAGTTGAAAATCCTGAAAAATGATTCCTATTTTTCTTCTCAGAAAAGGGATTTGAGTCCGTTTGATTTTGCGCAGGTCGTAGTCAAAAATATGTGCTTCGCCGGCCTCGATGCGCAGTTCGGCATAAAGCGACTTGAGAAACGAACTTTTTCCGCTACCGACTTTACCCAGAAGATATATAAAATCGCCTTGTGAAACCCGCAGGTCGACACTGCTGAGTACCGTTACATCTTCGTGACAAATATCAACACCTTTGTACGAAATAAGTTCTTTTGCTTCCATTTATTAATCTGATTTTTAGCCATTAATCGTTGAAGCTCTCCATCGCTTTCTGGAAAATGCGGCGGCTTTTCGATCCGTCTATTTTTCCCGAAGGTCCGGTGATGCACCCATCTTCACAGGCCATCACTTCGATGAAGTTGCCGGGGGCTTTCCCTTTCGCGAAAGCGCGAAGCAAAGCTACATTTTTTTTGTCAATGTTGGCTACTAAAACAGGCTTTATCGACACGTCGGGATACATTCCCTGAACGGCAGCCGCCACTCCGCCCGAACGGGCAAACCCTTTGCCGGGTTTGGGGGCATCGCAACATGCGGCACCGGTATTTGACTGGGTGATTTCAATCTCGAGTCCATCAAAAACCGAATCGAGCTCTTCAAACGTCCAAACGTAGTCCACGCTTTTATTGTTGAACATCTCCTTGCGTTTGGCCACACACGGTCCGATAAAGACGATCTTTGCATCGGGATATTTTTGGCGTACGATGTCAGCCGTGTAGTACATGGGTGATTTTGTGGTTGAAACAAATGGTTTCATCTCAGGTAAATGTTTCTTTACCAGTTCGGTGTATGCGGGACAGCAGGAGGTGGTCATAAATTGCTGACCCTCTTCGAGCTTTTCGCGCAACTCTTCTCCTTCATTACGGGTAGTGACCATGGCACCGTGAGCCACCTCTTCTACGGCATGGAACCCGATGGTTTTGATGGCCTGAAATATATCGGCAATCGGGTTTTCGTATTGCGACATGACTGAAGGGGCGGGGATGGCAACAACCTTCACGCCGTTTTTGATGGCTGTGAGAACGTCAAATACTTCGGATACTTCAAAAATGGATCCGAAGGGACAGGCATTGATACACTTACCACAGTAGATACATTTCGATTCGTCGATCTTTTCAATGCCGTTCTCATCTTTTGAAATAGCCTTCACCGGACAAACCTCTTCGCACGGGATAGGAATATAAACGATGGAGTGATACGGGCAAGCCTCTTTGCAAATACCGCAACTGATGCACTTCGAGTTCTCGATACTGGCCTGTCCGTTTTCGCGGAACGCGATGGCGCTTTTGGGGCAGTTCATGGCACAGGGGCGTGCTACGCAACCGCGGCATAGGTTCGATACCACGTAATTGACCTTTACGCAGGAGGTACAGGCTTCGTCGACTACGGTAAGAATGCGGGGATTTTGTTGGCGGGGAACAAGAGCTTCACGGGCATAGGCCGACAAAGGTTTGAGCTCATCCTCTTCCTGGTCGATGCCGAAACCGAGGATCGGCAACATTTTGTATTTTATTACAGCACGTTCTTTGTGAATACAGCACCGCCCTTTGGCTACTGCATGTTTGGGAGACATTTCAATAGGAATGCGGTCGATGCTTTCAACCATTTTATTTTCTTTCCAGAGTTTTACGAGTCTGGAAATGAGCACCCGGCGCACAATCATAGTGTTATTTGCAAATGCCATGCTAAAAAGTATTAAGGTGATTTTTTCGTTGTATTGCTCAAATATAGTGTGCTAAAAGGACAGATTCAGGTTGCACGGAGAGTGTGTTTTTTTCGTGTTGCAAAGGTAATACTTTTCATTTAATTATAGAAAATGAAAAAATGACGGATTATCGAAAGGTGTGATTTATTGTGTTATCTTTGTGTTTGTGTGTTGACAGGCATACTCTTGTCAGCAAAATATCGAATAGTGAATATGGAAGATTCTGTTACAATTACGACCGGAAAAAAACTGTTTGTTCTGGTTGGTAGTGCTGTCGGACTAACGGTGTTGGCTTCTCTTGTCGTATCGGTTGTCCTTATTTTTGGTACGATGGTTCAGGGAAGTGGCGTAGCTGCGGGGGAGGCAAATGCTATGTTTCTGAAAATAACGCAACTCATCATAACGGTGGTCACGTTTTTTGTGCCGGTACTGCTTTTGAGCAAAATGTGCGGGATAAAGAGCGCAACCTTCGTAAAGTCAGACAAGCGATTTGCATTACCGGTATTGCTGCTGGTTGTTGTTGTGATTGTCTCTATCCAGCCGTTTATGAATGCGACAGCCGAGTGGTTTTCCGGTTGGTCGTTGCCTTCATCTTTTTCCTGGCTCGAACGCTCGCTGAAAGAGATGGAAAAGCAGAATCTGGATCTGGTAAGCCGGTTTCTGGATGTGCACTCTGTCGGAGGGTTGTTATTCAATATCTTGGTGGTGGCGATTGCTCCTGCCATTTGCGAAGAGTTCTTCTTCCGCGGTGGGCTGCAGCAGGTACTTGCTGAAAAAATGAACCGGCATAGCGCTATTTGGCTTACGGCCATCATCTTCAGCGCGGTGCATATGGAGGTCAGTGGTTTCCTTCCGCGCGTGGTGCTGGGAGCTTGCTTTGGGTATCTGTTCGTCTGGACCGGTACGATCTGGCTTCCGGTGATTGCTCATTTTATCAACAATCTGGGAGGTGTTGTGATTGAGTATCTGATATACAATCATCTGGCTGCTAAAAGTCTGGAGAAGATAGGAACGGGAGATACGTTTTGGGTTACCTGTTGCGGATTGGTACTGTTCATGGTCGCCTTAGCGGTTATCTTTCGACAGCGGATTTTAGAGCCGGTTACCCGGTAACGAATTTTATCCGATACAAGATGGTTCCTTTGCTCCAACATTTGATACATCTCGTTTTTCCGAATCTTTGCATCGTTTGCAATGAAAACCTGATGAGTGGCGAAGAGGCGGTTTGCTTTTCGTGTCTCTCCAAACTGCCGTATACTGGGTTTCACCTTCAGGCAGGCAACGTGGTGGAGAAACGGTTTTGGGGGAAGTTTCCGGTAGAACATGCCACGTCGCTTTATCATTATCAAAAAGCAACCGCCGGACAACATCTGCTTCATGCTCTGAAGTACAAAGGAGAGAAGCAGGTCGGTGTTTTATTGGGGCGTCAATTGGGCATCCATCTTTCACAATCGTCATTTTATCAGGATATCGATTTGATTGTGCCCGTTCCGTTGCATCCGAAGAAATTCCGCAAAAGAGGGTATAACCAGAGTGAATCTATTTGCGAAGGGATTGCCGAAGTGTTGCAGGTGTCGGTCGATGCCACCCATCTGGCCCGTTTGATTGAAAACCCGACACAAACCCGCAAAGGTGTTTACGAACGGTGGGAGAACACAAAAGGTATTTTCGGGCTTACCGATGCCTCCGTGTTTGCCGGCAAACATATTTTGCTGGTAGACGATGTACTGACAACCGGTTCTACACTTGAGGCTTGCGCTCAGGCCATCCTCGAAGCGGACGGCGCGAGAATCAGCGTGGTTACTCTGGCGCTTGCCTGATGGTAGCGATTACTCGTTCAGGCGGGCAATGATGGTTTCGTTGCCGACCGTTTTCTCTCCGTGAGTAACGTACACTTCTGCATCCAGCGGAAGGAAAATATCCACCCGGGATCCGAATTTAATAAAGCCGAGATGTTCGTTCAGATGACACGCTTTCTTGGGTGTCGCGTAGGTCACAATGCGGCGAGCCAGTAATCCGGCAATTTGCCGAACCAATATTTGCGTTTTCATCGGAGTCTCGATCACTACCGTTGTGCGTTCGTTTTCGGTGCTTGATTTGGGCAGGTAGGCGGCGAGATAACGTCCGTTGTGGTGTTTTGAATATTTTACGGTTCCGGCAATGGGATACCAGTTGGCATGAACGTTGAATACCGACATGAAAATCGAGATCTGGATCCGTTTGTCTTTGAAGTATTCGTGTTCGACGGTAGGTTCCACTACCACCACTGTTCCGTCGGCAGGCGCAATTACAAGGCTTGGATCGTCAATGTCGCCGGGGCGGTTAGGATTACGGAAAAAGTAAGTGAAGAATATGAAAGTCATCACCGACAATAGAATATTCAGGTACCAGATAAGTTGGGAAAATTCAAGATAAACCAGTAAATTGATTGCCAATAGTGTTACAAATACTCCCAGCAATATCCATTTTCCTTCTTTGTGGATCTTTATTCTTCCTTTTTTCATTGTTTTTACAGCATATCGTCGTTTGCGATACAAACGAGTAAAATTTTATAATTGATGATTACATGAAATAGCTCTCTCCGATAAGCAATGTCAGATACATTAATATTACCGGGGTGGCAAACAGCAGGCTGTCAAAGCGATCCAGCATTCCGCCGTGTCCCGGCAGGATGTTTCCTGAATCTTTGATATGAAATGTTCGTTTAAATAACGATTCGGCCAAATCTCCGAAAGTACCGAAAACGACCACCAACACAGCAAACCCGATCCATCCAACGACTGACAAAGATGAGGAAAAATATGCAAATATCAAAGACGCCACGCAGGCAGCCAACAGACCACCGATAGCCCCCTCCCACGATTTCTTGGGTGAAATACGTTCAAACAGGCGGTGTTTTCCCAGCGTTACTCCAAAAAGATAAGCTCCGGAGTCGTATGTCCATATAAGGACGAACAGTGCCAGTAGCAATTCGGATGCAAACGAATTGTTCAGCAAATTGAGGATACTGAATGGCACCACGATATAAATTTGTCCCAGAAAAAAATAGGCCCAGTTATGAATCGGATTGCCTTTCTGAGTAAAGAGTTCTCCGATAACGATGCCGAGGCATAGTATGACATATACGGCCATTGCCAGCATCGAATATTCGGAAGAGAAGTCCCGAAACCAGGCCGAACAATAGAGGCAAAGTGCGGCTATTGTTGCTATCGGCTTATTGATCGATGCTTTATCGCCCGCATTTATAAGCGTGTAAAACTCCCAGATAGTGAGTGCGGTGACGATAAGAAATAAGATTGCAAAAACGGATTTCCCCAATAAAATAGAGCCTACAATTGCTCCTACAAAAAGAATTCCAGTAATAGCCCGTTGTAATAAATTCTTCATTTAAGGTACGTTTCGTTGGACAAAGATCCCCGGATTATACCAGTGTCTCTTCCTGATCTGGTGTGTTTGATGGTTCTTCTGCAACCGGCGTTTCTGGCGTTGCTTCTGATGTGGTATTATTTGATCCTGTTTCGGAAATCAGTTCGTCGGCTCGCGATGTCCATGGACGTTTCCCAAAGATGCGTTCCACATCTTCGGAGAAAATCACTTCCCGATCGATCAGCAGTTCGGCCAGCTGATGATGTCCTTCCACGTGTTCTTTCAAAATGGCTTTGGCTCTTTCAAATTGTTCGTTTACAATACTTTTAGCTTCGGCATCAATCAAATCGGCTGTCTTGTCGCTATAAGGTTTTGTAAATCCATACTCCGAAGCGCCGGTCGAATCGTAGAAACTGATGTTCGACAACTTGTCGCTCATTCCGTAGTATGCCACCATCGCATAGGCCTGCTTGGTAACTCGTTCCAGATCGTTCAGAGCTCCGGTAGATGGCGTTTCAAAGAACAACTCTTCGGCAGCGCGTCCGCCTAATGTGGCACACATTTCGTCTAAGATATGCTCTTTGGTGGTAAGCTTGCGTTCTTCGGGAAGATACCAGGCTGCGCCCAGCGCTTCGCCGCGTGGAACGATGGTTACCTTCACCAACGGGTTGGCGTAGCGCAGCATCCAGCTCACGGTAGCATGACCGGCTTCGTGAAAAGCAATCGATTTCTTTTCAGCTATTGTGGTTAGGCTTGTTTTGCGTTCCAATCCGCCGACAATACGGTCGACCGCATCCAGAAAATCTTGTTTTTCAACAACCGTTTTGTTTTTGCGGGCAGCAATCAGCGCGGCTTCGTTACACACATTCGCAATATCAGCGCCTGAGAATCCCGGTGTCTGGCGAGACAAGAACTCGACGTCAAGAGCCGGGTCTATCTTAATTGGGCGCAGATGCACCTTGAAAATATCGATACGTTCGTGCAGGTCGGGCAGTTCGACATGAATCTGACGGTCGAAACGTCCGGCACGAAGCAGCGCTTTGTCCAAAATATCGGCACGGTTGGTGGCGGCCAGAATAATGACTCCACTATTCGACCCGAAGCCGTCCATTTCGGTCAGCAACTGGTTGAGTGTATTCTCGCGTTCGTCGTTAGCGCCCATGTTCGGGTTTTTGCCACGCGCACGCCCAACGGCATCGATTTCATCGATAAAGATGATACACGGCGCTTTTTCTTTGGCCTGACGGAAGAGGTCGCGTACGCGCGATGCTCCTACGCCTACGAACATTTCCACAAAGTCGGATCCCGACATGGAGAAGAAAGGCACGTCGGCTTCGCCTGCCACCGCTTTTGCCAACAACGTTTTTCCGGTACCCGGAGGGCCTACCAGCAGCGCGCCTTTGGGAATTTTACCTCCCAGTTCGGTATATTTCGAGGGGTTTTTCAGAAACGATACAATTTCTTCTACCTCCTGTTTGGCGCCGTCGAGTCCGGCAACGTCCTTGAAGGTTACTTTCAAATCTCCGTTTGTTTTATCGAATAGTTGCGCTTTCGATTTTCCCACCGAAAAGATATTGCCCGGTCCGCCACCCGATCCGCCGCTCATTCGCCGCGACAGGAAGACAAAGAAAATAATCATCAGGGCAATGGGCAGAATCGAATAGAGGAATGTATTGAAGTAGTCGTTCTCTTTCTGATAGAACACTTCGCCCGAAAATTGTTTGTTGTCACGAACCTGCGAAAGAAAACGTTGTGTCTCCTCTACCGATCCGAACTTGACGGTGATTACCGGATTTTGCTGGAATTTTACCGAATCTTTTCCGAAAATTACACCCAAATGTCCCTTTTTGATTGTGGCCTGGGCATAATTTTGATTGGAAACGACGGTTATTTTGTCAATGTAATTATTTCTGACGAAGCCTTCAAAGTCGGAAAAGGAGACCTCTTTGGTGCCTCCGGTTTGGGCAAAAAAAGTCATCCCGACCAGCACGATCCCGATCAGGGCATAAACCCAATAAAGATAATTCTGGCGATTGCCCGGGCGTTTTCGTTGCGGATTGAGCGGATCGGAATTTAAAGGCCGTTTAAATTTATTGTTTGATTCAGTTTCCATATATAATAAGGTATATGCAAAATTAATTGTGACTCAGAATGGAAATGCCGAATGTTTTTATTTATCGACAATTATGCTAAATCGGGAATTTCAGTAATGTTCGCATCGGCCCAGAGGTGCTCGATGTCGTAAAAATGGCGCGGCTCGCGTTGAAATACATGCACGATGACCTGCAGATAGTCCAGAGCGATCCACTGCGCATTTTCCATTCCGTCCATAGCAGCCGGTTTGGTTTTTGCATGTTCACGTACATAATCTTTTACTGAACTGGCAATGGCATTAACATGAGTATTGGAGTCACCTTCGCAGATGACAAAATAGCTACAGCCTGCGCTATCGAACTTTGTCAGGTCAACGATGACGATGCCTTTACCTTTTCTCTCCTGAATGCCTTCTACGATGGTGCGAACTAAAATATTATCAATCATTTAAATAAAGAATGTTTCTGTTTGTTAGCAATTAAAATATTGAATTGCAGCTAATTATGTGTGTTGTGCGGGATAAACGAAATCCTCCCAATAGTTTGCAAAGATAGTGTTAAATCACAACATTACCCAACATGTCGAATCTACCGGAAAATTCCGTCACAGGAGGGATATATCTGAGTTCTTCAAAAAGTGTGCCATAAAACGTTAGTGGCTGACATAAAAAAAGTTGTTGAAAAGTTTTGTACTTGAAAAAATTAGCGTACTTTTGCAGTCCGAATTATTATCCCGTGAGGTAAAAAGTGTGCACGGTGGTTAAGCAAGTGAAATCAAACGGATTAGCCTACGGTTGAAAAGTAGCTTTTAATCGGGGTGCACGAAGTTATTATTCAAAAATTAATCATGCTCTTTCTCCATGTGGTGAATGGGGAAAAGCGTACAAATTATTCGTATGAATACTTTAAGTTATAAAACCATCTCTGCCAACAAGGCAACTGTTCAGAAAGAATGGGTGGTAGTGGATGCTACCGATTTGGTATTGGGACGTATGGGTTCGAAGGTTGCAAAACTTCTTCGTGGCAAATATAAACCCAGTTTTACTCCGCACGTGGATTGCGGCGACAACGTGATTGTAATTAACGCCGAAAAGGTGCAATTGACGGGAAATAAATGGACAGACCGCATTTACTTGCGCTATACCGGTTATCCCGGTGGTCAGCGTGAAATGACTCCTGCCAAATTGATGGCAAAAAGTCCGGACAAACTGATTCATAAAGTGGTTAAAGGTATGCTTCCCAAGAATCGTCTCGGTGCTCAGCTGTTGCGTAACCTATACGTATATGCAGGCGCAGAACATCCACACGAAGCACAACAACCCAAAGTTATTGATTTAAACTTACTTAAATAAGAGATATGGAAATAGTAAATGCCATAGGAAGAAGAAAAGCGGCTGTTGCCCGCGTTTTCGTTACCCCGGGAAAAGGTGAAATCACCATTAACAAGCGTGAGCTTGGCGTATATTTCCCATCGAGTATTCTTCAATATGTTGTGAAACAGCCTTTAACAAAGCTTGGCGTTGCCGAACAATACGATATCAAGGTAAATCTTGACGGTGGCGGTTTCAAAGGACAGGCCGAAGCACTGCGTATGGCTATTGCCCGTGCAATGGTAAAAATCGATGCAGCAAATAAACCTGCTTTGAAAGAAGAAGGCTTTATGACCCGTGACCCACGCGAAGTTGAACGTAAGAAACCGGGTCGTCCTAAAGCACGTAAGAGATTCCAGTTCAGCAAACGTTAATATTGCCAATGGTTGGGTGCGTTTGCCCGACCGGCTATTATACATTGCTGTCGAATCTATACGAAGTTTAGTATCTAAACCGGGAAGACTTTCCTTTCTGAAAATTGCAGGGAACTACTTGCCGGTTGAGTATCTACAGAATGTAAACTTATTAAAAACAACAAAATGCCAACAACAAAATTCGAAGACTTATTGGAAGCAGGTTGCCACTTTGGTCACCTCAAACGTAAATGGAATCCCGCTATGGCTCCCTATATTTTCATGGAGAGCAACGGAATCCACATCATCGACTTGCACAAAACAGCCGTTAAAATTGACGAAGCTGCCGCTGCTTTGAAACAAATTGCAAAATCGGGACGTAAAATCCTGTTCGTTGCAACAAAAAAACAGGCAAAAGAGGCAGTTGCAGAAGCTGCTCAGGCAATTGGTCAGCCTTATGTTACAGAACGCTGGCCGGGCGGTATGCTCACCAACTTCCCGACAATACGCAAGGCAATCAAGAAGATGTCTACGATTGACAAAATGGCTACCGATGGTACTTTCGATAACCTTTCGAAACGCGAAAAACTGCAAATCACCCGTCAGCGTGCCAAGCTGGAAAAGAACCTCGGTAGTATTGCCGACCTCGTTCGTATGCCTTCGGCTCTGTTCGTTGTTGACGTGTTGAAAGAACAAATCGCAGTTCGTGAAGCAAAACGTTTGGGTATTCCTGTTTTCGGTATTGTCGATACCAACTCCAATCCTGCTGAAATCGACTTCGTGATCCCGGCTAACGATGATGCTACAAAATCGATCGATATCATTTTGAAAGCAATGGTTGCTGCAGTTCAGGAAGGTTTGCAGGAATTGAAAGTCGAAAAGGTAGAAGCCGAGAGCGCAGAAGAACCTCAAACTCATGAAAAACGAGTTCGTGGCGCTAAGAAAGTACGTATTCACAAAGAAGACGAAGTTGCTTTGAATGCCAAGGTAGCCGACAAATTTTTGAAACCTACGGAAGAATAACTCTTAGACTTAGTATAAAAAATGCGTTACTGACTTGGGATTATCTTAGGTTCGTGGCGCATTTTTATTTATCCCGAAATACATAAACATAACTCACTAAAAATAAAAATATTATGGCAGTAACAATGGCAGAAATTTCGAAGTTGCGTACCATGACCGGTGCCGGTATGATGGACTGTAAGAATGCTTTGACAGAAGCAAACGGCGATTTCGATACAGCAGTTGAAATTATTCGTAAAAAAGGACAGGCTGTCGCCGCAAAACGTAGCGATCGTGAAGCTTCTGAAGGTTGTGTTCTTGCAGGAACAAACGGTGGCTTTGCTGCTGCTTTGGCACTGAAATGTGAAACCGACTTCGTTGCTAAAAATGCTGACTTCGTTGCTTTGACTCAATCAATTCTCGATAAGGCGCTGGAAGCAAAACCTACAACTCAAGATGAATTGTTGGCGTTAGTTATTGATGGTCGTTCTATCGCTGAACATATTACCGAACGTACCGGTATAACAGGTGAAAAAACAGAATTGGATTATTATGAATTTGTAGAAGGTGGAACAGTAACAACCTACATTCATCCGGGCAACAAATTGGCGACTATCGTTGCTTTTGCTGAAAAAGATGCGGAATACGAAACCATGCACGGTGTAGCAATGCATATCGCAGCAATGTCGCCTGTGGCTATTGATGAATCTGCTGTGCCTCAGAAGGTAAAAGATAATGAGTTGGCCGTGGCTATCGAAAAAACCAAGAACGAACTTGTTGCTAAGGAAGTTGAAGCTGCGTTGAAAAAAGCAGGCCTCAACCCCGCTCATGTTGATAGCGAAGACCACATTGAATCGAATATGGCAAAAGGCTGGATCACCGCAGAAGATGCAGCAAAAGCCCGCGAAATCAAGACAACGGTTGCCGCAGAAAAATCAGCGACTCTGCCTGAACAGAAAGTAAACAATATTGCTGCAGGACGTATGGCCAAATTTTTCAAAGAGTATACCCTTGTAGAACAAAAATACGAAGGTGGCGGCGAAGAAGCCGGAAAAATAACCGTAAAAGAACTGCTTGCAAAAAAACAGTTAACCTGTGTTGCATTCAAACGTGTAACTTTGAACCAGGAATAATTGTTTCAGCCAATTACATAATGAACAGCCGGCCTTATTAAGACCGGCTGTTTTTTTGTAACTTTGTGGAAGTGATTTTGCAGCCCGAAAAATTGATGTTTGGTCTGTTAATTGGTAAATTGTAATCCCGATAGTTATCGGGAAAATTGTAAATAGAAATGGCTATTATAAAATCTGTCAGAGGGTTTACTCCTAAAATAGGAAAAGATTGTTTTATTGCAGACAATGCAGTGATTGTGGGCGATGTAGTGATTGGTGACGGGTGCAGCATCTGGTTCGGCGCGGTGATTCGTGGCGATGTCAACTCCATTCGTATCGGTAATCATGTCAATGTTCAGGACGGCGCGGTGCTACACACGTTGTACGAAAAATCGACCATCGAACTGGGAGACTATGTCTCGGTAGGGCACAACGTTACTATCCACGGGGCAAAGGTGAAAGACTATGCGTTGGTAGGAATGGGTTCGACGGTACTCGACCACGCGGTAGTGGGCGAAGGTGCCATCGTAGCAGCAGGCGCTCTGGTGCTGGGTAAAACGGAGATCGAACCGAATACCATCTGGGCCGGAGTTCCCGCTAAGTTTGTGAAACAAATGGACGAAAAACAGTCGAAAGAGATCAACCAACGCATTGCGCACAACTACGAGATGTACGCAAGCTGGTACAAAGAGAGCGATTAAGCCAACATGATATTTGTTATCAGGATGTTGAAAAGCAGAATGATAACGCTGCTGTGAACGACGGCATTGGTACTTGCCACACCCACGTCGAGTGCGCCTCCGTAGGCATAATATCCGTAATAGGAGGAAACGGAGGTGATGATGTAGGCGAAGAATAGGGACTTTACCAACGAGTAGGTGACGTAGAACGGATTAAAGGCGTATTGGATACCGTAGACAAAGTCGGAGACGGTGATAATACTCGAAAACATGCCGACCCCGTAGCCCCCGACAATACCAAGCGCCATGCTGAATATGACCAAAAAGGGCATCATCAGTACAAAAGCGGCTATTTTGGGTAATATGAGGTAGTTGGCCGAGTTTACCCCCATTATTTCGAGCGCGTCGATCTGTTCGGTGATACGCATCGTGCCGATCTCGGAGGCGATGTTCGACCCCACCTTGCCAGCCAGAATAAGGCAAAGAATGGTGGATGAAAATTCCAGTAAAAGTGTGTCGCGGGTTACCAAACCGGTAGAGTAGCGGGGAAGTAACGGATTGGAGGTGTTCAGCTTGGTTTGAATGGTCATGATGGCTCCGATAAAAATGGAGATAATAACCACGATGCCCAGCGAGCGCAGTCCCAGTTTCTCCATCTCGAGTGGCAGCTGACGGAAAAACATGCGCCAGTTATCGGGACGCGTAAAGACTCTGGACATTAAAAGAGAATACTTTCCTATTTGTTGAAATAGCTTCATTCAGACACTTTTTAGAGCTACAAAGATAAAGAAAAAATCCGGTTTGCGGGGAGATTCGCTTCGTATCACTACATGCTGTAGTCGAAAATCGCTATCTTTGTAAGCTTCCTCGTTTCGTTTTGAAAAAACAATGATTGACCAGATTACCGTAGACAAAATTATCAATGCCGCCCAGATTGTTGAGGTGGTATCCGACTTCGTCACCTTGCGCAAGCGTGGGGTCAACTACGTGGGTTTGTGTCCGTTTCACGACGAACGAACCCCTTCGTTCAGCGTATCGCCGGCAAAGGGTATTTGCAAATGCTTCAGCTGTGGCAAGGGAGGCAATGCGGTCAACTTTGTGATGGAGCACGAGCAGCTGTCGTATTACGAAGCGCTCAAGTATCTGGCTCGCAAGTACCATATCGAGGTGATCGAAAAGGAGCTTACGCCCGAAGAGATTGCTCATAAAAACGACCGCGAGAGCATGTTGGCTCTCAATAAATATGCTCAGGCTTATTTCTCCAACATTCTGCATCACTCGGCCGAGGGTAAAAACGTCGGCATGAGTTATTTTCATGAACGTGGCTTCCGGGAAGATATCGTTAAGAAATTTCAGCTTGGATACAGTCTCGACCAGCGCGATTCGTTCTCGGTGGAGGCGTTGAGCAAAGGATATAAAAAAGAGTTTCTGACCAAGACGGGTTTGTCCATCGAGCGCGACGACGGGAAGATTTACGACCGCTTCTGGGGACGTGTGATGTTTCCCGTGCATACCCTTTCGGGCAATGTGGTCGCTTTTGGCGGGCGGGTGCTTAAAAAGGACGATAAGACGGCCAAGTATGTCAACTCGCCCGAATCGGAGATTTATCACAAAAGTAATGAGCTCTACGGCATCTTCTTTGCCAAACAGTCGATTGTAAAACACGACCGCTGTTTTTTGGTGGAGGGTTACACCGATGTAATATCGATGCATCAGTCGGGTGTGGAGAACGTGGTGGCATCGTCGGGAACCTCGTTGACGCAGGGTCAGATACGGTTGATTCACCGCTTTACCGAAAACGTGACGGTGATTTATGACGGCGACGCGGCCGGTATCAAAGCGTCGATTCGTGGTATAGACATGTTGCTGGAAGAGGGTCTCAATATCAAGGTGGTGTTGTTGCCTCCGGGCGAAGATCCCGACTCGTTTGCCAAAAGTCAGAACGCGTCCGATTTTATCGCCTACATTGATGCCCACCAAACCGACTTTATCCGCTTCAAAACCGGGCTGTTGCTGGAAGAGGCAGGAAAAGATCCTATCAAGCGGGCGGCCCTGATCGGCGATCTGGTACGCAGCATTGCCATTATCCCAAGTAGTATTATCCGCTCGGTCTACATCAAGGAGTGCAGCGTATTGCTCGATGTGGACGAAAAATTACTGTATGCCGAGATAGATAAAGTCCATCACACGAAAAAGGAGCGGGAAGCCGCAAAGCCTATACCTGTCACTTCATCGTCTCCGACGCCGGAAGAGGCATCCATGGCGGGAATGCCGGGAGCAGCGTCGTCGGTAGCGGGTTATGCCAATCAGGACGAAGAGCGCAATATCATACGGTATCTGGTACGATACGGCGAGCAGGTGCTCTATTATGTGAAACCGGACGAGCAGAGCGAGGAGGTGGCGGTTTCCGTCGGACAGTATATTATGGATGAGCTTGCCCGTGATAATCTGATGTTGGAACACCCGCTCTATGCAAAAATACTGGAGCTCTTCAACGCGAATTCGGCAAAGGCAGGATTCGTTGCCGAGCACTTTTTCGGACAACATCCCGATCCGCAGGTGAGCCGATTGTCGACCGACCTGCTGGCAGATAGATATGTGCTGAGTAAAATATACAGCAAGATGTCGAAAGTGGAGGAGGAGTCGGATCGTTTGATAGAATTGGTGCCGCGTGTGATCTTCGAATACAAAAACAAGCTGTTACTTGCCACCATCAAGGATAAGATGGTAGAAATGAAAAAGGCGAATGAGCAAAACAATCTTGAACGGCAGGAAGAGTTGATGCAGGAGATAGGCAACCTGAATGTGATAAAATCACAATTGGCGAAAACGCTCGGCGAGAGAATAATATTGAAATTATGAGAACGCTTGAGGGCTAAATATTCGACGTTGAACATTAAACAATGAACATAACGGTGGAAGGATTGGTAATTAAAAGTACCGGCAGTTCGTATTGGGTGCTCCCCGACGACAGCCCTGATGTGTTGGAATGTAAAATAAAAGGGACATTCCGCATGCAGGGTATTCGCACTACCAATCCGGTGGTAGTTGGCGATCGGGTAGGGGTGGAGGTGAACGAAGGGCAACTCTCGCTTATCACCACCATTTGCGACCGGCGTAATGTCATCATCCGCCGGGCATCTAACCTCTCCAAGCAGGGGCATATTCTGGCGGCCAATATCGACCTGGCGGCGTTAGTCGTTACGGTGAAGCATCCGGAGACCTCGACGGTGTTTATCGACCGTTTCCTGGCCTCTGCCGAATCGTATGGCGTGCCCTCTGTGTTGGTATTCAATAAAACCGACCTCTATTCCGAGGAGGATAACCGCTATCTGGATGCTCTGATCATGCTGTATGAGAGCCTCCATTATACCTGCTTTAAGATTTCTGCGTTGACACAACAAGGCATCGAAGAGCTGCGAAAAGAGCTTGAGGGTAAAATAACGTTGCTTTCGGGAAATTCAGGAGTAGGAAAGTCGACGTTGCTGAATGCGCTGTTGCCCGATGCGGCGGTGAAAACAGGTAGCATCTCCGAGTATCACGACAAAGGAATGCATACCACCACCTTTTCCGAGATGCTTCCGTTGCCTCAGGGAGGATTTATTATCGACACGCCGGGCATCAAAGGGTTCGGACTGCTGGAGGTTGCTCCCGAAGAGGCAGGTCACTACTTCCGCGAGATTTTTGAAACATCGCAACAGTGCAAATTCTACAACTGTACCCATACGCACGAGCCCGGCTGTGCCGTTATCGAAGCGGTGGAATCACTCACCATCAACCCCTCGCGCTACCACAGCTACCTGAGTATTGTCGAAGATAGCGTACAGGGAAAGTATCGGTAGGTTGTTATTTCGCAGGTGTGAAATTGGCCGAAATATAGTTGCCGATTCCGAACTTTTTCTTCAATACCGGTTTATCGGTTTGCCGTACCTGTTTGTGCACTTCGAGCGGCATTTTTCCAACAACCTGCGTGGTTAAAAATTCTTCTATTTCACTCAGATTCGAGTTCATGGGGGTTTGAGCAATTTCATGCGCGGCATTTTCCACATCGTAGAAATAGTAAGGATTCTTTGTTTTCTCTAATTGCTCTGCTAAATTTTTAGAGCCGAAGAACCCGAACTTAAAAATACGGACCTTGTCATACGGTACGTTGCTGTCGGCATCGCCATGAAAGAACTGTATGGGAGCCGGTTGCTTGTCCCAATGCAATGCGCCTTTGGTGCTGAAAATGGCTCCTGCAAACGAGATTACGCCTGCATACCGGAAATTATCCGGGAGCCTTTTACTTAATTCATTCCCCGAACAGAGGTAGTATTCGGCCTGAAGCACCGATACCGCACCCGCACTTGACCCGTTGATAACGATGTTGGACGGATTGATTTTCCACTCCTGAGCTTTACCGATAATAAAACCGGTAGCGCTGTAAAGATCGGCCACAGCCGTATCGATGGCGCTTTCAAGAAGGTGTGGAAATTCCAGTTTCTTGATCTTTTCTCCTTTACGCATACGTTCTGCAACGGGTTTCAATCCCAACCGGTAGTCGATTGAAAAGACAGGATAACCCTTCTCTGCCATCGCGTTAAAATAGGCGCTATATCCGTTCCAATCACGATGACCACCCACAAATCCACCGCCGAACACGAAGATAATGCACGGCTTGTCGCTTTTGGGGCTCTCTTTGATTGCTTCGTAGCGATCAAGCCGTAGCGTATCAGCGCCTTTGATCGCATACACAAAGGTGGTTTTGGTTACCTGGGCAAAAGTCGTTGCCGCAACAAACAACAAAACGACTGTAAAAAACATCTTATGTTTCATCGGCAAACAATTAATGAGTTAGTGCGCTTCGAGCCAGTTTTTTCCCACACCGACATCTACTTTCAATGGAACGGAGAGCGACAGAGCGCCTTCCATCTCGCGGGTGACGATGCTTTTTACAATGTATAATTCATCGGGTACCACGTTGAAGTTCAATTCGTCATGTACCTGCAAAATCATTTTTGAACGCAGTTGCTCTTCGTGGAAACGGCGGCTGATGTTGACCATCGCAATTTTGATAATATCGGCGGCTGTACCCTGAATAGGCGCATTGACGGCATTTCGTTCGGCAAAGCCACGTACGTTGGCATTGTGCGAATTGATATCCGGCAGGTAGCGTTTGCGATGCAACAAGGTTTCGACCCAGCCGTTCGACTTGGCAATTTCAATACACCTGTCCATGTAGATTTTTACCTGAGGGTAGGTGGTAAAATAACCCTCGATCAACTCTTTGGCTTCACTCCGCGGAATGCCCAGCCGGTCGGAAAGGCCGAACACGGAGATGCCGTAAATAATGCCGAAGTTGGCGGTTTTTGCCTTCCGCCGCATATCGGAGGTCACCTCTTCGATGGGGAGGTGGTAAATCTTGGCAGCCGTGGCGGCGTGAATATCGTGTCCCGATTTGAAAGCCTCTATCATGTTGCTATCCTGACTGAGATGCGCCATGATGCGCAGTTCGATTTGAGAGTAGTCGGCCGATAAAAAGTGGCAGTCGGGTTCGGCGATAAATGCCTTGCGAATCTCCTTGCCCTGTTCGTTGCGGATGGGAATGTTTTGAAGGTTCGGATTGCTCGAACTGAGGCGTCCGGTGGCAGCCACTGCCTGATTGAACGAGGTGTGTACCTTACCGGTTTTGGAGTTGATCAGAGCCGGTAGTGCATCGATGTAGGTACTCAGCAGTTTCTTCAACCCACGGTATTCGAGAATCTTTTCCACAACCGGATGCTTTCCCCGTAACGCTTCCAGAATCTCTTCGTTGGTAGAGTATTGCCCGGTCTTGGTCTTCTTTGCCTTTTCCATGATTTTCAGCCGGTCGAACAACACCTCTCCCACCTGTTTGGCGGAGCTGATGTTGAACTCCATTCCAACCATGGAGTGCACCTCTTTCTCGATATTCAGCATGTCGTTCGTCAAAATCTCGGACGACTGTTTCAGCGCAACGCCATCAATCAGTACACCGTTCTGCTCCATTTCGGTCAATACCCGCATCAGGGGCATCTCGATGTCGAAAAGTAACGATTCCAGTCCGGCTTCTTTTATTTTGGGTTCCAACTGCTGCTTTAGCCGGAAGGTGATGTCGGCATCTTCCGCCGCATAGTCGGTAATTTTTTCGAGAGGAACCTGCCGCATGGTGAGCTGGTTCTTCCCTTTCGATCCTATCAGTTCGTCGATATGAATGGTTTTGTACGTCAGCATAATCTCCGCCAGATAGTCCATGTTGTGGCGCAACTCGGGTTGTAGCAGGTAGTGGGCAATCATCGTGTCGAAGAGTCGCCCATTGATCTCCACTCCGTAGTTAGCCAGCACCAGCAGATCGAACTTCATGTTCTGGCCTATTTTTTCAATCTCTCTGGCAGCAAAAAACGGCTTGAATTCGTCTACGATCTGCTGTACCTCTTGCTGATCGGCCGGTACGGGAACGTACCAGGCTTCTCCCTCTTGCCAGGCGAAAGACATACCGACCAGTTTAGTGGTGAATACATCGAGCGAGTCGGTCTCGGTATCGAAACAGACGGAGCTTTGTTGCAACAGGCTATTTACCAACTTGGCTCGTTCTTCGGCTGTGGCTGCCGCGTAGTACACGTGTGGTGTGGTGGCGATGGTTGCCAGATGACTGTAGGCCGACGCGGTTACTTCGAGTTCGTGTGTTTCGGGATTTACGTCGCCGAAGAGAGAGGTCTGTTGAGCGGCCTCTTTAGCTGCCGGTTTATTCGCCTGAGCTGACGATACGCTTTTCCGGGTAAGCAGTGTTCTGAATTCCAGTTCGGCAAAGAGGGCAGACAACTTCTCTTCGTCAGGCTCCTCCAGCACCAGCGACTCTTCGTTCAGCTCGATGGGCACGTCAATTCTGATGGTTGCCAGAAAGCGCGAGAACTCTATCTGTTCTTTGTTATTTTCGATTTTCTCTTTGAGCGCTCCTTTTAGTTTATCGGTGTTTTGCAGCAGGTTTTCGATACTTCCGAACTCTTTTAGCAGCTTGACTGCCGTTTTTTCACCCACCCCCGGGCAGCCGGGAATATTGTCCGACGCATCGCCCATCAGTCCGAGCAGGTCGATAACCTGTTCGTGGCTGTCGAGGTCGAACTTGGCTTTTACCTCTTCCGGTCCCATGATCTCGAATCCACCCGAATGCTTGGGTCGGTACATGAAAATATGATCCGATACCAGCTGACCGTAATCCTTATCGGGAGTCATCATGTAGACATCATAGCCCACAGCTGCCGCTTTTTTTGCCAGCGTTCCGATTACATCGTCGGCTTCGAATCCAGCCACCTGCAAGACCGGAATGTGGTAGGCCTCCACCACCTCTTTGATGATGGGAACCGCTTTGCGGATATCTTCCGGAGTCTCTTCGCGTTGCGCTTTATATTGCTCGTAGGCTTCGTGGCGGAAAGTCGGGCCGGAGGGATCGAACACAACGGCAATGTGTGTCGGCGTCTCCTTTTTCAAAACCTCTTCGAGCGTATTTACAAAGCCCAGAATAGCCGAGGTATTCATTCCCTTGGAATTGAACCGTGGGTTTTTGATAAACGCGTAATAGGCTCTGTATATCAACGCGTAAGCATCAAGAAGGAATAGACGCTTGGGAGTATTGTCGGACGGTGTTATGTTTTCCATGTACGGAATATATTTACATTTACAATTTATTCATTTACGATGTACGATTGGAATCTGAATCTGCTTTTTACCACAAAGAACGCAAAGTGCATCGCAAAGGAGCTCAAAGAAAACTTCGTGTGCTTTGTAACTGACTTCATTTGCTTTATGGATAATCAGATTTTATCTTCAAATTTCCACATTTTCAAATTCTCAAATCGAGTTATGGTTTATAACTCGACTGCTCCATTATTTGCTGGTAGTTGTTGTTGGCCATCAATTCGGGTAGCGTAACTTTGGGGTGATGCTCCATGTATTGTTTGATGATTTGCCACCCAATCCAGATACCCACCCGTCCCGGCGACTCCTGAGAAACGGCGGCGGTGAAGGGTGCATCGTTGAAATAGGAGTTCGATAGCATCGGATCGTTGCTGAACAGTTGTCGCTTATCCATGATGTTGAACCACATCGATTTTTCATTCTCTTTACACCATCCCATCTGCGCTTTGGTGTATCCCATCAGCACCTCCGGTTGCTCGTCGGGCATCAATACCGACAACAGGAACATGACTTTTCCTCTGAAGAGCATATTATCGAGAAATTTATCGGTATACGATTGAGCGAACTCGGTCATCAGAAATGCGGTGACAAAGTCGGGCGCTACCTTTTCGCGGCGCATGTTGTAAAGCAAATAGTCGTACACTCCGGCTTTTTTGTAACCGTAGTATTTTGCACCCAAATAGTTATCCACGCTGAGTGAAATGATGTTTTCGTCGACCACCAGCGATTGATTGAACATGGAGACATGCAGGTAGAGCTGCGGAATTTTTTTCTCTGGGAAGAAATAGTGAATCCGTTTGAATGCATCGGTTACCTTCTTTTGAATATCGGAAATGTCGGCATACTGCCGGAGCGATTCATGAAAGACGCTTCTCACTGTTGTGTCTTTCAAAAAAAGAGTTGCCATCCGAATCAGCTGGCCGTTATCGCCGCTGTTGAGTTGCATTATTTTACTGAAATAGAAATTGAGGTATGCCGATCCGTACGTCCGGTTGAGACCATCCAAACCCTCTTTGACATGCAGCGGATCTACCGCATTAAGATCTTTATCGAAACGATGAATCGGAACATTGAGCGATATTTTGTTCACGTCTACATCGAAACGTCCGTGATGCTTACATCCGGATAGAAAAAGAATGGCAAGAAAAATAAGGAATAGATATCTATAATGAGTCATAACGCAATATGTTGTAAATAAGATGTTTGTTTGGTGTTAAGGGAGTCCGACGGTGGAAATAACCGGATAATGGTCGGAATATTTTACCCTTGCGGCCCGCGACGATATGGGATGAAACGATGGATCGACCATAATGTAGTCGATGCGAAACGGGAATAGTTTGTGGCTATAGGTATTGCCGTATCCGGTTCCGACGGTGGCATAGGTGTCCAACAAATCCTGTTTAATAGTGGTGTAGGTGTACGAAACCGGCACATCGTTAAAGTCGCCGCAAATAATGACAGGGTAGGGAGACTGTTCTATCGTTTTTGCCACAATATCGGCCTGTTTTGCCCGCACGTTGTAGGCCTCGTTCATTTTTGACGAAAATTTCAAAACAACATCGCGGAAGAGATGCGAATTGAAATCGCCTACCAAATCTTCGTAATGCCTGCGTTCGTCGGAGCTGAATTTGTAGGATTGCATGTGGTGGTTGAACACCCGTATTGTTTTCGAGTTAACCTCAATATCGGCATAGATCGTCATGTAATATCCTTTCGAAAATTGGCATATGCCCTTATAGTCGATCGGATATTTTGAAAAAATAGCCAGCCCTTCACTGAATACATCTTCCGATACGGAATAATGAATGAAATGATACGGATATTTTTTGAGTCCCTTCAATACATTTTTTTCGGTTGTTTTCCCCGATTTGTTGTACACATAAAACTCCTGAAAGCAGATAACGTCGGGATTTTTCCGGTTGACGAATGCCAGTAAACTGTCCATGGTACTTTTTCGCGACGGAGAAAACTGGCTGAAAGCATCAATATTGTAGGTCATTATTTTCAGACGACTCGTCGCCTCGTTTGTCGTTCGTTTGATGAGGTGAATGGGAAATGTATCGCATATGTTGTTGATACATATAAAACAGGCAATCAGAGAGATGAAAAGTATTTTCCACTTGCGGCAGAAAACCCAGAACAATATAAATGCAAAGTTGATAATTAAGATAAAAGGAAAAAAAAGTCCGAAATAAGCGAATATAAGCCAGTGAACCGGGCTGACGACTGTTGTTAGCTTAGCCAGAATCATGGCCGTGGCGGCAATGACGTTCAGGACGATAAGTAGTATTTTAATGCTTTGTCTCACAATTCTGTGCTAAAATAATTGGATTGTATCCCTTTGATTTAAAGTGAGGATGATGCGTTCAGATTGTAATTGGCACATTAGCATATTATCTCATTTGCAAATTGTTATTTGCCGCTTCGGTCGAACAAATTTTTTCTCTCTTCTTCCGACAGGCTGCCATATCCCGATCGTTTTATTTTTTCGAGAATACGGTTCAGTTCCTCTTCGTTGTTGTGCTTTTCCTCACGATAGTCCCGGTCGGATTTCGGGCGCGGCTGCGTTACCTTAAATTTACGCGGTTTTCTTTCAAAAAGAGAAATCACCTTGTCGACGGCGAGATTAAAACGTTTGGTAATATCTTTGCCGTCTTTCATCCGTTTGCCAAACCAAAATCCCAGCAGAGCGCCACCTACATGTGCCAGTTCTCCTCCGGCATTGTCGCCCGTAACACTCAGAATACTAATCAGAAAAGTAAAAATAGCGACATACTTTAGCTTGATCCTGCCCAACAGAAACAAAGATACATCGTAATTGGGAGAATAAGTGGCTACGGCAACGATAATTGCCATAATGGAAGCCGAAGCTCCCAGCAGCAGAGTATGATCTTTTGCTACAGCAAAATAAGGGAATATATTAAATGCGCCAATGTAGACAATAGCGCCGGCAATACCACCGAAGATATAGACGCTCAGCAGATGCTTGGGTGAAAAAACGAACAGAAACAGCTGCCCGAATCCGAAAAGGCAGAGCATATTGAACAGGATATGCAACACATCGGTATGCAGAAACATGTAAGTGATTATTGTCCACGGACGTGTCGCCAAAAGACTCAGATTGGAGGGTAGTTCGAGGTACGATAACCAGATGGACGATTCGACGGCGCACAGCTTCAGAATGATGGCGGCAAGCTGTACGACAACAAAAGTTACAATGTTGATATACAGCAGTTTTTTAAGCATGGTTGCCTGTTGAAACGAACGTTTAAAATCGTTTATCAGCGTCATAATCAAAATACATTATTGCTGTTGTGGGCATTTCGTTTCCATATCAATATCAAAATGAGTCCGAATAAGGCTCCTCCGAGGTGGGCAAAATGTGCCACGTTGTCGCCCGAAAAACTGGCCACCCCCAGAAAAAGTTCGATCAGCGCATAGACCGGAATCATATACTTTGCCTTGATGGGAATAGGCAGGAACAATAGAAACAGCCGGGCATCGGGAAATACCATGCCAAATGCCAACAATATACCGAAAATAGCACCCGATGCTCCTACGGTAAGCGGTTCTCCTCCCATAAAATTAACATTGGTAATGGCGCTCCCGATTTCGGGATAGATGCTCAGGCTCCACATTGCCTCCTGCGTGATGGCGGCACCAATGCCGGTAAAGAGATAGAAAAAGATGAACCGTTTGCTACCCCACACTTGCTCCAGTACCGGGCCGAACATAAATAAGCCGAACATATTAAAAAAGATATGATCGAACGAGGCATGTTGGAACATGTAGGTCAGTAACTGATAGGCATGAAAATCTTTCGACTGCCAGTAATGAAGTCCCAATACGGAATCTAAATTGATGTCGGCAGCACCCGGCAGCACGACACTGGCAAGCCAGAATAAGAAATTTATGACCAGTAAATTTAAAATTACCGGTGGAAAAGAGGACTTATAATCGGTCATAAATGAGAATTTTAGGGCAAAAATAGAGAAAAAAGGACTCTTTTTATGCTGTTGAACATGTTTTTTGGGTAAATACGATCTTTTTTTGTGAAAAAAAAAATCTTGGGTTGTTTTGTTAAGGGAATGTTTTATCTTTGCAAACAATATTTGGGATTTGCCCCGCTGTTTTTCTAACCATTTAAAATTACAAGTATGAATAAAGGTGAATTGGTTAACGCTATTGCTGCTGAGTCAGGCTTAACAAAAGCTGATGCAAAAAAGGCTTTGGAAGCAACTGTTTGTGCTATTACTACTGCTTTGAAAGGTGGAGATAAGGTAAGCCTGGTAGGTTTTGGGTCATTTTCTATTGTAAAAAAGGAAGCCCGCAAGGGTATTAATCCTGCAACGCAAAAACCTGTTGACATTGCTGCTAAAAACGTTGCAAAGTTCAAAGCCGGTGCTGAATTGGCTCAAGCAATTCAATAGTCGTTATCGAAAGCTTAGAGTAGAGGCTGCCCGTGTGGACAGCCTTTGTTTTTTCGGATATTTATCTTCGATATCATTAATGAAAGAACGCATCTAATTTTTGAACCGAATCGCTCATGCAAAATACTATGACGTGATCGTTCGGTTGAATAAGGGTATTCCCGTTTACGGTAATTCCTTTTCCGTTTCTGATCAACCCGCCGATATTTACATTATTCGGAAGTTGAAGATCCCTTACGCTGTCCTGAGTCACTCTCGAACCCTCTTTTACCACAAATTCCATTACTACCGCTTCTACGTTTGTCAGACATTTTACGTTGGAAATGTTGGCATTCAGCGTCAGTTGATACAGATGACTGGCAGTCAGTAGCTTTTTGTTCAGAATAGCCCCGATATCCAGATTTTCGGACATCGTGATGTATTCGATGTTTTCAATTTCGGCAATTGTTTTCTTTATGCCGAAACGTTTAGCTACCGAACATGCCAGAATATTGGTTTCCGAATTATCGGTCAGGGCAACAAAGGCATCCATCTCCTCAATATCTTCCTCTTTCAGAAGCTCTACATCACGTCCATCTCCATTTATTACCAATATGTTATTCAGTTTCTCTCCCAATGCATGACTCTTTTCTTTATCAATCTCGATCAATTTCACACGCATATGGTCGGGCAACAGAGCTGCCGTACATTCGGCAATGCGACTTCCACCCATAATCATGATATTTTGCACCTCGTATTCCTCTTTTCCAGCCTGTTGGCGAACAAAGTCGAGATCCTCGGGTGCCGTAATGAAATAGACCAAATCGTTAGGCAAAATCAGATCGCTTCCTTTCGGGATGATCGTCTGATCGGGACGCTTGATAGCCACGATGCGGTAATGGGTATGATCGAAATAACCTGACGAAAACTGTTTGTTGGCAATATCGGCATTAGAACGGACCTTGATACCTACCAGCAACATTTTACCGTCTTCAAAAGCCATGTACTCACGTAGCCATGTGGCTTTCAGAGAGTTAATAATTTCTGATCCGGCCAGATGTTCGGGATAAACCATCGAACTGATTCCCAGTTGCTGAAAAAATTCTTTATTTTCAGGCAACAGATATTCATTGTTATCGATGCGCGATAATGTCTTTTTTGCACCCAGTTTCGATGCCAGAACACAAGCCGTAATATTCTCCGTTTCGGATGGCGTAACAGCAACAAACAGGTCTGCATCTTCTACTCCGCTCTCTTTAAGGCTCGCAATGGAAATGGCCTGACCGGCAACAGTTTTGATATTGAGTGTCGTTTTGAGCTGTTTTAGCTTTGCTTCATTGGCATCCAGCATCGTGATGTCCTGACTCTCTTGCGCGAGAATCTTGGAGAGATGGGAGCCGGTTTCACCTGCTCCGGCAATAACTATCTTCATAGCAATTTGGTTTGAATATCGGAACTTACATCGTTAGCCTCTGTTTTTATAGAAAAACAGCTTTGCATCGGACGTTTCTGCCGAAACACGAATTTAATTTTGGTTAGATATGCAGGGCAAAGTTACTCATTTTCCAGACTGATGCAAAGTCAAAAGAGCATGGAATTGTAAAGTTGTTGTACCCTGATAGATGGAAATAGTTGCGCTATCCGGATGCCGGTTTAATAACCGAATAAAAATCCACGTTTCCGAAGCGTAATCATACAGCCGGTGGAATTACCATACAGCTTTCCAAAATCGGCTGCCAGAGAGATCCCAGCTTCCACTCCCTGGAGTCGAGGAAATGATTTATGAACCTCCAACAATAACGAACTGTTTTTTATCATGGAGGGGAACGGTGCATAGTAAGCTCCGTAGTTTTTGCTGAAAGAGGCCAATAACCGGTAGTTGTATCCCTTAATATCTCCTTCTGCTCCGAGGTGGTGTACCTCCACCCTGCTATTCAGTGTGTAGATGGTACCGTTTTTATTGTAAAACGGAGAAGAAATAAAGGGAGTGCCTATTGTACGGTTGAAATAGTTCCAACCCTCCTGATAAACGCTGTTTGTAAAATAGCCGTCTGCGCCACCATAAACAATACCATCTTTTTCATTGATCGGTCCCGACTGGTCGGTGGTGCGTAAATATTCGTACAAAAGTCCTTTTAGTATTGGAAATCGATTGTTGTGTAATGAAACACCCCACAAGCCATCGGATGCGTTCATCGTATTGCCAATACGACCGATAGGGCCATCTTCCGAAATATTTTGCCAATAAGCGCTTAATTTAAATCCGTTCAATTCAGCCTCTAACTGCAAGGTTTGCGAGAGTATGTGGTTGCCTAACGCATTGATTCGATCAGTTTCGAGCGCGTTTTTTCCACCTTGCGATCCTTTGACAATCCGGATAAAATCGCCAAACCCATCGGGTTGTTGTCCCTCGACAGCATTATAACCTCCCCATTGTGCTACATGGTCGATGCCGTACGATAGATGCACCGGCAGCTTTCCCCCGATCCGGCCATACGCATAGAGATGATGCAGATAGACATCCTTCATGTAGGTGTTGTCGGTAAACCAGCCATGAGCTATGGCGCCTTTTACTTCTACCCATCCCTGTGTAAAAGGTACCGGGGCGAAATGTTCGATGCCTGCTGTTATTTTGGGCATCGGGCGTGCATTTTTTGAAAACAGGATACCGCCGCACGATAATGCCGAATCCTGGCAACCTAAGTATTCTTCCCGTTTTCCGATTATCAGGCTAAATACGGATAAGTGGCCTTCTGCATACAGCTCATGGAAGTAGGCGTGGGTCTCTTTGTAATCGGTCTGGAGAAGTAATTTGGCTTTGTATCCGTACGTGAATAATTGCTTCGAATTGCCCGGATTTTTGTCGATACCTACGAAAAGATCCGTGCTATTGGGCGAGTATAAAACCGATCCGTATCGGATACTCTGCTGCCAGAATGGAGCATATTGTCCAGATGACACCAAAGTCATTAATTGAACATCGTAATGAAGGCTATCCTTTTGGGCAAACAGTGAAGAAGCTGTTGCAAGAAACAAGAGGGCAGTGAGGATATGTTTTCGCATTCGAGAATGATTATTCATCTGTTTCATGGCTTAAAGCTCCATAAATTATTGACTAATCCATTGTCATCTTCTCCCAGTCCCAGATATACCGTACCATCGATGGTAAATACTATTCCGTTTTCCCGTTTACCATTAGGAATTTCACCGCGGTCAATCCATCGGTTCAGGTTCGGATCGTACTCTTTCACATCCGCTCGCAGGTATTGGTTGGGCGTTACCGATCCTTTCCAGTAACGACCGGTAGCTACAAAATAACGGTCGCCTATTGCAAAAGCAAGGGTATTCTGCCTCCCGTGATCGGGAAGAGCTTCCCGTTTTTGCCAACTGTCGGTAGCCGGAAAATATTCCCACCAGTCGTTGAAACTATAGCCGGCAAAGCCGGTACCGAAATAACAATGGTTCGTGCCAGTGCATCCTGCCGCAATTTGCCTTTTGGTACCGGAAAATTTATTCAAAAGGATCCATTTGTCTTGTGACGGGATATACTTCCAAAACAGGCTGGATGAGGTGCTGCCATCATAGCCGTTTCCCACATAGATTTCATCATTATAAACGAAGCAGACACATCCATCGGTGTATTTGGAAGGAAAGTCGGCCTTGCGCGTCCATTTGTCTGCAACCGGATCATACATCCAAAAGTCGGGAAGATATGCCGATGAATTTGAGGTCGGTCCGATTTCCTGACAATATCCCAGACCAACATAAGCATTGCCATTTACTACGGCGGCTATTGCCTTGACTCTTCCCTGACTGGGGAAGTTGCTTTTTTTTGTCCAGTTGTCCGTTGTCGGATCGTATTGCCAGCAGTCGTTTAGCGATCCGGCATTATTTCTCCCCAGCGCGACATAGCCTTTGCCGTTGATGGCAAAAGCCACGGCACAAGCGCGTCCTTCACCCGGTATGGTTGTTTTTTGGATATAATCGAATGGTGTTCCGTCCAGTGCTTTGTCATCATTACAACTACTCAGAAGCAATATGAAAATGGATGGAAGAAGTATCTGTAGGTGAAAATAGCGCATGTTAGAAATTAAAATTAGGGGAAAGGTCAATGGTAAATGGGAAAAGATTGATTCCACCATTAAGAAATGAAGACTTTAAGAAAAAACCATTAAAGTTTACAATGCTTGAATTGTAAATAAGGTAAAAGCTGTAAGTGGTAACTTGTATCTATTTCCTTATACCTTTTACCTCCTCTCTTTTACCTATTGCCTTGTCCCTCTTGCAGTTTTATGCTTGCTTTGGAAAGTGAAAAAAAATAGGCGAGAGCCAACCATCCAATGGCTAAGGCGCCTCCGGCAAAACCTCCGATCAGAATTCCCTTGGCTTTTCCCAGCCGTTGCTTTTCTAACGGATACGAAGGAGCATCGATAACCTGTACCAAAGGTGTCTCCTGGTTGAGAGACATCTTCATTACTTCCAGATTCTTTGCCATCTCTCCGTAGGTGGCTCCCGCTATTTGCATATTGCTTTGCGAACGAACCACACCCACACTTGCAACCTGACGTACGGCATTGGGTACGGCATCGGCCTGTGATGCACGGGCAGAAACGGCCCCATTGAAAATTGCCTTAACCGAATCTGCCTGATGGCGAAGTTTCTGGAAATTTTCACGGGTTACTTTGGTCTTGGTGGAGATATAGAAGTCGGTGGTCTCGCGTATCAGATTCTCTACAAATAGCTTGGATAGCGTTTCATTTTCCGATACGAAGGAGATATCGCCGATGCTTAGCTTTTTACTACGTTGACCCACTGTCAGCATCGGTTTTTTTGTGATGGTACTATAGATACTCTGCAAAATGCTATCCTGAGCACGGGTATAGGTTTCCCTCTTTTGTTCCAATGGGAATGCCATCCGTTGCAACTCCGGTTTTGGGTTTTTGCTCCATTGTTCCCGAAGCTTATAAGTGTCAATATATAGATTGAGTAAATTACTGTTTTTGCCATTAATAACGGTAGGGCAGAGCAGCGTTTGTTCAATCAGACGGTGCGAAGTGAAGAGCTCGTAAAGGTTATCTCCTCCGAAAGCGCTACTTGCTCCGCCTACATTTACTCCGAACTGACTTGCTAATCCGGCCAAGCTTGATAGGCTTCCTCCTCCCCCTTTCTCGTCCTGCAGGGCAAACGAGAGCCTGGCAGTGTAGGTCGGTTTGGTAAGTAACGATGCTGTTATCCCGATGGCGGCACCTGCAATGGCAATGACCAAGACGATCCATTTCCGGTGCCATACCTTTTGTTTGATAACCGACAAGTGTTGTAGTATCTCTTGCAACGAAATTTCGTCCGATGAGGCCGGAGTATTGTTATTCTGTGAGGAGATATTTTGTTTATCTAATTGTTGTTCTGTGTCCATTGTTATAATAGAAATTTTTGATCACTGTATCTGTTTTATTTTGCCATTAAGAAATTAAGTGTCATGAAGTGAAAGCCGTCAGTCTACTACTCCTGAATACCTTAATGATGTATAAATTTTATTTTATGAATATCGAATTTGGCATCTAAACCTTGTTAAGTGTTTACTGTGAATCAGAGATCAGCATCAGTTAATAACCTGTGATAAGTAAGCTCTTCAACTTCATAGTGGGTTGCCCTATTGTGTAATCACAGTCAACCCTTACAGGGTTTGATACATGCGGTAGCTCTCTTTTTCCCCGCACTACGTACGGGGTTATTTATTGTGAGTCCCTACAGGACGAACATGTAGGTAAACTATCCGATAGTCATATTTATTGTTATCACCAAGCAACCATCACTATTACTAAAAGTTCCAAGAAGAATCGCCCTATGAATTCTTTTCAGGATCAAGCATAACTTGCAATATATAGTGCCACTTTATCGGGTCATTGTTTCTAATAACTCCGTATAAATCACGGCTAAAGCCCTTTGTGAAATTTATCTTTATCTCCACCCTAAAGGACGGAGTTATGAAAATAAGTTGTACACACGAATATTAACAACCGCTGATCTCCGATTTACAGTTAACTCCTAACGGAGTTTGAACCTACAACCGCTAAACACCGGAGGTGTTATCCTAATAATAACGGCGGGATTTATCCCGATGGAGATGGATGTTGCATTTTGCATAACACTGTAAGCGTCTCCTTGCCAATGGGAAACCGCTACGCGGTTCAGGGAGTATGTTGACTCCTTTGTATTTACACCGGGATAAATCCCGGCGTTATTGTCGGGTTACGCCTTTGGCGTAAAATGCCACCTTAGGTCATTATGCGGATGATCATTTTAGTTTTTACCATTTAAGTCGTCTTGACTTTTTTATTAACTCTAATGGTTCGTCAAAACAAACAGGTTTAGATCGCTTTGATAGATCAGCATGTGCCGTTCCTATGGAACTTTTTATCTGATTTGTCGATTTTTTTTATAAGCATGACATGCCTATGGCATTTTAGTCCCATCGGGACGATAGGTTTATAGAAAAACATGTTCCCAGATACAATGAAGTGCCGTAGGTACGATGTTTAATACCGGTTGTATTCAACATTAAGTATATAACGAAAAGTCAAGATGACTTCATTAAGAACGCAAAGGACTTTATTCGTATAAAACATTATTTTTTGTCTCTCTTACCTATTCTCTGATTTCTTACTCTTTGTCCCTTATACCCTTTTTCCTCTTACCTGCTTTGAGAACTACTTGAAGAGCGTAACGATCAGTGCTGCCATAGAGACAATGCTTGAGGTTAATCCGATAGATTCGGCTACCGTCATCTCTCTCTTTTCCGGCTTCAACGGAACCACAATACTGGCACCTGGTTTTACTTTCGGATAGACACGGAAACCTAGAAAATGGGAGGTTGCATCTACCGATCCATTGGGATAAACCACATAGGTGCGGCCGCCAAGCGCTCTGGCACTGAATCCGCCAGCACTGGAGATATAATAACCCAGCGATTTTCCACTCTGATAGCGTACGGAGGTACTGCGGAGGACCTGACCTGAAATATTGACGGTTTCCAACTGTTTCGGAATGGAGAGTACGTCACCTTTTTCCAATTGCAGATCATATTTCGATCCCGGATGTTTGATGATCTTTTCCAGACGGATATCGACAATATCAGAGGTAACGGCATCCAATTTTTCCGTTTGGAGTGAATCGATAATGCTGGTTTTACTCTTTACTTTCAGGGCAGCATCTTTCTTTATTTTATCCATTGCTTTCTGATCCACATCCTCTTTCCTGTGTTGCCTGGTTAGAAAAGCTCCTTGCGGATAGGCATATGTTGACAATCCTCCCGCTTGATTGAGCAGGTCAGAAATTCGTTGCCGTTTCGATTTTAGCACGTAGTTCCCCGGAGCGATTACCTCGCCTTCGATAGTGACCTCCTTCATATCTTCAGCTCCGAAGATGGGACGAACTACCACGCGGTCTTCCCGTTTCAGCTTAAAGGTAGCCGTGTTTTCCATGGCAGAGTCCATTTTGATTTTGAATGATTCGGCTTTGTTGATATTTTCATTCAGCGTTTTGATATCGGTAATCTGGCGGTAAACCTCAATTTCTCCTACGTTGGCTCTGTTTTTGAAGCCGTTGGCAAGCAGGATAATGTCTTTCAGAGTCATTCCTTCGCCGAAGGGATACTTATCCGGTTTCAGTACTTCACCCGAGATATAGACAAAATCTTTCTCTTTCATGTCAAGCACCGATCCGATGTAAATGCTATCTTCGCGTTGCAGCGCAATGTCATTTTGTCCGCTTAATACCTCTTTCGGACTGAAAGAAGTCACTTCAGCCAGCCCAACGCTATTTTTACGGAAGATCACGGCATTGTTTGCAAAGGCATCATCTTTGAGTCCTTCGGCTAATTGCAACAACTCTTTTACCTTCATTCCCTCTTTCAGGGCGTATACCCCCGGACGATATACGGCACCCGAGATCTGTACCCTGTTCTCGAAGCGTTTAAGTAATTTGCCCACAGTGTATGAATCGCCCGGCTCGGTTTTAAATGTTTTGAAATCACCGTTTTCAATGCTAACCACACTTTGTTCTTTCAACGTGTTACGATAACCGGTAATGCTTTGTCGGTAGGCCTTTTCGGTAAATCCGCCGGCAAAGGTAATCAGATCCTGTAACGTCTCTCCACTTTTCATTTCAAAAATGGCGGGCGTTTTTACCTCTCCGGTGAGGGTCACCCGGTTACGGTATGGAAGTACTTTTAATACATCCTGATCCTGTAGGCGTAGGTCGTGTTGCTTTCCATGCACCAAAAAGTCGTAGAGATCGACGGTGCATATCACCTGATTGTTGCGTATCACCTGAATATCGCGGAAGGATCCGTTCTCTTTCGGCCCTCCCGACTGGTAGAGTGCATTGAAAACAGTGGCTAACGACGGAATGGTGTACGATCCCGGTTGGGCTACCTCGCCAATAACATGTACAGTGATGCTACGAATATTACCCAGATTGATGCTGACCGAGGTATTGCCCGATGCCAGGCCCTTGTAGGTAGCTGTCATCCTGTTTTTGATTACCCGGCGCGCTTCGGCAATGGTTAGTCCGCTGACGTTGATTACTCCTACCAACGGAATGCGGATGGTGCCTTCGGGGCTTACGTAGAGTTTATGACTGACTTCCGACAATCCGTAGATATCGATCAACACTTCGTCGTCGGGTCCCAGCACATAATCCTGCGGAGTAGCTAATCGCAGGTTGGGCTCGAAACTCATCGCTGCATTTTTGAAAATATCCGTGCCGAAAACTTTCGGAAGATTAGATGTTTTAGCATTCTGTTCTCCATTTCCGGAATCAAAGCCATTGTTTGCTTCATTCTCTGTCGGATTTGATATTTCTGATTCCTGATTTCGGTTGCTTTGTTTTACTTCCTGACCCGAATATTGCACGATGCGTTTCTTCAGTTTTTGCGCCTGTTCGGACGAGGCACCTTTTGTCGCAGCATATTGGTCGATCTGGTTGACCGATACCCCTTGAGCCTGCATCTGCTGTTTCAGTTGTCCGATCTGAGCATCACTCAGGTTGTCGACATTCAGATTTTGAAGATTCGAGAGAGATTGTGCCTGTAAAGCTACCAGCAAGAGCAGTAGCCCGGAACATAATAGGATGATTCGTTTCATCTGTTTTTAATTCAAATTTAAGTGTCTATTAGAATTCGCATGATCAGAAATAATCATTTGATTGATATTTTCCAAGTCATGGTTGTTACTTGTTTATTTGTCAAGGTCACAGATAATCGCCTTAACCTCGGAAGTTTTTTCTTCTTTATCGTAGATAGTGTAAGGCGAATTTTGGCTGATAAACTCAGGTACCAGCTCTTTCATAGTTGTTACGGTTTCCGGAATCTCCACTCGGTAAGCATGATGTATCAGTTTGTGAATAATCTCATTGACTTTTACAAACTCATACTGGCGCACTTTGGCAATAGTTATCTTATCATGCTCTGTAGGTATGGTTTTCTCTTTGTCGTTTAGCAGTTCTTCATACAGTTTCTCTCCTGGACGCAAGCCGGTAAATTCTACTTTAATATCTACATCCGGAATAAGTCCAGCCATTTCAATCATCTGCCGAGCCAGATCGACGATCTTAACTGGTTCCCCCATATCGAAAACATAAATTTCACCCGATTGTCCGAATGAAGCAGCTTCCAGTACCAATCGGCAAGCTTCGGGAATTGTCATGAAATAACGAATAATATCGGGATGAGTAACTGTAACAGGCCCTCCTCTTTCAATCTGTTCTTTGAAATGAGGAATTACCGAACCGTTAGAGCCTAGTACATTGCCAAATCGGGTAGTGACAAACCGCGTCTTTCCTCCGGCTTGCGAACTCCTTCTGGCCAAAGACTGTACATAAATTTCGGCTGCTCGTTTGGATGCTCCCATTATATTGGTGGGATTCACAGCTTTATCCGTTGAAATCATCACAAAACTCTCTACATGATAACTTTCGGCAAAATTACTCAATAATTTTGTTCCCAAAACATTGTCTAAGATAGCTTCGCATGGATTCTCTTCCATCAAGGGCACATGCTTGTATGCTGCTGCGTGGTAAATAATTTCAGGATGGAATTTTTCAAAGACGAACTCTAATCGCCGTTCATTGCGAATATCGCCGATAACAGGGACAAAGCATAATTTGGGAAATCTTTTTCCCATTTCCAACCGTAAGTTATGTAGGGGAGTCTCGGCGACATCAAACAAAATGAGTTGTCTCGGTTCGAACAGAGCTAATTGACGAACTAATTCACTGCCGATAGAGCCGGCTGCTCCGGTAATCAGAATCACCTTATGGTGTAGCTGGGCGGCAATAGCATTCAGATTGATTTGAATCTCGTCCCGTCCCAATAAATCCTCGAATTGAATCGGACGCATTTGCGCCTGAATATTTTGTGCCGAATCTACTCCCTCAAGAGGAGGAGAAACAAAAACCGTAAGGCCGATCTCTATAAAGTTGGATATAAGCGACTGTTCTTCCCGGGCACTCTTATAATCTGGAAATATAATGGATGTGATTTCATTCTTGCGTAGAAACCGGTTAGGATCGCTGTAATTCAGATTGTAAACCGGCAGATCGTGGATTCGCGTTCTGCGTGCATTGGCTTCACGTTCCATAAAGCCCATTACTATGTACTTCGCATTCGGACTGCGATTGATCCATTGACTTAAAGCAATACTGTGAGAACCGATACCATATACTAATGCTCTGTTTTTTAGTTTATTCGAATAACTCATGGAAAAGTTATAGAGACGAACAATAACAAAACGTAAGAAAAGCATCAGTGCCAGATCGGTCAAGAAAATATTAAAAGTCAATACCCGAACCAACGGAATGTGCTGATCTACAATAATAATGGTGATGTATAAACCGATGCATGACAGTAATAGCGATGCAAATAGCCTCCACATCTCATTGAAGTTGGCATGACGAATCAATCCCTGATAGGTCTGAAACAAAAGGAACGCTCCTGCATTAAATCCGGTAAAGGCTAATGCAAAAAGATATTGGTGTTCGATCAGAGATGATGGAAGCAGTTGCTGACGAATAGTTACAGCAATAAAAAAACCTAATAAACAAATAATTAGATCGATAAATAAGATAATCCATCGGTTGACAAGCGATAAATTCAATAAGCCTTTTATAAGTTGGCGAAATTTGTCCTGAAACCGTTCCATGATATTTACTTTTTTGAACTTGCAAAGTTAAATAATATTTGCAATATTTTCTCTTCTCTTTTGTATAAAAGGCAAAGACTACAAATCGAGGTTTATCTCTCTTTGATAATTGTGTTGATTGTCAACAATATTAGCCTAATATCGGATAAGAAAGATTGTTTGTTGATATACTCCAAATTAAGTCGGAGCTTTTCAGGCAGAATTTCAGAGATATAGGTCTCGTCAGGATTTGCTGATTGCGCTAATAAGACACTTTCGTTCCGATATTTGATAGAGGCTAAATCGGTAATCCCGGGGGGCACGCTTAATACTCGCAATTGATCCGTATTGTATAGATTTACATATTTTCGAACTTCGGGGCGCGGCCCTACTAAACTCATATCTCCTTTTATTACATTGAATAGTTGCGGTAGCTCGTCCAATTTGTATTTTCGGATGAAGTAGCCGGGCTTCGTTATGCGGGTATCTTTATCTCCAATTGTTATAAGGCCCTTTTTATCGGAGCCTATTTTCATCGATCTGAATTTGTATAACAGGAAATCATGATTGTCTTTCCCAACCCTAACTTGTTTGTAAAAAACAGAACCTCTGGAATCGATTTTAATCCAGATAGCTAACAAAATAAAAATGGGAGACAGCATGATGATGCCTATCATACTAATTGTTAGGTCAAGAATTCTTTTGGACATTCATTGTTTTCTTATAAGATTGAATCACTGAATTAATCACAAAGTCTACTTCATCAGTAGTTAACTGGGGATATATGGGTAATGATATTTCACAGGCGTAATTTTTGTATGCATTGGGATAATCATGTATGTTGTATCCCTCGTTTTTGAAATAAGTTAGCATTGGCATCGGAATAAAGTGAACATTAACGGCCACATTACATTTGGTAATTTCTTCTATAATGGCATCGCGTTGTTGTTCTGATATGTCTTTTATGCGTAAGGCGTAAATATGAAACGAAGATTCTTTCTCTCCATGATTGTAGGGAGGTAATATCGACCATTCCAGTTTTGCAAAAGCATCGTTGTATTGCTCGAAAATGGCTTTTCGTTTTGCCAGTAATACCGGATATTGTCTTATTTGTGCCAACCCGATAGCCGCATTTATATCGGCCATATTAATTTTCATTCCCAATCCAATAATGTCATATCTCCATCCACCGGCTTTGCTTTTTGAAAAAGCATCTTTCGTTTGACAGTTGAGAGTCATCATCCGAAGTTCAGCGTAAAGCGCTTCATTGTCAAATGAATCTGGCAGATTCAGACAAATTGCCCCCCCCTCTGCGGTTGTCACGTTTTTTACTGCATGTAATGAGAAAATGGCAACATCGGTTTCGCTACCTGTACGATGAAGTTTGTCATATCGGGCACCCAAAGAATGAGCGGCATCGTTTAAAACTAATATTCTTCCAAGCTGTGTTTGAATTGGAGACGTTGCTGAAAATTTGGACAATATTTCCGGTTCTTTTACTAAACTCATGATTTGGTCGTAATCGCAGGGGAAACCGGCAAAATCAACCGGAATTATTGCTTTTGTTCGGGGCGTAATTGCATTTTTGATTGCTTTCACAGAAATGTTGAAATCTTCTTGCACATCAACCATCACCGGCTTAGCCCCCGCATGCAATACGGCTAATGCAGTAGCACTGTAGGTATAGGCTGGTACAATAACCTCATCGCCTTCTTTTACGCCAAGCCAACGTAGTACCATGATGGCACCCGATGTCCACGAATTCACACATAAAACCCGCTTTGCACCAGAATAAATCTTTATTTCCTGTTCAAGAGCTTTAACTTTCGGCCCAGTTGTAATCCAACCGGATTTTAAGGCGTCAACAACCTCTTTGATGACTGAATCATCAATATAAGGCGGAGAAAATGGAATGTTCATAATGATATAAATACAAATTTTACTGAGTCCACATTAAGTCGCATTTTCTTAAAAATAAAAACTTTGTGGTATTTTGCTAAATTTTACAATTCACTTATGTGTCAAATTGTTTAATACTTCAATATATTGAGAAGTGCACAAATCCTTTGATAAATTATTAACAATAAAATTTCTGGCATTGGCGCCAAACTCAATACAAAGTTTAGGATTATTGTACATATACGTTACTGCATCAACAAGTTCGTCTAAATCTTCTGAATGTGTAAATAATCCACATTTATTATCTTCAATAATAGTTTTAAGTTCTCCTTCATCGAAATTAGCAATAACAGGTCTGCCAGATGACATAATTGTCCATGTCTTACTAGGCATAGCACTCCCTCCTAATCCTTTTTTGCATGATACAATACACACATCTCCTATACTATAAACATATGGTACTAACTCGTAGGGTTGCAACGGGAACAATTTTAAATTACTTATATTTAATCTATGAATCTCACTTTTAATATTTTCCTCTATGCCGCCACTTCCAAATAATAAAAAAACAATATTATTATTTGATTGCAATTTTTGAGCCGCCTCAAGTAAAATATTAATATTTTGTGATAGACCTAAATTACCGGCATATACCACATAGAACTTATTTGTATCTAAATTAAACTTAAAAAACAAAGGGTTGTTCTTCTTCTGAATAGGATATATTCGATTAGAGTCTACCCAATTATATATTAATCTTATCTTGTATTCAGGCACTCCTTTTTTAAGTATATTTTGTTTAATGTCTTGAGAAACCACAATGATAATATCCGAATTCTTATACGTAAAATCCTCTATTTTTCTTCCAATTTTCCAAAGTAATCCACCTTTAGATGCTAATCCAGATGCCACTAATGAATCAGGAAAAACATCCTGAAGATTGTATACAAGAGGAATTTTGCGAATCTTCTTTACAATAGCAGCCATTGCTCCTTGAATCGGAGGTGTGCTTACAATAAGCATGATGTCACACGATTTTGAGCGAATGCCATAATAAAAATGAATTATGCAACTTAGCAGATAACGAATAGCTCTTAAAAATGAATTATGGTTCTCTTTCATCATCCAAAAACGATGAATTTTCAAAGAGCCTTCATACATATACTCATATCTTCGTTTTCGGTATTCTTTACGAACTTTTTCGGGAACTCCCCTTACTGGTAATGGCGTATAACACTCCATAGTAATTCCTTCTCTTGCAAAAGCTTCACATCTGTCGCAATCCAAATGCAAATCGGCCGTATTTTCAGGATAAAAATAAGACTGCAATAATAAAATCTTCATATTATTGTTTTCTCCAAATCATTTTTTTTAGTCAATCCTTCCAAACCCTTCTTTTCCCGCATTCAACTCTAACAGGCAGCAACGCCATACTGGACTTCCTAATCTTTGCCGGATAAAAAGTTATGTTACACATTTATTAGAATTATTTTCAACGGCATTAAATTCATCTATTGTCAGATTTCCAAGGGCAGCATGTCTTCGTTTTTTATTGTACCAACATTCGATGTACTCAAAAATTTCTACTCTTAGTTGTTCTTTCGTTTTCTACTTACAGCCATAAATCAGTTCAGCTTTAAGAGTCTTAAAGAAACTTTCGGCTACAGCATTATCCCAACAATTTTCTTTACGACTCATACTTTGCTTGAACTGATAAGCATTCAAATAATTTACTGTTTGTTTGCTGCAATATTGAACTCCCCTGTCGGAATGAAATAGCATTCCTTTTTTTAGCATCTCAAGCTCCATTTCTTTGCATTTAAGCTGCTTGCGCAACTCCAATACCTCTTCATGTTCTGGTGTTACTGATTGCTTTCCATTGCCTGAAAAACTTTCTTTTCCTTTGGTGGAAACATCTTTTCTCCAACGATACAGAAAAGAAACTCGGATTCCTAACTCTCTGGCTAAATCGGATATATTACTACGTTCATAACTCAATTTAACCGCGTTCTCCTTGAACCCGCGACTGTAATGTCTTCTGGATTGTGTCATATACAAAATTAAGCTTTGTACCCTTAACTTTTTGTCCAGATAACGTTACTAAGTTCATTAATGTATTTAATATCAACATTGCATGGATTGTTTGGTGAGTCCAAATTATGAATATAGATTAATTCTTTGTTCAGAATGCGTTTCCAATTATTGTTTTGTGTGTTTATATGTATGATATTCAATTTACTAAGAACTTTTAAGGGTTGATTAATTTAGATTTAACATATTTTTGAATATTCCATAAGGGCTGAATTTCAGGGAATCTTAACCATGTACTAGTGAATCCTACTATATATGAAAGTGTTTTTACTTTTGTGTTGATCTTATTTTTCAACAACTCACTTTGATCCTTTATAGCCTCATTATTATATTCATATTCTTTTTTTGCATCTTGTAAAGATTGAAATGAATTGTTGTGGAAATAAAAAATATACAGGTCAATTAATTTGTTAATTATTTTGATGTATATATACCAAATTGGGAAATAGCCCTTAATATACTTATTAATTACATATAAACGATTACGAAAAATACGTTTTTGATAACTCAAATTCTTTTGGAACATACCAGCGTTGCAGTTATCTGAGGCAGAACCAACATGCCAAGCCTTTGTTGATTTACACAACATAGTTTTCTCGTCAAGAAACGAGAACAAAAATCTCAACTCTGTGTCTTCCCATCCTGTTTCAAACAACTCATCGAAGAAAAATCCTCTTAATTCCTTTATTTTTTTTATTGTACTTGTCCGGAAGATAGGAAAGCTGCCTGACACTCCAAAAACATATTTTCTTATCTTATATGAAGGAACAACCCGTAAATGAAGTGTAATGCCAAACACTCCACTACCAACCTTGTTTTCAGAAAGCTCAGGGAAAATCCATTTATATTCATAACCAGCAGTACATGAGACCTCAGGATTTTCTAGGAGAAGTTTTATACATTCAGCAATATAGTTTTCATCTAAATACACATCTGTATTTAACAGTAGACAAAACTCTCCACTAGCCGATGATAATCCAGTATTCATTCCAGCCGCAAAGCCAACATTTTCTTTATTTTCAATATATTTAAAATTGTTGTATTTTTCCTTACATTCCAACAGTGATCTATCACTAGAATCATTATCAACAAAAATAACCTCGATATTTTTGTATGATTGCCTCGATAATGATTCAATGCATTTATGAATATATTTGAGACTATTCCAATTTAGTATAATTACAGAGACTAATGGATCATATGATTTATCACACATAATTAGGGCTTACTGAATAAATCCACCAAACCCCATATTTTTTTGGTTCGGCATCATGGTTAATATTTGTTCTCTCATTTTTATCACATTAGCAAGAATCCATTTCAGGAACGAGCCAAGAAAATCTTTACAATAACAGATTACATTCATTATAAAAATGATGTATTTTGTTCAACTGCATGATTGTTATTATATTATGAATCTGATTTGGTTCGGGTTGTAACCATTCTTACCTTGTCCGAACCTTCCTTCAGTCTGGTTGCACTCAGCCGCTTCTCGTCGTTATTTGCGTCTTTTCTTGTAATAATACTTCACCGTTTCTTTCCACGTTTGTTTCAAGAGATCGTTGGTGTGTAGGATTTGTTTGCAATCTCCCCAAAACCTTGTTATAATATGAGACTAATACAATTGATAGTATTACCATGCCATTAGAAGAGAAGAAAAATGGGTTACTGATAATCATGACTAAATACAATAAGTAGGATAGTCCCAACCATCGGCAATCCTTTCTATGAAGTAATCCCCATGCAGGTTTAAACATCAAGAATATATATGCAATAGTTCCCCACAAGCCGAAACGTCTAAGTAGTTCGAAATAGGTAAGTTCGGTATTATTAACTCTTCCTCGCTCAGTATAGAAATATGAGTCTAACCCATCACCTAATAATAAGGTCCTGATGTTAGAGAATGCTACGTCATAATTAGCGAACATACCCAATTTAGTGTCATTTGAAGTCTCAGTTTTATCAAATAGAGCCAAAACCACTTCTTGTGAAAGCAAATAGACAAATCCAATAATGGAAAATGCTATGACACATTTTTTTATTTTTTTGTTCCCGTTAATATAAAACATAACTATATATGGTAATATGCTCATTATCATGTTGTTTCTTGTGCCAGATATGAATAATGATACAGAAGTAACCAAAGCCATACATAGGAATACTTTCCTTTTTTGATCAAAGAATTCATTCAAAAAATAGCAGAGAGAAAACACAAGCATTGGTGAAGAGTGAAAGTATACTCTATTTATTGAAAATGCCCCATAACTTCGGTCGCCAATGCTATATAACACATTTTGATCACCAAAAGAATACAATACCTCAAATGGGACTAAATCCAGAGTGAATAGAGTCAACAGAATAATAATAGTAATACTTAATGCCAATAACGAATAGGCAAATATATTTATGATATCATTACGTAGTTTTATATCTGATTGGAAAGAAAAAGCAAAAAATAGGAATAGGTATGGTTTAATCGCCCCAAATAAATTAGGTTTATCATAATTTTCCATATTGGTAATGTAACCAATACAAAATGATACAATGGGTAAGACAATAGAGAACAAAAAAACGTAGGACAATAATCTCCGATTATTCATTGAATATTTGCCTAAGACTATGGAATACAAAAATAGGATCACAAATATTGGGACTTTTAGGCCCAATATTAAATCCGAAGGATCAAAGATGCATGACAGAAATAATAATAAATAAAGAGAACGGAGAATCATACCAAATTCGATTAAATATTTCTTAAAGTAATAAGAAATAACTGCAATTGTCCTTTGATGACAAACTTAAGGCATCTAAATATTAGACGTAATCTATATATGAATTTACCCATGGTACCCTCAAATCTATTTACAAACTTTGATTCACATTCCATTAACATAGTATATCTTTCTCTTGACATATAGGTAGATTCCATAATAGATAGAGAATGCTGGACTTCTGTATATAGAACATATACAGAATGATAATCTAATTGTAGCGCAAATTCGTGATCACTAAGGTCTAGCATAAATTCTAAAGAATCCAAAATTGAACATACTTTTGTATCTAGAATATTAATAAACGACATGGAATTAATAAATGTAATTTGCTCATGCAAAACACCAAATGAATTTTTATATATAGGCGTATATATACCGCCCTTATGAACTAATGATGGTGATATTAGTTTATTCTTACAATATATTTTCGGCACTATTGCAGACAATCCTATTGTTTTTTTTTTGGCAATATTTAAAAAATCCACAAAAAGATCTTCTTTAAACTTTGAGTCTTGATCCAAGCGGCACAACCACTCTATACCATTCCTTATACAGTATTCCTTCGCAAGACGATACGCAGGAACAACACCATTATTTTTTCTGTCATGTACATATCTGAAACTATCAAAAACAAATTTGTCATGAGTATTGATTTCTTGTTCGAAATCACTATTGTCATAAATTATTACATGGAGGTTGATATATGCAAACTTCTTAGCTACTCGCAATAGAGATATGAAAGAATCTGTCATTGAAAATTTTCTATTATATACTACTATTACAGCGCAAACATTCATATTTTATTTATTAATCGCGTTTATTAATTAGTCAACCCTGCCAAATACCCTATTTGTATTTCAAACAGCAAATAGGTCTGATATATTGTTGAACCAATTGCCTAAAATGTATTTTTCAAGCATCGCAGTTATTGTTTTTATTATATTTTCAAGCACAGAACTAAGATTTCTCATCCAGTGCCTTATGTTATATCCTGTTGCAGCCATCATGGTGTTAATCGAATTGCCCACCACACCCTTCAGAAAGTTACGTTCCATCCCATGATCGTGCTTAAGGTGGCCAATTGTTGGTTCAATGCCAGCTCTTTGACGGAACTTCTTCCTCTCTTTTGCCTTTTTGTAATAGCTGTCAGTCTTTTTATCTGTTCCAGTTGTTCTGGCAAAGTGTGTCCGTCAAAGGGATTGCCCTCAAAGGCTATGGCTCCCACAATGACACCGGTCTTTGTTTTTGCAATACCGCTTTTATTGCCAAACTCATAGGGCTTAGCTTCTTTTCCTTTGGCGATGCATCTAACTTCGGGTTCGTGCAAACTGTAAATCTTATGGGTATCTGTTCTCTTCTGGTTCAAAACCCTCAGATAAAATCTCAGATCATTCACTAATGCCTTACCGATAGTGCATATTCTTTTCTTTGACTTAGTTCCTTCTTTCTTGCGCTTGGGATGGTTCATGAATCTTGTTTTCAAATAAAGAGCCTTCAATTCCCTTGCATAGCTTTGACGAAGCTTTATGTTATGATTCCTGGAAAGTCCATGACATCTTTTGATTATTTTACGATACAACCTTACATCTGTGGGAAAGGTGATGTTCTTTTCCTTAACCGTAGAGTCAATCATCACTTCACTCTGCCCTTTCAGTTCGTCTTTGTTCAGATCAATACTCAAGTCCAATAGTTTTTCTGCCCCTTCGACTCCGATGCGTTTGCGAAACTTGGAAAAATCGGCTGGATTTATTGGCTGGTCATACTGAAATACATATTCTCCCGTGAAATGCTGGAAATAGGGATTTTCAATCCAGCGTGCCAACACATTCTCATCGCTCAGATTATACAAACTCTTAAGAAACATCAGTCCAACCATCTTACGAATGGGTACGCTCGAACGACCTATCTCCGAAAAGTATCTTTCAAACTCCTTTTCTACCCAATCCCAGTCTATTGCCTGAGACAACTTTACCAACTCATGATTCATATTGATAAAGTTTACAAGTGGTGTCTCAAATATCTTCACTTGATGTGTTTCTGCTGTCTTGCCTATCATTTCCTTTGAATTGTTTGTAGGTTTCTGGTATAAAGTTACAAATATTCTGCAAATAAACAAAGGATCTTATCGTTTTATTTTACTGATATTCTATATTTTATACCATTTGGCAGGGTCGACTATTTAATAACGGAATGTATTGTGACGATTACATCTATTATTAATACTACAATTGTCAACGGCAATCGCATAGTAAAATTGTGACAAATTTTCGAAGGTTTGTATTTGTTCATTCGATGGATTATAGAAAGTGTACATTCAGGGAACTACTCTTTTTGAGATATTTATACAATAAAATTAAATCACCGGCTTAATTCCTCTTGTCATAAATTCCATGATATCATTAACAATTTTTGTCGATGCGTAACCATCTTCATAGTTTCCCAGTAATTTTAAAAAAGAACAAACATTTGATTCATATATATTTTCGTCAAAATTAATAATTTGATAGTATAACTCTTTTGGCGTTTGAGATGTAGGGAAAGGCAGGTCTAAATAGCTGAAATATAATCCTCTCTCATTTTCAGAATAGTTTTTTAAATCGGTAGCAAACAAGAAACAGGGCTTTTTAGTTAATGCAAAATCAAAAAAAGAACTACTAAAATCTGTTATTAACACATCAGCACACAAAAGATATTCTGTCATGTCATCCCCAATATTTCCATTAATCACTTTATCGTTAAACACATTATTACTTTGCAAATTACGCACAATATGATTGTGAAACCTACATGCTACCACCCACTCTCCTCCAAAACGGTTTGAGAGTGTTGACAGTAATGAATCCACACCTATCTGATTAAGTTGGCTCAGATTCTCTTGACCAGTATCGTTTCTAAAGGTAGGAGCGTATAATGCCACCTTTTTTTTTCTAGGTAACTTTAGTTTCTTTTTTACTTCATTTGTATCATACCCACTGATTAATATGTCATTTCTAGGCGTTCCATATTCCTTAATATTAAATACATCTCTGAAAGCTTGGGCTATTGACGTTTTGGTAAAACAACAACCGGATATCGAATAATCGATATTTGAATAAAAGATGTCGTTTGTTTTGAAGTCTAAACTGTCCGCTCCGATTTTCTTTAGAGGCGTTCCATGCCATGTGGAAATATTCAATTGTCTATTATTTTTTTTTGACAATAGTTTGTATACATAGCTCATAACTCCTTTCGGTTTCCCGGTAAATGACCTGAGACCTAAATAATTATCGACTACCACTTTCGCATTATAAACATAGAAATAATGCATGAAAGAACGAAACTCTGCTTTTTTAACATAGTCTGGAAGCAATTCGTGACACAGTATAGAATGCGCCCAAATTATGTTGTATTCAGGGTATAATTCGTGTAGTTTTAGTGAGATATACTTAGGATTATCATTATATTGCCCATAAAAGCTACAAAAATAAACTATTTTTTTTTTTTGCAAAATGAACGATAATGTCCAAGAAATAGCTATAAATAAATACCTCATATTCAAAATGTTATCAGTTCTACTTTCTTTTGAAAAAGCCGCCATAAAGTTAATAATTTATTTGGCTATTATACGCTTAATCATTCTTAATGATGATAAAATATTGCCCAAAAAAGAGAATCGAGCAGCATAATTTTCATCTATTTCTCGTTTGAAAGCGATGATATTGTGAACAATAATTTTTTCTATTCCTAAGAGTTCTTTTTTGTTTGGTTCTAATTGTTTATGTCTAAAAGGAATTATAGAAATGGCATCATCAACTATATCCATTATCATAGATGAGGTTTTTCCAATATTAGAAAAATTTTGTGAAGCAAATATTTCTGCCTCTTTTTTATAGAAAGTATAGTTATTGAGCATCTTTCCTATGCATTCTGTCAGATTTACTTTGTTGACCTTAGTTACAAAGTCATAATCACATTTTGGCAAACGACTTGGTGTAACATCGGGTATGAGCCAATCTGAAACAGAAACCGCTGGAATTCCCATCATTAATGATTCACACATAGTTGAAGATTCTTCTGATACTAAAATGTCTGATACACAAATAGCTTCAAAAATATTTGTTTCAGGAGGAAGAATCGTAACATTATTTATACCTTTATGAAGTGTCTCCATTTCTCTAATGTTTTTCTGAATCTCAGGATATGTATCAGGCCAAGGAGCTTGTTTAATTAATATATTCACATCAAGTAGCAACATTGAATTAACAAATTCGTCTTGTTTGCAATCATTTTCCCATGCTGGAGCATATAAGACCGTTCTTCGCATAGGATTCAATCCATGATGCATGCAAAAATCCTCTTTAGATGAGGAAATTTTTAATTTGTTAATGACATCCGCTTTTGGCCATCCCACAAGAAACATTCCATTTTTCGGATTAGCATAATACCATTGAGAACACCTTTTCCAGTTATTAGCCCACTGTTGACTAGGAAGAATGCCAATATTATATTTATCCCAAGGCTCGCGAAACCACAAGTCAGGCCAATTGCTATATTGTTGAATAACATCGTGTAACATTATTACAGAAAACCTACTAAATTGAGGAAAATTTACATGTTGGCAATAAAAACCGATTTCGCATGATTCTAATTTATTAATGCTCCACGATACTTTATAACCTCGTTTTTCTGCCTCTTCTGCGATTGGTATATACATACTTTTTTCAGCTGAATCCTGATAGATGAAGGTTATGTCTTTTTTTATCATATCATTTGAATTTTATAATTTTTGCAATTTTGTTTCTATTTAATAAGGATAGAGCTAATAATATAATAATTATGGCATACCTAATGAAATCTTGCCTGTACAATAATAAACATAGTAGCATTATTCCTAGCAATACAAAAATTGACGCTGTTATGAATCGCATATCAAAAATACAATTATCAATCCCATGTTTTTTTAGTATTATTAGTATAAATACATAATGGAATACCATGAAAAGAATATAACAAAGTAAGTCTGTATAACCAGCAGAAAGATATCCAAATATTGGTATTGCAATATAATTAAGAATAATCTTCACTATGGATACAACTAGTGATGCCATCATAACATAAGTTGTTGCACTGTAGTAAAATTCAACACTAACTAATAGACTATAACAGAAACTTATGTATACACCTAACGATACTGCCGGTATTATCCATATAGCTTCAAAATACTCCTCTGTACCTATAATCTTAATAAACTCAGGACCAACAAACATAATGAGTAGAACAGCACTAGCAACCAATAAACATAACTGGTTGCTTATTTTTTGTAATGGTTTGTAATTTTTATTTTTTAATTGCTCATAGAACCAAGGAACGTAAGAGCCATTAATTGCAGAAGTAAAAACAGTCATTACCATTGTAACTTGATATGCAAGACTATATATACCAGCCTGTGCGGCTCCAACCATATCTTTTATCATAATTCTGTCTACTTGCCCCAATACAATAAGAGACAAATAATGAGGAATTAACGGTATATTATACTTCAATGCAAAGAGCCAATAAAACTTATCATAAAAACATTTTCCTACAATAAACTGTTTTATATAGAAGAAAGCTCCAACGGCGATTTGAGTAAATAATAAACCATATATAACAGCCTTTTCCCGAAGTTCAGTATTTAATAATAACACAATACTTACTATAGGTGTAAGAATAGATAAAAATAAGGTAACAAATACCATTCTTACGTACTTGTTTTCTACTCTTTGTCTTACAGACCAAAAAGATAAAGCAGGAAATGTAACAAAATATAAAAAGAGTAATATTATTGTTGCAGTGTCTATCTCAAGTTTTGTTTCCCAAAAAATAGGACTAATCAAATAGACTACAAATAGCAACGTTGTGAGTAACGTACTCAGTGTTTGCATGCATGAGGTATAGCGATTTCTATCATTCTCATAATCTACAAGTGCTTTTGTAAAAACTCCACAATATAAATTTAGGGTAGCAAAAATTATCAATATATCTTTCCACGCCTGAAATGTCATGTAATTTCCGTATTCTGTTGGCGTTAATAATCGCACATAAATCGGAATAACAATAAAAGCAATACCCTTTTGAAAAATATTACATAAGGTGTACCAAATAGTAGCTTTCTTTGCTGGAGATAAATGTGAATAAAAAATAATATTTTTGTTAAGCATACTATATTTCAATTTGAAGCAATAGCCACCATTTACCTCAATCAAACTGCCGTTAATAAAATGGTTTTCAAAGCAAAAACGGAAAGCATCAACGATTTCATCAATAGTGGCAAATCGATGAATCGCTGTTTTCTTATAAATATTCTGCTTAATTTCTTCCGGCTTTTCTATCTGCCATGGAACCTCTTCAAACCCAGGGACAATGGCGTTTACTTTGTGCCGGTTCCTTCAAACTCCTTTGCTGGATTCTTGCAAAGTGCATGAACTGCAGACTTTGTTAGTCCATATGCCAACACCATTGCATGAGGATTCAAGCCCATTTGCGAACCTGTGAATGAAATTCTTGACACAGCGGTAATAATGGGGTAAAACTTACGAACTATGATGTAATGGGAATTGACAGCGACTTCCATCATATTATCCTAATTTTCAGTGAAAGATTTACGGATAGATATACCAGCATTACAAACGAGACAATCCAAATGGTCAGTCGTGCTCTATACATAGCGCACGAAGCCAAAGACATCCTTTGGGTATGTTTGATCTGTTTTAATTGCCTCATCATTATCTATGATTTCAGTAAAATCCGGATCAATTAGCAATATCCAAACCCATACCCATACCAGATGTACCTCCTGTGACTATAGCATATTTCATACTTCATGTTTATATTTCCGTATAGTTTTCTTTATTATTAAACTTTTCCATTATTTGTGCAATTGCAATACTCTCTCGTCTTCGAAGTTTATAGCAACTTCTTCGGTTATTAACTATCATCGATACAAATTCCTGTATCTCATAACGTAAACCTTCACCATCATAACTATAGAAATATTTTTTGTTCTTGGCCTGGTCTTCATAGCAAACTTCAAAATAAGAAGTCAACCACCACGGTGCAGAAACAATAATATAACCTTTTGTCCCTGAAATGACTAGATTACCTTCTGTTTTCACTCCAATACCTAGTGTAATGGAAGAAGTTGCATGAGGGTAAATAATATTTGCTTTTGTATAAATATCGACACCATTCTTAACTTTAGAATAGAAATCAACGTATGAATAATCCTTACCTAATAACTTAATGACTGCCATCAAATTCAGTGGTGCATGTTCATTCATAGCACCACCAGCTTGTTTGTAATCGAGCTCGCGGGTTTCTCCTTCCATAATCTTGGAGAGCGAAGCCTTCACATCCACTACATCTCCAATTACATCACTCTTGACAAGTGTAACCAGATGGTTGAATGCTGGACAATATGCCGTCTTGCATGCTTCGAGAAGCACCAAATTATGTCCTTCTGCATAGTCGAATAATTCCTTTACCTGTCCACTTGATAGCATAAAAGGTATCTCACAGAGCACATGCTTACCAGCATAGAGCGCATCCTTGGTATACTGGTAGTGCGTCAAATGAGGTGACGCCACATAAACGGCATCCACCTGTTTCAAGAATAATTGGTAGTCATCCGTAAATGCTTTCAAATTAAACTTGGTAGCAAAGGCTTCTGCATTCTCTTTATTTGGATCAAAGACTGCAACCACCTCAATACCATTAATAACCTTAGCTTCTGGAACAAATCGTTTAGCAATACGACCGGAGGCCACAACTCCAATCCTGAAAACATCTTGATTCTCAGCTCGAAGCATGGTGGAAGAGACCCCCATGGTACGTGGAAGGTAAATAACCTTGCAGTACTCATTTAAATAGTCAAACTTACCTTTCCAATCCGAACCAATGGCAAAGATATCCACCTCGTACTTCTGGATGTCATCAATTTTCTGACCAAGGTAGTCCTCTATGATAATCTCATCAGCATATCCTGTTTTGCGTACTGCCTCCACACGTTCCAGAACGTTGTTTCGGGCATTGAGTTTGCCTCTACCCTTATCAAAGCTATCACTGGTAACACCAACAATTAAATAGTCACCCAGTTCCTTTGCCCGACGCAGAAGATTGATATGACCTTTATGAAGAAGATCGTATGTCCCGTATGTTATTACTTTAACCATATCTACTGTCCAGTTGTGAGTTATAATACAGTTACAACTGCTTGATACAATTTTCGTTTAATAGTGTTTGGTATTTCTTCGAAAAGTATGTAATTATTTTTGACACTTATGTCTTATCCTATACTTTTCCAATCCCTTTCTCAGCACCACAAAGAACTGCTTGATATCCTCAGGATAAATCTTTCCGAGAGAACAAAGCCTGAAAGTATTGGTAGTATTAATTTTTCCAGGATAAATGGTGAATCCATGCCCATAGCAGTAGTCGTGCACAAGGTCAAAATCCCAGTTCGGGTCGTCAGGATACTTCACAGAGACTACCAGACCAGACTCAATATTACGATCTATCACTGTCTCAAATCCCAATTCATCCAATCCCTGACGAATGGACTCATAAACAGCATGATGACGTGCGAATTTTGTGTCTTCACCTTCCTCAAAGTATTCCTTCAATGCTTGAATGGTGGCATAAATGGTCTGTACAGGAGGTGTGAAGTGCATCTCCCCAGTCTTCTCAAAGTGCTCATACTGAAGATAGAGATTGCAATAGTATGAACGTGTGGGATAGTCTTTAGAAGCCTTGATAATGTCAGTCTTGCCAATGATGAACGACAGCCCACTCATAGCCATCAGGCCTTTCTGGGCTGAGGCCATACAAAAATCAATATTATCCTTCACTACATTAACAGGTACCAAACCAAGAGAAGATGTAGTATCTGTAATAAAGATGGCTCCATACTGATGAGCAAGTGCTCCAATCTCACGGATAGGATTGAGAATACCAGTTCCTGTCTCGTGATGGCAGCAATAGGCTACAGCTACATCAGGATTTTCCTTTAATGTCTTTTCTACTTCACCCAGACTTGGACGTTCAAAGATGCTTGATTTGAGATTGATATGGGGAATGTGATACATCTGGCACACTTCCACTGCACGTGAACTGTAGGAGCCATTGTTTACAATCAGAATCTTCTTGCCTTCCGGAACCAGCGAGTTAATACAGACATCAATATTGATAGTGCCCGAGCCGCAGAAAAGTACTGAAGTGTACTGGTCTTCACTGGCATGAGCCAATTTAAGCAAATCGGAACGGAGACCTTTCATCAAGCCTGCAAACTCTTTCTCACGAGGGCAGATGTCGGGTACTACCTGAGCCATCTTCACTGTATCAGTAGTAGTTGCTGGACCAGGGTTCAGTAATATGTTTCTCTTAATCTTTTTCATTGTTTACTTGCTTAAGAATTCAACTAACGCTTCTTTATCCTGAATAGGGGTAGTGGTGGGACGGCCAAAGTCTTTGGTCTTCCTAATCATTGCCGGATAAAAAAGCTACGTTACATATTTATTAGAATTATTTTGCTCCGCATTAAATTCATCAATTGTCAGATTCCCAAGGGCAGAATGTCTTCGTTTTTTATTGTACCAGCATTCGATATACTCAAAGATTTCCACTCGTAGTTGTTTGATTATATTCCACTCACAGGAGTTCTACATATAGACTACACCAACCTTCCCAGTTGCTAAATGATATCCAGTTGCAAGTCTTAGGCCTGCACCTTTGTTGGAGGTGATGATGTTCATTAATCATAGTAGTATGATATAGGCAATCATTCCGAGGTAAACTTTCTTATTTGCCATAATGAGTGGCCTTCGTTAAATAATAAGTTTGAGTTTTCTGGTATCAATCGATAGCTACGTGAGTCTCGGCATAGTTGAGATCAGCTTCATCGTCAATCTCATACCACTGCAGGTTGTCTATCTTGAGCACATTCATTGGGGTGATGCGTTGTGAGATATCAAGCAGATGGAATTCATAGCCAAGTTTCGGTTTCTGGTCTATTATCTTAGCGTATTCATTAACAATGGTCTGGTAGAAGCTATTACTAAGTTTTTGAATGCCAACAAGCTCGCCAGAAGAATTGATTTTAGCCATGCCTGTGGAGCAGTTGACGAGTTCGCACTTGTCATTCATTTGGACGTAGTACTGATCCTGAAATTTGGTGACAGGAGCAATGAGCATTGCAGAGTCGTACGGACAGTCAATGAGTCCTTGAATAGCTTTGAGCTCAAAGACAAGGTCTGACTCCAGCAACAGGAAATCATCTGTCCCAATGGCTCCACGGCAGTTGTAGAGGGTGTACATGCTGTTGGTCTCAGCATAACAAGGGTTGTAGACGCACTCTATCTGAGGATATTTCTCCTTCAAGGCTTCATAAGACTCCTTCTGCCATCCCGTACCGATCACAATGCGCTCTATGCCACAGTTAATGAGAATATCGATACTGCGGACGACCATAGCTTTATTCTTGAACTCGACAAATCCTTTCGGAATCAACTCTGTATATTTGCCAAATCGGGTTCCGCATCCCGCTGCCATAATTACTGCTGTTTTCATTCGTAATTTCTATTGTATATAACACATTATAAGCATGTTAAAACGCTATTAAAAGGTAAAAATATCATTCTCGTGCGCAAGGCAATAGATGTTTGTGTTCTTCATAAATCATGGGGGTTCATCATATTTTAACTGCTAAAAGTTAAATGGTTTCTGTAAAAATCATCCACTTCGCCACCAAGCAATGCTTGCTCCTGTTTAAAATCGTATAGAACAGATAAATGAGTATATTCTGTTGTTATTGTATCAAGCAAACCACACTTCGCACAAGGATTTAAATTTCGCGGCTGACCAACAGAACTAGGGTTGATGAATAAAGTTTTTTTTATTTCTAGTCTCAGGTTTGTCTGCTCTAAACAAAACTTCGAGATAGTGATTAATATGAGAATGCCCAGACAGGATGTAATCATATTCAGAATAATCTTCTTTCATAAATTCTGATAGTGTGAATTTGCCCAAAAAGGATCGCCAAGTATTCCATGAACCATTAAGAATTTCTTTCCATTTATCATAATTGAGCAAATTCCTTCTGGATTCATCTTATTCTTTATATAACAAAGAGATTCTTGTGATAGTATTCCTTGGGTATAATGAAGAATTGCTCGACCTCTATCTGTAGAAAAACTCGTGGTATCATTATCTAAAGTTGCCTTTTCGTGATTACCCCAAATTTTTACAATAAACCTGTCATCCATCGATTTAACCAATTCGACAACTTCATTCGGGCGCATACCATAATTGATAAGATCTCCGAGTAGTATGAATTTGTCGACCTTATAGTGCTCAACCTTTTTTAATATTGCCTGAAGTGCCGTCAAATTAGCATGGACATCAGATATAATGGCAAGCTTCATATTACTTGCTTAAAAAGGCCATTAAAGCTTCTTTGTTTTGAATAGGAGTCGTTGTTGGTCTACCGAGATCCATTCGACTACCCTTCCGAACTTTAATTTCGAGGAAAATTGGCCCATCGGTTATTTTTACTGTCTTCAATACCTTCTTAAGTTCTTCCATATTGTCAACACTCAAAGCCATATTATAACCAACAGCCTTTGCTACAGCAGGAAGGTCAATTTTTAATCCAACCGTTGGTTGACCACCTACTGAATCATGAGCACCATTATTAAATACTACATGAATCAAGTTCTTTTGTGCCAAGCTAGCAACAATTGCCATACTGCCCATATGCATGATTGTAGCACCATCGCCATCAAAACACCAAATTCTACGATCATCTTTTTCTATAGCAATACCAAGAGCTATCTGCGACGCATGCCCCATTGACCCAACTGTAAGAAAATCACGATTATGGCTCTGATTCCAGAATTCACGAGCTTCAAATAGTTCACGAGATATCATACCAGTAGTTGATACAATAGCATCCTTTTCACTAATTGAAGCAGCTACAACCTTAATTGCTTCTTCACGAGTCATTGTGAAGTCGTTTGTTTCAATGCTCTGGAGTTTGTAGTCCTCGAAGGTATTACTCTCTACAACAATGGCATATACATCATTCTGTTTCAATGCTTCTACAGCCTTCTCAATCTGTTTTGCAGCTATATCTTCGTCCTTTGAAAGAATATCAAAGTTAATACCCATCGTATTGAGGATACCCAGTGTTACCTTGCCTTGTTTGATATGCTGAGGTTCATCCTGAACACCAGGACGACCCCTCCATCCAATGAGAAGAAGTACAGGGATGTTGTAAACCTCCTTGTCATTAAGTGAAGCAAGGGGGTTAATTATATTTCCCTCACCTGAGTTCTGCATGTAAACAACGCCAGGTTTGCCCGTAGCTAGATAATAACCAGCAGCAACACCAACAGCAGCACCTTCATTGGCTGCAATGATGTTGTGTTTGGAATCAATCGTATCAGCAATGTAAGCACAGATATTCTTTAAAAGACTATCCGGTACGCCAGCAAAAAAATCAACTCCACACGAATGTAAAGAATCAATAAAAAATTTTGGACTAATCATATTGCTTACTTTTTCTTTGTATCAGGAATAAGACTAAGAATCTGCTTAATAGGCATGCAATATTGATCAGAGGCCTCTAATGAACGACTTGTAGAGAGAATGGTTTCGGCACACTTAACCATTGCAGGATAAGAAGAACGCAACATATGATTAGCATAGATGACAATATTAATACCCCACTCTGCCAACTCTTCTTCAGTATACTGATTATATGTTGTAGGAACAGCAACAATAGGTGTATGATCATCCATATTTCGAAAACGCTTGCAAAACTCCTTAATATCTTCACCATTCTTATCCTTAGAATGGATCATTATTCCATCAGCACCAGCCCCAACATATGCATGACAACGCTCTATAGCATCCTCCACTGTTTTTCCGGCAATCAAGGATTCACAACGAGAAATAATCATAAAATCACGAGTAATTTGAGCATCCTTTCCTGTGCGAATTTTTGTACAGAAGTCCTCAATGGAATCCTGGATTTGAATTGCATCCGTACCGAAGAGTGAGTTCTGTTTCAAACCAACCTTATCCTCAATAATAACTGCAGAGATACCCAAACGCTCTAGTGTTCGAACAGTAAAACCAAAATGCTCCACTTTACCACCTGTATCGCCATCAAAAATAATAGGCTTTGTGGTTACTTCTAGCGTATCGTTAAGGGTGTGCAGACGAGTTGTGAGGTCAACAGCCTCAATATCTGGCTTTCCCTTAGATGTTGAGTCGGTAAGCGAAGAAGACCACATGCCATCAAACTCACGAATTTGGCCGTTAACCTCTACACTTGTATGTTCTACAATTAGTCCTGTTAAACCACTGTGTGACTCGAGAATACGAACCACAGGTTTTGCTGAAATCAAACGACGGAGAGAAAAAAGACGCATCTGAGGGGTAACTCCGAGAGCATCAATTTCTTCCTTTACTCGAGAAGCTGAGATATTTTTGGTGTATGGAATTTCTATTACTTCACCTCCAATTTCCTCCATTACCTTAAACACTTCATCTCGAATATACTTATCAGGACCATTCTGCCAATCATCACCATGAATGATGAAGTCCGGCTTGTACTTTTTAAGGTTTGATATATAAGTCCACTCATTTTGAGGGACAACCATCGTAACATTCTTAATATTCTCAACTACATTCTTTCGTTGCTCCCAAGTGAGATAGGGAAGCCGACGATGATTAGCAATCGCCTTATCTGTGAACAAACCTACCATCACATCGCCATATTCAGCTGCCTTGTTTATGATATTGATGTAACCAGGATGCATGATATCGCCAATCATTCCTAGATAAACAGTCTTTTTCATTTATTATTTATACTTTAAATCGTTAATCAACGTATTGCATTAGTGCCATGTTTCCTCAGAACAGGCGAATACAGACTTATAGGTTTTATCTGAGTCTTTTCGGTTGTAAACTGTTCATTTATTTTCCATTTAGAGGTTCTCTATTGAAAATATTTAATAGATATAAAAAGTCTTTCTTGTATAATCATATAATTTCAAAATAGGTGTCTGGTTGGTTTTGATCAAATGATTCGTTTGCCCACATCACTGTAACCAAGTCTTCATGCATAGAAAGATTGATAATGTTATGAGTGTAGCCAGGAAGCATATGGACTGCCTGAATGTCATCACCAAAGACTTCAAATTCTATCACTTCATCAGTATCAATTCTACGTTCCTGTATCAAGCCATGACCCGCAACAACAATAAACATCTCCCATTTACTGTTATGCCAATGCTGACCTTTTGTAACCGCTGGTTTACTGATATTTATACTTATTTGTCCGCATTTAAGGGTATGAATGAGTTCAGTAAACGATCCACGGTCATCAATATTCATCTTAAGCGGAAATGCGACTTTATTTTTTGGCAAATAACTTAAATATGTGCTATATAATCGCTTAGCAAAGCCGTTGACTGGCATTTCGGGAATCAAAAGCGTCTTTGGCTGGTTAGCGAATTGTTGAAGTAAGTCAATTATCTCACCAAGAGTGACATGATGGGTAAGAGCACAATAACAGAAACGCCCATTATCATTTGGAATAATCTCCAGACCTTCATACTCGCAATGATGCTCTTCTCCCTTCATAGCAAGAATCATTTCATCAACCAAATCGTCAATGTAGAGCAATTCGAGTTCAACCAAAGGATCATTCACCGTGATGGGCAAATCATTCGCCATATTATGGCAGAAGGTTGCAACTGCGCTGTTATAATTTGGTCGACACCATTTGCCATAAAGATTTGGGAACCGATAAACAAGGACCTTAGTTCCCGTTTCTTCTCCATATTGAAAAAACAAGTCCTCACCCGCCTTCTTGCTCCGACCATATTCACTATTGCCAAAGCGACCGGTAAGTGAAGCTTGTGCAGAAGAACTGAGCATAACCGGAGCTTTGTTCTCATACTTCTTTAGCGTATTGAGTAAGATGTTAGCAAATCCAAAATTGCCTTTCATATACTCATCACTGTTCTCCGGTCGATTGACGCCAGCTAAATTAAAAACAAAGTCAGCCTCCTTGCAGTAGCGGTCAAGTTCTACAATTGTTGAATCAATGTCGTATTCAAAAATTTCAGCAATAGTAAGCTCTCCATAAAAGCGAGCTTTTCCTTCTTTGATATTGTTGAGTTGTGCACATATGTTCCGACCTACAAAACCCTTTGCGCCTGTTACGAGTATTTTCATACTATAATATTTTTTTCATCTAAGGAAGTATGGAATTGATAAATCAGCGAAGCTAACTCCATGTTACATGATTATCCGCCTATTGGATGTTTTGCGAAATATGTTCCTTTCATATTACTTAGAACTTACGCCAGACCATCTTGTTAACTATGCCCACATAACTTTGAATGATCTTTATCACTTTTGTGGATACATGTTCGTCCACATAATCGGGTACAGGAGTGCCATGATTGCCGTCTTTATTGAGAGCAATCGCTGTTTCTACAGCTTGAAGAAGGTTTTTTTCGTCAATACCCGCAATGATAAAGTCTGCTTTGTCTAATGCTTCTGGACGTTCTGTAGAAGTACGGATACATACAGCCGGAAAAGGATGTCCAACACTGGTAAAATAACTACTTTCTTCCGGTAGGGTGCCCGAATCTGAGACTACAGCAAAGGCATTCATTTGCAAACAATTGTAATCGTGAAAGCCAAGCGGGTCGTGCTGAATGACACGTTTGTCCAATTGAAAACCACTTGTAGCCAAACGGTTCCGGGAACGCGGATGACAAGAATAAAGAATGGGCATGTCATACCTTTTCGCCATTGCGTTAACGGCAGAGAATAGGCTTAAAAAGTTCTTCTCGGTATCAATATTTTCTTCTCGATGGGCACTGAGCAAAATGTATCTGCCCTTTTGGAGTCCAAGACGCTGATGAACATTGCTGGCTTCTATCTCTTCAAGATTCTGGTGAAGTACTTCGGCCATAGGACTGCCCGTAACATAGGTGCGCTCTTTCGCAAGCCCGCACTCAGCCAGATAGCGGCGTGCGTGCTCTGAGTACGCCATGTTCACATCGGATATGATATCAACTATGCGACGGTTGGTTTCTTCGGGAAGACATTCATCTTTGCAACGATTGCCAGCTTCCATGTGAAAAATAGGAACGTGCAAGCGTTTGGCAGCAATGGACGATAAGCAGCTGTTGGTATCGCCTAAAATCAGAAGAGCATCAGGTTTTATCGCGACCATGAGTTTGTTGCTGCAGTTAATGATATTGCCAATGGTGGCACCAAGGTCATCACCAACGGCTTCCATATAAACTTCGGGGTTAGCTAGCTTAAGATCCTTAAAAAACACCCCATTCAGGTTATAATCATAATTCTGACCGGTATGGGCAAGAATGGTATCAAAATATTGTCTACACTTTGTAATTACAGCCGAAAGGCGAATGATTTCCGGACGTGTCCCAACAATGATAAGCAATTTGAGTTTACCATTGTTTTTAAACTGGATATCTGAATAATCTAGTTTCATAGTCTATTCACATCTGATTTCTTTGGTTCGTGTTTTCTTCTGCAACCCCAAATCTTCTCGAATAAGCCTGAGTTTGAGGAGTAATTGCTTCATGCTTTCGACATCAAGACGAGCTGTGTTGTGTGAATGATAATCTTCAATTTTGGAAATTGTTTCATCTCCATCCACAAAGAACTTGTCATAGTTCAAATCGCGGGTATCACAGGGAATGCGGTAGTAATTGCCCATGTCTATAGCCTTGGCCATTTCCTCGCGGGTAACCAATGTTTCATACAACTTCTCTCCGTGGCGGGTACCAATGACTTTAACTACAGAATCAGACTGATAGAGATCTTTAAGAGCCAATGCGAGCGTATCCAGCGTGGCGGCCGGTGCTTTCTGAACAAACAAATCCCCATTTTCACCGTGTTCGAAGGCATAAAGTACCAAATCAACAGCATCATCCAGAGTCATCATAAAGCGTGTCATGCTTGGATCGGTAATGGTGATGGGCTTTTTGTTTTTAAGCTGGTCTATCCAAAGCGGAATGACAGAACCGCGTGAGGCCATAACATTCCCATACCGGGTACAACAGATGGTGGTTTGGGCACCTTGACCCAACTGACGCCCTTTTGCTATGGCTACCTTTTCCATCATGGCCTTGCTGATGCCCATGGCATTTATGGGATAGGCAGCTTTGTCGGTAGAAAGGACTACTACGTTTTTTACTCCATGAGCAATAGCAGATTCTAACACATTATTGGTTCCTTCCACATTGGTGAGTACAGCTTCCATGGGGAAGAATTCGCAACTCGGCACTTGTTTGAGTGCCGCTGCGGAAAAGAGATAGTCCACCCCTTGCATGGCACTATCCACCGACTGCCGGTTGCGCACATCGCCTATGTAGAATTTTACCTTTGGATCCTGCAAACGGTGACGCATGTCGTCTTGCTTCTTTTCATCGCGGCTGAAAATACGGATTTCTTTTATGTCTGAATCCAAAAAACGCTGCAAAACTGCGTTGCCAAAAGAGCCTGTTCCACCGGTAATTAGTAGTGTTTTATTCTTGAACATTGAGTATTGTGCCTTTATGAAATAAAAATCGTATTGCAATAATTTGGGTTGTGTTCCCCAAAATCAATTGATTTAATATTGTATTTCGACTTATTTTTAATTATTTAAATACCATTCCACTGTTTTTGCAATTCCTTCTTTAAATTGCAGACTCGGCTCCCAGCCTAATTCTGTTTTCAGCTTGGTAGAGTCTATAGCGTAGCGGAGATCATGCCCCGCACGGTCGGTAACATAGGTAATAAGCTTTTCGGATGCCCCTTCTGGACGATTGAGTAGTTTGTCTACGGTTTTAATGATAACTTTGATCAGGTCTATGTTTTTCCATTCGTTGAACCCGCCTATGTTGTATGTGTCACCCGCTTTTCCTTTATGGAAGATCAGATCGATGGCACGGGCATGATCTTCTACATAGAGCCAGTCGCGTACATTCTCTCCTTTTCCATAAACCGGTAGCGGCTTATTGTTGACAATATTATTTATAAACAAAGGTATTAATTTCTCCGGAAACTGATAAGGCCCATAATTATTACTGCAGTTGGTTACAATGGCAGGCAAACCATACGTGTCGTGGAAAGCCCGGACAAAATGGTCGCTGCTTGCCTTGCTCGCCGAATAAGGAGAATGGGGATCATATTTGGTCGTTTCTACAAAGAAAGAATCGTCCATTTGCAGAGCTCCATAAACCTCATCGGTGGAGATGTGGTAAAAGAGTTTGTTGCTAAAATCAGTCTCCCAGCTAAGTTTGGCAGCTTGGAGCAGCGACAAGGTTCCCATCACGTTGGTACGTGCAAAGGTAAACGGATCTTTGATGCTGCGATCCACATGACTCTCCGCTGCCAAATGGATAACGCCGTCGATAGTATATTGTTTGAACAGGCTTATTATTGTGTCGAAGTCACAAATGTCGGCTTTGATAAATGTGTAATTCGGTCGATTCTCAATATCTTTTAGGTTTTCTAAATTGCCTGCATAGGTCAACTTATCCAGATTGATAATATGATAATCCGGATATTTATTAACGAACAACCGAACAACATGCGATCCGATAAATCCGGCGCCACCGGTGATAAGTATGTTTCTTTTGTAATCCATAAATTGATAAGTAAGCAAGTGAACAGGTTAACAAGTGAACTTGTAAATCAGCAATATTTCTTCTTCACCTGTTTACAGGTTTACTTCTTCACTTCGTGAAGAAATGGTGATTCCAACTCTTCCAATTTCGGGTGATATTTATCTTTTTCCGATAAGATTGCTTTATTTGCTGGTATTTGCCAATCGATTGCCAGTTCGGGGTCATCCCAGGCTAAGGATCCTTCGTGTTGAGGGGCATAAAAATTATCACATTTGTACTGAAAGACTACTTCGTCGGTCAAAACACTGAATCCATGAGCAAATCCTTTCGGGATAAAGAATTGGAGGTGATTATCTTCCGTAAGTTCTACTGCTACATGTTGTCCATATGTCGGTGAACCTTTGCGGATATCTACCGCGACATCCAGCACAGCACCTTTAGTTACACGCACCAATTTGCTTTGAGAGAAAGGTGGCTTTTGAAAATGCAATCCCCGCAAGACTCCATACGAAGACTTGCTTTCATTGTCTTGTACGAATACGGTTTTGCAAACCTTTTCTTCAAACTCCCTTTGCGAAAACGATTCGAAGAAATACCCCCGATCGTCTTTGAATATCCGAGGCTCGATAATAACAACGCCCTCTATATTTGTTTTAATTATTTCCATGCGTTTTTTTGTAAACCAGTATGTCAGTGAATGAGTGAACAAGTTGATTGATCCGAATGCTAATTAATTCTTTTATGCTTTGCTCCTTTTGTTGTTCCCTTTGTACTGCGGCCAACTATTTGTTTTGCTTTAGAATTTATGCGTTCACATGTTAACTTTTTACTCGTTCGCTTCTTCTCTATTTCACCAATTGAAGCAAATACTGTCCATACTGATTTTTCTTCATGGGTTGTGCTAGTTCAATTAACTTGTCTGCATTGATCCAACCCTTACGAAATGCAATTTCTTCCAAACATGCAATTTTCAGGCCTTGTCTTTTTTCGATTACCTCCACAAAAGTCGAAGCTTCCGATAAAGAATCATGAGTGCCGGTATCTAGCCAGGCAAAGCCCCGTCCCAGTAGTTGTACTTTCAGGTTTTGTTCTTTCAAAAACTCCTGGTTAATAGTTGTAATTTCCAGTTCACCCCGAGCTGAAGGTTTAATCTGTTGCGCAACCTCAACTACTTTGTTTGGATAAAAATACAATCCGACAACAGCATAGTTCGATTTCGGTTGTTGGGGTTTTTCTTCAATGGAGATAACATTGCCATTCTTGTCGAATTCTGCTACGCCATAACGTTCCGGATCGGTAACATAATAGCCAAATACGGTTGCTTTCTGTTGACCCGCATTTGAAACTGCTTCGGCTAACATCTTTCCAAAGCTTTGTCCGTAAAAGATGTTGTCTCCCAATACAAGACAAACAGAATCTTGTCCGATAAATTTTTCACCGATAATAAATGCCTGAGCCAGTCCATCGGGTGACGGTTGCTCGGCATATTCAAAGGTTACGCCATAATCCGAACCATCGCCCAATAGACGACGAAATCCGGGCAGATCCTGTGGCGTTGAAATAATCAATATTTCCCGTATCCCGGCCAACATCAGAACCGACAGCGGATAATAAATCATCGGCTTGTCATAAATTGGAAGAAGCTGTTTGCTTACTCCTTTTGTGATAGGATATAATCGGGTGCCGGATCCTCCGGCTAATACGATGCCTTTCATGTGAATTCTGACTTTTTTATACTAATTCTCTTCGAATATTTCGGATTGACTATATTCTGTAATAAGCGTTCTTTTTTATGAAAAATCATGGATAGGATGCTCTATATAACACACTATCCGATAGTGTTGTCAATACCTGAAAAACGGGAATAGTCTTTACGAAAAGAGGGGGAAAATCCTTCTGTAAAAAAGAGGAAAAACCAAGAACTCTTTATGCAACCATTCTTTCGAACAGAATCCGAAAGAAACGGGCACATACAATTCCGCTACTAGGGCAATCTAAAAAGAACACTATTCTGGTTGTACATTTTGGTTAGACTACACTTGTACAGTAACTTTCCGGATGCATTCCAAACGCAGTTCCGTGTGAAGCCAGCTTCTTTTTATGCCCTTCTGTTAAATAATCTTGGTTAGTGGCACAGAAGGCGAGACTGGTCTCCGGAAAATAACCGGGATCCGGCTGTTGTGTGGGTGACAGTCCCTAATTTTGGTGCACAAAAATACAACTTTGTTTTGGTTGCAGCAATACTCAATTGGATTTTTAACGTAAAAAATAAGAGGAGTTGGAAATAAGGTACAAGGTACAAGGTGCAAGGCGTAAGGTATAAGGTATAAGGTGCAAGGTTAATGGTAATACTCTGTATACTTGGCGGTGAGACGACCAGATTTACCGTCACCCTTTACCTTTAACCACGGTTGCCATTAAGGCATTGAGAATAAAAATGCACTGTCTTCAATCTCTTTATTTCTTAATGATGACAGATTAATACCTTTGCGGCACTTGGTGATACCCTTTGTATACTTTGTGGTGAGTCAGATTAGCCGTTCACCCTTTACCATTAATTCCTTTTGCCTTTTATCTGAATATGTTCTCTACCGAATCTCAAAAAAAATACCTACCTTTGAATGAGAATCATTGTTTTGAGAAATAATTACAATTCAATTGTTTACACGACTTACAGGCGCAAAAGAGAAGCTCTTGGCCTGTGGTCCCGGAAATAAATCCCGCCTTGTATGACAACAACCGAGCAGCAATTTGACTCCGTTATCAAAACCTGTCGCGATATTTTTGCCAAGAAGCTGACCGACTACGGCACTTCATGGCGCATCATGCGGCCCTCTTCGGTTACCGACCAGATATTTATCAAAGCCAACCGCATCCGCAGCCTCGAAACGAAGAAAGAGGCAATGGTGAACGAAGGAACGCGTGGTGAATGGATTGCCATCGTCAACTACGGCGTCATCGGATTGATTCAGCTTGCGCTGGGTTATGCCGATCAGCCCGACCTTTCTCCCGAGGAAGCTTTGGCGCTTTACGACAAATATATTCAACAGACCAAAACGCTAATGATGGCCAAAAACCATGATTACGGCGAAGCATGGCGACTGATGCGGGTCAGTTCGTACACCGACATCATTCTGCAAAAGCTTAACCGCACGAAGCAGATCGAGTCGAACAACGGAGAAACGTTGATCTCCGAAGGCATCGATGCCAACTATTCCGACATGATAAACTATGCTATCTTTGCGTTGATTAAAATTGATAATCCGATTTGAAAATTTGGGGATGTGAAGATTTGAGAATTAAATGCTCTCAACCATTTCCAATTCAATTTCCACATCCTCAAATCCTCAAATCCTCAAATTAAGATTGTGAATTCTCTATCCAAAAACTCATTACGGATTCTACGCTGGCTCTTCGGCGCGGTGTTTGTCTTTTCGGGCTTTGTCAAAGCTATCGACCCGCTGGGTGGCTCCTACAAATTTCAGGACTACTTTACGGCCATGGGTCTCGAAAGCCTCAGCGCGTTCGCTCTGGTGCTCTCCGTTCTGCTCTCTGCCCTGGAAATGGTAATCGGGCTGAATCTCATTGCCGGTATCCGTCTGAAAGAGACTTCGTGGGTGGCACTGCTTTTTATGCTCTTCATGACAGGACTCACGGCGTGGATCTACAAAGCCAATCCCGTGCACGACTGCGGCTGCTTCGGCGATGCGTTGGTTATCAGCAACAAAGCTACATTCTTCAAAAACATCGTGCTGCTGGCAATGATTATCGGAATCATTGTGTTGCGCAAACATCACACTACCACCCTCCGGCCGCTGTCGGAATGGATACTGGTAGCCTTTTCGTTCTTCAGCGTGATGACTTTGTCGCACTTCAATTACCACTACCTGCCGATGGTCGATTTCCGCCCCTACAAGATTGGAGCCAACATCCCCGAAGGAATGAAAATTCCGGAAGACAAACCGCGTGACGAATATGCTACTACGTTTATTTACGAGAAAAATGGGGTAAAGAAAGAGTTTACTCTCAATAACTATCCGGGCAACGACAGCACATGGAAATTCGTCGACCAGAAGACGGTTTTGGTAAAAGAGGGGTACAAACCACCTATCCACGACTTTTCGATTCAGAGTCCGACAAATGGCGAAATTACCGACATTGTGCTGGGCAACAAAGGTTATTCGTTTCTACTGGTAGCGTACGATTTGAACAAAGCCGAAACCAATCGGTTCGACAAGATCAACGCCATTGTTGATTATGCCAGAAAAAACAACTATCCGTTCTATTGTCTGACCGGTTCGGCTGGCAGTGACGTGGACGATTTTATCAAAAAAACAGGATTGAAAGCTGAGGTTTACAGCGCCGACCCCACCATGCTCAAAACAACCATTCGCTCCAATCCGGGATTGATTCTGTTGCACAACGGCACGGTTGTTAATCACTGGCCAAACAGCTGGTTGCCATCGTTCGACAAGCCATTAAGCAACGATCCGAAAGGTGAAATGCCTGCCTTTCCATCCTGTTTGCTGGTTATTGTGGTGGCAATTGCATACCCGGCAGCATTTATCGTCTTGCGGCAAATCCTGATTAAACGGTTTCAAAAATAAGAGAGATTTTTAATTTCCATCAATCAAATAAATACATTTAGAAATGAGAAAAAACATTGTAGCAGGTAACTGGAAAATGAACAAAACCCTGCAAGAAGGTGTGGCTTTGGCCAAAGAATTGAACGAAGTTTTAGCATCAAAAACTCCTAAATGCGACGTAGTAATCGGTACTCCGTTTATCCACCTCGCCACAGTTGCCGCAACTGTCGATACCAAGAAAATCGGTGTTGCAGCTCAAAACTGTGCTAACAAAGAATCAGGTGCTTATACCGGCGAAGTAAGTGCCGCCATGGTAAAATCTACCGGCGCTGAATACGTTATCCTCGGCCACTCCGAACGTCGCGAATATTACGGCGAAACCAGCGCTATCCTGAACGACAAAGTTGCTTTGGCTTTGGCTAACGGTCTGACTCCGATCTACTGCTGCGGCGAAGCACTCGACATTCGTAACGCAGACAAACAAAACGCATTCGTTAAAAATCAGCTGGAAGAAACTATCTTCAACCTCAGCGCTGAAGACTTCAAGAAATTAGTTATCGCTTACGAACCTATCTGGGCTATCGGTACCGGCGTAACAGCTTCTACAGCACAGGCTCAGGACATGCTGAAATTTATCCGTAGCATCATCGCCGAAAAATTCGGTCAGGAAATTGCAAACAACACCTCTATCCTTTACGGAGGTAGCTGCAACGCTAAAAACGCTCCCGAACTGTTCGCTCAACCCGACATCGACGGTGGTCTGATCGGTGGCGCTTCATTGAAAGCTGCCGATTTCGTTGCAATTATCGACGCATTTTGAAAAAGTAGGCAGGAGATAGTAGTCAGTAGCCAGTAGTTAATTGGCATATTAGTATATTATCAAATTGTCACATTGTATTGGCGCGGAGATACAAGGTTCGCTTTGTAGCTTCGCGTCTTTTTTTCTACCTTTACCGTATGGAAAACGAACTTGCTAAACAGGTGAATATAGGCAAAGTAGTGGCTGCCAAACTCAACGAAGTGGGTATCTCCACCCCGGAAGAGCTCCGGGCACTCGGCAGCAAACAGGCTTTTCTCCGTTTACAGACTGTAGACAGCGGAGCATGTCTGCACGAACTGATGGCGCTCGAAGGTGCCATTCAGGGCATCCGCAAATACGATCTGTCCGAAGAGGTCAAAGCCGACCTGAAACGTTTCCATCAACTGTCTCAAAAGAATTTATCGGAATAAACTTACTGCCAATAATAAAAACACCATCTACCATTAAGGCATGAAGAAGTTAAGTAAACATCTTTATTCCTTAATCTCTTAATGGTAGAATCAGATTTGCATCTCTCCTTTTTGTTTGAAGATTTATTATTGTCATTTAATTGGTAATCATCAACGTGAATCAGTTAGAAGAACTTCTCTCGCATCTCAATGAAAGTCAGCGGCAGGCGGTTGCCTACAACGAAGGGCCGTCGTTAGTTATCGCCGGTGCCGGCTCGGGCAAAACCCGTGTGCTGACTTACAAAATAGCATACCTGCTGTTGAGCGGTCTGCATCCTTCGTCTATCCTCGCGCTCACCTTTACCAACAAAGCGGCCCGCGAAATGAAAGAGCGTATCGGCTCGCTGGTTGGTCGCGACAAGGCCAAATGGCTATGGATGGGCACGTTTCACTCCATCTTTTCGCGCATGTTGCGTGCTGAAGCCGAAAAACTCGGGTTCACGTCGGGATTTACCATCTACGATACGGCCGACTCCAAGAGCCTGCTCAAAACCATTATCAAAGAGTTGCAACTCGACGATAAAGTTTACAAACCGGCAGTGATTCACGGTCGTATTTCATTTGCAAAAAATAACCTGCTGACTGCCGATAAATACCAAAGTAACGGAGATTTGTACAAAGCCGACAGTGCCGCACGCATTCCGCGCATCGGCGATATTTACGCGCTGTACGCTTCACGCTGTCGTCAGGCCAACGCCATGGATTTCGACGATTTGTTGCTTTATACCAACATCCTTTTCCGCGACTATCCCGATGTGCTCGACAATTACAGGCAACGCTTTGCGTTTATTTTGGTGGATGAGTATCAGGACACCAACTTTGCGCAGCACCTTATCGTCAAACGACTGGCTGAAAAGCATCAACGCATCTCGGTAGTGGGTGACGATGCACAGAGCATCTATTCGTTCCGTGGAGCAAATATCGACAACATTCTGAAATTCAAAAATCATTTTCCGGATAGCAAACTGTTCAAGCTGGAGCAGAATTACCGTTCTACCCAAAACATTGTGGCGGCAGCCAACAGCCTGATTCAGAAAAACAAGGCACAAATTCAGAAGAACGTATTCTCTGAGAATGCCAAAGGCCAACGTATTCAGGTGTTCAGCGCCATGACCGATACCGAAGAGGGCTTTAATATTGCCAACAAGGTTTCGGAAATTCACCTGACCCAGCACCATCCGTTCAGCGATTTCGCCATTCTCTACCGCACCAATGCCCAGTCGCGTATCTTTGAGGAGGCGTTACGCAAACGCAATATTCCCTATAAAATTTACGGTGGACTGTCGTTCTATCAACGCAAAGAGATCAAAGATGTGCTGGCCTATTTCCGGTTGGTCATCAACCCGTACGACGAAGAGGCGCTGAAACGTGTCATCAACTATCCGGCACGCGGTATCGGCGATACAACCGTCGGCAAAATTTCCGACTGCGCGCATCTGCAGCATGTCTCGATGTGGGAAGTGCTGAGCGATCCACTGCAATTCAATCTGGCAGTCAATGCCGGAACAGCCGGTAAACTCTCGAAATTCCGCGACCTGATCTTCTCGTTCATCGAAAAATCGCCGCAATTGGATGCTTACGAAATGGCACAAGAGGTAGTCAAAGGAGCGGGCATCATGGCAGATGTCAGCGTGGACACCTCACCGGAAAACCTAAGCAAACAGGAGAACCTGCATGAATTGGTAAGTGGCATGCACGAATTCTGCGAGCAACGGGTTAACGACGGAGAAACCGAGATCGGATTAGTTTCGTTTATGTCGGAAGTATCGTTACTTACCGATCAGGATAACACGAACGACGAAGATGCCGAAAAGCTCACTATGATGACCATTCACTCGGCCAAAGGGCTCGAGTTTCGTAATGTATTTATTGTGGGAATGGAAGAGGGGTTGTTTCCGTCGGGGTATGTTGACAGCGAAAGCGAAGTGGAAGAGGAGCGCCGCCTGTTCTATGTGGGCATTACCCGAGCCGAAGAGCAATGTTTTATCAGTTACGCCAAAAGCCGCTTCCGCAACGGCCAGCTCAATTTTCAGAATCCGAGTCGCTTTTTGGGTGACATCGATCAGCAATACCTCGACCTTCCTATCGATTACAAGGCGATGTATGGCAGAGGGCAGGAACCCAGTATCGATCAGGAACGGGAGATGTTCAGCTCGCCGAAGGCTTACAGTCGTCCGCAAACCGCATCTTCCGGTGTAGGTTCACACGAGACCAACAAGTGGAAAAAAGTAAGCAATTCGACTGGAGGATCAACAACTCAATCCGTTCAATCGGCAGGTGGAATAGCCGTTGGTAACACGGTGAAGCACGATAAATTCGGAATCGGCAAGGTGATCAGTATCGAAGATATGGAAGGCAACGGCAAAGCAACCGTCGACTTCGGAAACAACGGCACACGGGCACTGTTGCTGAAATATGCCAAGTTAGAAGTAATAAAATAAGTACTCAGCTTGCAGTACTCAGTACACAGTTACGCTTTTGTGAGCTACTGAGTACTGAATACCGCGTACTGTTTACTATAGTTGTTTAGGAGTGGAATACCAACATCGGGGTATCGGTATGGAAAATCATTTTGTGTGCCACACTCGGGTTGAAAAGGTGGGTAAACAAACTCCGTTTCCGCGAGTTGAGCGAAAGCAGTCCGATATTTTTTTCTTCAATCACAGCCTGTAGCTCCGTCAACAGGTTATCGTCCTTGATAGACACGAACTCGAAATCCAGTCCGGGATAGTGATTGGTGAAATAGTCGGTAATTCCCTGCAACTGTTCCTTGTTGAATTTCTTTTCTTTGTGAGGTTGAATATGAGTCAGGAACATTTTGATTTTGAATGGCTGTAAAAGTTGCATCATCTTATCGAAAGCCAACAGATCTTTCTGATCGAACCCACTGGCAAAAGCGACATTGTATACACCATCACCATCAAACAGAGAGACATTTTCGGGGACAGCCAACACCGGTACCCGGCTACGATCGATGATTTCAGCGGTTACGCTTCCTATCAGATCAGCCTCTTTCTGATCTTTTCCACGTGTTCCCATCACGACTAAAGCCGGTTCGCGTTCTTTTACATAAGAGAGAATAGCATCTTCCGGCACCCCTTCTTTCAGCTCGCAGGAAAAAGTTACCGACGGAAGTTCGTTTTTCTGCATTTTGCGTTTCAGCAGATTTGTCAGATTCTCCAAATCGCCTTCGGCTTTCCGTATGATCTGTTTTACTGCTTCATTTTCATAAATGTCATACGAGAGCGTTTCGGTAAGTTGCGCTATCGAAAAAACAGGACTGTAGTAAGCGTGCAGCACAACGACCTTGGCGCAAAGCAGTTTTGCCATGCGAAAACCAAATTCGCACGCACGAATCGAATAATCCGAAAAGTCGACCGGAATCATCACCACCGGAGCCTGCGGTTTATTTAATATGTCCACGCCGCTTCTGTGCGCGGTTTCCATCTCCTCGATCACCTGCAGCGCATGAGCCAGATCTTTTTCGTCGATCCGTACCCGCACGCCGGCTGCTACCTGAGGATGACCTTCACTCACCCTGTGTAAATGAGCCTCAATGCCTACCCGTTCGAGCAGCGTCTTCAGTACTTGTGCACGCTCGTAGGTATGAATGGCTACTGTTACATAATTCGTTTCCATAACACTATTTTACAAAATTATTGCTTACCTCAATATTGCAAATATAAGACAAAAAATGAGATTGTGAGACTCCATCCGAGTATTAATTTCTAATCTTTTTACTATCAGGACTTGACAGAATCAAAAATTATTCTCAATTTTGACAATAATTTCACACTTTAACTTAGCGGGAAAACCATGAGTGAGTTTAAACAACGAGAGAGCAGGGAAAATAAAGAGAAAGACATTGTGTTTTCCAAAGCAATTAAAGCAGGTAAACGCATTTATTACTTAGATGTTAAGCAAAGTCGTAACGATGATTTTTACATTGCCATAACAGAGAGTAAAAAGTGTGTTTCGGGGCTGGATAATTCACAGGTTATCTCGTTTGAAAAGCACAAAATATTTCTTTACAAAGAGGATATTGGAGATTTTATGTCCTGTTTGCAGGATGTAGTAGAGTTTGCGACCATGAAAAACAGGCAGCAATCCGCCTCTTCCGCTGATTTTACCAAAGACTCCGACGACAAATAACTCCTCCGGTTTACCGGATATATTTCAAAAGCATTTGCAAATCAATCAATTTCAAAACTCAAGACCGAAAGCAACACCATCCGCAATCGTCCATCATAGTTTGTTGATTTGCATTCAATCGCACATTAACAAATGAAAAGTTTCGCAAGCGACAACTATTCGGGTATTCATCCCGAAATACTACAAGCTATAATAGAGGCCAATCAGGCACATGTCTCTTCGTACGGTAACGATCCTTATACCGCCAAGGCCAAACAGTTGTTTCAAACTATTTTCGGCAAGGAAACCGAAGTCCTTTTTGTATTCAACGGCACAGGGGCTAACATTACGGCGCTTCAATGTGCCACACAGTCGTTTCACTCCATCCTTTGTGCCAAAACAGCACATATCAACGTCGATGAGTGCGGAGCGCTGATGAAGGCAACCGGTTGTCAGTTGCATACGATCGACACGCCGGACGGCAAGTTGACACCAGAGCTGCTGACACCTTTTCTGTGCGACATCGGCAATATTCATCACACACAGCCGCGGGTTATTTCCATCACGCAATGTACCGAAGTCGGAACAGTCTATTCTCGGGAAGAGTTAACCGCGCTCTGCGATTTTGCGCACCAGAACGGGCTCTACGTCCATCTGGATGGTGCCCGTATTGCCAATGCGTTGGTCTCTCTCGGTTGCGATGCCAAGTCCGCCACCGTCGATTGTGGTATCGACATCATGAGTTTCGGAGGCACCAAAAACGGCCTGATGATCGGCGAAGCGGTTCTGATCTTTAATAAAAACCTTGCCACCAACGCGCAATTTGTTCGCAAACAACTGGGGCAGCTATTTTCCAAGATGCGCTTTATCTCGGCTCAGTTCGTCGCGCTGCTCGAAAACGACCTGTGGCTCCGGATGGCGCGCCACTCCAACTCCATGGCTCAATTGCTGGCTCGCGAAGTAAGCGCCATTCCGCAGGTGAAAATCACGCAAAAGGTCGATGCCAACGGTGTATTCGCGCTTATTCCCCCGGCTATTGTGAAACCACTCGAAAAAGAGTTTCCGTTTTATCTGTGGGATGAACAAACGTGTGAAGCCCGCTGGATGTGCTCGTTCGATACAACTGAAGAAGAAATTATTACTTTTGTAGATCGTATCAGAGAGTTGTGCCGGTAAAGAAAAACCAATCCCGGCATTTGTCACAAGCAATGGTTCGACTATCAATTGTTCATTTTCCTGAAAATTCTATAGCTTATGAGCAATGTCGTGAAATTTAGTACCGTGGAAGAGCGCATTATAACGCTCAGGGAGAAAAAAGTCATTCTTGATTTTGACGTTGCATTACTGTATGGCGTCGAGACTAAACGCATCAATGAAGCTGTAAAAAACAATTCAGACAAATTTCCCGAAGGATATGTATTGCTGACGACTGATGAAGAGATGAAAGAATTGCGGTCGAAAATTTCGACCACAAATATGTCCCGGGTCAATTGCAAAGCCTTTACAGAAAAAGGGCTGTATATGTTGGCGACTATCTTAAAAAGCGCGCAAGCAACGCAAACGACTATTGCCATTGTAGAAACATTTACCAAAATACGTGAATTATCGCGCACCGTTGCCGAACTATCCGACGCAAAAGATGAGTCCAGACAAAAATCACTAATGCAACACGGTGGTGAGATTTTTTCTGAAATTATCGGAAACGACCTGCATGTTTGCGATACGGAAACAACGGTAGAACTGAATTTTGCGGTTCTCAAGCTCAAACACACCGTCAAACGGAAAGAAAAATAGATTTGCATTCACCAAAAGGTTGCAATTATTCACATTAAATCATTCAATATCTTGTTTTTCTCATCAATCATAGGGCAAGAACCCATCAAAAAGCGGCTTATCGCGACCGTGGAGGAACAACGCATTCCGCATGCCTTGTTGCTGTGTGGCGGCGAAGGCATTGGCAAACTGCCTCTGGCAATTGCTTTTGCGCAATATGTCTGCTGCGAACACCGCACACCGACCGATTCGTGTGGCGTATGCCCTTCGTGTGTCAAATTTGCCAAGCTGGCTCATCCCGACCTCCATTTTGTGTTCCCCATCATCAAGCCCGAAGGAAAACAATCGGTCGTCTGTGACGATTTTATTCCCGAATTCCGTAATTTCGTACTGGAACATCCTTACGGCACTGTCAACGAATGGATCAACGGTATCGGATCGGGGAAACAGGGGATGATTTACGAAGCCGAAAGCGGGGAGATTTTGCGCAAACTGAGTCTGAAAACATACGAATCGGAATACAAGGTGATGATTATCTGGCAACCGGAAAAGATGAATATCACCTGTTCCAATAAATTGTTGAAGATATTGGAAGAGCCGCCCGAAAAGACGCTTTTCCTGTTGGTATCGGAGACGCCGGATATGCTTCTGACGACCATTCAATCGCGTACGCAGCGGGTCAACATTCCTCAAATAGAACGCACCGACCTCGAAGAAGCGCTGCATAAGAATTTCTCGCTTACACCCGAATCGGCAGCCAATGTGGCCCGCATTGCCAACGGGAATTACCGGAAGGCCGAGGAGATGATCGAATCGAGCGACGAGAACCAGTTCAACTTCGAACAGTTCGTCTATCTGATGCGTACAGCCTATGCCCGGAAAGTGAAAGAGATGAAAGTGTGGTCGGAAATGATGGCCAAAATCGGACGAGAAAGACAAAAGAGCTTTTTCGTATATGCCCAGAAAATGGTACGCGAAAATTTCATGTTCAACCTGCACGAAGAAGAGCTTAATTATCTGAACAATAACGAAGAAACATTTTCGCAACGATTTTCGCCTTTCATAAACGAACACAACATCGAAGCCATCATGACCGACCTGGCTCTGGCCGAACGGCACATCGAAGGTAACGTGCAGGCAAAGATGGTCTTTTTCGATTTATCGCTGAAATTCATCGTTTCATTGATAAAAAAATAGTAACTTTGCCTTTTCAATCAGACAATTAAATTGATTTATGAGCTAAGCGTACAGGAACGATAGAAGGAGGCTGCAGAGCTAAATTTCCTGATTCCGGTTCCTGACCACTAAATTTCTGACTACTACACAATGGATTTTACTTTAGATAACGGCGGTTGCAAAATGAATAAAAAAGGATGCTGCCGCAATTCCGGACAAAAACTCAGCGTCTTCGACTGGCTTTGCGATCTGCCCGAAACACAGGACGATTGCGATTTCGTGGAAGTGCAGTTTAAAAATACCCGGAAAGGATATTTTCTGAACAGCAACAAAATAAAGCTGGAGAAAGGCGATGTGGTTGCTGTAGAATCTTCTCCGGGACACGATATCGGTGAGGTGACACTTACCGGTCGGTTGGTGATGTTGCAAATGCGCAAAAACGGAATCAACCCGCAAAAAACCGAGGTACGCCGGATCTACCGCAAAGCCCGTCCGGTGGATATGGAGAAATACGAAGAGGCAAAAGGCAAAGAACATGCCACCATGATAAAGGCGCGCAAAATTGCTGAGAACCTGCACCTGAACATGAAGATCGGAGATGTGGAATATCAGGGCGATGGCAACAAGGCGATCTTTTACTACATTGCCGACGAACGGGTCGACTTCCGCCAACTCATCAAGGTACTGGCCGAGGAGTTCGGTATCCGTATCGAAATGCGGCAAATCGGAGCGCGCCAGGAAGCCGGTCGTATCGGTGGCATCGGGCCCTGCGGACGCGAATTGTGCTGCTCGGGCTGGATGAGTAGTTTCGTCTCTGTCTCCACCAGCGCAGCCCGCTATCAGGATCTCTCCACCAACCCGCAAAAGCTGGCCGGACAGTGCGCCAAACTGAAATGCTGTGTCAACTACGAGATGGATGTGTATGTCGATGCACAAAAAGATTTTCCCTCGAAGGAGATCCCTCTCGAAACCGTTACCGGCACTTTCTACCACTTCAAAACCGATGTTTTCAAACGCCAGATGGCCTTTTCTTCGGCTCCCGGAATACCGGCTAACCTGGTTACTCTCTCTGTCGACAGGGTAAAAGAGATCATTGCCATCAACCGTAAAGGAGGCAAGGTCGATTCGTTGGAAGGCAAGAACCCGTCCGACAAACCGGTACAAAGCATCGATTTCCAGAATGTGGTTGGACAAGACAGCCTGACCCGTTTCGATCAAAGCAAGAGCAAACACAAGAAAAAAAGAAACAAACCGAGACCCAATAAAGACAATGGTCAAAAAAATCGTCCACAGGATACATCAAAGGAGAATTAAGATCCTGTCAGCGGCACTCCTGTTACTGCTGACTGTCGCTTGCTCGCACAATTCAGTCTATAGTAATTATCAGTCTATTCCTGAAAACGGATGGAACAAAGATAGTGTCGCCCGTTTTTCAGTAGACATTACTGAAACCGGTATGCCCTGCAATGTGCTGGTCAATATCCGGCACAACAACACCTATCCCTACCAGAATTTCTGGTTGTTCATTTCGACCACTTCGCCCGATGGAAAAACGACGCAGGACACCATCGAGTGTTATCTGGCCGATAACCGCGGAAAATGGCTGGGCAGCGGGCTTAGCTCGATCTATAACATGCCGGTACTTTTCAAGCCCAATATCGTTTTGAAACCAGGCAAATACACCTTTGCCATCCGTCAGGGTATGCGTGATGATTTGCTGACCGGAATCACCGATATCGGGATAGAGATAGAAAAACGTAAATAACAAGGAATAAGTGGATGATGGTGAAGGGTAAAGGGTTCAAGGTAAATTCTACAGCCCGATGAATATCTTTTACCTTACACCTTTTACCTCTTATTTTCAAATTAAAATATCATGCAACTTACAATTATCGGAGCAGGCAATATGGGAAGTGCTATTGCTCAGGGGCTGTTTAAACACAAAACAACCGGGGACAATCTGCAAGTAGTTGTTACTAACCCCGGCCAAACAAAGCTGGATGCCATTGCTCCGTTCTGTGATGCAACCTTTACCGACAATGCTCAGGCGGCGGCTCAGGCGGATATTATCTTAATTGCCGTAAAACCCTGGTTGGTCGATCGGGTGATTGCGGATATCCGTCCTGTAATCGACCAACGTTCTCCGATTATAGTATCCATTGCTGCCGGCGTTACCATAGAACGACTACAGGAGCAGATCGGACGACAACTTCCTACGTTCCGGGTAATTCCCAACACCGCTATATCTCTCGCTGAGAGCATGACGCTCGTTGCCGCACAAGATGCAACCGAAGAGCAGAATAGCCTTATTTCCTCTATTTTCGGCAAGCTGGGCAAGGTGCTTTTTATCCCCGAGTCGTTGATGAATGCCGGTACCGCGCTTACCTCTTGCGGTATTGCCTACGCCCTCCGCTACATCCGGGCTGCTACCGAAGGTGGCGTCGAAATGGGCTTTCAGGCAACACAAGCCCGTGAGATGGTAGCTCAAACATTGATCGGAGCAGCGCAATTGATACTTCAGAACAATTCACATCCCGAAGTTGAAATCGACAAAGTGACTACTCCTGCTGGTATCACCATCAAAGGCCTCAACGCCATGGAAGCCGAAGGTTTTACAAATGCCGTCATTAAAGGCTTGAAGGCCAGTCTGATTTAGTGGGTCTTATCCACAAATTACACGGATACATAAAACTTTTGTACAACTTCGTCTCTTCAGGGAACTATCATTTCCCGAACGAAGCAAAAAATCAACAAAAAATCAATATTTACATAATTTTGATGTACTTTTGCAGCCTGTTTTTGTACATTCAACATTGATCTTTTAATATATGGGAAAAGTAGCCTTAATCTCCGGCATTACCGGTCAGGACGGATCGTTTTTAGCAGAATTTTTAATTGAAAAAGGATACGAAGTGCATGGCATTTTGCGTCGTTCCTCGTCGTTTAACACCGGCCGTATCGAACATCTCTACCTTGACGAATGGGTGCGTGATATGAAACGTACCCGCCTGGTCAATCTTCATTACGGGGATATGACCGACAGCAGTTCACTAATCCGCATCATTCAGGAGACTCAACCTGACGAGATTTACAACCTTGCCGCGCAAAGCCATGTGAAAGTTTCGTTCGATGTCCCCGAATATACGGCAGAAGCGGATGCCGTAGGAACTTTACGTATGTTGGAAGCAGTACGGATTCTTGGCATGGAGAAAAAGACTAAAATATACCAGGCCTCTACTTCCGAACTGTTCGGACTGGTGCAAGAGGTTCCTCAAAAAGAGACTACGCCGTTTTATCCCCGCTCTCCGTACGGAGTAGCCAAGCAATACGGTTTCTGGATCACCAAAAACTACCGCGAAAGTTACGGCATGTTTGCTGTCAACGGAATTCTGTTTAACCACGAGAGCGAACGTCGCGGCGAAACTTTCGTTACCCGTAAAATCACGCTGGCAGCGGCACGTATTGCTCAGGGATATCAGGATAAACTATATTTAGGCAATCTCGATTCGCTCCGAGACTGGGGCTACGCCAAAGATTATGTGGAGTGTATGTGGCTAATCCTGCAACACCATACTCCGGAGGACTTTGTAATTGCCACGGGAGAATACCATACCGTACGCGAATTCGCCACATTGGCATTCAAAGAGACAGGTATCGAACTGCGCTGGGAAGGTAGCGGTGTTGACGAAAAGGGTATCGATGTTGCCACCGGTAAAGTATTGGTCGAAGTAGATCCGAAATATTTCCGTCCTGCCGAAGTGGAACAGCTGTTGGGTGACCCGACCAAAGCGCGCACCTTGCTGGGCTGGAATCCGACACAAACTCCCTTCCCGGAGCTGGTTCGCATCATGGTGGAACACGACATGAAGTTTGTGAAGAAACTGCATAACTAAGAAACCGGTGAAAGGGATAAGTAGTAAGGTCTAAGTAAGCTTGAGTAGTTTGCTTACCACTTACCACTGATCACTTACCACTTTTTACTATGGACAAACAAGCAAAAATATACGTTGCCGGCCATCACGGATTAGTAGGGTCGGCTATTTGGAATAACCTCAAACAAAAGGGGTACACCAACCTGGTGGGTAAAAGCCATAACGAACTCGATTTACAGGACGGCGTTGCGGTTCGTAATTTTTTCGATGCAGAACAACCCGATTGCGTCATTTTAGCTGCTGCTCATGTGGGGGGAATTATGGCCAACAGTCTCTATCGGGCTGATTTTATCTACAAAAATCTGCAAATTCAGCAGAATGTGATTGGCGAGAGTTTTCGCCATGGAGTGAAGAAACTGCTTTTTCTGGGTAGTACCTGCATCTATCCGCGCGATGCCGTGCAGCCTATCAAAGAGACGGAACTGCTGACTGCTCCACTCGAATATACCAACGAACCTTATGCCATTGCAAAAATTGCAGGACTGAAGCTATGCGAAAGTTTCAATCTTCAATATGGCACCAACTACATCGCGGTAATGCCGACCAATCTCTATGGACCGAATGACAACTTCGATCTGGAGCGTAGCCATGTGCTACCTGCCATGATTCGTAAGATTCATCTGGGCAAGTGTCTCAATGAAGATAACTGGGATGGCATTCGCTCAGACCTCGATTTGCGTCCGGTGGAAGGTGTATCGGGCAAAAGCACAAAAGAAGATATTCTTGCCATTTTACGTAAATACGGTATTACAGCTATACGGGTGGAATTGTGGGGCACAGGCACTCCTTTGCGCGAATTCCTCTGGAGCGAAGAGATGGCCGATGCCAGCGTGTTCGTGATGGAACATGTGGATTTCAAGGATACCTATCAATCCGGTGATCGGGACATTCGCAATTGTCATATCAATATTGGTACGGGTAAAGAGATTTCGATCCGCGGTCTGGCCGAGTTGATTGTCAAGACCGTTGGGTATAAAGGAGAGCTTCTCTTCAATAGCGACAAACCTGATGGCACCATGCGCAAACTGACCGATGTATCCAAACTCCACGAGTTGGGATGGCATCATCAAATAGATATCGAAGAGGGCGTGCAACGGATGTACGATTGGTACACGAACAAAAAATAAGGTAAAGAGGCGAATTCAAGAAATTGCCTTTTGCCTTAAATTGCTTCAATATCCCGAGCATTTTCTCGTACTTTGCTGTAAAGTTGTTCAATTCGGATTTTATCCGAATTGAACAACTTTTCTTCGTTTTAAATTATCAGATGCATTACGGGGCACGATAAGAAGCGGGTTCTATCCACACAAAAAGCACTCTTACTTCTGTGTAAAGCGGCCATCAGCCTAGTCTCGGGTTCTCTCTCTTGACTGTCACGTATATTGTTTTAATTTTTGATATACGATGCAACATTTTTAATTGAATTTTCATCTTTATAAAAAGCAAAAATGATAAAAAATATTGCCTTTTTGTGTTAATCATTAATTTTAACTACGATGAAAAAAACAGTTTTGAAAACGTATGGGGCGATTATCGGGGCAATCCTTTCATTTCTCGGAATTTTTACCAGTTGTCGCCATGATGATGGAGAAGAACTAATTGCAGAATACGGAATTCCTGTTTCGCATTATATTATCAAAGGCAATGTAAAAGATGCCCAGACCAATGCACCTATTCAAAGTATCCGTATTGTTGTGCCAAACAAGAACCAAAATCAAAGTGGGGGAGATACTGTTTATACTGATAAAAATGGGAACTATGAAGTAAAAGATTATGCATACCTTACCTTAGGTGAACCTTTTAAACTAATAGCCTCAGATGTGGATGGTTCCGCAAACAGAGGTTATTATCAACCGGATACATTGAAATTAGAGTTTACAGACAAAGACAAGATAGCTAAAAGTAATGGGTGGGTCGGCGCAGCTTATCAGAAAACAGGACAGAACTTTTCTCTGAAATATGGTGCGGTTGCAATGTATGGCGTAATGAGAGCGGCTTTTAAAAAAGAGAGAAAGTAAATACTCAGATGAGAAGACTACTGGTCGGATTGTTTGTTTCTTCCGGTTGTTCTGTAGTCAAAGCGGGTACGCAAAAAAAGACGAATCCTGGTGAAACTGATCATGTATGGCATCCTCCAATTAATAAAGAAATAGATGAAACTAAAGGAAAAGCTGATTCTTTCTCTTTATCAGCAACATAAAAAGAACGAAATCAAGCTCCACGAACTTACCTATTTATTTTGGGAGTGCACCCTTCGTTGCAATTTTAACTGTATTCATTGTGGCAGTGACTGCAGTAAAGATACAGTGGTGTCGGATATGCCGATACCGGATTTTCTGAACGTACTTGACCAGATTGCTCCTCATGTCAATACCCGGAAAACAATGATTGTCATAACGGGAGGAGAACCTTTGATGCGCAAAGACCTCGAGGTGTGCGGTCGTGAAATTTATAAGAGGCAGTTCCCCTGGGGTATGGTTACAAACGGCTACGGCCTGACTTCTGAACGGCTGGAATCGCTAATGGATGCAGGGCTGCGCTCTATCACCATTAGCCTGGACGGGTTTATCCCCGAAACACATGACTGGTTTCGCAATAAAAGTGGTTCGTGGGAAAGGGCTATCAATGCCATTTCACATGTTGTTCGGACTCCCAACCTGGTTTACGATGTGGTTACTTGTGTTAATAAACGGAATATTGCCGAACTGGAACAAATGAAGAATCTTTTTATCCATATGGGGGTTACACATTGGAGGCTGTTTACTATTTTCCCCAAAGGACGTGCTAAAGGAAATCCGTTATTGCAGCTTTCTACGGAAGAATTTATTCATTTGATGGAATTTATCAGTCATACCCGAAACGAAGGTAAGGTCCGGGCATCGTACGGTTGCGAGGGTTATTTGGGCGATTATGAATTTGAAGTACGCGATACGCCTTTTTTCTGTCATGCAGGAGTGAATATCGGATCTGTACTGGCCAATGGTGATATTAGCGCCTGTCCAAGCTTGAGGGGCGATTATATTCAGGGAAATATTTACAAAGATGATTTTTGGAAGGTGTGGAATTCCAAATATCAGATAATGCGTGATAGGCGGTGGACTAAAACCGGAAAATGCGCTACCTGTAAATCATATAAATATTGTCAGGGTAACGGGTTGCATTTGCGTGATGAAAAGACCGGGGAGTTGCTTCATTGTCATCTTGAGATGATGGGAAAATTAGTTTGATCTTTACTCCACTTTCTCCAACTTGTTCTGCTCCACATAGCAAAGGTATGCTGTGGCGGGATAGCCCATTTTATTCACTAAGTTTTTGTAATTAAGCACTTGCTGGCGGTAGCGGGGCTGTTCATGTCCGAACTTGTAGTCGATAATGGTGGCATGTCCGTTGGAAAGAACTACCCGGTCGGGCACGTAGGTTTTGCCGTCGGGTGTAAAGATGGATGTCTCATTCAGGATGCGCAGTCCGGGGGCAAAGAACTGCCGGATGCCCTCGATCTTCCAAAACCGGTCGAACATGGCGGTAATCTCTTTCTTTTCTCCGGCAGTGATGCGTCCCGTCCGTTCCATATCGGCAATGGCACGCTGCTCGTCGCCTTCGTGGCGGATGTTGTGCAGTACTTCGTGCATCAGCAATCCGTAGTTGATAGACAATGTTCGCGATGAGGCCTCTTTGTCTAAATAATCTGTTCCCTTGTACTTTACGGAAATGGGGCTGATGGGGGCGATGGCCTGTGCGTAAGGATAGCGGACCTGCAAATCTTTTTGTTTTTTAGCTGATTGTTGTGCGGTATCTCCCATGTTCAACGTCAGCGATTCATTGTTCCAGAATGGGGAAAACGAGCGGCAAGCCTCTTTCGCATCTGCCGGAATATTTTCGGAGGGCAACTCGTTGGTGATGCAGCGGTGGAGCAGGGTAGCAAGCGAACTCACTTTGATCTCGCCTTTGGCATTCGGTTTGGGTTGTGGCGCGAGCAGGATAAGCTCCTGTTTGGCGCGGGTGAAGGCTACATAGGCTACGTTGAGGTTGTCGATAAACGAGGCCATGCGTTCCTCAAAATAGTCGGCGGCGAAGATGGTCTTGGCCAGCGACGAGGAGTATTGCACCGGAGTCAATTCCAGTTCGCTGAAGGGAGCCACCGTCGGTTCGCACCAAATGATGTCGCGGTTGTTGTTGTCGAGTGACCAGTCGGCAAAGGGCATTACCACCGCTTCAAAACCCAACCCTTTCGACTTGTGAACGGTAATTACACGGATGGCATCCTGCGCTTCGGGCGAGGCGATGGTCTTTTGCGCACCCTTCTCCTCCCACCATTCGAGGAACGAAGCAATGCCCGCCGACTCCTTGATAGAATACTGATGTACCATATCCTGAAACGCCTGCAGGTAGACATCTTCTCCCTCGCTGTTTTTCAATCCGAACAGGTAGATCAACTCTTCGCTCAGTTCAAAAATGGAGCGGTTGGTTCCTTCGTTGATGAGTCGCGTCAACTCGTCACGAACGACTTGCGTATTCTCTCTGCTTGGGTCATCAAAACAGGCCGCAAGCGCTTCGTGCGGTGCTTTGCCCTGATGCAGTACGAAATAGAGGTAGGGCACAAGGGTTTGCAATAGTTTGTCGTCGGGACGCAGAATGTAACGGAGAGCTTCGATTACGAAACGCACCGCCAGCGAATTGCCGATGACCAATGCTTCGTTGGAGATCACATCGTAGCGGTAGCCTTCGCGGGCCAGTTCGCTGTTTTTGTATTGCAGCAGGTATTCCACCACTTCGGTGGCCTCGCTGTTTCGGCGTACCAATACCGCCATATCGCGGAGCGCGAAGCCTTTGTCCTGCCACTGTTCGATAATGGCGGGCAGTTGAGCCAACGCATTTTCTTTCCAAGCCTTCTCCTCATTATTTACAAAACGCACCTCCACATGACCCTCACCCGCTTTGGGTGAGTAGTGCTGGAACAAACCTTTGTAAGCATCGAGCAGGCGATGGTCGAGATCTCCCTGATAGTGTTCGGGCAGATCGTCGTTGAAAAGCTGTTGCATAAACAGCGAGGCGCGGTCGAAAAAGAGATTGTTGAAATCGATCACGTTGCGGCAACTTCGCCAGTTGTCGTTGAGGTACTCCTCGTGAATCTGTCCGCTGGCGAAGTCGTCGAAGAGTTGCCGGTCGAGCAGCCGCCAGTCGGAGTTGCGCCAGCGGTAGATGCTTTGCTTCACGTCACCCACAATCAGGTTCTCATTGCCCGAGGCCAGACTGTTGTCCATCAACGGTTTGAAATTTTGCCACTGCATGGCCGAGGTGTCCTGAAACTCGTCCATCATCAGATGGTGAATGTGTACTCCGGTTTTCTCGAAGATGAATGGCGTATCGCTGCCGTCCACAATCTGGTTGAGGAGTTCGGTGGTGTCGCTCAATAGCAGGCGGTTGTTCTCTTCCGAATCGAGGCGGATACGGCTGTCGATGTCGGAGAGGATACCCAGCGCATAAAGATGCTGTCCGATGGTGTCGGCAGTCTTGTATTCGATAAAAGCTTCACCGAACAGGGTAGCGGTTTTCTCCACCAGGTTGTTCAGCCCGTCGTAGTATGCCGCTTCAATCTGTGCTTTTGCCGGAGCCGTTTTTGTACACCAGTTATCGGGATTGCCCACCAAAGCCAGAAAGGTATTCGACGGCTCTTTTACTTCGCCCGCAGCCAGTTTCTCGAAGGTAAACAATGCAGAGCGACTGCCACCTTTGAAGTCGCCCGGGGTCAGGTTGTGACGTGCCATTAGCGCGAGCGCCTCTTCGCCGGTCTGTTTCATCTCTTTCTCGAAACGGGAGGTAATGGCATGGAGTTTTTGCCGGTATCCGTTGAGGAAGTCGCGGTTGTGCAATTTTTCGCGCACCAGCGGCAATTTCTTTTTGTAACGCTCTTTAAAAATCTCTCCGGCCAGCGAGCGGATAGCGAAACGGATGTCCCACCCCTTGCCATTTTCGATGCGTTCGCGGGCAAACTGCATCAGCCACTCGAGCAACAGGCGGTTCTCTTTCTGGTCGAGCGAAAAGAGCAGTCCGTCGATAGCTGTTGTCAGTGGTTCGTCGGTATCGATCTCAATGTTGTAACCGCCGTGCAGACCGATTTCGCGGGTAAAACTGCGCAATACCTGCTGGAAAAATCGGTCGATGGTGTTGATGGAGAAGGAGGAGTAGTCGTGCAGAATCTCTTTGAGCAGGTGATGCGCGCGGGCATTCACCTTGTCAGCCGTCAGACCGAAACTTTGCATCAATCCTTCGCGATAACCCGACTCGTCGCCGCGTGCCAGCCGGTCGAGTTCGGTGATGATGCGAAGCTTCATCTCTTCGGTAGCTTTGTTGGTGAAGGTCACGGCCAGTTGGCGGCGGTGCGCGTAAGGCTGCCGGTCGGCAAAAAGCAGACGGATGTAATCCTGAGTCAGGCGGTAGGTTTTGCCCGATCCGGCCGATGCGCGATAGAGATTCAGCATAATAATTGGTCGTGTGGTAGAGGCGCGACATGCCACGTCCCTACGTATGGTGGTTTTCTACAATAATCCCAAAATCAGATACAAAATGCCTCCGGCGCTAAACCCTAAGCTGATGTACCAGAGAAATCTTCTTCGGGTCAGTATGGCAATTGCGCTGATGGCGATGGCAATCTGAAACAGCGTGATACCCAGCGAGAGCTTACTGTGCTTGGCAAGGTTTATGTTCGATTCGTTTTGCAACTCCTCGGCTTTGGCCTTAATCTCGGTCTGTTCTTCTTTGTACTTTTCTATTTTTTGCTGTTTCTCTTCCGAAAGAGAGAGGTGCTGAGCTGCAAGCACTTCTTTGGCTGAGTTATAGACCTCGCTTTTAATTCCTTTTGCTTGATAATACGCCCATTGATCGGAAGCCTGGATTTGCGAAATGAGGGCTTCGTTGGCTTTGTGCTCGGCAATCAACCCGGTGATGGCGGCAAAAACGGCAATCAGGGCCGTTGTCAGGGCAATCTTCATCGACCAGCGGTCGTGACTTTCGTGCGCTTTCTCGTGTATGGTTTCGTGTAAATGTTCGGTTGGTACTTCAAGTTCGGACATAGTGTTATTTTTGCAAACGGTTAAACTACAGAATTTTTCCTGAATATGGATTATTCCGGGATGTTGTTTGCAAAAATAAACAATTTGTGAGATTGTAACGCGTTATTTCTTCTCTTTGTACACCACATCGATAGCTAACCCGGCAATAATGAGCAACGCCATCATTTCCGGATTGTGCGGGAACTTGTCGGAGATATTTACCATGTAATTGTCGGAGGTGGTGAAAAACTCTTTCCCGATGCCGGCCCACTTCTTGGTAACGAGGCCTATTTCATTGCCCTGAATATCCCTGAAGGTAAAGTTCCAGCCAGTCCAGCTACCTTTTACTTCCGCAATTTTGGTGTTCTCGTCGGCATACACATCGAAGGCTCCGCCCAACGTGAGTATCCTGCTTTTGAAGAATCCGAGCGGGTTGCCCTGCCTGTCTTTTACCTCTACACGTTTGCGGAAAAAGGTAAAGGGGCGGTGTAGGGTATAGTGGGTCTCTTCGGTGGCGGCATCCTTTATTTCGATGGTGGTCGACATCATCTCTTTGTCTATCAGCAGGCGTAGCATCTTTTTCCATGTGGGGATCATCTCTTTGGCGTATGCTACAAGATTGCCTGTTTCGGCATCGAAAATGTCGTAACGATCGACCACTTTCAGCAGCTCGAACCGTTCTTTAATGAGGTAGGTGTTTTTTGTGAACATAGCATGTTGTTTTCTTGTATATGCAAATGTACTGTTTTTCTTATAAATATTCAGTTTGGTTTGCATCGTAACAGCATCAGTAGCCGATTGCAGGTCTGTCATCCTTTTTTCGTGTGTTTTTGTTGTAAAAAAGAGATGGAAAACGACGTTTTGTTTGATTGCTTTGGCAAAAATGAGTACCTTTGCGTGGTTTTTGGTCAACCAATTTCCGCATCAGTTGTCCGGCTGTTTTTCAAGCCGAACTGTTTCGCTCGAGAATCCCTATTATATATAATTTATGAACCAATTATCTGCGCGTCTTAACGCATTATCACCATCTGAGACGTTGGCGATGTCTCAAAAAAGCGCCGAACTGAAAGCTCAAGGCTTCGATGTGATTAACCTGAGTGTCGGGGAACCCGATTTCAACACTCCCGACCACATAAAAGCTGCTGCTAAAAAAGCGGTGGATGATAATTTTTCATTCTATTCACCCGTACCCGGATACCTCGACCTGCGTCAGGCTATCAGTGAAAAACTTGAAAAAGAGAATGGTTTGACCTATAAACCGGATCAGATTCTCTGCTCCAACGGTGCCAAACAATCGGTTTGTAATGTTATTCTTGCTATTGTGAACGCCGGTGATGAGGTGATCGTTCCGGCTCCCTACTGGGTGAGCTATGTGGAAATGGTAAAACTGGCCGAAGGCGTCAACGTTGTTGTTGAGGCAAGCATCGATCAGGATTTCAAAATCACTCCTGCTCAACTCGAAGCGGCTATCACACCGAAATCGAAAGCCATCATCCTCTGCTCGCCGTCGAATCCGACCGGTAGCGTTTATACGAAAGAAGAGCTGAAAGGTCTGGCCGACGTACTGGCAAAATATCCCGAAATCGTTATTATTTCCGACGAAATTTACGAACATATCAACTATCTTGGCGAACACCAGAGCATCGCACAGTTCGAAAATGTGCGCGAACGTGTGGTAATCGTCAACGGTGTTTCAAAGGGCTATGCCATGACAGGCTGGCGTCTGGGCTGGATTGCCGGTCCGAAATGGGTGGTGGGCGCCATCAATAAATTGCAGGGACAATATACCTCGGGTCCTTGCTCCATCGCGCAGAAAGCGGCTGTGGCTGCTTACAAAGGCGACCAAAGTTGTGTGGAAGCGATGCGCGTTGCTTTCCAGCGTCGCCGCGACCTGATTGTGAAACTCGCCAAAGAGGTTCCCGGTTTCAAGGTGAACGATCCGAAAGGTGCGTTCTATATTTTCCCCGACTGTAGCGCCTATCTTGGCAAGTCGTTTAATGGAGAGAAAATAGCAACTGCTGCCGATCTGGCCATGTACCTGCTCAACGAGGCTAAAGTGGCTTGTGTAGGTGGTAATGCCTTCGGTGCTCCCAATTGCATCCGCATGTCGTATGCAACTTCCGACGAAAATATCGAAAAAGCGATGGCACGTATCAAAGATGCGCTGGCAAAATTAGTGTAAAAGATAACTGTGTAGCCGCATAAAATCCGGAGGAGGTTGTTCAAAAATGAATAACCTCCTTTTTCTTTTATTTACCGTACGTACATCGGTTCGATGGGTATAAAAAATGGTGTTTTTTGTCGGCACGAAGATCAATAAATCGATGTATCTGATAAAAAATCAAGAATTTATTTCACACCTCTTTGTATTCTAAAAAAATAATTCTATCTTTGCAGCCCAATTTAGAGTAGATATATCAAAAATTTAAGTATTTAAATCACAGTCAAAATGCCTACAATTCAGCAATTAGTGAGAAAAGGAAGGACAGCGCTGGTTGACAAGAGTAAAGCTCCTGCTTTGGATGCTTGTCCTCAACGTCGTGGCGTCTGCGTGCGTGTTTACACAACTACTCCTAAAAAACCTAACTCTGCAATGCGTAAAGTAGCTCGTGTTCGCTTGACTAACCAAAAAGAGGTCAATGCTTACATTCCGGGTGAAGGTCATAACTTGCAGGAGCACAGTATTGTGTTGGTTCGTGGAGGTCGTGTAAAGGATCTTCCTGGTGTACGTTATCACATTGTTCGGGGTACTTTGGATACGGCAGGTGTAAACGGTCGTCTTCAACGTCGTTCGAAATATGGCGCAAAACGTCCGAAACCAGGTCAGGCCGCTGCAGCAGCTAAAGGCAAGAAATAATTGCCGGTTCTTTCCCGAGTAAGAAATCTAATCACGGTTTGAGTTATTGGTGACCGTTGAAGGTTGAGTAAATGATCCGGTGGGGTCGTTGAAGAAACTACAGAAAAAAACAACCAGAACAAAACAAAATTTTGAATTACAATGAGAAAAGCGAAACCTAAAAAAAGGATTATTTTACCTGATCCTGTTTTTAATGAAGTGGTAGTGACAAAGTTTGTCAATCACCTCATGTATGATGGCAAAAAAAGCACTGCTTTCGATATATTTTACGGTGCACTTGAGACCGTAAAAGCCAAACTTCCCAACGAAGAAAAGACTCCGCTTGAAATCTGGAAAAAAGCTCTCGACAATATCACTCCTCAGGTCGAAGTTAAGTCACGCCGTGTGGGTGGTGCTACATTTCAGGTTCCTACCGAAATTCGTCCCGACCGCAAGGAGTCTATCTGTATGAAAAATCTTATTTTATATGCACGTAAACGTGGTGGCAAATCAATGGCTGAGAAATTGGCTGCTGAGGTTGTTGATGCGTTTAATAACCAGGGTGGTGCCTTCAAACGTAAAGAAGATATGCACCGTATGGCTGAAGCAAACCGTGCTTTTGCTCATTTCAGGTTCTAACCTTAAATTTAAACCGGACAAAACCTCGTTAAATTAGCAACGACCTATTGTTTAGGTAAATATAAAACAAATGGCAAAATTAGACTTACATTATACCCGCAATATCGGCATCATGGCTCACATCGATGCTGGTAAGACAACAACTTCGGAACGTATTCTGTATTATACCGGTCTTACTCATAAGATCGGCGAAGTGCATGATGGCGCTGCTACCATGGACTGGATGGAACAGGAGCAGGAACGTGGTATTACCATTACTTCTGCTGCAACAACAACGTTCTGGAACTATTTGAGCGACAAATATAAAATCAACCTGATTGACACTCCGGGTCACGTTGACTTTACTGTTGAGGTGGAACGCTCTTTGCGTATTCTCGACGGTGCGGTCATGACGTTGTGTGCTGTGGGTGGCGTGGAGCCTCAGTCGGAGACTGTATGGCGCCAGGCTGATAAATATAACGTACCTCGTATCTGTTTCGTTAATAAGATGGACAGATCTGGTGCTGACTTTTATGAAGTAGTTCGTCAGATTAAGGATGTGCTGGGTGCAAAACCATGCCCTATTCAAATTCCTATCGGTACTGAAGAAAAATTCAAAGGGGTTATCGACCTCGTGAAAATGAAGGCTATCTTCTGGCACGATGAAACAATGGGTGCTGAATACTCTGTTGAAGAAATTCCGGCCGACCTTCTTGCCGAAGCTCAGGAATGGAGAGATAAGATGCTGGAAGTTGTGGCTGAATATGATGATGCTGTAATGGAAAAATTCTTTGACGATCCTTCAACGATTACGGAAGAAGAAGTCAATGTGGCTATCCGTAAAGCAACATTATCGATGGAAATCAATCCGGTTATTTGTGGTTCGGCTTTCAAAAATAAAGGTGTGCAGACAATGCTTGACGCAGTTTGTGCTTATCTGCCGAGCCCTCTTGATACTCCGGAAATTTTCGGTAATGATCCTCGCTTTGAAGACAAACAAGTTGTGCGTCATCCGGACGATTCAGAACCTCTTACCGCTTTGGCATTTAAGATTGCAACTGACCCTTATGTAGGCCGTCTTTGCTTCTTCCGTGTCTATTCAGGTAAACTGGAAGCCGGTTCGTACATTTACAATACACGTTCTGACAAAAAAGAACGTATTTCTCGTTTGTTCCAGATGCACTCCAACAAACAGAATCCTGTTGAAGTGATCGGTGCCGGTGATATCGGAGCAGGTGTAGGTTTCAAAGACATCCGTACGGGTGATACTCTTTGCGATGAGGCAAATCCTATCGTACTCGAATCGATGGACTTCCCCGAACCTGTAATTGGTATTTCGGTTGAACCGAAAACGCAGAAAGATATGGATAAACTCGGTCTTGGTTTGTCAAAACTGGCCGAAGAAGATCCTACCTTCCGTGTTAAAACTAACGAAGATACAGGTCAAACTGTAATCGAAGGTATGGGTGAGCTTCATCTGGAAATCATTATCGACCGTTTGAGACGTGAGTTCAAGGTTGAATGTAACCAGGGTCGTCCTCAGGTATCGTACAAAGAAACGATCAAGAATATGGTTGAACTTCGCGAAGTTTACAAGAAACAGTCTGGTGGTCGTGGTAAATTTGCCGATATTATCGTTAAAGTTGGTCCGGTTGATGCCGGCTTCGAAGGCGGTCTGCAGTTTATCGACTCTGTAAAGGGTGGTAACATTCCTAAGGAGTACATTCCTTCTATCCAGAAAGGTTTCACAGCAGCTATGAAGAATGGTGTGCTGGCAGGCTTCCCGGTAGATCAGTTGAAAGTTGAAGTTGTGGACGGTTCGTTCCACCCGGTTGACTCCGATCAGCTTTCGTTCGAAATTTGTGCTCAGATTGCATTCAAAACTGCCTGTGCTAAAGCAAAACCCGTTCTGTTGGAACCGATCATGAAAATGGAAGTGGTAACACCGGAAGAAAACATGGGTGATGTAATCGGCGACCTGAACAAACGTCGTGGCCAGGTTGAAGGCATGGAATCGAGTCGTACTGGTGCTCGTATTGTTAAAGCCAAAGTTCCTTTGGCCGAAACATTCGGATACGTAACCTCGTTGCGTACCATCAGCTCAGGACGCGCAACCTCTTCGATGGAATTTTCTCACTACGCCGAAGTTTCTACCGCAATTGCAAAAGCTGTTGTGACGGAAGCCAAGGGTAAAGTGGAACTATTGTAAAAATAATGAGTGGAAACAGAGCAGGTTAGCAAATGACTCTTAACCTGCTCTGTTAACGCTACAACTATTAATATTAATCGACTATAATGATGAGTCAAAAAATCAGAATCAAATTGAAATCTTACGATCACAACCTGGTTGATAAATCGGCAGAAAAGATCGTTAAGACAGTAAAAGCAACCGGAGCGGTAGTAAGTGGCCCAATTCCATTGCCTACACACAAACGCGTATTCACCGTATTGCGTTCTCCGTTTGTTAACAAAAAGTCGCGCGAACAGTTTGAACTGTCAAACTATAAACGTTTGATCGACATCTACAGCTCAACCGCTAAAACAGTTGATGCATTGATGAAACTTGAATTGCCGAGTGGTGTAGAAGTAGAAATCAAAGTTTGATAGAGACTTCTGCCTGAATAATTGAGAAAGTAAGTACAAAAATAATTGTAAACAAGGCCGATCCCCCGTTTTGGGGTTAAGGGTTAAATTTTAATTGAAATGCCAGGATTAATTGGAAAAAAAATCGGAATGACATCCGTTTTCAGTGCCGATGGAAAAAATGTTCCATGCACTGTTATCGAAGCTGGTCCTTGTGTTGTTACGCAAATCAAAACCGTTGAGATCGACGGTTACGAGGCACTGCAGTTAGGTTTTGAAGAAAAGAAAGAAAAGCACACTACAAAACCGGAAGCAGGTCACTTTAAAAAAGCAAGCGTAGCTCCTCAAAGACACTTGGTTGAGTTCAAAGGATTTGAAGGCGAATTCAAACTGGGAGATGCCTTCACAGTTGAATTGTTCGACGGTACTACTTGGGTAGACGTTGTAGGAACTTCAAAAGGTAAAGGATTTCAGGGCGTTGTTAAACGTCATGGATTCGGTGGTGTAGGTCAAAGCACACACGGTCAGCACAATCGTCTGCGTCACCCGGGTTCAATGGGTGCATCTTCTTTCCCTTCAAAAGTAGTAAAAGGTATGAGAATGGGTGGCCGTACAGGTAGCGATACTGTTACAGTTCAAAACCTGGAAGTGTTAAAAGTAATCCCCGAGCACAACTTGTTGCTTGTAAAAGGTTCAATTCCCGGGGCAAAAGGTTCAATCGTAATTATCAATAAGTAATGGAACTGAACGTATATAACATAGAAGGAAAAGAAACCGGAAAAAAGGTAACGCTGAACGAAGCTATCTTTGGCATTGAACCTAATGACCACGCTATCTATCTTGATGTTAAGCAGTACATGGCAAACAGACGCCAGGGTACGCACAAAGCAAAAGAGAGAAGCGAACTTTCCGGTAGTACACGCAAGCTGATCCGTCAGAAAGGTGGCGGAGGTGCACGTCGTGGTGATATCAACTCTCCGATTCTGGTGGGTGGCGCTCGGGTTTTTGGTCCGGTTCCCCGTGACTATAGCTTCAAACTGAACAAAAAACTGAAACAATTGGCACGTAAATCGGCTTTGGCTTACAAAGCAAAAGAAGACGCTATTGTGGTGGTTGATGCTCTTCAGTACGAAGCACCCAAAACCAAAAACTTAATCGCGTTGACCGAAAATTTGAAAGTCGCTGATAAAAAGCCTCTTATTATTTTATCGGAACCAAATAAAAACGTATATTTGTCGGCTCGAAACCTGAAAGGTGTCGATGTAACAACTGTTTCTGATTTAAATACTTACAGTATTCTGAATGCAAAATCACTTGTTATTGTTGAAGATTCTTTCGCTGGTTTGGATCAAATCTTTAAAGCATAAGGAGATAAAATGATGGGAATTATAATTAAACCGATTGTTACAGAAAAAGCAAACGGCCTTAGTGAAAAACTCAATCGTTTTAGTTTCCGTGTTGAAAAAGACGCAAACAAGATTGAGATCAAAAAAGCCGTAGAAGACATGTATGGTGTAACTGTAGTATCAGTAAATACAGCTGTTATGCCAGGTAAAAAGAAAAGCCGCTTCACGAAAGGTGGAGTGATCAACGGTAAAACTTCAGCTTTCAAAAAAGCGATGGTTACGTTGAAAGAGGGAGATAACATTGATTTTTATAGCAATATTTAAGTAGAACAATGGCTGTACGTAAAATGAACCCCGTAACCCCGGGGCAGAGACACAAAATTATCGGTACGTTCGACACAATTACTTCGGCGGTACCGGAAAAATCTCTTGTGACAGGCAAAAGCAATACCGGAGGACGTAATAACTCCGGTAAGATGACCATGCGTTATATCGGTGGTGGTCACAAGAAGAAATATAGAGTAATTGACTTCAAACGTAACAAGGAAGGAATACCTGCGAAGGTACAATCCATCGAGTATGATCCGAACCGCACGGCTCGTATCGCATTGCTCTATTACGTTGATGGTGAAAAAAGCTATATTCTTGCACCCAATGGACTGCAAGTTGGCCAAACTCTGTTATCAGGAGCTGAAGCAGCACCTGAAGTTGGAAACTCTCTACCGTTGAAGAACATTCCACTCGGTACTATTATTCACAACATTGAATTACGTCCGGGTCAGGGAGCAGCGTTGGTTCGTTCGGCAGGTACATTTGCACAGTTGACTTCCCGCGAAGACAACTACGCAATTATCAAACTGCCTTCAGGCGAAACCCGCAAAATTCTTTGTACTTGTAAAGCAACCGTAGGAAGTGTTGGCAACTCAGAACACAATCTCGAAAGTTCAGGTAAGGCTGGCCGCACACGCTGGCAAGGACGACGTCCTCGCGTACGTGGTGTTGCTATGAACCCCGTCGATCACCCCATGGGTGGTGGTGAAGGACGCGCTTCTGGTGGTCACCCACGTTCTCGCAAAGGCTTGTTGGCTAAGGGCTATAAGACAAGAGCTCCGAAAAAGCAATCAAGCAAGTATATTATCGAAAGAAGAAAAAAATAACGCATAATTAGAGAGATACTATGAGTCGTTCATTAAAAAAAGGACCTTACATCAATCTGAAGCTTGAACAGAAAGTGTTAGCCATGAATGAATCCGGTAAAAAAACGGTTATCAAAACATGGGCACGTGCTTCAATGATTTCACCTGATTTCGTAGGTCACACGATTGCAGTTCACAACGGGAACAAATTTATTCCGGTTTACGTTACCGAAAATATGGTGGGTCATAAGCTTGGCGAATTCTCACCAACCCGCACTTTCCGCGGTCATAGCGGTAACCGTAAATAACCCGTTGATTCATTTACTTGAAAAAATAAAAATATCAATAAAATGGGTTCAAGAAAGAAAAATTCAGCAGAAAATAGGAAAGAAGCCCTCAAAATACAATATTTCGCTCGTCTTAACGACGTTCCGACCTCTCCTCGTAAAATGCGCCTTGTGGCCGACATGATTCGTGGTATGGAAGTGAACAAAGCGCTTGGAGTATTGAAATTTTCGACCAAAGAGGCGTCAGCCAGACTTGAAAAATTGCTTCGTTCCGCTATTTCCAACTGGGAACAAAAAACAGAACAAAAAGCCGAAGATGGTAATTTGTTTGTAAGCGCTATCCATGTCGATGGTGGCCGTATGTTGAAACGCCTTCGTCCGGCTCCGCAGGGACGTGGTTACAGAGTACGCAAACGTTCGAATCATGTAACGTTGTTTGTTGACTCAAAGAATAGTATTAACGTATCAAATGAAGTAGCAGATGGGACAAAAAACTAATCCGGTAAGTAATCGTTTGGGAATCATCCGCGGATGGGATTCCAACTGGTATGGAGGGAATAATTATGGAGATACATTGCTGGAAGACAGCAAACTGAGAAAGTATCTTCACGCCCGTCTGGCTAAAGCGAGTGTTTCTCGCGTAGTAATCGAACGTACGTTAAAACTCATCACTATTACAGTATGCACAGCCCGTCCGGGTATCATTATTGGTAAAGGCGGACAGGAAGTCGACAAACTGAAAGAAGAGTTGAAAACTATCACCGACAAAGACGTTCAGATCAATATTTATGAAGTGAAACGCCCCGAACTCGACGCTGTAATCGTTGCCAACAACATTGCCCGTCAGATCGAAGGTAAAATCGCTTATCGTCGCGCAACCAAAATGGCCATTGCATCTACAATGCGTATGGGAGCCGAAGGTATCAAAGTGCAGGTATCAGGCCGTTTGAACGGAGCTGAAATGGCACGTTCGGAAATGTATAAAGAAGGACGTACTCCGCTGCATACATTCCGTGCCGATATCGACTACGCTCTTGCAGAAGCCTTAACCAAGGTGGGTCTTATTGGTGTGAAAGTGTGGATTTGCCGTGGTGAAATCTATGGTAAAAAGGACCTGGCTCCTCAATTCGCAACATCCAAAGAAGGATCTAACAACCGTGGCCAACGCAACGACCGCAATGATCGTGGAGATCGTGGCGACCGTAGAGGCGGCTTCCGTAAAAAGAAAAAATAATTTCTAACGCATTGAATTCTAAGACTTATGTTACAACCGAAAAAGACAAAGTTCAGAAGACAGCAAAAGGGTCGCATGAAAGGTGTGGCTCAACGAGGTAATCAGCTGGCATTCGGTTCTTTCGGCATAAAATCATTACAATCAAAATGGATTACAGGTCGCCAGATTGAGGCTGCCCGTATTGCCGTAACCCGTTATATGCAACGTCAGGGGCAAATCTGGATTCGTATTTTCCCCGATAAACCAATTACCAAGAAACCTGCTGAAGTACGTATGGGTAAAGGTAAAGGTTCTCCCGAAGGTTTCGTGGCACCTGTTACTCCGGGCCGTATGATTATTGAAGTAGAAGGCGTATCGTTTGAGATTGCAAAAGAAGCATTGCGCTTGGCAGCTCAAAAGTTACCCGTTACAACCAAGTTTGTGGTCAGACGTGATTTTGATTCAACAAACCTTAACGCGTAATCGATTATGAAGACAAGAGAAATCAAAGAACTAAGTGTAAAAGAGCTGCAGGAAAGGCTGGACAATGATAAAGCCATCTTATCGCGCTTGAAATTGAACCATACTATTTCTCCACTTGACAATCCGATGCAAATCAAGGATGTTCGTAAACAAATCGCTCGCGTTGCGACCGAATTGAAGTTGAGAGAAAATAAACAACAATAATATTGAGCCGAATGGAAACGAGAAACTTAAGAAAAGAGAGAGTAGGGGTCGTTACCAGCAATAAGATGGACAAGACCGTTACTGTTGCCGTTAAGTGGAAAGAAAAACACCCTATCTACGGCAAGTTCGTCAATAAGACGAAGAAGTTCCATGCTCATGACGACAAAAACGACTGCGGCATCGGTGATACCGTGCGCATCATGGAAACCCGTCCGCTGAGCAAATCAAAGAATTGGAGAGTAGTTGAAATAACAGAAAGAGCTAAGTAATTATGATACAACAAGAATCCAGAATAACAGTAGCTGACAACAGCGGAGCTCGCGAAGCTTTGGTTATCCGCGTATTAGGCGGTACCGGCAAACGCTATGCTTCACTGGGGGATGTTATCGTGGTAGCGGTAAAAAATGTTATCCCTTCCAGCGACATGAAAAAGGGCACCGTATCAAAAGCAGTAGTTGTTCGTACATCGAAAGAGGTTCGTCGTGCAGACGGTTCTTACATTCGTTTCGACGACAACGCTTGTGTGTTGCTCAACAATGCAGGCGAAATGCGCGGTAGCCGTATCTTCGGCCCCGTAGCACGTGAGCTTCGTGCCTCTAACATGAAAATCATTTCATTAGCGCCTGAAGTACTTTAACCCTTGTAAAATAAATAGCAATGAGTAAATTACATATTAAAAAAGGCGATACGGTGTTTGTTAATACCGGTAAAAGCAAGGGCAAAACAGGACGTGTACTCGAAATATTGGACGAAAAACGTGCTATCGTTGAAGGTGCCAACTTCGTGTCTAAACACACCAAGCCCAATGCAAAAGCTCCTCAGGGAGGAATCATTAAGAAAGAGGCATCTATCCATATCTCTAATCTCAACGTTGTTGATCCCAAGAGTGGCAAACCGACACGTATCGGTCGTCGTGAGAATGCCGAAGGTAAATTAGTGCGTTACGCTAAAAAATCAGGGGAGGAAATTAAATAATGAGTACAACCAACAGTCTTAAAAACGACTATAAGGAACGCATTGTTCCTGCTTTGATGAAGGAGTTTGGTTACAAGTCGATTATGCAGGTACCTCATCTCGAAAAAATCGTTCTTAACCAGGGGTTGGGAATCGCTGTTGCTGATAAGAAAATTATCGATACAGCTGTTAACGAGATGACTGCAATAACCGGTCAGAAAGCTGTTGCCACACTTTCGCGCAAGGACATTTCAAACTTCAAGTTGCGTAAACAAATGCCTATCGGCGTACGTGTTACTCTTCGTAACGAACATATGTACGAATTCCTGGAACGTTTGGTTCGCGTTGCTTTGCCTCGTATCCGTGACTTCAAAGGGATTGAAAGCAAATTGGATGGCAGTGGTAATTATACACTGGGTATTCAAGAGCAGATTATTTTCCCTGAAATTAACATCGACGGCATCTCTCGCCTGTTAGGTATGAACATCACCTTTGTGACATCGGCCAAAACAGACGAAGAAGGTTTCTCTTTGTTGAAACAGTTTGGTTTACCTTTTAAGCACAACTAATTAAAGAAGATACAATGGCAAAAGAATCAATGAAAGCCCGTGAGGTACGCAGAGCAAAATTATGTGCTAAATACGCTGCAAAACGTGAACAACTCAAGAAAGAGGGCAATTACGAAGCTTTGCAAGAACTTCCTAAAAATGCTTCTCCTGTTCGTCAGCACAACCGTTGCAAACTCACAGGTCGTCCTAAAGGTTATATGCGCATCTTCGGAATTTCGCGTATTCAGTTCCGCGAAATGGCTTCTGCAGGCTTAATTCCGGGTGTGAAAAAAGCAAGCTGGTAACCAGTTTGCGCTGCAACACGAAAGTCAGTCGTAATAAACTTGCGTTAATGTTGTTTAATTCGGGGAAAATCACTATTTTTGTGCCCCGAAATAGACCGATGCAGGTTTATACATTCTGACTTTTTAGAGTTGCATTTTATGTAAGCGTGATAAATATTGTCCGGGCAGGCCGGATCAATTTAAAACAAATCAATATGACAGATCCAATAGCAGATTATTTAACGAGACTGCGGAATGCCATCAGAGCAAGCCACCGTGTGGTGGAAATTCCAGCCTCGAATTTGAAAAAAGAAATCACTAAGATTCTTTTAGAAAAAGGCTATATTTTGAACTACAAATTTGTAGAAGACGGTCCTCAGGGATCGATCAAAATTGCCTTAAAGTATGACCCTGTTCACAAGGTCAATGCAATCAAACAACTCGTGCGTATTTCGTCACCGGGTTTACGTCAGTATGTAGGTCACAAAGAGTTGCCTCGTGTACTGAACGGGTTAGGCATCGCCATCCTCTCTACATCGAAAGGTGTTATGACAGACAAAGAAGCCCGCGATTTGAATATCGGAGGCGAAGTTTTATGTTATGTTTATTAATTAAGAGGAGGATTTACAGATGTCAAGAATTGGAAAATTACCTATAAGCCTTCCTAAAGGTGTAACTGTTACTGTAAAAGATAACTTAGTTACCGTAAAAGGACCCAAAGGAGAACTCTCTCAAGAAATTAATCCTATCATCACAGTCACTCAGAATGACGATCATATCGTTGTATCGCGTCCCGATGATGAAAAGGTAAGCCGCGCAATGCACGGTCTTTATCGTTCGCTCATCCACAACATGGTTGTTGGTGTATCGGAAGGTTACCGCAAACAACTCGAATTGGTTGGTGTCGGTTATCGTGTTTCAAACAATGGAAATCTCCTTGAGTTTTCACTGGGATATACCCACAACATTCACATGATGTTGCCTCCCGAAATTAAAGTGGAGACCAAGAGCGAACGTAACCAGAATCCGTTGCTTATGCTGGAAAGCTGCGACAAGCAACTGATCGGTCAGATTTGTGCAAAAATCCGCTCGTTCCGTAAACCCGAACCTTACAAAGGAAAAGGTATTAAGTTTGTAGGCGAAGTTATTCGTCGTAAAGCTGGTAAATCGGCAGGTGCAAAATAATTTTTTGAAATAAAAAGAGTTATGATTAAGAAAATTGAACGTAGAATCAAGATAAAAGCACATATCCGCAGTAAAATCGCCGGAACTGCCGAAAGACCCCGTTTGTCGGTGTTCAGAAGCAACAAACAAATCTATGTGCAAGTTATAGATGACAAATCAGGTAAAACCCTTGCTGCCGCTTCTTCATTAGCTATTGCTGAAAAATTGGCCAAAAAGGAACAAGCCGCAAAAGTTGGCGAATTGATCGCAAAGAGCGCACAGGCAGCCGGAGTAACCGAAGTTATCTTCGACCGTAATGGCTATCTGTACCACGGTAGAGTAAAAGAATTGGCAGAAGCCGCACGTAACGCAGGACTTAAATTTTAATCACTATGGCAGGAATAAATAATAAAGTTAAATCAACCAACGATTTAGAATTAAAAGACAGATTAGTTGCCATCAACCGTGTAACTAAAGTTACCAAAGGTGGTCGCGCATTCAGCTTTGCTGCAATCGTGGTAGTCGGCAACGAAGATGGTATTGTTGGTTGGGGCTTGGGAAAAGCCAGCGAAGTAACAGCTGCCATTGCGAAAGGGGTAGAAGCTGCAAAGAAAAACCTGATTAAAGTGCCTGTGTTGAAAGGAACCATTCCTCATCAACAACTTGCTAAATTTGGTGGTGCAGAAGTATATCTTCAGCCTGCATCTCACGGTACCGGAGTAAAAGCCGGTGGTGCTATGCGTGCCGTACTCGAAAGCGTTGGTATTACCGACGTATTAGCAAAATCGAAAGGTTCGTCGAACCCTCACAACCTTGTGAAAGCAACAATGGAAGCTCTCGGTGAATTGCGTGATGCAGCTACCGTAGCTACCAACCGTGGTATTTCACTTGAAAAAGTATTCAAAGGCTAAAAACGTACTACTATGGCAACTATTAAAATAAAACAAGTTAAGAGTAAAATTAAGTGCCCCAAAGTTCAGAAACTGACTCTGGAAGCCTTGGGTTTGAAAAAAGTGAATGCCGTTGTCGAGCATGAAGATACCCCTTCCATTTTGGGAATGGTAAACAAAGTGAGACATTTGGTAGTAGTAGAGAAATAATTGTTTAATACGCTTAATATAACATACATATATGGATTTAAGTAATTTGACACCTGCAAAAGGATCCGTTAAGGTAAGAAAAAGAATAGGTCGTGGTACCGGTTCCGGTTTAGGAGGTACAGCTACCCGTGGTCTTAACGGTGCTCAATCCCGTTCAGGTTATAAGAAAAAAATCGGTTTTGAAGGAGGTCAGATGCCTTTGCAACGCCGTTTGCCCAAGTTTGGGTTCAAAAATATAAGTCGTGTTGAATACAAACCGATTAACCTTGCTACTTTACAAACTTTAGCTGAAGCTACAAAGCTGACCAAAATTGGTGTCGCTGAATTACTTCAGGCAGGATTTATTGGAAAAAATGATCTTGTGAAGATTTTGGGCAATGGTACATTGAGTGCAAAAATTCAAGTAGAAGCCAATGCATTTTCAAAATCGGCAGAAGAAGCTATCGTAGCAGCAGGTGGAACAGTGGTAAAATTGTAATCCGATGAAACGCTTTATTGAAACACTCCAAAATATTTGGAAAATAGAAGACCTTAGAAAACGTCTGATAACCACCATACTTTTTGTTATGGTTTATCGTTTCGGGTCGTACATAGTATTACCGGGAATTAACCCCGCCAATTTGGAAGCTTTGCAAAACCAAACCTCGGGAGGGTTGCTCGGCTTGTTGGACATGTTCTCCGGTGGTGCGTTTTCTCATGCTTCTATTTTTGCTTTGGGGATCATGCCTTACATCTCCGCATCTATTGTGGTTCAGTTGTTAGGCATTGCAGTTCCTTATTTCCAAAAGATGCAACGCGAAGGTGAGAGTGGAAGAAAAAAAATGAACCAGATAACACGTTATCTGACCGTTTTGATTCTTTTGTTCCAATCTCCGGCCTATCTGGTCAATCTTAGCGTGCAGCTTGGGCATGTGGGTGCTGCTCTTCCGCAGAGCTTCTGGTTTCAAATTACATCAGTCATCATATTAACTGCGGGTAGTATGTTTATCATGTGGTTGGGAGAAAGAATTACCGATAAAGGTATCGGTAACGGTATTTCTTTCATCATCATGATCGGTATTATTGCCCGTCTTCCGACCGCAGTCGTACAGGAGTTCGCTTCTCGTTTGGGCGATGCTGCCGGTGGTTTGGTGATGTTCATCGGAGAAATAGTTTGTCTGTTGTTCGTTATCGGATTGTGTATTTTACTGGTTCAGGGAACCCGTAAGGTGCCTGTTCAATATGCAAAACGTGTTGTTGGTAATAAACAATATGGAGGTGTTCGTCAATACATTCCGCTTAAAGTGAATGCAGCTAACGTAATGCCGATTATCTTTGCTCAGGCAATCATGTTTATTCCAATTACTCTGGTAGGCTTTTCGCATTCGGAAGCAGCAAGTGGTCTGATAAGTGCCTTTACCGATAACTCGGGATTCTGGTACAACTTCGTATTTGCCGTGCTGATTATTGCGTTTACCTATTTTTATACTGCTATTACTATCAATCCGACTCAGATGGCCGAAGAGATGAAGCGTAATAACGGGTTTATTCCGGGTGTAAAACCTGGTAAGAAAACAGCCGAATACCTCGATGAAATAATGTCGCGCATTACTTTACCCGGTTCGTTCTTCCTTGCATTGGTAGCAATATTACCTGCATTCGCACGAATTTCCGGAGTAAGTACCAGTTTTGCCCAGTTCTATGGAGGAACCTCATTGTTGATTCTGGTTGGTGTTGTTTTGGATACACTACAACAAATTGAAAGCCGCTTGTTGATGCGTCATTATGACGGTTTAATGAAATCGGGTAGAATTAAGGGACGTACCGGCAACATTTCGGCTTATTAAACAATAAGCAGAGATGATATATCTCAAAACAGAAGAAGAAATTGAGCTACTTCGTCAAAGTAATTTGATCGTATCAAGAACTTTGGCTGAAGTAGCTAAGTTAATTACTCCGGGTGTGTCAACACTGGAGCTCGATAAAGTGGCAGAAACCTGCATCAGAGATCATGGTGCAATACCAACATTTTTGGGTTATGCCGGGTTTCCAAACACTTTATGTACATCGGTTAACGATCAGGTCGTACATGGAATTCCCTCGAAAGATGCAATCTTGAAAGAAGGAGATGTTATTTCGGTCGACTGTGGTGCAACAAAAGATGGATTTGTAGGCGATTCCGCATACACATTTTGCGTTGGTGAAGTAGCTGAAGATGTAAAACAATTATTGAGAGTGACAAAAGAGTCGCTTTATTTGGGTATTGAACAAGCTATCAACGGAAATCGTTTAGGTGATGTTGGATATGCCGTTCAGTCGCATTGTGAGAAACATGGTTACGGAGTGATTCGTGAAATGGTTGGTCACGGCGTGGGAAAGGAGATGCACGAAGATCCTCAGGTTCCCAATACAGGGCGCAGGGGTAATGGTGTTCGTCTGAAAAACGGAATGACGATTGCAATTGAACCGATGATTGCGATGGGTTCGTATCGACTCTTTTTTGAAAAAGACGGTTGGACAACCCGAACCATCGATGGTAAATATGCAGCACATTTCGAACACTCGATAGCTATCCGTGACGGAAAAGCTGATATCCTTTCTACCTTTGATTATATAGAAGAAGTTGTAGGTAAACTGTAACAAACATTAGATTAAATAGACGTTTTATGCCTAAACAATCTGCTATTGAGCAAGATGGAACAATAACCGAAGCATTGTCGAATGCAATGTTTCGTGTAGAACTCGAAAACGGTCACGTTATTACCGCTCATATTTCCGGGAAGATGCGTATGCATTACATTAAAATTTTGCCGGGTGATAGAGTACGGGTAGAGATGTCGCCGTATGATTTATCGAAAGGAAGAATTTCATTCAGGTATAAATAAACCTGATCCTGTAGCAACAGCAAACATTGCAAATATTTATACAACATGAAAGTAAAAGCATCCATTAAAAAACGTACGCCCGAATGTAAAATCGTGAGACGTAAAGGGCGTTTGTATGTAATCAACAAAAAGAATCCTAAGTTCAAACAACGTCAGGGATAATATTTTAATTTTAAGTATATGGCTATAAGAATCGTTGGAGTAGATTTGCCTCAAAATAAAAGAGGCGAAGTTGGACTGACTTATATCTACGGAGTAGGTCGCAGTAGCGCAAAACAAATTTTGGAAGAAGCCGGTGTTGATTTAGACACAAAGGTGAAGGATTGGACTGACGACCAAGCAGCTAAAATCCGTGAAATAATCGGAGCTAAGTTTAAAGTAGAGGGTGACCTTCGTTCTGAAGTTCAGCTGAACATCAAACGCTTAATGGATATCGGATGCTACCGTGGCGTGCGTCACCGTCTGGGATTACCTTTGAGAGGACAGAGCACTAAAAACAATGCCCGTACTCGTAAAGGAAAGAAGAAAACTGTTGCCAACAAGAAAAAAGCAACAAAGTAAGGTAATTAACTTAGCAAATATTTTTAGGATATGGCAAAGAAAACAGTTGCAACCAAAAAGAGAGTGGTTAAAGTTGACGGCGTAGGCCAGTTGCACGTACACTCTTCATTCAATAATATTATCGTAACCCTTACAAACGGTGATGGTCAGGTTATCTCTTGGTCTTCTGCCGGTAAAATGGGTTTCAGAGGTTCTAAAAAGAACACTCCGTATGCTGCTCAGATGGCAGCCCAAGATTGTGCCAAAGTTGCTTTTGACCTCGGTCTGAGAAAAGTAAAGGCGTATGTTAAAGGTCCGGGTAATGGTCGCGAATCAGCTATCAGAACCATTCATGGTGCCGGTATCGAAGTAACCGAGATTGTTGATGTTACTCCATTGCCACATAACGGATGTCGCCCAGCTAAACGCAGAAGAGTATAATAATCACCAACTTGTTCATTACCCGGCTAAAAGTGGATAAAGATTACAATTCTAACCTCTCTGTAATCGCGGCTGCACGGTAGGTCGAGTGTGATATAAGCAATAATAATCACAAAAACTTTGAAATAATGGCAAGATATACAGGCCCAAAAACAAGAATTTCACGTAAATTTGGTGAGCCGATTTTTGGCCCCGATAAAACGTTATCGAAGAAAAATTACCCTCCCGGACAACATGGCAACAACCGCCACAAAAAAACGTCGGAATATGGTATTCAGCTTCGTGAAAAACAAAAAGCAAAATATACTTATGGCGTTTTGGAACGTCAATTCCGTTTATTGTTTGAAAGAGCTCAACGTGCAAAAGGTATTACCGGTGAAATTTTGCTCCAGTTACTCGAAGCCCGTTTGGATAATGTAGTTTATCGTTTGGGTATGGCTCCTACACGCGCAGCTGCACGTCAGCTGGTAAGCCACCGTCATATTACTGTCGATGGTGCTGTAGTAAACATCCCTTCTTATCAGATTAAAGCCGGACAGGTTATCGGTGTACGTGAAAAAGACAAATCGATGGCTGTTATCGCTGATGCTTTGAACGGATTTAACCACAGTAAATATCCCTGGATGGAGTGGGACAAAAGCAGTTTGTCTGGCAAATTCCTGCACCAGCCCGAACGTACTGATATTCCAGAGAACATTAAGGAGCAATTAATCGTCGAATTGTATTCAAAATAATCCATTTATTCATGTCTATATTAGCATTCCAAAAACCCGATAAGGTTATCATGCTTGAATCAGATGCTCAAAAGGGGATTTTTGAATTCCGTCCGCTTGAGCCTGGTTTTGGTATTACTATCGGAAATGCGTTGCGTCGTATCCTTCTCTCTTCACTGGAAGGTTTCGCCATTACATCTATCAAGATTGATGGAGTTGAACACGAATTTGCTACTGTTCCGGGAGTAATGGAAGACGTGACAAACATTATCCTTAACCTGAAAAAGGTTCGTTTCAAACGTTGCGTGGATGATGTTGAAAACGAAAAGGTAAGCATTACCGTTTCCGGTAAGAATACGTTTACTGCCGGTGATATAGGACGCTATTTGACAGGCTTCGTGGTACTTAATCCTGATTTGCTGATTTGTAGAATCGATCCTAATTATACAATGCAGATTGATTTGACTATCAATAAAGGAAGAGGTTACGTACCTGCTGAAGAAAATAAAGTAGCAGGATCTGAAGTGGATGTAATTCCTATCGATGCCATTTTTACTCCTATTGTAAATGTAAAATATGCCATTGAGAACTACCGTCTGGAGCAAAAAACAGACTACGAAAAGCTGGTTTTTGAAGTTTCGACAGATGGTTCTATTAATCCTAAAGATGCTCTTCGTGAGTCGGCTAAAATTTTGATTCAACACTTCATGTTGTTTTCTGACGAAAAAATTTCGCTGGAATCGACCGAAGAGAGTGTCGACGAAGAATTTGACGAAGAAGCATTACGTATGCGTCAGTTGTTGAAAACCAAAATGGTTGATTTAGATCTTTCGGTTCGCGCTTTGAACTGCCTGAAGGCTGCCGATGTGGAAACATTGGGTCAATTGTGTGCTTTCAACCGCAATGATTTATTGAAATTCCGTAATTTTGGTAAGAAATCCTTGAACGAATTGGACGAGAAGCTCGAATCGCTGAAACTGTCGTTCGGTATGGATTTAGCTAAGTATAAATTAGATAAAGAATAACAGAAATGAGACATAATAAGAAATTCAACCATTTAGGCCGTACGTCTTCGCACAGAAAAGCTATGTTGGCAAATATGGCTTGTTCGCTTATCAAACACAAACGTATTGCAACTACAACAGCTAAAGCAAAGGCTCTTCGGGTTTATATCGAACCGTTGTTGACAAAATCAAAAGACGACAGTACTCATTCTCGTCGAATTGTTTTCTCTCACTTGCAAAACAAAGAGGTGGTAACGGAACTGTTCCGTGATATTGCACAAAAAATTGCAACCCGTCCGGGTGGTTATACCCGTATCCTGAAAACAGGATTTCGTTTGGGTGATGCTGCTGAAATGTGTATTATCGAATTGGTAGATTACAATGAAAACTTGTTGAAAACCAAGGAAGTTAAAAAAGCATCTCGTACTCGTCGTGCCGGTAAAAAAGTTGCTGCACCTGTTGCAGAGGCTGCTGCTGCACCTGCCGCCGAAGCAAAAGAAGAAGCTGCTGCTGAATAAGTTAGTTTGTTCTTAAAAAAGAATTGGCTGCCTCAAAATAAAACTTGAGGTAGCCATTTTTTTTGATTAAAACTCCGCCATAAATAAAAGAGGCTGACTCAATTTTTACCTTGAGACAACCTCTTTTTGTGCTGAGACAGCAACGACATCCCGTCGTCACTATTCCACTAACCAAATCTAAAATATACAGCCTGTTCAAAAATTCGGTGTCTACCACCAATTTCACGAACAAAGGCCATAAATTTACGACTACAAATCCGGCGGAATATCCGACAGGATTTGAGATTGCAAAAATACAAAGAATCTCACGGCGAGACAAATTTTATTGTTGACACTCCCATCTTTATGTCATTCAAGCTCAAAATCTCCTTCTTAATCAATTCTTAACACCAGACGCAAAAATTATCATTACTTTTGTAACGATAATTATCTTATAAGTGAATGGAAAAAAGTTGCAAACTACTAATCGTAGAAGATGAACCGGATTTATGCGAAATCCTGCAGTTTAATCTCGAAAGCGAAGGTTATGCGGTTGATGTAGCCAATTCGGCAGAAGAGGCGCTGACAAGGAATATGATTGAATATGATCTGTTACTCCTCGACGTGATGATGGGACAGATGAGTGGATTCAAGCTGGCTCAGTTGCTAAAATCGAAACCGGAAACCAAACACATTCCCATTATCTTTCTTACTGCCCGCGTTACCGAAAATGATGTTTTAACCGGATTTAATACCGGGGCCGACGATTATATTCTTAAGCCATTCTCCATCAAAGTGGTAGCAGCGCGGATTAAAGCCGTACTCAGTCGTACCGCTGTCGCAGAAGCTCAAAAGAAAGACATTGTCAAATTTGAAACGATGGAAATAGACCTGAACGCCAAACAGGTGACCATCGAAGGCAAGGCTGTCGATCTGACAAAAACAGAATTTGAGCTGCTTGCTTTGTTTGTTCAGAATCCTACCAAAGTTTTCTCCAGAGAGAGTATTCTGGCTCAGGTGTGGACCGAAGATGTTTATGTAACCGATCGTACGGTGGATGTTCACATCACGCGTCTGCGAAAAAAGATTGAACCTTACGGAAAGAATATTGTAACCCGCTCCGGATACGGATATTGCTTCCTATAAACGCTTTCAAACATATATTTCAATTACAATTCATCGGACATGAAAAAATTGGTATTTCGATATTACATTCCTCTTTTCCTCATTTTTTCTGTTGCCGTACTGGCTTTCCAGTATAACCGGGAAAAACAATACAAAGCCGACATGCTGAATACCGTGCTGGGAGACACCAACGACATGGTATATAACTATTTTGAAGCAAAAGACGGATCGCTGGCGCACATCGACTCGCTTATTGCCATATTTCCGCACAGCGATGTGCGTGTTACTATTATCGATCTGAAAGGCAATGTCGTTTACGATAACGCCATTCAGGATGTCACCCACATGGAAAATCACCTTTCGCGTCAGGAGGTGAAAATGGCGCTCCTCAATGGCACAGGTTCGGATATTCGTACATCGCACTCCAATCAAAAGCGTTACTACTATCACGCGACTAAATTTGGTAATTGCTACGTGCGCTCATCATTGCCTTACGATATCAATATTTCGTCGTTACTGCGGCCGGATAATATATTTCTCTACTTTTGGCTGGCGCTTACCTTTATTATCGCGGCCGTTCTCTTTTATGTTTCAAATAAGTTCTCTGTAAAAATGAATCGGGAACAGATAGAGCATGATGCCACTGTTCGACGTCGGCTTACCCATCAGGTAGCACACGAGTTGAAGACTCCGCTAAGCAGTATTATCGGTTATATGGAAACACTGCACGACAACCCCGATATAGCGCCCGAACGTCAACGGTTTTTTATAGAACGGAGCCATGCTCAGGCTGAAAGATTAAATTCTCTGTTGCAGGATATTTTGATGCTGAACCAGATGAACGAAGCGCCACAGTCGGTGCAAATGGAGCCGATTCTCCTGAATAAGATTGTGGAAACCGTGCTGGATGATGTGGAACTCAAGCTGAAAGAAAAAAACATTGAAGTCTACACCTCTTTTGGAGGAGACATCTGGCTTAAGGCTAACTCCATACTGCTATATTCCATTTTCAGAAACCTGATCGACAATGCGGTGGCTTATGCCGGCGAAAATATAAAAATCAATCTGATATTGACTAATGAGGATTCCAAGTGTTACTATTTTTCGTTTTCGGATACCGGTATCGGAGTGGCACCCGAGCATTTGACATTTCTTTTCGACCGTTTTTACCGGGTAGATAAAGGCCGTTCGCGCAAGACTGGAGGAACCGGCTTGGGCTTATCTATTGTGAAAAATGCCGTCGAACTACACCGTGGATCTATTTCGGTAAAGAATAGAAACGGCGGAGGATTGGAATTTGAATTCTCCCTGCACAAATAAGTAACAGATACGAAACAGGATCTTTATTCATTCGTTATCTTTTTGCAACAAAGAGAATTTACCTTTGCAGAAGCTAATAGGTAAATTCTCTTTTTTTCTTTTTCACTTTTTTGGTCTTACGTCCCCGGTAAGTAGGTATACTTGGCGGGGATTTTTTTGTAGAAGACAGAATGAAGAGAACCAAAACTGCGTAGTACCTAACTTTCTCACTTACGTGCCATCTGGAATAATATGCGTACCTTTGCATAAATTTTAATTGAAAATAAATGACATTTGAAGAATTAGGGATAAGAGAAGACATACTGAAAGCTATCAGCGAATTAGGTTATGAGCAACCGATGCCCATTCAGGAAAAAGTAATTCCGGTTTTACTCAACAACGAGCACGACGTCGTCGGATTGGCTCAAACCGGAACGGGCAAGACAGCTGCATTCGGGCTTCCGGTACTTCAAAAGACCGACGTTAAGTTACGACAACCCCAGACGTTGATTCTCTGCCCTACACGTGAGCTTTGCTTACAAATTGCCGACGATTTATTGGAATACTCCAAATATATTAACGATCTGAAGGTGCTTCCTGTGTATGGAGGCTCCAGCATCGAAAGCCAGATTCGTTCCCTGCGCAAAGGCGTACACATCGTCGTTGCCACTCCGGGTCGCTTGCTCGACCTTATGAAACGGGGAACGGTTAAACTGGATGCTATTCGCAACGTAGTAATGGATGAAGCCGACGAGATGCTCAACATGGGCTTTACCGAAAGCATCAACGCTATTCTGGCCGAAGTTCCGAAAGAGAAGAATACACTCCTTTTTTCGGCAACCATGCCTCCCGAGATTGCCCGCATTGCCAAAAACTACATGAACAATCCGCAGGAGATTGTAGTGGGTAATCGTAACGAGAGCACCAACAACGTAAAGCACCGTTTCTATATGGTTCATGCCAAAGATAAATATCTGGCACTGAAACGTATTGCCGACTTCTATCCGAATATCTATGGTATCGTTTTCTGCCGTACCCGTAAAGAGACGCAGGAGATTGCCGACGCGCTGATTCGTGACGGATACAATGCCGACTCGCTTCACGGAGATTTGTCGCAACCACAGCGTGACCTTGTGATGCAGAAATTCCGCATCCGCAACCTCCAGATTCTGGTAGCTACCGATGTGGCTGCACGTGGATTGGATGTAAATGACCTGACACACATAATCAACTACGGACTGCCGGAAGACAGCGATATATACAATCACCGCAGCGGCCGTACGGGACGTGCCGGCAAAACAGGAATCTCCATAGCCATTATTCATAGCAAGGAGAGAAACCGTCTGCGCGATATCGAACGAAGAATCGGAAAACAGTTTGAAGTGGGTACCGTTCCTACAGGAAAGTCTATTTGCGAAAAGCAGATCATCAATCTGGCCGATAAACTTGAAAAGGTGAAGGTAAACGAGGAGGAAATTGGAGAGTTACTTCCTTCCGTTTTTCGCAAACTCGATTGGCTGACAAAAGAAGATTTGATTAAACGGTTGGTTTCATTGGAATTCAACCGCATGATTGAATATTACCGCGATGCAACCGAATTGGATATTCCGGATGAAAAAAGTGGAAAACGTGAAAGAGGTGAGCGTGGTGAAAGACGTTCAGGTGGAGCCGGATTTGCCCGTTTGTTTGTCAATTACGGTAAAACCGATGGTGTTTTTCCTGCACACTTCATCGACATCATCAACGAGAATGTTCCTCGCCGGGTAGAGATTGGCAAGATAGATATTCTTCAAAATTTTTCGTTTATCGAAGTAGAGGAACAATCGGCCGACATCGTTATCAACTCGCTGAATAAAATCAAGGGTCTTGATCGTAAAATGGTGGTAGAGCGTGCTCAGCCCGAAGGATTCCAGGGCGCGAAAAAACGCAAATACCAACACGAGAAAAAAGAGCGTGGCGGTTGGAAAAAGAATCGCTAACGTATTAAAATAAATAACTGCAAGCCGGACATTGTTCTTTACGATCAATGTCCGGCTTTTGATTTTTAAAGGTAGGGAGTGCCACTCCATACTGTTAATAAAAACGATGCGAGTACCAAAACCTCCAAACCGAATTACCTTTACATTCTGACGTTTATCTTTTTCTTCATATAGCTGTAATAGTTTTGTAACACCTGCTTGCGACCTTTGCACTTGAAAATGTAACCAACACTAAATTCTTATGAAGAAACAGATTCTCTTGATTGCAGCTTTTGCTGCTGCTTCGTTCTCGACTTTTGCTCAGGAAGAAGAAGCTACTCCACTTGAACAGGTTCAGCAAAAGGTGGAAGTTCACGACGGTGCTATCAACAAGCTGAACGCTTTGAAAATAACAGGCTATATCCAACCTCAGTGGCAATGGGGACAACAGGATGCTGGTCTGAAAGTTGGTGGTGGTAATGTTACCGAAAACGACAAAAAATCAGCTTTTAACCGCTTTGGTATTCGTCGTGGACGTATCAAATTTACATACGACGACGGTGGTATTGCAACAGGAGTATTTCAATTAAATATTGTAGATAAATCGAATGCAACAGGAGTTAGTCAGGCGGTAGTTCAGTTGAAGGAAGCCTATCTGAACGTAAAGGATCCATGGAATGGAACGGTACAATTTCAGGCCGGTATGTTCGACCGTCCTTTTGGTAACGAAATTTCCTACTCTTCCTCTCTGCTGGAGTCGCCCGAACGTTCCAGAATTATTCAGACTTTGTTTCCTGAAGAGGTAGACCTTGGAGGTAAATTGATTTTGCAGGCAGCAAAAACATCACCCTGGAATTTCCTGAAATTCGAAGGAGGCTGGTTTGCCGGCAACGCTATCAACCCCGAAACCAACAACCGCAAAGACTTTATCGGTCACCTTACCGCATCCAAAGTAATCGGTTCGACTGCCAAATGGGGTCTCGGTGCATCTTATTACAATGGCGGTGTTTATCAGGGAACAGCCAACGTTTATACAATGGCAGGCAATGGTTTTGTACTCAGCAGCGATCCGAACAACCTCAGCAAATATGCAAAACGTGAATATTTTGGTCTTGACGGACAATTCAGCTTCGAATCGTCGATGGGTATGACACAGCTCCGTACAGAATATATCTGGGGAACACAACCGGGATCAAACAGCAGCACCGGTAGCCCGAATGCAGCTGCAAATCCGACAACAGATACCTACATCCGTAAAATGAGCGGCTGGTATGGCATATTGGTACAGGATTTAGGTCAGTCACCATTCTCTCTGGTATTGAAATACGACAGCTACGATCCGAATACAAAGGTAGCAGGCGATGAAATCGGCGCAACCGCAACAGTTGCCGGTGCGGTAAAAACAAATAAAACCGACCTGAGATATAACACATTAGGCATAGGGGGCTTATGGCGTATCAATCCGTCTCTCCGTCTTCAGCTCTTTTATGAAAACGTAAAGAACGAAAAATCGGCAAACCTCGCTGCTGCAACACGTAGTTCCGATTTCTCACGCGATCAATTGGATGATACATTTACGGTGCGCCTGCAATTCAAATTCTGATAAACAATAATGAAGCGAAAGAGCTGAAAAGCTTTTTCGCTTTGCAAAACGCTTTTCGATAAAATATTCCCCGGCAACAATATCTTTATGTCGCCGTAACAATTTTGTAACAACCGGATCCTAATTTTGTAGCAGTAAAAGATAGTGCTAATAGCAGGTACAGAAAGGGCAAAAAAGATTTATAGTTTAACAAAGATAATATGGAACTCGTATTACAACAAAATCCGGTAATCACATGGAGATTCGAAGCCAGCAAAAAGCTGGAGGCTCCAAAAAACATAGGAGAATTCATTTTAAGTATTCCGGGTAATATCGCACTATTTTTCGATCTTTTCAGTTTTGAAGTTATTTTCCAAATTTTCTGGTTCTTACGAAGAGTAATATCCGGGCAACTCAACAGACATTTAATAAACGCTTAATAAAAACAATTTTAAGATGAAACGTATTCTTATTTCGTTTGCTCTCGTAGCAATGTTTGCCTCTATGGTAAGCGCACAAAAAGTAAAAGGTTCTGACACCTGTCTTCCTTTAGTACAGAAAGAAGCAGAATCGTACATGAAGAAAGCCGGCACCAAAGTGACCGTAACTGGTGGAGGATCCGGGATTGGGTTCGCCGCCTTGATTGAAGGAACAACCGATCTTGCTATGGCTTCTCGTAGTATCAAATTCGATGAAAAGATGAAAATGCAAAACGGGGGTAAATCTGTCAAAATGGTAGTAATTGCAAAAGATGCACTTTCGGTTGTGGTTAATCCTTCCAATAAGGTAACAAACCTTACCCGCGAACAACTGGAAGGTATTTTTACTGGCAAAATTACCAACTGGAAACAGGTCGGTGGTGCCGATCTTGCTATCGTTGCTTACTCCCGCGAAACAACATCGGGTACTTACGAGTTCTTCAAAGAACATGTATTGAAAAATAAAAACTACAAATCAGGGATTTTGAGTATGCCTGCAACCGGTGCTATTATCCAATCGGTAAGCCAGACAAAAGGAGCTATCGGTTATGTCGGAATGGCCTATGCCAACAGTAGTGTAAAAGAAATTCATGTTTCGTACGACGGAGGCAAAACATATGTTCAACCGACAAAAGCAAATGCAAAAGCCGGTAAATATCCTATCGTTCGCCCGTTGTTCCTCTACTACGAAGCAAAATCGGAAGGCAGAGTGAAACCGTTTATCAATTACATTCTTTCGGCAGAAGGACAGTCAATTGTAGACAAAGTAGGATATCTGGAAATAAGATAAGAAAACTTGTTGTGTGTGAGTTCGATGTTGTTCTGATCAAGGATTTTAACCTTGGGACAACGTTGGACTCTTTTTATCATCCTGCCATAGGATTCGTTTGTACGACATAAATCTCAAAATTCTATCCGGTGTTCAAGAAAAAAAGAAATCGCTTCGTAGAAACCCTTGTTGAATGGGTCTTGCGCCTCAGTGGCGGCACAACCACTCTGGTCATTGTTTTGATTAGTATTTTCCTTTTTACGGAGGGCTGGGGATTGTTCAAATCTTCCACCGTTGAAAAAGGGTATGTGCTTTGTGTAAATCGTTCTAATAAAATTCAAAACCTCACTCCCAAGCAGGTAAAAGAAATTTTTGATGGCAATATTACCTCCTGGAAACAGGTCGGCGGTGACGATATTCCTATCGAGCCGTTGCGAATGGACGATATTGCTTCTCAATATACAGAAGAGGAAATCGGCGCTAACTTTGAACATTTGCCCCAGAAATTAAGCGAGGCGGTGGCATCAAAGCCGGGCGCTTTGGCATTTTTTCCCGAACAGTTTATCAATATCAATTTTCAGGGACGTGTTCTTCCGGCCGAAACCATTACACTGAAAGAATATTTCGGTGGCAAAGAGTGGTTTCCCACCGCCACACCAGCGGCACAATTCGGTGTTCTTCCCCTTATTCTGGGAACGCTTTGGGTGAGTATTGCTGCCATCCTTATTGCGCTTCCGTTCGGCATGGCGGTTGCCATTTATCTGGCAGAAATCGCCAACAGCCGCATCCGTAAAATATTAAAACCGCTTATCGAACTTTTGGCAGGTATCCCATCGGTGGTTTACGGTTTCTTCGGACTGATCGTTATTGTTCCTCTCATACGGAGCATTTTCCATCTTCCCGTGGGAGAGACCGCACTGGCAGGTGCCCTCGTTTTGGCGATAATGGCATTGCCTACCATCATTACCGTGGCCGAAGATGCGATGCGTACCACGCCGCTGGCCATGAAAGAATCGAGTCTGGCACTCGGAGCCACCCACTGGCAAACCATTTATCGGGTTGTTATTCCGTATGCTTCATCGGGTATTTTAGCCGCCATTGTTCTGGGTATCGGACGTGCCATCGGTGAAACCATGGCCGTGTTGATGGTTACCGGAAATGCAGCCGTTATGCCACATTCGTTGACCGAACCGGTACGTACCATTCCTGCTACCATTGCCGCCGAACTGGGCGAATCGGCTATGGGTAGCGTACAATATCAGGCCCTGTTTATGCTCGGAGCTATCCTTTTCGTACTAACTCTCGGAATCAGCATCTGGGCCGAAATCATCCGTAAAGAGCCTAAAGTTCAGTAACAACGGATAAAGATTATTGAATTATGCAACACACTAAATTTACAGGAAAAAGAGCCAATCAGGCTCTGTTCTTCACTCTTTTTCGGTTGATGAGTTATCTGGTTGTGGGAATCCTTTTCTGTATCATCGGGTTTATTGTCATCCGCGGAATTGGGGTTATCAACTGGGAATTTCTCACCACGGCACCTAAAGACGGTATGACAAAAGGGGGAATCTTCCCGGCTATTGTCGGCACGTTCTATCTGGTTATCGGAAGTATGATCGTTGCCTTTCCTATCGGAGTGATGTCGGGCATCTACATGAACGAGTATGCAACCAACAAGTACATCGTCAGAGTAATCAGGGTAATGACCAACAACCTGGGGGGTATTCCTTCCATTGTGTTCGGTCTGTTCGGCATGTCGCTCTTTGTGAACAAACTGCATTTTGGAGACTCGTTGCTTGCCGGTTCGTTCACGCTGGGATTACTGGCATTGCCATTGATAATACGGGTAACCGAAGAGGCGCTCAAGGCTATCCCCGATACCTACCGGCACGGAAGCTTAGCTCTCGGAGCAACCAAGCTGACCACTATTCGCAAAGTGATACTTCCGGCTGCATTTCCGAATGTCATGACAGGATTGATTCTCTCCGTCGGACGTGTATCGGGAGAAACAGCGCCGATTCTGTTCACAGCCGCAGCATACTTTCTGCCGCACCTTCCGACTTCGGTATTCGATCAGGTGATGGCATTGCCTTATCACTTGTATGTGATTGCTACCAGCGGAACCGACCTGGAGGCAACCCGTCCAATGGCTTACGGCACGGCAATTGTGCTTATTGCCATCGTATTAATAATGAATCTGCTTGCCAATGTTGTGCGCAGAAAATTCAGCAAATAACCGGTGTGAATGTGAGTTTGAAATAGTAAAGAATACACAGTTACAAGATATACATAATGAAACTTGAAGCAAAGAACGTAAATTTCTTCTACGGTGACTTTCACGCATTGAAAGACATCAACATGCAGATCGACTCCAATTCGGTCACCGCATTCATCGGCCCGTCCGGTTGTGGAAAATCAACCTTTCTCCGCCTTTTCAATCGTATGAACGACCTGATTGACGGAACTCATCTCGATGGTGAATGTATTGTGGGCGATCAAAATATATACGACAAAAGTGTATCGGTAGATGAATTGCGAACCACCGTCGGTATGGTATTTCAAAAACCCAATCCCTTTCCGAAATCTATTTTTGAAAATGTGGCTTACGGGCTCCGTGTCAATGGAGTGAACGATAAAAAAATTATTACTGAAACGGTTGAAAAATCACTGAGGCAGGCGGCTCTGTGGGAAGAGGTAAAAGATAAACTGAAAAAATCGGCATTTGAGCTTTCGGGCGGACAGCAGCAACGTCTTTGCATTGCCCGCGCATTAGCCATCTCGCCTTCGGTACTGTTGATGGACGAACCGGCTTCGGCGCTCGACCCGATCTCCACCTCCAAAATTGAAGAGCTGATCTTCCAGCTGAAGCATGACTATACCGTGGTAATTGTGACGCACAACATGCAGCAGGCTGCCCGTGTGAGCGACAAAACAGGGTTCTTTATGCTTGGCGAACTGATCGAATTCAACGATACGAAAAAGATCTTCCTTAACCCGGATAAAGAACAGACACAGAACTATATCACCGGACGGTTTGGATGATAGCCCCCTAAATCCCCTTCAAGGGGACTTTTGAATCTGCATTAGAAAGTTTATTTTTCATTGTCGAAGCAGATTTAATTCTCAAATTCCCAAATTTTCAAATTTTCAAATTGTTTTTATGAAACATACCGAAACCGAATTGCTGGAACTTAAAAAAGCAATTTCTCAAATGTGGACGCTGGTACAATCACAATTGGAGAAAGCTAAAAGTTCGCTATTGACCGGCGACGAAGAGCTGGCCCGCGTGGTGATGAGCCGCGAAAAAAGAGTAAATGCTTTTGAGCTGAAGATCGATAGCGATTGCGAAAACTACATTGCGCTCTACAGCCCGGTGGCTATTGACCTGCGTTTCGTGCTCTCTGTCCTCAAAATCAACAAAACCCTTGAGCGTATCGGCGATTTTGCCGACGGTATTGCCCGCTTTGTGCTCGAAACCGACGAACACGATCAGCATTTGGAGCTGCTTAAAGAGCTGAATATAGAGAATATGTTTGGCTGCGTAATTGAAATGCTCGAAAAGGACAAACTTGCCCTTGAAGAGGAAAATACCGCGCTGGCCGGCATTGTGTTTACCATCGACAATAAAGTGGACGGTTGCTATGCTGATGCTATTCAGATTTTGGCAAAACATATCACCGCGCATCCCGGGGATGTGCTCTACAGCCTGAATGTGGTAACGCTGCTCCGCAAGATAGAACGAATTGGCGACCATTGTAACAACATTATGGAAGAGCTGGTCTTTTATCTGGACGCAAAAGTGCTCAAACACCAAAAAAGTGCAAGCGACAAAGAAGATAAATAACTTTTTGATCTCAGTACGACGAAGGCAGATCCGGTTCCGGATCTGCCTTTTTTATGCAAAACGGGCTGCCTCCCGAAGAAAGCAGCCCGTCGATAATTAATTTTTCGGAGAATTTATTTAATTCTCATCTTGTAGAACGAACGCCATACAAAATAGAGAGCTATCAGTAAAAATAAACCTCCTACATAAGGCGCTACCGGACGGAAAGCTGCCGAGATGGCAATTTCCATAGCCAGCAAGCCAAACAGCGTGGTAAATTTGATGATCGGGTTCATGGCCACCGAAGAGGTATCTTTGAAAGGATCACCTACGGTATCGCCCACGATTGTAGCATCGTGCAACGGAGTGCCTTTGGCTTTCAGATCCACTTCCACCACCTTCTTGGCATTATCCCAACAGCCACCGGCATTAGCCATAAACACGGCCTGGTACAAACCGAATACAGCAATGGCAATCAGGTAGCTCACAAAGAACGAAGCTGCTGCAAATGGACTCGAACCGCTTGATTCGGTGCCGGAGATGAAGGCAAACGCCAGAGCAAAACAGAACACAGCCGGGAAGATATTCCACATCCCGTGTTGAGCATATTGAGTGCAAATTTTCACCACCTCTTTCGATTTTCCGACATCTGCCTTTTTAGGAGCATCGGGGTCGAGATTGATGTTACGCTTGATATATTCTACGGCACGATAAGCTCCGGTAGTCACGGCCTGAGTAGATGCGCCTGTAAACCAGTAAATCACAGCTCCACCACAGAGAAATCCGAGTATTGTCCATGGATTGAGTACATTCAGAATCGTTTCGGGAGCAACGCCTAATACATTCTTTATAACCAGAATCAACGAGAAGATCATTGTAGTGGCTCCAACCACGGCAGTACCGATCAATACCGGCTTCGCTGTCGCTTTGAAGGTATTTCCTGCACCATCGTTGGCTTCAAGAAAATATTTTGCTTTTTCAAAATCGGGTTTGAAACCAAAATCCCGTTCAATTTCTGCGGCCACATCAGGCACATCTTCGATCAACGAAAGTTCATAGACAGATTGCGCGTTATCCGTTACAGGACCGTAGCTGTCGACAGCAATAGTAACCGGTCCCATCCCAAGCAAACCGAACGCAACCAAACCGAACGCAAAAATGGAAGAATAAACCATAAACTGATCGAGTCCGAAGGTACTGGCCAGATAAGCTATCAGCATCAGCAGAACAAACACCAGACCCATCCAGAAAGCAGAGAAATTACCGGCAACAAAACCAGATAGAATTGTCAACGAGGCTCCGCCTTCTTTGCTCGATTTTACCACTTCCTGTACGTGAGCAGATTTAGGACTGGTAAACAGTTTGGTAAATTCGGGAATCAAAGCGCCTCCCAGCGTACCGCAACTGATAATTACGGATAAAACCACCCATAAATTAGGATTGATGGCTCCTACATTGGACGACGGTCCTACAAGGAAGTAGCTGGCAGCAAAAGTTACAATGATACTCAAAATCGAGGTTATCCAAACAAGGTTTGTCAACGGCTTTTCAAAATCAAGATCTTCTTTTTGGCCGTACAATACTTTATTTAAGGCTCCATTGATCCAGAACGAAACCACGGAGGTAATAATCATCAAAATACGCATTGCAAAAATCCATGTCAGGAACGTAGCCTGCCATTCGGGGTTTGCGAGGAATTTATCGCCGGAGAGTGAACCCACCGCCAGTACAATAAATGAGACCAAAGCCACACCGGTTACGCCGTATGTTTCAAAACCATCAGCAGTAGGACCAACGCTGTCGCCGGCATTATCGCCCGTACAATCGGCAATTACACCCGGGTTACGCGGATCGTCTTCTCCGATTTTGAACACCACCTTCATCAGGTCGGAGCCGATGTCGGCAATTTTGGTGAAAATACCACCGGCAATACGCAATGCCGAAGCACCCAGCGATTCGCCGATAGCGAAACCGATAAAGCAAGCGCCCGCCAATGCACGTGGCATCAACATCAAAATGATAAGCATCATAATCAGTTCGACGCAAACCAGCACAACACCGATGCTCATACCTGCATGTAACGGTATGTTGAGCAATTTCAGTGGTTTCCGTTCGAGTGATGCGAATGCCATACGACTGTTAGCCAGTGTATTCATGCGAATACCGAACCAAGCCACACCGTAAGAACCGAGAATACCGATTACCGTCCAGGTCAGAATCAACGCTACGCCGCCAAACCCCTTTTCTTGTAAAAATCCGAAATAGAAGGTGACACATGCAGCAATGATGAGAAACAGCCAGATAAGGAATTTACCCTGCTGCAAAAGATAGGTTTTACACGTCTCAAAAATAACACCGGAAACATCCAGCATCGATTTATGAGCCTTGAGCCTTTTTACTTTGAGGAACTGGAATAGACCGAAGGCTAATCCCAGAATACAAATAATAAAACCCCACACCAACAAGTGATTTTGTCCGGATGAGAGGTTCGGGATCTTTAGGTCAGCTTCGCTGGCCCATGTTAGCATGGGGAAAGAGAGGGAAGCGGCCAACAAAAACAGCTTTTTCATAAAATGGTAAATAAAGAATTAATTTGGTTAATAATATTGAGATGTATATTTTTGCAATATAAAATGTAAATAGCTCACTCTATAACCAATACATACCACAAAGAACCGTCCTGAATTGATGCTGCTAAAATACAGAAATACCTTCTTATTTTATGAAATCAAATGATTAAAAATGTTGTTTTGCGGTTGATATAGCACAAAAAACATTAACACATGGAAATGTTCTGTTTGGTTGAGCATAAAAATGCATCAAACAGGCACGAAGTGCTTGCTAATCAAACAAAATAGAAAAAGGGGGAAAATTAAGCGTGGAAAACCTGACCGAAGAAACGTTTTCTTTTGAAATAGACATACAACGAAAGAAGGAGGAGTAGTTCCCAGGATCCGTCTCCAACCGGAGTTTGTATTGTCGGGTCTGCGGCGCCATTGGCATTCGTACCAAATCCGGTATCGACCTGCGCTGGGGTGCCACTATTATTCTGTGTTGCCGTTGTTGTCATTGTTGTCATCGCAAGCTGGGATGAAGCGCGTTGCATGGTCAATGCAGATGGCATAGAAGCCGAAACGACATCCGCAGCTGATGATGATGAAGAGGTATTGGATGATAAAAGGGTGTTGGATGTTGCCGCCGAAGTGCTTAGCGAACTCATGTAGCCATCCGTTTGTTGTGAGTTGGTTCCGGTAGCGGAATTGTTTGTACGGCTAAAGGAGCGGGAACCTCCTGATTTTGCTATGCCGCCAGAGACTGACGATGTAATATCTTTTCCGTATCCGGCCCAAATATCCTGTTGCGGGGTCGATCCGGTGGCTGACGATGCGCCTGTTTTGCTGGATCCGACAGCCAACGAGGAGAATTGATATGTTTGTCCCTGAGAACGGTGTTCGAAACGAGTGGTCGTACCCGAACCGCCCCAAAAGAGACCTCGTAAAAAGCGCATAAAAGGAGATATGGACTGATCGCCGCGATACTCGGCACCAGATAGTGTTGTACCAGACAATAGCAGTACAAACATCAATCCAACTATTTTATAAGAAAGCGCTCCTCCTTTCATTCTCTAAGATATAATAATTTCTCCTTAAATCAGTGTCTTAATTAATAGAAACGACTCTGTAAATGAGAAATACAGACAGGGATCAGATACCTGTTTCGTCGTCAATATCCACTTATCCAAATTAAACATACAAAGTTAAGGGTAAAAGCGGAAGGAACTTCAATTGAAATGTTAAATTTTCAAATTTCAAAGTCGGATCACTTTTAACCCGTTCGGAAAATTAAAATCAACACAGTTCTATATTGTCGAAGATTATAATGTGTTTATAAACAATAAAATAAGTACAATAAAATAGAATTGAAACAACGATACGGAAATATTCGTAAAATAAAGGAGAGGTGCGTTCCCGTACTTCTCCTTTATTAATTTGCTTTTAGTAGTTAAAATTTATATCTTATTCCCAGACCCACATTTGCCGAACCGTAGTTTCCATCGTGTGCATTTCCGAAGTTAAGCATTGGACGCCAGTCTAAAGACAACTGCAGTGGAACGTCAAAATTATACTCAATACCAATTACGCCGCCGAGACCGACCACCGTGTTTGAATGGAACAAACCCAAAGCTGCACCCGGGCCGATAAACCATTTGAACCCTTCGGTAATTGGATTTACCCAGTGATAAAATCCGGATAGCGCTGTAGTATTCCAACCCCATCCTAAATTAAATTCCAAACGATTAACATCGTTCAACGAACGTTGATAAGAAATTTCTGCTCCATTGGTCAAGCGCAGACCCAGCGCATTATCCTGAGCGTTCACGAAAGTTGCAGCGCAAAATGAAATTAAAAAAATCGCAATTGTTTTCTTCATAATCCCTATGTTTAGTATTTCACAAATATACGGCAAAAGAGACCTTTGCCGACATTCTTTGATTAATGAACGGGAATCCGTTCTTTTTATTTTGTAAGATGTCACGCTTCGACCTCCTTCATGGAGAGAGCTACCCGTTTCCGCATCAGATCGACATCCAGAACTTTCACCATAACATGCTGATGCAAAGAGAGTATCTCTGCCGGATTGCTAATGTATTTATTGGCAATCTGAGAAACATGCACCAATCCGTTTTCGTGAATCCCAATATCGACAAAAGCGCCGAAATTGGTAATATTCGTCACGATACCGGGTAAAACCTGACCTATCTTCAGATCTTCGATCACTTTAATGGTCGGATCGAAAGCAAATGTCTCTAACTTCTGTCGCGGATCACGGCCCGGTTTTGCCAGCTCTTCCAGAATATCGGTCAACGTAGGCAACCCTATTTTATCCGTCACATATTTTTGAATATCAATCTGTTTCCGCAATTCGTGATTGTCAATCAAATCGGTAACCTTGCAATTCAGATCGTGCGCCATTTGCTGCACCACCGGATAACTTTCGGGATGCACAGCCGAATTGTCGAGGGGATTCGCGGCATTTTCCACACGTAAGAAGCCGGCCGCTTGCTCAAAAGTCTTTGCTCCCATTTTCGGAACTTTCAGCAGCTCTTTTCTCGCTTTGAAGGCACCGTTGGCTGTCCGGTAATCGACAATGTTTTGAGCCAGTTGCGGACCCAATCCCGAAATGTAGGTCAGCAAATATTTACTTGCCGTATTGACCTGTACTCCGACTCTGTTCACACAACTCTCCACTGTCTGATCGAGCGCTGTTTTCAAAGCCGACTGATTGACATCATGTTGATACTGACCTACTCCTATCGATTTTGGATCTATTTTGACCAGTTCCGAAAGAGGATCCATCAGACGTCGTGCAATCGACACAGCTCCACGTACCGTCACATCCTCATCGGGGAACTCCTCGCGGGCAGTTTTTGACGCGGAGTAGACCGACGCTCCGTTTTCACTGACAACAAACACCTGCAGATTTTGTTGCGGTATGTAATTTTGAAAAAACTGTTCGGATTCGCGGCTGGCAGTTCCATTGCCAATGGCCACTGCCTCTATGTGAAAGCGGGCAATCAATCCGGCTATTTTTTCAGCCGCTTTCGCTGTATCATTCTGCGGCGGATGCGGATATATCACATCGTGATGCAACAAAACACCCTGTTCGTTCAAACAAACGATTTTGCATCCGGTACGAAAACCGGGGTCGACTCCCATCACTCTTTTCTGCCCAAGAGGAGCCGCCAGCAACAGCTGACGAAGGTTCTCGGCAAAAACACGGATCGCTTCCACGTCAGCCTTTTCCTTACTTGCGGCGGCAAATTCAGTCTCGATACTCGGTTTCAATAGGCGTTTATAGCTATCGGAAATGGCCATCGAGACCTGATTGGCAGCTTCATTTCTGGCTTTTACAAAAATTCGGTCCAACCGTTCCAGACAAAGTTCCTCACCCGGTTGAATAGAGACCCGTAAGATACCCTCCGCTTCGCCCCTCCGCATGGCCAGCAAGCGATGAGAAGAGCATCGCCTCAACGGCTCATCCAGCTCGAAATAGTCGCGATACTTATCCCCCTCGGACTCTTTTCCCTTCACAACCCGCGACGAGATCATCGCTTCACGCTCAAAAATGGTTCGTACCGCATGGCGTGCCGCTTCGTTTTCGTTCACCCATTCGGCAATAATATCGCGCGCTCCTTTCAAAGCATCGTCTGCATCTTTTACCTCCCCTTTCACATAAGCTGATGCCGTATTCTCCACGTTGTTGTCGACCTGCCGCATCAACAGTTTGGCCAAAGGTTCAAGCCCTTTTTCGCGCGCCATTTCCGCCTTTGTGCGACGCTTGGGTTTATAGGGCAGATAAATATCTTCCAATTCGGTCATCGACATGCACTCCTCAATCCGTTTGCGTAAGTCGTCCGTCAGCTTCTCCTGTTCTTCGATAGAGGCCAGTACAGTCTGCTTACGTTTCTCGAGCTCGCGTAGTTTTTCGTATTGCTCTTTGATAGCCGAAATTTGAACCTCATCAAGCGAACCGGTTCGCTCTTTCCGATACCGGCTGATAAACGGAATAGTCGCCCCTTCTTCGAGCAGGTCGATGGTATTTTTTACTTGTTGTTCGCGGAGTTGTAACGCTCCGGCGATGATCGCACTAAATATAAGCATAGCGGGTATAGAAATGGAGATAGTCGGTACCCCGGAATAAGGTGCCTGAAATTGTTTTTTTGAAAATTCGGAAATCAAGGAGTTCTATTCGTCGGAGAAATGCACCAACACCCGTCGATAGGCATTGAATATTTTGGCTTTGGAGACAAAACCCATGTATTTTCCATTATCAATGACCGGGAGGTTCCAGGCTTGAGTGCTTTCAAACACGCTCATCACCTTTTCCATCGAGTCTTTGGACGAAAGCAGCGCCGGTGGCGAAATCATCAGTTGGCTAACCTTGAACCGGTTGTATAGTTCGGGACGAAACATAATATTGCGCACTTCGCTCAGCGGTAAAATTCCAAGTAATTTCCCTTTGTAATCGACTACCGGGTAGACGTTACGGCTCGATTTGGAAATAATTTTCACCAGATCACCCAGCGTGTTATCGGGTCGTACAATATCCATGTCGGTCTCAATCACATTCTCCATTTTGAGCAACGTCAGCACCGCTTTGTCTTTATTGTGTGTCAGTAGTTCTCCTTTTTTTGCAAGCCGCATGGCATAAATACTGTGCGGTTCAAATACAATAATGGTAAGAAATGCGATAACGGAGGTTATCATCAGGGTCATAAACAGAGAGTAGCCGCCGGTAAGTTCTGCGATAAGAAATATAGCCGTCAAAGGTGAGTGCATCACTGCCGACATGACACCGGCCATACCAGCAAAGGCAAAATTTTCGACCGGAAGTTTGAACCCGAAAAAGTGATTCAGTACAAACGCAACAAGATAGCCGGTTACACAGCCCACAAACAGACTGGGAGCAAACACTCCACCGACGCCGCCACCGCCATTGGTCGCCGTACTTGCAAAGATCTTAAAGAAAATAACAGCCGTTAGGTAGAGAATAATTGCCCAGGTATCGAATCTGAAATTATAGAAAAGACTCTTCTCAAACAACGACTCCGCGTTACCGGCAAGCAGAGAACCGATCACGTCATATCCTTCACCATAAAGAGGCGGAAACAGAAAGATCAGCAGGCTAAGCATTACTCCGCCGAAAGCGAGTTTTCGGTAAGGGGTATTCAGTTTTCGGAATATATTTTCCAGCGCATTCATTCCCCGGGTAAAATAGAGGGAAACGAAACCACACACGATTCCTAAAACAATCAGATACGGAATCCGGTCGATGGAAAACGGATATGACACCGTAAAGCGAAACATATTGTGATCTCCCAGCAGGAAATAGGTCAAAGAGGCGGCAGTAACCGACGAAATCATAAGCGGAACCACAGAAGCCATCGTCATATCCAGCATCAACACTTCAAGGGTAAACAATACCCCGGCAATCGGAGCTTTGAAAATGCCACTGATTGCCCCGGCCGCGCCACACCCCACAAGCAGCATCAGGGTCTTTTGGCTCATTTTAAAAAACTTACCCAAATTGGAACCGATGGCAGAGCCTGTCAATACTGCCGGCGCTTCGGCTCCGACGGAACCACCAAAGCCGATGGTAATGGCACTTCCGACCACAGAACTCCACACATTGTGCAATTTAATAATTGCCTTTCGTTGCGAAATTGCATACAATATTTTGGTAACTCCGTGGCTGATATCGTCGCGCACAATATTTCGTACAAACCATCCGGTAATGAAAATACCGATAACAGGCAATATCAAATACCAGTAGTTGGCAGAGTCCAGCGCAAAACGGTGGGTCAAAAGCGTTTGAATACCGTGAATGGATATTTTCAGTAAAGCAGCGGCAAGTCCGGTAAACAATCCAACCAAAACACTGAGAAACAACACAAACTGACGCTCTTTGATGTGTTGTTCCCTCCATGAGATCATCTCGAGATACCTGGTTTTGGCATTTATTTTAATCATAAAACTATATAATCGGTTATAAAATCTCTCTTCAATCTTGCTTGAGGAAGATATTTTGAGATGGGTAGGGAATTTCAATCCCTTCTTTATCAAATCGTTCTTTTATCGCTTTCAGCAAATCACATTTCATCACAAACGCGTTTCCGGAGTTGGCAGCCCAGGCCCAGGCACGCAGTTTAATGGCAAAATCGCCAAGTTCCAATACCCTGACCACTACCACCGGCGCGTCGGTGTCTATCTGTTCTGTATTTCTGTTATCGAACAAAAGCGGATGTTTCATTGCCTCTTCCCGCATCAGTGTCATTGCTTTGTCGATATCGGCATTATAACCGATTCCAACCTCAACGAAAGCACACGCAGGTTGATCGGCAAAGGTGGAATTGATAATGGTGGATGAGTTTATGGTAGTATTCGGCACGATAATGCTCCTGTTTTCAGGATCGCGAATGACGGTGTGCCGCAGGGTTATATCTTCGACGACGCCTCTGTTTGCATCAGGCAGAATCACGCTGTCGCTTACCCGGAAAGGTTTGAACAAAATAATGAAAATTCCACTGATGATATTGGCTACCGACTGTTGGGCGGCAAAACCTATGGCAGCCGTCAAAATGGCGGCTCCGGTCAGCATAGCGGAACCGACACGCTTTAATTCCGGAATTTTATTGAACAGAAACAGAATGCCTGCGACAACTACGAAAAAATTGATGGTGTTTTTCAGAAACGAGTAGTTGGTCGGATCCATTTTCATCTTGGTGGCAGCCCGGGCGAAGGCCCGTTTCAGCAACCAGGAAGACATTTTTACTGCAAAAAAAGTAATGATGATGGCGCCACCAATCCAAATCGCCTCTTCCATCAAGTTCATTGTTCCGTGTCCCATATCGTTTGGTTTCTATTTGTTTTCAAAGAAATATCAAATATTTTCCCGTCAAAAGAATTTCTCTGTATATTTGAACATCAAAAATACAATAAAAAAATGAGCCCACTGTCGATACTGTCCAAATATTATAATACAGACAGTCAATTATATGCTATATTGCTTAAACATAGTCAATCCGTCACAAAAAAAGCTGTGGAAATTTCGTTGCGGCATCCCGAACTTCATGCCGACACCGAATTTATTGCCGAAGCGGCCATGCTGCACGACATTGGTATCTTCCTGACGGATGCCCCTCAAATAGCGTGTTATGGCAGTCATAAATACATCGAACACGGATATTTAGGTGCCGACATTCTGAGAAGTGAAGGATTGCCCCGCCATGCATTAGTGTGCGAACGGCATACCGGAACGGGACTGAGTATGGCTTATATAAAGGAGAACAATTTGCCCCTTCCTTTACGCGATTTACAGCCCGTGAGCATCGAAGAACAAATTATTTGTTATGCCGACAAATTCTACTCGAAATCAAAAAACAATGTCGAGTTGCCGGTAGAGGCTGTTCGTGAGGCTCTGTCGAAATACGGACAGGCCGTGCTGAGCCGCTTCGATCAATGGCGCGGCATCTTCTTCGCCCTGATGTTGTTAAACTTGTAGGCGAATCCAAAACTCATCAACTCTTTCATCTGAATTTTCGCATTTCGATCACCGGCAGCTATTACTGCTGTGTCGTAACGCGGGTGCAATATGGTGTTGATAGATAAGTAACGGTTCAACTCAAATCCGAAAGTCGTTTCCCAATCGACCTCCACTTTATGATAGTTGGTATAAAATGAAAATCGGGTGGAGACAGTGGCAGTATTCGATAGTTTACTTGTATATTCTACCTTAATCAAACTACCGACCTCACTCAGGGTCCGCTTTCCGGGAAGCACATCGAAATTCTTTTTGTTATAATTTATTGTATCCGAGAAGTAAACATATTTATACGATACCGGGGTCACCAACACGGATAGTTTTTTCTTGTACTTGTAGTCCATACCTATACCAAGATCGAGTCGTAACGGAGATAAGAAACCATTGACCTTGGTGGTTGAGTTCAGGGCCGAATAAGAGGTCAGCGAGTAGGTGGTCAACTCGCCCGAAAGGCTATAGAACCAATTTTCGTATGCCTTCAATCCGATTTTGCTGGATAACCGAATCTCATTTTCTGTCACCGAATAATGGCGTAACGAATCTGCACTTTCGCTCTGAATGCCGGTCTTCACCGATACTGAATTATCCCACTGAATTCGTTTCTGATCGTCGTAATTGGCGCTTGCCTCAAACGTAAACAGTGAAGCCAGATTGCTCTTCCCTCCCTGATACCAGTTGGAAGAGGTGTAATTCTGCGACAACAGCATAGCCAGATTCCCTTTGGTAGACCACGGGTCTTTTTCGAGGCTATTCACTTTCAGGTCTTTGGGCTTATTCAGATCGAATTTGCGTCGGATGTACATGTCTTTATGTCCCGGCGAGGCAATACGCCTCATAACAAATTGGCTCGGATCCGGGAGGTTCCACACATGATCTTTAATCATAAGCGGGTTCTCTGCCATAAGTTTTTCGCCCAGTGTTTCCCGCATACTATCCATGCGATTCATTACGACAAAACTAAGCGAGAAATAGGATAAAATATTTTTGTCATACCTCGCATATGTTTTGTGCTTTTGTGCCATACACGGAGTCAACGGAGGATTGAATCGAAGTTTCATCCCGGTAAAGATGAGGTCTCCAAAAAATGGATTGCCTTCGTAATAAGAACGATCGGGTAGTATCATGTAATCAATTCCTGATTTTGACATTAAGCTGTCGGCAACCGGAACTTTTTGATGCAACAAGGAAAGGGCTATTGAATCGATATTCACATGCAGGGCCTCTTGTTGTACACCTCCCTTTAATTCAACAGGTTGCTGTGCCACAATAAAGCCAACTACACATTCAAACAAAAAACTAAGAACTAACTTCTTCATTGTCTTAAAATCAACTTATAACGGCTGCAAAAATACACATTATTAGCGTCCGTCGGGTATCTTTTCGGCCAAAATATCCCCATTTTGAGATTTTATGACGTAGTTTTGGTTATTTTGATTTATTTTGTACCCGATTTTTACGCTAACATTCAAATTTATGCTAAAGTACATACTTTCTCTGTTCTCATTTTTAATTTATTCAACTCTTTTTGCAGCTTCTTCCTACTCTGATTTTTTCACGGAAAATGCTTGCCGGGTCGATTTTCATTTTTGTGGGAACGCACATCAGACCTCGGTTTATCTCGACGGAGTGAAACAAGAGCCCTACTGGGGAGGACGACGTAACCATTTGGATGCCGATCTGAATCTGGGTGATTTCCGGTTTAGGGTATTGGACAGTCTTACTCAGAAAGTGATTTACTGCAACGGCTTCAGCGCGCTTTTTCGCGAATGGCAATCGACTCCCGAAGCTGCCACAACCAGTAAAAGTTTTGAACAAGCCATTCAGTTCCCTTATCCGAAGAGGAGTGTTGTGCTATTAATTGAGAAAAGAACCGACTTTGATCAATGGCAAGAGTTATTTCGCTACAACTTATTGCCCTCCGATAAACTGATCGACAGAAGAGCCCCCCGGAAAGTCCCGGTCAACACAATTTGTAAAAACACCACGCCTGACAAAGGAATCGATATTGCTGTCATAGCCGAAGGGTATACTGCCGCGGAGCAGGAAAAGTTTTATAAAGACGCGCAACAACTGCTCAAAAACCTCTGCACACACGAACCTTTTGCTTCGAATAAGGAGCGAATCAATTTGTATGCCATTGCAACACCCTCCGAAGATTCGGGAGTATCCGTTCCGCAGGATTCCGTTTGGAAAAATACGGCTGTCGGATCCAATTTTTATACCTTCTACGAACCCCGTTACCTCACCACCCTGAATGTGAAGAAGGTATACGATTATGCCGCGCTGGTGCCTTACGATGCCGTTTATATTTTGGCAAACACCTCCCGCTATGGTGGTGGGGGTATCTATAATTTTTATACGCTGGTAACGGCCGACAATCAGTACACCACACAGGTATCCGTGCACGAATTCGGACATTCGTTCGGAGGGCTGGCCGATGAATATTTTTATGAACAGCAAGATGTTTTGGCCGGTATGTACGACCTCAAGCAAGAACCCTGGGAACCGAATATCACAACGTTGGTAAAGTTTGATGCAAAGTGGAAGGCCGACTTGCCGAAGGGGACCCCAGTGCCAACACCATCGGTCGATCAGTATAAAAACAGAGTCGGAGTCTTTGAGGGAGGTGGGTATATTACCAAAGGCATGTTCCGTCCATCGTTCGATTGCAGGATGCGAACAAACTCCTATCCCGAGTTTTGCCCGGTATGCCGGAGCGCGATTGAAAGAATGATTCGTTTTTTAACCGAATAACATGGCTCGTCCGTCGGTTTTGATCGCCCCACTCAACTGGGGATTAGGGCATGCCACCCGTTGTGTCCCGGTTATCAGAGAATACCACGCCAAAGGCTACCGTGTGGTTATCGCTGCCGATGGAGACGCGTTATGCTGGCTTCAACACGAATTCCCGGATATGGTAACCATCGTCTTTCCGGGGTTTCGAATCGGTTATTCGTCGTCAGGTTCGCAACTGTTTGCCATGATGCGACAGCTGCCGAAAATTATTGCCGGCGTCGTGCGTGAACACCGTCGGCTGAAAACGATTATCCGGCAGGAGAATATTCAAACCGTTATTTCTGACAATCGTTTCGGCCTGTGGAACAAACAGATAAGATCGATTTACATCACCCATCAGTTGCTCATCAGAGCTCCCTACCGCTGGATGGAACCGATTCTGCACCGGATTCATCGCTTGATTATCAATCGTTACGACGAATGCTGGATTCCCGACGTTGAGGGGACAGATAACCTTTCGGGCGATCTTTCTCATAAATATCCGCTTCCACCCAATGCCCGGTTCATCGGATGGTTGTCCCGGTTTCCAATGCGCGAAAAAGCGGCTTCAAAAAAAAACTACACAAATATTTGCCTTATATCCGGACCGGAACCCCATCGCACTTTATTTGAACAATCAATGATCGAAAGGTTTAAAAACGACGCGGAATTGACCCTGATTGTTACCGGTCAACCGGGGTTAAGCACGCTGCTCCGGTCGATCGGAAACATTGATCTGGTTCCTGATATTTCGAGTGGTGAACTGCAAACCTACCTGCTCGAAACACCCCGTATTTTTTGTCGTTCCGGCTATACGACGCTCATGGATCTCAAAATATTGGGTAGAAGCGCGACTCTCTTTCCCACACCCGGCCAACCGGAGCAGGAATATCTGGCCGAATTGCATAAGAAATAGAGCGTTCTTTTTCTTACCTTTGCTACGTAATCCTATTTTATGAAGTCTCCAATCTATCTTTCCATTCTGGAAGCAGTAAAGCAAAAACACAAACTGTTCATTGTGTTGATCGATCCCGATAAATGCTCTGATGATGCCCGTATCCATCAATTTGCCACACTGCTCAATAAAGCCGAGCCCGATCTGGTGTTTATCGGAGGTAGCCTCACCAGCGAATCGACAGCCTGCTTGATAAAGCAGTTAAAAACGGAGTGCCATATTCCCACCGTACTTTTTCCCGGCAATGCCATACAGTTTACGCCCGAAGCCGATGCCCTGCTTTTTCTCTCTCTTATTTCGGGTCGTAATTCGGATTTTCTGATCGGCCAGCACGTGGTAATCGCTCCTGCCGTCAGACAATCGGGCATCGAAACCATTTCGACAGGATACATTCTTGTTGAAAGCAACGATACGACAGCGGTGGAGTACATCAGCAACACCCGACCCATACCGCGACAAAAACCACAATTGGCTGCAGCCACTGCCATAGCCGGCGAATTGCTTGGAAACAAACTGATTTATCTCGAAGCCGGTAGCGGAGCCACCCCTCCCGTGCCTTCTGCCATGATTTCGAGCGTCAAAAAATCGATCACCGTTCCGCTGATTGTGGGAGGTGGATTACGGTCGAATGAAGACATTTTGAGCGCATTACAAGCGGGAGCCGATGCTGTTGTCGTGGGAAATGTTTTAGAAACCGACCCTGAGAAGATGCTTGATTTTGCCAAAACAATTAAAAATTTCGTGCAATAGGATGCGCAATATATTGTTGAATAATTGTTTATAAAAAACAATGCGACCAACAACTCAAAAATTAAGGTATAGTTTGTTGTTTACAAAAAAAGACACTATCTTTGCATCCGCTTTTTGCAACGGCTAAAAGCCCTGATCCAGTAGCTCAGCTGGTAGAGCACATCCCTTTTAAGGATGGGGTCCTGGGTTCGAATCCCAGCTGGATCACAAAATTCAAATTACATATAGAGATCAAGGCCTTGATCCAGTAGCTCAGCTGGTAGAGCACATCCCTTTTAAGGATGGGGTCCTGGGTTCGAATCCCAGCTGGATCACAAAAAAGCCTCTGAAAAAATAAATATTTTCAGAGGCTTTTTTTATTATAACGCAGCCACAGGCTTGGGGCTCAACTACGTATAACTCAGCGGGCGCTATTTTTCAGCGGGCAATAATCGCTCGATTTCTTTCTCCAAATGTTCAGGCTTGGTAACCGGAGCAAATCGTTTCACCGGTATTCCTTCGGTATCAATCAGAAATTTGGTAAAATTCCATTTTATTTTATTGTAAAACAATCCTCTCAAGACCGATGTCAGATGTTTGAAAATGGGATGAGCATTTTCTCCGTTTACATCCACTTTGGCAAACATCGGAAAGGTAACCCCATAATTCATGTGACAAACCTGAGATATATCGTCTTCGCTGCCCGGATCCTGATGAGCAAACTGATTGCATGGAAAGCCCAGAATAACGAATCCTCGGTCTTTATATTTTTGATAAAGAGCTTCTAACCCTTCAAATTGAGGTGTTAATCCACACTTACTGGCGGTATTGACCACCAACACGACTTTGCCTTCATACTCTTTCATTGAGATTTCCTGACCCCGAAGCAACCTGGCACTAAATTGATAAAATGATGCGTTCATATTTGTATCGTTAATGATTTTGTCGTTTACGATACAAATATAAGAGGTCGGTATGCCCTTCCGTAAAAAGTTTGACATTCTTTAAGATAGATCGTCTACCGGTAAAACAGGGCAACGCTGTCGACCGACCGCCGGGGAGAGACCGGTGCTGGTATCTCAATCATATAACCGATGCGGGCAACAAACAGGATTTGATTCTTCAGTCTCAACTTTTCACACACCGCCTGCTTGTAATTCTCTTCTTCGACAATCTGATTCATCGGCTGAAAACCGATGCGTAGAGCCGTACACGCAATGTTCATGCGTTGATATCGCCGACCGGCATCAATCCAGCTTTGCACCGAGTTGTCGGCACCTGTCAACACAAGCCAGCCTCCACAATTACGAACCTGCTTTTCTGTCGTTTGGATACCGGCTTGCACAAACTTGCTTGTTTCCGCATCTGCTGGCTTGAAAAAATTCCGAACCACAAACCCTTTGATTCCGTTTATCTCCATTCCGGCTGTTGTAATTCCATCTTGCCGGAGACGAATATCCCGATCGGAAAAACGTACCCAACGGGCAAATTCGGCCTGCGCCGCACGATTTTGCGCCTGTTGCCGATAAGCCGACAACGTTTGTTCTGCCATAAAACGACCCTGAGGCGTGGAAGTGGCATAAAAACAGGTTTGACTATCGTCTGTCACTATTTTTTTTACCTCTTCAGCACGTATATCAGCGGTATGAAAGGGCAGACGCAACGTTCTTCTGGCAGAAATCAAACGCAGATCAAATCCGGAAGAGTGAGCTCGTTTCAGCGTTACGACAGCTACGCAATTGGTTGACTCCGAAGCCGGGCTAAGCTCTATATCTGCCTTGTACCCCAAACTTCCGGCAGCCAGATCGAGATTTTCGATAAACGCTCCGAGAGAAATATACAACTCCCGTTTCGTCGGATCGACCACGTTCAGCACCCGTGCAGTATCGGCAAAGAGCCTTATTTCACGATCGCCCCGAACTTCCACTTTCCACGGTTGAGTGTTATGCGAACTTCCGGCCAACGTGGCATAATAAATTATTTTGTGCATATCGTCGGCATCACCCGACAACGGACTTCTTGCTTCGATGCCGGTTTTGCACGAAAACAGCATGAAAATTCCCCCGATCATAAGTAGAAACCGAACCATGTTCATCATTTCGATTTACTCCATAAACGGGCTCCCAATCGCAATACAGGAGAGAAATCGGCACTCGGAATCGTATAACGTGCGGTTTCAAAATCGATGCTTTTATCTCTCCTTAAATAGAGATGTAGCCCCGGCTGAATATAGAATACCTTCCCGACAAAAAACTGATAACTGACACCCAACCCAGTATCGGCGCTGTGCAGGTTTTTACGAATGCCTGTACTTTTCTGCTCTATTTCAAAAGTATGGAGTTCGAGATAGGAGTAGACTTCGAGGTTGCGCCAAACGTTATACCCGAAAAAGAGACCGGGAGAGGTCTTGTAATAACGTTTGAAATCGGCTGAAGAGTTATTGATACCAGCTTGCTCGGCATCATAATGTCCGCCATTAATTACGCTGACGCGCACACGGAACTTATCGAACCGGTAGCCGACTCCGAAATGGAATCCACCGGTCATAAACATAGGAACCAGACTCTCGACCTCAACCGCCGATTTCACATTCCACGATCTGGCCGGAGATTGAACTTTTACCGAATCGTTCTGCGCAAAAAGGGAGAACGACGAAACTAAAACAACTGCGATCAAAAAAAATCTCTTTTTCATAGTTACTGAACTTTGATATTTAATGCTGCAAAGTTCCGCTATAAAAAAGAGATTCTTCTCCGCAAATGTTACCAAATGCGAAGGTTACGATAATTTGCCCCGAATACGGCTCAACGATTTAGGCGCGACACCCAAATAGGTCGCGATATGATAAAGAGGCAGCCGTTGAAGCGCCTGCGGATACTCTCGCGTAAGTTTCAGGTAACGCTCTTCGGCAGACAAAATCTGCAAATCGAGGCTGAGTTGGACTAACCGCACATAAGCCTGTTCAATCAGAATACGTCCCACGCGCTCCATTTTGGGCAGGAGTTGGTATAGTTCATTCAAATCCGGCTCGTGTAGCAAAATCAGATCGACAGGCTCTGTTGCCTTGATATTCAAATGTGACGGCGAATTACTCAAACGGCTCCTGTTGTCGGTCACGAATTGATTTTCAAAAGCAAAATCAGTTGTCACCTCTTCGCCTCTGTCGTTAAGATAGTAGTAGACAACAGTGCCGGAGCGGAGAAATGCCAGAAAACGGCACACCTCTCCTTCATGCAACAGAAGTGATCCTTTTTGCAGCGATTTGACTTCCAGTCGCGAAGATAACAGCGTCCACTCTTCTTCAGACAAGGAGATATAAGCCTCTATTGCCGTCCTTAATTCGATAACTCCGCCGTCATTCATACAGACAAATTAAATCGCGGCACATTTTTTCTTCAGCCACGTTTTTTCCTCGTCGTTCAACAAGGGGCTGATTCGTTCATACACCGTCTGATGATATTGATTGATCCACGTTTTTTCTTCGGCAGTTAGCAGCGAAAGATCGAGCACGGTTGTGTCGAAAGGGCAAAGAGTCAATGTCTCGAAGGCATAAAACTGACCGAATTCCGTTTTTTCTGCTTCGACCACGGTCACCAGATTTTCGGAACGGATTCCATGTTTTCCGGCACGATACATCCCCGGTTCGTTCGAAATAATCATCCCGGGTACCAATTGCGTCGGATTTTCGTCCATGCGGATACTTTGCGGCCCTTCGTGCACACACAGGAAATGGCCCACTCCGTGGCCGGTTCCGTGTCCGTAATTCCAGCCGCGTTGCCACAAACTGTTACGGGCAAGAATATCGAGCTGAGAACCGCGGGTTCCCTGTGGGAATTTCGCTTTGCCTAATGCAATATGGCCCTTCAGTACCAGTGTGAAATCGGTTTTTTCTTCAGTCGTTACAGGTCCCAGAGCCACTGTACGTGTGATATCGGTCGTTCCGTCGAGGTATTGGCCTCCCGAGTCGAGCAGCAGCAGACCTTCGGGCTGCAACGTCGCATTACTCTCCGCTGTCGCCGAGTAGTGAACAATCGCCCCATGATCTTTATATCCGGCTATCGTACCGAAGCTCTCTCCTTTAAAAAGAGCCTGTTCTGCGCGGAACTTGCACAACTGTTCCCCAATACTCAGCTCCGTTAGGGTGCCGGAAGGCACATTTGCTTCGAGCCACATAAAGAACCGGGTCAACGCCACGCCATCTCTCACCATCGCGTTGCGGGTTCCGGCCAGTTCGACGGCATTCTTGATGCTTTTCGCGTAAAAAATGGGAGATTGTATGCCCACCACCGTGCAATGCGAAGGAATATCCTGATAGAGCGCAAAATTTGTTTTGCCCTTATCGAGCAATACTTTCGAATGCACATGCAATGTGGCGATATAGTCAAAAACGGCATTGTACGGTGCCACTTCGATGCCTTCGTCGGCCAACAAAGCTGCTACGTTGTGCGATATTTTCTGCGGGCTGACAAAAAGCGTCGCTTTCTGCTTGTCAATCGCCCCGAATGCAATCACCACCGGATTGTACTCCACATCCGAGCAACGAATATTGAATATCCAGGCTATTTCATCCAGTCCGGTAAACAGGTACGAATCGGCACCTTTTTTTTCTAATATTGTTCGGATATCGGCAATTTTGTCTTTTGCGCTCTTTCCGGCATACTCCAACGGATAGATATCCACAGGAGCATCGGGCAAAGCGGGTCGATCTGCCCACATGGTTTTGATAAAATCGACATCCGTCGACAATACAAGTCCGGTTTCTGACAGTTCGCTCTGCAAATTTTCGACAGCACTTACCGAAAACACTAACGGATTAATGCCTACTCTGCTTCCTGCGGGCAACACCTCGCCCAACCAGGCTGTTATTGACGGAGTATCGGGCAGCCCATCCTTAAACAAATCGATTCCCGAACCTTCCAGTTGCAACCCGGCCTGCAAAAAATAACGTGAGTCGGTCCACAAGCCGGCCTTATTATTCGTAACCACAACGGTGCCCGCCGAACCGGTAAATCCGGAAATCCACTGACGTTCTTTCCAATAATCGGCCACATACTCACTGGCATGAGGATCCGTACTCGGGATAATGGTAGCCATTATTCCTTTTGCATCCATTTTTTGACGCAATACATCTATTCGGGATGATATTGTTTGCATAGCAATTCGATATTTATATGTTTGATATAGGAAATACAAAAGTAAGTTTTTTATTGATAAAAGGCTATAGCCAATCAAATACAATTTATAGAATACTGGCAATAGAGCTCAAAGTTTGCCTGTTTTGGCTTCTCCGTTTCAAAAAATCAGTATCTTTGTTTCTATGTTCGACGATAAATACTTTATGAAGCAAGCCCTCGCCGAAGCCAAAAAGGCTGAGAGTAAAGGAGAAATCCCAATCGGGGCTGTCGTTGTGTGTCAAAATCAGATCATTGCCCGCTCCGGAAATCAAACGGAGGCTCTCAACGACGTGACGGCTCATGCCGAAATGCTGGCCATCACCGCCGCCGCCAATGCATTGGGAGGCAAATACCTTACCGAATGCACACTTTACGTAACGGTAGAACCGTGTCTGATGTGTGCAGGAGCGCTTTCGTGGGCACAAATAGGACGCATTGTTTACGGAGCTTCCGACGAAAAAAGAGGATTCCATACCTTTACCAGCAATGCGCTACACCCTAAAACAGTGGTTGAGAGTGGCATTCTGGAGGAGGAATGCGCCGAATTAATGACCCGCTTTTTCCAGAACAAGCGCTCCAGATAACCCGAATACTCAGTTTAAAATTCAGACTAACCGTGAAACGTTATGCAATTATAGTGGCCGGAGGCAAAGGAGAGAGAATGAACGCCGACCTGCCCAAACAGTTTATCGCGCTGCAGGGCACTCCTCTTTTGATGCACACCATCGCCGCATTCCATGCGTATGATCCCGCTATTGAGCTCATCGTGGTGTTGCCATCGGCTCAAACCGACTTTTGGAACGCACTCTGCAGCGAGCACAACTTTCAAATCGCCCACACCATAGTAAAAGGAGGCAATACCCGTTTCGATTCCGTGAAAAACGGGGTTGCAGCCGTTCGCGGGGAGGGTGTCATTGCTGTTCACGACGGAGTACGCCCGCTGGTAAGCAGAGCGACCCTCGAAAATTGTTTTTCTACGGCAGAACATCACGGCACGGCAATTCCCGTGGTACCCCTTGTTGATAGCCTGCGCAAAGCGGAGAACGGTAATAGTTTTGCCGTCGACAGGTCATGCTACTTTGCGGTACAAACGCCTCAGGTATTTCAGTCGGCCATTCTCAGGAGTGCCTACGAACAGACCTACAAACCACAATTCACCGACGATGCCACGGTTGTGGAGTCGTTAGGCACCGAATTAAACTTAGTAGAAGGGAACCGCGAGAATATTAAAATAACCACGCCACCCGACATTCGGATTGCAGAAGCTTTTTTATCTGATACGGTCAACCGTTAATATCCAGGTAGCAATAAATTTTCAGAAATGATTAGTCTTGCATCGAATGAGTTGAAATTTCTGGCGGGCGTAGGACCGAAGCGAGCCGATTTGCTAAACAAAGAGCTCGACATCCTCACGTTTGAGAATCTGCTTTACTATTTCCCCTATAAATATATCGACCGAAGCAAGTTTTACACCGTCCGCGAACTGCAAAGCGACACGGCCTACGTACAACTCAAAGGAAAAATCACCCGTTTTGAAACCGTCGGGACCGGACATGCGCAGCGGTTGACGGCTCTGTTTTCGGATCACACAGGATCGATAGAGTTGATTTGGTTCAAAGGCATCAAATATGTGCTCGGGCAATACAAAGTCAACGAAGAGTATATCGTATTCGGCAAACCCTCTCTTTTTAACGGGCGCATCAACATCGCCCATCCCGAGATCGACAAAATTCAGGATGCCGACGAGAAACAAAAAATCGTGCTGCAAGGGTTCTACAACACCACGGAGAAGATGAAAACCAATTTTCTGAATTCCAAAGCGATTCAGAAAATCATGTTCAATCTCATATCGTCGTTGCACGAAAAGGTACCCGAGACACTGCCGGGCTACCTTATCAGTCAGTTCAAATTAATGTCGCTGCACGAAGCGTTGGTCAACATCCACTTTCCTTCGAGTGCGTCACAGCTGTCGCGGGCCCGTCAACGGCTCAAATTTGAAGAGCTCTTCTACATTCAGCTTTCACTGCTGCGAACGGCCAAAATTCGCAACCAACAAAGCCGTGGCTTCCGGTTCGGGCACGTAGGAGATGCTTTCAACCAGTTTTACAAACAACACCTTACCTTCGAACTGACCAATGCGCAGAAAAAGGTGATTCGTGAAATACGCGCCGATGTGGGAAGTGGAAAACAGATGAACCGCTTGCTGCAGGGCGATGTGGGAAGCGGCAAAACATTAGTGGCCCTGATGGTGATGTTGCTGGCCATCGACAACGGCTATCAGGCATGTATCATGGCTCCCACCGAGATATTAGCCACTCAACACTACGAAACTATTTCGGCATTTCTTTCGGAGATGAATCTGAATGTGGGGCTGCTCACCGGTTCCACAAAGAAAAGCGAACGGGTACAGCTACACGAGCAGTTACAGTCGGGCAACCTGCACATCCTGATAGGTACGCACGCGCTGCTGGAGGACAATGTACAGTTCAATAACCTCGGATTGGTGGTCATCGACGAGCAACACCGCTTCGGAGTCGCTCAGCGTGCCAAGCTCTGGGCGAAAAACGATCAGGCTCCGCACATTCTGGTTATGACGGCCACACCCATTCCCCGCACGTTGGCCATGACGATCTATGGCGATCTGGAAGTATCGGTAATCGACGAATTGCCGCCCGGGCGGAAACCGATCCAGACCTACCACTATTATGAAAACAAGCGGAACTCCGTCTATCGGTTTATCCGGAAGGAGATTGACGAAGGCCGGCAAATTTATATTGTTTATCCTCTGATTGAGGAGTCGGAAAATCTCGATTTCCAAAACCTCACCGAGGGGTTCGGTCAACTGAAAGAGGTATTTCCCGACTATAAACTCAGCATGGTGCACGGCAAACTCAAACCGGCCGAAAAGGATGAGGCCATGCGACGGTTTGCCTCCGGCGAGACACAAATTATGGTCGCCACCACCGTCATTGAGGTGGGAGTGAACGTGCCGAATGCCTCCGTGATGATTATTGAGAGCGCCCAACGGTTCGGACTTTCGCAGTTACACCAGCTGCGCGGGCGGGTAGGGCGGGGAGCCGATCAATCATACTGTATCTTGCTCACTCCTTTTGAATTGGGCAAAGAGACCCGCAAACGAATGGAAATTATGACCCGCACTAACGACGGATTCGAGATTGCCGAAGCCGACCTGAAGATGCGGGGCCCCGGCGACATCGAAGGAACCCAGCAAAGCGGGCTGCCTTTTAACCTGAAAATAGCCGATTTAGCTCACGATTCGCAGATGCTGCAATTTGCCCGCAACGTCGCCAACGATCTGCTCGATCACGATCCGCTACTTCAGCACCCCAAAAATTTCGTATTAGCTAAACAATTACAAAAAAAACAAAAAGAAGCCGTGGACTGGAAAAAAATCAGCTAATTTCGGTTTTAAAAGTTTGGATTTGTCGTTTATTATTTGTTACTTTGACATGAAATTAGTGCAATAGCCACTTAATTAACCATGGAAAGAACACTTATAATATTGAAACCCAGTGCTGTAGAAAGAGGCATTGTTGGTGAAATTATTAGTCGTTTTGAGAAAAAAGGACTTTACTTCACCGGACTAAAAATGATGCAGCTTACAGATGAGGTACTGGTTCAGCATTATTCTCATTTGGCCGACAAGCCATTTTTTCCTTCCATCAAAGCGTCGATGAAGAGAACTCCGGTTATAATTGGTATTGTTGAGGGCAAAGACAGTGTCCGTGTTGTTCGGCAAATGGCCGGAGTAACCAATGGGCGTGACGCTGTTCCGGGAACTATTCGCGGAGATTATAGTATGAGTAAATTAGAGAATATTATTCATGCTTCCGATTCGATAGAGTCAGCCCAGACAGAAATCAATCGTTTTTTTCAACCAGAAGAAATTTTTACGTATCAGTTGGCAGTTACTCCAGTATTGTATACCGCCGACGAACTTACTAACCAATAAACCAAACAAGTATGAAGAAAGCATTCTTATTCACCCTTGTATGGCTATTTATGTTCGGTTTGACAACAGAAAACGCTTCAGCAAAGAAGCGAGTCAAGGCGAGGCATGTGTTCCACCAAGAAATAGCCGCAGTAGACAACGTACAGCGTCAAATTAACGCACTCAACACCCTGATGCTGCAAAAAATGCAACAGGAAGAAGATCCGTACGCTACTGAAGAAGATACAAAAATACCGGCCAGCGGAGTTTATGAAACATGGACCAACCGGCGTATCAATCCGTACATGACTCCGATTTCCAAATTGCCTGATTCGGTTCGGGTGAATCTTTCGCAGTATGTACCTCCCGTTGCTACTTATATTACCTCCCATTTCGGGATGCGTAAATATCGTTTCCACTATGGAACTGACTTAAAGCTGAATATCGGAGATCCGGTTCACGCTGCATTCAATGGTCGCGTTCGTATTACCGGTTACGAAGCCGGTGGATATGGAAACTATGTTGTGATTCGCCACGAAAATGGTCTGGAAACAGTTTACGGTCACTTATCCAAAGTGATGGTGCACGAAAACCAACAGCTCCGTGCCGGAGAAGTTCTTGGATTGGGTGGTAGCACCGGACGTTCTACCGGTCCGCACCTCCACTTCGAAACCCGTTATTTAGGAAACGCTATCAACCCCGAAAAGTTATTCGATTTTGCATACCATATGCCGATCAACGATATTTATGTGATCTCAAAAACAAAATCGTTTGATTATCAATATGCCAAATCTTCGCAATCTTCTGCTTATAAAAAATATGTAGCCAAAGCGGGGAAAAGCCATAAATCGTCGAAGCGTCACCACCGGCATTGAAAAGCCATATAGTGAATAACAAAGTCCTCTTTCATCGAATGATGAAAGAGGACTTTGTTGTTTTTTGGTGAATGATATATTTACTATTGTATGTACTCAACTTTCGTCACCTTAGTCTGAGTAAATTAAAAGAAATCAACATAATTATTGATATTAAGCAATATTGTCTCTATCTTTGGAGACGTAAAATAAAATGCCAGACCCGGATTAAGCAGGATGAAGTAGATATACCGGAACGCCGGAACCATCTTTCAGTATAATTAAAGCGAAGGGTCACAGCAAGCACAGTTTTGCCATCAGTGTATAATGAAATAACCTTACCGTAAATCTAAAACAAACCACATACCATGAAAACATACAAATTTTTTTTAGTGATTCTCATTTTGTCTTTATCCACAGGTTCGTTTGCTCAGACCTCGGGGAAAAAGCATTTTATTACAGGGCAGGTCTTTGATGCGAATAATAAACCGGTAGCAGGCGCGTCGTTGTTAGTCGATAACAAAAGTACTGATGTTGTTACAGATGCAAACGGGAACTACAAGGTGAAGGTAAAACCTGATGCCACTGTTTTGTCTGTTTTCGCACTGTCGAGTGGATTAATTCTCAGCGAAGAGATTAAGGGGAGGGAAGTAATCAATTTTAGATTTGAAGGTGGCGTAGCTCAAAACGAGGTGCCTCAAAAGATGAATCCGGGAAATGAAGCGGTAAATATTGGTTATGGAACTATCGCCAAAAAGGATATGTCCACTAATGTTGCTACCGTTACCGGGAAAAAAAGCCGGTACTCAGCCTATCAGAATATATATGATTTGATACGGGGTGAAGTTCCGAATGTACAGATATCAGGTGACAAAATAATATTAAGAGGGGCATATGACACGAATAGCAGCCAGATCGATGCATTGATACTTGTCGATGGTGTAGAAGCTCCGCTGAGTGGTATCGTTCCGCGTATGGTAAAATCTATCAGTGTTCTTAATGGTGCCGATGCCTCTATTTACGGGGCAAGATCTGCGCATGGAGTAATACTCATAACGCTGACAAAGGATTGATGATCTTCATTTGTCCTGATTGATTTGACTGTTCAATATCAATGCATGGACTTTGGACGCAAAAATCAGATAAAAGCAAACGGCTCGTCCAATCAGTTCTTCGCTGATTGAACGAGCCGTCCTTTATGGTTAGGGCGTTGGATTACATGCGTTCTGCTCTCAATACACCTTTAACGCCTTCCAGTTTCTTGATGAGTTGCGAGAGCTGCGCCACATCACTAACCATCACGGTGATGGTACCGTCGAACATACCGTCGTGAGAGTTGACCGAGATGGATCGCATTTGCACTTTATTCTCTTTGGAGATAACGGAGGTAATATTGCTCACGATGCCAATATCATCTTTCCCCACAATGTGCAGCGTTGCCAAATCGAACTTGCCCGATTTGCCCGCCCATTTCACATCGATAATCCGGTAATCGAACCGCTCTTTCAGTTGAGATGCATTCGGACAGTCGTCGCGGTGAATTTTGATTCCGCCCGAAACCGACACAAACCCGAAGACATTGTCTCCGTAGATCGGATTACAGCATTTGGCCAGCGAATATTGCACATTCTTGACGTTGTCGCCGATCAGCAACACATCGTTTTCGGATGTAATTTTTTCCAGATCGGTCTGCTTCGAGAAGTTATCGACGCTTCGCAAAGAGGCCTGTTCGGGTGATTCTTCGTGCTGTTTATCCAGTTCCGCCAACTCTTCACACAGGTCGATTACTTCTAATCGCTCGTACGATATTGCCTGATAGAATTCCGACACAAATTTATAGCCATGCTTGCGGGCCAGCTTCATAATTTGCGCCTCGTCAAACTCGATCTTGCGGTTCTTCATGCGCCGTTGCAGCGCTTCGCGACCGAGATCGGCAGCTTTGTTCTCCTCGTCCTTGAGCGACTGCTTGATTTTAGTCCGCGCCTTGGAGGTAACGGCAATATTGAGCCAGTCGCGCTTCGGGGTTTGGTTGGCCGATGTCAGAATTTCCACCTGATCGCCATTCAGCAAAATATACTTTAGCGGCACATTTCGTCCGCCCACCTTGGCCCCCACACAGCGGCATCCCAGGCCGGAGTGAATGGCAAATGCAAAGTCGAGAACCGTAGCTCCCTTTTTCAGTTTATGCAGATCGCCGTTTGGCGTGAACACGAATACATCGTCGTCGTAGAGGTTGAGTTTGAAGTTGTCCATCACCTCCTTGGAGTTCATCTCCGGATTTTCGAGGATGGTACGCAGGTTTTTCAACCATTCGTCCATGCCGCTCGATTCGCTCTTGATGCCTTTGTATTTCCAGTGAGCAGCAACCCCTTTTTCGGCAATTTCGTCCATCCGGCGTGTACGAATCTGCACCTCTACCCACTTGCCGTCAGGCCCCATCACGGTAATGTGCAGCGACTCGTAACCGTTCGACTTGGGAATAGAAAGCCAGTCGCGCAACCGCTTGGGATTGGGCATGTACATATCGGTCACGATGGAATAGACCTGCCAGCACTCCGACTTTTCCTTTTCAACAGGAGTGTCGAGAATGATCCGGATCGCGAACAGATCGTAAATATTTTCAAAAGGAGTGTTCTGCTTCTTCATTTTGTTCCAAATCGAATGAATCGACTTGGTCCTCCCCTTGATCTCAAAGTTGAAACCGGCCTCCTCCAAACGGGTCTTCACCGGTTCGATAAACGATGCGATATAGTGATCGCGCGAACGTTTCGTCTCGTTCAGCTTATGCGCAATCTCTTTATAAATATCCGCGTTGGAATATTTCAGCGACAGATCTTCCAGTTCGGTCTTGATGGCATACAAACCCATACGGTGCGCCAGCGGGGCATAGAGGTACGACGCTTCGTGCGCGACCTTCAGCCGCACTTCATCGTCGGCATGATGATCTCTGAGCGTTCGCATTGTATCGAGACGGTCGGCAATCATGATGAGAATCACCCGCATATCTTCGGCAAAAGTCAGCAACAGTTGTCTGAAATTTTCCGTCTCTATGGCGCTGTTTTTCTCATACAGATCATGTGCCCGGCATAGTCCGTGTACAATAAGCGATACCGACTGTCCGAACTGCTTCTCAATCGATTCGAGCGTCTCTGATCCGGCCAGCAAACTGTCGTACAATACGGTGGCCAAAATAGCCGAACGTCCTAACCCGAATTCGTTAACCAATACCTTAGCCATTCGCAAATGCTTGATAACACGACGTGTCGGCATCGCGTCACCATCCTCAATCATTTTTGCTATCGACTGGTAGATCCATTGGCGCGACATCTTGATATCATCCTTGGTCAGGATGTTATCCACGGCGTGTAGCATATTGCGATAATATCGTGCAATCTCGCGCCGATCCTTTTCCGGAATTAAAAATGATTCTGCCATAACAAACTCACAACTTAGTCTTCCGTTCTGTTATACACGTAGGTATTTGCCTGGCGGGCAGGTGTAATAAAGATGTCGTTAATATTAACATGAGCCGGACGGGTAACGATATACTCCACCGCATCGGCAATATCGTCGGCATTCAAAGGGGTTAATCCCTGATATACCGCATCGGCTTTTGCCTTGTCGCCATGAAAGCGAACCAACGAGAATTCGGTTTCCGCCGCACCCGGAGAGATGGAACTCACCTTGATGTTGTGCTTCAGCATGTCAATACGCATTCCCTGCGAAATGGCGTTCACCGCGTGTTTTGTAGCGCAGTACACATTGCCCGAGGGATAGACTTCACGCCCGGCTATCGACGACAGATTGATGATGTGTCCCGAATTGGCCGCCACCATCAAAGGGGTGATGTACCGGCTGATGTAGAGCAACCCTTTCACGTTGGTATCGATCATCTTTTCCCAGTCGTCGATATCGAATTCGTTGAACGGTGCCGAACCGGCAGCCAATCCTGCGTTATTCACGAGCACATCAATTTTTTGCCATTCGGCAGGTAGGTTTTCGACAGCCAAACGACAAGCCTCACGATCGCGTATATCAAAACACAAAGGCAATACCCTGACCGAAAATTCATTTTTTAGCGTTTCTGACAAACTATCCAATCGCTCTTTACGGCGGCCGGTAATAATAAGATTATATCCTAATTTTGCCATTCGAAGGGCTATAGCCTTCCCAAATCCGGCAGTGGCGCCGGTAACGAATGCGTTCATATTGTTAGTCGTTAATAAACAGGCCAGTAGCAGAGATAGTATTTGGTTACTTCTTTACTTAATACCTGCAGGTTAAACATATCGGATGCTTCGGTAATATCCTTCACATCCCCGTTATTGTATTTTATCCGGATGCCGGCTTCGTTGGGATTGTAGGCTTCGTTAGAGACCTCCTCTACCGCCCAAAAATAGTTGGCATCATGCTCCGAAATTCCAAAATGTTGCTGATACTGCGCATTCTGTTCCTGACACTCTTTCGGCGACAACGGCTGTGGCAAAACCTTCACCTTAAACAAGCGCCGGTTGATAAATCCGCTACTTAGCGTCGACAATACCACATCCGGATGGTTCATCCATACCTTCATGGCCGATAATATATCGCTATCGTCCAGCAAAGCGTACTGTTGCAGCACTTCGGGACGTTCGATGAAATCTTGTTTCGAGATGGAGTTGTATAAGAAAAAGTGCAGCGAAGGCGACGCAAACAGCTCCTGACCTTCCATGGCAAGCTCTTTTGCCCGTGTCAGAGCGTGAATCATCAGTTTTTCGGCTGCAATGGATGTCTTATGCAGATACACCTGCCAATACATCAACCGCCTGGCCATCAGAAATTTTTCAATAGAATAGATTCCTTTCTCCTGCACAACCAGATGATCTTTGTAAAGATCCATCATTTTAATGATGCGGTCGGAACCAATGGTACCCTCCGTCACGCCCGAATAGAAACTGTCGCGCCGGAGGTAATCCAACCGGTCCACGTCAAGCTGTCCGGAAACCAATTGGTGTAAAAAGAGATGCGGATGTGTTCCGAGAAAGATTTTCAACGCATTGTCCAGCCGTCCTTTTTCCTCCTTGTTGATCTGCTGCATCATCAGCAAAGAGATCTCCTCGTGCGAAATATTCGATACCAGGCTATGTTCCAATACGTGTGAGAAGGGTGCATGTCCTATGTCGTGTAGCAGAATGGCCGCCAACGCCCCTTCGCAATCATCTTTGTTAATATCGTAGCCCAACATGCGCAGCTGGGCAATGGCTTCGCCCATCAGGTACATGGCTCCCAACGAGTGCTGAAAGCGGGTGTGCTGGGTGCCGGGATAAACAAACGACGACATACCCAACTGTTTGATGCGGGTAAGTCGCTGCATATATGGATGCTGAATCAGATCATACAAAAATTCGGTAGGAATATTGATAAATCCGAATACCGGATCATTAATTATTTTACGTTTGTTTCTCATAATCGTAAACAAATAAGACGGTCTTTGTCACTACCCGGCTATACAGAATCTCTTCCGGCAATATATCCCCGCCATTTATCCAGCAACTGTGCCATATCGTCAGGAATTTCACTATCGAAATAGAGCTCTTCGTGGGTCACCGGGTGTACAAATCCCAGAGTTTTGGCATGGAGCGCCTGTCTTGGGCATATATCGAAACAATTTTTTACAAACTGTTTATATTTAGCGTATTGAGTCCCTTTTAGAATTTCATGTCCGCCATAGCGTTCGTCATTAAAAAGCGGATGGCCGATATATTTCATATGTGCCCGGATTTGGTGCGTTCGTCCTGTTTCCAACCGGCATTCAACCAGTGTTACATACCCCAACCGTTCCAGTACCCGGTAATGTGTCACCGCGTGCTTGCCATAGTCTCCATCCGGGAAAACAGCCATTTTCTGCCTGTCTTTCAGGCTTCGGCCGACGTGTCCTACGATCGTTCCTTCGTCCTGTTCAACGATTCCCCACACAAGTGCCCAATAAAGGCGCTTGGTCGTTTTATGAAAAAACTGTTTGCCGAGGTAGGTTTTAGCCTCTTCGGTTTTGGCAATCACCAAAAGCCCGGACGTATCCTTATCGATGCGGTGCACCAACCCTAATCGCGGGTCATTGGGGTTGTACGTTGGTTCATGTTGCAAATAATATGCCAGTGCATTGACCAATGTCCCGTCAAAATTGCCATGTCCGGGGTGAACGACCAATCCGGCCGGTTTGTTGACAACCAGCAAAGCATTATCTTCGTACACAATGTTTAAAGGAATGTTTTCGGGAAGGATCTCCGTCTCGTGAGGCGGATAGGTCATCATGATGGCAACCACATCGTTGGGCTTGACCCTGTAATTCGATTTTACGGCGACGCCATTTACTAAGATAGCATCGGCCGCAGCGGCCTCCTGAATGCGGTTGCGCGATACATTCTGAATCCTGTCGACCAGAAATTTATCTATGCGCAACAATGTCTGGCCTTTATCAGCTACAAAACGGAAATGTTCAAACAGTTCTTGTTCCGGAATTTCTTCCTGATCATCCAGTTCTTCCTGATCTGCGTCTAAATCTTCGATCATAATCTGGGATGCGGGTCTGTTGTTATCAGAAGAATTTCTCAATATCCTCTTTCTTTTTCTTTTTTTCTTCTTTCTTCGGAGCTGTCGCCGGGGCTGTTTTTGCCGGAGCAGGAGCTGCTACTTCGTCGTTAGTAGCAACCTTATTCTTATCTTTGGTCAGCCACAAGGTGATCGCTTTCCCTGCCGGAACGGAGTCGTTGGCTGCCGGTGTCTGTTTATACACCACATAGTTAGCCTTATCCTGTTCACTTGATGGCTCTACGTCGAAATTGGTGGCTCCTATCGTAAGCATGTGGCTGTTAATCAATTTTGTTGCCTGATCCAGCGAGAGAGACTGAACATCGGGCATCAGCTGGCTTCCGTCTTCATCGGTGGAAGTACGGCCTACCACAAGTACGACTCCACTGCCTGCCGGTATTTTCTGACCCGGGGTCAAGGTCTGTCCGTTAAATTTAATATCCCTGACCAAATCGCTGAATTCCGATGGAACATATTCAATGCCGATAACTTTGATGCCCATACTTTCCAGCAACGACTGTGCATGACGCAACGAAAGATCACGTACATCCGGAAGGGCAACTCCCGGAGGCATTTTTGCATTAATGGTGATATAAATACTTCGATACGATTTTATTTTGGATCCGGCAGCAGGAGATTGTTCCATCACCATTCCGGGTGCTTTGTCGGGTTTATATACAGAATCGATCACCTGGTATTGCATATCCTTACTATCCAGCATTTTCTGCGCATCTCCAATCTGCATTCCACATAAGTTAGGCACCGTTTCGGCTTCTCCATGATGGGTATAAAATTGCAACATAAAGAGGACGAACACCAGCAAGGCAACTACTATTGCGATTGCATATAATATGTTTTTCAGGATCAAACTCCCTTTTAAAAAATCGAGAAACTGAGAAAAGTGCTTCTTATCCATAGTGTTAAGAAAGTATGTATTTTATCCTGCAAAAGTAGCTATTTTTCCGTTAAGAACTCCACTCCCGAGGTCTTTTCTTATCCTCCGTTTCTATTATTTTACTAAGTCCGCAAGTGAATTCAATCGCCATTTTATTCCATCGCGGATTCAATTGCCTGTGCTATTTCTGCTTATAGTTAAACAAAAGAGCTCATTCTTATGCAGATATAATTGTTATACGCAACTAATTTTCAGTATATTATTCATACATTTATGAAAAAAAGATAGCTCGTTTCAATTAATGTTTATATCTTTGCACGCTTTATTTTAACTTGAATTGTTTTCTATTCTGTCTGCATTAGGTCTTTAATGGTTTATTATCAGGAATATTTCTTGTATCGACAACTATAAAAGCAGACAAATTTTGGATCACAATGCAACGAATCATGTATTGATAGCATCTTATTTAAGATATACTGTAGTTTCAAAAAGAAGAAAGTTCTGACCGAACTAAATCACACACAACAAAAACTCATACGAATGGAATTTTCTGCGCAACAAATTGCCAATTTCTTACAAGGAGAAGTCGTTGGCAATCCAGAAGTTAAAGTTAATAACCTTTCTAAAATAGATGAAAGTATTCCCAACACACTTACTTTTTTATCCAATCCCAAATACAGCCATTTTATATACGATTGCAAAGCTGCAATTATCCTTGTCAACAAAGATTTTATTCCGGAAAAACCGATAGCAGCCACCCTTATCAAGGTTGATAATGCCTATCAGTCGTTGGCATCGCTGCTTCAATTGGTTAATAGTTCCAAGGCGAATAAAACCGGCATAGAACCCCTCTCTTACGTATCGGCAACTGCAGAAATCGGAGCCTCCCCCTATATCGGAGCTTTCAGCTATATCGGCGATAATGTAAAAATGGGGGAAAACGTAAAAATATATCCCCAAAGTTTTATTGGCGATAACGTAACTATTGGCAACGGTGTTACCGTTTATGCCGGAGCCAGAATTTATGCCGATTGCGTCATTGGCAATCGATGCGTTATCCATTCGGGTGTGGTAATCGGTGCCGATGGATTCGGGTTTGCTCCCGCCGAGGATGGCAGTTACAATAAGATTCCTCAAATCGGAAATGTGATATTGGAAGATGATGTCGAGATTGGTGCAAATACCACTATCGACCGGGCAACCATGGGCTCTACTATTATTCACAAAGGAGTAAAGCTTGATAACCTGATACAAATCGCTCATAATGTGGATATCGGTTCCAATACCGTAATCGCGGCACAAACAGGCATTGCAGGCTCGGCAAAAATCGGCGAAAACTGCATGTTTGGCGGTCAGGTAGGTATTGCAGGCCATTTGCATATCGAAAATGGCGTTAAACTTACGGCGCAGGCAGGCGTAATTGCAAATATTAAGGAGAATTCAGTCTTCATGGGAGCTCCGGCAATACCTATGATGCAATATAATAAAGCGTATGTCTATTTCAGAAAATTACCAGAGTTGGTGCGAACCATTGAGGCTTTGCAAAAAGAGATAGACCTGTTACGCAATCAAATAAAAGCAGACTAACTAACAAACCAAAATGCCGAAACAAAAAACCCTTAACGGATCCTTTACCTTACAGGGAAAAGGGCTTCACACAGGAGTTGATATTCAGCTCACATTTTTTCCGGCACCTGAAAATTACGGGTGCATAATAAAACGCATTGATTTAGAAGGACATCCTACGATTCCTGCATTAGCTGAATATGTTACACAAACTACCCGCGGAACTGTTTTGGCGAACGGAGACGCTCATGTAAGTACGATAGAACATGCCATGGCAGCTCTGTTTTCTTTTGAAATAGATAATTGCCTTATGGAGGTTAACGCTCCTGAATTTCCTATTCTGGATGGGAGTGCTAAACCTTTCGTCGAAATGATTAAGTCGGTCGGTGTTGTAGAGCAGGAAGCCGATAAAGATTACTTTATTGTAAAAAAGAAAATCGAATATAACGATCCGGTAACGAACTCTTCGATTGTAATCCTTCCGGACGATCATTTTAGTATTCAGACAATGATCGGTTTTAAATCGTCTATTCTGAGTAACCAGTATGCCGTACTGAACCAGTTGGAAGATTTTGCCACCGATATTGCTGCTTGTCGTACATTTGTTTTTGTCAGGGAACTGGAGCAATTGCTTAAGATGAACCTCATAAAGGGGGGCGATCTTGAAAACGCTTTGGTTATTTACGATGAACCGATAAAGCAGACCGAACTTGATCGTATTGCCGATTTGTTGAATCATCCGCACAAAAAAGTAGAGGAGTTGGGTTACCTTACTCCGCTTCAATTTGAGAACGAACCTGCCCGACACAAACTGTTGGATGTGATGGGCGACCTTGCCTTAATCGGAAAACCTATCAAAGGGAAGGTGATAGCAACCCGTCCGGGTCATAAAACCAATACGGCATTAGCCAAAGCCATCCGTAAAGATATTAAACGCCAGGAGGTCTCTATTCCGGTATATGATCCGAATAAAGAGCCGGTGTTGAATATCAACCAGATAAAAAAGATGCTGCCGCATCGTTGGCCTTTTTTAATGGTCGACAAAGTGATTGATATTACCCATTCGGTGGTAATTGGTTTGAAGAATGTGACCAGTAACGAGACGTTTTTTATGGGGCATTTCCCCAACGAACCCGTTATGCCGGGTGTTTTGTTAGTGGAGGCGATGGCACAAACCGGAGGATTGCTGATATTGCATCAGGTCGAAAATCCGGAATTGTACTCAACCTATTTTATGAAAATAGACAATGTAAAATTCAGACACAAAGTAGTTCCCGGCGATACTGTTATTTTTCGGTTAGAGTTGATCAGTCCGATACGACGGGGCTGTGCCACGATGAAAGGATATGCTTTTGTCGGCGATAAAATTGTAGCGGAAGCTGAATTCATGGCTCAAATAGCAAAAAATAAATAATACATAACAAACAGCAGAGACTGATTCTGTGCTGAAAGTATCAGATAAATCAATTTCATCCATCCATTGGATATTTTGACTGACACTTTCACGCAATAATTAATAAATTCAATTATTTACGTATGAAGCAACCGTTAGCATACATACATCCGGAGGCCAAAATTGCTTCCAATGTAGTAATAGAACCATTTGTTACTATCGACAAAAATGTCGTTATCGGAGAGGGAACGCATATTGGTTCGAATGTAACGATCATGGAAGGTGCTCGTATCGGGAAAAATTGCAAAATTTTTCCGGGTGCCGTAATCAGTGCCATTCCTCAGGATTTGAAATTCAAAGGAGAAGACACGTTAGCCATTATCGGTGATAATACCACGTTGCGCGAATGTGTAACCGTCAATAGAGGGACCGCATCGAAAGGAAGCACAACAATTGGTGATAACTGTCTGATAATGGCCTATTGCCATGTAGCTCACGATTGTACTGTGGGAAATAATGTAATTATGTCGAATGTGACACAGCTTGCCGGTGAAGTTGTTATTGGTGATTGGGCTGTAATCGGAGGCGGCACCATGATTCACCAGTTTACTCACGTTGGAGCTCACGTAATGACGATGGGTGGAAGCAAGGTTAATAAAGACATACCTCCTTACGTAAAAGCTGCCCGCGAACCGATCTCCTACTGCGGAATCAATTCGGTGGGTCTTCGTCGCAGAGGTTTTACAAACGAGCAAATAAGAGACATACAGGAAATCTACCGTTATATTTATTTATCGCGGATGAATACCAGTGTGGCTATCGAACATATCGAAGCTGAAATGCCGGCAACGAAAGAACGGGATGAAATTTTACTCTTTGTCCGTAACTCTCCCAGGGGTATTATGAAAGGTTATTTCGAATAATCTTTATTTGCCCGGAATAGGAAAGGAGCGATTTTAAAAGACAACATTACGGTTGTCTTTTAAAATCGCTCCTTCTCGTTTGATTAACAGCTTTGTGTATTATTTGAGGGTAAATGCTATTGGTATTGTGTATTTTACCCGAACAACCTCTCCTCTTTGTTTTCCCGGAATCCATTTGGGCATGGAGTAGATTACCCGGCAGGCTTCCGCGTCGAGTAGCGGATGTACACCTCGAACAACCTGTACGCTGCTGATCGATCCGTCTTTTTCGACGATATATTGGCAAATTACTCGACCCTGAATCCGATCTTTTTGAGCTTCTACAGGATACTTGACGTTCTTTGCCAGAAATGTTGCCACATCTCCATCCGCGAATTTCGGCATGTCTTCAACAACCATAAATACTTGATCGGAGGATTCCTTTTTTGCTGCTTGCTGGGTATTGTTATTGCTACTGTTATTAGATAGGGAGCCGTATCCTACAACAACAATTTCATTTTCGTCATTCGTTTTTGTGTCAGCTTTTTGTGCCTTTTGTTTCGTTTTGGTAGAATTTTGTGCAAGGATTTGTTGATTTGCATCCTGCTGCGATTGAACTTCGGGTTGCTTGTTCGTTGGCTTTGCTTTTTCGGCAGAAGCCAGCAGTGTGGTACTACTCTGTTGAGTCGATACCGGTTTGTCTTCAATAACTTTTGTTTGGGCAAAACCTGCCATAATGCCACATGCCAGTGGAACGACCACTAAGCTTTTCAAACTCGCAAGTTTGCTGGATTGTTTTTGTTTCATGATTTGGATACGTTTAAAGATTAATGGAAATGAGAAATGTAAACTAACGGGGCTCAATTGGTGATTGAGACTATATTTTATCAGGAGTTGAAAATATTGTTCTTTCAAATTTGTTTGCTGTAGCGTTTGCCGGTCGGCAATAAATTCACAGTTTTCCTGTACAGCTTTGGAATATAGCCAGGCAACGGGATTGAAAAACTGTAAGATACAGATGAATCGTGCAAGCCATAAATCCAGATAATGAAGTTGTTTGGTGTGAGTATATTCGTGCGTAAGGATCAAACCAAGTTCATCGTCGGATGTGCTTTCCGGAATAAAGATGTATTTCCCGAATGAGAAGGGCGTCTGATGCGTTCGGGTGTAAATCAATCTGCTATCTCCGTTGTATGTTCCTATCTCTTTCAGCAGCGGAATCAGGCTGATAGCTGTTTTTAGAACCAGAAACAGAATGCCGGCAACGTACAGTGTCGTGGTCGCGTTTTGAAGCATCTCTTCCCATGAGACCGGTTGTGATTGTATCCGTATGGGTGTCAGGGAGGTGACAATGGGTAAATTGTCCGTTACCGGCGCACTGATGTGAACTGTGCGATAGATAACCATAAAAGGCATTACGACCGAGGCGAGCAATCCGAACAGCAGAAAAAAACGGTTGAAGTTGGCGAACGTTTCCTTGCTGAGAAGGAGCCGGTACACGGCATAAAAGGCGATCAGCCAAAGCGACGATTTGATTAGATAATCGAATAATGGATTCATGGTAAATTTGGTTTTAGTGTTCGACATTCTTTTTTATCTGGTTCAGCAACTCGTCCAGTTCACTCATCGATAAATCGTTTTCTTTGACAAAGAAAGAGGCCATCGATGCGAATGAACCGTTGAAATAGTTGTGAATCATCGAAGACATTTGTCTTTTTGTGTACTCCTCTTTTGCGATTTTCGGAAAATAGAGGTAGGTTCTTCCATACGCTTTGTGTTCGACGAATCCTTTTTGTTCCAGAATACGGATTACCGTAGAGATCGTGTTGCGCGAGGGTTTCGGGTCGGGAAAGGCCTGGCGGACATCCTGAACAATGCCTTCGCCCAACGACCAGAGAATTTGCATAATTTGTTCTTCTGCTTTCGTAAGTTGTATCATGACTGAATTATTTTTATATAAACATACGACTAAAAACGTAGTTATTCCAAATTTCAAACATTAAAAATGACTAAAAACATAGTCAAAAAGAGTAAATAGAAAATGACTCCGAATTAATTAATAGTCATCTGTTTAATCGATTATTGTTGGGTTGAAACTTATTCCAGTAATTTATCAATAGTATCTTTTATCTCTTTATCAGTTGTCCCTCTCAGATATCCATGAATAACTTTTCTAATTACTCTATTTTCATCAAGTATAAAAAAGACAGGTACGGAATTTACTTGATATTCTTTCATCATATTCCTTTCTGCTTTTAAAAACTTGAAATTAAAACTATTCCTTTGTTTATGCTTTTTTAGTTCTTCCATATTTCCTGACCAGCTCTCAATACTGATGAATTCAAAGTTCTTATTCTTATAATCAGCAACCAATTGCTTAAGAAATGGAATTGAAAGAAAACATGGTCCGCAACCAATTCCCGTGAACTGTATCATTAAAATTTTACTCTTTAAATCTTTAAGATTAATCGTTTTATTATCAGTGCTTTGTAGGCTCCAGTCTGGGGCTTCCTTTCCCTCTAAGTCAATTATGTTTGGTTTTTCATTCTTGTTATTGATAACAGAAAAGTCGGGAGGAAAATACTTAGATGCCACGAATAATGCAGTATTTGCTTTATTGATATGGACATTTTTAGTAGTTTCCCAAGAGATGAACATAGGGGTTCTTTTCTTTAGGCGATATGGTAATTCAGTCTCTTTATTTATCCAAATATCGTATTGGGTATATTTTTCATCAATAGCAGGGTCTTCTCCATACACAATCCGGTTACCAACAACTTCGGCTATCTTGTTTTTAATAAACAAGCTTATTTGAACAGAATCTCCAAGATCCTTTAATCCAATTTTTAGACTATCAGTGGTATTTAATGCATACTTAATGAGGCTTTTAATATGGGTGAAAAATGGCGGATACACAATCCTGTACGGATTTTTATTGTTTTGAAAACTATCAATAGGGATTGTTCTATTTTCCCAATCTAAATAGGCTTTAGCTTTCCCATCATAGAAGTAAATCATTTTAGTAGAATCTTCTATCTGAAACTCAGCATAACGGGCTCCAACAAATGTGTCTTCCGGATTATTAAATTCCGTTAGGTAACAATTGAAGCTTTTTGACACAACGGTGTCAAATGGAGCAGTAGCCGATATGTACCTGATGTATGTTGCCGACTTGATTTGATCCAATTTTTGCGACACCTGAATTAAATACGCGTTTTTTTCTACAGCAAAAGCATGGATGCAAAACGCAAACAGTATAAAGCAAAGGAATTTTCGGAACATAGAGGTATTGTTTTAGGGTTGTAAGAGCGAATGAAAATGCAGCTACTAATTACTTCCACAAACATACGACTAAAAATATAGTCATTCCAAATTCAAAGCATTAAAAATGACTAAAAATATAGGCAATAAAAGCAAATAAAAAAGAGATGGCTTTGAACTGATTCAAAATCATCTCTTTAACAGATTGTCGTTTTGGCCGATATTTTTGTGCAAACAGCTTTACCTTAGAATGCCGGCAGGTGTTGTACAATAAAGTATCCGCCGACGATAAGCCATACGCACAAAATAAAAGCCAGAAGAAAGGGTTTGATACCGGCTTCCCTGAATTGACGCAGGTGGGTTTCCATTCCGAGACCGGTCATTGCCATTGTCAGCAAGAAGGTGTCGATGTAGTTGATGACGCTAATCACTCCCTGCGGTAACAAATTGAACGAGTTGAAACCGATAACGGCTAAAAAACCGAATGCAAACCAGGGAATGGTGATTTTTGCATCCTGTGCGTTATCTCCATTCGCTTTTTGGGCTTTCCGTGCGACGATAAATGCAAATAGCAATAACACAGGAGCTAAGAAAATAACGCGGATCATCTTTACAATAATGGCAGAGCCGGCAATTGCTTCACCCATCGGGTTGCTGGCTCCAACTACATGAGCCACTTCGTGAATCGTCGAGCCGGTGTAGAGACCCCACTGCCGGTCGGTAAGGTGGAACAATCCGCTGCGAAACATAACGGGATACAAAAACATGGATGTAGTGCCGAAAATAACCACCGTGGAGACTGCAATTGCTGTTTTGTGGGCTTTGTTGTTCAATACCGATTCCATTCCCAATACGGCTGCGGCACCACAAATGGCACTACCGGTGGAGGTTAACAAAGCCGTTTCGCTATCCATTTTCATGAATTTACCGAGCAATATGCCGATGCACAAAGTTCCGGTAATGATGATGAAGTCGAGCATGATTGCCTCTACGCCCACGGCCATAATATTTTGAAAAGTGAGGCGAAATCCGTAAAGGATAATGGCAAGGCGTAAAATCTTTTTCGAGCTGAATTTAATGCCGGGTTGCCACTCTGCCGGCATCTGTTTTTTGAGCGTATTCCCGTACATCATTCCCAGAATAATGCCGATAATCAGCGGACTGAATGAAATATATTTCATCGCGCTCGATTCGGAAGTGTAAAATGCGGCGCAGGCGAATAGCGCGACGAACAGAATGCCGTGTATGAGATGTAATCTTTGATTGTTTAGAAACATAATGATCTGCTTTTAGTAATCTGTGTTCTGTGTGGAAGGTCTGGATACAAAGACAAACCGGCCTTCGTTCCGACTCTTTTTTACGGCGCAAAGGTAACTATGAACAATAATAAAATAAAATAGTATTTTGTTCTTTTCGATTACTAAAAGTTATAATGAAGCATGAATGAAGAGAATGTTTCCTGGGTATGCAGGGTGGGTCCCTGCCGTTCTGCCATGCGGAATGAACGGGTGATGGCGAGGTTTTTGACGGTTAGCGCCGTTAGCAGACCGAATTGGAGCTCTTTCCCGATGGCGCGTTCGGAGATGAAGGCGATGCCGTCGTAGACGGTCAGGAAGTTTTTGATGGCTTCGGTGGCACCGAGTGTGGCTACAATGTTGAGCTGTTCGGGGTGGAGGCCTGCGTTGAGGAACGCTTGCATCAACGTTTGCAGGGTGCCCGATCCCTGTTCCCGTACGATCAGAGGCGCCGCTGCAAGGTCATTGACGGTTAACGATTTTTTTCGCGCGTAGAGAGAGCCCGATCCGGCAACGGCAACGAGATTGTCTTGCATGAAGGGCGTATACCGGAGATTCGGCGCTCCACTGCTATTCTCTACCAGCGCAATATCGATGTTGTTTTCTGTTAGCAGATTTTCCATTTGCTGTGAATTGCCGGAGACCATGTGGAGCGTTATTTTGGGGTAGCGTTTCCGGAATGCGGCCAACAGTGCCGGTACTACATATTGCGCAATGGTAGAGCTTGCACCCAGTCGCAGAGTGCCTTCGCTCTCGCCTTTGAGCGTGCTGAGCTCGTAATTCAACTCATTATACATGTTGTCGATGGTGCGCAAACGATTATACATGATTTCGCCGGCCTGTGTCAGGAAAATTCGGTTACCTTTGCGGGTAAACAGGGCGATGCCGCTCTTGCTCTCCAGCTCGTGGATATGTTTCGTTACGGCCGGCTGTGATATAAAGAGGCTTTCGGCGGCTTTGGTAAAGTTGAGATTCTCGGCCACTGCCATGAAGACTTGTTCGCGATAATCCATTGGAAAAGGTTTTGATTGAACGTTGTTGAGTACGTTTATTTTGTTGACAAAAATACAACTTTTGCATCAGGATTTTATTTGTTATTTTTGTAGCTTAAAACCGACGAGTAAAATGAGAAAGCTATTCATCGTATCTATTTGTCTACTATCCTTTGTATTGCCCTTTGGCACAGTGTTTGCTGCTAATTTTACTGTTACAATTGATGCCGGACATGGAGGAAAAGACCCCGGAGCGATAGGCTCATTTGCAAAAGAGAAGAGCATTAATCTGGCGGTAGCTCTGAAGGTTGGGAAGCTGATCGAGAGCCGGTATGCCGATGTGAGGGTGGTTTATACCCGTAAAACGGATGTTTTTATTCCGTTGGAAGAGCGTGCTTCCATCGCCAACAATGCACACTCGAATCTGTTCTTGTGCATTCACACCAACTCGTCGCCCAGTCCGGTGGCTTCGGGTGCCGAAACCTATACGTTGGGTTTGGCCAAAACACAGGCGAACATGAATGTGGCTCGTCGGGAGAACGCGGTAATTTTGTTGGAGGATAATTATAAACAGAAATATCAGGGATTTAATCCGAACTCGACGGATTCGTATATCATGTTCGAGTACATGCAGGACAAGTATATCGATCGAAGCGTGCAGTTTGCCTCCGATATTCAGACTCAGTTTTCGCAAAAGGCCAATCGTGCCGATCGGGGAGTACGTCAGGCCGGTTTTTGGGTGTTGCACCGTACGTCGATGCCGGCTGTGCTGGTTGAGGTGGGTTATATCTCGAACCAGAGTGAGGAGGAGTTTATTACCTCTGAGAGCGGACAACAACGGTTGGCCGAATCGATTGTAGCGGCTTTCGGGAAGTTCAAACATGAACACGACCGGCGTTCGGGCAGGGCTTCCGGGTCTATGGCTCGGATAGATACCACTGCGGTGAAACAACCGGATCAACAGCCGTCAAAGCAAGATTCGATTCGTCCGGAAACAACCCGGCAGGAGCCCGCTAAGCGGAAAAAACGGAAGAAAACACAACCGGTCGTTGCCGAAGCTCCGCAGCCGGAAACAGCAGTTGCTCAGGATCAGCCAAAAGGTGCGGTCGAGGCAGATGCGCTTACGTTTAAGGTGCAGTTTTTTACCTCACCAACCAAATTGAAAAAGCATAGTCCGAAATTGAAAGGAATAGAAGATGTGACTTTCTATCAGGAGCAGAATACCTATAAATATACCACGGCAGAGTCGACAGATTACAATCAGGTGGTAAATTCGTTCAGACAAATTCTGAAATCGTTTCCCGATGCATTCATCGTTGCATTTAAGGGCGACCAGAAAATCCCATTGCAGGATGCCATCAAGCAGTGGAAAAAAAGGCGATAAACGCGGCGAAGAGCCGGTAAAACGACAAATACTATTTTATGAATAAAAATTTTTTAGCAAAAAGCAGGGAAGCTCGTATCGGCTTGGTGGTAGTAGCTGCTGCAGGCCTGCTTTTCTTCGGTCTGAACTATCTGAAAGGGATCAATATTTTTTCTCCGACGAATTATTATATTGCCATTTATAAAAATGTGGGAGGGTTGGTACCTTCCAACGCGGTTTATATAAAAGGATATAAGGTGGGGCAGGTGGACAAAATTGTGTACGATTTTAGTCGCGACAGCTCTTTTATGGTCTACCTTACCATCAATAAAGATCTGAAACTGCCGAAAGGGACGCAGGCCGAACTGGGCGATGAAGGGTTGATGGGCGGTAAGCAGATCAATCTGGTGCTGGGAACAAAGTCCACCGGATACTATAGCTCGGGCGACATTATCGAATCGTCTGTGCCGGTAACCATGATGGAGGCGCTGAAAACCGGCGTTTTACCCAGTATCGAGAAGATCGTGCCCAAGCTCGATTCGCTGATTACCAGTCTCAATAAGGTGGCTTCCGATCCGGCAATCGGCAAAAGCATGGCTTCGATTCAACGTACAACGGCCAACTTAGACGAAACATCGGCTCAGCTGAAGGGGATGATGCACAAGGATGTGCCTCAGATTTTGACCAAAGTAAACAAAATGGCAGACAACTTTGAAGTGGTGAGTGGCAACCTGCGCAATATCGACTTTGCCGCTACCATTGCCAGCGTGAACCAGACATTGGCCAACTTAGCCAGTGCAACCAACAAACTGAACAGCAAGGAGGGAACGCTCGGATTGCTGCTTAACGACAAAACATTGTACGTCAACCTGTCGAATATGACCGGCAGCGCCAACGACCTGATGGTCGACCTGAAGGCTCATCCGAAACGTTACGTACACTTCTCCGTTTTCGGAAAGAAAGATAAATAAACCCAATTTGAAAATGTGCAAATTTGAAAATGGGAGAGTCTTCTCTCCGATTTAATTTTCAAATCTTCAAATTTTCAAATCTTCAAATTGAACAACATGGATTTTCAAACATTAAATCTCAATAATCCGGCAACGGCACAACCTGTGACCGGAGCTGCCGAACAGGTACGGTGTCTTATCATCGGTTCGGGACCTGCCGGATACACCGCAGCAATTTATGCCGGGCGTGCCAATCTGGCTCCGGTATTGTACGAAGGTATGCAACCCGGCGGTCAGTTGACAACGACCACCGAAGTGGAAAATTTCCCCGGTTATCCGGCCGGAGTCGATGGCAATCAGCTGATGGCCGACCTGCGCGAACAGGCTGGTCGCTTCGGTGCCGATCTCCGTTATGGCGCGGCTACGGCTGCCGATTTGTCGGCTTCTCCCTACAAAATTACTATCGACGGTGAAAAGGTGATCGAAGCCGAATCGGTGATTATTGCCACCGGCGCTTCGGCAAAATATCTCGGACTGCCCGACGAACAGAAATATGCCGGTTCGGGTGTGTCGGCCTGTGCTACCTGCGACGGTTTCTTCTACCGCAAAAAAGTGGTTGCCGTAGTGGGTGGTGGCGATACTGCCTGCGAAGAGGCACTTTATCTTTCGCATCTGGCGGCAAAGGTCTATCTGATTGTACGTAAATCGTTCCTTCGTGCATCCGTTATCATGCGCGATCGGGTGATGAATGCTCCCAACATCGAAGTGTTGTTCGAGCATGTTACCAAAGATCTGTTTGGCGAAGGTGTGGTGCAGGGCGCAACCTTGGTGAAAAAGCCCGGTACGGCTGAAGAAGAGGAGGTGAAGATCGCCATCGACGGCTTTTTCTTAGGTATCGGTCATCAACCGAATACCGGTATTTTTAAAGAATATCTCGAACTGGACGAAAACGGATATATCGTTACCTTGCCCGACTCGCCCGCGACTAAAATTCCGGGTGTGTTTGCCGCCGGCGATGTGGCCGATCCTGTCTACAAGCAGGCCATCACGGCAGCCGGCAGTGGTTGCAAAGCGGCGATTGAAGCCGAGCGATACCTCTCCAGTAAATAATTTACAAACGCCGGTTGATTTTCATCCGGCGTTTTTTTGTACCTTCGCTCCAACTCTATGGAAAATACGATATACGAAATAGGAATGGCGCTGAGTGGTGGTGGTATCAAAGCGATGGCACACCTTGGCGTACTTCAGGCAATGGAGGAGCACGGACTGAAACCCGGGATTCTCGCCGGGGTAAGTGCCGGTTCCATTGTGGGGGCGCTTTATGCCGACGGTCATGCGCCCCGCGATATTGCGCTCTTTTTTCAGGAATCGAAATTTCTGCAACTGGCAAAGGTGGCGGTGCCCCGTAAAGGGTTTATTTCGTCGGCGCGCTTTTACAGGGCCATCGGCGGAATGCTCCGGGCGCAGACTTTTGAGGAGTTGTCGATACCGTTGGTGATTAATGCTACCGATTTCTCCGAAGGCAAACCGGTCTATTTCAGTTCCGGCCCGTTGCTAAAGGTTATCATTGCCTCGTCGAGCATCCCCGTTGTGATGAATCCGGTGGAGATGGACGGCAAACAGTATGTTGACGGCGGCATTTTCTGCAACCTTCCGGCACGGGTTATCCGCAGCCGTTGCCGCAAACTCATCGGGGTGCATGTCAATCCCATTGCCACTGTCAAACCCCTCACCTCCATTATTGAAATCGCCGAACGAACCTACCACCTGACGGTGCAATCGAACACCGTAGAAGAGAAGCAGGTGTGCGATTTGGTGATAGAACCGGCCAAGGCGCGTGAGTTCGGAATGTTCGAAACCACCAAAAGTCTTCATATTTTTGACATCGGCTACGAAGCCGGGATGCGAGCTCTCGACAAACACGCCAAAAAATTGTTGAAATAGATATTTGATAAAACAGAAACCGGCCGGTACAAAATCAATTCGTGCCGGCCGGTTTTTTGTTTTGGGTTTGTTCCGTAGAAACACACGGCCGTGTGTATTTCCCGATATTGCCATATGTGAATTCAAATTTTATCTAAAATAAAATTGTTGTTTTGTTTGACAATTAAAAAAATACCTGTATTTTTGAATCCGACGGGTTGGCATGTTGAACCTGCCTCTATCTTGTTTGTTTTGGCGTTTTGTATTGGATATAGGCGAGTTGGCAGCGCAATTGATGACGGCGACGTTGTAAATGGTAGTAATGCCGAGTTCAATCCCGACCATAGGGTTGTCCGTCATCACATCGGCTGTGAGATGGATGACGGTGCTATTGTTGATGATAACCGTGCCATTGTTGGTCATGACGAAGGCGTTGACGGTGATAGCGGAGCTATTGTTGCCGATGACGATGTAGAAGTCATCTTGACTTTTCATTTTTTTGACCTCCCAACCCTCCAAAGGAGGGCTTTAACATGGTGATACGAACAAAATTTTCTAAATTTTGTAACCAAATTCCTCCCCTTGAGGGAGGTTAGGTCAGACGATAAATATCTGACTCCGACACGAAGTCGTCGTGAGAGGGGTCTGTAGACAAAATTGAGGATAAAATATGCTATCCCCAAAAAAGTCAAGACGCGTTCGTAATATTCTGTTTGAAATAAGTGAGCTTTGTGCAATAATGAGCAGTTAGTATTAGCCACTTAACACCAACACTTATGGGAAACACCAAACCACGGGTCGATGTGCCTCGAAATCCAGCTGAAGAACTGAAGTTAGCTACAAAAATCTTTGCAAAACATCAGGAATTGGGCGCTGCATCGCCGCTGAATGTGCTGCAGTCGCACACCTGGGCAACCAACGGACCAACCGTTGCCATCGCGCAGACCTTGCAAGCCGAGGCGGAAGAGCTGCAACGCAAACTCAATCAAACGTACGAAAAACGCGATTTGCTGCTGGACGAAATCGATGAATCGGTCAAGGCCAGCCGCGATGCCCTGTTGGGAATCTATCGCGATAACCCTATGCCCCTCGGCGAATGGGGTTTCGATGTGCACGATTCGCCAAAAGCCTCTGTGAAGAAGGCATGATTCAACTTTTTTAGTGTTACAAAGGGGCGCTCTGCGGGGCGTCCCCAAGTTTTATTACAAAAATGTAGCATGGAAAAAATAGATTTAGAGCAATTGTTGGAGATAGAGAAATTTCTTTATGACCAAGGAGACAAGTGTGCTTTTATTAATGGAGAGGTGGTGCCTCTATCACAACCTCAATATTTGAAGGATCATTATTTAATTTACGAAGATGAGAGACCTCAGTTCATTAATTATATAACTTCTCACAATATATCAAAAGAAGAAGCTTTTATGCTTTCTGCTATAACCGGTAGAGGATCTAGCTGGATTAATCAACCATTAAGTCAAAGGAAACCTAAGTTGGATGAATTGCAAGAGAAGGTTGTAACTTATTTGGATGATATATTACGGAAATTGGAAGGATACAAAGAAACTTCTCATGTTTATCGCTTTGATCGGTATGCGAGGGATTGTAAGGAAAGTGCTAAACGATGGTTTGAAAATAATAAAGGTCAAATTGTCAAGATACCTTGGTTCTTATCAACGACTCAAGATCCTGGCTGGGGATGTTCAGATGTGATTTGGCAAATAGAACTTTTACCCTGTGATAAAACAAAGAGTCATGATGTTGCAGACTTACATTCAGAACGTGAAATTCGCTTTGAACGGAATGTGACTTTTAAAATACAAGAGATTAAAGAAGAAGAATCAAAAATTCTCATTGCTTTAGTTGAGGTAGATGGCATTGAGGATGTTACCTTACATGATGGTGATTATGATCGTCTATAGGTAAAACCAAACCGGCCGGTACAAAATTAATTCGTACCGGCCGGTTTTTTGTGTTAATTAGTGAAATTCGTGTCTCCTCAAATTCCCAACGATTTTTTCACCGCATCTACCTTGGCTTCGGCGGCAGCATTTACTGTATCGTATTCGGCGCGGCTGTTCAGCGTACCGCGCACCTCGATGTAGAATTTGATCTTCGGTTCGGTGCCCGAGGGACGTACCGAAATTTTGGTGCCATCGGCGGTGAAATATTGCAACACGTCGCTGGTGGTCGGCATTACCAGATCTGTAACGGAACTTGCGGCAACGTCGGTTTGCTTCAGCGATTTGTAGTCTTTAATAAAAGCTACCGGCGATCCGGCAATCTCTTTCGGCGGATTAGTGCGGAAGTCGCTCATCATCTGGCGAATTTCGTCGGCACCCGATTTGCCCTTGCGCACGATGGAGATCCCTTTTTCTTTGCTAAAACCATACTCGAGGTAGATGTCCTGAATCATTTCGTAGAGCGTTTTACCGTTGTCTTTTGCCCAGGCGGCTATTTCGGCCATCAGCGAACAGGCCGAGATGGCATCTTTGTCGCGTACAAAATCTTCGGCAAGGTAGCCGTAGCTCTCTTCGCCTCCGCCGATGTACTGGCGTTTGCCTTCCAGATCGCGAATCACAGCAGCGATCCACTTGAAACCGGTGTAGCAGTCGAAACACTCCACGCCGTTCTTTTCGGCCAGTTCCTTGATCACTTCGGTGGTAACGATAGTCTTTACAACATATTCGCTGCCGGTTATTTTGCCCAGTTCCTTCCAGCGACGGATAAGGTAGTAGGTGAAGATCAGCGCCGTTTGGTTACCGTTCACCAAAATCCATTCGCCTTTATCGTTCTTCACGGCAATGCCCAGCCGGTCGGCATCGGGGTCGGAAGCCATCACAATGTCGGCATCCACCGCTTTTGCCTTTTGAATCGCCATGTCGAGAGCAGCCGGTTCTTCGGGGTTGGGCGACACCACGGTAGGAAAATTACCATCGACCACATCCTGTTCGGGAACGTGAATCACGTTGGTAAAGCCCAGCAGACCCAACATGCGCGGGATCAGTTGGCCACCCGTGCCGTGTATCGGGGTATAGACAATCTTCAAATCCTTGTGGCGCGCAATCGCGTCGGGCGACAACGAGATGGTTTTGATCTTGTCGAGGTAAACGCTGTCGATCTCCTCTCCGATAATCTTGATGAGGGCAGGGTTGCCTTTGAACTTTATTTCGTCGACACTTTTAATATTTTCCACCTCTTTAATCACGTTTACATCGTGTGGAGCCACCATCTGAGCGCCATCATTCCAGTAAGCTTTGTAGCCGTTGTACTCTTTCGGGTTGTGTGAGGCTGTGATGATGATACCGCTCTGGCAACCGAGGTGACGGATGGCGAACGAAGCTTCGGGGGTAGGGCGGAGGTCTTCAAAAAGGAAAACCCTGATGCCATTAGCCGAAAAGATGTCGGCAGATATTTCGGCAAATTTGCGGCTGTTGTTGCGGCAGTCGTGACCGATCACCACTTTGATTTCGGGCAACGAGCCGAACTCTTTCTTCAGGTAGTTCGACAATCCCTGAGTGGCGGCACCCACGGTGTAGATATTCATGCGGTTGGTGCCCACGCCCATGATGCCGCGGAGACCGCCGGTTCCGAACTCCAGATCCTTATAGAAAGCTTCGATGAGGTCTGTCTTGTCCGACGCTGCAACTAATTTGCTTACTTCCTGTTTGGTGGCTTCGTCGTAGTTGCCGGCAATCCACTGTTGTGCTTTGCCTTCAACCAACGTGAGTAATTCTTTGTCTTCCATTACATTTGTGTTTAGAAAATTTCGGGTTAAATATACGACAATCTGGATATTCTCACAAGATTTGTGTTGACTTTTTGCTATTAAAAAACAAAATCGGGGTATGGGTTTTGAGACAAATTTGTATATTTGCAAGGATAACTGATAAAGTGATACTGTCCGATTTTGTTATTTATAACGGCTTTGATGTGTGTGGGTAACCAACAAAACGGAAAAGTTTCTTGACTGATAAGTATGCGCAAGATGAAGAATTTTCTGAAACAGAAGAATAATTTCTATCGGTAAGGGCAATACGGGTTACGCAGAATCTCAATTCGATCCACATTTAATAAATTACATATACATATATAGATGAAACCAACACTTTTTTTACTGGCTGCCGGCATGGGCAGTCGTTACGGAGGACTCAAACAATTGGATGGTTTAGGACCGAATGGTGAAACAATTATGGACTATTCCGTCTTTGATGCCGTACGCGCCGGCTTCGGGAAAATCGTTTTTGTTATCCGCCATAGTTTTGAAAAAGATTTTAATGAGCAAATCATACCGAAGTACCGCGATGTTGTGCCGGTAGAAGTGGTTTTTCAGGAAGTGGAGTATGTTCCGGAAGGTTCTGATTATAATAAGGAGAGAGAAAAACCGTGGGGCACGAATCATGCCCTGTTAATGGGTAAAGATGCCATTAAAGAACCGTTTGCCGTAATCAATGCCGACGATTTTTATGGAAAAGAGTCTTTCGAAATTCTCTATCAGTTTCTGATGAGCGTTGAAAACAAACAAAATGACTATTGCATGGTTGGCTACAGAGTAGGAAATACCCTCTCCGAAAGCGGATCGGTAAGTCGTGGCGTATGTACTACCGACGAAAACGGTTTTCTGACCTCGGTTGTTGAACGAACCAGCATCGAAGAAAAAGGGGGAACCATTGTTTTTCTTGACGAAAAGGGTCTGGAAAACAGGCTGGAGTTCAATACACCTGTTTCGATGAATATGTGGGGCTTTACTCCCGACTATTTCAACTATTCGGAAGAAAGTTTTAAAAGCTTTCTGGCAGCAAAGGGGCAGGAACTCAAATCGGAATTTTATATTCCGACGGTTGTCAACGAATTGATCGTTGCCGGCAAGGCTACCTGTAAGGTTCTCGATACACCGTCCAAATGGTTTGGGGTGACCTATGCCAATGACCGTCCTCAGGTGGTTCTTAAAATTAACCAGCTGATTAAAGCGGGCGTTTATCCGAAATCGTTGTGGAAGAAATAAAGTTGTACATATAATAATATAAGGAAGGCATAAAAACCGGTCGTGTTTGTATGCCTTTTTTCAATTAAAAAAAGAAATGGGAAAAGTAATTGTGACGGGAGGTACCGGATATATCGGTTCTCATACAGTGGTTGAACTGCAGAATGCCGGATTCGAGGTATTGATTATCGACAACCTCTCCAATTCTAGCGTGGAAGTATTGACCGGTATCGAAACCATCACCGGTATACGACCTCAGTTTGAGAACCTCGATTGCCTCGATTATGTAGGTCTCGACCGTTTGCTGTCGAAAAACGAAGGAGTGGAAGCGATTATTCATTTTGCAGCCAGCAAGGCGGTAGGTGAGTCGGTCGAGAAGCCACTCCTCTATTATAGGAACAATCTGGTATCGTTGATGAATCTTTTGGAGCTGATGCCGTTGCACGACATTAAAAATATTGTATTCTCCTCTTCGTGTACCGTATATGGTCAGCCGGATGTGTTGCCGGTGAGCGAAACGGCTCCGATTAAGCCGGCGATGTCACCTTACGGCAATACCAAACAGATCTGCGAAGAGATAATTCATGATGCGCTTCATGCCAATACGGGGCTTCACAGTATCCTTTTGCGCTATTTCAATCCCATCGGGGCGCATCCTTCAGCCTTAATCGGTGAATTGCCGAATGGGGTTCCCAACAATCTGATTCCTTTCGTTACGCAAACGGCCATTGGGCTGCGTAAACAATTGAGTGTTTTTGGAAGCGATTATAATACCCCCGACGGCTCCTGTATCCGCGACTATATCCATGTGGTTGATCTGGCAAAAGCCCATGTCGTGGCCATGCAACGTATGGTTGAGCAAAAGAGTAAGAACCGCCTTGAAGTATTTAATCTGGGAACAGGCCGGGGACTGTCGGTTTTGGAGCTCCTGAAAATATTCCAGGAGGTCAATCAGGTGGAAGTTCCATATAAAGTAGTAGGGCGTCGTGATGGCGATATTGAACAGGTATGGGCTAATCCCGATAAAGCAAACACTGTTTTGGGCTGGAAAGCGCAGGAAACAGTCGAAGATACATTGAAATCGGCCTGGGCTTGGGAAAAGCATCTGGCAGAAAAGCGCAAATAATAATTGAATTTTGCCCGGATATTGCGGTAGACGGGATCAAAAGCCTCTTGTTTGATAAAAAAAACAGGAGGCTTTTATTATTTTTGCACGTACAGTATTCCTTTCTTCCTCTTTTTTCGATGCCGGTAAATGAAAAATTGAGACCGTTTTCGGGGACTTTGAGAAAAACAGGACCGTTTTGGAATATTTTTTCAGCTAAAAAGAGGTCGAAAAAACAGCGAAAACAGGGGTATTGCTCGTGTGTTGTGGTAATGGCATGGGAGAATATCGATTTTTTTTCATGCCATAACCGGAATCATATCAAATGAATAGAGCTAAGTCCTCATTTTTCTGCTAAAAAAAGGGGGTTGTAGTTTGGAAGTATGAAAAAAAGGGCGTTACTTTGCAGCCGCTTTGAGAGAGTAACACGGAGGTGTTGCAGAGGTCAAAGCTGAGAAAAAAGTTTTGAAAAAAAGTTGCAAAGACATTTGGTAGTTCAAAAAATAGCAGTACCTTTGCAGTCCGTTTCGCTCAGAAAAGAGAGGCGGTCAAAACAAGAGATCTTTGAATATAATTGAAACAACAAAATGTAGTATAAGGAAAGGTTAGTGTGAGAGCTAACCGTCAATTTACTTAAATTACACCTTTAATAAAATAAAGGAAGTCATCTTGAGAAGAACACGATAACTGGTAGCGATATTAGTTATCACAAGGAACAAAAACTATTTATACAATGAAGAGTTTGATCCTGGCTCAGGATGAACGCTAGCGACAGGCCTAACACATGCAAGTCGAGGGGCAGCACGAGGTAGCAATACTTTGGTGGCGACCGGCGCACGGGTGCGTAACGCGTATGCAACCTACCTATAATTGGGGGATAGCCTTCTGAAAAGGAGATTAACACCGCATAAGACAATAGCTCTGCATGGAGCAGTTGTTAAATATTTATAGATTATAGATGGGCATGCGTCTGATTAGATAGTTGGTAGGGTAACGGCCTACCAAGTCTGCGATCAGTAGGGGTTCTGAGAGGAAGGTCCCCCACACCGGAACTGAGACACGGTCCGGACTCCTACGGGAGGCAGCAGTGAGGAATATTGGTCAATGGGCGAGAGCCTGAACCAGCCAAGTCGCGTGAAGGAAGACGGCCCTACGGGTTGTAAACTTCTTTTGTAGGGGGATAAAAAAGAGTACGTGTACTCTCTTGTAGGTACCCTACGAATAAGGATCGGCTAACTCCGTGCCAGCAGCCGCGGTAATACGGAGGATCCAAGCGTTATCCGGATTTATTGGGTTTAAAGGGTGCGTAGGCGGATTATTAAGTCAGTGGTGAAAGGTTGACGCTTAACGTTAACATTGCCATTGAAAC